>MKWU01000010.1_pt1 | contig 411154 bp, 391 predicted proteins | sample 809101 | NCBI WGS metagenome assembly MKWU01 (sample SAMN05860141, study PRJNA318959) | sponge metagenome | host: Aplysina aerophoba | place: Slovenia: Piran, Adriatic Sea, Gulf of Piran | collected 2013-05-07 | reverse complement strand
CAGCTCAGGCCGGTGTTGGACCAGTTCACGGTGTCGCTAGCGGGAAGGTTCGCGTCTGCAAGGGGGAACTGGTCGTTGCCGACATGCAGTGTCAGAGCCGACCTGAGTTCCGCGGGGATTACCTTGTTGAGTGTCAAAACAAGGATCCCTGAGTTTATATTCAAGAGCACGACCTCGTAGTCGACGCTGTCATACGTGAAGTTGTCGTCCGTGAGCACGGCAGTTGTACTGCAGGCGGCGCTGGTAACGGTATTGTCGCAACCGGCATTATTCTGGCCGACAAAAATATCCCCCGCCGTCAGCGTGGCGGACCAGACGGTGGTGGTCTGGGCCTGGGCGGGCTGTGCGCCGGGCGCAACGAGAACCGCCAGCGCAACGAGCGCGGCGGCCAGCAGAAGGAGCGGGGAGAGGCGGCGGAAGGAGGCGGCCCGCATCATTGGGGGCCTTCTGAATAGATTAGAACATGTGTTGTTCTGGGGGGGGGGGTAGAGGGGCTGGGGGGGGGGGGCGGGGGAAGGGGGGGGCCCGCAACTTTGGGGGGCTTTTTAAAAGATTAAAAAATGTTTTTTTTTGGGGGGGGGGGTAGAGGGCATGGCGGGGATATCCTTGTCCTTATCCTTGTTATTGCTCTGCATTATGCAATATCTCCCACAATACCACACGAACTATGGCGTGCTTTGCCTTTCTCTGGATACCCGCGTGCGCGGGTATGACGTAGGGTGTGAACTAGGATGCGAAGGATGGGGAAGGATTTTAAGGATGGGGGGTTGTGGTCGACTGCCGTCATTGCCGCGCCATCCCCCACGTCATTCCCGCGAAAGCCCCACGTCAATCCCGCGCCAACCCACCGTCATTCCGGCGAAAGCCGGAATCCAGAGGGGCGGCGGAGAGGGGTAATGGCGTGCTTTGTTTTTCTCTGGATACCCGCGTGCGCGGGTATGACGTAGGGCAGCGCGGGTATGACGTAGCACACTCGGCAACAACCCCCTCCCACAACAACCCATCCTTCCTATCCTTCCCCATCCTTCGCATCCTAGTTCAAATCATGCCCATCATAGTTCAAGCTCACGACTCACCGTAGCCAACGAGCGATCGACCGCATCGACTATGTAGTCGATCTCGTCCTTGTCGACCATCAGCGGCGGGCACAGCGCAATCGTGTCACCAGCCCGGAACGTAACCAAGCCATTCTCGAAAAGCAATGGCGGCATTCGCTTCGCCAATCCGGCACTCGCCGGGAACGGCGTCTTGTTCTCCCGATCTTGCACCAGCTCAACGGCTGCTAGGAGACCCAATCCACCGCGCACATCACCTACGATCTCATGATCCCGCAACCGCTGCAACTCGTCATACAGATAATCACCCATCCGACGGCTATTGCCCACTAGGTCTTCATCCTCGAACACGTCCAAATTCGCCAACGCTGCCGCCGTACTCACCGGATGCCCCCCAAAAGTTACCAGGTGCCTAAATGTTTCGTCCGCACCGCCTTGGAACGCATCCGCTATCTTCTTCGACGCGATCGCCGCGCCCAACGGCGAGTAACCACTCGTCAGCGACTTCGCCACCGTCGTGATATCCGGCTTCACATCCCAATTCATCGGCGCAAAATACTCGCCAGTCCGTCCGAACCCCGTGATCACTTCGTCAGCGATCAGCACCACATCATACTGATCCGCAATCTCTCGCAAGCGCTGCCAATACTCCGCCGGCGGAACATGAATTCCAGCCGCCGCAGAAATCGGCTCCGCAATCATCGCCGCAACCGACTCCGGGCCGTTGTGCTTGATCGCAACTTCGAACTCATTCGCGCAGCGAATCGCCACATCAACCGGGTCTCCATCAAACGGCAACCGATACGAATCCCAGTTCGTCACATGAACCACACCCGGCATCTCCGGACCGCAAGGGTCTGCCGCCGGACTTCGACCAAGGCTCACCGCCATCGCCGTCGCTCCGTGATAAGAATATCGGCGCGAAATAACCTTGAACGCACCAGCCTTGCCATTTAGCGACTGGTACTTCTTCGCCATCTTCACCGCCGTCTCGACCGCCTCCGAACCTCCCGACAAGAAAAACGTTCGCGCATCCTTGTCGTGATACAACGACGCGATCCGACCTGCCAATTCGATCTGGGTTGGCGTCGCCGAGTTCGCCGGCGGCGTCTCAATCGCCATCAACTGCTCGTACATCGCATCCGCGATCTGCCGCCTGCCATAACCCGCCGCCTTGTACCAAAGACCGCCCAACGCGTCCAGCAATCGATTTCCCTCGATGTCCTCGACCCACGCGCCCTCGCCCTTGATGAAAATCTTGAGCTGTCCCCGCCAATCCTCAACCTGCTGCGCGTGCATGAAAAGATGCTCGCTAGCGATGCTCTGCAACTCCTCGATACGCTCGCCGGTGATCGGTGCTTTGGTCATCGTTGCCATCGAGGTAAACCTCCAAATTCCGCGGGTGGGTGCTGTGCATAACCTCCGTCATTCCGGCGAAAGCCGGAATCCAGAGGGGTTGGGCAACGGGGAGGCGCACGTGATCTGACCGTGAATCCGTCGTAAGTGAGGTTGCGCACATCACCCGCGTGCCTTCTGACAATCGCCCAAGTTACAATCCATTCTAAATCCGAACGAACTAGAACACCTAGTCGCAACTCTCCAGCGCAAGGTATAATGACGCGTGGAATGTCCTATTTGACTGAGCGGTCTCGAACCGCAGAGTGTCCTTGTATCAGCCCCGTGCCGGGGTTAGATGCACCTTCCAACGCGTAAAGCCGGTCCAAAACCGCGCTACGCCGCCCGCATGACCCCTGCAAATCACGCCGCAGGGGTATTTTTTTGCCCCAAAACATAAAGCCCCCAGACACCAAGCTGCAACCCATACCAAAGCTGAGAGACTTCAACTTGACACTCGCAAAACACGAGATCGAATCCTATGAAACGATCGAGATCGATTTTGAGAACCCTCGCGTCCTAGACCGCTTCTCGGACCAAGAGCTCGCCGAAGTCAACCAACAGCTCGAAGAGGCGCACCCGTCAGACATCCTCCAATGGGCCGACGATACCTTCGGCGATCGCGCCATCCAAATGTCCTCGTTCGCCGTCGACGGCATGGCCATCTTCGACATGTACTGGAAGGTCAACCCCAAAGCCCGACTCGCCACACTCGACACCATGCGACTGTTCGAAGAGACCTACGATCTCATAGACCGCATCGCCCGCCGCTACAACACCGAGGTGGAAGTCCACTACCCCGACATTCGTGAAGTCGGACGAATGATCCGCCAACACGGCATGAACCTCTTCTACAAAGGCGTCAACAACCGCAAACTCTGCTGCGAAATCCGCAAGGTCAACCCGCTCAACCAAGCCCTCAGCGAAGCCGACGCATGGATCACCGGACTCCGCCGCGACCAAGGAATGAAGCGCTCCGAAATCCAGATCGTCGAAAAAGACCTCGCCCACGACGCATACAAAATCAACCCCGTCGCCAACTGGACCGCCGAACAAATCCGCCAATACGCCCTCGACAACAAAGTCCCCTACAACATCCTCCACGACAAAGGCTACCCCTCAATCGGCTGCGCCCCCTGCACCCGAGCCGTAAAACCCGGCGAAGACGAACGCTCCGGACGCTGGTGGTGGGAATCCGACCCCGACGCCAAAGAATGCGGCATCCACACCGTAAACGCTAGCTAGCATCGCCATCCCTGTCCGCCATCGTCATTCCCGCGAAGGCGGGAATCCAGAGGGGAAGGGCAAACGGGGGATGTTCCAATTTTGACCGCGTTTACGCCTAATACGAACCGTACAAGCGATCCATTGTCCTAATACATAATCAGGTGAGTCGGGACCAACCGCTGCTCCACCGGGTCGACCGCCAGAGCCAATCCTTCTAAGGTGTAAGCACCCAATAACGCGGGACCTTCATCCTCCCCAAAAACCACCAACGTCGTCACATCCTCTCCATTGACGCTCGCCCGCGCCTCACCGTAGTCCATCTCAATCCTGCGCCCGTCGGCCAACAAAAACCTCCGCTTCCCCCTCGGCTCAACGCCTATCTCAAGCAAAAGGCTAGTTGGCAACGTCGTATACGCAGCACCGGTATCAACCGTCGCATCAATCTCCCGGGACCGTTCACCATCCATACTGGATATCCGCAACGGCCAGTTGAATGTACCCATATTCGAAACCTCTCTAAACCATCTACTGATGCGATTCTAATCCACCACCCAATCTATCCTCATCAATCTCGACAGCCTTCGCTCCTAGTCAGCGACTTCCGCTACAACCGATCAAGGACGACGCCTACCCCGATACAGATCCATAAACTCGCTAACCTCCAATCCCGCGTGCCGGATCAGTTTCCTCAAGGTGCCTTTCGCCAGTTCCCTCCGAAACGGCACCGACAACATCGCGCCAGTTTCATTGCGCAGTATTCTGTGGCTCCCTGTCGCGTGATCAAATCGATACCCGATTCGGCCCACAGCTCGCTCGAAATCCCGCGAAGAAATTACCGGTAGTCGTTCAGCCAACCGCCGCTACCACCTCGGTTTCGATCACGCGGACCTTCGTACCGTGTTCCGCTCGTGCATGCTTCGCCATCGAAGCCAAGTAACCGCCTATTGCATCGGCAATGTTGTCAAGGGCCTCTTCTTCCGTCGCTCCATCGGACACACACCCCGGTAAATCGGTACATTCCGCAATGTACCGTCCATCTTCGTCAATTTCGATCTCGATATTGAAGCGCAACGATTTGCTAAATGCTGCCTCAGTCATGCTCAGACCTCCCTGCTATCTCTTCACGCTACCATCATAGCCAATACCTTAATCACAGTTCAAACCATCCCATTCCCCGCAAACTCAATCACCGCCTTACGCGCATCATCGTCTCGCATCTGCACCGGAGGCGACTTCATGAAGTACGCCGACGCCGGCTCGATCGCTCCTGCAACTCCCTTGTCCAGCGCAATCTTCGCCGAACGAATCGCATCGATCGCTACCCCCGCAGAGTTCGGGCTGTCCTCAACCTCCAACTTCAACTCCACATTCAGCGGCACATCGCCCCAAGACGTCCCCTCCAACCGGATGTAAGCCCACTTCCGATCCTCCAACCACGAAACGTGGTCGCTAGGACTAATGTGAACATCATCCGTCGGCAACTCCTTCTCCAACTGCGACTGAACCGACTGCGTCTTGGATATCTTCTTCGTCACCAGCCGCGCACGCTCTAGCATGTTGTAGAAATCCGTGTTCCCGCCGAAGTTCAGCTGATACGTCCGGTCCAACCGAACGCCCCGGTCCTCGAACAACCTCGCCAACATCCGATGGATGATCGTCGCACCCACCTGCGACTTGATGTCGTCCCCAACGACCGGCACTCCCTTGTCCTCGAAACGCTTCTGCCAATACTGCTCCTTCGCAATAAACACCGGGATGCAGTTCACAAACGCACAACCCGCCGCCAACACCTGCTCCACATACCACTTCGTCGCCTGCTCCGAACCCACCGGAAGGTAGTTGATCACTACATCCACTTCCCGGTCCCGCAGAATCCCCACGATGTCAGCCGTCGATCCCGGAGCCTTCTCCACCACATCCTCCAAATACTGCCCGATCCCATCGTGCGTCATTCCGCGATCCACCGCAATGCCAGCACGAGGCACGTCGTGGAACTGCAATGCATTGTTCGTCTTCGCAAAGATCGCTTCGTTTATGTCTACGCCGACCTTCTCCTTGTCAACGTCGAAAGCGGCGACGATGTTCACATCGCCGATGGTGTAACCGCCAAGAACGTTGTGCATCACACCCGGCACCGACGACGAGTTCTCATCGACCTCGCCATATTTGTGAACACCTTGAATCAGCGATGAGGCACAATTCCCCAAGCCAACAACTGCAACATTAATTCGACCCACAGGGGTTCTCCTTTCAAATGGTTTGACGGAAACCATCGGTTCCGCGCCAAGCGCTACGTCATTCCCGCGCACGCGGGAATCCAGAACGCCACCAGAACCAGACGCCGACGTCACCGCGTCTTCGTCAACTACCGCGCTCGACAGCGGACGGTTCGACCCCGGAGCCAGCGCTGCCTGCAGCGCCTCCTCCGATACGATCCAACTCCTCCCCAGCCGACTCGCCGGTATAAGCCCCTCACGAAGCCACTTGTAGACCGTCTTGCTGCTGACATCCAAACGCTCAGCAACATCACGCACCTTCAAATTGGCCATGCTCAAAGCTCCTTCCTAAAACTTCCCAACGCGGCGGTTCCACATTCTTCCATCATTTTCTAACAAATTCCCTCAAAGTGCAACTAATGCTCGCCACATCGGAATGAATGAGAAACGAACAAGCGAAACGAGTTCCCAGATGATCCCGAAAACCACCACCGCAGCAACACCCCTCGTCGTTGCCCTACCACCACCGTATGAATTCTTTGGGAATTATATATCAGGGTTGACAAATCAGTTCAAATTTGATACGATTCAAGTATGAACAAAGAAGCATCAATCGGACGACTCGTTCAAAAAGCCAAAGCGAATTCCGAGGCGATAGCCGTCGTTGAAAGCGAGTTGGATGATCGCCGTAAAATCCTTCAACGCATGGCGTCCGCTATGGAGCAATATGCATCGGGGTTCAGGATGGACGAGGGAAGCAATTGGTCGAATCGTCCCGATGTCGATTTGGATATCGTGCGTGACGTGTTCGACCTTGTGGACAAGTTGACGGAACTCCAAAACGACAAAATCGACATCGACCGATGTCTCGAAAAAGCGGGATTGAAAGGGTTGGCGTTGTGAATGACGCGCACTCCAAAGCACCCGGAAAATCGCACCGCCGAGGCATCACCATGTTGCAACTCGGCGACATGTTCCCAGACGAAGAAACGGCACAGGATTGGTTCGAGTCCAAGATGTGGCCGGACGGGCGCAAATGCCCGCGATGCAACGGCGAACGCACCGTCGAGTCGTCCCACGCCAAAATGCCCTACTGGTGTTCCGACTGCCGCAAGTATTTCAGCGTCCGCACCGGAACGTTGCTTGAAACGTCCAAAGTCCCGTTGCGGAAATGGGCGTGGGCGATATACCTGCATCTGACATCCCTCAAGGGCGTGTCGTCCATGAAACTCCATCGGGACATCGGCGTTACTCAAAAGACGGCGTGGTTCATGCTTCAGCGCATCCGCGAGGCGTTCGACGACAACGACGATCCGCCGTTCGGCGGCGCGGTCGAGGTCGACGAGGCGTATTTCGGCGGCAAGGAATCGAACAAGCACGAGTGGAAGCGCACCAAGGCAGGACGCGGCACCGTCGGCAAAACCGCCGTCGTGGGCGCGAAGGATCGCGAGACCGGCAAGGTCAAGGCGCGGGTGGTTCAAAGCACGGATCGTGAAACCCTGCGTTTGTTCGTGGAAGATAGCGTTGAAGACGGCGCGACGCTTTACACGGACGGCGCGACCGCGTACGACAACATCGCCGACCTGTTAAACGGCATCCGCCATGAAGCGGTGAACCACTCGGTAGGCGAGTATGTGCGTGGTCAAGCGCACACGAACGCCGTGGAGTCGTTCTGGTCGATGCTCAAGCGTGGGTTCCACGGCACGTATCACCGCATCTCGCCCAAGCACCTGCACCGCTATGTGGCGGAGTTCGCGGGACGGCAAGGCGTTCGGGACATGGATACCGTCGACCAGATGGTGTATCTGGTGCGCGGGATGTCCGGCAAACGGTTGCGCTATCGGGACTTGATCGCCTAATCGAACGAGGTTCTCATGTCTGCCACACTGTCAATCGAGAGCGCGCCATAGCATGATCGCTACGTCAATCGCACCTACGAGGATCAGTGCGCCAGTTGATACCCATACCGTCATCATTGAAAGTTTGGCAGATTCGACATCTTTCTTCGTTGCCAAATGTTTTAATTCGCCTTCGAGATGCGACAACCGTTGCCCAACTTCGGTTAATTGTTGCACATGGTAATTGGCGAAACCTATCTGGTCGTCACGGTTGCCGTTCATGTCACTGCCTCCCGCAACCAATCCCAGAACGGTATGTAGTAATAACCTGAGTGGGAGCCGTTCAACTTGAGCACGGCGGCTGTTCTATCACCCTGCACACGCAACGCCGCACTGATATCTCCTGGGTTGTCGATTGTTGGAGAACGAACGGCGGCAACCGAGCCCGAAACTCGGTATACGTTGGGCTCGCCGTAGATGTTCTTTGCCTCTTGGAGAAATTCCGCCGGCAAAGGTCCGTCAAATATCACAACAAAGACATTCATGGCGATCCTCGTCCAATCTTGAATGTGGAAAACATCCTACCCTCGATTCTACGATTAAGCAACCGTTCTAGTCTTCCTTAGTCTTCCTTCTAGTTCATCAACTGATGAGCGAACTCGACGGCATCGAACGGAACCAGCAATACCGGGCTCGGGTTTCCTAAAATGTCCGGCAACCTCAAGCCAACAGGCATCATGGCGATGAACTTCCCATGTTTCTCGCACTCTATGATCTGTGCCTGCGCAGCTGGCCTCCGATCGAAAATATTGTCTGGCCCACATGAAAATGTGAAAACCAGATCAGTTGGTGCAGGGCCGGCGGTGATGCCGATGTAATGAGGTCCTGGCATTTTCATTCTTATACACCCTCCTCGCGGTTCGTCAACGCCATCGGTTCTCTTCGAGAAGCTCGTTCATCGGGCGCGTGAGATCGCCTACCCTGATGCACCAGTAACATCCCTTGGCATCTCTGCGGTTGAGCTGACGGGCGAAGATGATCGCCGATTCCAAATCGTTGAATTCCTTTGACCATCCGACGCCCGCGCGTTCTGTGGCACGATCGCACCGCGCGAGGTGGACACGCACACTGTTGGCGGGAATGTTGTCGTTGACGACGTATAGGTTCAACGTATCGTCCTCGTCCTTAACTGCGAGATTCGCGATGTTAGCACACGCCGATCAGTTGCATTTCCGCAACGCCGTCTTCGCGTCGTATCCGTCGAAATACTCCGAGTAGTCGGCGGTTATCATCATCGTGTTCGCGACGTGCGTGTATGCCGCGTCCGAACCCAGGGACGACATCGTGCTATACGCCATTCGCAATCGTTCGCACATGAACGTCATACCCTTCGATGTCACACGGATCAACGGGCCGGTTGGAGGCGTGATCGTCGGCGACGGTTCAATCGTCGGTGTGGCACTTGGCTCCGAGGTTACGTCCGTCGGTGAAATTCCGTTGACGGCAACGTTGACGCCGTAGAGATCGGAACACAACCTCAACGCGTCGCCGTAAGAAACATCGCCAGACACACCGATCTTCAATTCCATATCGATCTTTGTCGCCACGATAGCGTGCGCCCTCTCATCGGCCACATTTCCGACTGAATACGAACCAAACGCACGCCCTATATGCCCACATGCAACCGCGCCCAACTCAAACGCGCTCATGTCGCCATACCAATCTGAAACTACGTCTGGTTCTGGCGTGACGGTGAACGATGCCGAACCCGTGGAACATGCCGTCAAGACAATAGCGGCGAGCATAGATACCACAACCACCCCAAAAACCCTCGCACCCATAGGGAATACCCCCTTACGCGACCTTTCGAGGTGTTGCTACAAACCAGCGTCGAACCGCTCAGGGGGCGCGGAACGCCCCGGAACGGTCGCATGTGTCGGTTCGACAAAAGATACGGTTTGTAGCAACCAGAAGGCTAACCTAAAACACTTGGCGTGTCAACCCTGATATATAATTTCCAATTCTTTGCACTCCGTCCCCCGCAACAACCCCTCATCAACACAACAATCCCCTCCCGCATCACCACCCCGCAGTCGCAGAAGTACCCTCGCTCCCAACAACCGTCCCCTCTCCCGCTCGGCGGGAGAGGGCTAGGGTGAGGGCAACCCGGCGGCCAAGGGGCGCGGACCACCCCAACATGCATCCACCCACCATCACCGCAACAATCCCATCCCGCAACACCCATCCTTAAATCCCTTCCCAATCCTTAACATCCTAGTTCAAACAACCACTTGACAACCGTTACATACGTAGTATTATTAAAAGTGAATTCAAAAGACATCGCCGCCCTGACGAGTGCGGACACCAATCTAGCCGAAAGACCGAAGGGACAAAGCGTCAGATCGTGGAAACGCAAGGAACAACAAACGGGTACACGGGGTCCTGCGAAGGTAACCCGGACCCGTCCGCGCGCAGAAACGACCAGCAGCGACGCCCCTCGCCCAATCTTGAGACGGGCGCAAGGTCTAGAGGTTCCGTTCGAAGCGATCGAAGTAACAAGTTCTGGTCGCCGGGGACTAATGCACCCCCGGCAACACGAGCCAGCAAGACATTCATGCCCTCCCCCAAGAAGGGAAGCACCTATCCCCCCTCCTCCAGGAGGACGGGAAGTGCCTGTCCCCCCCTCCTTCAGGAGGGGGCCAGGGGGAGGCCACCAATGTCAAGCCAAGGGCCAGATAAACGGTCGTGGATTCGGCAGACGTCGGGCCCCACTCGCTGCGGGGCCGCGGCTACGGCACGAGGATGTGCAAAACTACCCGATGATCGGCGACGCGACTCAACAGATTGGTCGCCGAGAGGGCCCGCGGACTGGCGACGCGGGCAGTGACCGGACGAGGGAAGTCGGCAGTCCAACATCTCGCAGCAAAGCGGCGATGTCCCACCGAGCAACGCTTCGAAACTCGAAGCAAGCTCAACAACCAATACCCGTTCCCTTTCTCTGAAAAGGAAACATAACCAACCCCGCCCAAGCGGAAACACAAAGGAGGCACACCCCCACCTTCATTTAAACACGCCCCAAAACAAAAAATCCTCAAAATTTTCCCACATCATTCGCATCCTAGTTCAAACAACAACCCATCAAACCCCATCCGCGTAAACCCGCGCAATCCGCGGTTCAAACACCGTGGCGATCACAGCAACAATCTCTCCCCACAACACCCATCCTTAAAATCCTTCCCCATCCTTCGCATCCTAGTTCAAAATCCCCTGTCCTACGTTCGCCAAAACCGCAAAAAGACTTGGTATGATGTACCGACAGGTACCGTATTTCTAAAACGCGGTCAACGTTCGCGGTAGCTACTCCACCAAATGCGAATCGCTCAGATCTCCCCATACGACCTCTCCTACCACGGCGGCGTAGTCGCCCACATGGCGAGCCTCAGCAAAGAGCTTGCGCGCCGAGGCAACGAAGTCGTGCTGTTCGCACCCCGGTCCCGACCACAGACGGCGCCCGATGTCAGCGACCTCGAAGTCGTCCCCCTTGGCGGCAGCGTTCCGTTCGCCGCCGGCGGTTCCGTATCCCGCATCTCCATGAGCGTCAAAGCGGCGCGTCAGATGCAAAAGGTGCTGACCGCCGAACGGTTCGACATCGTACACATCCACGAGCCGCTCATGCCCTTCTTGGCAACAACTGCAAGCTGGTTCTCTCCTTGGCCCACGGTCGGTACCTTCCACGCCTACAGCGAGAATATTCACCCCGGATATCTCGCCGGAAAACCATTCTTCACCTTGGTCGCCGATAAACTACACGGCCGCATCGCAGTCTCAAAGGCCGCAAAAGCCTACGCGGACAAGTATTTCCCTGACAACTACACCATCATCCCCAACGGCATCGACGTTCCGAAGTTCGAACAGCCAAGCCCCAGACCGAGCGAGTTCAGAGACGACGCCATCAACATCGTATTTGTCGGAAGAGTCGGCGAGAAACGCAAAGGTCTGCGATACCTTCTGGGCGCGTACAGCACCCTCCGATGGCGATATCCCAACCTTCGGCTCATTGTTGTAGGCGCCGGTGTCCCAGACCGCGAATCGTACCGGATGATGGGCGAACGCGGCATCGACGATGTCATCTTTGCCGGGCCCGTAACCGACACGGAGCTACCCGGCTACTACCAGCACGCCGACATATTCTGCGCGCCCAATACCGGCCAAGAGAGTTTTGGACTCGTGCTCATCGAGGCCATGGCGTCCGGCGCTCCGATCGTAGCTTCCCGTATTCTCGGCTTTGAAGGCGTCGCCGACCACGAACAAGACGCCCTCCTGTTTGACGTTGGTGACGAATACGCTATCGCCAAAGCGATCCGTAGACTGATCGAAGAACCGGACCTCCGACAACGCCTTGTCGAAAACGGACGCGAAAAAGTCCAACGTTTCGGGTGGGCACGCGTCGCGGACGACGTGATCGATTACTACCACCAGGTCGCCGCGAACGCACAGGTGCCGTACGCCACCTACGAGCAGCGAGCCAGCAGTGGCTGAAACCGAGAGCGGACTTCAAAAGCTCCGCAGATCCGCCCGCGCCGCGATCGCACGATGGTTTGAGGAACCTGTCTCCGGCGCTCTCGTCGCACTCGGCTTCAACGCCAACGCCGCAACCATCGCGGGCTTCCTCATCGCCGTAGTTGCCGCCGGATTCGCCGCCACCGGCCAATTCCTCATCGCCGGACTCGTCAGCATACCCGCCGCCCTATTCGACATGATCGACGGCGCAATCGCCCGCCGCACCAACAAAGTCTCCGACCGCGGCGCACTCCTCGATTCCACCTTCGACCGCCTCTCCGAAGCCTCCCTCCTCCTCGGATTACTCATCTACTACTCATCGACTAACACCTTCCGTCAAGACGCCATCATTCTCGCATTCGTCGCATTCGTCGGCTCCATAATGGTCAGCTACATCCGAGCCCGAGCCGAAGGCCTCGGCTACCAAGGCACCTCCGGATTCCTCACCCGACCCGAACGCGTAGTCATCATGACCGTCGCACTTATCATCGGCCAACCCATCTGGGGCCTATGGATACTCGCCATCGGCACCCCCCTAAGCGCCTTCTACCGCTTCTGGGCCGAGTGGCGCAGCGCCGACTAACTTACCCTTATAGATACGTCGCAATACGTCCAACCACACCGCGCAGGCGTAACTACTAAAGTAGCGTCGTTCGCACCAACTACCTCGAGCAATGAATAGGGCAGCCCAACTCACCGTCATCACCGTCGCCATCGCCCTGATTGCGACCCTTTTCGCATTCAATAGCGATCAACCAACGACCGCCCAGAACACCGAAGAAAACTCCCCGGTGCGATTCCTCGACGGCGGCCTCGAGAGCAACTTCCCCGAGAGCATTCGATTCTTCACCAGCTTCGAAAGCGACATCGAGATCGACGACGTCAGAGTCAGATTCACCACCGGGCCAATAACCACTGGTCAATACGACTACCTAGACATCGACGAACGTTCCGAATCGCTCTTCGATGGCGAACTCCTATGGCGAGTAAACACCTCCGCTCGTTATTTGCCACCCGGAACCACCGTCGATTTCGTATTCGAAGCCATCGATGAAGACGGTAACGAATACCTCTCAGAGCAATACAGCCAAATGGTCTTCGACGCCAGATTCGAATGGGAAGTCGTCAGTCGCGGCCCGATTCACGTCTACTACCACGGCCCCGTGCAAGTCCGTGCCGAACGCCTCGCCGAAGCCGCGCAGGAATCCATGGAAATGATGGGTCCCATCACCGGCAGCGAGATCGAAACCCCCATCGTCGTCACCCTTTACAACAACAACGCCGAGATGATCGGTGCCGTCAGCGCCCGAAGCGCCACCATCAGTCGAGAACTCATCACCGAAGGACAAGCATTCTTCGACCACAGCGTCGTCCTCGTCCTCTCCGGCAGCCGAGACATCGGCACCCTCACTCACGAACTCACCCACATCCTCGTCGGGAGAGCCGCCGGCGGCAGCACCGCTCTCGTCCCACTGTGGTTGAACGAAGGCCTCGCCGAATTCGGCAACCTAGACAAAGGGCTCTCATACGTCTACTTCCTCGACTGGGCCGTCGATACCCAAAGACTCATCCCCTTCACTAGACTCCAAACCTTCCCCGGCGATCCGAACCTCGTCATCGTCTCCTACGGTCAAAGTCGCGACTTCGTCGAATACCTAATCGAAACCTACGGCGCCGACAAGATTGCCGAAACCCTCGCCTCAATTGGCGAAGGACGCAGCGGAGACATCGCCATCCGCAACATCTACGGCAAGACCATCCAACAACTCGACAACGAATGGCGAGACAATATCGGCGCCGACCCATACGTCCCACCGACTCCAACGCCAACGCCCGAAGCCGAGGCCACCGAAACGTCAGGATACAAACTCCTCACCCTGACACCGGTCGAAGGTGGAATCGCCGTCGGTGAAACCGGAACTGAACCGACACCAGAACCGACCATCACTCCAGTACCGCCCACGCCCACTGCGATCGCGACCGAAGCGCCCGAAGTTTTGGTCAAAGCGACCGACGAACCGACGGAACAACCCGCGCCAGAAGAGGATTCCCCAACCGATGAGCCAACGAGCTCCGGCGGACTGTGCAACTCAAACGGCAACGGACCATTAGAAGCATCCGCTCTGCTTATCGCAGGCCTACTGGCAAGCGTCTTCGTATTCCGCCGAAACCGCGTGTAGCCGAACCGCTACCAACCCAGCGCAGACCCATCCTTCCGCGGCTCCGTTCCAGCGCAAAGCACACCCGTTTCCGCATCCCGCGATACAACCTGCCCGCCACCAAACCCAACGCGATCGTAGGCCCGCTGAACCAATACATCGTGCCCACGTTTCCTCAACGCTGAAACGACCGAGCCGTCGAGGTCTTCCTCGACCTTCACGCTCTTGTCGCCCTGCACGTCGATGCTGAACCGCAAAGCGTCCAACGCCTTCTGCGAGTCCATCCCGAAGTCGACCATGTTCGAAATGACCTGAAGATGACCTTGCGGCTGTTGGAAACCACCCATCACGCCAAACGACAACCACATCTCATCGTCACGCGTCGCCATCGCCGGAATAATGGTCTGATAAGGTCGCTTCCGACCTTCCAGATAGTTCGGGTGGTCAGGATCAAACGAGAACAGCGAACCGCGGTTCTGCAACGCGATCCCGGTGCCTGGAACCACCAACCCAGAACCGAATCCTGCAAACAAGCTGTTGATCAACGAGCACGCGTTACCGTCACCGTCAACCGCCGTGCAGTAGATCGTGTCTCCACCACCCATCGGATCTCCATATGAAACATTCGGATTCGCCTGCATCGAGTCGATACTCGATCGCCGTCGGTCGCCATACTCCTTAGTCAGCAACGGGCCGATCGGCACCTCAGCAACTCGCGGGTCCGCCACGTACTGCAAAGCATCCTCGTATCCCAAACGCATCGATTCGATCAAATGATGGTATGCGTCCACCGATTGGCTTCCCATCCCTCCAATGTCAAACCCCTCGGCGATATTCAACGCCATCAACGCCGCTATCCCCTGACCGTTCGGTGGGCATTCCCAGACCTCAACTCCACGGTAGTTCGTGTGTATCGCCTCGTCCCAATCCGAGTGATGCGACGTCAAATCATCCTCCGTCAACCAACCACCCTCTTGCTGCACATACGCCGCGATCTTCTTCCCGATATCTCCCTTGTAGTAAGCCTCACTACCACCCTCAGCTATCACCTGCAACGATCCACCTAGTTCCGGCAATGCGGCCACCTCTCCGCATTTCGGCGCACGCCCACCAATCGGCAACATCTCAACACCGGATGGCCGATGCCTCAGCTTCTCCTCGCATCCCTTCCAACCGTTCGCGATCACCTCTGATACCGGATATCCGTTCAACGCATATTCGATAGCCGGTTTGAGTACCTCCGCTAGCGTCATGCGGCCATAGTGCGCCAACGCTGTCTCCCAACCGTGCACCGTGCCCGGCACGCTGACTGAAAACGCACAACCATCCAACAGATTCGGTATCGAATCGAATCCTGCATTGCGCACATCATCCGGGTTCGCCGCCGCTCCGGAGCGTCCACTCCCGTTCAGAGCAACAACCTTCCGCTCGTCTTTATTCCAAATCAGCGCGAACATGTCACCGCCGATACCTGTCGAGCCGGGTTCAACCACATTCAACGCCGCAGCCATTGCCACTGCCGCATCAACTGCGTTACCACCGTCGAGCATGATGCGAAGCCCTGCCTGGGCCGCCAACGGTTGGCTAGTGGCAACCGCGCCGTTGCGCGCCATCACCGCCGATCGACGCGACTGGAAATATGAGGATGAGTAAGGATCGATCTTTGACACGGGGGTCACCTGCTAACAAATGGGCGGAAATGCGTACGCCTTACATGTTAGCAAGCAAGTCGCATCGTCATCCCGTCTAATGTCCAAGCTGGCACACGACTTTAATGAAACCCATACTTCAACGGACCGCGTCAAGATTGGTCGGCGATTCACCCCGTCGATTCGCCAGCGTCCGCGGCATTAGGTCATGCTTCGTGTCGTGACCCAGATGGAATCGACGAAGCTCATCGATCATTTCTCCGAAGAACGAGATGCCAGTCCCGTCTGTCGTGCTCGCGATATGTGGCGTCAAGAACACGTTCCACAATTCTCGGATCGGCGAATCGGTCGGCACCGGTTCAGGATCGAATACGTCCAAACACGCGTAGATGTCGTTCTTGCGCAACCGCTCGATCAAAGCGTCCGACTGAACAACCTGGCCCCGCGACACGTTGACGAATACGCCCCCGGACCGAATCCAACCCAACTCCTTCGCCCCCAACATACCCTCCGTCGCCGGCGTGTGAGGTACCAGACATACAACGACATCCGGCATGCTCATCACGTTCTCCAACGATGTCATCGTGAAGTTCATTGCCGAAGCCAACTCCCTGGGCAAATAAGGGTCGTGCAGCAAGATATCCACGCGGAACGGCTCCAAAAGCTCGATCAATCGACGAGCGATGTTGCCGCCGCCGATCAATCCCACCGTTCGACCGGTCAGATCACCCATCATCTGGAAGTCCGGCTCAAATGCACGCTGATATCCGGTCCCCCATTCTTGATCGGTGATCAGTCTTCGATAGTGCGCCCCGACCTTCTTCAACCCCATCATCATCATCGCCAACGCCCACTCCGACACCGGCAAACTCGACGCATGAGTGGTATCCACCGCCTTCACGCCTCGATCAGCACACGCCTCCGCATCGATCCGTTGCGCGAACCGATCCCCCTCAAGCTCACCGACCAACCTCAACGACGGTGCGGCGTCCAAGATGTCACCTGTCACGCGCGGCGACCCATGACAAACAATCATGGCATCAACACTTGACGCGAAATCTTTGAATTCAGCGATCACCTCATGCGAAGATTCCGGCGCCGAATACCAGTCAGACGATTCATTGAATTCCCGAATTTCGAACTCCGCGAATTCTTTGAGAAGGTCAACCTCATGGTCCTTGATACCCCGCTCAACATAGCCCGCGTTGCACGCCAACCCCACCTTCAGCTTGTCACCCATTGAACCGACCTCCGATCAACGTGCGCGCGGATTCAGGATATCGTTGAGCGCGTCACCTAATATGTTCCAGCAGAATATCATCAGCCAAACCACCACAATCGGTGAAAGCAACTGCTCCGGGTGGCTCCGTAAAGTCTCGACCGCCGCACTGCCCGTTCGTGCGGTCACGTCACCAATCATTACCCCCAAACTTGGTCGCGGCGGCTGAACCCCGATACCGAAGAAACTGGCAACAACCTCCCCGAGAGCGACGGCACCCATTCCAAAACTGACGCTCACGATCAATGGGGTGATCACGTTGGGCAAGATATGCCGCAACAGGATCGTCGGAGTGCCCACTCCCATTGACCGTGCCGCGTCAACATAAGGCGCATCGCGAATTGCGAGTGTCTGCCCTCGTATCAGTCGCATTGCACCGAACCAAGAAAGCGGTAGAAAGGCCAAACCCAAAACAATGTAATCAACGGCACCGGACGAATTGACGCCGGATATGAACGTATTGTCCTCTATCCAGTAGCCGAACTCTTTGATCCTAGGCCGCACGGTCGCGGCGATGATCAACACCAAAAGGAAATCGGGTACGACCGCGACCACCTCTCCCGTTCTCATGGTGATGATGTCCGCGATCCCTCGTAAGTACCCTGCCGCCATCCCCAAAGCCAAACCAAGGAAAACGCTGGCCGTCAATATCGTGATCACGGTGAGAATGATCGTCGTCTGAATTCCCCAAACTACCCGCGTGAAAATGTCCCGCCCCAAACGATCAGTGCCCAACCAGTTTTCGGCGTCTGGCCCTGCTTGCGTTTTGGCGAGATTGGTCTCAGAGTAATCGTGAGTAGCGACCAGCGGTGCAAAGATCCCGAGCGTGTAGAGGAACAGAAGCACGCAGACCGCAATTAAAGCCAACTTCCGCTTCCGTAACTCGGTCCAAGCGTGTCTTAGAAAGCTGTCAGACGCGTCTACCTCAAGTAACTGCGAAGGTTCGGGTTGTGCAGACGTCGTAGTTCCAGTCTGATTCATTTCACGCTCGCAACCTTATCCTCGGATCGATTAGCGAGTACATGATGTCCGCGACCAAGTTCGCAATTGCGAGCATTGTCGCACCGAGCAACGTCAAAGTCGTCAGCACCGGATAATCGCGTTGGAAAACCGCCTCTAAGGCCAACCGTGACACCCCTGGAATTCCGTAAATCAACTCCACGATCAGCGAACCGCCGAACAACCCAGCCAGGGAAAACCCCAAGATTGTTACTATCGGCAATAATGCGTTACGGGCGATATGTCTACGGTTGACCGTCATGTGTCCCATGCCTTTGCCATGAGCCGTTCGCACATATTCCTGACCCAACACATCCAGAGTAGACGCCCTCATGTAGCGCATAAAGACGAACGCGCCGGGCACGCCAATCGTGAACGCCGGCAATATCGCATGCGTCGAGAACATGCCTGACCATCCCGAAACTGGAATCCAATCAAGCCACAGCGCGAATACCAAGATCAAGAACGGTGCGGTAAAGAACACCGGCAATGCGTAGACAAGGAGCATGAAAGTCGTCATCGTCGGGTCTTTCCAAGTCCCTTGACGCATTGCTGCCCAGAACCCGAGTGGCAACCCGATGAGAAGAGTCACCACGTACGAAACGATATTCAATTCCAACGACACGAGCAGTTTCGGTCCCAAGAGTTCGATGACATCGCGCCCGCGGTACCGGTAACTCTCGCCGAAATCGCCTTTCAGTGCATTTGCGGCATAGCGTGTGTACTGAACTAGGAACGGGTCATCAAGGCCAAGCCGATCGCGGATCCGCGCTATCGCTTCTGGATCCGCGCGCTGACCCGCCATTAATTCGGCCGGATCACCTGGTGCCACGGAACCGAGTGAGAAAATGAACAACCCGGCGACGAACAACAACACGGGCGTCCAAAGCAGTCGTCGGGAAATGTAGATCAGCATTGCGCTTCAAATGCTAGCATTCAGCGCCGCTTCTCTCAACGACAGCAACGGACGCCCGGACAGCACTGCATATGATCGACTAGAAATCGATCTGCTTTTCGATCCATACGTCCTTCAGGTAGTAACTGCCGAGCGGCGAGATACGGAATCCATTGACCCGGCGGTTGACCAGTATCTTGCCCTCGGTGCCCCACCACATCGGCACCCACACAGCATCGTTGACGATTATCTGCTCCGCCTGCTGGTATAGCTGAACTCGTCGCGCTGGGTCTGGCTCTGTGGTCGCCTCATCGAGCAATGCGTCCACCTCAGCGTTCGAGTACTGAGTCTGGTTGATGGAGCTGTCACTACGGAACAACACGTCTACGAAGGTATGAGGATCCGGGTAATCGGGACTCCATGCCAATGAGAAGACTTGGAGCCGGTAGTTGTCGATTTCCTGCAAGAACGTCGCCCATTCAACTTCTTGGAACTCGACCTCTACCCCAAGTGTTCGCGCCCACATGTCTGCGACCGCCAGAAGGTAGGTAGGCGGTGAGCCTCCGGTTCCTGGAGTTGTGAATACGATGCGAGGAAGTGATTCAGGGTCCGCATACTTCGACATCGCCAGTTCTTCCTGGGCTCTTTCGGCATTGAACCTCAATCCTTCAAGGTCGGGATTGAATCCGACGAAACCTGGCGGTATCGGACCGTATGCTGGTTTCGCTCGATTATTTAGTACCGCCTCAGCGATGAGTTCCTTATCGACCGCGTAATTGAGCGCCCTTCGGAAGTGAACATCGTCGAACGGCGCTTGCTCGACGTTGAATCCGATGTAATACGTAACAAACTCGGCCGGTACATCGACAACCTCTTGCGATAGCTGCTCATTCGGGTCTGTTACCCGTTCGTAGGAGGCCGACGGAATCCCCGTGACGTGTATCTCTTCGTTTTCATACATCGCCATCGCAGAACCACCCGCTAGGATGAAGTGCACCTCATCCAAGAACGCAGGTGTATCCCAGTAGTTGTCGTTGCGAGCAAGAACCATGCTTACGCCAATTTCGTACGACTTCAATACGAACGGACCAGACCCGATCGGCGCTTCAGTCCAGGTCTCACCCCCAGATTCGACGTTGTCACGATTGACCACGAAGGTAACTGGGTAGGTCAATTTGGCGATGAAATACGGCTTGGGACTATCGATCTTGACTTCCAACGTGAGATCATCGATCACAGTGATTCCTTCTGCCGACGTAGCATTACCTTCTACGATGTCGTTGATCCCGACGATGTCACCGAGAAATTCCTTCACGATCGGCGAACCCGTCTCCGGCAACGCCGCCCGTTCCCACGACCACTTGAAATCGAACGCCGTTAACGGGCTGCCATCGCTGAATACCAAGCCTTCGCGGAGCACGAAACGATATACAGTTCCATCCGAACTGACGGTAAAGCTCTCGGCCAGATCCGTCACGATTGGATTATTCGGATCATCGGTCAGTCTCGTCAAACCGCTGAACAACTGCAAAGTAATGTCGTAGGAAGTGCTGTCTGTGGTCAAGGCTGGATCGAATGTAACCGGATCCGAACCCAGTAGACGGAAAACGCCACCCCTTCGCGCATCGAATTCGCGGTCATCAACATCCTCAACCGCCTGCGACGCAGCCGTGGCCGTCTCTTCAGCGACAACGGTTGCCTGCTCCCCGGCGGACGCGGTAGCTTCCGCAACTGCCGTAGATGTGGCGGCGGCGATGGCAGTCGCCGTAGGTGCGACGCCTGAACTGGTTCGCTGAACCTCCGGCGCCTTCGTGGGGACCTGTGTAGCAGTCGGTTCGGGAACCGACGTGGCGGTAGGAGGCACGGGAGTTGGTTCGTCTGCACTGCAACCGATTGCAAACATCACCGCGACAGCTAGTCCGGCAATCATCAATCTTCTTACGTATCTCATCGCTCTTTGCACTTTCTTCACTTCAGATTTTCAGACTCCCAACTTAGATACACGGTATCAAACCACGATCCAAAAATGGGAAATTCTGATCGACTTCACAATTGGTTAGGTGAGTTAACGAAACTCACCTAACCATCTTTTTGTTGACGAAAATCCGTCTAGATCAACCGTCTATCCAAACGTGTTGATAAATCGGCACTGACAACGGTGGGAACATCAATCCTTCGACGTGCTGCTTCACCAGAACCTTGCCTTCCACGCCCCACCACAACGGCAACCACGCTGCATCCTCAACGATGATCTCTTCAGCTTCTTGGTACAACTCAATCCGACGCACTGGATCGGCTTCAACGTTAGCCTCCTCCAGCAATGCGTCGACCTCAGCGTTCGAGTAGTTCGTGTTGTTGATTGAACTACCCGTCCTGAAGAGCACATCGACGAATGTGTGCGGATCGGGATAGTCGGCCTGCCAAGCCAGCGAGAACGCCTGGAGTCGATTTCGATGCAGGTCCTGCAAGAACGTTGCCCATTCGACCTGCTGTATCTCCACATCCACTTCCAGCGTTCGGCGCCACATGTCGGCAACTACCTCGGTCGTCAGACTGGGTGAGCCGCCGGTGCCCGGCAGAGTAATCACGATGCGAGGTCTGGTATCAGGATCGGCATATTTCGACAATGCCAGCTCTTCCTTCGCCTTCTCTTCATCGAAACTCAACCCTTCAAGATCCGAGTTGAAGCCAACGAAACCCGGTGGTATCACGCCCGTCGCAGGTCGGACCAAATCGGAGAATACGGCCTCTGCGACCAGCTGCTTATCTACCGCGAAATTCAGGGCGCGTCGGAAATGCACATCGTCGAACGGCGCCTCTTCCATGTTGAAGCCGATGTAACTAGTGCTAAATGACGGGGGTACCTCGATCACATCCTTGGAAATCTCCTGGGTAGGATCGGTAACCCGTTCCAAGTCTGCTAGGCCGATACCGGTGATGTCGATCTCGTCATTCTCGTACATCGCCATTGCGGAGCCGCCGGCGAGCAAGAGGTGCACTTCATCGAGGTGCGCGGCGTCACCCCAGTAGTTGGGGTTCTTCGACAAAATCATACGTTCGCCGATGCTGTAGCTCTTCAATATGAACGGGCCTGTGGCAACTGGGGAATCCGTCCAGTTTTCGCCTCCGGACGTGACGTTATCGGCATTGACGACGAACGCAATAGGATAGGTCAACTTGGCGATGAAATACGGTTTCGGTGCATCGATTGTGACCTGCAAAGTGTGGTCATCAATCACCTCGATGCCGTCGGCCGTGGTGGCGTCGCCGTCGATGATCGCCTGCACCCCTACGATGTCGCCCAAAAACTCGTCGACGATCGGCGACTCGGTGTCCGGGTTTGCCGCCCGTTCCCACGACCACTTAAAGTCCGAAGCAGTAACGGGCGAACCGTCGCTAAACTTCAGATCTTCTCTGAGGATGAACTTGTAGGTTTTCCCACCATTACTGACCGTGTAACTCTCGGCTAAATCGGCTACGATCGGTTCGTCCGATTCTCCTGTCAGCTTCACCAGACCGCTGAACAACTCAATCACGATACCGTACGACGTACCGTCAGTCACCAGAGCGGGGTCCAACGTCGGCGGGTCTGACCACAGCCGCCGGAAGATCCCACCACTTCGCTCTTCATCGCCGGAACTCTCCGGTGTTTGAAGCAACTCGGGGGCAACTTTCGGCTGGCCTGAACTCGGCGTTGGGCGCTCGGCCCGGGTCGGCGGGGGTGTCGAAACTACGGTCGGGACTTGCGTCGCGGTTGGTTCGGGTGCGGGTGGTTGCGTCGGTTCTGGTTCGGTCGTGCACGCTGCGGCGAACAAGGCAACCGCGGCGATCAACGATACACCAAAGAAACGGGCTATCTTCATCTGCTATCTCCAGCTATCACTTCGATTTCTGACTGCCTAATTATTCTTACGAATCAGTTACTCACATTGGATTGCGAGTCTGCGATGTCGTATCAAATTAACTTGGAATATCCGGACACCATGGTTACTTGCCATTCATGTGGTCTTCAATCCTAGGACGGTCATTCTTGTCAACACCACCGGTTAGCCACCGGTCGAGGATTGAAGATACGCCTTCAAAAATCCACCGAGATCACCTTCCAACACACCACGAGCATCCGAAACTTCATAGTCGGTGCGGTGGTCCTTCACCATCTGGTAGGGATGCAAGACGTAGCTGCGTACTTGGCGCCCGAACTCCGCCGAAATGTGATCGCCCTTGAGCTTCGCCTGTGCGGCCGCACGCTTTTGATTCTCGAGATCCGTAACTCGAGCGTGCAAAATCTTCATCGCAACTTGGCGGTTTTGGGCTTGCGAACGTTCGTTTTGGACGGACACCACGATACCCGTTGGTTCGTGCGTCAGGCGGACCGCGGTTGAGTTTTTTTGCACACTCTGGCCACCGTGTCCGCTCGCTCGAAAAGCCTCCATGCGCACTTCCGAAGGGTCGATCTCAACTTCATCGGCAGCGGCGGGTTCGGGATATACCTCAACCAATGAGAAACTCGTGTGACGACGATTCCCTGAATCGAAAGGCGAAAGCCGGACCAAGCGATGCACACCCCTTTCAGACCTCAAATACCCGTAGGCGTGGTCACCCGAAACCCGCACCGCCGCCGACTTGATTCCTGCTTCCTCGCCCGGAGTAAAGTCCAGAACGTCCGCATCGTAGCCGGCCTGCTCGCTCCACCGCAAATACATTCGCAGCAACATCTCCGACCAATCTTGGGCGTCGACCCCGCCAGCGCCTTGCTTCACCGAGAGGATCGCTGGTCTTGAGTCGTGTTTTCCGCTCAACTGCAATCGGAATTCTTGGTCCGCCAGATCAGCACTCAAGCTCTCCGCATCGAGTCCGAGTTGGGTCAGCATCACATCATCAGACTCGTCATCCGCCAACTCGATAAGTTCCACCAACTCCTCTGATCGTCGTTGGAGCGTCTCCCATGCGGTCACCTGATCTTTCAATGCGGTCAAAGACTGCATGCGACCTTGTGCATCTTGGTGATCTGACCAGAAACCAGGATCCAGAGTCTGCTTTTCCAAGAGGGAGATTTGCGAATGCTTTTTGGCGAGGTCAAAGATGCCTCACGATCTGCGCGATGCGTCCGCGTAACTCTTTGGCGTTTGATTGGAGCTGTGGGTCCATGGCTGGATTCAAGTATATGAATCGTTAGTTTGGGGAAAGCCCAACAAACACGCACGCCCCTCGGTTTCCCAAGGGGCGTAGCGTGCAATTTCAGTCTTACGACTTGAGCGTCATCGCTTACGCTTATGGGGCGATGTCGTGGCCCTTCGTGTAGTAGACCCAGATACCGCTACCAATCACGACGTCTTCGTTCGCCTTGAGCACATCCCACGTGTTGTTGATGTGGTCCCACGTGTAGGCGCGGGTGTAGTTCCCAAGGTACGTGGCCGCGGTGATCGGATCGTTGCTGCTGTTGCGCAACGACTCGCCGGCGTTGTCCTGCGTCTGGTCGCCGTCGACGTCCACGACGCCTACGAAGTTCCAGCCCTCATCGGTCGGAATGTCCGCCGGGTTGGGTTGACCGTCGGTTGAACGGTCGCCCTTGCCTGCGAGGTTCACAGCCTGCGTTACGAAGCCTTGCGAGTGGACCCAGTAACCGTAACGTGCTTCTACATCGTTCAATGCAGCAACTTCGTCGCTAGTCATCCAGACACCGTCTACTCGTGTCGCCATGCGCCACGGGCTGACCGGTTCGGTTACGTTCCAACCGATGACCTGGTCGACTGCCGAGTTCGTGAACACTGCGTGCAAGGCTCGGTCGACCGGGTTGGCCGGGAACGAGATCGCGTTCCAACCTGCCAGCAGGTCGATAACGAACGGTGCCCGCTCCTTGACGGTGAAGCTATAGGTGTGCTCGCCAGTGTTGTCGGCGGCGTCGTTAGCCTCGACGTAGACCTCGTAGGTGCCGTAGGCCAGAGGCTCGGGCCACCATACGAACTCGTTGTCTTCAATCGCCTGCAAGTCGGCAGTGTAGTCAGTACCGTCGATCTCAAAGGTTGTGACGTTTACCGTCGTGCCTTCATCGCCAAAGTCCAGCAGGACAAACGGTCGCACTTCGAAGACGTCTTCATTTTCGTCCGGAACGAGTTCGCCAACTGCTTCGTCTGCGTCATCGTTGCCTTCCCACGCAGCCTCGAGATCCGTGTCGTAGACGAAGCTCGCGGTCGAGGCCGAGTAGTTGTAGACCGTGTCATCGCCCTTCTTGTAGGAGCTACGGTCGCGACCCCAAACGATGACCGAGAGATCGCCGTCTTCGACCTCTTGGTCGGACGACAGGTTAGACCACTGGTATTCCCAGTTGTTGCCCGGACGGGCCAGCGCCGACGTTACGGCTACGTCAAAGTATTTCGCCGTATCGTCAGTGGTCGCAGCGTCCTTAACGTGATCCGGACACATCGTCCCTTGATCAACGTTTTCTCCGTCCACCATCTTCTGTCGATCGATTTTAGCGCCGTTGTGCGGCTTGGTGCCCGTCGGCGCGGCTTCGTTGATTTTCGCGCTGGTGAAGGTTCCGGTGCGGTTAGCTTCGAACTTGGCAACATGGTTGTCAACCGCGTCTCCGCCCCAGTAGAGGTTCGAACAGACCACTGCAAACTTCGGTGAGCCTTGAACCGGTTCGTTGGCCGAGATGGAGACCTTGATCTGACCCTTGGTCAACTCAGATGGTCCTTCACCGTCAATGTCTTCGTTCAGTCCGGTGCCGCCGCTCAGCGTTACCGTGAAGGTCGGCAGGATGCCATCGCTCAACTCAATCCCGTCCAGACGGCGGTCCGTAGACTCGTTGCCGGCGCGGTCGGAGATCGACTGACCCGTCGCCAGGTCGACCTGCGGCGTGGCGTCAGGTGGCAACTCCTCTTCAATCAGCAGGTAAACCTTGTCATCTTTGACTTTGACGCCGGTTATGGTGGCGGAACTCCTATCGTCGAGCGTCACGTCGAACGTGCCGGGGCCCACCGTGCTCGCGTCGATATTACCGTCGAACACCACCTTGAGACCGGAATTCGACATCATCTCGTCGCCATCCGAGTCCACGTAGAAACCGGTCGCCGACTGATCCTTGTCGTACTCCGGATCGACATCGTCGAGGTAGTAGGTGTGCCGAGAGTACCAACCGATCACGTTGTGCCGATCCGCATCGCGGTCATCTTTCTTCGTGTTGAGGTCGTGGATGAAGGTCGGAGCCGTGGGGTCGCTGTCCGAGAAACCGATGTTACCCGCAACGTCCATCACGACCGCCTGGATGTCGATCTCGTGGTTGTAGCGGTTTTGCTCGTTTCCCGGAGGGAAGTCGATACGAACTACCGTGTCGAACCCACCCTCTACAGCACCGTCTTCGAAGTCCTCGGCATCCGCGGTCTTGTACTCGTCGCCGTTTTCTTCATCCGGATCCGTGTCTTCAGCTTTGTAGATGTCTTTACTCTTGATGATGCCGAAGGTTGCTACTTGGCTGTATCCCGCGTAGTGAGCTCGCAACACGGCTACGGCTGTATCGGCATCGCACTCTCCGTCCGCATCGAGATCGACACAGACAAGGCCACGATCTGGATCCGGATCATCCTCGTCATTGACCCCCAAATCCCAAACCGGAGTCTCGTCCTTATTGTCGGCGCTGTTGTCGGCGTAGGCCTTGAACGAGTCGGCGCGTAGACCTGATCCGCCGCCGTCGTTGAACGAACCGATAAGGTCGGGCGAGTCGTCCTTGCTGGCGGTTTCATGCAACGGCAAATCGACCTGGATAGCCGGAGGCGTTTTGTCGATCAGTATCGTTACCGTCTCGTTGTCGCCAGTCGAGTCCTTATACGTGATGGTGACCGGGCCGCTTTCAACTCCGAGATACGCTGCATCATCCATGCCTGAACCCGTAGCGTCCCTCGTCATCAAACCCCAGTTACATGGTTCGTATGTGGTCGGGTCCGAATCTTCTACCTTGCAACGTCCGTCGCCGTCTGCGTCGGTCAGTCGGAGGTAGCCTTCGTACTGGCCGGAGAAGCGGCTTGTCTCCTTAAGCCAGAGGTTCCGAGTCGGTACATTTTCATTGCTCGAATTGCCGTCACTGCTTGCCCGAAGAACCAATGCGTCGGGATCGTCATTGGTTTCTGAACGCTTTTCTTTATCCACGAAGACGGGCGGATTCTCGCTATCGTAGTCAACGCTATCCTTCATCCCGCCGATGATCTCCTCCTCTTCGCTGGTCTGGTAGTAGATGTACTCAACTGTGACTGATGCGCCTTGAGGGATCGATGCGGTTACCTGCATCCAAGGCGCGATAGAGTTTCGAACGCTACCAGGCGCCTGGTCTTCGTCCAGATTGATGTACTGACCTGTCAGGTTTTCAAATGTTTCGTCGGCGTCCACAGTCGTGTCAGGGTCAAAAGTGCCGAACCAGTAAAACTTGCCTCGGTCATCCTCTGATGCCATCGGGTAGTTAGTGCTCTCACTCCCCTCTAAACGGAACGTAGCATTACCCGAGTTGTTTATAGTTCCACTGGTACCTCCGGCACTGTGGGCGAAGGCAGCTTCGGCAACAACGGTACTAGTAGGCATAACGAGGCTATTTGTTACCGACCGTGTCGGCAACGGCGTACCAGTTAGAGGTGCCAACAGCTTGTCTTCGTCCATAGAATCGAGCCCAATTGCTCTGATAATCTTCTCATTCGCTTCACCCTCGTCATCGGTGGTACCCGGATTATCAACCGCAAGGCGCGTAGGCTCAGATCCGCTCACGGTGTAAAGCTTACCCGTCCTCTTGTCGCGGTCTTTGTCCTCAATGCTGATCTTGATGACGTCGGCGTTTTTGGCGATTGCACGCGGCGCATCACCCGAAGTCTTGGGGTCGATGGCATAGGTGGCGTATATCGAAGTCCCTGCCTTCACCTCGGTGATCGTCGTGCGCCCAGCGACGTTGTAGTCGACCTTATCGCCGTCTGTATCCGTTTCTCCGGAGTCGCAAGCGCCGACCTTGAAGATATCGTCGTCGGTGGTGTAGCATGTTCCGACGTTCAGCACGTCGATCGTACCGGTAGCCGCTTCTACCGTCTCCGGTGAGCCGGTTCGCACCGCCACCACTGCAACGGCCAGTATCAGCACGGCCAGAGCCGTCAAGATTCTCGATGAAAGCTGCACAGCTGCAGTCCTCCTCTATCTATATCTCTACCGGTTCGATACCCGACACGTAGACCCCGGCGAACTCTTCGCCAAAATCAAAGCGGTCTTGCCCGGATGTTTCCATAGCACTCTCAAGACGCGCAACGAACCACACGTCCGTAGGCACGCCCTGAAAACTATATGATACCGAATATATGCCACCACGCGCGCCCTGTCAATCAAATTCTCCCAAACAGTTGAGAACTAGGATGCGAAGGATGCGAAGGAGGGGAAGGACCCCCGCCGCCACCGTCATTCCCGCAACTCCCCGTCATTCCCGCGCACGCGGGAATCCAGAGAAGATAAAGCACGCCGATCCCACACGCGCTTTTGAACTAGGATGCTAAGGATGGGGAAGGATGGGAAGGATCCCCGCCGCCCCCGTCATTCCCGCAAACCCTCCGTCATTCCCGCGCACGCGGGAATCCAGAGTAAGGCAAAGCACGCCGATCCCCTACCACACCTTCGAACCACCATGCCAACGGACGCGAACCATCCGCACCACCACCCTAGATTCCCGCGTGCGCGGGAATGACGAAGAAGGACACGCGGGAATCCAGAGAAGATAAAGCACGCCGATCCCCTGCCACACCCTCGAACCACCATGCCAACGGACGCGAACCATCCGCACCACCATCCTAGATTCCCGCGTGCGCGGGAATGACGAAGAAGGACACGCGGGAATCCAGAGAAGATAAAGCACGCCGATCCCCTGCCACACCCTCGAACCACCATGCCAACGGACGCGAACCATCCGCACCACCACCCTAGATTCCCGCGTGCGCGGGAATGACGAAGAAGGACACGCGGGAATCCAGAGTAAGGCAAAGCACGCCGATCCCCTACCACACCTTCGAACCACCATGCCAACGGACGCGAACCATCCGCACCACCATCCTAGATTCCCGCGTGCGCGGGAATGACGGAGAAGGACGCGCGGGAATGACGGAGAAGGACACGCGGGGATGACGGAGAAGGACGCGGGAATGACGACGGAGAACACGCGGGAATCCAGAGCAAAGCAAACCACGCCAGCAAAAACCCACGCGCCACATCATTCCCGGCTAGTACATTAGGCGTATGGCTGTGGGCTACGTATACATTCTGGCCAGCAAGCGGAACGGCACCCTTTACGTTGGGGTTACCTCCGATTTGGTGCGACGCATTTGGGAGCACAAGAACGATTCGGTCGATGGATTCACCAAGCGATACGGTGTGCACAAATTCGTGTGGTACGAGGAGCACGGGACGATAGAGGATGCGATCCAACGCGAGAAGAACATCAAGCGTTGGCGACGGGAGTGGAAGCTTGACCTGATCGAACAGCTAAATCCCAACTGGCGGGATCTATACGACGATATTGTGTGAGAGCCAGACGCGCACCGGTCGCCGGGGAACTGGTTGTTTTTATGTTCCTGGATTCCCGCGTGCGCGGGAATGACGAAGAATGACACGCGGGAATGACGATGGTTGTGCCCGGCATCCCTCATTCCCGCAAACAACCCGTCATTCCCGCAAAACCATCCGTCATCACCGCAAACATCCCGTCATTCCCGCGCACGCGGGAATCCAGAGTAAAGCAAAGCACGCCGATCTCCTACCACACCCTCGAACCACCATGCCAACGGACGCGAACCATAGGCACCACCACCCCTAGATTCCCGCGTACGCGGGAATGACGGAGTCGGAGCCGGGAATGACGCGGTCGCGCGGCACCCCCACGACCGACATCAACGCAACAACACCTCCCACAACAACCCATCCTTCCCAATCCTTCAAATCCTAGTTCAAACCCTCCGTCATTCCCGCGCACGCGGGAATCCAGAGTAAAGCAAAGCACGCCGATCCCCTACCACACCCTCGAACCACCATGCCAACGGACGCGAACCATCCGCACCACCAACCCTAGATTCCCGCGTGCGCGGGAATGACGGAGGCGGAGCCGGGGATGACGGAGTCGGAGCCGGGAATGACGCGGTCGCGCGGCACCCCCCACGACCGACATCAACGCAACAACACCTCCCACAACAACCCATCCTTCCCAATCCTTCAAATCCTAGTTCAAACCCTCCGTCATTCCCGCGCACGCGGGAATCCAGAGTAAAGCAAAGCACGCCAGCAAAACCCACGCCGAGACCCACACGCACCACCCGAAAGAAACGGTTGTTTTTATGTCCCTAGATTCCCGCGTACGCGGGAATGACGGAGAAGGACGCGGGGATGACGGAGGTGAGGCCGGGAATGACGGTGGCCTGCGGGGATGACGCGGGGCTTGCGCGAACGACATCGACGCAACCACCCCTCCCACAACACCCCATCCTTTCCATCCTTACCCATCCTTCAAATCCTAGTTCAAACCCGAAAGCAAGGCCTTCACCCGTAGTATCTCCTAGACCCTCAATCCTTCAAATCCTTACCCATCCTTAGCATCCTAGTTCAAAACGCCCCCCGTGTTTCCACGGGGGGCGTCTTTCCGTTCTTGGTGTCTCGGTGTCCCTTACGGGGCGATGCCGGGGCCGAAGTAGACCCAGATGCCGTCGCCGATCTGGAGTTCGTCGTCATCTTCGATGACATCGAACTTGCTGCGAATCGGATCCCAGGTGTAGGCACGTTTGTTGGTGCCAAGATAATCACCTGCTTTGACTGTGGTTTGATCACCAGCTTCGTCGCGGTTCATCAGCTTTTCGCCGAAGTCGTCCTGCGTCTGGTCGCCATCTTGGTCGATGACGCCGACGAAGTTCCAACCTGGCATTGTCGGGATCGTCACCAAGTCGGCCGGCACCACGTTCGGATCGGTCCGGCTTGGGCCGGCGACGAGTTGCACGCGTTGCGTCGTGAAGCCGAGCGAGTGCACCCAGTAGCCATACTGGGCGTGAATCTTGTTCAAGGTCGCAAACTCTTCGTGCGTCGACCACTCGTCTTCCATCCGTGTCGCAATGCTCCAAGGTTTCTCCGGGTCGCTGGCATCCCAGCCAGCAACCATGTCCACCTGGCTGTCGGTGAAGACGCTCTCGATCATCGGGTCCATCGGGTTGGCCGGGAACGAAACCGCGTTCCAACCAGCGATCAACTTCAGACCGAAGGCGCTGCGTTCCGCCGACTTAAAGCTGTACTCGAACGTGTCCTCGACACCAGCCGCGTCCGTCGCTTTGACCGATATCTCGTGTTTGCCCAAGGCAAGCATCTCTGGCCAGTAGAGGAAGCGGTTACCGCCGAGATCCGACACCTCTTGCACCGTGCCGTCGATCTTGAACTCGTTGATCGTGACCGTTGTCTTGTCTTCGTAAGTCAGCATCACGAACGGACGCATCTCCGTCACGACAGCATCTTTCATCGGCGTCGGAGCCGGGTCATTCAGTGTCTTGTCAAACAAGAACTCCGCCGTGCCAGCTCCCCAGCTGTACCTATCCGGTGCAGTCGCCGGATCGTCGATCTCGCGGTTCGTCAGACTGGCGTAGGATTGACGGTCGCGGGCGTAGGCAACAACGGTCAGATCGCCGTCTCTAAGTGCCTTATCATCCTCGAAGTTGACCCACTGGTACTCCCATGTGAGGCCAGGTCGAGAGTATGACGGCGCCTGTTGCATGGTCACCGGACCATAACCGCTATCGCCGCTGCCGCAATCGTACACGTTCGGCGTGCGGGTCTCACCTGTGTCTTTCAAGTCGGGCGGGAACTGGAAGTCCGCACTCGAATTGTCGAGACCGCCAGTCCGGCTCTTGACCAGATCCGACAACTTCTTGTCGTTCTCGGTATCCTCATCCGCACTGTCCCAAGTGATGTTGGAACACACCACTACCAGTGATGGCGTCGCGATCTCCTCGTCAGCATTTATCGTGACGACGATCGAGTCTTTGGTCAGCATGGACGGGCCTTCGTCGCCCTCGCCGGAGCCGGAACCTTCGCTCAACGACACCGTGATTATCGGCGAGATGCCGTCCTTGACCTCGAACGCTTCTAACGTGCCGCCAGTCAACCGGTTGCCAGCCGGGTCCGAGACCCACTTGCCAGATGCGATATCGACCATCGGCGTCGCATTCGAAGCGAGCTCGTTGCTCAACTTCAGATACACCACTCGTCCTTCAACATCGAAGTCCATGATCTCCGCCGACGCTCCTGTCGAACCCGCGGCGCCAGTCGGATCCAGCGTCACCGTGAACGTTCCGAGATCGATCGAGTCTTCGTCTACCGCGCGGTCAAACGCGACCAAGATACCGGAGCGGTCGACTTGCGGCATATCGTCGTCGTTCTCGCCATAGAAACCAGTTACCGACTGCTCTTTGAAGATATCCGGATTCACTTCATCAAGGAAGAAGATGTGCCGCGCATACCAACCAAGGACGTTGTAGCGTCCGGTCTTGCGTTTGTTGCCGGCCTCTTCGCCAAGATTATTGATGAAACGCGGACCGTCAGCATCGCTGTCCGAGAAGCCGATGTTACCCGCAACGTCCGCAACCAACGCTTGGAAGTCGATCGTGTCGTTGTACTCTTCATCAGACCCTCGGAAGGCGATGCGAACCGAATCACCGAAGGTGCCGCTGGTCGCGCCATCGTTGTGCGAATCGCCCTCGACCAACTTGATCTCGTCATTCTCGTCGTTCCCCGTTGCATCGAGGTCGAACACATCGCCGTGCGGAATGACACCGAACACCGAACCATCCGCGTTCATTTCGTATCCCGCGTAGTCGGCGTGCGATTCAACCGTCTTCTTGTCTCCGTCGATCGTGACAACACCATAGGTCTCGACAGTACCATTCACATGGTCGACTCTGAAGTCCAACGCCAATTTACCGGCATCTTCACCGTTCTCATTCGTGTCATCTGTGTGGTCAACATATCCTCGGAAGGAATTCCGGCGCAGGCCCGATCCGGCATCGCTGAACGCGCCCGAGAACTCTGGCGAAAGGTCTTGGATCTGCGCCTCGTGGGCCGGCTCGTGAATCTCCACCATCGGCGGCGCCGTATCTATCGCCACATTCAGAAGCTGCGTCGTGCCGTCCGTGTCTTTGTATGCGATCACGACCGGACCGCTCTCAACGCCCAAGATGGCAGCTTCGCCAGTTTGACAGCCGGTGCGGTCTTCACAACGAGTAGCGTCCGTGTTATCTAGACCCCAGTTCGTGGCGTCTCCATCGCCGTCTTTGCTGATGCCATTCTCGTCCGTCAGCTTTAGATAGCCTTCGTATTTGCCGCTGAAGCGGGAGGTCTCTCTGAGTGCGAGATTTTGCGAATTTTTCCGCCCGTCCGACCTTGCCTCAACGACCAGCGCCGTATTGGGGGATCGTAACTCAGTCGTTGTAAAGGCGGGCGCATCGGATTTGGCTTCGGTAACGGCTGTGGTACCGACAGCGGCTTTGCCATTTTCATCACCAACCGTCGATCCACCTACGAGCGACTCAAATTCGCTCGTCTCATACACGACGTACATCACTGTCACAGTCGCACCAGCAGGGATATTCAACTTAACGCTGAACCACGGTGCAACTTCTAACTCACGATTCCCAGCTTCGTTGAAAACCCGTCCTGGTCCAACGTCCTCGTCAATCGCGAGGTATTTGTTCAGCTTCTTGAACCCATCCTCCGAGGCCGGAGTCAGTCCGCCGATTGTGCCGTAGAGAGAGATAGGCGAATCATCCCCATCAGCCACGTACATGGGTTTGTACGGCAGACTGTCGGACAAACCGTTCTTGTGGATCGTGATACCCGTTATCACCCTTTCGGCAGCAGTAGGATCAGGCGTTCCAAGGAAAGTCATGGCTTGCGCGTTGGGTATGGGATCTGTGGCGGCTGTGGTCTGATTGCGCTCTACCCACCGAAAATCGTTTGCGTCAGCGACAATGTCAGAGTAGTCCTTACGGATGGTGTCAATGTGACCAGAACCGTCTTCGGCGGAATTAAAACCTACTTGACAATCAATGTCTACTAGCCTCATCGTCGGGGGATCCGTCTGGGGATCCACAGTGTCATCGATTTCCATGTCAGTCGAGTCGCATGGCCGGGCACCTCCCACACCGAGCAAAACCGGTGTCCTCTTGTCTCTGCCGGTGTCGGTGATGCTGATCTTCAGGAGGTTGGAGTTTTCGAGGATTGCGCGCGGGCTGTCAGGCGCGGTCTTCGGATCGTGGGCATACGTCGCGTATACCGTGCCGGTCTCGGTGATGGTGTCGCGTTCGGCCACTTCGTAGGCATCGCCGCCATCGCCATCGTCGCAATCGTCGACGGTGAAGACCTCGTCGTCGGTGGTGTAGCATGTTCCGACGTTCAGCACGTCGATCGTACCGGTAGCCGCTTCTACCGTCTCCGGTGAGCCGGTTCGCACCGCCACCACCGCAACGGCCAGTATCAGCACGGCCAGAGCCGTCAAGATTCTCGATGAAAGCTGCACAGCTGCAGTCCTCCTCTATCTATATCTCTACCGGTTCGATACCCGACACGTAGACCCCAGCGAACTCTTCGCCAAAATCAAAGCGGTCTTGCCCGGATGTTTCCATAGCACTCTCAAGACGCGCAACGAACCACACGTCCGTAGGCACGCCCTGAAAACTATATGATACCGAATATATGCCACCACGCGCGCCCTGTCAATCAAATTCTCTCAAACAGTTGAGAACTAGGATGCGAAGGATCGGGAAGGAGGGGAAGGATGCCCGCCGCAATCGTCATTCCCGCGCACGCGGGCGCTTCAGCGGGCGGAACGCCCATCCAGAGCAAGGCAAGGCACGCCGATCCCACACCCGCTTTTGAACTAGGATGCTAAGGATGGGGAAGGATGGAAAGGATGGGGTGTTGGTTGAGGACGGGGATGCGTCGATGTCGGGTTTTTGAACTAGGATGCTAAGGATGGGGAAGGATGGAAAGGATGGGGTGTCGGTTGGGGACGGGGATGCGTCGATGTCGGGGTTTTGAACTAGGATGCGAAGGATGGGGAAGGATCCCCGCCGCCCCCGTCATTCCCGCGCACGCGGGAATCCAGAGTAAGGCAAAGCACGCCGATCCCACACGCGCTTTTGAACTAGGATGCTAAGGATGGGGAAGGATGGAAAGGATGGGATGTTGGTTGGGGACGGGGATGCTTAGGATGGAAATCATGCGGATTGCCATCGGTGAGGCCTTCACCCGAAGTATCCTCCTAGACCCTCAATCCTTCAAATCCTTAACCATCCTTCAAATCCTAGTTCAAACCCGAAAGCAAGGCCTTCACCCGAAGTATCCTCCAAGACCCTCAATCCTTCAAATCCTAGTTCAAACCCTCAATCCTTACCATCCTTCCCCATCCTTCAAATCCTAGTTCACAAACGCCGATTTGCGTTGTAGCGGTTGTTGAACAGTCGCCTGAATTCTAGGCGTTCCCCGCCGAAGTTGATAAGCAGGCCGATTTCGAAGTTGAACGCCTCCAAGTAGTTGATCGCTTGGGCTTGGTGGACACTGTCCAACGTCCCTACCGCCTTCAACTCCACTGAGACAACATCACCCACCAGAAAATCAACGCGGCGTAGTCCCACCTGCCGGCCCTTGTAATAGATCGGTATCTCAACCTCGCGCCCGAAGTCGAGCCCCGCTTGCGTCATCTCAACTTCAAGAGATCGTTGATAAACCACTTCCTGGAAACCAGCACCCAGCTCCCTGTGCACCTCCATCGCACACCCGATCACCGCCCCTGTCAACTCGAAATGAACATGACTCTTATCCATGTTTCAACGTCTCCATACAAAGAACCGCCAAGACCATAAATCATACTTTCGTTTGAACTAGGATGCGAAGGATTGAGGGTCTAGGAGATACTACGGGTGAAGGCCTCACCAATGGCAATCTTCATGATTTCCATCGTTAGCAACAACCACTCCCACAACACCCCATCCTTTCCATCCTTACCCATCCTTCAAATCCTAGTTCAAAGCGCGTGTCGGATCGGTGTGCTTTGCCTTACTCTGGATTCCCGCATCCGCGGGAATGACGGAGTCGGAGCCGGAAATGACGCGGGGCTTGCGAGGACGACATCAACGCAACCACCCCTCCCACAACACCCCATCCTTCACATCCTTACCCATCCTTCAAATCCTAGTTCAAAAAACGCAATCCCCCCCCCTCTGGATTCCGGCTTTCGCCGGAATGACGGAGGAGTTCGCGGGAATAACAGAGGGCGAGGTCGGGAATGACAGGGGGCGGTGGGCATCCTTCACATCCTTACCCATCCTTCAAATCCTAGTTCAAAAAACGCAATCCCCCCTCTGGATTCCGGCTTTCACCGGAATGACGGAGGAGTTTGCGGGAATGACGGAAGCGAGGCCGGGAATGACAGGAGGCGGTGAGTCGGGAATGACAGGGGGCGGTGGGCATCCTTCAAATCCTAGTTCAAAACGCCCCCCGTGTTTCCACGGGGGGCGTCTCTTTCCGTTCTTGGCGTCTCTGTGTCTCTTACGGCGCGATCGTCTCGTCATCCGGGAAGAAGACCCAGATGCCTTTGCCGATGATCATGTTGCCGTCGCCGTTTAGCACACGGTAGCCGTTGGCTATCGCATCCCACGTGTAGGCCTGGCGGAAGCCCGGCATGTAGTCATCCGCCGTCACATCGGTTTTTTCGCTGTCTTGCAGCACCTTGCCGAAGTGGTTCTCCGTCTGATCGCCGTCTTGGTCGATCACGCCCACGAAGTTCCAACCCGGCGCGGTGATAATGCCGATCGGAGCCGGGTTGTCGCCAGTCTCGCGGTCCAGCTGACCCTTCAGGTCGACGCTCTGTTTCACGAAGGCCATCGAGTGTACCCAGTATCCGTAACGCACAACGACATCGGTAAGCGGTGCGAAGTTCGCACTTGTCGACCACACGCCGTCCATGCGAGTCGCGATGCTCCACGGACCGGTCGAGCTAAGCGGGTTCCAACCCACAACTCGATCCACGGCTTCCTCCGTGAACACCGCGTCTAGCGCAGTGTCGACCGGGTTGGCCGGCAACGATATCGCGTTCCAGCCAGCCGTGAGGTCGATTACGAATGGGTCGCGTGCCGTCACATCGAAATCGAACGATGTGTTGCCAATTGGCTCGTTGTCCGCCGCGTCGCGCGCGTCGAACTCAATCGTGTGCGTACCAAACGCCAACGACTCCGGCCAATACAGGAAACGGTTATCGCCGACCGTCGACAACGAGCTCAATGCGTCTTCGCCATCGATCGTGAACTCCGTAACCTTCACCGTCGTAGGCTCGCCAGCAAAGTCGAGGTAGACGAACGGACGCGGCTCTTTCACTTCCGAATCGGCTGCCGGCTGCACACTGCCGCCAGAACCGTCTAGCTTCAATGGACTGTTGAACGTGTTGTCCAGAACGAACCTCGTCGTCACCGAACCAAAGTTCTCGCACTTGCTGCCGTCACAAATTTCGTCGTTGTGTCCATCGTAATCCGAGCGGTCGCGAGCCCATACCACAATCACCAACTCGCCGTCGTTCAGCTTCAGCGTTTTAGTGTTGCTGTTGCGCCACGCGTAGACCCAGTTGTTGCCCGGACGAGCCAGCGATGCAGACCTGATGAACGAGTTTGGTTCAGCGGCTTCACCACAAAGTAGACCCAGATCCATCTCGCCCGTGGATGCATCGGTGTAACCGGTGCGGTTATTCACGAAGTCGCTCAGACCACGTTCCTTATCATCACCGTCCTTCCAAGTGACGTTCGGGCAGACGACCGAAACGCTCGGAGCTCCCGTCAGGTCCTCATCGGAGGCGATTGCGATGTCGATAGCACCATCAGTCAGTTCCGACGGACCCTCTCGGCCAATGCCGGTGCCAGAGCCGCCGCTCAAAGTCAGCGTCAAGACCGGCAGGATGCCATCCGCCAACTTGAATGCTTCCGCATCTTTCTCTTGCCAAGACAAAACGTTCCCGGCCATGTCTTCTACTTCACGCCCCTCGGAGATGCTCAACGTCGGACGGGCATCCGATGCCAACTTTTCGCCGAGTTTCAGGAACACCAACTTGCCGTCAACCACGACATCCTCGATCGCAATCGCCGATTCGTCGTCATACTCCAGGGTGAAGGTGCCAGTATCGATCAGGTCGCCGTTCACTCCACCATCAAACACGACCATCACCGCCGAACGATCTCTCACCGGCTCGTCGTCGCTGTTCAATCCGTAGAAACCAGTAACCGACATTTCTTTCGCGATCTTGGGATCCAAATCGTCGATGTGGACGATGTGGGCGGAGAAGTAACCCAAGACGTTGTGCTTCTTCCCTTCAGATGTCCGTTTTGCTGCTTTCTCCTCGCCGAGGGCGTCGATGAAGCGCGGGTTCGCAGCATCGCTGTCCGAGAAGCCGATGTTGCCCGCAAGGTCACGCACCGCCGCTTGGAAGTCGATCGCGTGGTTGAACACAAAGTCGGCTGCAACACCGGTCACTTCGTCGAAGTCGATCTCCTGCTCTTCGTTGAAGGCGCCGTCAGGGTCGCCATCATCGAAGTCATCCGCTTCGACTGCCTTGAAAGCCGCAGATTGACCAGGTTCAAGCTCAATTTCCAAATCGATCTTGTAAATCTCCATGGTCAGATTATCGCCTTCGATCACGCCGAACTGTTTCATTTCATCGGAGAAACCCTGGTAGTCCAAACGACGAAGAACTTGTCCGTCCATGTCATCACCCGTGCCTTTGACATCGGACATGATCCGCATCACTGCTGACTCAGGCTCTTGTATATCGCGGTTATCGATGTTCAACTGGAACGATTCCGCCGCCAAGCCGGAATCGGCGTCGTTGAACGTGCCGATGAAGGACGGCTTCTCGTCGTCGCTTCGGTCGTTGTGCATCGGCGAATCGATCTGGATCGAAGGCGGTTCAATGTCGAGTTGGATATCGAACGACTTGTTTTTGTCGTCCGAATCCTTGTACCTGATCGTAATCGGACCGTTGCCAACACCCAGCACCGCTTGCGCGGCTGCGAGTTCATCGGCATCGATCCCGTCTGCCAGATCGATCCCTTCTGCCAGATCACCCACCAATGCGCCGCTCTTCTTCATCAAACCCCAGTTGTCGCGGTTAGTGCCGCCTATTCCATCGGCGTCGGTCAGTCGCAGGAATCCCTGGAACACACCAGTGAATCTTCCGGTCTCGATCAGCGCGAGATTCTTGCGATGGCTTCGGTCGGTTCCGTCACCGCCTGCGTCCTCATCCGATTCCGCATACAACTCGAACGACGCATTGTCTTCCTCGCCCGCGGGCTCACGCTCTTTAGCCGTACATTCAGCCTGGGCAAACGAAACAAGGTCAGTCGGATCCGCTTCAGGTTCATCTACACACTTAAATCCGCCCTGGATGTACTCAACCCCGCTGGTTTCGTAGTAGATGAGTTGGAGTTGGACGGCACCACCATTGGGAACGCTGACGTTCAACTTGATCGCCGGCGCGACATTGGTGTCCCCAGATATCACGTCTTCGTCGATCTTGATCCATGTCCCGATGTCCTGGAACTTTTCGTCAGGGTCAATAGTTGTGTCCCCATTATCACTGACTCTCCCGAAGAACTTCACGGTACCATCAGGCGCGATGGGTTTGTAGTGTACCGGGGGAGTAGCGGTGAGGTCTCCATCCTCGAAAAGCACCTGATACGAACCCGAACTGCCGAAGGTTGTCCCCTCATCGTCCGTAATTCCGGTGGGAGCGACACCGTCAGCACCAAACTGGACGACCTGCTCGAGAGGCGGCAAGTCCATTGTTTTTTCAGCATCGCCAATCGCCGACTCCGCGACGATTGCCCGAGGTTTGACGCTTTCATCAACATCCCGCGTGGTTGCATCGTCGTCTGCGCTCGTCTCCAACAACGTGTAAACAACTTGTTCGTCAACAGTAGTAGTAGCTGGATCGTCTGGAGCGGCAGGTGCTCCGAACGGGTCTCCATCAGCATTGAGAAATGGTGAGTCCGTGGTACCGAGGCCAGTGCCATTAAACTCCGGATTCGCCGACGTAATCAAAACCGGGTCCCTGCGGTCGCGTCCCTTGTCGGAGATGCTTACCCGGATGAGGTCGGAGTCTCCGAGGATTGCGCGTGGGTTTTCGGCGCCCGTCTTCGGGTCATGCGCGTAAGTGGCGTAGAGCGTGTCGACCTCGATAAGGTCCTTGAGTTCTTCCTGCTGGAAGCGCGCCATCTTCTGTGTACAGTTTGCCAACACGAACACATCCGCGTTGTTCGTCGCGCATGCGCCCACGTTCAAAGCATCGATCGTTCCGGTAGCTGCGCTGACTTCGTCCGTCGCACCTCTCGTGCCGACGACGACGCCGACGACGAATGCGAGCACGGCCAGTGCTGTCAAGATTCTCGCTGAAAGCTGCACGCTTCAGTCCTCCTGCTTACTTTCCCGGCACGATCGTGAACGAACCTTGTCGGCAAATGTGCCAAGCCAAGCCCGATACGTCCTCTGTCCGGATCTGTGCGATGTTTGCATAATACTTGCAAGCGCGCCAACGCGCAACGCGCGCGGCGTGCCATGAAAAGTATATGATACCCAAACTTCTGTGCGCGCGTAAACCCACAATAAATCGTTTCACCGATTTTACCGGCTAAAAACACCCCGTCCATTCCCGCGCACGCGGGAATCCAGAGTAAAGCAAAGCACGCCGATCCCACACGCGCCTCTGAACTAGGATGCGAAGGATGGGGAAGGATGGGAAGGATGCGGTGTCGGCGGTTTGGGATGCTGCGGTGATAGTCAGGTTGGTGGTCTGGGTGGTAGGGGCAGGTTTCAAACCCGCCCCTACGCGTCGGGCGAAGGGGCGCAAACACCCCGTCATCACCGCAAACATCCCGTCATTCCCGCGCACGCGGGAATCCAGAGTAAAGCAAAGCACGCCGATCCCACACGCGCCTGTGAACTAGGATGCGAAGGATGGGGAAGGATGGGAAGGATGGGTTGTAGTCGTTCAAGGTACCGCGGTGATCGTGACGTTCGTCGTTTGGCCCGTAGGGGCGCACGCCTTCTCCCTCCCCTTCGCCCCGCGAAGGGGACGCGACGTAGGGGCGGGTTTCAAACCCGCCCTCGCACGCAGGGGATACACGAAATTCAAAGCAACACCCCCAAACCACAACAACGATCCCCTCTCCCGCTCAGCGGGAGAGGGCTAGGGTGAGGGCAACGGGGCGGCCAAGGGGCGCGGTCACACAACCCCACGCGCCTTTGAACTAGGACGCAAAGGATTGGAAAAGATGGGAAGGATGGGGCGTGGTCGTTCAAGGTACTGCGGTGATGGGAGGTTGGTGGTTTGGGTGGTAGGGGCAGGTTTCAAACCTGCCCCTACGGGCGCTGTGCATAACTTCCGTCATTCCGGCGAAAGCCGGAATCCAGAGGGGCCGGGCAACGGGGAATGCGCCTGTGAACTATGATGCCCATGATTGGAAAAGATGGAAAGGATCCCCCCACCGCCCCTCTAGATTCCGGCTTTCGCCGGAATGACGTAGGCCCGGTTTTCCGCGTCCGCCGGAATGACGGTTGTCACGCAGCGAACGACGCCCAGCCAGCGCAACCCACATCAACGCAAACACCCCCTCCAACAACAACCCATCATTCCAAATCATGCCCATCATAGTTCAAAAAATCGCAGGCGTTGGAGAGATGATCTACGTTTCGATCTTGAAGTGTTGCAGGATCGATTTGAGGTCAGTCATCACCTCTGCGAGTGTGGACTTCACTTCTGCCATATCACTTTCTAGGCGATCCATGCGCTGCTCCAGCGCACCCATACGCTGCTCCAGCGCACTCATACTCTGCTCCAGCGCATCCATGCGCTGAAACATAAATTGCTGACCTTGCCGGAGTGATTGCAGTTCTACGACATACCCCCGACGCGTCGGGAGATCAGCTTCTAACTGTTCAACACGCTCTTCGAGTGTCGGCATTCCGTTCCACCTTATGAAATCGCACGTTCACAGAGTAACCGCGCCTCCATCGTATCAGATAGATCGCTCACCACCGTCCCACCACCACCACCACCTCCCCTTCGCCCCGCGAAGGGGACGCGACGTAGGGGCGGGTTTGAAACCCGCCCTCGCACGCAGGGGATGCTCGAAATTCAACGCAACACCCCCAAACCACAACAACGATCCCCTCTCCCGCGAGCTAATTCCCTCCCCTTCCCAAGGGGAGATACAGAGGGGTTCCCAGGGTGAGGGCAACGGGGCGGCCAAGGGGCGCGGTCACACAACCCCACGCGCCTGTGAACTATGATGCCCATGATTGAAAAAGATGGAAATGATCCCCCCACCGCCCCTCTAGATTCCGGCTTTCGCCGGAATGACGAAGGAGGGAACGCGGGAACGACGGCGAGGAACACGCCCAACATCAACGCAACACCCCCCTCCCAAAACAACCCATCATTAAAATCATTCCCAATCATTCACATCATAGTTCAAAAAACGTCATCCCCCGCTACCCCCTAGATTCCGGCTTTCGCCGGAATGACGGCGGAGGGCACAACACCCCATCCTTAAAATCCTTCCCAATCCTTCAAATCCTAGTTCAAAGGCGCACCCTACCCCCTCTCCCGCTCAGCAGGAGAGGGTAGGGGTGAGGGCACATGTCCTACTGTGCAATCTACGGTGCAATGCCGCCTTCGTAGTAGACCCACACGCCGCCGCCGATCTCGATTTGAACGTCCTTAGCCAGGTTTTCGAACCGGCTGAAGGTCGGGTCCCAAGTGTACGCTCGAATGTAGTGCGAACCTAGGTACTCGCCTGCTGAAACAGGTGCGATACCGCTCCGCAAGCCTTCGCCGAAGTGGCCCTCCGTCTGGTCGCCGTCCTGGTCGATGACCCCGACGAAGTTCCAGCCAGCAATCGTGTCGATCGCATCCGGTGTCCCTGGCGAGCCTGCGTCGCGGCCAATCGGGCCCTGTAGCGCCACGGGTTGGCTCACGAAACGGTCGGACTTCACCCAGTAGCCGTACTTCGATTGAATGTCGTTCAATGCGCCGTACTGCTGGTTCGATTCCCACACGCCGTCGCGTCGCACTGCGATGCGCCAGCCCTGCGTGTCCCAACCGATAACGGTCGTGACCGCCGCGTCCGTGAAGACCGAACCGATTGCCGTGTCGACCGGAGTTGCAGGTACCGAGATGGCGTTCCAACCGGCCTGCAGCTCGATCACAAAGTCGCCACGATCGACAACCTTGAATTCGTAGTCGAAGGTTACCTCGTTGCCCGCGGCATCCGATGCATCGACCTCGACCTCGTGGTCGCCCTGCGTGATCGTGTCGGGCCAGTAGACGAAGCGGTTCATCGCCGGCTTAGTGAACTGGTCGGCAATCTCGACATCGTCAAGCTCCACCGAGTCAAGGGTGACCGTCGTGCCTTCATTGAACTCAATCAGGATGAACGGTCGCGACTCTTTCGACTCTCCGCCGTCCTCCGGCTGCAAGTCTCCGCCGCCGTTTGCCTGAGGCGACAACAGCTCGCGGTCGAGAGTGAAGTCTGCCGAAGCTGAACCCCAGTTACGGACGCTGGCATCGCTGCCCATCGTGTAACGCGAACGGTCGCTCGCGAATACCACTACGGTGGCTCCGCCATCCTCTAGTGCCATATCGGCGCTGGGCGGGTTCTGCCAAGTGTACTGCCAGTTCTCGCCCGGCAGAGCAAGCGCACGACTCCCAGAGTTCGGCGAGTATGCCTGCACGAGGTCGCTGTCGGCATCCTCGTAACCGCAGGTGTAGTCGTACACTTCGTTTCTGTTGGCACGTTCCATCGTTTCTTTCGGATTGTCCATTGGTTCGCTACTGGAAGCCCTCATGCGGTTCGCAACGTAGTCGTCGACATCCATCTTCGTATCGTCTTGGCTCATCCATTCCAGGCTGGTGCAAACGACATCCACTCTCGGCGACCCTTGCAACGGCTCGTCGGACGACACATGAACCATGATCTGATCCCTAGTCAGCTTGTCCGGGCCTTCATTGCCGGTGCCAGTGCCGGAACCGCCGCTCAACGTCACCGTCAGCCGCGGGGAGATCCCGTCTTTGGCATCGAACGCTTCCAGCTCCCGGCCGAACGTCTCGTTGCCGGCCATGTCCTCGACCTTCGCGCCCTGCGCGATGTCGATCTCCGGCGTGGCGTCAGACGCCAGCTCCGAAGCGAGCTTCAGGAAGACGTACTTGCCATCTACCTCCACGTCCGTGATCTGCGCCGCCGACTCGTCGTCCAACTCAACCGTGAACGTGTCGGTCGAGATCGAGCTCGCCGCGACATTGTTGTCGAACACCACCACGATACCCGAACGATCCGCAATCAAGCTCTTGTCCGATGTCCTACCGTAGTAGCCAGTAGCCGACTCGTCGGTCATGACCTCCGGATCCTTCTCGTCCAAGGTGATGATGTGCGCCGAGTAGTAACCGAGAACTTGCTTCGCTATTTCCAGGTCGCGGTCAGCGGTTTCCGTGCCAAGGTCGTTGATGAAGCGCGGGTTCGCAGGATCGGAATCCGAGAAACCGATGTTCCCCGCCATGTCCATCACGAACGCCTGGAAGTCGATCTGGAACTCCTTGTCACGCAACACCAGAGTCTCGCCCTCGGTCTCCCACAGATCCAGCCGCAGCGAGTCCTCGAACGTGCCACGAGTGGCGCCGTCGTCGTACTCATCCGACAAGATGTGGCAAACCTCTTGACCATCGTCACACGCATCATCGCCCAAGGCGTAGAGAGCATCCGCATCTGAAATTCCGAATGTCTGGTCCGAAGCGGAATACCCGGCGTAATCTGCTATGCGTGTCGCTCGCTTTAGAACCGGGCTTACTGTTCTCAGAATTACTTTTTCCGCATTCGGCGCCTTGGCTTCCAAAGCGTAGTCACTGTTACTGCCTGGTGCTCCGTTGCTGTCGACCTTGTTGTCGACCACAAGTCGGAACGAGCCGTCCACCAGACCGGAGTCGGTGTCTTCCATCGCGCCCGCGAAGTCGGGCGATTGGTCTCCGCTGGCAGCGCCGTGCGCCGGGTTCGCAACCGTTATCGTCGGCGCCCGGTTGTCGATCTCGATGCGCAACGTGCGCTTCGTCCCACTGCTGTCACGGTACTCGATCGTCACCGGACCGCTCTGAACCGCCAGAACCGCCGCATTGCCAATAGAGTTATCCGTCTTGCCGTCTCCAACTACGCGACCCCAGTTATCTGGACTTGTGCCAGTGCCTCTACCATCGCCATTGGCATCGGTCAGCCGCAGGTAGCCCTGATAGACACCATCGAAGCGCCCCGTCTCCGTCAGGAACAGGTCGACACTTCGATTTTCAAGGTTGCCATCCGCTAATGCCCGAACCTCCAACGCAGTGTTGCGATTCTTCTCATTGTCGGTGAAGACGACATTATCCTCACCGCCCACGCCATCGTTCGTGCTCAACGTACCATCAGGCGAGCACCTCCACGTATCACCATTCGTCTTGGTTGGAGTATTACCTTCTCCCGAACACTCGCGGTAGGTCTGCCCACCAACCAAGTTCTCTTCATTGCTCGTGCGGTAGTAGATGGCGAGGATGACGACTCTTGAGCCGCTAGGCACACTTGCATTCACTCCGAGCCACGGCGCGGTGTTGCCCCCAGCGTCGCCGTTCGACGCGTCCTCGTCAACCTCCAATTCGGTCAACTTTTTGATGGGATCCGTGAAATTAGGAGAAGTCCCGTCGTCCCCGCATGTTGCATTAGTAGAAACACAACCGTAGAACCTAACCTCAGCACCGTTGGCGACATCGAAATCGGCCGGCTTGAATTGCCAAGGATTAGCTACCCCATCACCAATACCACCGTCTCGCGTAAAGTTCAGCGTGTAATTGCCGCTGGAAGTTACTTCGGAAGTTGTAACTGTAGCAGCACCCTGGTATAGCCATATCCCGTCCGTGCCATTTCCGGCTTCCTCAGACGTGAACTTGATATCTTCATCAGTGTCGGTAGTATCCAGATCAACAGCTGTCTGGTAACTCAAACCATCGGCGTCCAAATCCGTTCTGATTAAAACCGCCAGCGAACCGGATTGATCCTCGTCGAAATCGACGGCAGTGTCATCCGCGTCGGAATCATCGTTTACGCCCTCATAAGAACGCCCTCGTACCAACACACCCGTCCGCTTGTCGCGTCCGGTATCGGCGATGCTGATCTTGATCAGGTCAGAGTTGGTAAGGATCGCCCTCGGCGCGTCCGACGAAGTCTTCGGGTCATGCGCGTATGTCGCATAGAGCGTAGAGACCTCGACGACCTTGTCGCGAATCTCCCACTTGACCCCATCGTACTCACCGGACAGGTCGCAGTCTTCATCCTTGAACAGGGTTGCGTCCGTCGTCAGACACGTCCCCATATTCAACGCGTCGATGCTGCCGGTCGCCGCATCCACGGTTGGCGGGCCAGTTCCTGCCGACTGCAAAATAAACAGCGCGCCGATTAGCGTAAAGAGTGCCAGCGCACCCAGCATCTTCGATTTCATGCTAATTCTCTCTCTCATGCGGATCTCACTCACTGTCTTGTGGGTCACCGTATTTGTCGATAGAACCTCGCCTCAGGCTGACCTTCAGACGCAAGCAATCCCTCGCTCGCATACACAAAAGTTCGCCATTTGGCGTTCATGTTCCCGAATATACGAATCCAGACGAATCCGATTCAATGCACCACAACGCGTTTAGCGAAGCATTTTCGCGAGAACTAGGATGCCGCCGCCTCTGAACTATGATGCCCATGATCCCCGCCACCGTCATTCCCGCGCACGCGGGAAACCAGGGAACATAAAGCACGCCGTTCCCTCGCCAGCCTCTGAACTATGATGCCCATGATGGCAAAAGATGCCAATGATCCCCGCCGCCCCCGTGGATTCCGGCTTTCGCCGGAATGACGGTTGTCACGCAGCGAACGACGCCCAGCCCGCGCGACCCGCATCAACGCAACACCCCCCTCCCACAACAACCCATCATTTCCATCCTTACCAATCTTTCGCATCATAGTTCAAAAACCTCGACATCAACGCAACAACCCCACCCACAACAACCCATCCTTTAAATCCTTCCCAATCCTTCAAATCCTAGTTCAATTGGAGAGATGATCTACGTTTCGATCTTGAAGTGTTGCAGGATCGATTTGAGGTCAGTCATTATCTCTGCGAGTGTGGACTTCACTTCTGCCATATCACTTTCTAGGCGACCCACGCGCTGCTCCAGCGCACCCATGCGCTGAAGCAGAAATTGCTGGCCTTGCCGGAGTGACTGCAGTTCTACGACATACGCCCGACGCGTCGGGAGATCAGCTTCTAACTGTTCAACACGTTCTTCGAGTGTCGGCATTCCGTTCCGCCTTATGAAATCGCACGTTCACAGATTAACCGCGCCTTTATCGTATCAGATGGATCGCTCATCACCGTTCCCCGCCAGCCTGTGAACTATGATGCCCATGATGGCAAAAGATGGGAATGATCCCCACCCCCTAGATTCCCGCGTCCGCGGGAATGACGGAGGCCAGCGCAACCGACATCAACGCAACAACCCCCTCCCACAACAACCCATCATTAAAATCCTTACCAATCCTTCAAATCCTAGTTCAAAACCGCACCAATCACCGGCTGTATAGACTTGTTGGCATGTGTTGAAGCGATGCGAGGTATCTGTATGAGAGCCACATTGACGATCGATGATGATGTCGCTGAGATTCTCGAAAAGCGAAGTCGAGACGAGAAAAAGCCCTTCGAGCAGGTGGCGAATGAGGCTTTGCGGCGCGGAACATCTCCACAAACTGCTGACGCCCAGCAACCGGCGAAGGAGCCGTCTGAATTGAAACCGCACGACGGTAAATGGATGGCCGGCGATGACCCCGCGCGACTAAAAGAGATCTTGGCAGATATGGAAGTGGAAGACTACCTTCGGAGTATCAGAGAGTGATCGTTCCGGATGTAAACATGTTGGTCTACGCCTACAACGAAACCTCTCCCATGCACAACGTCGCCAAGGATTGGTGGTACGGTTTGCTCGAAGGATCTGAGGATGTTGGCATACCTTCGGCAGTTTCAACTGGCTTCGTCCGCTTGATGGCTAATCCGAAAGTCATCGCCCCACCAGTCTCTCCGGTCGTTTCTATAGACCGTGTCCGAAATTGGTTTGAACGCACGCACATCTTCGCGATACACCCCGGAGCCGATCACTTTGATGTAATGCGACTAATGGTTGAGGCAACAGGAACTAGCCGCAACGTCGTTACCGATGCCCACATCGCGGCTATCGCTATTGAGCACAACGCAGAAGTCCACTCAAAAGACTCCAAGTTTGCGCAGTTCCCCGGCCTCAAGTGGATAGACCCTCTGTAACGATAACGCGCAAATCCACCACGCCATTCCCGCCTTTGAACTATGATGCGGAGGATTGGAAAAGATGGGAATGATCCCCACCACCCCCATAGATTCCCGCGTCCGGGTGCTGTGCATAACTACCGTCATTCCGGCGAAAGCCGGAATCCAGAGGGGCCGGGCAACGGAGCGCAAAGCTAAACGCCACACCTAAACCCCCTTTAATTCCCCCTTGGGCATCAAGGGGGAGGGTTATGCACAGCACCCGTGCGCGGGAATGACGTAGGCCCAGTTTCCCGCAAACCCCCGGAATGACAGTCGTCACGCAGCAAACCACCCCCAGCCCCCCCAACCCACATCAACGCAACAATCCCCACCCACAACAACCCATCATTCCCATCATTCCAAATCATGCCCATCCTAGTTCACCCCCCCTGTATAGACTTGTTGGCATGTGTTGAAGCGATGCGAGGTATCTGTATGAGAGCCACATTGACGATCGATGATGATGTCGCTGAGATTCTCGAAAAGCGAAGTCGAGACGAGAAAAAGCCCTTCGAGCAGGTGGCGAATGAGGCTTTGCGACGCGGAAACGAGGGGATCTCACCCGCAACCATCGCCGAAGCCAAACTCCGCTTCAAAGACGCGCTTGAGGAGGCTGAAGAGGAAGAGATTCCGACGCCAAGCGATTCGGTTCTATCGAACGCGCTACGAGCAGTGAAGATGATGGATGATCATTGCCCACAAGGGTTATCTAGCGTGGCTGTCCTAGAGGAAGGAATGATGGCAACCGCCCGGGGCGCAGATCTCAACTACATCTCGGTCGAGTGTCAGGAAAACGGCGAGGTGTCGGTGATGTTCAACGTCAGATCATACGCGCGGTACAAGGATATGGGGGAGGCCGAGCGCGCAGGATTCTTGAAGGCGCTGTTGGAAACTGTCCGATATTGAACGGTATGATTCGTTTGGGACCGGTCGAACTGGATGAGGATGTGGGGCACGATATAACGCGCTCATCTGAACCAAGAGCGCGTACCCCCGAGGCGATCTACGACTCGATGCGTCAAAACATCAAGGACGGTCCCGAGTTATCTGTCAACCGCGTAAGCGCAGCCGAGAAACGAGGCGAAATCACCGACCTTGTAAACATCATCCTTCAGCGCGGTACATCGGGGAAACGTAGGTTTCAAGGTTGGGGAATGCTCCCGGTTAAAGAAATAACGAACAGAGGATTCAAAGTACAAGCTGACCCTGCACCAGCCATCGGCCAGATGCCCGAAAACCCCTACCACGCCCTTATTCTTCTGCCCCAAACGGCACTAGCGGATGAAAACGAACGAAACCAACACATCAGGTACCTTTCCGAGTTGGCCGCTGGAAATTGGAACCCTCGCCCCTAACCCGCCTTTGAACTATGATGCGCATGATTGGAAAAGATGGGAATGATCCCCACCACCCCCTGGATTCCGGCTTTCGCCGGAATGACGTAGGACCTCTCACAACAACCCATCCTTAAAATCCTTCCCCATCCTTCGCATCCTAGTTCAAAACAACCCCCTAAGGCGCGATCCCACCCCCATAAAACACCCAAACCCCGTCGCCGATCGTCATCGTGTCGCTTGGGCGGAGGGTGTTGAAGCGGCTGAAGGTGGCGTCCCAGGTGTAGGCGCGGATGAAGTTTGGGCCTAGGTAGTCGCTGGCGGTCACGGGCGCGGCTTGGCTGTCGCGGAGGGAGACGCCGAAGTGGTCTTCGGTCTGGTCGCCGTCGTTGTCGACTACGCCGACGAAGTTCCAGCCATCCAATGTCGGAATCTCGTAGAGGCTCGGGACGACGCCGTCGCTGCGCCGGATCGTGCCGCGTAGCGCGACGGGCTGCTGTACAAAGGATGCGGACTTCACCCAGTAACCGTAACGGGCACGGATGTCGGGCAAGGTACCGAAGGACTGGCTCGATTCCCAGATGCCGTCGCGGCGAACCGCAACGCGCCATCCTTGGGTATCCCATCCAATGACCGCTTGGATCGCCGGATTCGTGAACACGGTCTCGATGCTCGTATCTATCGGATCGGCCGGCACTGATATCGCGTTCCAGCCAGTGACGAGGTCCAATACGAAGTCGCCGCGCTGGGTTGAGACGAATTCGAGATCGAACTCCAACGGATTGCCCGCGGCGTCGGTCGCTTCGACGACGATCTCATGCTCTCCGCGCGAGATGCTGGGCGGCCAGTAGACGAAACGGTTCGTCTCCCGGTTCGTAAAGTCGTCTTTGATCTCAACGCCATCCAGCGTCACGCTGTCGAGGGTGACTGTGGTCGCCTCGGCGAATTCGATGAAGATGAAGGGACGCAGTTCGGTCGATGTCGAGTCGTCTTCGGGTTGAACTTCACCGCCGCCAGATCGTAGCGGAGACAGGAACTCGGTGTCCAAGGTGAAATCGGTCGATGCCGCGCCCCAGCTCTGCACGCGCTGACCATCGCGGACGTGCCGCGACCGGTCGCGCGCGAATGCCACGACCCGCAGTCGACCATCTTCGAGCGATGCGATGCCGCTGCGCGTGTTGAGCCACTCGACCTCCCAGTTCTCACCGGGCCTTGAATTCATCGACCTTTCGGTCAGCTGGAAGGAATCGCCACGACTGTCTCGGTCACGGTTGTATCCACAGGTGTAATCAGTGCCGGAAGGTTCGCGTGGCTCGCCGGAGAAGGCGCCGTGACGATTCGCAATGAAATCGTCTACGTCGTACTCGATCTTGCGCCCGTTGACCGTCTCTTCCCAACTCAAGCTTTCACACACCACTACGACCGTCGGAGTTCCCTGCAACGGTTCGTCCGATTCGACGTGGATGTTGATGAAACTGTTCGTCAGCCGATCCGGGCCTTCAAATTCATCTCCCCGGCCCGAACCACCGCTCAACGTCACAGTTAAACGTGGCCCGATACCGTCGTTAGCTTCAAATCGTCGTAACTCGCGGCCCGACGTGATATTGCCCGCGAAGTCACGGACGCTCTCGCCAGCCGAGATGCCAACATACGGCGTCTCATCCGAATCGAGTTCGTCCGCCAACTTCAAGAAGACATGTTCTTCGTCGACATCGACGTCGACCACCTCGGCCTCCGAACCATCATCCAGCTCGACATAGAACGTGTTCAATCCGATAGACGAAGGATTAATAGGTCCGTCGAACACGAGCATTACGCCGCGCCGGTCGGGCACGGGGTCATCGTCGCGGTCCCGACCATAGTAACCAGTCGCAGATCGCTCAGTACTGATCTCCGGATCTTTTTCATCAAGGCCAACGATGTGCGCGGAGAGATATCCCAAAACGTTGGGCTGATTCCGATCACGCGGGTCTTCTTCCCCAAGATCGTCGATGAAATACGGATCATCACGGTCGGCATCGGAGAACCCGATATTTCCGGCAATGTCGACGACAAAGGCTTGGAAATCGACACCGAACTCCTGTTCATCGCCTCCAAGCCGTAAGCGCACCGAATCGTCGAAACGGCCGGAGCTAGCGCCATCGTTGTAGTTGTCAGCCTCGATGTAGCACCGGTCTTGATTCCGACTGCACGAGTCGTCTCCCAGGTCGAACAGTCGACGCGGGTCGATAACGCCGAACGGGTCGTCCCTCGAGGTGTTGTATCCGACATAGTCCTCTCGTCGAGACACGCTTCCGTTCGGGCCGCTTCCTCGGACATTGAATCTCGGAACGATGCCATCAAGCGCAAAGTTGCGTGAGGAATCCGAGTCGTTGTCCACGACCAATCGGAACGAGTCTCGAGCGAGGCCGGAGTCGTTGTCGTCAAACGATCCGATGAAGTCCGGCGAATGGTCATCGCTGGAAGATGCGTGCCGAGGCTGATCGATTTCGATGCGCGGCGGTTCATAATCGATCGCGATGCGGAGCGTTCGTCGGCGTCCGCCTGAATCGCGATACTCGATAGTTACCGGGCCGCTCGCAACGCCAAGCACCGCCGTATCCGACTCCCCGCTGCCCGCCGCGTCGCGCACGCGCGCTCCCCAGTTAGTACTTTGTGTATCGCTTGAGGAGTATCGCCCATCGCCATTGGTGTCGGTCAACCGTACGTACCCTTCGTACCGGCCAGTGAATAGACCGGTCTCCTCCAGATGTAGATTTACGGCGTCGCGGTCGCCGTCGGAGCTAGCCAGAAGCAGCAGCTGGTCATTGCCGTCGATTTCATTGCTCGTGTATTGCACATCACGGCCGCCGTCCCGCTCGTCCGCCTCGCTGCTTCCGCACCTCCAAACATCGTTCCGCTCGCGTGTTGGATCGGTGGTGCTGGATACGCCGCAGTGGTAATACGACCGATCGCCGACCATCTCTTCGCGCCCGCTGGTCTCGTAAAAGATGGCATGGATCAAGACGTTCTTGCTCGCCGGCACGCTGGCGTTGACGGCCAGCCAAGGGGCGACCGACGGGCTAACGCTACCGGATACACGGTCTTCGTCGACTCCTACCGAATCGCTCACATCGGTCAACCTGTCATCACCGCTACTCGACAGCGAACAGACAACAAGATCGGTTACGCAACCGAAGAAACGGATATTGCTGTCACCGTCCATCGGCTTATAGCTCGAGCCGTATTCAAAGTTCAGCGTTCGACTGCCCGAAGTTGGAATAGTAGCGACCCCGCTCGAGTCGCGGACTGTGAGTCTCGTACCCGTTTCGAATACAGTATCTTCATCGCTGGCGATGAGATCGCGGTTTCGCAGCAGTCGTCTAATCTCCGCCAAGTCGCCGACAATTTCGGCATGGCCCTCACCTCTCACCAGCACGCCGGTTCGTTTGTCGCGGTCGGGATCGTAGATGCTGATCTTAAGGAGATCGGTATCTTCAAGGATCGCTCGCGGCTCATCCCAAGCCGTCTTGGGATCGTGGGCATACGTCGCATACAGGGTCCGCGCATCTTCGATCTCATCCCGGATTTCCCAACCATCGGACCGGTCGGACAAATGGCATGTTTCGTCCTCGAATACCGAGGCATCCGTGGCCAGACACGTGCCGACGTTCAGAGCATCAATCACCCCTGTGGCAGCGTCCGCACGTTGCACGCCGTATCCGCTCATCTGCACCCCGAACACGCCGAACGCAATGGAGACGATCAGCGCAATTCCCAAAAAGTTCCACTTTATGTACTTAGTGTTGTGCTGCGGAGTTCTCATCGGAGCCTATTCCAGATTGGTCGCGTGCGTTAACCGGCGAGTCGACTTTCGATCCAAGAAAATCGATTTCCGTCGCGTCAACGTCGAACCGCGTTCACACGCGTTCATAAAGATAAACGTTCTCGACGTGGATTTTGTTCCATCGAAAGAATTGAAGCGGTCTCGATCCGCTCCAATCGTAGCGATCAGGGACGACTGCGACCCTTATTTCTCGGTGATGCTCCGAAGGAACGATGCGTTGTCCTTTGATCGCGCAAGACGTTCCAAGATGCGCTCGGTCGCCTCTGTCGGGTTCCCATTAGATGACTGCTGTTGCAACAACGAGAGCATCCGACGCAACAACCAGACCTGTCGCAAAGTGTCCGGGCTCTGCAGCAACTCTTCGTGCCGAGTGCCGCTGCGTTCCATGGAGACCGCCGGATAAATCCTGCGATCCGACATCGTGCGGTCAAGGTGGAGTTCCATGTTCCCGGTGCCTTTGAACTCCTCGTAGATCAAGTCGTCCAAACGGCTGCCGGTCTCGACCAATGCGGTTGCGACGATCGTCAGACTGCCGCCCTCTTCGCAGTTCCGAGCCGCGCCGAAGAATTGCTTCGGCGGGTAGAGTGCCAACGGGTCCATACCTCCCGACAACGTCTTGCCGCTGCTCGGCAGCTTAACGTTGAAGGCGCGTGCCAGACGAGTCAAGCTGTCAAGTACCAACAACACGTCCTCGCCAGATTCCACGAGCCGTTTCGCACGGTCCAAAGCCTGGTCCGACGTCTCACATTGATGCTCGACCTGCTCGTCGAAAGTCGAGGAGTAGACCTCGCCCTTAATCGACCGGCGCATGTCAGTCACTTCTTCCGGCCGTTCGCCGATCAAAGCGACGATGATGTGAATCGCCGGGTAGTTTTCGGCCACCGCGTGCGCGATGTCCTTCAAGATCACCGTCTTGCCAGCTTTGGGAGGCGCCACAATCAATGCGCGCTGGCCCTTGCCGATCGGTGCAATGATGTCGATCACCCGGCTATTGAGCTTGTTCGGCAGAGTCTCCAGGGTCAACTGCTTGTCCGGGTAGACGACCGTCAAATGCTCGAAACGCGGGCGACGGCGGGCGAATTCAACGTCGCGACCGTTGACCAACTCCGGCCACAGCAACGGATTGTTGCCGCGTCCCCGCGTGCGCTCGCCCTGTGACCGCACCGGACCGGCGATGAAATCGCCCTGCCGAAGACCGCTCTTGCGAATCAGTCCATTGGGAACGTAGATGTCATCGTCGCTGCTCCCACCTCCGGGAGGTCGCAAAAAACCGTAACCCTTGTCGTGAACATCCAGAATGCCAGCACCGATTGCGATGCCGGTCGTCTCAGAATTGGCAAGGAGCACCTGCAATGCAAGCTCGGTGCGACGTTCCGGGATATCAACCAGACCGATGCTCCGCGCCTCCACCATCAACTCAGCGTTGGTCATGGTTCCAAGATTGCCAAGGGCATCCGGACTCAATCGTTCTGATTGACGTGGAGCTGGTTTCGGGGCAATTGCAACTTGCCTCCGTTGTCCGTTCTGATCAATCGGAATCGACGTATCAATAGGGGTACGTGTCATTAAGCACCTTCGCGTTAGGACTCAGCGAATTACTAAAGTGAGGGATCGCTTCTGGGCGATATGTCTCCGAGTGGAGCGGTTGCCTGCCCGCCAATCGTCCCCATCAACCATCAGTTACACACCACACCGCGCATGGCATTCCGCGTTCTGCGAGAAAGTCTATATGAAAAAACAACAGCGAGTCAAATCAATCAGATGTCACGAATTCCAAATTTCCGGCCCGTTGCCACCGCTCCACGTTGGCATCAACTGCCAACAGACAACGCACTCGCGAAAAGTTGATGCTGCGTGCCTTCTGGTTGGAACTGCCGAGCGTACTGCACGAAGAGATCGAACAGCGGATGCGGCTGTTCGGGACGAGACCGAAACTCCGGATGGAACTGACTGCCCAGCATGAACGGGTGATCAGCTAACTCCGCGATCTCGACCAACGACAGCTCCGGATTCATCCCGCTGCTCAGAAGACCTAAATTCTCCAAACGCTTCCGATACGCGTTGTTGTACTCAAACCGATGGCGGTGCCGTTCGCTGATCTTTAACGTCCCGTTACTCGTGTCACCCGCGTCTTTGGCAATCGCGTATGCTTCGTAGGCCCTCGTTCCCGGGGTAAGAACGCAAGAATACTCGCCCAACCGCATCGTTCCGCCGATCTCGGTAACCTGCTTCTGCTCCTCCATCAGCGCAATGACCGGTTCCATCGCTGCCGCATCGAACTCCGTCGAATCCGCTTCTTCGATTCCGGCCACGTGGCGGGCAAACTCGATGATCATCATCTGCAAACCTAGACACAGACCCAGATACGGAATGCCCCCTTCACGCGCGTACCGCGCCGTCTGAATCATCCCCTCCGTCCCGCGCTTGTCGAAACCGCCCGGTACCACAATCCCCTGCGCCTTCGAAAGATAGCGATCGGCGCCATTCTCCTCGATCAACTCCGAAGGTGTCCATTCGAGATCGATGCGGACACCTTGGTTTAATTCCGCATGTCGCAACGCTTCAACTACCGACAGGTAGGAATCCTGGAGGCTCGTATATTTGCCGACGATCGCGATAGACACTCGTTCCATGTCGCTGTCGTATACGAACGAACCCTCGCCGTTATTCGCCAAATTCGGAGTATCCGCCAAAGCCTTCCATACCGGAGGCACCACCGGATCCCGCCGCTCGAAGCCGAGGCGATCCATGATCACCTCCGCCAAACCCTGATTTTCCAACCAACCAGGAACCGCGTAAACATTGCCCAAAGTTGGTAGATAGATGATCGCGTCGCGCGGCACACCGCAATGCAGACTGATCTTGTCCTTCAGGCTCTCCGCCTCTTCCTCCGAATCCGTCGGGTCGTTAAGACGACAGAGAATCGCATCCGGTTGGATACCCAACGCTCGAAGCGCGCGAACGCTGTGTTGCGTCGGTTTCGTCTTCAACTCGTTCGTCGGCTTTAGCATGGGAACGAACGTGAGGTGTATCGAAAACGAATTTTGGTGCCCCTCCATGTCCCGCATCCACCGCACTGCTTCGATAAATGCCTCCGCCTCCATGTCGCCTACCGTTCCACCCACTTCGACAATCACAACATCCGCGTCCTCACTCTCCGCCAACTTCCTGATCCGCCGGGCAACCGCACTCACCAGATGCGGCACCACTTGCACCGTCTCCCCCAAATACTCCGAACCCAAACGTTCCTTGTCCAATAACTCGTTATAGATCTGCCCCGCGGTCACATTTGACAGGATCGTGAAATCCTGGTTCAAAAAGCGCTCGTAATGCCCCAGGTCCAGATCCGTCTCGCTACCGTCCATCGTCACGAACACCTCGCCGTGTTCAAGAGGCGACATCGTCCCTGGGTCGACGTTCAGATAAGGGTCGAGCTTGAGTATAGTGACCCGCAGTCCCCGATTCTTTAACATGCGCCCGATAGATGCACAGGCGATGCCCTTGCCTAAAGAGCTGGTTACGCCGCCCGTAACGAAGATGTATCGCCGGCGCTTACTCAACGTGAAAAACGAGCGTTGTTGCGGAGGTTCGGCACATGAAAAGTGTACCCAAAAATCGAACTGTTCGTGAGCGTCTCAATCCGAAAACGCGCAGATTTGCTCACATATAGAATCTTCGTTTGTGACACCAATCCAAGTGCAAGCCCAAGTGCCAGTCAAATGAACTCCCCATTGCTGACGGAAGACGACGTCCGACACATCGCACGCCTAGCCGCTCTACGCATCGATGATGCAGAGGTCGAGACGATGCGAAGCCAGTTATCCGACATCCTCGCTCACTTTCAGACGCTGGCACAACTTGACACCCAAGGAGTGCCGCCAACCGGACACACCACCGACGCGCACTCTGTGATGCGTGACGATGAAGAAATGGCGGCCCTCGATCGCGAGCAGACTCTCGCAAATGCGCCATTTATCGACGGCGAATTCGTCCGCGTCAGGCCAGTAATTGAATAACCGTTACTGCTGACGCCAACCGCCACCAGATTGCGTTTCCCACGATGACAGAAACCCTTCCCGAAACCCACGCGTCGGCGCGCGAAATGCGCGCCAAGTACGAATCCGGCCAAGCAACCGTCCGAGACACCGCGCTCGCACACCTAGAACGCATTCAAAAAGTCGACAAACACACACACGCCTTCCTTACAGTACTGGACGAAAATCAAATCGTCGCCCAAGCCGACGCCGCAGACGAGATGATCCGAGCTGGCCAAGCCTCAGCCATGACCGGCATACCGTTCCTGATCAAGGACAACATATCAACCGATGGCGTCCGCACCACCGCCGCCTCCAAGATCTTGGACGGATACGTCCCGCCATTCGATGCCACCGTAGTTTCACGGCTCAAAAAAGCCGGCGCAATCATCCTTGGCAAAGGCAACCTCGACGAATTCGCCATGGGCTCGTCGAACGAAAACTCCGCATTCGGAGCGGTCATCAACCCGTGGGGCAAAAACCGCGTGCCCGGCGGTTCCAGCGGCGGAGCCGCGGCGGCCGTCGCGGCGGGAGAAGCCGCAATCGCTCTCGGATCTGACACTGGCGGCAGCATCCGCCAACCCGCATCGCTCTGCGGCGTCGTCGGATTCAAACCTACTTACGGCACCGTCAGTCGATACGGCCTCATCGCATTCGGCTCATCGCTCGACCAAATCGGACCCATCGCAAGAACCGTCGCAGACTGCGCCGACACCGCAAATGCAATTTCCGGCCGCGACTCATTCGACTCAACATCACTAGAACTCGACCTAGATTTCACCGAATACCTCGATCGCGACATCGATGGAATGCGGATCGGTATTCCCCGTGAATACCTCGTCGAAGGCATCGAACCCGGCGTACGATCCGCATTCGACGCCTCGATCGCCGTCCTCGAAAGTCTAGGCGCCGTTGTCGAAGAGACCAGCCTTCCCCTAACCGACCACGCCCTCGCCGTCTACTACATCATTGCCCCATCTGAAGCGTCCGCAAACCTTTCCCGCTTCGACGGCGTCAAATACGGAATGTCGGTCGATGGCGAGCCAAACGCTCGCGAATCGATCGAAGCAACACGGGGTAACGGATTTGGGCCAGAAGTGAAACGGCGCATACTCATCGGAACGTATGCACTCTCAGCCGGGTACTACGACGCCTACTACAAGAAAGCGCAGCAAGTCAGGACTCTCATCCGGCGAGAGTTCCAAGACGCATTCCAAAAGTTCGATGCTCTAGTCATGCCGACCTCTCCGACCGTAGCCTTCGAAATCGGCGAAAAAACGCAGGACCCGTTCCAGATGTATCTCAGCGACGTCTGCACCATACCGGTCAACATCGCGGGATTGCCAGGAATATCGGTCCCTTGCGGCCTCTCCGAAGGTCTACCAGTAGGACTGCAAATCGTCGCCCCTCAATTGGGAGACCGCACCGCGTTGCAGATCGCGCATGCCTACGAGCAATCGGCAAATTGGAAGCTGACACCTCCAGAATTATGAAAAGCCTAACCGTCCCAAAACCTTCGTTCGTCAAAATCATTGCCGCGATGTCGGTCTTTGCGCTTGCCACAGTTTTCGCGTGTAGTTCATCCGAAATCAACATCGTGAACATTGACGGAGACGGCACATCGACCGCCAAATCCGAATTAGAGATCAGCACACAAGATTTGCAGTGCCCAGACCTCGAAACACCGCCGAACGTTGGCGACACTCCGCTGGGACCGCCCCCGGGAATGCCCTACATCTTCGCTGGCACTGCCTATATTGATGGTCAACCCGCGCCCGAAGGCGAAATGCTCTACGTGAAACTCACCGCGTCACGCTCACACGCAGTCGAGATTCTCGAGAACGGCAAATATCGCGACATCATTCACGGTCCGGTTCACCCGCCCGACAATGATGTGCCCTTCGTCTTCTGCCTCGGCGACCCCGAAGGTGTCGCAGTCAAAGCGAACGAAACCGTTGAATACGAAAACACCGGGACCTTCGAAGAGGTCGAGCTAGATCTCAACTTCCCGATGGGACCGGGCGAGTTGAACGCACAATAATGCTCCTCGAACTCGGCGGCGGCGCTCCCCATGTCGACGAGACGGCGTTCGTAAGCGCACAAGCTACGCTGATCGGAGACGTGCGCGTCGGACCCCGATCCAGTGTCTGGCCCGGAGCCGTAATCCGAGCAGACAGTGGAACCATCACCATCGGTTCCGGATCGAACGTCCAAGACAACTCCGTCATCCATGCCGACGACGACGCCACAATCGGCGATGGTGTGACGATCGGCCACGGCGTCGTATGCCACGGCAAGACGATCGGCGATGGATGCCTGCTCGGCAACGGCTCAGTTCTCAACGACGGCGTCGTGTTGGGAAAAGGCTGCCTCGTTGCCGCTGGTTCCGTCATCCCTGAAAACGCCAAGTTCGACGACAACCAATTGATCCGCGGCGTTCCGGGCAAAGCCATCGGCAATTTACGCGCTAGACACCAAGAGTTACAGAAACGCGCCGCCCTGAGCTACGTCAACCGCATCGAACGCTACAAGCGGTCATCCACCGAAGACAACCCTCTATAACCAATTCGGACTTACATCCGCTCCGGCGCATTCATCCCCATGATGTTCAACGTGCCCTCAAGCACGATTCGCGCCGCATCGACCAGCAATAACCTGGCCTTGGTCAACTCCGCATTAGCCGGTTCGCTCGAGATCACGCGGCATGCTTCGTAGAAGCGCTGCAACTCGCGCGCCACTTCATATGCAAAGTGCGGCATGTGATGTGGCTCCAACATCTCCGCCGAGCGCGCGATCACATCGGGCAGCTCGTTCAACCGCCGCATCAGCGCAAGTTCCTGGCTTGTCGTCAGCAACGAAACATCGCCATCCGCGAATTCGATTCCCCGATCCTTCGCGGCACGAAGCACCGCGCAAAGCCGCGCATGCGCGTACTGCACGTAAAACACCGGGTTCTCCGCTGTCTCAGCTTTAGCCAACTCAAGGTCGAACTCCATGTGTGTACCAGGTGTTCGCTCCAAGAAGATGTAGTGGCACGCATCGGCACCCACCGCGTCCAATAATTCGTCTGCACCGATGAAATTGTCTTTACGCTTGTTGAAACTGACCGTCTCATCGCCCTCTTTGAAATTGACCATCTGGTTGATGATGATCGTCAGATTGTCGGATTCGACGCCCAATGAATCGACCACCGCGTTCATTCTGGCAATGTGTCCATGGTGATCAGCGCCCCAAACGTTGATCACGCGATCGAAACCTCGCTTCACGAATTTGTTGTAGTGGTATGCGATATCGGTTCCGAAATACGATGGCCCACGCTCCATCGAACGAATAATCACGCTATCGCTCTCGAGACCCACCTTGGTGCCCAGGAACCACAACGCTCCCTCGCGCTCTGAGATGAAACCCCGGTCCTTCAGCAGTTCCAACGATTCGTTGAAATCATCGCCGTCGATCAACGATTTCTCGCTGAACCACTCGTCATACTCGATCCCCATCCTCGACAACGTGGCGCGAATGTTAGCCAATGTGCGATCCAATGCCGTCTTCCTGATGACGCCAATCGCTTCGTCCTCGCTCATCTCAACCACCGCGTCACCATACTCGGCGTACAACTCTGCGCCCAACTTTGCGACGAATTCGCCCGGATAAGACTCCACACCCAATTCAACATCTTTTCCAGCTGCCTGCAGGAAACGAACATAGGCAGATTCCATATAAATACGCATCTGATTGCCCGCGTCGTTGACATAGTACTCCCGCTGCACATCGAAACCCGCCGCATCCAAGATGTTCGCGATGCCGTTGCCGATCACCGCGCCCCGTACGTGCCCAATATGCAATGGTCCCGTCGGATTTACGCTCACGAACTCGACCTGGACCTTCTGACCCGCACCGATGTCGGAATGCGCGAACCTCACGCCCTGCTGGCGGATAACGTTAACCCGCGATCGGAGCCATTCGTCGTCCAATCGGAAATTGATAAATCCCGGGCCCGCGATGCTCACATCGCAGACCATCGAAGACTGCTCAACGGATTCCGCGATCTTGGCAGCGATCTCGCGCGGCGCCATTCGCATGCTCGAAGCCAAAGCCAGCGCAATGCTCGTGCTGTAGTCCCCGTGCTCCGCGTGTTTCGGACGCTCAACCGTCGGAGTTACCTCCCCGATCTGCGGCAATGCATCTGCTGCAATAGCCGAATCGAGAGCCGAAACCACCATTTCTGCTATCTGTTTTTGCGGGTGCATACTATCCCAATCTGAAATCCGTACGCGCAAGCCGATATTCTCGACCGCACATGTATCCTGCTAACACACCAACTTCCGTACATATATAAGGATAAGAAAACGCGTTCGGTTGGCTCAGGTCAATCGATGCCATCTCCTCCCATGACCGAATCAAAAATACCCCCCAACGCAAGCCAACGCGCCGAAGATATCGCCAACGCTGGTGGTCGCGTCGGAATACCGATCTCCGACGAACACGCAAAACTCGCCGCGCAGTGGGGCGACTCGCTCTATCAATCCGCCAACGTCGTACGCGCCATCGACTACCAAGCCCACGAACCCTCCAACGTGTTCAATCCCGTCGGTTCCAACGACGATCCCCGCGAAAGGAACGACCGATGAGCGACGAGCGCACACAGTTGGCATTCGATTCGATCCACGAACTAGCCCCGAAAATCAAAGATGGATCGGTTTCACCGGTCGATATCACCGAGATCGCGCTCGAACGCACGGCGGTCCTCAATCCAAAGTTGAACGCCTTTCTCGACATCTGGCATGATGAAACGCTCGCGGCCGCGACCAAAGCCGAAAGAGATATTGCCGACGGTCAATACTTGGGTCCAATGCACGGAATCCCGATCGGTCTTAAAGACCTCGTCGATGTCGCCGGCAAAGTCACCACCGGCGGCTCGAAAGTCCTCCAATCCAACATCGCCAAGAACGACGCAACCATCACTGACCGTTTGAATTGCGCTGGTGCAATCTCTATCGGCAAGACCAACCTTGTCGAGTTCGCGTTCGGAGCGGCTGGCGTGAATCCCTACACCGGAGATGCCCGCAATCCGTGGGACACCGACAAGATTACCGGTGGCTCAAGCAGCGGATCCGGTGCTGGTGTCGCCGCCGGCATGGTCTACGGCGCACTCGGCTCCGACACCGGCGGAAGCATTCGGATGCCCGCATCGCTATGCGGCATCGCAGGTTTGAAACCTACATACGGACGTGTTCCCCGCACCGGCGTCCTTGACCTCTGCTGGAGTTGTGACCACGTCGGGCCGATGACCCGCCGAACCGCCGATTGCGCCCACATGCTCAACGTAATCGCCGGACATGATCCGCTCGACATCGCGTCATCCACGCGCCCGGTTCCCGACTTCGCGGCAGATCTCGACAAGGGTGTCGACGGATTGCGCATCGGAGTCCCCGAGAACTACTTCTTCGATCCCGACATCGTCGATCCCGAAATAGCCGCCGCAGTCAATACCGCCATCGAGTTGCTGGCCAACAACGGCGCCGAGATCGTTCCCGTGCCTTTGGATTGGGTATCGAACGGCAGGTCGATCAATATGATCATCACCCTGGCCGAAGCCACCGCGGTCCACGAAAAAATGCTCGCCTACCACGCCGACGACTACACACCGGCGGTCCGTAGCCGCATCCAATCCGCACTCGCAATGCCCGCCGTCGACTACGTCCGTGCCCAACGCGCCCGCCAAGCATTCTCCGTCGCCATGGCCGAGGCAACCAAAGACGTCGACGTCCTCGCTACGCCAACGGTACCGGTCCGCACTCACACCATCGCCGAATGCACACCCGCGCCCGGCGAAGCCATCGCCGACAAAGGCGCCGAGATCCCGCTCTTTACATCCATCTTCGACGTCACTGGCGAACCATCACTCTCCGTAATGTGCGGATTCGATTCCTCCAACATGCCCATCGGACTAATGATCACCGGCCACGCCTTCGACGAAACAACCGTCGTACGCGTAGGCCACGCCTACGAAGAGCTATCCGGTTGGCACGCTCAAAGACCTCCGATCTCCTAACTTGTAGGGGCAAGGTTCAAACCTGCCCGCCGGCTCCGTGCCGCTGTACTGATGAGTAGTTCACCGCCCTACGAAGAAGTAACCTCTCCCACCACCATGCGTCCCCTCTCCCGCTTAGCGGGAGAGGGTTAGGGTGAGGGCACACCCATGCAAACCGAAAACGCATCCGCGCACAACACAAAACGCACCCGACACGATCGCCACATCAACCGACCGTCGATGCGTAAAGATCGCGGCTTCGCCTGCATCGGACTCGACCGACCAACAGACCCCGTCAATGTCGGCCATGCGCTCAGAGCCGCATTTTGTTTCGACGCACGTTTGGTCATCATCGGCGGCGAAACGCCAAGCATCCGACTCTCTAAACTGACCACCGATCCGATGCGGTCATACAAACACATCCCAGTCATCAAATCGAAAAACCTGCTCAAAGCAGTCCCTGAAGACACCACCGTTGTCGGTATCGAACTCTGTGACGACGCCTCAACACTTGTGGAATTCAAACATCCCGAACGCGCCTGCTACGTCTTCGGTCCCGAAAACGGCGTCCTCTCCGACGAAATTCTCGACCGATGCGCACACAAGGTCATGATCCCAACGATGGCATCCCTGAACCTCGGCATGACCGTGAACATCGTCATGTACGACCGACTCGCCAAAGCGTGGCCAAAGCTGGTTGCGCGGCCCGCATGGATCGAAACTTCAAATGCGGACGTGGATGTCGGGACCAACCCGTGAATCTCCGCGATACGCCGCGCCGTTCGCGCATGCAGGGCGTCTACTACGGCTGGTACATGCTCGCCGGCGCATCCTTGATGAATGCCTTCGGTGGCACCATCGTCTGGCAAGGCTTCGCCGTATTCTTCATCCCGGTTGCCGAAACGCTCGGGATCACCTATTGGCAGACCTCTCTTGCATTTGCACTCGCCCGCGCCGAAAACGGCGTCCTCGGACCAATCACCGGATGGGCGCTCGACAGATTCGGTTACATGCCCCTCATCTTGGGCGGCACCATAATCACCGGCGTCGGCTACATCATCCTCTCGCAGGCGGAGACATATATCGCCTTCATGCTCATATATCTCTTCGTCATTTCCATCGGATCGTCGACCTCCTTCATGCAAGCCACAACCGCGGCCCTCAACACATGGTTCATTCGCTATCGCGGCCTCGTAATGTCCATCAACAGCGCCGCGTTTCGGGCTGGCGGCGCGATCATGATCCCGCTCATTTCCGTCGGCGTCATAAACCTCGGCTGGGAGACAACCTCTTGGATCATCGGCGCCGCCCTGATCGTCTTCGTCGCACCCTTAGCATTCCTGTTCCGGCGATCGCCCGAAAGCATGGGCTTGAAACCCGATGGCGGTGTTTCTCTGTTCCACATGCGACGACGACTCCGCAGAAACGACAGAGCGCAGAACCGGTCATCTGCGACTGAGCAGGACGACCTTTCGCAAACCTCCGGCTCAAACGCGAACCCAGAACGCAATTTCACCACCAAGCAGGCTTTGAGAACTCCGTCGTTCTGGGTGTTGGTATTGGCAACCACATTGCGAATGTCGGTCCACGGCACCATCTTTCTCCACTTCATTCCCATCCTCGTATGGCGCGGCGAAACCCAACAAACATCCGCCAACCTCGTCGGCCTCATATCCCTATCCGCAGTACCAGTAATCCTCTTCACCGGCTACATCAGCGATCGCGTTGGACGACCACTTTTGCTCACGTTCCTCTACAGCGCCTCCGCCGTCAGCTTGCTTCTCATGACGCTCGTAGAAGGCACCTGGCCGATCTTCATGGCAATGTTGCTCTTCACCGGCTCCGAAGCTGGTAGCTCCCTCAACTGGGCCATAATCGGCGATCTCTTCGGACGCGCCCGTTACGCCACGATTCGCGGCATGATGGCACCTATTTACAACCTCGCCCTCATCATCGCACCCGTAGCCGCCGGCTACACCTTCGACCGCCTCGGCACCTACCAACCCGTCCTAATCGCCGGCACCATCCTGATGTTTATCGCGGCGCTCGTCTTTCTCGTTTTGCAACCAGCCGTGAGGCGGGCACGGCGACTCGGATGATTTAAAGTTCGCAGTCCTTGCCCGTCATCCAAAACCACTACAAAACTCCATCATTCCCGCAAAACTCCGTCATTCCGGCGAAAGCAGGAATCCAGAGGGACGAAACATACATCGATTGGGGCGATGCAATCGGGACCGGGTCGCCGAAACAATCACTTCGTCAGCCCGATCAAGGGTTTTGCAAGGGTCTCCGTTATCCAAGAGAGAAATCAGCGCGATTTCGCAGACGGGTTGATGCGGAGCAATCCCAAAAAGAATGGTCGGGGCAACAGGATTTGAACCTGTGACCTCTTGACCCCCAGTCAAGTGCGCTACCAGGCTGCGCCATGCCCCGACTCTGTAGCCCAGAGTCTATCAAAACGCATTTCCCCGTCCTCCCCCTCATTCCCGCGCACACGACCCCGCGCACACGACGTAGGGGCGGTTCGCGAACCGCCCCTACCACCCCACTTACCAACCCCAAATCCACCGCGGCACCGTCTCACGCAACAACGTGTCCCCTCTCCCGATCAGCGAGGCCAATGCAAAACCCGTGATCGGGGCCACGAAGCGACCGTTTCGGCGACCGGGCCCCGTTTGCACCGCCCCTCTGGATTCCAGCTTTCGCCGGAATGACGGAGTTTTGCAATGGTCTGTAAGTTAGGGAGCATAGAATCGGTTAGGAATGGCTGAGCAACAAAACTACCGGGCACCACGCGGCGTCGCCGACATCCTCCCAGACGATCAATCCGTCTGGAACGCGGTCAAGAAAACCGCTATCAACACCGCACGCCAGTTCGGATACCAGCAGATCGATACCCCGGTATTCGAAAACACCGGCCTATTCCGCCGCGGCGTAGGCGGCGAAACCGACATTGTCCAAAAAGAGATGTACTCCTTTGACGACCTCGGTGGCGAATCTCTAACTCTGCGACCCGAAGGCACCGCGCCCGTCTGCCGCTCATACATCGAGCACGGCATGCACAACCTCCCGCAACCAGTCCGCCTCTACTACATCGCTCCCATGTTCCGTTACGACCGACCGCAAGCCGGCCGGTATCGCCAACACCACCAATTCGGATGCGAAGCCATCGGCGACCCTTCGCCAACCATCGACGCCGAAATCATCGAGATCGGTCTCCACTACATCACCGCTCTCGGCTTATCAGACGTCACCGTCCGTATCAACTCCATCGGCGACCCAGAAACTCGCACCAGCTACGCCGACGATCTTCGTAACCACTACGCAAAATTCGCCGACGACCTGCCAAAAGTCGACCGTGACCGCCTCGAAAGGGCCCCGCTCCGACTCCTCGACTCCAAAGAACCCGCGACCCAAAAGCTCAGCGCCGACGCGCCGAAATCATTGGACTATCTCTCGGACGAAGCACAAAACCACTGGGAAAACCTGTTAGTCCTGTTGGACGGTCTAAAAACCGCTTACCCCAACTTCAGCTATCGTACCGACCACACCCTCGTCCGCGGCCTGGACTACTACAACCGAACCGTCTTCGAGTTCGAACCATCCACCGAAGGCAGTCAAACTTCGCTCTTCGGCGGTGGAAGATACGATCCGCTCATCGGCATCCTCGGAGGCAACGAAACACCGGGCGTCGGCTTCGGCTCCGGCATCGAAAGAATCATCCTCGAAACTCAACGCCAAGAATCACTCGATGTCGCCGAACCGCCTCGCAACGCTGTAATGGTCCACGTCGGCGACAACGCCACCATACGCGCTGCCCAACTCGCCGCCGAACTGCGCAACCACGGCATATCCGTCCTCATGGCCCCCGCCGGCAAGTCCATGCGTGCGCAGATGCGTTACGCAAACCGCGCCAACGCAAACTACGCCATCATCATCGGCGACCGCGAAATCGAACAGGGCGTCGCAGCCGTAAAACCACTCCAATTCGAAGGCGACCAAAAAACGCTCGCACTCGACTCCGCAACAATCGCAAACTTCATCGCCCCCTCCGAATAATGCCTGAATCCACAACCATTGAAAACCGACTCCGAGCCAGCCTGCAAGCTGCCGCCGAAAGACAAACGGAACTCGAAACCCAGATGTCGCAACCAGACGTCGCCTCCGATCGTCTCAAGATGCAACGTCTCGGACGAGAATACTCACGCATCTCCGTGCTCGTCCGTCTACGCGACGAATTCGATGCCGTCCTCGAAGAGATCGCCGACGCCCAAACCATCCTCGCCGAAGAAACCGACGACGAAATGCTCGAGATGGCACGCGACATCACTCGAGATCAACAGGCGCGCCACGATGAACTAATCGATGAAATCCAAATCGCGCTCATCCCGCGCGACGAAACCGATGACGCCGACGCCGTCCTCGAAATTCGCGCCGGCACTGGTGGCGACGAAGCCGGACTCTTCGCAAACGAGCTCTACCGCATGTACCAACGCTTCGCCGAACTTCACGGTTGGAAAACTTCCGTCCTTTCCCTGAACGATACCGGCATCGGCGGCCTCAAAGAGGTCGTCTTCGAGATCGAAGGCGAAGGTGCATATCCACGCCTAAAACACGAAAGTGGTACCCACCGCGTTCAACGCGTACCACAAACAGAGTCCCAAGGGCGCATCCACACCTCCGCCGCAACCGTCGCCGTCCTGCCAAAAGCCGAGGACATCGACGTTCATATCGACGACAAGGATCTCAAGATCGACATCTTCCACGCCGGCGGCCACGGAGGACAGAACGTTAACAAAGTCGCCACCGCGGTCCGTATCACCCACGAACCATCAGGCATCGTCGCCCAATGCCAGAACGAGCGCTCGCAGCTCCAAAACAAGATGCAGGCGATGGACATTCTACGCGCCCGTCTCTGGGATATGGAATTGCGCCGCCGCGCATCCGAACAAGCCGCCAATCGAAAAGCGCAAGTCGGCTCCGGCGACCGCTCCGAAAAAATCCGCACCTACAACTTCCCGCAATCCCGGGTAACCGACCACCGCATCAACCTCACCAGCCACAATCTCCCGAAAATCCTCGACGGCGAGATCGACGAGTTCGTTGATGCGCTACAACAGGTCGAGCAGACTCGCAAAATCCAAGCCGCCTCCGCGACATAACTCAGCAATCCTATTGCCCCAGTTGCCCCAATTGCCAACTGTAGCGGAAGCGATCCGCACAACCACATCCAAACTCCTCAACGCCGGAATCACTCCCGACGATGCCCCCATCGAAGCTCGCACGATTCTCCGGCACGCATGCGGATTAACCCAAGAGAAACTCCTCGCCGGTCACGCGGATCAACTGTCGGAAACCGCAATCCAAGAGCTTGATCGCCTCCTAATCCGTCGCACAACCCGCGAACCACTCGCCTACATCCTTGGCGAACGAGAGTTCTATGGTCGAACGTTCAGAGTCGACCGACGCGTTCTGATACCAAGACCCGAAACCGAGACGTTAATCGACCTTTGCACCGACTTCGTCGAACACAATAACGTCGCACAACCCAAAATCTGCGACATCGGCACCGGATCCGGCATTATCGCCATCACCCTAGCCAAGCAACTCCCAAACGCCAACATCACCGCCGCCGACATCGATGTCGAAGCCCTCGAAATCGCCAAGACCAACGCAACCCATCACTCCGTCAACATCCAGTTCGCCGTCGAAGATGCTACAAGAACCGTGGCACGCGGCGACTTCGACATCATCGTCTCCAATCCCCCGTACATTCAAACGCACACCCTCGGCGACCTCCAACCCGAAGTTCGAGATTGGGAGCCACGACAGGCCTTAGACGGCGGCACCGACGGTATGAACATCTTGCGTCCATTGATCCACTCGCTACCCGAACTTTTACGCAAAAAAGGCCCAACCGCCGCGTTCATAGAAATCGCCCCGCCAGTGGTTGCATTCTGCCTCGAAATCGCTCGCCAATCACTGCCTGATGCCGAGATACGGATCCACCGCGACTTCGCCGGATTGGAACGCTTCCTCGTCATCCTCCGCGACTGATACGCCAAAACGATAAAATTTTCACGAACCACACGATGCTCGCAACCACCGAGCGAACCAATCGGAGCCCACAGTGTCCGAAACCAACACCCTGAATTCTCTCCTGCAACCGGCATCCGGAGCCGATGTCGCCGTCATCGCGCCCGGCATCGGATCGTGGACATACGACGAACTCGATGCCGAGGTCGACCGCCTCGCAGACATCTTGGCTGCCAACGGCGTCGGTCCCGGCACCCCCGTCTCCATCGTTCTCATAAATGGATATGAATTCGTCGCGACGTTCCTCGCCGTCGCTCGCGCCGGCGCAATCGCCGCGCCGCTCAATCCTGCGTACACCACCGACGAATTCAACTTTTTCATGGACGACGCTGGAGCAAAAGTCGCAATCCTACCCAACGAACCCCACCCTGCTCGCGAAGCCGCCGCAGATCTGGGCATCAAGACAATCGACGCCGATCTCACCTCCGCCAACGGTCACCTCCGAGTAACTCTTTCCGCAACCGGAGTCGAACTCACTTCGATGAGCGACGCTTTGTCCCCTGACGATGCCGACATCGCACTATTTCTTCACACTTCCGGCACTACCAGCCGACCCAAAGGCGTACCGCTCCGACATCTAAACCTGATGAAGTCCATCGACAACATCAAAAACACCTACGCCCTGACTCCTGACGACACATCACTGATCGTAATGCCTTTATTCCATGTTCACGGACTCATCGGCGCGTGTCTGTCGACCCTAAACTCCGGCGGCACCGTCGTAGTCCCTCCGAGATTTTCCGCGAGCGCATTCTGGAAACAGCAATCAGAATCGGGATCTACTTGGTACTCCGCAGTGCCAACCATCCACCAAATTCTCCTAGCGCGCGCCGATGACGACGGCGCACCCCACGAATCCCTCCGCATCATCCGTTCCTGCTCCGCTGCCCTCGCTCCCACCGTGTTCGACGCTCTCGAAAGCCGCTTCGGTGCACCAGTGCTTGAAGCATACGGCATGACCGAGGCCTCACACCAGATGTCCAGCAGCCCATTGCCGCCGGGCTCACGCATCCCCGGCACCGTCGGTCAGGCCACCGGCGTCGAAGTCGCCATCATGGCCGACGAAAACACCGGCGAGTTAGCGGAAAACGGTCAACGTGGCGAGGTCGTCATCAAAGGCGAAAACGTCATGTGGGGATACCACAACAACGAAGAGGCCAATGCCGACGCATTCGTAAACGGATGGTTCCGCACCAGTGATCAAGGGTTCCTCGACAACAACGGCTACCTTACGCTGACCGGCCGCTTAAAAGAACTCATCAATCGCGGAGGCGAAAAGATCTCACCGCTCGAAGTAGACGCAACTCTTTTGGAGCACCCCGCGGTCGCCGAGGCCGTATGCTTCGCGGCTCCGGACGAGATGTACGGCGAATGTGTCCAGGCCGCAGTAGTCCTCCGCGACGATTGCGAACAACAAGACATCCAAGATTTCTGCCGCGAGCGATTAGCCAACTTCAAAGTCCCCGACGTCATCTACTTCGCCGACGAGTTGCCCCGCACCGCAACCGGCAAGATCCAGCGTCGCCACGTCGCCACCGCATTTGTCGAAAACAAATGACGTCAATTAACCGACCAGCCAAGATAGGAAAATACTCGCCAAACCCAGGTACATCACGATCCCGCAGATGTCGGTCGCAGTCGTCACAATCACTGCCGACGCCATCGCCGGGTCGATGCGAATCAATCGCATGAACATCGGCACCAACACTCCAGCCAACCCTGCCAATATCAAGTTCATCACCAGCGACAACGTGACCAACAACGTCAACGCCCAGTCGTCTTTCCAGAGGTGTACTAGTACCCCAAGAATCCCACCTACGGCTACGCTCTGAACTAGAGACAGGACTAACTCGAACAACAAAAGCTGCCAAACGTTTGACAACGAACGCTCTCCCAACGCCATCGAACGGACGATGATCGTCACGGTCTGAGTTCCTGCGATCCCGGCTTGGCCCATCACCACCGGCAAGAACGCCGCCAACAACGTCATCGCATCCAACGTCGGCTGGAACAAACTCAACACAAAGCCCGCCGACATCACCGTGAACAAGTTCAACACCAACCACGGCATTCGGTTGCGCATCGCTTCGCGGACGTTGTACCCAGTGGCGATGCTACCGCCCACACCGAATAGACGGAACATGTCCTCGGTGGCTTCCTGCTCCGCAATTTCCACCAAACTGTTCGACGTGATCACTCCCTGCAGCTGACGCCGGGTATTCGTAACGGGTATGCTCGGCAACCGATAACGTTGCATCAAACGCACCGCACTCTCCTGGTCCTCCGTCGCCGAGACTGATATCACGTCCCGATTCATCACCTCACTGATCGTCGCATTCGGAGGCGCGAACACTAGCTCCGATAACTCTATCCGGCCCACCAACGTGTCGTGCGCATCAACCGCGAATAACTCCCGCAACATCTCCGGGTCCAACTCCATCTGACGCAACACGCGCAGCGCGTGACGGACCGTCCAATACTCCCGCAGCTTGCCAAACGACGGCGACATCAACCCGCCGGCATCGTCGTCATCGTGGATCAGCAGATCACCGATGATGTTGAGGTTCCGCATCCGAACCAGCGTCTGCGCAGCCTCGTCCCAGGCGATGCGGTGCAACAGATCGGTCGCTACCTCGGGGGAAGTCTCGTCCAAAACCGTTGGACGTCTCGTCTCTGGAATGGCTTCGAACACCCGCGACCCTCGATCCACGTCAAGATAGTCCAGCACATCCGCAATCGCCTCGTTCGACATGCGATGCAAAAGCTGCCGCAGATGGTCTTCCGAAAGTTCCGCCACCACCGCTGCCAAGTCCGCGTGGCGCAGCGGTTCCAATCTTTTCAGCGCAACCGAAACCCCGCCGACCTCCAGCAGATCGGTTACCTCAGAAAGTACGTCGCCTAGTTCCCAAGGCTCTGGAACTGTCATGGCCACAGCGTGAACTCAATCACTTGATTTTCGCTTTCCGGTTTGAAGATACCCTTGAGCGCGCGCCATACCTGTCAGCGCATTCACCGACCTCGAATCGCCAAATATCTTCGTCGTAGCTGATTGAATCGTACCGAATCCACGTCTAGTCATTCAACACTTCATGCAACTTCGGCAGGGATAACATTGAAAGATAGCCGCGGTCGAATCATCGCCGCGACTCAATGTGAAAGGCGTTGAATCATGCTTCTAGGTGTTGCCGGCTTTGTCAAAGGCGACTGGCTCAATGTCACTGAAGACCAGGTCAAAATGGTCGCTGATAACGGCTTCGTCTCCGCACTCCTCACAATCTCTGACCCGACTGCGGGCGACGACCGAGACATTGAGAACATCAAAACGCTTTATGCCGCCCATGGCCTCAACATGCCGATGACCCGCGGGGCATATGGCGGTGGCCTTTGCAGTGACGACGAAGGCCAACGCAAGTGGACCGTGAAATTCCTCGAGGACACCGTCCGGCTCTCTGCCAAGATGGCATGCCCCACCACCTATTTTCGTCCCGGAAGTCACAACCCCGACGGTCCCTGGTTGCCGCATCCCGATAACCGCTTGGAAGCAACCTTTGACAACCTAGTCGCCAGCGCGCAACAAGCATGCGCAGTCGCCGACTCCGAGGGGATCAAATTGGTCGTCGAGGCAGGAGTTGTGTGCCCCCTCTACACGCCGCGACGCGTGCGTGAATTTTTCGACGCCGTTGACATGCCGGCACTCGGCTTCAACGTCGATCCCGTAAACCTGGTTGGATCCCTAGAAATCGCATACGACACCACGTCGCTGATCAATGAATGCATCGACCTAATGGCTGACGAGATTGTTGGTTGCGACGCCAAAGACTTCACCATCGTCGACGCATTGTTGCCACATTTCGAGGAAGAAGTCATCGGCGCGCCCAACGCGCTCCTTGACAACGTAACTCTCCTCACCCGCCTTCAAGAAACCGCACCCGACATCACGGTTACCGTCGAACATTATCCCGACGAAAAGATTCCCGCCGCTGCCGCGGGTATTCGAAAAGCTGCCCAAATTGCCGGGGTGATTTGGGACTGAAACTACCCCGCGCGCGACTAGAATCGGTAGTAGTCATTTAGGAGTTGAAAATGCCTGCAGACTTAACCGGCAAGAGATGCATTGTTACAGGTGGCGCAACCGGGATCGGTCGAGCCTCCGCCATTCGCCTCGCTCAACTCGGCGCAGAAATCGCGATCTTCGACAATAACGAAGACGGCAACAACACGGCAATCGAGATCAACGACAACGGTGGCAACTCGAGATTCTGGAGTTGCGATGTCCGTGATGAAGCTAATGTTTCAGGCACCGTGATCGCTGCCAAATCGTGGCTCGGCGACATCGATGTCCTTTGTCACTTCGCCGGTGTCCTCCAAGGTGCGTCAATCCCGCTTGAAGGCTTCCCCGAAAAGACTTGGGACACCGTGCTCGATATCAACTTGCGAGGCACCTACCTCATCGCCAAATACGTCGTCACCGAGATGCTTAAGAAACCAGGCCCCAACCGCGGCACGATCATCCTCACCGCATCCGGCGCCGGCGTCAAAGGCGGGTCATCGTCGTACGCTTACGGCGCGAGCAAAGGCGGAGTTCATGGATTCACGATGGTCATGCAACAATACCTCGAATCTCAAGGCATCCGCGTCAACGACTTCGCACCGGGTTCTGTCGAAACTCCGCTTAAAGTAGCCCAACTCCGCTCCACCGGCGCAATTACCGAACAGCCAGCTGCCGATGTTGAACAAGCCGTTGCGTCCCTTACGAACCCCGGTGATGTCGCCGAGATCGTCGCGTTCATGGCTAGCGACGAAGCCAACGCTTTGCGTGGGATAGTATTTACCGCCTAATCATTGGCGATACAACTAATATTTTCTTTCACTGGGATTCGAAGGTGGCAAATCAATCATCGCGCGAAGTCGCTAAGGCGTTCGCGCCCGGAAACATCTCCGGACTCTTCAAGATCATCACCCACAACGATCCTAAGAAGATGCATTCGCTCGGCTGGGGATTCACTGTCCGAGACGGCGTCAACGTCGAAATCTCACGTTCATCCGCCACCTCTACCCAGGTCTATTTCAACGGCAAACCCATTGAATTCCCAACCGTTGCCAGCGCACTTGTCGATGCCGCCGATGTTCCATTCGACGTTGCCATCACTTCGAACTTGCCGCTGAGTAGCGGATTCGGTCTTAGCGGCGCCGCCACCTTCGCCTCCCTCATCGCCGCCAACGACCTGCTGGACCTCGGCAATTCCAGAGACCAACTCGCCATGATTGCACACGTCGCAGAGGTCCGAAACCTTACCGGACTTGGCGACGTCTGCTCGCAGTACAACGGTGGATGTTTGGTGAAGACCGAGGTCGGACACCCGTTGGCAGCCATTTCAATCGACCTACCGCCGACACCAGTCCACTGGCGCTACTTCGGGAAGATCAAAACTAGCGAGATACTCGCAGACCACGATCGACACCAACTCATCAACGACGCCGCCGATCATGCATTGTCCGCAATCCAAAAAACGATCGACGAAGGGTCGACCATCACATTCGCTGAACTCATCACCTTAGGGTTGGGTTTTGCCACATCCAGCGGTCTGTTGATGGATGACCGCGTGCAAAACTCGATTTCTCAAGCTCGTGCCAATGGTGGCGTCGCAACCATGATCATGTTGGGAAACGCCGTCTTCAGCACCGCTCCCTTCCCCGGCAGCACCGAAACTTTGCTGTCCAAAACCGCTGCGCATCTGATCGACGACTAGCCCGATTCGTTCATCACCTCTATCAGAGTGTCATGTGCACGGGGCCACCCAGCCACCAATATCGGGATTTCATCGTTACACGCCCAATCGATTGGTTGACCTACGCCATCAGTAACCCTCGCACCGAGCATCATCGCCGCGAGCGATCCCGCAGCAACATGCATCGGTTCGATCCGATAAAAGACCACCGCAGCCATCCGACTGGTGGCCACGAGCAACATTGGATAGGCCGCTGACGAGAAACTGTTCGCCTGACGTACGTGAGTAACCCAGTCCAGGCCACCCGAACCCAACAGCGAACGCCACACCTCCTGTCCATCCACCTCAAGGCCAACCACCGCGTCGCCCAGATCTCGATCCTGGTCAGTAATCTGCAACGATTCGCCGTTCAATTTCACGCCTACACCTTTTTCCGCTGTCAACAACGTTCCGCTGGACGGTACCGCCAGAGCCGACAACACCAACTCTCCTTCCGATCGCATCGCGATGTTCACGCCCCAGTGATTCATCCCCGTGCTGAACGGAACCGTTCCACACAAGGGATCGATGAGCCACTCGATCTTCCGTTCAACGTCGACACCCGCGTCGCCCAAATCGACCGTGCTCTCTTCCGAAAGTATCTCGCCACCGCAACCCGAATCTCTGAGTGCGGATGCGATCGCTTGATCCGATTCGAGATCCGCCTCCGTCACCAATGCGCCAGGCGATTTTTCCCAACTCTGTAAGTTTTGAAGCCCGGCATTGAATCGAGCCATCAAAACTTCGCTCGCCACGTTCGCTGCCGTTATCGCCGCCTCCATATGTTCGCTGTATGCGCTGAGTCCCATTCCATCGTCCAGTCGATTCTCAAGTGTGTAGTACCATTCTCAATGAATATCGTCCTCGATTCCAACTGGGCGATTAGGAGTGGACCTACCTAATGTTTGCGACTATCGGACACACTTTCGAATTGATGAAGATGAGTTGGAACGTCCTTATGATGGACCGCGAACTCATCCTCTTCCCCGTTCTATCCGGAATCGGTTTACTCATCCTCGGATTCGCGGGTTTGGCGGTTGGCGTGGCTGACACCGGAAACTTGATCGGTTTCTTGGTAATGATCCTCATTGCATACTTCATAACCACTTTTTTCAACGCCGCACTAATCTCCGCCGCGCTCGAAAGGCTTCGAGGCGGCGACCCTAACGTCATGTCCGGCTTGAACCACGCCGCAAAACACATCCATCACATCTTCCTCTGGTCCGTAATCTCCGCCATCGTCGGAACCCTGTTCCGAGTTCTCAGGTCCCAGACCGACAACTTCCTCGTTCAGATGATTTACAGCATGATCGAAGGCGTTTGGGAATTCATGACCTTCTTCGTGATCCCCGTGATGGTTTCGGAAAACGCAGGCCCCATTTCCTCAATCAAAAGGTCCGCAAGCATTATCCGACAGACTTGGGGCCGCCAAATCACCGCCTCCTTCGGCTTCTTCATCGTCTACATCTTGGCGATCGTAGCCGCAGCCATTCCAGCGATACTGCTCTTCTTGATTGTGCCGGTGGTCGGGATCATCGTCGGGATATTGCTCGTCGGACTTGCGTTCGCTACTGTGCAGGCATTAGAAGGCGTCTTCAAAGCAGCGCTGTACGACTTCGCTGTCGGTGAGCAACCCGAAGGCTTCGACCTCCGCACGCTGCAAACCGCGTACCGCCCAGATTTCGCCAGGGCTTAATCTCCGTTGCACATTCGCGATCGTCTCGGTTGTCGATCAGATCTCGGCGCTTCGCTGATCCGCGCCCGATTAATGTTCGTATTTATCGTTGCGCCTTGAGCACCATCCAGCCAAGATCGCCAATGCTCCGAAACAGTACAACACTCTCAACGATTCGAACCGGGTCCATCATCATTGCCGTAGTCGTTGGCATCCTCGCCGGAACGCTGGCAACTCCGGTAGCCGCGCATGAGGGGCGTGACGTAGGCGATTACAACTTAGTCGTAGGTTTCCTGCGTGAACCTGCGTACGAAGGACAACTCAACGGCGTCTCCTTGGTCGTCACCAAAACGTCAACCGAGGATGCGATGGAAACACATCGCATGGAAACCGAAGATGGTGACCACGAGATGACCTCGATGATGGAGACGGATGCCGTCGACGTGATCACGCATGGCGCAGTATTCACTTCCCCGCAATTCGGCATGATGGAAAACTTCGAATTCGAAGTCACTGAAGAACTGAGCGGCGTCGAAATCCCCTACCATGTCCACCCCGGTGACCAAGAGGGCATCATCGTCGTCTCCTCGGACGCGTCGCATCAAGGCGAAGACCGGTCCGTGATGATCATGGACGATCATCTAATGCCTGTTAGGCTCGAAGCGAACATCGGCGACAACGTTGTTTGGATGAACCATGAAAACCAAAACGCTGTTGTCATGAGCGGCCCTTTGTCGTCGATGACCACCGAGATGACGACGATGATGAGCGACGAAACGCCATCCGTAACCGCTGAAACCGTTACTACAAGAAATCGAGTCACAGGCCTCGCATCTACCCTAAAGGTCGAGGTCTACCATCTTCCAACCGATGCCGCACGCGAGATGTCACTGACGGAGATGTTCGCCGACCCGGGCCACTATGTAGCTGAATTTGTCCCCACCGCGCCGGGCGATTACAGCATGAGATTCTTTGGGTCGATTGAAGGTAACGCCATCGACGAAACGTTCTACTCTGGGCCTAACACCTTTGACACCGTCGTCGCATCCGACGCGATCCAATTCCCGGTCGTCTTGGAAAGCAATCGAGAGATCCAGAACGCGACCAAAGGCGCAATCGACGCGGTTCAACAGGTTGAAACAGACCTAGAAGCCACCGCATCGACGGCAAATACCGGAATCATCATTGGGATCATAGGGATTCTGATCGGAATCGTTGCGACTGGCACTAGCGCGTTCGCCATAACCGTTGCCAGAAGACGCAACTGACACCTACCGCACCTGCGGGACTGACCACATGACTAAAATCCTGCTTCACGGTGCCGTCGGATATTGGGATGAAATCGGGACCGTTGTCGCCATCATCTCGTTCGTCATTCTCATGAGTTTCTTGGCATGGTCCAGTGGCAACAAACGACGCAAAGCGCAGCAGGAGCGCCGACGGCGGCGACGGCGTCAACTCCGGTCCGAGAGCGCTAACGACGAGGAATGACCCTTGCCAACGACCCCTCGGAGGCGCAAGGTCCTCAAGCTGATCGTCATTTTTGCGTTCATCGCCTGCTTCGCAACCATATTCATTAACCAGTCCGCGTCCGCACACGCCAACCTCCTCGAAGCATCGCCCAGACCATCCGAGGAACTTGAAGTCGCGCCGGAACGCGTGATCATTTGGTTCACGGAACCGATAGAACCCGCGTTCAGTTCGATTTTGGTCTTGGCCACCTCCGGCGCAACCGTAACCGCCGGCGACACCGAGTTCGATCCCACCGAACCCACCGCTATGTGGGTTCCCGTCGGTCCTCTCGAAAACGGCACGTACACCGTCGTATGGCGCAACGTCTCTACGGTCGATGGTCACAAAGTCGCAGGTTCATTCCTCTTCGCAGTCGGCGAACCGATTGGCGCTGGAACACAGGTCGACATCGCGGAACAACCCCTGATTCAATCTCCCTTGGACCCGATCGTCCGCTGGTTCATCTACGTCGGCATAGCCACATTCGCCGGCGGCCTGCTATTTGATCTCGTCATCGCCACTCGCGTAGCGCGCTCCGCAGACGATAGATCAACCCTGCTGTTCACGCAAATCGCGACCATCAGTTTCGGATTCATCGCCATCGCATCTGTGGTTGTCGTAGTACTCGCACAACTCGCACAGTTGGCGCTCCAAACCGCGATCGCATTCGATGTACCAATTCACGCCATCGGCCCCGGTCAAATAGTCGACGTAGCTACTGAAAGCGACTGGGGACGGTACTGGTCGTGGCGTATCACTGCCGCCGTCCTAGCGGGATTGGCACTATTCGCGGCGATTCAACTCAGAAGAGATGATCCGTATACACAGAAGGTCGAAGACCTAGAAGAAATGTCTCTGATTACGGAGACTCCGATGGGCATCGGCGCAATCGCGCTAGGTGGGATATTCATCCTGCTAATCGCTCTCACCAGTCACAACGCCGCGACTCCCAACGACATTAGATGGTTTGCCATCGGCACAGATATTGTCCACGTGGTCGCAGCAACTATCTGGATCGGCGGGATCGCATATCTCCTCATGGCATCCGTTATCACAGCTCGTGTACCCGACCTGCGTTCAACCTCGGTACATCTCGAGTTCGCTGCCCGTTTCGCGCCGTGGGCAATCTTCGCTGTCACAATCTTGGTCACATCGGGCATCGTTTCATCCCTCATGCAGGTCACGATACCCGAGGCGCTCAACACCCCGTACGGCCGCGTACTTGGCGCCAAGATCTTGCTCCTAGTCGTGTTAATCGCATTGGCGATTCGCAACAACCGATCCGTCGCAAAATTCTCGACTGCCGACAAGGCATCCACGACATCGTTTCGTCGCTTCATCGCGCTCGAACTCGGAGTTGCCTTCGTAGTCCTCCTCGCAACAGCGGGCCTCGCGAGCCTCGAACCTGCGAGGCAATACGCCGAACGACAAGGCATCGGCGTCGCCCACGACGTCAGGCACTCCGAAACCATCTCGGGCGCAACTATCGCAGCAAAACTAGATCCCGGAAACACGGGCGCTAACACCCTGACGGTCGACATCACCGACGACGACGGTTCAGCCTTCCTCTTCGCAACCGAGGTGCGCGCTCGCATCAAATACCTCGACGACGAATTCGGCGAGTACTTCACTCCGCTCATCGAACGATCGCTCGGACACTGGCAGCTCGACGACATCACCATCGGCATTGCGGGCGCATATCAGCTCGACGTCACCGTCGTCAGATCCGACTCCTTCGATTCCCACATCTCCACCCGCTTCTCAGCCACATCAACTGCGTTCGCGTCGGACCTCATTCGGCCTTCCGTCAAATCGGCCATGGTCGCTTTCGGCGTCCTCATCGCCATCGCCGGTCTCGCTTATCTTGTCGCCACAGTGGTAATTGCAAAACCCGTAACGCTCAACATTCGTCCCCACTACAGCATCTCCGCAATCGCAATCACCATCGGCATCTTCGCCATCCTCAACGCCTTCACTACCGGGTTAGGGATTCCATCCGAAAGCCAAGGCAACCCATTCCCACTGAACCAAGAATCGATTCAAACCGGCGAAGTTTCGTACACCACCACCTGCGCAACCTGTCACGGCGACACCGGCAAAGGCGATGGTCCAGCCGGCCTGCTCCTAAACCCGCCGCCAGCCGACTTAGCAGTCCACGTCCCCCTCCACTCCGACACCGAACTCTACAACTTCATTTCCGACGGCATCGCAGGCACCCCCATGGTCGGCCAACGCGACAACCTGACCCCCGACCAAATCTGGCACCTCGTCAACTACATCCGCACGATATCCGAGTAAGCGACTCGGAGATTATCCCGCTTGAGCCGCTCCCGAAGCGATCAATCCCTCAATCTCCGTTTCGTTGAACCCCGACTCCGCTAGCACCTCGCGCGTGTGCTGACCCATCAACGGCGCCGGACTGTGTATTCGTCCCGGCGACCCATACAACTTCGCCGCCAAACCGATATTCCGGATTGATCCGACCTTCGGATGCTCCAAAGTCACATCCATCCCGCGCGCCTGAACCTGCTCATCCGCCCATACCTGCTCCATGTCGTAAATCGGCCCCGCCGGCACGCCCGACGCGTCCAAAACTTCACACCACTCCCTCGTCGACCGCTTCCCGAATGTCTCCTCCAAATCCCGCTCCAAAGACTCCCGATTCAACAACCGACCCGCATTGTCCGCATACCGCTCATCATCCAACAGATCCTCTCGCCCCATCGCTTTACACAGTCGCTCCCAATTCGATTGATTTGGAGCGCCGATCGTGATGTGCCCGTCCGCCGTGCGCAACGCCTGGTACGGTGCCGACAACCGATGTGCAGATCCCAACGGCGGCGGAACATTGCCAGTGGCAAAATAGCTCGCCGACTCCCACACCGTATACGCCAAGGCGGCCTCCATGATGCTGACTTCCAAATACTGCCCCTCGCCCGACTTCAACTTGTGGATGTACGCCGACAGTATCCCGTACGCCGAGTACAGACCCGCATTCAGGTCCGCCATCGGTACGCCAACCTTTACCGGAGGCGATCCCGGAATCCCCGTGAAACTCATCACCCCGCTCATGCCCTGCGCGATCAGATCAAAACCCGCACGCTCCGCATACGGTCCCGTCCGACCAAATCCAGATATCGAGCAGTAGATGATACCCGGATTCAACTCCCGCACCGCGTCGTAATCCAGACCCAATCGGCCCATCACCCCGGCGCGATAGTTCTCGATAATCACATCAGCATCGGCCAACATCCGACGCATCGCCGCAACGCCATCTGCGTTCTTGAAGTCCAAAACCACACTGCGTTTGTTCCGGTTCATCGCTAGGAACGCAGCCGATTCCCCTTCTAAGAATGGCGGTCCCATCCGTCGCGTGTCATCACCGCCACTAGGCTTCTCGATCTTCACCACGTCCGCACCCATGTCCGCCAACAGCATCGAACAGTACGGACCCGCCAAAATCTGCGAACAGTCCAGTACCTTGATGCCGTCCAACGGCGTCGGCAACGAATCTACGTCCGGCAATTCCATCGCAATATATGCCCCGAGCTGATACGATCCGATATCCGCAAAACGCGCAGACTACGCCCCGGCCATCTGGTAGATCTTGCCTTCCGTCTTAATCGCCGGCGCATACACCATCCGTGCCCCGTGCATCTCCCGAATCGTTTCCGCCCCTACGTATCCCATGCAAACCTGCAAGGCTCCCACCAAATTCAACGTTCCGTCCGATGTCGACGACGGCCCGAACAACAGATCCTGAAGCGAATACTGGACGCCCAGATCGATGCGCGTACCCCGCGGAAGTGAATCGTGCCAAGTCGCCATACCCCAGTGCATACCGCTTGCCGGCGCCTCTTCCGTCTTGGCGAAAGGACTCCCAATCATTACCGCGTCGGCACCACACGCCACCGATTTGCAAACGTCGCCTCCGGTCCGAATCCCTCCATCCGTAACGATCGAAACATACCGCCCCGTCTCCTTGAAATACGCGTCCCGCGCCGCAACACATTCCATCGTCGCTGACACCTGCGGCACACCGATCCCCAACACCTCCCGGCTCGTACACGCCGAACCCGGACCAACCCCAACCAAGATCCCATGCACTCCCTCTTCAGCCAACTCCTTAGTCACCGAATAAGTCACCGTATTCCCGACCACCACCGGCACTCCAACATCCGCCACCAATTCTGCCAGTCGCAATCCTACCGGGCTGTTCTTCGATCGATGCCGTTTCGTGATAACCGTCCCCTGCACCACCACCATGTCCGCTCCGGCATCTGCCGCCAACGGTGCATGGCGCTTCGCCGTCTGGGGCACAAACGACACCGCCGCCTTTCCGCCACCTTCTTTGACCTCAACAACTCGCTGACCCACCAACCGAGGGTCTATCGGTTTCGAATAGACCTTCTGCAACAACTCCGTAGCCTCGTCACGCGCAACCGCCGCAATATCTGCGTATATCTCATCTGTGTCCTCGTAACGCGTATGCAGGCCATCCATGTTCATCACCGCAACACCACCGACATCCGACATCTTCACCGCAAACTTTGTGTCCACCACGCTATCCATCGCCGACGCCATGAACGGAATATCGATACCAAAACCGTCGAAACTCGTCGACACATCCGTCATGTCCGGGTTAACCGTCTCGTCTCCAGGCACGATCGCTACATCGTCGTAACCGTACGCCGGAGGGAGGGCTTGCATTCCGATGGGTAACTGCATATCTTCAGAGACTCCTCTGTTGGTGACCTGCTCGCACACTATCTCCCTTGCCGTCCCCATGCTCCAACTCGCCCCGCGCGTCCAAAATTGAAGACGTCCTCGAACGCCTATCGAACCGAGTATGCCTGAAGCGATCCAAATCTAATGCGATACTGTGATTCAATTCATTATCGCAGAAAACACCGCTCTCCGTGGCATCACCGACACCCGAATCCGAACGCCCATAATTGGCACGCGAAAACTCCAAGATCGGAATTATCGGCGCCGGCAAACTCGGTTCGTCTCTCGCCGCTACGCTACACGCTCACGACCAGAAAATCGTCATCTCCTCAAGACGCGCGGAGCGTCGAGATTGGTTGCGCGACGAGTTTCCCAACGCCGATGTCGTGGATGATTACACTCGGATTCCCGATAATGCCAAAATCGTCTTCATCACAACCACCGACTCTGCCATCAAAGAGGTCTGCGACAGCATTGATTGGAACCCCAACCATTGGGTCATCCACTGCTCCGGTGTTCTAACCCTTGACGTCCTCGAAACCGCCAAAAGTGCCGGTGCATCCGTCGCCGGATTCCATCCCCTCCAAACCTTCCCGTTTGATGGTGCCCAAAACCTTTTCGAGGAAATCTCATTCGCCATCGACTGCCAAGACGATGACCTACATTCATGGCTACAAGATTTCGCCAGAACTCACCGAAGCCGTACCTTCGCAATCGAAGGCGAAACCGCCCATGCCGCCTACCACGCATCCGCCGTATTGGCATGTGGACTCCTCGCCGGCCTCATTGGAATCTCCGCAGAACTTTGGGAATCGGCCGGCATCGAACGCAATCGAGCTCTCAAAATGCTCTCTCCGATGCTCCAATCAACCATCGATGCCATCACTCGAGACGGACTTCCAGACGCCATATCCGGCCCGTACGTCCGCGGAGACCTTGCGACGATACGCCAACATCTCCAAACCACCGCACAGATCAATCCTGACACTTCCCGCGCCTACGCCGCCCTCGCTCTCGCCCAAATCGACATCGCCAACGAAAAAGGCAACCTGAACACCAATACCATCAATGCCGTCAAACACGCGCTCACCGAACACCTGAAGTCCCTATGACTGACTACGACCTCTCATTCACCATCCGCGAGATTCGCACCGCGCACCTCGCGTTCCCCGACACCCCCGGCTATTGGGAACAATACCGCCGCCAAAACGAAGCTCGTTCAGCGAGACCGTCTCAGGCGAGGTACGAATTTAAGTCCGGGTGGCAGACCGTCTACGCCACCATGGTCGAAACGCCGCTCGTGCGCGTCGAACTCGCTGACCTTTACACTGGCTGGGGCGAATCCAATACCCCCGTCGCACCCGAGATAGTCTGCGTAATTCTCGACGCCGCAATCTCCGAGATGGTTGTCAATCGCGAATTCGCCAACCCAACCGCGCTCTGGGACTTCGTATATGACGCCCAACGCGGGCGTGGCGTCAACTCCGGTTATTGGATGGACGCTTTGGCCGCTCTTGACATCGCCATCTGGGACGCTTTGGGAAAACGTAACCATGCACCAGTCGCTGCGTTGCTCGACAACCAGCCGCGGACCAACATCCCCGTCTACCTTTCCGGCCTCCGACGCGCTACCCTAGACGAACGCATCACCCAAGCAAAATCCCTCGCAGACCAAGGCATCGGTGGCGCAAAGATCTTCCAATCCGGCGATATCCAAACTGCACTCCAAGAACTCGATGCCCTCTCACGCGGAGCACCCGACATCGAGCAATGGATGGTCGACACGCTCTGGATGTGCACCCTCGAAGACGCCATCAAAGCCAAACGCGAGTTCGGCGAACGTAACCTCCGCTTCTTCGAGTGCCCACTCCAACCGGAAGACCTCGCCGCGCACCGCACTCTCCACCAAGCTGACGGCTCGCCAATCGCAATCGGCGAACACTTCCGCACAACGTACCAAATCAACGATTGGCTGACCCCCGAACCGGTTTTTGACGTCTACCAACCAGACATTGGCCGAACTAGCATCAGCGACTTCATCCGCCAGCGAGACCTCGCATACGCCACCAACATCCCCGTTACGCCCCACATGGGCAACGGCGTCTCCGTATTCCAAGCCGCAACACTGCAATGCGCCGCCGTATCCTCACCTGAACTCCTTCAAGAGTTCCAAGGCGGCCTCTCCAACCTTCTCCAAGACGCATCCAACACCGGTTGGCAACTCACCGACGGCGTATTCCAATTACCCGACCTTCCCGGGCTCGGTGTCACAATCGACGAAGTCGGCATCGAACGATACATCGTCCGCAAACAGTGAACGATCCATTGGGCGCCCTGTAGATCAACACCCAATCACTGACGACAGCGTAAAGAAGTGGCGTGCTTTGTTTTTCTCTGGGTTCCCGCGTCCGCGGGAATGACTGAGGGTGCGCGAGAATGAGAAAGCCGGAGGTCGCCCTAGCAAGGCGTAATTGGCTCGTAACCTCTGAAAGCGAACTTACGATACCCCTCCGGCTCGGCGACGATGTTGAATCATCTCCATTTCGAATGGTACCACACAGTAGGGGCGGTTCGCGAACCGCCCCTACACGGCAATTACGAATGTAACTTTGGAGCGGTGATTCCCTGCCGCGCCCGTCTGCAGCGAGACGCCAGTGCCACGCTTCCAAGAGTGACGGCTGTTCCGAGGATCATGAGCAACAGCAACCCGTTACCCGACAGCGCGGCGCCACCGGTGTCGGGAATGGCTGGTTCAGCTTCCGGCGTCGCGGTCGGTATCGCGTCCGGAGACCCCGCAGTACCGACTGCAATCGTCGCCGGCAGCGTGCCGAGGTTGCCGCAGACGTTGGTGCCTGATGTGGTGATCCGCACCGAGGCCGAAAGCACCGTCAAGGTGCCATCCGCATTATCCGTGACCAGCGCAATGTCCGAAATGTCGTGGCGCGCCTCCGCGGGCAGCGGAACGCAGACCTCCAAAGGAGCGTTTAAGACGTATGAAGATATCGCCGCACCGTCGGCATCGACCGCCAGCACGTTGTAGCGGTCGCCCACCAAGGTATAGCGCTGCGTGGTCACGCCGACGTTGGACGCCGAGCCTGTAGCTTCGGCGCGCACCCCTACTACCTCGAGGTTGGGAACAACGCCCGCATCGGCGGAGACCGTGACTTCTTCGCCGTCGAAGAAGCCGCCACCCTCGGGCGTGAAGACCTCGTACTGGCGACCCTCGGCGTCGGCCAGCACCGTGGGAATCTCCCCTACAGGATTCTTCGGTGCTGGTCGATCTACAAGTTCCGCCGAGGTACGGCGGACGGTGATGGTGAATCTCGCTGCGCATCGCTCCACGGTCTCATCAGCATCCTCGCCGTCCAAGCATGTTCCCGCAGGCGGCATCACGGTCACGGTGTGCGTACCCGGACTCTCAGGAGCGGTGTAGATGATCGTGTTTGCGCGGTCCGTCGCTTCGAAGCTTCCTCCCGCGCTACCGTCGTCCCAGCCGAACACATGACCGTCGCCGAGACCGTTGTCTGGAATGTCCTGCCGGCCGTAGATGTTGAAGTTCAGATGTACAGAGTCTCCCGGGGAGACAGTCACCGAGCGTATCGAAGGCTCGATGCGCTTGATGAAACCGACGCGACCGGCGGCCGACCCGGCCGAGGCGCCCGACGCGAGCTCCACGACGGCCGGTACGAACCGCGAGAAGCCGCTCGTCGTGCCGCACACCGCCACCATGCCCGCGCCGGGGTCGTATCCCGAGGGCGGGTCCGCGGTTTCGAGATACTCCCATACCTTGCCATCGTCGGACTTCAGAATCCGCATGTTTTCGGCCGCGTCCGCCGACGGGATCGGCAGACAGACCACGGCACGAACCGCCTCGGCCCCTGTCAATGGCTCGCCATCAGCGTCGCGGACGGCGACGGTTATCTCAACCCCCGAATCCGCGAACACCTTGACGATACGCGCGATACGCGGGTGCGGAGGAACATGAACATCCTCGTCATCAATCGTGACCGCGGCCCAGCTCACCGTCGACTTGATCGCGTCGACGCCCGCCGGCAGTGCGCCGGCAGGCACGCTCAGGAAATTGGGCCGACCATCGAACCAGACGAGCAACCCGTTGCCGGAGAAGGCGTCCAGCAACATCGTCAGAGCCGTCAGAGCCGTCACACGTTTCAGCGCTGCCCAGCCCCCGTCAAGGTTGTTGCCGTGCAGTCGCAGATTCTCCAAGCCGGCATGGTTGCCCAGCCACGAAGGGATCGCTCCCTCCAGTCCGCTGTCGTGGAGAAACAGACGTGTCAGCGCGGTTGAGCTTTCGAGAGGAAGCATGCCGCCGGACTCGAACGTCGCCCACGATAGATTGAGATTGTTGCCGCCCAAGCCGAGCTGCGTTAGGGCGGTCAAGGCGCTAAGATCTGGCAGTTCGCCCGTGAGTTCGTTGTCCGAGAGGTACAGCTGCGTCAGAGCTGTAAGACTGTTTAGCGAGGATGGTATCTCGCCCGTGAGACGGTTCTGGCTCAGATGGAGATGCGTGAGCTTGGTCAAGGCGCTCAGGTCCGGTATCTCGCCCGTAAGCTGGTTCTGGTTCAGGTACAGCTGCGTCAGCGCGGTCAAGGCGCTCAGATCCGGGATCTCGCCTGTGAGCTGGTTCTGGTTCAGGTAGAGATGCGTCAGCTTGGTGAGACTGTTTAGCGAGGATGGTATGCCGCCCGTTAGCCGGTTCTGGCTCAGAGAGAGTTGCGTCAGCTTGGTCAAGGCACTCAGGTCCGGTATCTCACCCGTAAGTTCGTTGCCCCAGAGGTACAGCAGCAGCAGATTTGTGAGACCGTTTAGCGAGGATGGTATCTCGCCCGTGAGTCGGTTTTGATGGAGAAACAGCCACCAGAGCCTGGGGAGAGTGCCCAGCTCCGGCGGTATCTCGCCCGTAAGCTCGTTGCCCCAGAGAGACAGCTCCCCCAGCGCTTTGAGCTCGCCCAGCACCGGTGGTATCTCGCCAGTGAGCCGGTTTTCGCTGAGATACAAAAGCTGCATGGCTATGAGATTGCCCAGTTCCACCGGTATCTCGCCCGTGAGTTGGTTTTGGTTCAGAATGAGATGCGTCAGCTTGGTGAGACTGGCCAGCTCAGCGGGTATCTCGCCCGTAAGTTCGTTGCCATTGAGATACAGCTGCACTAGCTCTGTGAGGTTGCCCAGCTCCGGCGGTATCTCGCCGGTCAGTTCGTTGTAGTTAAGATACAGCCACCCCAGATTCGTCAAATCGCCTAGCCAAGTTGGGATCTTGCCTGTGAGCCCGTTGTAACTGAGAGCCAGCTGCTCCAGATTTGCCAGATTGGCCAGCTCAGCAGGTATCCCGCCCGTAAGCTTGTTGCGGTGGAGAAACAACAACTCCAGATTTGTCAGATCGCCCAGCTCAGCAGGTATCTCGCCCGTAAGTTCGTTGCCATTGAGATACAGCAACTCCAGATTTGTCAGATCGCCCAGCTCAGCAGGTATCGCGCCTGTAAGATCGTTGCCACCGAGATTCAGAATCTGCAGATTTGTCAGACCGCCCAGCTCAGCAGGTATCGCGCCGTTAAGCTCGTTGCCATCGAGAGACAGCTCCCCCAGCGCTTTCAGTTCGCCCAGCTCAGCAGGTATCTCGCCGGTCAGTTTGTTAAGTATCTGGCCGGGCTGTAAAAACTGGGGGTTGGTCTGGGGGTTGTTAAGACGCAATGTCCTCAGATTGGTTAGACTGCCCAGCTCCGGCGGTATCTCGCCTCTGAGCCCGTTTGTGCCGAGCCCCAGTTCAATAACGTTCCCGGTGATACCGACGCCATACCAGGTGCTCAGGTCCGGGTTCGTCTTCCAGTTCGTGTTGTTCGCCCAGTTCGGACCGTCCGTCGCGTCGTACAGGGCTTCGAGAATCTGCCTGTCGGTTAGCGTCTGCGCCTGTGCCGGAGGCGAGTTCAGGTGCGGTGCGGCGAAGAACAGCGCCACAGCCGCCGTCGAGACCAGAAGAGCGCGCCAAACGATCGAACCGGCGATCATCTCGGTGACGCGGGGCGAAAGGTCTTGCCCCCCCCCCCCCCATTTCGCACTAATGTTCAACTTAAATCTACTCCCAGTGTCTCGTGGAACAGGATACGACCGATTCACGTTTGCCTCGTCGATTCTTCAATACGATTAAACCGTTAATACATGATACATGTCAATGGAATTGCAAAAGCATAGCAAAATGGGAGTTTTTGTTTGGCGTCTACTTGTTGACAACTCCCTTAAACTCCCCTTGTCAATAAGGGGGTGAGCGCAACAAACTGATTGCACCACATTTCGCTGATTCGCTGGCGGCGATTGTTGCAATCTTTAATCATTCGTGTGACCCGATCTACCCAGACACGGACTACCGACCGACGACCGCTACCTGGCGACCAAGCATTGCACGCACCGGCACAATCCGCACCCCGTTCGGTACTCAACAGCGCCAACAGACACGGCGTCGAATTCTTCCACCAACTCTTTGACCGCGGCTTCACCTGGGTTGTCGCTTCCGAAGCCGTCGTCGACATCGGTGTCCTCGCCCGCGTCGCCGCACAGTCTTGGGTCGCTTACGATCTCACCGGCTCGAGCCTCTGGGTAGGCGCAGTCGCCGCCTTCCGCGCCATTCCGTCGTTCCTCAGCCCGGCCATCGCCGCCTACATCGGCAATCGCGTAAACCACCGAATACTGGTCGCCACCATTCGGGCATTCATCGGCATCCTCGCCGTCATCCAAGCCATCTTGATTGCCACCGGCGCCATGCGGCCGTGGCACCAAGCGGTTCTCACGCTGTTGACCGGTCTCGCTCTAGCCTTCGCATGGCCATCATTCGTCACCTTCCTCAACGACATCGTCCAGCCCCGCATGGCTACACGCGCAAACTCCGTGCTCGCGTTCTCCCACAATCTTGGCGAGCTGATCGGTCCGATCACCGTCGGAATCATCATCGCATTCGTTGGCGCCGACTGGTCGTTCGTCTTCATCGCCATCCTCTACCTCGGCGGCGCGATTCTCATTCTCAACGTCCCGATGCCCGACCACGACTCGCGCGTCGGAAACTACCATCACCCATACATCTGGACGCTCAGGATCGGCCTTCACAACATTGGCCGTGCCCAACCGCTGCCCTGGCTCATCGCCATGCTCATCACGACAAACCTCTTCGGACTCGCCGTCTTCCCGCTGATCCCGGAATACGCCATCGCGGTATTCGACAGCGGCGGATTCGGCTTCGGCCTGATGACCGGCGCATTGGGCGGCGGACTGGCGATCGGATCCACTGCCGCACCCATCATCGACCTCCGCCGACACGCCCCCATCGCCACCGTCATCGCCAGCCTGATATGGGCGGCAGGCAGCATCGCTTTCGCATACTCCCCCAACCTCGCAACAACGCTTCTCATCCTCTTCATCATGGGCTTCGCCAGCATCGTCTGGGGCAACGCCATACTCACCGCAATCCGAGCCAACCACATCACAAGATCGCATCCAAACATCCTGAACCTCCACACCATCGTGATGGGGCTGATCCCCATCGGTTGGACCATCGGCAGCGCCATCGCCCACCTCACCACCAACGAAACCGCCCTAATAACCTCCGCCATCGCCAGCATCATTATGCCGATCAGTGCCTACATCGCATCGCCGGGGTTTCGGAGGGGGTGAGGCACAACCACGTCATTCTGGCGAAGGCCGGAATCCGGTTAAAACACGTCATTCCGGTGAAAACCGGAATCCAGAGGGGCTGGAGGCGATCCGTCTCTTGTGTGCAGCGAAGAGACAGCCTACGACATTCCGGCGAAGGCCGGCGTCGGCATGTCTCGGTTTCTCTAACTGGGAGTCGTGAACCGATTCAACACCTCAGTCTTGGCTCTGATCATTCCGTCTTCAACCACGATTAAATCCATCGCTCCCAAGCGATCGACATCTCTGTAAACCGTCCGCGGGCTCACATTCGAATAAAACCTGGCAGCCGGATGGCCTCCAGACAATAGGGCGTCCATGGCGACTCGTTCCTCGCCCAACTCCATTAAGAACATGTATTGCCGTTGACCTGCACTAGACATAATCCGCCCGCGGGATGACATCTTTTCTCGCGCGTGTTCTCGGAACGAAACGATGGTCAGCTGCGACATGCACTCCGAGTGCATCTGCTCAAGCTCCGCAGTCAAACCACGTAGTGCAAAACGCACGAATGGGGTGACGTCCGGATCAGATACGAACCGAACATGATCCAGCAGTCTTACGTACTCATCGCGATGTTGATAGTAGTAGTTCGCAAGCGAGTAGAAACCGCGAATGTTCACACCGGCTTTGTACAACAGAAAACTCTCAACCCCGCGCGACGTTCTGCCATTCCCGTCACCAAACGGGTGAATGCTAACCAGCAGGAAATGCGCCACCAAAGCCCGAACGACCGGATCTAACGAACCGCCACGGTCATCCTCCAACCACCGGATGAACTCCGACATCATCCTCGGGACTTCAACGTGACTGGGCGGCTGGTACGTCGAGACTTGCACATCTTGGCTTCGATACATTCCGGGTGCGTTGTACTCATACTCGACGCCGGAGGTCAAGATTCTGTGAAATCCACGAATGAGTTCGTCGGTAAGCCGGAGGTCCGGATCTTCTTGCAACGCATTCTCGACCACACCCATCATTTCGTTGGCGTTTCTGACTTCACGCTCCTCCCGCCTCCTTGTCGCCGAAAGCACACGCGAACCCCCATCCGAGGCCAGGACATCCATCACTTCCTCCTCGCTGAACTCAATGCCCTCGATCCCAGTCGTCCCGCGCACCGCTCTCACTATGTTCAGACGGTGCAGCTGCTCTTGAAGTGAAACTGGAATCGGTATCTCTCGGAGCATCCCAGACAACGAAGCAACCTTAGCCAAATCTTCAATCAACTCGCGGTCATCGATGTCGACGACCAAGCCGAAGTGCACGTCCCATGCCGGCAATTTCCGCTCTCCGATTGTTGTGACAGTGTCATTGACATTGTCACATAACCATCGTTCGGAATCAAGTGTTTTTCAGTTTGAAATATGCCCATTTACCTCCGATTTCGTTGACATTTATTGTGACAATATCAACGGTTTTGTCACTTGATTCGCTGTTCACACCAAACCGATCAATGACTCTAGACATCATCCTTTTACCCAGTTTCAGGCCATGCACACAGGATTTGGCAGAAGGATGCACGAACAGACGGTCACTCAGTTTCGATAATCAAGCTGAACAGCCTACCGACGTGTCGAATCGCATCTAACTTATCTCCGTGACCACCCAACCTGAATCGGGCGAGACGCGATCGCGTCGCGCTCCGCGTCTTTGCCATCCCCGGCTTCGCACGCCTCCTAGCGTCCGAAGCACTCTTCGACATCGGTGCCGTCGCACGTACCGCCGCTCAGTCGTGGGTCATGTACGCCCTCACCGACTCCAACCTCTGGGTTGGAGTCGTCTCCGGAATGCGATCCATTCCCATCCTCATCCTTCCCATCTTCGCCGGCGCGGTCGTCGACCGCTTCGACAAACGCAAACTACTCGCTTTCGTGCGCGTCGCCCTGGCGATCGTCTCCATCATCCAGGCCATTCTCATCGCCCTCGACATCATCGAACCGTGGCACATGCTCGCTCTCGCTCTGGCCGCCGGGACCGTCGTGTCATTCGCCATGCCCGCCTTCTGGGCCTACCTCGCCGACCTCATACCCGAACGTTCGCTGTCTAGAGCCACCGCGCTCGTCATGATGGGACAAAACGCCGGCGAGATGACCGGACCCGTCATCGTCGGATGGATCATCGCATCCGCCGGTGCCGACTGGGCATACGCCATAATCGCCGCCGTCTACCTCCTCGGTGCCGTCTTCATCCTCAACGCTCCCAAAGGCCGGTTCGCCGCTCCCGATTCCGAAGACAAACCCGCCTACTACGAGAGCCTGAAACAGGGCATCGCCTACGCCCGTAAATCTCCCGTCCTCCCCTGGCTATTCATCATGAACGCCTCCGTAAACATCACCGGAGTCGCCATCTTCCCCCTCATGCCCGAATACGCCACCAAGGTACTTGACGTGGGACCCGTCGGTTTCGGAATCATGTCAGCCGCCCTCGGCATCGGACTCGCTATCGGAAGCATCATCATCGCCATTTTCGGACTACCCCGACGCGTGATCTGGATCATCATCGTCTCCAGCTTCATCTGGGACTTCGGCATGATCGGCTTCGGCTTCTCCCGCTTCTACCCTCTCACCCTCGCCTTACTCTTCTTCATGGGCATCGCCGGCATGTTCTGGGTAAACGCCATCACCCACCTCTTCCAACGCGAAGCCAAAGGCCCGATGCGAGGCCGAGTGATGTCCCTATACGCCATCGGCATGGGCCTATTCCCCCTAGGCTGGACCTTCGGAGGCACCCTCTCAGCCCTAATCGGCAACGAAATGACCTTAATCGTCAGCGCAATCGGCGGCACACCCCTAGTACTGCTAGCAATGCTCCTAGCCCCCGGCCTACGTCGATCATGAACCCTCCCCTTCGCCCGCGAAGGGGACGCGACGTAGGGGCGGGTTTCAAACCCGCCCTCGTACGCAGGGAATGCCCGAAACTCACCCAACAACACCCTCCCCAGTCCAACCCGTAGGTGTGCTGTGCACAACCTCACTTACGACGGATTCACTTGCGCCTCCCCGTTGCCCGGCCCCTCTGGATTCCGGCTTTCGCCGGAATGACGGCGATTATGCACAGCACCCGTAGGGGCGATCCCTTGTGGTCGCCCTACCGCCCAAACCACCAACCCCTCACATCACAGCATCAGCCTAAACAACCACCACCCCATCCGTCCCAATCATTCGCATCATAGTTCAATCAACACCTCCCCACGATCAACTCGTGCGTTAAACTGCGCACAGATTGACAAGAATCAGGAGCGATGATGTCGTGTTGGAACAGTTTCACGTCCCAGTAGAAGACCAGGTATTCGTCGAGGCCGATCGCATGCGTGCCAGCACCGAGGCACTTTTTATGCGCTGCGGTTTGGACGAAGCCGGTGCCAAAGCATGCACCGATGTCCTTATAACCAACGACCTCCGAGCCGTTGAGACTCACGGCGTATCAAACATGATGCGCAACTATGTCCAGTCGTACATGGCGGGTGCGCTCAATCCTCGACCGCAACTCAAAACAGTCCGCGAAACCGCCACCACTGCGAACGTAGACGCTGACGGCGCGTTGGGCATTCACATCGGCGCCGAAATGATGCAGATCGCGATCGACAAGGCGAAGGAATACGGCACCGGCGCGGTCACGGCATTCGACTCCGGCCATCTCGGCGGGTGCGGATACTACGCTGCACAGGCCGCCAAACAGGGAATGATCGGGCTCTGCATGACGGGCGGCCATTTCGCCGGCCCGCGTCGAACCGGCGGCATGGTCCCGACGTTCGGAGCCGAACCGCGCCTCGGTACCAACCCCATCGCCTGGGCTGCACCCGCACGCTCACAAGCTCCATTCCTCTTCGACATCGCATCGACGCAAATCGCCAACAACAAGATCGGCCTCGCCCGCCGCATAGGAGTCGAGCTAGAGCCGGGATGGATCACCGATACCGACGGTTCGGCATACGAAGATCGGGTGTTGCCGCCGGACGAATACTATCTCTTGCCGTTCGGAGGAACCCGCGAAAACGGTTCACACAAAGGCTACGGCTACGGCGCAGTCTGTGCCATCATGTGTCAGACGTTATCGGGAGCCGGACTGGCCGGGACTGGCACCGAATACACCGGCGGCTACCACTTCTTCGCCGCCTTCCAGATCGAAGCCTTCTGCGACCAAGACGACTTCCTCGACAACATGGACGAAGCTCTCGAACGACTCGCTAACACACCACCCGCGCCGGGCCATGAACGCGTCTTATATCCCGGACTAATCGAGGGTGAAGAAACCGAGAAACGGCTCAATGAAGGAATCCCGTATCACCGCGAGGTTATAGATTGGTATCGTTCGATCGGCGCCGAGTTAGAAGTCGAAATCGAACTCCCGTAACGCAACCGAGCGGCGAACGACCCGTCAAGAAGGACCAACTACTAGATGCAACGAGAGTACGTGAATTTCGGCAAGGGCGGCGTCATGGTGACGCGCATGGCTCTGGGTCTCGGTTTTCGAGGCCAAAACGATGCCGACGACGCGAAGCAAACAATCGCCGCCGCGCTTGACGGTGGGTTGAATCTGATCGACTGCGCCAACATCTACGGTCTGGGCGACGACCGACGCAGAGCCGGGACATCGGAAATCATCCTCGGCGAGGTGATGCAGGATCGCGGCAACCGCGACGACATCGTCATCACCTCCAAGGTATCTAGTCCGGTCGCACCCGGCGTAAACGACCGCAACACATCAAGATGGCACATCATGCGAGAGGTCGAAAGGTCCCTCAAAAGGTTGCAGACCGACCGCATCGACGTATACCTCATCCACCACTTCGACGAAACCGTCGGCTACGAAGAACGAACCCGAGCCTTGGAAGACCTTGTGCGCGACGGCAAGATCCGCTACACCGGTCTGTGCAACTACCAGGCTTGGCAGGTCGTGGAAACGCTCCGCGTGCAGGATCGCATCAACGCCGGCAGCCTGATAACCGTGCAAAACCCTTACAGCATGTTGTATCGAGAACTCGAGAACGAGATGTTCCCGATGGTTCGCAACGCCGGCCTTGGCATCATGGCTTACAGCCCCCTCGGTGTCGGCCTGCTCTCCGGCGACTACTCACCGGACCGCATGCCATCACGCGGCACGATTTGGGGCAATCGAAGGTCGCACGCCTTCGACCGCATCATGCGCGGGCGCGCCGCGGATGTCATCCGAGTAAACGCCGAAGTCGCAACAACCATCGGCGCCACCCCCGCCCAAGTCGCACAGGCATGGGTGCTTTCCCACGATGAAATAAGCGTCTCGATTTCCGGTGCCGACACCGCCGACCAAATGCGAGACAACTTGGGCGCCCTCGAAATCGAAATCCCACCGGAGGAGTTGGCCAAACTCAACCAAGTGTCAGACCGCCTCCGCATCGTTCTCGACGGCGAGGGTTTTGAAGACGATAGATGAGTGTAGCTAGCACATATCGCATGGGAGTTGGTCGTCGATCTTGGTTTCGCTAACTAGGGGCCATCACCAGATTCGCCGGTGTTACAATCTAGATTTGCGACCTAAAGAACCATGCCTAAGCGAACCTACCAACCCAAAAAGCGCCGACGTGCGCGCGTCCACGGCTTCCGATCTCGGATGGCGTCTAAGGGCGGGCGAGCGGTTTTGGCGCGCCGACGAGCTCGAGGTCGCAAGCGCCTAACTGTTTGAGTTCGTCCCTTCGCTCGGCCAGCGCCGCATACGCGGCAACCCAAAAATGAACACAGATGGGGCTCTCGAAGCATCGACGGTTGCGCCGTCGCGAGGAGTTCCGAAGAGTACTGAGAGACGGCAATCGGGCCCGAGACGCTCTGCTTTCAATCACTGCGGCGGATAACGGAACCCCGGATTCCGAACCGCGTTACGGCTTCGCCATTCCCAAACGTGTCGGCGGCGCAGTGACGCGAAATCGCATCAAGCGACGGCTCCGGGCGATTGTCAACCAAACGGACCACCCTAGAGGATGGGACTACGTCATATATGCCTTCCCGGCAGCGTCGGACGCAACGTCCGAACGATTGGCGCAATCGGTGGAAACACTGGTGAAGCGCTTGAGGTCCGGCGGCCGCAATCGCCGCACCGAGCAACGTGCTCGAGGTCCGAGGTGAACGCGTGATCAAGAAAGTAGCGCTGATGCTCATTAAGGGCTACAAACTCGCTGTCTCCCCGTACCTGCCGAGTTCTTGCATTTATCAACCCACTTGTTCGGACTACACCGCAGAAGCGATCCAAACTCACGGAGTGCTCAAAGGTTCATGGATGGGCATGAAAAGGATCGCTCGTTGCAACCCGTTCTCAACCGGAGGACTTGATCTCGTGCCGAGCCCAGCGTCGAACGTCGACGAACGCTCTATCTCGCCAACCAATAGTGCGGAGACCTTAGGTCGATGAAGCGCGCAATCGGCGAGCGAATCCGACGACGCGGCACCCTCGCGATCCTGCTCTTGGTTCTTAGCGTCACTTCGTTGACTGCTTGTTTGAACGATCTCACGCCACAAGGTCGGTGGTCGTCTCCGGTCACAGACGATAATTTCATATACGTCGGCAACGTCGATGGCGTCCTAGTTCGGATCGACGCGGCGAGCCACGCCTATGACGTGAATTGGTTGTACCCGTTTGAACTCGACGGGGTTCGCAAAAAGCCCAAGGGACTCGGCGCGATCTACGGCTCGCCCGTGATCCAAGATGGCACTGTCTTCGCTTCGGGCTATACCTGCGCCGGCAGCGATTGCGACGGCGAGATATTTGGCGTCTCCATCGATAGTGGTGCGATCGCTTGGAACTCTGGTGGCTACCGCCTACGGACAAAGTTGGTTGGCAAACTGACCTCGACGGATAACGGCCTTTTACTACAGGGAACCGGGCCAGTTGATCGAGAACGAAACCCTCCCGGCTACCTCTACGCATTGAATGCCGACCCCATAGCCGGTCGCCGAGTTGCGTGGCGCACACCATTGGACGGTGAAGTCTGGGGCGAGGTCGCGGTCGACAACGCCTCGAATACCGCTTACGTTGGCACAGACAAAGGGACGCTTTACGCCATCGACCTCGCTGACGGAGATCTCAGTGACCGTGTGCGATGGACATATAAAGCGGAAGGCGCGATCGCCGGGCCCGTGTTGTTCCACGAAGGCTCGATATATTTTGGCGATCTATCGGGCCGTTTCTACCGCCTCAACCCAAGGTCACAGACTCCAGATTGGCAGTTCGACGCGGGGGCTTGGGTGTGGGCAAAAGCGATACCTGACGACCTAAACGGAGCGATCTATGTCGCATCCCTTGGTGGCCATGTACACGCCCTCAACATATCGAACGGCAACCCGATCTGGCAGACGATAGTCGACGGACAGATCGTCGGGGCTCCCCTACTCTTTGATCGAGTACGCAATGACTTCACTCAACGGGTCCTCGCAGTGCCGTCTGGTGATGATGGTGTCCATGTGTTGAACGTTAACGACGGTCAAGTCGTCGGTTCATTCCCTACTGACAGTGCGGTGAAATCTGCGCCGGTTCTACTCAATGACTTTGTATATGTGCACACGCTCGACGGTGAACTCAAGTGGTTCTCGCCAAGTGATCAGACGTTGCAGGGATGCGTCGTCTTGAAGGATGGTGGTCGATGCGGCTGATCACCTTTGATATCAGGCCCCAAGCAGACGGAGGCAATTCCTGATGGAATTCATCGGTTTGCTTTGGGATCAGGGCATCATGCGCCCAATGATCAACTCGCTTGCGCTGTTGTATCACTATCTCTTTTTGAACTACGGCGTGAGCATCATCGTCTTCACGGTCATCGTGCGAGTGTTGATGATACCGCTCACCATTCGTCAGACCCGACAGATGAAGAAGCTGCAAGTATTGCAGCCCCGGATGAAGGCGATACAAGAAAAATATAAGGACAAGAAAGATCCGGAAAGTCGCCGAGCGCAATCGAGTGAATCAATGTCTCTCTACCGAGAGGCCGGCGTCAATCCCATCGGTTGCTTGGGACCGATGGTTATCCAGATGCCTATCTGGATCGGTTTCTATCGTGCGATTATTCGCACGATGCCGACGACTCCAGAAGGCATGGCGAATCTTTCCGCCTCGTTCTACGCCTGGAATCCTGCCAGCGCAGACGTCCCGTTCAGTCGGTTATTCCTCGGCATAGACCTGGCAGACACTGTGTCGCAGGTCTATTTGCCGCTCAATTTTTTGCTGCCGGTGCTAGTGGGCGCCTCGATGTTTATCACGACTAAGATGACATCAACGGTGGCGGTTGACGAGCGCCAGCAATCCCAACAGCGGATTATGCAATGGATGATGCCAGTGATGATCGGCGTCTTCACCTACCAGTTCCCAGCAGGCCTGGGCATTTACATATTGCTATCGAACATCGTCGGCGTAGTAATCCAATACTTCGTTGGCGGAAAGCAGCCGATCGAGCTGTTCGGAAAACTCTACCTCGGCACGGCAGAGACGCGAGCACAGGCGATAGCAATCCAAACTGACCTCGCGGAGAAAAACCAAAACGACGATTTGGACGATGAGGAGATAACAGATGACGATACGACGGGTATTCACCGGCAAGAACGTACAAGAGGCAACCGCCGTCGCGCTCGAAACACTCGACGCCGAGCTCGAAGACGTCGACATTAGAGTACTAAATCCAGGCCGGGCCGGAATCTTCGGCCTCGGCGGCGCTCTCGCAGAGATCGAAGTCGCCAAACTGTCAGACGTTTTGGCTGAAGAAGCGCGGGAAGTCGAGGAACGCCAGCAACAGATGGATGAGGCGACAGGCGTCACGGAACCGGAACGCACCCGACCACAACGGCAGGCGCGACAGACCGAACGTCGGCAGCGTCAATCGCGTCCAAGACGTCAAGAACGAAATACACAAAGTGACGAACAAGACGGCGAAGCACCGCGACAACGTCGCGAGCGACCGCAACCTCGGCGAAATCGTCAATCGTCAACCAACCGGCAACGTTCTCAACGCAGACCGAATCAGCGAGAACGTCAACCAAGGCGGCAAGAAGTTGAGACTCGTGGGAGTGCGGGCAACGTCGAAGATCCCGCGCCCGCGGTGACCCAACGCCAACGAAGGCCTGAACCTCAGGCAGAACCGATCCAAGACCGCGCCGAACTCGAAACCGTTACGGGCGAAATATTGTCCTACCTCATATCCGCTATGAATGTGGATGTAGAAGCTTACGTTTTGGACGAATTGCGTGATGGTTCGGTCGTTTTCGAAATTGAAGGTGAAGACAGTGGATTACTCATCGGCCGCCGCGGGGAGACACTGCGCGACGTTCAGTTCATCGTGAGGATGCTAGTAAACCGACGTATCGAACAACGCGCCAACATCATCATCGACGTTGAACGATACCAGCTGCGCAGAACTCAAAAACTTCACACCATCGCAGAAAGCGCTGCTCGTTCTGCATCGCGCGGAAGAGCGAAATCGCTCGACCCAATGACTCCGGAAGAGCGGCGCATCGTCCATATCGCATTGTCGGACAACCAGCAAGTGGTAACCGAGAGCGAAGGACAAGGCACGGAACGCCACGTAGTCGTAAAACCACGGTAGATCACGCCGATTCGACACGATTTTGCGATTTTGCGTCCATCGATAGGCGTGCCGGCGAACGCGTCCGGTGCTACACATTGAACCGATTCGTTCGTTGAATGCCCACGCACCGACGATACACGAACCAAGATTCGTATTTTCAACGCATCCCGCCACAAAGCGTAGCCGCGCTGCGATTCGATCTCGCTGATGAGTCGAGAAATACAATAAAAGGTTGCGAATTACGAAAACGCACAGTAGGAGGGACCATGGTCTCAAAGAGATTTGCACTCGCGGCTTTGGCCGGATTCGTCGCAATCGCCGCGTTCGCATGTACCACGGAAAAAATCGTCGAGGTCACTGTAGAACGTGAAGTGGTTCGGACGGTTCAGGTTGAAGTTCCCGTGGAAGTCGAAAGGGAAGTCGTTCGAGAGGTCGAAGTCGAAGTTCCGGTCGAAATCGAGGTCGAAAAGGAAGTCATCCGCGAAGTAGCGGTTGAAGTTCCCGTCGAAGTCGAAAAGGAAGTCATTCGCGAGGTCGAGGTTGAAGTTCCGGTCGAAGTCGAACGGGAAGTCATCCGCGAAGTCGAGGTTGAAGTTCCGGTCGAAGTCGAAAAGGAAGTGGTCCGCGAGGTACAGGTCGAAGTGACCCGAACCGTCGTCGAGATCGCGACCGCCACCCCGATCCCGACCGCAACTCCGTTGCCGATCGTCGCAATCGAACCCGCACCGCAGCCAAACCACGATTACGGAGAGATCCGTGTTGCAGTCTTCAACATCGCACCAGGCGTTGGCCTCGGCAGCGCTCAAGCGCCAGTCGAAGCTATGCAGTACTGGGGTGTTGGTGAAGGACTATTCGCAGTTGATGACGACGGCCGAACCGTCGGCAAGCTAGCCCTCGATTGGGAACTAGCTTCTGACCTCTCCATGGCCACCATCAACCTCCGCGAGGATGTCGTCTTCCACGACGGCTTCGGCGGCTTCACTGCCGACGATGTTGTCTTCACGATGAACGACTCCAACGCAAACACCAACCCGACCAGCATCCACGGTCAGGCCGGCGATTTTGCCGCCATCTTCGACGAGACTGTCAAGGTCGACGACTACACCGTGCAGTTCAACTTCACTGAGGGTGGTTTCGATCCCCGCTGGAACGGTAACTTCTTGAATGAACAGGCGCAGGGAACCGCTTTCTTCTCAAAGGCCGCCCACGACCAGAACGGCGTCGATTGGCTACGTGAGAACATCGTCTCCACCGGCCCCTTCGAAGTCGTCGAGTGGGTCCAGGATGACCGAGCGGTCCTCGCATCCGTCGATTACGACCACTGGTTCGCTAATCCCGAGATTCAGACACTCCGTTTCACCGAAGTCCCCGAACCTTCAACCCGTGTAGCGTTCCTCCGCACCGGCGATGTTGACATCGCCGACGCCGTCCCACTAAAGGACATTCGCCCGTTGGTGGAGAGCGGATTCAAGGCTGAGAGCATCACTCGCTCCGGTCGTGTGCACCAAGTAATCTTCTCCGGTAACTACTGGGAAGAGAACCACGCCCGCACCGGCGAGCCCCTCAACCGCACAGGTTCTGGTTACTGCGTCCACGACCTCCCGTGGGTCGGATGCAACATCCCTGGCAAGCAGCCAGGCGACATGGAAGAAGCGCGTGATGTCCGATGGGCGTTGGCCAAGGCCATCGACCGCGAACTCCTCGTCGAGACGATTCTCGACGGCTTTGGAACCGTCGGCTCGATCGAGTACGTCGACACGACCGCTAGCTACTTCAAAGACGAGTGGTTGATCCCGTACAACCCGGATGAGGCTCTAGAGCATATGGCCAACACCGCATGGCCCACCGCCAGGTTCCCGATTGGCATCTGGACTGGTGGCGAACTCGGCGGCTCCAGCGGTACTAACGCTGAATTGAACGATGCCATCGCCGGAATGTGGAAAGAACTCTGGCCCGAGATGGATCTGCAGGTCTTCAAGTCTGCGTATTCCATCATCCGCCCGAGCTTGGTTGGCCGCACCAACACGATCCCGTACGCGGGTGACTGTGACGAAGGTTCCACCGCCATTCCGTTCGACTGGCCGCACGGTCTCACCGAGACCAGCTTTACTCGCGGCGGCTTCGGTTGTGGTATCGAGATCCCCGCGATCGCCGACACCTTTAAGGCCGTGGCGATCGAAGGCGACCCCGTCGAGCGCATCCGCTTGAACACCGAACTGGTCGACTACCTTTACGACCAGATGATCTTCGCCGGCACCGTCCAGGTCCCGGTGTTGACGGTCTACAACCCCAACGCCATCGCAGAGTGGGTCGGTACGTCGTCTGCATTCGCTGGCTCCAACGAGTTCGAGAACATCAAACTCGTCCAGCGCTAGTGTGAAGCTCGCTCCTAGGCCGAGGCGATGTTAAGTCGCCTCGGCCTTGAGCCTTTACCATCCAGCGTCACATATCATCGTCTAGTGACACGTCCCCAATTGCGGGGCCGTTTGTGTCTTCGATGATCGACGCAAAACCACATGCGAAAATTCCTCGCCCAACGCTTCGTCTTTGCAATCATGTCGCTCGTCGCAGCGACACTAATAGTTTTCGTCCTATCCCGCATGGCAGGCGATCCTCTGCTCCTCTACGCCAAGCCCGGCGGCTACGGCATGAGCGAAGAGCAGATCGCCGCACTCTCCGAGAAACTCGGTCTCGATAGACCTCTAATCGTTCAATACTTCATCTGGCTTGGGAGAGTTGTCACTGGCGATTTCGGCGTGACCCTCCTAGCCGAACGCGACGTTCGGACCGTCGTTTTCGAAAAACTTGGAGCCACGATCCAACTCGGAATCGCCGCATTCATCCTCGCCACACTCATTGGAATACCCCTCGGCGTCGTATCCGCGATTGCCCGCGGAACGGTGTGGGACTACTTCGGGCGAACCTTCGCACTCTTGGGTCAGGCAACCCCCTCCTTCTTCATGGGTATCGTCGGCATCTTGATCTTCGCCGTAACCCTCGACTGGCTCCCGCCGGGAGGCCGCCCTGTCGATCAACCATTCTGGCCGCACCAGGTCGAAGCATTGGCCTTGCCAATGATCACACTCGGGTTGCTGCCAGCCGCGAGCTATCTGCGACTCACCCGCTCCTCGATGCTAGAGGTCCTAGACTCCGAGTTCGTCAAACTTGCACGCGCCAAAGGCGTCGATATCAACTCCGTCATCTGGAAACACGCCTTCCGAAACGCTCTGATACCTCCGATCACCGTCTCTGCGCTGATATTGATCGGTTTCCTCGAGGGCTCAGTGATCGTCGAATCAGTCTTCGCATGGCCTGGCGTCGGCAGATTGGCAGTCGACTCGATCCACAATAACGACTTCCCGCTATTGACGGGTGTCATCTTCATGTTCGCCATCCTCTACGTCGCCGGCAGCTTCCTGGCCGACATGCTCTACCTGTTCGTCGACCCCCGGATCAGATACGACTAACCGATGGCTACCGACGCCGCAAACACCGCAGCAGCATCGCAATCGCCGACAAGTTCGGACGAACGAGGTTTCATAAGCAAAGTCGGGTACGTACTCCGCCGTTGGCCACTGCTTCCAATAATTATTGTGGTGGGACTCATTTTCATGGCCGTCTCCGCACCTTGGCTAGCTCCCTTTGGACAAGACGAGCAAAACCTCCGAGCGCGCCAAGCTCCGCCGATCTGGTACACCCAGTTCTACGAAGAAAATGAGCGCATCACGGATCGCTTCATACTCGGTGCCGACCACCTCGGCCGTGACATCCTGACCCGCATCATGTACGGTGCCCGCATCTCGCTCGCAGTCGCTGCCATCTCTCTCGTCGTCGGGGTTGCCGTAGGCGCATCCCTTGGCATGGTCTCGGGCTTCTACGGGAAAATCTTCGACGAACTCATGATGCGCCTCGTCGATGTCTGGAATGCACTTCCATTCCTCCTCATCGCCATCCTCGCCGCCATCGTTTTCGGCCAGAGCGTTTCCGTGTTGCTCGTCCTACTCATACTCGCCACCTGGGCTGGCGTGGTCCGAAACGTGCGTGCCGAAGTCTTGACCCTCAAGACTCGGGATTATGTCGCATACTCTCGAGTGGCTGGCGGTTCTGACTTGCGGATCATGTGGCGACACCTCACACCCGGGTTGGTCAACACCGTCGTGGTTCTCATCACACTCCGCGTCGGCGGACTTATCCTGACCGAGGCAGGCTTATCCTTCCTTGGAGCCGGTGTGCCGTCCAATATCCCAACATGGGGCAACATGGTGTCCGATGCTCGTCAATACCTCAACACCGCCTGGTGGATGGCTGTATTTCCCGGATTGGCGATTTTACTGATCGTGATGTCGGTCAACTTCATCGGCGATTGGTTGCGCGACCGATGGGATCCGAGATTGCGGCAACTGTAAAGCAACGGCACGACGGTTCAGCCTGCCATGCTACTGCGTGCCTCGAGAACATTCGCCAACTTGCGACACCAGGTACTACGCTTTGGTACGATTTAGGTTATGAATTTCTTCAGTGACCGATGGCGGCGTATCGGCACACGTCTGTACATCGCCTTAGGTTTCGCGGATCGTCTAGAAATGTGAAGTGATATGTCGTGCACAACCCGCGACATTCAGATGGAAGTTATCCGCACGGTTTCGCAAATGTCTGCTTGGTACGCAATTTTGCCCAAAGATTCTCTCTGATGTTGCTTCAACCCGGATGCCGACTGAAAAAATCGGCGCCCAATGTCAATCCCGTGAGGTTTGTGAGTTTCTGCATCATTTCATCAAAAAGCCTGCGGATGCCCTATCTTCAAGCCGGCTTGTTGAAATATTTAACGAGGTCAACTCTGACAAATCACCTGATTTGACCCCTGTGACTTACGATCCCATCCGATCGCCACCGACGCTGATTTCGGATGTCGGCTCGACTTGATCCGAGGTCACATCCTCGCAAACAGGGGGATTCGTTTGGCTGGTCGCCTTGCTTATCGCCTCTTCGATTTGAGGTGTCCGGTCGCAGATGTCAACCGTATTGGGCTGGGCTGAGATGTTCTGATCAGCGGTTGGAAATACGACGATCAAGGCGAACATCGCGACCAACGCCATTGTGAAAAACACGCGCGCATTTAAAACCATGCGGATCGATTGCAAGGGAAACCTCGTTTCAACGAGATAAATCTTCGGCAGGTGCCCGAAATTCTAGGAAATAGCGACGATCAGAATCCCCATCCGTCGATGCATTCAACAGACGTTTCGATGGTTCATCGACCGTTGATTGCGGCCGTGAATTACCGCATCAAAGACAACGTGCTATCCACCTGAGTCGATGGACAATCCCTAGTCGTCGTCGCCGTCGTCGTCGTCATCAGCAACCAACGCGCCACCCGCGGCTGCACCAGATCGGCGGTTCGGAAGGGTCATCAAGAACTCGGTGTATTCGCCAAGCTCGGTTTCCACATCCAAGGTGCCGCCATGACTCCGGATGATGTCCATCGAGAGTGAGAGTCCCAAACCGGTCCCGCGGTTGGTCGCCTTCGTCGTGAAGAAGGGGTTGAAAATCTTTTCAACGACATCATCGGGCATTCCGGTACCGTTGTCGCGGAATCGGATCTCGACGTGATCGTCAACGGCACGTGTGCTGATGGACAGGCCAGGCATGTAATCCATTGAGGTTTCGGGGGCTTGCTCACGGAGCATGTCGCGTTTGTCTTCTGTTGCATGCCACGCGTTGGTTACGAGATTCAAAAATACCCGCCCTAAGTCTTGCGAAATCGCCTGGATTGACGGCACGTCGGGATCGAAATCTGACTTGATCTCCAAATTCATATCCGGATCGGTCGCGCGGCCGCTGTGATACGCAAGTTGCGCGAACTCATCGATGAGACTGTTGAGATCAGTTTCCTGAAGGTCGGTAGATTCACGTCCCATGGCTAACATGCCGTGCACGATGCGATTGGCGCGTTCGCCGTGGTTTTTGATGCGAACGAGGTTGCCGGTCAAGTCCCCCGTGATCTCTTCGATGTAATCCTTATCCTCTTGGTCGATCTCTGCGGCCGACTCTTCGAGGATCTCTTTGAGTTCCTCCAACAATTCCTCGGATGCCTCGGAGAAGTTGTTCACGAAATTTAGCGGATTCCTGATTTCGTGGGCGACACCTGCGGTCAACTCACCCAGTGCGGCCAACTTGCCTTGCGCAATAATCTGACTTTGAGCATCCTGAAGGTCGTTCAACACGCGTTCAAGCTCATCGTTCTTGCCCTGCAATTCGTTGGCGAGTTGTTCAACCAAATTCAAGCGTTGCACTTCAAGCGCGTGTTGGCGGAACACTTCCAACGCATCCGCCATCTCCGACACCTCGTCACGCCCACCGATCTCGACCTTCGATTCGAGGTCACCATCAGCCATCCGGAGCATGCGATTAGAAAGCGTTTGGATGCGTCGCAACAGCACCTTGCCCACGAACAACCAAGTGATCAGGAACGCGCCCACGACGCTGAGCACACTGATCGCTATCAGGAATGCACGGCCTTGCCATATCGATTGCTCGGCGACATCCGTTTCGATGCTCACGGTGGTCTCGGCAGATTCGACTAAGTTGTCAACTTCTTCGACGAGCAGCACAGCAACCTGTCGATTCAGTTCCAAGAGTTCATGTTGGCGGTCGGCGAGTTCGTGTTGGCGGGCCAGCAGTTCGAAACCACTGTCATCACCGAGCGCCACTTCGAAAAGCCGATCAAATATGAATGTCAAAACCTGCGCGTATTCGGTGCTTCGCAGCACCGAGAGACTACGTTCGATACGACTCCGAGCTGCCTCAGCCCGTTCCCTTAAAGGCTCGATGAACGCTGCATCGGAGACGGTAAAAGCGCTGGCCAACAATTGGGTCGCGTTGTTAGCAGCCGACTGTAGATCAGCTACGTTTCGGTAGCGATAAAACTCGGTCTCCGAAAAATGATCGCTTTGCGACGCAGGTGCGCGACCGAGGTCACTGTACCCAGTCATCGTATAGAAGAGCTGATCATCGATAGCCGGGATCAAAATATCATCCAGCCTTTGCTGCAAGAGCGACAGTTCGATGCTGATGGCCGTGGTTCGATCACCTAGATCCAAAAGTTCTTGTTTGTCGACTTTTATTTGCTCGACACTTTGGGTGAGTTGGTCAGCGTACTGTCTGATGCGGGCCAATCTCTGCCCGCCATCACCCGCAGCCGTCAGCGAGTCGAGTTGTTGTTCGAATAGCGCTGCAGTGGCATCAATCTCGGTCACAACCTGGTTGAATTCCGCGGTCGTGACCGCAGCAGTCAAACGAGGTGCCGCCGCCGCCAGCACACCCGAATATTGAGCGATACCGAACGATGCGACCATCTCCGGTACGCTCTCCTCTCGGACTCGATTGTTGGCATGCCCGATCGCGTTAAATGAAAGCCATGCCACAAGGCTAGCGCTGAGTGTCAAAGCTACCGCCGCCCCGATACCCACGTACATCTGCGCAGACAGGCGGAAACGTCCTTCGAGCAGTCCTCTGGCTTGAGCAATCAATGTTATCGTTCAACCATTGTCTCAATCGGATGGTATTCACCGTCTTCGCCGATGACGGTCAAGAATACTTCGTTAGAACCTTGGCTGTCATTCTCGCCGAAACGCAGTGGAAAACCGCCGAGATCAATAATCTGGTCATTGCGCAGATTATTCAAGAAGCACGATCTCGTGATGTCGCTGCCACACCCCTCGACAACTTCGATAACAAATCTTCCTGCGATGTACCCCTCTAAGGAAACAAATCCAGGTTCGTCACCCGGCGCGTGTAACCGAAGTGCGTTCAGATAATCTGCAACGATGGGCACCGATGAGTCCATAGGAAAGGGAACCACCTGCGTCACATAAACTCCTTTGCCTTGCTCCCCCAACTCCCTCGCCAAGGCGTTGCTGCCAACGAACGACACGGTCATGAATTCCGGATTGAAGCCGGTGTGGCGCGCCCAAGAGACTAAATGCGCTACCGGTTCATATGCACCGATCATGATCACTGCTTCTGGTTCGCCCTGCCTTAAGTCCAATAGTGCGGTCTTAATGGCCTTGGTATTGCGAGGGTAGATTCCGATGGCGACTGGTTCCATCCCCAAATCGGACAATGCGATCCGCACGCCCTGATAACCGGCTCGTCCGAATGAATCATCTTGATACATTACGGCGATACGAGTTATGCCGAGGTCAGTCAATAGACGATTCACCATCTCGGCCGTCTCTTGGTAATACGAAGCGCGAACGTTCAAGATATGGCCGTAACTAGGGCTTCGCAAGAACTCGGCCCCAGTGAATGGCGCGACATACGGAACTCCTTCTGCGGCGGCAACTGGCACCGCTGACCTCGAAGTCGGAGTGCCAACCGCCCCGACGAGCGCGAAAACCATATCTTCCTGGATCAGTGCCGACGTGTTCGCAATCGCCGCTTCTGGTTCGTACGCGTCGTCGCGAAACGCCAACTCAAGCATACGACCATGAACGCCGCCTGCCTCGTTGGCTTCTTTGAACGCCAACAGGATGCCCGTTCGCATGCCCACCCCAAGTTCTGACGCTGGACCAGTGAAAGCCGCTGATTGACCGAACAATATTCTTCCGTCTGAAACGCCGTTACGTTGATTGGCGTCCGTTGAAACAGGGTTCGAAGCCAACTCGTCGGCAACTAATTGCTGCACGATTCCACCCGAATCGGTCGGGGAACTAGTGGCTTCGTGTGAGTTCGAACAACTTAGAAATGCGAGGAGGCAGACAATTGCAATCGCCGCTCGTAACGCGGCCAACCCTGAAAAAGCGATAACAGGGCGACGGACTCTCAACCCGTCCTCCGTTTAACGAGGGTCAGACAGTTCTTGTCGTCGACGCGGCGATAGTGCATTTCATCTGAAAACGTGTGCGCCAAATGCACGCCCCATCCGCCGATTTCGCTGTTCTCGATAGAAGTAATTTGCGATGGCGTCGCTACGTCTTTCGTCGGATCGAATGCCCGTCCGTTGTCCGAGATCTCGATTTTTACGAAATCGACGTCGGATTCAATCTCAACTCTGATTGGTTGGGTACCGTCGACTTCACCGTGGTTAATGACATTGATACAAAGCTCTTCGACGATCAGCTCGATTTGATAGGTCAGGTCCGGCGTCCACTCCCCCTGCTCGGAAATCGACCCAATAGTTGTCTGGATCACCTCGAGTTCGCCGATTTCGGGCATAAATTCGACTGAAGTTCGTACGCTCATGGGGCGGGGTGATTACGCGTGTCTAAAGACCAAGCACGCCTGATCATCGGATTGCGGTTCGTCGCCAGCGAATTCATTGACCGCATCAAACACCATCGCACTGGCTTCTTGGGCGTTCATCGGTTGCTTATCTTGGAAAACCTGTCGCAGCCGATCCATGCCAAAGAGTTCGCCCTCAGCGTTAAATGCTTCGGTTATCCCATCGGTGTATAGGATCACCGTGTCGCCGGATTCGAGCTTCACCATGGATTCTCGATACTCCAGCCCGGGCAGGATCCCCAGTGCGGTCCCACCTGTGGGATCTATTATCGTGGTCCGTCCGTCTGGGTGGACTACTATCGGCTCATTATGACCACCGTTGGCATAACGAAATTCCGAGTTTTCAGGATTGTAGATCGCGTAGAACAGCGTGACAAACATCGAGGCTTCGTTTTCGGCGTCAAGAAGGTCATTGACTTCCGCTAGCGCCTCGCCGGGGTGTTCAAACCTTTGCCCCGCACCTTTCAATAACATCCGGCTCGACATCATGAACAGAGCAGCCGGCATTCCTTTGTCGGAGACGTCGGCGATCGCTAGCCCGATCTTGCCGGCCCTCAAGATTTGAACATCGAAGAAGTCGCCGCCGACGTTGCGCGCCGGCTGCATAGACCCGTAGATTTCGTACTGATCGCTTAGTGGAAAACTGGCCGGTAGAACGGATTGTTGAATGTTATTGGCGACGTCAAGCTCGTTTTGCAACGCTACCAATTTGTCTCTCGACTGTAAGGCGTCCCGCCACTCGTCGAGGTGTTGCAGCGTACGTTGGATCGTCAGTCTCAGGTCTTGGAAATCAAGAGGCTTCGTCACGAAATCGAACGCGCCGCGGTTCATCGCAGTTCGGATATTCTCCATGTCGCCGTATGCAGAAATGATGATGGCGCGAATGTCCGGCGTAACTTCTTGGATCTGCTGCAACAGTGTCAAACCGTCCATGCGAGGCATGTTGATATCCGACACAACCAAATCGATTTCTTTGTCGGCCATCAGCATCTCGAGGGCTTCGACGCCGTCATGAGCAAAGACAAACTCGTACTCGCCTCTTCGGATGTTCCGGCGCATCCGTTGGAGTACGAGCGGTTCGAGATCTGGTTCGTCGTCTACGACCAGGATTTTTTTTGTGGTGTTCCGCATCGAGACTAGGTAGCTTTCTCCGAACTGCGATTCGAGGAATTATCGAGGTAGGTTATCCCCGATTGCGTTTCGCGTCGGCCGGAATGACGCTCACTTTACGGCGTCGATTGCTTCGTCGCGAGTAGATTCGATGGGAATTATGTTGTCAAATCCGCTAATCGAGAAGATCTCCCGTATCGGGTCCGACAACGAACACACGGCGAATTTGCCGCCTTGCCGGTTGATCGACTTGACAACCAACAAAATCGCCCGTAGACCGGCACTACTGATGTATGTCAGAGTCTCGGCATCGAACACGACCGATCGATCCTCTTGATCGATCGCCTCCTCTAGACCAACTTGAAAATCCCGCGCGTTCGTGCCATCCACTCGATTTTCGCTGGGCATTACTATCAGTGCATTGCCCACTCGTTCTGTGTTAATTTCCATCGGTTCAACACCCCCTTAGGCCTAGGGTAATTCAGATTTTACGGTTCCGCATCGTTCGCACTTCCGCGAGCGTACATTCTATAGCCGCGCAACCACTGGAGTCAGTGCATCAATCATGCATCTCTATCGTATCTGCCAACAAAGCTGTCCGCGGTTCGAGGAGGACGAGGCATTCTTGCCATTGAGATCGATTCGGGCAATACGATACCGCCTGAAAAGATCAGCTTCATCGCGTCCTCAACTGTGATATCGGTTTCGACTACGTCGTCTTCCAAAACAAATGCCATGTTACCCGATGTTGGGTTCGGAACTGTGGGGACATAAACGGAAACCAGATCTTCTTCGCTACCCGGAGCCCTAGCCCGCCCGGTGACGAAACCCATTGCCACCATCCCGTCACGCGGCCACTCGATAAAGACGACGCGGCTGAAATTCGCGGAAGAACCTACCGAAGCCATCGCTTGTTGGGTAACGCCATACAGAGTCTTCACTACCGGGATGAAGTGCATCACTTTGCTGACTAGAGTCAAAACACCGCGACCCAACCTCGAAAGGGCTAACAGGCCGATCAGGTAAAAAATGAAACCCAGCACCACTAATCCGATACCAGAAAAATCCCACGGCTTGTCTTCGATGAACGGTAGGCTTCTGAAAAATTCGTCGGTCGCGTTGATGAGGTAAACCACGACGATTATGGTCACCAAAAGCGGAACCAATTCGAGCAATCCCGACAAAACCCGGCCTTGGACGTGGCTTTCAAACCTTCTCAAGACGTTGGGGCGATCCTCCTCTTCCGAGTCGACATCAAGTCTTGGATCCGCGTCCAAAGGAACACTCCCCTCATGAGTTCTTGGTTGATCTCGTATTGTATTTGGCTCGAAACCTAGTCTACACCAATGACATTGGTCGAAGCTATGTACAAACTGACGTCACAATCGCGATTTTCTGAGCGTACCTGAAGGCACTGATTGCCAAATTGCGATTCAGCAATGATCAAGTGCACATCATGGAAATACTCACACTCTATTGCCGTTCCTCTACAGATTTTGGGCTTAGCGCAACATCGTTCAAGACAATCTCGTTGGTCTGAACCTTGCGCAATCTCGGTACCACCTCAAGCGGGTTTCGCCTGTTGACGATACGACACCCAAAGATCGGCAATGTTCGCCCATGTGTTACTAGTCTTATCGGGATGATGTATCACTAGTCAAAAGTTGAAAATCGGAATAAGGTTATTTTGAACATCGATATACGAACTACCTGAGTTTGGACTGACCCGATCGTGTCAACCGGTACCTCAGACACCAAAAATCAGCCAAGCGAAACGGCCACCTCCGCGACGTCGAACATCATCTACCGCAATGAAGCGATCACGCGTCGCGGGCAACGGGAATCGATCGACGGATTACAGCGCGTCACCTCCACGCATGAGTGGTTGATTCAATTTGGGCTTCTCGTCGCGGTCATCGTCTCAATCGGCTGGGCGACGTTAGGCGAAATCCAACGTGGCATATCCACCGACTGCGTGCTTCTGTACCCCGGAAATCGCAACGCAATCACATCCGGAACGAACGGAAGAGTGGCCGAAATCTTCGTCCAAGTAGGTTCTGTGGTGGAGGTCGACCAACCTGTGGCTCGTTTGAGTTCCCACGAACTCGATCGTAAGGTTCGTATCGCCCAGGCAAGAGTTGAAGCGCTCGAGGACGTCGCAGATCCGGTCGAAAGTCATGAACTCCGGTTAGCTCGCACAGATCTTCGCGAACTCGCCGCAATCAAATCTGAGGGACAGTTGATCGTGAGCAATGTAGCTGGTGAAGTGATGGCCCACGAGCTGTTTGTTGGGCGAGCTATCGAACCAAACGACGTCATCGCTATCGTCAGGACTGCTGATCCAGGCATGATCGAAGCAGTGGCATTGGTCTCTTCGGAAAACGCGCGAAGGATTGAACTTGGAATGGAGGCCCGCGTCAGCACGTCTTCGGCAATGGTCACCGGCGGCGACGTCATCGTAGCTGGCGTCGTGGAGATTTCGAACACGCCGGTCCATCCGCCCGATTGGCTATCCGATCTCGGTCTCAGCAGCCAACACCAGATGCATCTCGTCAAACTGGGGTTGCGCGACCAACTCGGCGCTCAAGTTGCCGACGGCTCTACGTGTAACGCCAGGATCATTTATGAACGGGGTTCACCGATGAGCGTTATTCTCCCTTAGGCCACAGCGGAATTGAACTTTGATATGTTTCGGAATTTGATACGCCGCGTATTCAATTTACCACTGCGGACGCCGCTCTTTCCCCAGCTTGAAATTTCAGAGTGCGGAGCGGCATGCTTAGGTGCGATTCTCGGTTACTACGGCCGGTGGGTTTCAACTGAAGAGTTGAGGTCGGCGTGCGGCGTTAGCCGCGACGGTTCCAATGCCGCCGACATCGTAGCCGCCGGGAGGCGATACGGATTGAATATCGCTGGATTGCGCAACTCGGTCGCGAGCCTAAATCAGATGAAACTGCCCGCCATTCTCTTTTGGGAGTTCAATCATTTCGTCGTCTTGGAGCACATCCAATCTGGCAAATATTACTTGAATGATCCGGCCAACGGCAGACGAATCGTCGACGAAGAAACATTCAGGCAAAGTTACACAGGTGTCGCTTTGACGGTGGAGCCCGGTCCGCAATTCACCGCCGGCGGATCGCCACCTGGCATCTTCCGAAACATCTGTCCGTGGTTACGCGACGTTAAGGCTTCTCTCGTATACGTCGCTATTTGCGGGTTGCTGCTGGCTATACCGGGACTAGCGGTGCCGCTCATTTTGAGTGCGTTCGTCGACAACGTGATCATCGGTGACGTGCATACGATCGGTTACATATTGGTTGTGACGGCGGCGGGCGCTGCGCTGTTGGTCTACCTCCTAACGTTGCTCCGACAGATCGTCTTGCGCCGGCTTGCAATTCGACTGTCGGTGGTTCACGCAGATCGTCTGTTGGCAAGATTGTTCAGATTGCCCGCGCAGTACTTTGCGCACCGTTACGCAGGCGATCTAGCGACGCGCGTCCGATCGGTGGATAAAGTTGCCGCGAAGGTGTCCAACGACTTGGTCGGCGTGATGGTTGAATTGGTGATGAGCGTCCTATTTTTGGGCCTCATGATCTATTTCGACCCACTCCTTGCGCTACTTGTGGCTGCATTGGCCATCGCCAATGTTGGATTGATGCGTATCGTTTCGACTATTCGTTCCGACCGAAATCGGCAACTCGGACGCGAACAAGCACTGCTTTATGGCACCGGAGTCTTCGGATTGCGAAACATCGACAATCTAAACGCCACTGGTTCCGAACAGGATTTCTTCACCCGTTTGACTGGATTTCAAGCCCGCGAGTTGGTGGCCAGACAGAATTTCGCTGAACTGGGATTCGTTATCGCCGCGATGCCCAGGTTCTTCACTCTCATCGGTGCCGCGCTAGTGCTTGGTTTCGGAGGTTGGCGGGTGATCTCTGGCGACTTGACTTTGGGTCAACTCGTTGGTTTCTATACCGTGGCGGTAAGTTTCCTGACGCCGGTTGGGACGTTCGTCAGATTTACGGACTCGTTCCAAATGTTAGAGGCAGATCTTCAACGAATCAACGATGTAATGAGCGCGAGAGTGGACCAAAACCTCGGCGCCGAAAACGATGCAAAGCCGCGAAAAATCGCGACGTTGCGCGGAAGGTTGCGGCTCGCTGGGCGGATTGAACTTCGCGACGTGACTTTTGGTTTCAGGCCCAATCACCCGCCATTGATTGAAAACTTCAACCTAACAATCGAATCGGGTCAACGCATCGCGATCATCGGTCCGACCGGCTCTGGCAAATCCACACTGTTGCGCTTGGTGAGTGGTGAATTCACACCGTGGGCCGGAGAAATACTTTTCGACGGGGTGCCTCGCATCGCGGTCCCTAGACATGTGATGACCGGATCGGTCGCCACGGTCGACCAGCAGATAATGCTCTTTTCGGCCTCCGTTCGCGAAAACTTGACCTTGTGGAATCCGACCGTCACTGACCATCAGTTGGTTGCTGCGAGCACGGACGCGTTGATCCATGAAGAGATTATGAAGCGTCCATCAGGATACGACTCTCTTGTTGCAGAAGGAGGCAGGAACTTCAGCGGCGGTCAGCGTCAGCGCCTCGAGATCGCCAGAGCATTGATTAACAATCCCTCGGTTTTGCTCCTCGATGAGGCTACTAGTACGTTGGACGCCGCGAGCGAGTTTAGGATCGATGACGCGCTAAGACGGCGGGGTTGCACGAACTTGATCGTCGCTCATCGCTTGAGTACGATCCGCGACTGCGATCAAATCATCGTGCTGGACGGCGGCAATGAGGTGCAACGCGGTACGCACGAACAGTTGATTGCCGACAAGGCCGGCCTTTACTACGAGTTGATCGACGCGCAATGAGGCATTCCCGAGCGCGACGATTCGCTCGAGTCAACGAAGAATGAATAAAACCAAACAACAAGATCTGAAATCCTTGGCGATTTCACACGGAGCGCTCACGGAATCTGCCGGCAACATGCCGATCGATCTTTGCTCGCCAGGTGAGTTGTGGTTTGTGGAGCAAGGCGCACTCGATGTTTTTTTGGTTGAGCACGAAAACGGTGTCCCATCCGTCACCCCTAAGCACATCCTGCGTGCCGACGAAGGTCGTCTCGTGTTCGGATTCGATGCTGGAGGGACCACTCTGGATGCCCATACCAAAGGATTGCCAGGTACTAAACTCCGTCGCATCAGTTCCGAAACATTGCTGGCCAACTCCACAAATGTTGATTTCGCCGACCAAGTCGACTCCTGGATCACTTCGTTTGCCGAATCTGTTGCGCAACCAATCGCACCTCGACCTTGGACAGATTTGCTGTTGCATGCCGGGGATGAATTGGACTCTGAAACCGGCACTGTGTTGTCTACGCAACCTGAGAGTTTGACATGGGCAGCAATAGAAAACGGGTTTTATTTGGGGACTGAAGAGGTTCTGTCAGTGGGCAAGGGTTTAGCACCACTGACTTCGGCGACTTGGTTGACGATTGGGCGTCCCTCCAAGGTTGTTGGAATGACGTCCCTCGAATTGACCGAGACTGGACTGATCCTGGCGGCGTTGAGCGAGTTCCATCGTTTGATATTGGGTGCTGAACAGTTGAATCGCCTTTTGTTACTCGCCGACGAGGCCAATGCACAGGTCTCACGCACGAGTCACCGTCGGGTCGATGCGGATAACGCCCGGCGCGACCTGTTTGGCGTCTTGGCCGACGAACGCGACGCACGCTTGAGCGGTATGTCGGCGCTGCTCAGCGCCATGCGGTTGGTAGGCGATTACGATGGCATCGAGTTCCGGGCACCGCAGAGTGACCGGAGCGCCGCGGAAGCAGAATATTCAATGCGCGATATCGCGAACGTTTCGGGCGTTCGTTTCCGTCAGATCAGACTGGCCAAAGAGGATCAATGGTGGTTGGGTGATAGTGGCCCAGTGCTCGCGTTCCGAAAACAAGACGGCGCTCCAATCGCTCTATTGCCCAGCCCCTTTGGCCCGGTAACCGGGGGTAGATATCGCGCTGTTGACCCGGTGTCGGGAAGTTCGCAGGCCGTTAACGCCGATGTCGCTGAGACGATTGAGACCACCGCATGGAGTTTCATTAGACCGTTACCCGTAGACGAACCGATCAACGCGCGCGGACTTATGCGGTTTGTCGGCAAGAACATGGGCGTCGATCTCGGCTGGATTGCGGTTACGGGTCTCCTTGCGAGTTTGTTGGTGCTCGGGCCGGCGATCGCAATCGGAGAGCTGGCAAATTGGGTGCTCCCTTCGGCAGCGAACGACATGTTGATCCAAATCTCCGTGGTATTGCTTATGACCGCGTTTATTGCTACGGCTTTGCAAATGCTGCACGGAACCGCCATGATGCGACTGGAGGGCCGAGCGGCAGCACGAGGCGCGGCGGCGGTTTGGGATCGACTGTTGTCCCTATCGCCCAGTTTCGTCCATCGGTATACCGCTGGCGAATTGGCATCACGACTAACGGTGTTCCATCAGTCGCGGGACCAGGTATCTGGTGTGGTCGCCAACTCATTGCTGACAGTGGTGTTTCTGCTCCCCACGTTCGGGCTGATGTTTCTGTACGACGCAACGCTGGCGTGGTTGAGCATGATTCTCGGGCTCGGATCGTTGGCGGTCACGGCAATCATCGGCTACCTACAGATCGATCCGTTGCGGCGACATTTCGAAGTCGCGCGTAATTTGGGCGGTGATTTGTACCAGTTCATCAATGGCCTGAGCAAATTGCGTTCCGCCGGAGCCGAGTCCTCGGCCTTCGCATCGTGGGCGAGGATGTACCGACAGCAGCAATTGTTGAGTATGCGGATCGGGAGATTGAGGGAGCACTTAATGGCTTTGGGAGCGGCGTTGCCGTTTCTGGCGGTGGCGATGCTCTTCGGCACTGCACTTTGGACCGGTATCGAACCTACGGAGATCGGTGATTTTCTCGTCGTCTATGCGGCGTCGATGATTTTCTATGCAGCGATTCGTCGTCTGAGTAGCTCGATCGAATCAATCGCGGCGATTGTGCCGGCATACGAGCAGGTGAAACCGATACTCGATGAAATACCGCAGCGGTCGCACGGCGGATACGGCAAGGAAATGGGAATGACCGGAGGCACCATTGATCGTCTGGTCAATCTGGAGGGGCAGATTCGTTTCGATCACGTGAGCTTCGGCTACTCTGAAGAGGGTCCGTTGATCATCGACGATGTTTCGTTCGAAGTGCGGCCGGGCGAATTCGTCGCAATCGTGGGCGAGTCCGGTTCTGGCAAAAGCACCTTGCTGCGTCTCGCACTTGGTCTCGAAGATGCCGAATCGGGGGCCGTTTACTACGACGAACGCGAACTCGCGTACCTTGACCGACGATCCGTTCGGCGCCAAATCGGAGTCGTGACCCAGGATGGTGCGCTTAAACCTGGTGACATTCTTGACAACATCATCGGAACGGGCAGCGACTTGACGATTGAGGACGGTTGGCGTGCGGCGCGCTTGGCGAACGTCGACGCAGAGATCGCGGCGATGCCGATGGGGATGTTCACACCCGTCACGGATAGTTCCTCTACCTTTTCCGGCGGTCAAACGCAACGCGTTCGTATTGCGGCGGCATTGGTTCGTCGCCCGCGCATCGTGTTTCTCGACGAGGCGACAAGCTGGTTGGATGCTAGGAGTCAGGCGGAGGTAATGCGTGGCATCGAGAGCCTCGCGGCGACTCGGATTGTTGTCGCCCACCGGTTGTCGACAATCCGCAAGGCCGAGCGAATATTTGTCTTGCAGTCGGGTCGGATTGTGCAACAAGGGCGATTCGACGAACTGGCGAACATCAGGGGTCCGTTCCGAGATCTGGTAAGACGTCAGATGACGTGACGCGAGGATGTAAGAATTGACCGTCCCTGCAAATTCGTTTCAATGTAATACCCGCGGCGAATGGCGTGCGTGGCTCGCCGACAACCACGAGCGCGACGAAGGTGCTTGGTTGGTGACCTATAAGAAAGCGAGCGGTAGTCCATCAATTGGCTACGACGCATCGGTTGAAGAGGCGCTCTGTTACGGATGGATCGACAGCCGCAACAAATCGCTCGACGACGAACGCACCATGCTCTGGTTCGCACCGCGCCGCAAAGGCTCCAACTGGTCGAGATCGAACAAAGACCGCATCGCAAAACTCGCCAAAGCTGGATTGATGATGCCGCCCGGGATCGCCAAGGTTGAAGCAGCCAAGATTGATGGCACTTGGAACGCGCTCGACGCTGTTGAAAACCTCGAAATCCCGCCTGATTTAGAAATCGCCTTCGCCGAAAATCCCGGTTCTGCTCGAAATTTCGAGTCGTTCCCTCGGTGGGTAAAACGAGCCACCCTAGAGTGGATTGTGACCGCCAAACGTGACGCGACTCGCGCGCGGCGAATCGTCGAGACGGCACGCCTGGCCCAAGAAAACCAACGTCCAAAACAGTTTCGATGAAGATGCCGGGTGTGGGCGTATCGCCGATCAGTCAGCTTCCTTCAGACATTCTTCCAACAGTCCGAATGCCACATCCACAAACGCCCACATGTTCGCCTCACGGTCCGTTTCGCCAGTTTCCAGTGTGATCGATCGCTCAACCGGTCCCGAAACCGCGACGCAGGTATGACCTGCAGCATCACCGTAACGGTTGCCGGTCGGACCACTCGCACCCGTCTCGGCGAGGCCCCATGTTGTGCCCAGTGCTTTTCGCACCGCCCGCGCGTTGAGCGCAGCGTACTCTTCTGTTGATGACCTGATACCCGTTAAAGCATCATCTGGCACACCTAAGAAGGCCCTGTGAGATGTCCGCGTGTACGTCACCGCACCGCCAATGAAATACGCCGAAGCTCCTGGCACTGCCAAAAGACACGCCGAAATCAATCCGCCGCCAGACGATTCGGAGACGCCGATGGTCTGTCCTTTGTCTTTCAAGATTTCCGCAACGGCTTGCGCTCGATTACCCAGTTCGTTCATCGGACTAACTCCATCTGCCAGATTCATTACGTTCGTTCGTAAGTTAAAACATAGACGCATCTATTGTCGCCAAGATCGATCGGATCGACAGGGGGATGCGCGGGTCTGGCTGTATTCGAAATGCAATCCTGATATGACTCAAATAGTGGTAAGGTACGAGCAAAGTTGACTGGAAATGGTCGCTTTGGATGATTGAATGGTGCTAATCCGTCAAACGCGCCGATGATCGGCGAGGAGGCAGGCATGAACGATGACTATCCGGTGCAGTTCAGCATCGATTATGGAGACGGGTCGCGAAACCGGTTGACGACGCTGTTCAGGTTGATCACGATGATTCCCATCCTCGTGGTGCTGATGGTCGTTTCTTACAGCACCGTAGCGTTTGCAGCGTTTCTCATGATCCTGTTCCGCAAAAAGTACCCGAAGTGGATGTTCGACTATCAACTTGAGGTGCTCCGGTTCAACGCTCGGGTCTCTGCCTACTTGTCTCTGGCGACTGATGAATATCCGTCAACAGACGAAGAACAGTCGGTGCACCTTGATGTTGCATACCCGGATGCTGATTCGGAATTGAACAGGTTCATGCCACTAATCAAGTGGTTGTTAGCTGTACCGCACTATATCGTGTTGTTCATCTTGGAAATCATCGCCCTGATCGTCACGATCATTGCGTGGTTCGCGATCATCATTACCGGCAAGTACCCGAGCGGCATGTTCAACTACGTGGTGGGCGTGGCTCGTTGGTCAAATCGAGTAACCGCCTACGCGTTCCTGCTCACCACTGACCGCTACCCGCCATTCCGCTTAAGCCCGTAATCACCCACCAATCCCTCCCCCTTTTCGTACGGCGAAAAGGGGGAACTAAAGGGGGTCACTCACGGCACTTCCACCGCGCTCCAACTTGGTGCGCGTGTGGATAGCCCGGCGCAGAGTGACGCGTATCTGGCCGACTCCTCGGCTTTACCGGTCTCAGCGTAACGAATCAACATCGCCGCTGCGAATACGTCGCCTGCTCCCGTAGTGTCAGCACCAGCCCCGGCAACTTGGTCGCTGAATGAAGGGATCACAACCGGCGCGTCTGAATCATCCAAATGCAACTCCGCGCCTTCGCTGCCCTTTGTGACGACCAAGTTGCGCGCCAACACTCGCCATCGTGGTAAAGTTCGATCTTCGACCTCCGATTCCGAAACCACGCAAATGTCCCACCCAGCGTTCATCCCCGCCGGCGGCGATTTCGACACCTCAACCAACGACGGCAACGGCTCGGTCCATGACCGCAACCAACCCTGCGGAACAACGCACGAGACACGGGGTCGAAACCAACTTAAGCAGTCAACCGGCAATTCCTGAGTCAGCGGGCCGACGAAGAGCATGTCGGGACTGCGCCACGCCTCCGGTATGTCTCCGACCGAAATGTCGCCTCCCCGGCGATGCAGCACCTGCACTCGATCTCCCCGCGCGTCGTAACGATTCTCGAAAGTGGACGTGTCGTCGGAAGGGATCCGTATACACCTGTCAGGCGCTTCAACGATGTCCGCAATCGGATAGTCATCCGCGCACGAGGTCACTACCGCCGCGCTCACACCGAAACTACTCGCAGTCGCAGAAGCGAACGCCACCGCACCACCTGGTTCTCTTGCACCTCCTCCTCTTTTCATGGGGAGATTAAGAGGGGTTCCCGGCAACACATCCCACGTCACATGCCCAATCGCCACCAGACTCGGCGCGTTCACAACTGCCGCAGCTTGGGGTCCCATCGGTCGCGCAGCCAGTCGCCAATAAAGTTCAGCGACAATACCAGCAGGAATATCGCGATCCCCGGCATCGTCGAGATCCACCACGCGGTATCGAGGTACTCTCGTCCATCTGAGATCATATTGCCCCACGTAGGCGTCGGTTGAGGGATGCCGACCCCGAGATAGGAAAGGACCGACTCCGTAAGCACCAGTCCGCCCGCCCCAAGCGTCGCAAGAACGATTACGGTGCTGCTTACTCCGGGAAGGATGTGCCGGAATGCGATCCTGAATCCAGACGCGCCCGCGACGCGTGCCGCGAATACATAGTCGCGCTCGCGCAGCGACAACACCTCGCCCCGCACGGGACGGACGAATCCCACCCACGATATAAGAATCAGCATGAAAAACATCACCGTCAATGATGTCCCCAACACGATCTTTATCACTAACGCCAACATGATGAACGGAAGCGCAATCCAGGCATCGACCAACCTCATCACGATTTCATCGACGATCCCGCCGATGAAACCTGCTGCCAACCCGAGCGATGTGCCTATGATCATTCCGCTAGTCATCGCCACGGCCACGACCATTAAAGAGACGCGCCCGCCGTAAAGCAAGCGGCTCCAAATGTCGCGACCGACTTGATCAGTACCCAGCAAGAACTCGGTGGTACCGCCTTCGAGCCAGAACGGCGCACCCCGAACCCGTGTGAAATCGGCATCTCTGATGGGATCATGTTGTGCGAATAATGGTGCGCCGACCGCCAAGATTACGAGGATGGCGAATGTCACGACCCAGATGATCGGGTAACGCAACAGCAAGTCGTAGACGACCATCGGACCCCGCAGTGCAGTTCGCAGTGACGCTCGAACGCGGCTGTTGTCCATTGCCTGTTGTTCTGTATCCATTCGAGTTGCCATCGTGTCAACTCAGTCTGATCCGCGGGTCGACGAAAACATACAAAACATCCGCAGCGAAATTCGCCATGATCAACACGAAGCCGAAAATCAGGGCGGTCCCAACCACCAGATTGAGGTTGTTGTTGACCACGGCTTCGAGCGCTAACAGCCCCAATCCGGGCCAAGCGAACACCGCCTCGACAACCACTGTTCCGGTCACAAAGTTCCAGAGCAGCAATGCCGAAACAGTGATCGGTACGATCAACGAATTGCGCAATGCGTGTTTCCAGATGATCGTGGTCGAATTTACACCTTTGGCTCTGGCAAGCTTCACATACTCTGAATCAAGAACCTCGAGCATGGCTGACCGCATCAATCGCATGTATCCGGCCGCGGCGCTCCAGGCCAAAGTGAGCACCGGCAATATCATCGCCTTCAACTGCTCGCCCAAATCGTTCGAACCGATCGTCCCGATAACGGTCACCGGCACCCATCCCAACTCGACCGCGAATATCAAAATCGCCATGATACCGACGAAGAACGCGGGAAGCGTAATACCCAAGTTCGCAAACAATCGCACTCCGTAGTCCACCAGCGATCCGCGTTTGACCGCTGATATGACTCCGAACGCTAGTCCAAACACCGTGGCAATGATCCATGCCGAAGCCCCCAGTTGAACCGTCGGCCAAACCTTCTCACGTATCTTGTGCGTGACCGGGAACCCGTCTGATAGGTCATGGCCCAGGTCACCTCGAAGCACGTCGCTCAACCAAAAGACGTACTGGAGAGGAACCGGCTTATCGAGATGCAGTTTTTCACGCTGTATATTGAGCGCCGATTCGGAGATGCCGTATCCGCCTTCAGAGATCAGCATGGCGACCGGGTCGCCGACGAGACGAGACAAACTGAAGATGATGATCGTCACCAAGAACATCGCAATCAGCGACGCTAGGATTCTTCTCATTACGAAGCCGCGCATCGGTCATCCTGATGTTAGTCGTTTCACTTCACCCGTCTCGGAAATAACTTAGCCGGGTACGGGTAAACCCGCATCCCTCGTCCAGTGTGAACGAGGGATGCGGGTGTGTTGGCAGGAATGTGGGGCCTCAGTTGGCGAGGCGCACCCATTCCAAGCTGTTCATTCTGCCGAGGACGCCTTTGCCTTCAGGCACCATCTGCCACTCGGAGATCAGGTTCGGGTTGTAAAGCGCCGCGACAGGGTTCTGATAGACACCAACCCAAACCATCCATTCACGGTTCCAGTCGAACATCTTTGTTATCAGTTCGCGCAGCACTTCGGGATCGGATTCTCCCGCCATTGCAAGATGGGTCTCGGCGAAGATCGGTATCTCCATCGCACGGTTGTAGCCGCCTGGGCGTGACAACGAGGTCGCGTTCAGGTCTTGCGGCCAAGTCGGCGGGAACTGAGCCCCACCACCGCTGAAGAATATCTTCTTATTCGTCCGGTTAACCAACGATGGCCTGAACGACGAGTAGTTCTGCTTGTCGAACGTGCTGTTGATGTTCAGGTTCGCCAACCATTCGATGCCGATGGCTTCCTGGATCGTCTCGCCTGAACCAGCAGCGGGACCAGCCCACCATTCAACGTCGAAGCCGTCTGCCAAACCTACCTCTGCCAACAAGGCTTGTGCCCCAGCAACGTCGTGTTCAATCGACCATTCGCTCTTGTAGAACGGATGATTGACGTCCCAGCCTGGAGCGTAGGAAACACGTCCGAAACCGTCGGTCAACGCCGTCATCAGCTTTTCGCGGTCGATCGCCATCGCCATTGCAGTTCGAACCTTCTTGGATCTCTCCATCGATGCCTCATCCGCCGGGTCGCCGATCCAAGGCAAGGAAGTGTCAGGAACTGGCTTGTAGAGCAAATCGCCTGGCTCGTCGCTCGTAAACGGTTGACCATCGATCGCGAGCTTGTCTTCCCAGTAGTTGCCGGAATAGACGTATGAGGCGTCGCCCCAGAAGCCCTCTGGCGCCTGCGAGAAGCCTTCGTCAAACATCTCTTTCCAGTCGGTCAACGCGAGTTCACCGATCTGAGCCTGACCGGTCTTGAGCATGGCTTTGCGAACGCTAGCCTCGGTAACCTGCAACACGTTTGCGCTGGCGACATATGGCCGCTTGCGCCAGTGGTTGTCCACCGCATTCAAGAAAACGCCTTTGTGCTGCGTCCACTCAGTGACCTCAAATGGGCCGGTTCCAATCATCTTTGTCCGCATGCCTTCAGCGCCCACCTCGTCGAAGAAGCCTCGTGAAAAGACTGAGATACCCTCTGAGAAGTTGGTCACGTACTGCAACAACGTGTGACCGCCGAACGCGATCCAGTGGAATCGAACCTTGTAGTCGTCGATAACTTCGACTTCTCGCACCAAGTTCGCCAAGTCTCCGCCGGTGTCGTGAATGCTGTCAGGCTGAATCTTCGGGTTTGAGTCGTTCCAAGAGAAGGCCACGTCCGCAGCCGTCATCTCACCGTAGCCACCGTGGAATTGGACACCCTCGCGCAACGTAAAGTCGGTGTAGGAATTGCCATCCGCCGACATCTGCCAGTCGCTCGCGAGTAACGGACCTAGTGCCACCGTGCCGTCGTCAGCTCTAACCGCCTCAAGCAAGGTTTCTGTGGCACCCGTACGGGCCGTAACCGAACATGCCGGGCAGTAGCGGGGGCTGGAGTTCATGAAGTAGGAGTTGCCGATGGCCGCGATTAGGACGCCGGACGGTTCGACGTCGTCGCCCGCGCCGCGGGAGACGCCTTCGATGTCAACTTTCTTGACGGGTGCGTCGATGGTTGTGATCTGAGCGGTTGCCGTTACGACGACTTCGACCGCGACCTCCTTCACAACTTCGCGCAGCACTTCCTTCTCGACCTCGACCGGCACTTCCTTGACGACCTCGCGGATGACCTCCTTCTCGACAGGGACTTCGACCGCGACCTCTCTCACGACTTCGCGCACCACCTCTTTCTCGATCTCGACCGGGACTTCCACCTCTACGGTACGGATGACCTCGCGTTCAACAGTCACCTCGACGATCGTCTCGCTGCCACATGCTACTGCGGTCAGACTGACGACGCCCAGTAGCACGAGGACTATATTTTTCAAGTTAAACATCCTGACTCCTCCTTAACGAAGCCTGTTTGCGTCACCGTAGTTTAGCATCAGAACCGATCCGCGCGCACACGCCGCAATTGTTGCCGATTTTCGCAATTGATGTCCGAAAAACGAGAGCGGTTTGGTGTGACTCAGTGCCTTCCTGAGGAATAGGGACGGGTAGAAACGTCTGCTGACATCTGGGATTGGTCGGTGATACCGCTATTCTTTACGTACGCGTAAGTGCCGGGTCGCCCAGCTAGTGGATAGAGTGTCCTCTGGGCTATTCGCGATGCCCGCTGCCGATGGTAGGGAGGAGGCGAAGGCCGCGGGATATCTGATCGGTTCATTTGGCAATTAGTATTGAGTTCATTACCGCGTTTTCGTGCGTGGTACTCGTGCCGAGGTGGCGAAACGGTAGACGCGCTACGTTCAGGGCGTAGTGTCCGCAAGGACGTGCGGGTTCGACTCCCGCCCTCGGCACCAATGTTCGTGACTGGTGGTCTCGCCGTGTCGCGGTGATAACCTTTATAAGTACGCCGCGCGCTTGTAGCTCAGCGGATAGAGCGCAGCCCTGCGAAGGCTGAGGTCGTGGGTTCAAATCCCGCCAAGCGCGCCATTTCTTTTTGGGGGAGTGGCTCGCTTCAGTTGCGGCGTTTGCGACGCGGTCGGTAATCTGTCGGATCTATGCACGAATCGTAGGTTTTTCGGGCAATAGGGAGCTGTTCCATGCCATTGATGCCTCGAACTTTTTGATTTCCGACGGGATAGGCGCTAATCAGGCGAATTTTGCGCCCTTGCTCGTTTGCGACTTCGCGTACGTATCGGTTTAATTCAGTGAAATCTTGGTCGGTGCTGACTATGGCCAACGCATCGCAGGCCCGCCGGAAGGCGAGGGCTAGCGCGTCGAGACCAATTCGAAGGTCAATGCCTTTTTCTTGGGGTGGCGAAGTTTGTCGAACAGTCCGTGTGTAAACGATGACCCCGGCTTGCCTCATTGCTTGGGATTTGGCAAACCAAAAGTGGTGCCTATCGGGTTCGCTCCGTTGCGCCGGGACACCGGTGTAAAAACGCGTCTCTGCGAGCTGGCACCCGATTTTGCCGCAGATAGCGTTGGCAAGTTTGACGACATCATAGTTTGGGTAGGGGTAACCGTAAGCCCGTTTCGCGTTATTGAACAGATTCATACCGTCGACTAGAACGACTGCACGATCCGTCTCGTTACCTGACATCGAAATCCTTCTTTAAGGTGCTGGCTTCAGAGTTGGAGGTTCCCAAACAAACGAAAACCCCCCGAATATCATCACCGTCGATGCTATCGTGGCTGTATACGCGGGGGAGGAATTGCTTTCATGTTAGTCGCAACTGCTGACGTTGTCAACGATTGCCCGATTGTGTTGCAGTTAGCGACGGTCGTTGAGTTAAGGGGCGCGTATGGCCAGTTGTATAATCTGAAGCCGTCAGACTAAACTTGGGCGGTTAGCTCAGTTGGCTAGAGCGCGTCGTTGACATCGACGAGGTCGGAGGTTCGAATCCTCCATCGCCCACCACCTTTCACCCATCCCGTTCAATTCGGCGCGGCTATTGTGCTTCCCTAATCCAGGTCGGTCGCGGGCATCCACTATCACTCCTGCCTTAAAAGCCACTCCAATACGTCATCAAAAACGCGTCCTGTACCTCGACGAATGGTTGATGCCCATTCCCGTCCATAACTCGATATTGATCCCTTCCGCGCAATCCTCTCTCAATCTGGTTTTTGGGTCTCTGCGCCCGGCACCTGTTCGTTAAGATCAAGTGTCTCGTGCGGCTTTGAATCCTCAAGTCCCAACAACAAACCCTGGATCGCCGTTGCATTCTAGGGTACGAAATCCAGTGGCGGTATTGCGACACCGCTGACCACACATCCTTGTTCGGTGTCATCAAGATTGACGTAGACCCTGAAGAATACGGTCATGCCGTCCTCGAAGTGAGCTTCTGCATACAGTTCGATGATCCGGAAAAACGGAGTGCCGTCGCGGCGCTGGTTGGGCCGTGTCGACGGATCGCCCAACGCGCCACTGTCGTGGACCGTGACCAGCGTCGCGTCACCCGCGTCTTCGATTTCCAGATTGTCGATCGTCACAGGGTCCTCAAGGTCTTGCCGAATGGCCTCGGCGATCTGATCGACGAGATCGGGTCGCAGCACCACCGGGACGTGCGGTTGGTGCAGTATCACCTTTAGTGTGCGAGGATCGTAGCCTGGACACCGGTCGTCAAATGCACTGTCAAAGTGCGATAGAAACCACTGTCCTACAGCATCAATGAACTCGTCGCCATAACCCGGCGAATGCCCACTCCCCACACCTTCCCACAACTCAATTCCGATGCCCACCCCGCAACGCGAGCCCACACGGTAGAGTTGGGTTTCTGCGCCTTCTACCCATTCATCCAGATCGAGCGTGTCATAAGGTTCCAGATCCTCGGGCCAAGCGCATCCTGCACGGTGAGCCCACCGCGTCACAATCTCCTCGGCTCCGATGTAGAACCCCGGCTCGACCTCTTCACGAGGCTGTGACTTCGTTGAGTCGCCTTCAAACATGATCACGCTGTCATCGGTCCCGTGAATGTGTAGAACGGGGATGGGTGGTGAGCCCTGGCAACTGGCGTCTTCCACGTAACTTGTCCCGGCCAAGCTGACCACCCCAGCCAGACCCGGCAGTCCCTTGCACGCCATGTGGTAGGCCATAAACCCGCCGTTGGAGTAACCGAAAAAAATGATCGGCCCGAAGTTCCTGACCTTCTGAGCTTCCGCAACCAACTCGGTCAGATAACCGACATCATCCTCTCCGCTCTTGCCTCCCTGACAACACTCGTCAGTGGGATTCCAGAACGTAATTCCATCGGCGTTACGCGACCCGTTCGGCAACAGCAGGGCAAACCCGTGACTGTTCACTCTCTCGTGCAAAGGGAAGTAAGCGGCGTGGTCGGCTGAATTCCCCCCGAAGCCGTGAAGCGAAACGATGAGCGGAGTCTCGCCGTCAATAAAATCCTGCGGTGTCACTAAAACGGTACGATCCCCTCTCCCGGCATGGACGACGTAGTGGACCACACCACCGGCATCCTCGGCCAACCTCGCGGTCCTTTCCGCGACGGTGCCTTCTGACAACGACATCCGATCCCCCTTACTGTCGGACCACTGGCCATCATCCTTAAACCACTGTTTCTTATCAGTCAGATCGATATCCGCTTTTGAATCTGCGCCGTCGGAATCGCCACCATCATCCGCACACGCGACAAGCCCGACCAATGGCAGCACGCAAACTAACATAACCACGACGACCCGCTGAATGGCGGCACATTCACGAGCCCACGTTTCGATCTTCTTAATCTGATACGCAATCACCTTCTGATACAGCACTTGACATTGGCGCCAGAACAGAATCATATCCACCAAAACTGTGTCCACTTGACTAGATACGCCGTGCGTTAAACTTAGGTTCATCATACCGCAACCAACCAAGTTGCATTCCCCGATGAACATCAAGTTCACATTATCCACATCCAGCGAGGGCGACCCCAAACGGCGCCGTACCCTCACTATGATGGCGCGGGCCGGTTAAATCTCTCCCGGCCCCGCGCCTAATCCCACGATCTCTTGGCGGCGGGGACCCAATTGTCTACTCGAAGTATCCGTGCCTCGTCGGTGATGTTGCTTCGCGTTCTACCGTCGCCTCAATATTTGACTCCGCACAGGTAAGCGACATGGCAGACAGCGAACTACAAGAACAATCTAGTAACCACCCGAGCCTAGTGGATTCCCGCGTTCGCGGGAATGACGGTGGGAGACGGACGCGGTTTCGGGACATGAGCCCGGAGGAACAATCAGATTATCGTGATACGTTGCGGCATTCGGCGGCTCACGTGTTGGCAGAGGCGGTGTTGAAGCTGTTCCCAGAGGCGAAGTTGACTATCGGGCCGCCGATTCGGGACGGTTTCTACTATGACTTCGATGTGGCGCGCCCGTTCACACCCGAGGACCTCGAGGCAATCGAGGTGGAGATGCGGGCGTCGATTCGCGCAAACTCCCCGTTCGTGGAGCGGGAGGTCTCGCGGGATGAGGCGCGAGTATTGGTGGCGGATAACCGGTACAAACAGGAGATCATCGACGGGATACCAGAGGATGAACAGGTTACGTTCACGAGCCATTCAAATGGAGCGTTCGATGACCTTTGTCGTGGTGGTCACGTCGAATCTACTGGACGAATATCTGCGTTCAAGCTGTTGTCGGCGGCTGGAGCGTATTGGCGCGGTAGCGAAGCGAATCCGATGCTGCAGCGGATTTACGGCACCGCTTGGGAGTCGCGCGACAAGCAGAAGGTGTACCTAAAGCAGCGCGAGCAAGCGCAGCAGCGGGATCATCGTCGGTTGGGCGCTCAGATGGGTCTGTTCTTCTTTGATCAGGTGGCGCCGGCAAACCCATTTTTCCGTCCGAAGGGCGCGTTTGTCTACAACAAACTTTTCGAGTACGTACGCGGTTTATACGACAGGTACGGATACGACGAGGTGATAACACCTCAGCTGTTTAAGACGGACTTGTTCAAGACTTCCGGTCACTACGACAACTACCTCGAGCACATGTACATGCTCGAGATCGATGAGCAGGAGTATGGCATGAAGCCAATGAACTGCCCATCGCACGCAGTGTTGTATTCGAAGTCGTTGCACTCATATCGAGAACTCCCGATACGTTATGCCGACTTTGGACGATTGCATCGGTACGAGCTGTCGGGAGTCACGCAAGGATTGACACGGGTCCGGTCATTCTCGCAAGACGATGCACACATTTTCTGTACCGAGGATCAAATCGCCGATGAGGTCAACGGTTTCATCGACATGTTGAATGAGAGCTACGAAGTTTTCGGGTTCGATTCGACGCGGTTCGTGTTGTCGTTACGTCCCGAGAAACGGGTGGGTTCGGATGAGCAGTGGGATCGTGCGGAGTCGGCGCTCGAGTCGGTTCTGAAGAATCGCGGTGGAGAGTTTGAGACCGCCGAGGGTGAAGGCGCGTTTTACGGACCGAAGATCGACATGTTCGTGCCGGACGCTCTCGGTCGCGAGTGGCAATTGGGTACGGTGCAGATTGACTTCAACCAGCCGGAACGATTTGACCTGGAGTACGTGAATTCGGAGAGCGAGCGCGAGAGGCCGGTTATGATCCACCGCGCGATGTTGGGCTCGTTGGAGCGATTCATCGGGGTCTTGATAGAGCACTTGGGCGGCAATTTGCCGTTGTGGTTAGCTCCGACGCAGGCGATGATGGTGCCGATCGCCGATCGGCATAACGACTACGCGTATGCGGTCGCGGATCGGATGCGAAAAGCGGGCTTGCGGGTTGAGGTCAACGACGCGAGCGAGCGGATGAACTCGAAGATACGGAACGCGCAGTTGCTGAAGATCAACTACATGTTGGTTGTCGGCGACCGGGAGATCGAGGCGAATTCTGCCGCGTTGCGGACGCGGTCAGGAGACAACCTGGGCGCGATCGGCATTGATGAGATCATTGGCAAACTCGGCGACGAAGTTGCGAGCATGGCGTTGTAAACGTAACTTCGCTAGCGATTGGTCGCTAAGACGCGGTTCAACGCATCCCTATATAGGTCGTATTCGGTTTGTCTCGTGGCACCGAAGATGCGGGCACCGCGTATCAGTTCACGGTTGTACTCGGCGCGATCCGAGGGCATGACCGGTGGTTCGACCGCCAGGCCGCGATCGATCGCGGCGTCAACGACGCTGTTGATCGCGGCGAGGACTTCGGGGTGTTCCCATTGACCGGGGTGCCCCATTTTGGCGGATAGGTCGCCTGGGCCGAAGACTACGCCGTCTATTCCTTCGACGTCCATCATTGCACCCGCGTTCTCGACGCCGAGGGGTGATTCGATCTTTGGCAGAATGAGGGTGGCGTCATTGGCATCTCGGCAGTAACTGGCAATGTCTGAGCTGTCGTAGCCGGCGTTGGCGCCCATGGCTAGGCCACGTTCGCCTTCGGGTGCGTATTTGACCCATCGGACCAAGTCTTTCATCTGTTCGGGCGTTTCGGAGTGGGAGAGGATGATACCCATTGCGCCGGCGTCGAGGACTCGAGATACCAATGCGCGTTCGGGGGCGATGACTGTGACTACAGGTGCCATGCCGTTGTCGCGGACGAGGGTGAGGAAGAGGGCAAGCCGACCGTCGTCGTTAATGGCGTGTTCGGCGTCAACCATCAACATGTCGGAACCGGCGTTGGCGGCTATTTTGACGATTGATGGAGTGAGCGCCTCGAAGATGTTGACTCCGAATATCGGTTCGCCGGCCTTCAGTTTTTGTTTGGCGCGATTGATTATGAGTGGTCGTTCTGAGTTCATGGGAGTTCATTCCAAACCGAGGAGGGAAAGGGAGTCGCGGTTAATGATGGCTTCAATTTCGTGTTCGGGGATTGGAGGGAGGTTATGTTCTTTGGCGAATCGGGGGATTGCTCGCAGGCCGTCCATTGTTTCTTGGGGAGTCCAAAGGGTCCAGTCTGATCCAAAGAGCATTTTGTGGGTTGCGGAGAATTCGTGGAAGACGCGCATGGCTCGCCAGGCCATCCATGGTCGCGACGGCATGCCGGATATGTCGGTGTAGACGTTGGGGTGTTTGCGGACGACGGCCATGCAATCTTCGTACCAGGGGTGCGATGTGTGGGCGAGAACCATTTTGAGGCGCGGGAAGGCGATGGCGACTTCGTCCATCGCCAAAGGGTGGGCGTATCTGAGGACGGCGTCGGGTGAAGCCGACATTCCGTTGTGAAACACGATCGGCAGTCCGTCTGATTGAAGCCGGTCAAAGAGGCGGAACGCGGCGTCGCTCAACGGGTCGACCGCTTGGTAACTAAGCGCGAGTTTGATCCCTCGACAACCTAATTCGCCTACCGCGCGGTCGTATTCTTTGTCGATATCGGGTTGATCTGGATGCAGCGACATGAACGGGATGAACTTATTAGGGTTTACCGCCGCGACTCGCGCCGCGATGTCATTATGGTTCAGGTCGTCGTCCCAACCAGCGTTCCAATCAGTTAGGGGATGTTTGTCGCCGCCTGGTCGGGGGGCTATCCCGAAAATGAGTGCCTTATCGACCGGCTCCATTGCCGCCAAGTATTCGCCCAACGACCCGGCGAGTTTGACGCCCGTCCCGATAAGCGAGTTTGTGATCACATCTTCCGCTGGCACGTCATGTTCGTGCGTCGGGTTGTGTGAATGGACGTCAACAATCAACGCTTTGCTCCCAAGGTTTTGATCGGAAGTTTAATAGGGTAGACTGTATGTTGCAGGAAGCGATTCTCGACTCTTTTAGGATCACGTTGAACGAGAATGCTGAAGGCCTGTTTGGCGGAATCGAGAATCTGATTTATTGATACATTGTCCTGCTATGTCTCGGGCAAGGATATACTGCATTGCAAGCCCAGCAAGCGTGCGTCGTCTTGGATATTCCGAGTTGTTGGAAGAAGGTAAAGACTGATGACACTCTCAACAGACGCCGTTGTAAGTGAACAGCTGATTCTGCCCGAGGAACTTATCCTTATGCTCCTCAACGAGGAGACTGGCTACTTTCGCCAAATAGCCGGTTGGGATTTGAACTGCGCCGTCGTAGGGGCCGTACTCGCTGAACTTTCGCTCCAATCTCGTATCGATACCGATATGGAATCCCTGTTCCTCATCGACGATACAGAAACTGGGAACTCCGTCCTTGATCCAATTCTCAAAGAAATCGCATCTGAAACAGCTCAACGCAACGCCCAGTATTGGATCGAACGTCTCGTTCCCCGCGCGGATGCCATCATCGATTCAACCCTAGAGGGATTGGTCGATCTAGAGATTCTGGATTACCACGAGGGTGATTACTGGACGCTGTCCAACGCTGTTTGGCACTCCGAGTTGTTCACCGACTCCGAAGGCGGTACGGCGGTTCAATTCGTGAAAGCGCGTATCGCCAATGTGATCTTCAACAACGAGATCCCAGACCCTAGAGACATCATTATTGTCTCCCTCATCGAAACCTGCGATGTGATGCGCTTTATATTCCTACTCGATGAGGAGTCGGAGGAGCGGATCAAGCAAATCTGTAGGATGGACTTGATCGCCCGTGCGATCTCCGAAGCGGTGGCACACAACTTGGTCGGCCCGGCGCTTCGACGGCCCTCGCTATCCAAGCCGATTCCGGTCGCACCGCTTCGCGAATTGGTGTTCAATCGTCATATGCGCAACGGCAACTTGAACGCGGTATTTGCCCAACTCGCTGAAAAACACGGCCCGGTCTTTCAGATCCGTCCGCCGTTTCAGAAGCGTCCCATCACTGTTTTGGCAGGTGTCGAGACAAATTACTGGGCGCATAGGCACGGGCGCAACTATCTGAGAGCCCGAGACTACCTAGCGGACTTCGAGAAGGTCTATGGGGCGTCTGGAATTCTGCCGTCACTGGATGGCGCCGACCATTTCCGCTTCCGAAAGTCGATGAGCTCTGCCTACTCGCGATCGAGATTGGAAAGTCATCTGGGACTCGTATACCATCACGCCCGAAACTTCATGTCGGATTGGTCGGTTGGCGATGATTTACCGGCGGTACGGATGTGCCGAATGATGATCAACGCACAAAACTCACCGGTCATGATCAGCGTCGATTCGCAGGACCTCATCGACGATCTTGTTGAATACAAAACACGAGCACTGACTACTCACGTGTTGAAAGTATTGCCGAAGTTTATGCTGAACACACCCGGCATGAGACGCCGTAAGAAGGGCATCTTCGAACTGTTGAATCGTGTCCAGAGCGGCCATACACCCGCCCAACGCGCTGGATGTCCTCGCGATCTTGCTGATGACATTTTGAGTTTGCACGCGAGCGATCCGCAGTTTGTGCCGGAATCTAACCTCCTGTTCGCTCTATCTGCGCCGCTCATCGCGAGCGTGTACCTAGGAGATGCTCTTGGCTTCTGCATCTACGCCATGGCATCACAACCAGAGATTTACAGTCGCATACGCAGTGAAGCAGATGTCTTGTTTGCCGACGGCGACCCGGGTCGCGAATCCTACACTCCGGAAGCGATTGATGTAACTCGCCGCTTCATCTTGGAAACCCTCCGACTTTACTCGATCGTCCCGATGTCGATTCGAACGGTTATGAATACGTGTTCGGTCGAGGGGCACGAACTACCGGAAGGTACACAGGTGCACATCGCCCAGGCCGCCACCCACTATATGGCGGATGTCTTCCCCGATCCCTGGAAATTCGATATCGACCGATATCTGCCTCCGCGCAACGAGCATCACAGTTCCGGGTACGCACCGTACGGGCTAGGTACACACACATGCCTCGGTTCTAGGCAGATGGAGCTGCTTCTGGCCATCAACCTGCTGATGATCGCGCACCACTTCACGCTCGAAGTGCCTGCGAACTACAAACTGAAGATCGATCCGTTCCCATCGCTTTCTGTGAGCAAAAAGCTCAAGTTCCTAGTCGCAGAGCAGAGGCGCGAAATAAACGTCTAATGCACCACGGAATCGCCCGAGAGACTGGGCAGTAAAAGGTCTAAAGGGGCTTGCGAGCCAGGAAACAGTACAAAGGCGTGAAGACCCCAGATTTCCCTCCTGCGACATAAGCTTTGGCGGTACGATCCATCAGCCCCACGACTTCCGCCGATCCCTTAGGAAACATTCCGACCACCTCGGCCAGCCTAGACGTTCCCAACATTACCTGTCGGCCCAGCGGAGTCCTGCGCAGGGCGTTGGCCAGCGTATTGCCTCGGCTCTCCATCGGCTGATACCACGGCGTGGTCTGAGCGTTCTCGTCGACCGCACGATCCTTTGCCTCGATGACCTCAAATCCCGCCGCCTCGAGGTCCCTGTTCACCTCGTCGGTAGTCGCGATGTCATTGAGCGCTATGCCGCGCATCAATTCCCGTTTGATTTCAAGGTGTCGGTTGTTGCCGGGATCGAACTTGTCCGTCATGCACATTTCCTGACCCCAGAAGAGTGCTCCGGGTTTTAGCACGCGGTATATCTCGGCGAACGCTCCCGCCTTGTCCGGAGCATGGCACGTCGATTCGATCGCGTACCCTCGGTCGAACGTGTCGTCCGCGATGGTGCCCATGTCCATGAAACTGCATGCGAGGAAATTGACCATGTGGTCGATCCCAGCTTCTGCAATCAAAGATTTCGCTTGTTGCAACTGGACTTCACTGCGATTTATCCCGACTACGCTGACGCCGGACTCCTGAACGACTCGGCGCATCGGGCCGCCGATTCCGCAACCGACATCGATTGCCGTCATCCCATTGCGCAACGCCAGCTTGTCAATCATCAGCCGTTGGTGCCGGACCTGTGATTCTTCCAAGCTCTCCCGGGGCGATAGCGGTGCAAAGTGTAAGGATTCGCTCCATCCGAAAACCATGAAGTCGGTACAAAGGTTGTAGTACTCCTGGACGGTTGCTGCGTGGTCGTAACCATTCGGGCCAGCGTCCTCGACTTGCGCTCGCTTCATCCATTCATCGAAATGATTCACCCGACGGCGGACATCCGACCCTTGGTATGCCGTCTTCAGACCATTGGATAGTTTGCGGAGTTGCATAAGTGCCTTGCCTACGAGGAATCCTATTCCTGTTCGTGCTCCTGATAGATGCCCTCAATCGCGACATCCAGTTCCTCCCACTCGCGTTCGACCATCGACCGTAGCCGCATATTCTGGAACGCGCCCCAAACAACCATCGCTGGCAACACGACCAAGACCGAGACGATCAAGGAGTAGACGATCGTTATGGTAGCCGTGATGCCGAATTGTGCTGACGCCTGCAGTGATGATGCGATGAGCACTCCGAAACCCAACGCCGTCGTCATGGCAGAGCCCAACAAAGCTGAACCGGTTGTGGTGAGCGTCCGAATCGCCGCCCTCTCCGGATCGCGTGAGCGCGCAAACTCATCCCGGTAGCGATGGATAACGTGGATGGTGTAATCCACCCCAATCCCGATAGAAAGTGCGGTAATTATCGAGGTGATTAATGTGTATGGAATCCCGAGCAGTGCCATCGTGCCCAACACTGAGATTAGGACTAGCACGATCGGGCCCACCGCTACGACGCCCAGCGCCGGCTGACGCACTGTCACCCAAAAGAATACGGCAAGAATACCCAGGGCCACTGCGATCGTCGTGCTGATGGCTTCCGTTTGTCGGTCGGTGATCTGGTCGGTGACGGCGATTGAGACGATGCTGTCAGAAGTCGCCGTGATGTAGTCGTCTTCCCCGAACCATCGCTCATCGATCTCGTCTTGGATATTCCTCGTTTCTTCTGGATCATTCAGATAGATCGGGAACTGGAGCAGCATTGTGTCCATGCCATCTGGATCGTTGATCAAAACCCGCGCCAGTTCGGGATCTTTCGCTTCCAGCTTGTCGACTAGTTCCTGCATCAGCACTGGATCTAGTTGCACCCCAGCCGAGGCTTCCTGTAGGAGCGCGTCGAGCTCTGGATCGTACTTATCTCCGGGCTCACCGCTATCATCAGTCCAGTCTTCCAACAGCGACTCGTACGATGTATCAATCGGTCCCGCAGCAGCCTTTGGTCGACGCTGATCGTCCTCGAAGGCGGACGTGAGGTCTTGCAGGTTTAGGAGCGTACGGCTCTCTGTCACCTCGGCCTTCACCAGCATGCTAGCGATCTCGGTCGTTCCGCCGACCGCCGCGTCAAGGGTATCCATATCCGCGACCACGCTCCCACGATGGGGAAGGATGTCTCGGATGCTGAATTCAGACTCCAGATCTCTGGCAGCGAAACCGAGCCCAATCGTCACTGCGATGATCGAGACGAGGAAGGGAGCGGGCCAACGCGTGACGGCTCTGCCGAGAAACTCCGCCGCGGACGTGATGCCCGGCAATGCGTTGGAGATCGGGCGCGGTGAACCCAATGTGCCGCGTGCCTCGCGGCGACGGTCAATTATCATTCGGCCAGCCGGGATCAGCGTCAACATCACGATCAAACTCAACCCGACTCCCAATCCGGCGACGACGCCGAAATCGGCGACGACGCCAATCGGCGAGAATAGCGTCGCTAAAAAGCTGACGATCGTCGTTACGGCGGCCAGCGTCAACGGAATCGTGACGTTCCTCAAGCTCTTTCGTACCGCCATCACAACTCCCTCGCCTTCAATCCGTTGTTCGCGGTAGTGAGAGATCGCTTGGATCGCATAGTCCACCGTCAGACTGATAACGATTACGGGCACCATCGCAGTTAACGAGCTCGGCGGCCCAATCAGACTCAGTCCGTTCGGACCGAGCCAACCCTCCGCTCCCACGATCCAGACTATCGAGACGATTAGCCCGGTGAGCGTCAGTAACATGTCTCCGAGCGTGCGGGTGAAGAGAATGAGCAGCAACGCGATTAACACCAGCGCCAGTCCCATTAGCGGTGCCAACCCCGATTCAGTCGCCTCCGTGTACTCATCCTCGACGATCGCCGGCGATATGCTGCTCACGTCCAGTGGTCCGTCATCGCCCGTCGCCAGTTCGTAGATCCTTCGTTCCGCATCCTTGACCTGGTCGTCGCCCGTATCGCTCAACCGGATGTTGGCGATTGCGACTGGTGTGCCGTCCGTATCGGTACCGGTCATCGCGGCAAGAGCATCATCGATTTCAGGGAAGTTCCTGGCCGAGTCGATTATCGCCTGCGTGATCGACTCCGCTCCGCTCGCCTGCGCTACGCCGTTGATCAAAAACGAGGGGGCAACGATCGGGTCGACCGGTATCAGCAACTCATTCACAGTCTGATCGCTGACGATGTCGTTGATCAGACCGTCCATCTGCGAAAGACCTTCCGGAGTAAGTGCTTCTCCACGAAAGATCAAAGTCGCGACGCTGATCTCGCCCGATGCCCCGAAAAGCTCTTCTATTTCCCGCGTGACATCAGCGATGGCGTGACCCGGAGGAAGGAATGCCACACTAGCGCCCTCAGTGGGGGGGGCGCGCAGCGTAGTTCCGCCGGCCAGTGCAACAGTAACGATAAGGAGTACGACAAGCGTGACATACGGCCGGACCGTGATCAACCGGCTTAGCTTGTCTAGAATGTTGCCAAGAACGTTCATCCAGGCCAGCCTTTCCAATGGTGGAAGTCGCAAGATGCGACGCCTGCTAGCGCGAGGTGCTCCGTGGTCATCTTACACTGGCTATTAGACTCTCGCCGTCGCCGCAATGAACTCATTGCGCTCGTCGCTGCGCGCACCTCAACACTGCGTTCAATTCGGAGGTGCCGGGAGCGATTCGACAGTATTGATTGGATCCGGGTAAAACTGTGCACAGTAGGCCCTAAATGGCATGATCTCGCCGTCGGAACGGCAAAGGCGCGGGCGAGATTGGTATCGTAAGCGGCTCCAGATAACGACATCTTGTTGAACATCGCTACGCTGTTGAAGGGCCATAAACTTGTTCATGATGGGTGCGCGCATCCTTGTAGGAAGGAACCCCAAACCTACAACCCAGCGCTTCGGTTTCCGTATCTCGCGCACCTGCGAGACTAACGTCATGTCAATGAGTGTGCCATCGACCGGTGTCGCCAAAACCCACAAGCGCATGCACATTCCAATGGACTGCTCGTGGATATCCACGAACGAATATCCCAATCCGGCGACAGTAGTGTCTGCTGCGATGTCAAAGGTCAGAGTCGCGATCCCGGCAATCTGCCGAACACTCGTGAATTTGAATCGGCTTGTGAGCAGGTGACCGTCCACCGACAAACTTTCCGCGCGGCCCACATTATCGTAGCCATGGACATAATTCAGATGGCCTAGATCCACCGAATTCTCAGTTGTATCCTGAGGATGGCCGGGAAAACGAGTGGTGCTGATCTCGAGGTCGGACCATCCATCTTGCTCCAGCGCGTCGGCAGGCAAAGCCCACTGTGGCGCCCGCCCACTGATCCCCCACCAAGCGAAGATCAGGCCCGCAATATCTCGTGTTTCGAAGACTCTCAATCTGGCCGTTCTAGGCGGATCGGCGTACGGTGTGGCGACGCATTGCCCGGTCGCGTCGAACTCGAAGCCATGGAAAGAACAGACGATTCGGCCTTCGGATACGGCTCCACCGCCGTCGGGTCCCAGATAAGCGCCGAGGTGCGGGCAATAAGCCTCGGCGACACACACACGCCCGTTCTGGTCGCACCACGCAACGATGTCTTCACCCATCCAGTTCTTCTGGATGAGCTTTGCTTTTAGGAGCTGTTGCCGACTTGCCACAAAGTACCAGCCCTCAGGAAACGGTGTTGGTTCCCGATAAATCGTAGTGCTTCGACTTTGGGTCGACATGGCTCCACTCCTCGTTACGGTTCGCGTGATCCGCGTAATGACTCTTCCTAGTCAGCTGAATCAACCGGCCAACGAATGAAAACAGCGTCAACATCCGCAGAGCAACGGTAGCACCGCCGCTTCTACCTTGGATATTTTAAGCATTCGGTCATCCAGCGTTCGAGCGGTTCGGGTCGCAAATGCATGGATACTCGCGGGTGAAGTTGGCAGATTGGTGTACCGAAGCACGGCACGCAGGATACTGGGGAGATTGAGAAACGCGATCACCGAAGTTTCAATCACCGTATGTAAGACTGATTGGTATGGCAAAGGGCGAAAGCGACAGCAAACAGCGGCGCATTGCGATCGTCGGTGGCGGCATTGCGGGATTAGGGGCGGCATGGGCGCTGCACAACCACCGAGACCGATTCGACTTTCGGTTGTTCGAAGCTCAAGATCGAATCGGTGGAAATGCGATAACTGCGGACATGCCACAGGAAGACGGCAGTTCGATTCCATTTGATATTTCAGTCACCGCTTTGATTCCGTCGGTTTATCAACACGTGCAGTTATTGATGCAACGCTTCGGTATCGAAGTCATAGATACCAAGTTCAGTTACAGCGTGAAGTACCAAGGCGGTACCTACGCTCACGATTTCGACTCCGACATAAGGCAACAGCTACAACCTGAAATCGCAAAATTCCAACGAGTTTTGAAACGGCTACATTCGTTCGGCTGGCTGACCCGCTCTCGGTCGAGGTTGGTTAACGCTGTTAATCCTTTCAACTACATAAGCATGGGGACGATACTCAATCTGGGCGGTTTCTCGGGTGATTTCAGATACAAAATCCTTAAACCGATGTTCGTCAACTTCTTGATGGCGACCAATGTGTTCGACATGCCTGCGTCTCTGTTCGCTAGGTACCTCGAGTTTTTCGACATCGAGGTTGCCACACCGATGAACACTTGGGACCAGGGAACTCGGCGAATTTACGAAAATCTCACTGCTGAATTCACGGACAAAATCCACCTGAACCGGCCGGTACGAAAGGTGCACCGCCATTCAACTCATGTCGTGGTCGAGGACGCAAACGGTGTGAACGAGACGTTCGACGATGTGATTTTCGCTTGCAACGCGAATCAGACGCTGATGATTCTCGACAAGCCCTCGTTTTGGGAGCGGTACATACTCTCGTCGATACGATACGAGAGTGAACTCCACAATCACACGGTTGTGCACTCAGACTCGTCGATCCTTCCAGACAACGAAGTGCGCCCACTGAAGACCCGGAGTAATCACATCGAACAATATGGTTCGAGACCGGACAATTACGAAATCACGTACATCATGCACAACCAGCAGCCGTGGGCTGGTAGGTCCGATAAGCCGTGTCTGGTGACCTACAACCCGATCAGTAGGATCGATGAATCAAAGGTCATCCAAAGGCGGTGGTTCCAGCATATTGTGCATGACGTGCGTCACGTTGCCCTGCTGATCCATTTGTTTCGCTTTATCCAAGGCAAACGGCGGACTTGGCACTGTGGCGCCCACACGTTGATCAACAGCCAGGAAACGTGTTTCATAACCGGGCTCGCCGCCGCAAGGCAGATCGGAGCGGACTATCCATTCGATGATCCCGAAGCAACTCGGATTTTCAATTACTACGGAAGCATCTTGTACGGTTGGCGCTTCAGGAAAGCGAAAAACTGAAATACGTCGGCCTCACAAGTCTGGGAGTGGATGTCGGACTACCGGATCCGGTTTTGCATACGTTGACCAATTGATCGGACCCGATCACTGCTCTGTCTCTCGAACGGCAGTCGGCGAAACGATTTCGAGCAGTCAGATGGCTTTTTGGCTGCGCGTGTCGATGCTCTAAAATAGGTTGAAACGTATCGGAAGTGTTTGACGTTGCAGCGATCCTCTTCACGGCATCGAAATCGCCACCGGCATCCCCTAATAGTTCAACAGCATCGGACGAGACATCAATGGCCCAGGACAGTGAAATCAAGCTCAACCGCGGATTGCGAGAGATATATTTCGACCGCACAGAGACGACCTTCATCGACGGTACCAACGGCGTGCTCGAGTACCGGGGCTACAGCATTCACGATCTGGCAGAACATTCAAATTTCGAAGAGACGTCCTATTTGCTGTTGCATGGCGAATTGCCGAAGCAGGAACATCTGAATGCATTCGACGAAGAGCTGCGCAGTCAGAGAGAGTTGCCGAAACAGATATTTCCAATAATCGATGCCGTCAAGGATTCACACCCGATGGATGTGCTCCGGACTGCGGTCTCGGCGTTGTCGGCTTTCGACCCGGATAAGGAGGCGGAGTGGGACGATGTGGAAGCGACGTTCCGCAAGGGAATCCGTATGACCGCGCAGGTGCCCACCATTATTGCGGCGCACTACAATATCCGACGCGGCAACGATCCAGTGACTCCGAACTCGGATTTGAACCATGCGGCGAACTTTCTTTACATGCTCGACGGCGTACCGCCGTCAGACGATGCCGCCCAATTGATGGACAAGGATTTGGTGTTGCACGCTGATCACGGGTCGAACGCGAGCGCGTTCGCGGCACGGGTAGTTGCCGGCACAAAAGCCGAGGCGTATAGCACGGTTTCGGCCGCGATCGGCGCATTGTCTGGACCTTCGCACGGAGGGGCGGCCGAGAACGTAATGCAAATGGCGCGCGAGATAGGGAGTCCAGAAAATGCCGCAGGTTACGTCAGAGACCTGTTGAGGTCAAGGACTCCAGTTATGGGGTTCGGGCACCGGGTATATAAATCGGAAGATCCCCGTGCGCGTCACTTGCGAGAGGGAGTTCGGCGATTGAGCCAGGAAAAGGGTGAACCGGAGTGGTACAACATCTTGGAAGCGGTGGTCGAGGCGATGTCGCCGTACGCCCGAAGAGGCGTTCACGTGAACGTGGACTTCTTCGCGGGCGTCATTTACTACCTGAACGGCATCCCACAGGACTTGTTCGTACCGATATTCGCCATCGGCCGAGTCCCGGGTTGGATCATTCAAGTCGTTGAACAATATCGTCGAAACATCCTAATTCGGCCGTTGCTGAAGTACACGGGCGGACGAGAGCTCGAGTACATCCCGATTTCTGACCGCGGCTAAACAGAGCCTTCCATGCCGGACGACATCACACCGGCGCGTCAGATCGTTGAATCTGAGATTCGCGGGAATGGTCCGATCACATTCGCCCATTTCATGGAGATCGCGCTCTATGGGGAGCACGGTTATTACACTTCGTCGGTCAGCGCCGGAGCGGACTATGCGACTTCTCCCCAGATGCATCCGGCATTTGGCGCTTTAATTGCGGGGTACCTCCTCAAGGCTTGGGAGACACTAGGCGAGCCAGGAATGTTCGATGTTGTGGAGTTAGGCGCGGGTGATGGCGCATTGGCACAGGACGTTCAAGATACGGTCGCAAGAGTACAAGAATCAAATGATCGGCGAGCGCAATTCAGCGAAGCGCTAAGATACTACGCGTTCGATATCCGCCCCCGGGGATCGGCGCGTGATGTTGACGAATTGCCGAGCTTTGAATCAGTTGTCGGATGTGTGATCAGTAACGAGTTGCTGGATGCATTTCCCGCGCATGTCTTTACCGTACGAAATCGTAAAGTCCTCGAGTGTTACGTCGGTTTTCGCGACACCAGCGAGTTGGCATTCGTTGAAGGTGAGCCGTCGAGTTACCAGATTGTGGATCGTGTAGGCGATTTCGTCTCAAGATTGCCCGATGGATATCGAGGCGAGGTCAATCTGGGGCTCGATGCGTGGGCGAAACGTGTCGCGGGGCTGCTGGGGCGAGGGTATGTGCTGACGATTGACTACGGTCATGAACGAGACAATCTATATCACCGTCTGAGATATGAAGGGTCGCTGAGATGTTATCGAGACCACGTACTTGGACAAAATCCGTTCCGTGATATCGGTCTACAGGACATTACGTCGCATGTAGATTTCACCGCAGTTGATGAAGTTTTGAATGCGGTTGGTTTTGAGCGGAAGACGGAGTTGAAATCGCAACGAGACTTTCTGTTTGATCTGGGGATAGGCGAGTATTTGCGCCGCGTTAGGGAGGCGTTCGTGTCAAGGCAACGTGAGATGGATGTGGGCCTCCAGAATCGCGAATTGCGGTCTCTGAATTCGCTCGTCGACACGCGGGGCCTTGGGAATTTCAGAGTCGCTCAACACCGTCGTGGTGCGCCAGAGATTGACCTCGCCGGATTGGAAACGGCGCCTGTCTATGGGGATCCATTGTCACGGCCTCGCCACCTAAGTTCCATACCGTACGATTGACATAAGGCGATCAAGAACCTAGGGGAAAGAGCGGATGCTCAGTATGGCAATGAGGACACCGTTATATGAAACTCACGTCGCGAGCGGCGCACGTATGGTGCCGTTCGGGGGATGGGACATGCCGGTTCAGTATCCGAACGGGATCATTCACGAGGTCCGGCAGGTTCGGAACGATGTTGGCATCTTCGACGTTTCTCACATGGCGAGGTTGGAGTTCACGGGTGTAGACGCAGGTCGGTTCTTGGACACGGTGCTGAGTTTGCGGGCGTCTCGGCTTGAGCATGGCCTAGGCAGGTATCACGTCATATGCAACCAAGATGGCGGGATTATCGACGACGCGATCGTCTACAACCTTGCGGAGAACCGATTCCTACTGGTGGTGAACGCCGGCAATGCCGACACCGATCGAGCGTGGCTAACGTCTCAGATGAATGCGTTTGCCGCGGAAGGACACGTTGACGTCGAACTCGTCGACCGTTCTCTCGACATCGCGATGATTGCGGTTCAAGGTCCGAATGCGGTGTCGATGCTGGATGAATTGACGGATGACGAGGCGGGATTGACAACTAGGTTTCGCGCGGGTGAAGCGACGCTCGATGGTGAGCGCATCCTGACGGTTCGAACCGGATACACCGGTGAAGACGGATTCGAGATCATGTTCGACAGCGCGCACGCGCCGGGAATCTGGAATCTTTTGATCGATTCTGGCTCTACGGAATGTGGATTGGGAGCTCGAGACGTTTTGAGATTAGAGGCCGGGCTTATGCTCCATGGTTCAGATATGACGGTCGAGAACAATCCGTACGAATCAGGGTTGAGATGGACGGTGCGACCTAATCGTACGGAATATATCGCTGGTGAAGCCCTGCGCAAGATTCGAGACGAGGGTACGCCGAGGCGGATCGCGGGATTCGTGATGCGCTCTCGCGGGATCGCGAGGCATGGGCACTCTATTCACGTTAACGGAGACGAGGTCGGTGTCGTTACCTCGGGTACGCACTCTCCTACGTTGGGAATGGCCATCGCCATGGGATATATCGACATCGCCCAATCCGAAATCGGAACCGTAGTTCAGATCGACGTTCGCGGTCGAATGGTTGACGCAGAAGTCGTGAAGTTGCCGTTCTATCGAAGTGACAGGCCCATCAAACCTACCGCACTACGGCCACGTACTCGACGCTGAGCCGTCCTCCGAGTTTTCGCTTCGCGACATGATGCCAAACATCGTCCAGATGCAAGCTCATAGGTCTGGGTTTACTCAGGAAATGCGAGATCACGACTTTCCGCACATGAATTTGTTAGAGTCAATGCGGTTATCGACATAGGTAGCGACGGAGGCAAACTGCGTTGTATCCAGATGATTTGAAGTACTCGTCCGAACATGAATGGGCGCGCGTCGGAAATGGCGACGTCGCCGAGGTCGGAATTACCAACTTTGCACAGGACACTCTTGGCGATGTTGTGTTTGTCGAATTGCCCGAGATTGGCTCGAAGGTGGATCAGTTCGACAAGTTTGGAGAGATCGAATCGGTGAAGGCCGTGAGCGACCTATTCTCTCCAGTTAGCGGAACCGTTACCGCGGTCAATGAAGAGTTGGAGCAATCGCCCGAACTCGTCAACTCGGACCCCTATGGCGACGGGTGGATCATGGAGGTGCAGCTCGACGATCCATCGGAGCTGGATGAGTTGATGGATTCCCAAACCTACCAAGGAACGCTGGAGTAGTCTTTGACGAGCAACGCCGACTCTCCCCATCCGTTCATTCCAAACACGGCATCTGAACGAGCTCAGATGTTGGCGACGATCGGCGTCGACGATTTTGACGCTCTGATCACCGACATCCCGGAGCAGCATCGTAATTCGTCGCTCCGACTACCGAATGCTGCATCGGAGTTGGAGGTCGCCACCCGCATGCAGGCCTTGGCAGCTTTGAACCAAGATGCCGGTACTAGACCGTCATTCTTGGGCGCGGGCGCGTACCATCACTTCATTCCATCGACCGTGGGCGCGATATTGCAGCGCGGCGAGTTCGTGACGTCATATACCCCTTATCAACCCGAAGCGGCGCAAGGAGTGTTGCAAAGCGGATTCGAGTTTCAGTCGGCGGTTGCTCAGATCTTCGGCATGGAAGTCGCCAATGCCGGAATGTATGACGGTCCGACGGCGTTTGCAGAGGCCGGGTTGATGGCGGCCAGGGTTAGTCGGCGCAATCGAATTTTGATTCTGGACACAGCCGACAAAAGACTGTTTGAAGTCGCTGAAGCTTACGCCCGTTACCAGCAGGTCGAGATTGAAGCGATCAGTCGCGAGTCCGTGTTGAACGGAGACGTTCCCGACGACGCGGCATGTATCGCTTTCCAATCTCCGAATTTCTTGGGCCGGATCGAAGATGTCAAAGCGTTGACAGATGCCGCGCACGCGGCGGGAGCGTTGTCGGTGATGCACACGTACCCGACGGCGCTTGGGATGTTCAAGTCGCCCGGAGAGTTTGGTGTCGACATCGCCACTGGAGAGGGCCAACCGCTAGGCGTGCCATTGACGTTTGGCGGCGCATATGTCGGTCTGTTCACTACCAAGCAGCGCTTCATTCGTCAGTTGCCCGGTCGAATTATCGGTAGGACAACAGACACGCTAGGTCGCACCGGCTACACGCTGACGTTACAGACAAGGGAACAACACATTCGGCGAGAGCGAGCCACCTCTAACATCTGCACGAGCACGCAGCTCATCGGATTGATGGTCGCGGTCTATTGCGCGACTATGGGTCCGAACGGTTTGCGCAAGGTTGCAGAGTTGTCGTACCACAAGGCGCATTATCTGGCGAACGCGATTGACGCACTGCCCGGGTGGAGTGTGATTGGAGGAGGGGGCACATTCTTCAACGAATTTGCCGTCGAGTGTCCGATCGCCCCGGTTGAAGTCAGTAGGCGATTGGCGGACCGTGGGATTACCGGCGGTTTACCCGTCACCATTCCCCCCGATTTTGGGGGGAACACAAGGGGGGCATCCGAAGGAATGCTTCTCTGTGTAACCGAGATGAACAGTCGGCAAGGCATTGATCGTCTTGTAAACGCGCTCTCGGATATCGGGAATGGAGGTGCCGCATGAGTGATGGCGTAGTGCCCAACGCAAGCGTTGCCGACATGCATGATCGGCGTTTGCTGATGGATCGCTCCGTTAGCGGACGGCGAGCGATCGAGATGCCGGCCGCGGATGTTCCGTTGGCGGAGATGCCGAGCGACGATCTTTTGCGCGATGCCGATGATCTGCAGCTGCCGGAGGTGTCGCAACTCGATGTCATCCGCTACTTTACGCTGCTGAGTCGACTGAACTTCTCGATCGACACCAACTTCTATCCGCTCGGGTCTTGCACGATGAAATACAACCCGAAGCTTAACGATCAGGTGGCATCGCTGGGAGGGTTTGCGAATATTCACCCACTGCAAACCGATGAGAGTGTGCAGGGTGCGTTGGAGGTGATGTTCGAACTCCAGCAATGGCTTGGCGAGGCAACGGCATTGCCAGGCGTTGGATTAGCACCATTGGCTGGCGCGCAGGGTGAATACGCGGGACTGTTAATTGCTCGCGCTGCCCTTGAGATGCGCGGCGAATCGCATCGGAAAGTGGCCTTGATTCCGGACTCGGCCCATGGCACCAACCCGGCTTCGGCCGCGATGGCAGGGTTGGATGTGGTCACTGTTAAGACCGACGAATTCGGAAATGTGGATGTTGAAGACCTGCGGGCAAAGGCGGACGAGAACGCGTGCGTCTTCATGCTGACAATTCCAAGCACCTTGGGATTGTTCGAGCCAAATATCATCGAAATCAACAACATCATCCACGACGCGGGCGGTTTGGTTTACGCCGACGGAGCGAATTTGAACGCACTACTCGGTCTCGTGAAGTTGGGAGATTTGGGCGTCGACATCTGCCACTCAAACCTCCACAAGACCTTTTCGACCCCCCACGGCGGCGGCGGACCCGGTGCGGGGCCAGTCATGGTGACCGAAGAACTCGCTTCCTTCCTTCCCGAACCCATCGTCGTCAAATCCGACACTACCCGTCATTCCGGCTCGACCACCCGTCATTCCGGCGAAAGCCGGAATCCAGAGGGGCCGGGGCAGAGCGATATCCCCACTCCCTCCCCCTCACAGGGGGAGATTAAGAGGGGGTCCTACCATCTCACACGCCCCGACAACAGCATCGGGAAGATCAACGGCTTCCACGGCTCGTTCTCCATCCTCGTCCGTGCATACACCTACATGCAATCGCTGGGTGGTGACGGACTGCGCGCGGTATCCGAGAATGCATTGATCAACGCGAACTACATTCAAGCGCGACTCCGCGACCGATTCGATCTTGCAGTGGATCGTCTGTGCATGCACGAAACGGTACTGAGTGGAAAACGACAGGCCGACCGCGGCGTTCCGGCCCTCAGCATCGCCAAACGACTCCTCGACTACGGCATCCACGCGCCGACAATGTACTTCCCCCTCATCGTCCCCGAAGCCCTCATGGTCGAACCCACCGAAACCGAATCCAAAGAAACTCTCGACCGCTTCGTAGCCGTGATGCAAGCTATCGACGACGAGATCGATAGCGATCCAGATTCGGTCAATCACGCGCCGCACACGTTGCCCAACACGCGGTTGGATGAGGCTACGGCGGCTAGGCGACCAGTGTTGAGGTGGTCATCAAATGGCGATTGACGATGCGGAAAATGTGATGCCTATAGATGGTCAAATCACAGGTGTAGCTTGGTTGAATTTTTGGATGGTAAATCTTAATTTACCAAAGCTGGATTGAATTTTTCTTTAATCTCGAAACCGAGGACTAAAATATAACCCCATAATTTTTAACTTCAACGGAAAGGTTCCCTTTTTCTGAATCTTGGCAAAGATGTCTAGCCGACAGCCTCCGCGCCTTCTTCTAGCATCTCTAAATACCGCGAGTAGCGGAACACCCTTCCGGCGGACCTACCGGTTATTTCGCGCACGATTTTGAGTTCACCAAGCAGCTTTAGCGCTGATGAAGCGGCAGGAAATGAAAGCTCAGTCGCGGCGGCAGCTTGCGACACCAATACCTCTGGTCTTGCCATCGACTCGCCGAAAATCTTCAATCCCGAACCGGAACGCCGACCCGCACTCTCGATCTGGACCCGGTCCTCGTCAAACATCCGTCCCAGCCGATCTGTAGTGCGATAGGCGTTGTCGGGCATCTCGATAACTCCTTCCAAGAAAAAAGTCAGCCACGCCTCCCAGTCTCTAGTCCGACGACTTGATTCATCGAGTAGCTAATAGTAACGTTGCCGATGCGTCTTCAGGTACAGATTCAGATACAAAACAGGATCATGCAAAACCTCGGCATTTATTAGCAGAAACGTGATCGACAAGCCGCCTAAACATCCGTTGCCGTCGAGGAACGGGTGAATGGTCTCAAACTGCACATGCGCTAGTGCAACAATTGAGTTTATTCGGGACTAACGATGAGCAAAGCAGTGCTCGCTTGCGACCCCTCATCGCCGGTAGCTACGATGGACATGACATCGCCGATGCTATAGCTATAGGCATCGGAATCGAGCGAGGTGTAAATCACGAATGCCCCACTGCCATTGGCGGTACCATTACCGATGCTAACGTCATAGTCCGTGCCTGAGACTGTGAAAGACACGTCTTCGCCGGGCCAGAATCCAGAACCTGCGATATTAAACTCAATCCCTCCGACATGCCAATAAACCTTCAAAGGATAAAATGAGCTTTTACCCGAAAAAACTGTGATGTTTGCGCGATCATTTTCTTGAGAGAGCGGTCCGGGAGTACCGGGCGGTTCGGGATCATCGCAATGGCACTGGATCGTTTCTGTCTCCAGGACCGCTATGTCCGATATGGCTTGCGGAGCCTCGTCGAAATGAGCAGCATCGACGATCGGCAATTCGATACTCGCACGTGACCCGCGGCCACCTTTTGCCACTATGCCTCCGCTTTGACCGATCATGTATTCATTGGGTACGAGTGTCATTTCTGCTAAGAATTGCCCAAATTCGTTTGTAGTAACGCTGCCGATAACGTCGGTAACGTCACCCACGACTAGGGTAAGCTTGACAACTTCCTCCGGCACGAAATGGTGTCCGTAAATGCAAATGCCAATCTCACTACTGTTCCAGATTACATCCGAATATCGACACGGCCAATCGACGAATTCGATTTCCACGCGCCGATCCTGTAATCCCGGTCTACCAGGAAAAGTGGATGGACGCCCGACACCATCCCATGAGACGCTTTCAGTCCCTGGTGGTGTAATGTTTGTCAGTGTGATTTCCGATGTGGCAGTCCGTGAAATGTCCCGCGACTCCTCGTCAAATCGACATGCGATTGAAAACATGAACGCCGTAACGGCGACAAGGGTCGCGATCGTCAACACTTCGTTGTGAACGTGAGACTTCAGTGAACTGAACATCCCTGCATCATATCAATGCGGCAGGATTAGGTCTGTGGAATGTGTCCTCGGGGATGCCACGACATTGATCAAAATTTCGTTAACCGTGGATGATTTCGATAAATTTTCGGACGTGAAGTCTTGGTTTACTGTGCCTAGATTCAACCTTTCCTATAATTGTAGTACCAATTTACTAGATAACTATGACATACGCGGCACCTTCCCGTCTCTCCACCCACTGGCCTAACACCTATCGTCATTTCTGCGGAGGATACCAATGCAAAACCGCAGTGTCCGTATCAGTTGCGCACCCCTCAAATCTTTCAGATTCTAGTTCACCCTCATGATGTATATTTGCACGTCAGAACCGACGCAACCGGGCACGCATCCAGTCATCTACCCGATCGGCGACCAACGGAGGACAGAATGTACGTAGGCACACAAGTCGCGCCAAGACACGACGAAGACCTCAAGCAGTGGGCGCAACTCGGCGTTGTCAACATCTGCGCCGACCCGCGCGAGGGCAATGCCCATACCTGGAAGCAGGACGATCTCGCGCAGTGGCGGGAGCACGTCAACTCGTTCGGCATCGAGTTGGACATGATCCAGTTGCCCCTGTCGTCGACGCCGATCGAAACGGCCGAGGCGCCGAGCATCATGCTGGGTGTCGATCCAGACCGTGATCGCGAGATCGAGGTCGTCAACACTCTGATCGAAAACTGTGCCGCGGTGGGCATCCCAGCAGTCAAATACAACATGAATTTGATCGGCATTCCGCGCTCCGAACGAGAACCCGGAAGAGGCGGTTCTAGCAACTCAACGATGCGATTTGACAAGATTGCTGACGATAACGCTCCGGGCATCGCCGGCAATGTCTCCGAAGACGAGTTCTGGGAGCGCATCGACTACTTCCTCGAACGCGTCGTCCCCGTCGCCACCGAGAACAAAGTGCGGCTCGCCTGCCACCCCCACGACCCCTACACACCCCCGGGATTCCGCGGCGTCACCCGAGTTTTGGGTTCGCCCGCGGGATTGAAGAAGTTCGTGAACATGCACGAAAGCCCGTACCACGGCCTCAACTTCTGCCAAGGCACGGTGACGGAGATGCTCGACGACCCGGGAGAGGAGATTTTCGACATCATCCGCTATTTCGGTTCGCGAGAAAAGATCTTCAACGTTCACTTCCGCAACATCAGGGGCCACAAACTCGACTTCATGGAGGTCTTCCCCGACGAAGGCTCCATCAACATGTTCGAGTGCGCCAAGGTCTACCAAGAAGTCGGCTACAAATACATGCTGATGCCCGACCACGTTCCGCACATCGCCGGGGGCGACCCACAAGGAACGGCGTTCGCCTTCGTCTACGGCTACATAACTGCGCTTTTGCAGGCGTTAGGCGAGCCGCGCAAACAGCCTTGGGTAACCAAAGGTCCTTGAACCCACCGTCATTCCGGCGAAAGCCGGAACCTATAACCAGCAACATCCTTTACCTTTGTTAAAAGGCGCGCGCGGATGGCGGCGCTTTAGCAAAGACAGCATCCCTTGCTCACCCTAGACAACGAATACATCATCGCCATCTTGATCGCCGCCGTTACGGCGGCGGTTGCGGCCATCTTGGAGGTCGCTCTCAAGATCGTCAAGAGTCGCATGAGGGCGGGCAGGGACGATTACGTGCCTACGCCAAGGTACATCGTCTTGGAAGCGATCGACGGTCCAGCGATATTGATCATCCTGTTGGCGGGGGGGACGTTCGCGGGTGGTTTTGCCTTGGATCATTGGCATTCGGGGCGTGACCTAGATACCGATCTAGCGGCGTTATTAAGGCGAGTTGGCACGGTCGGAGTTGTGGCCGTAAGCGCGTTTTTGGCGACGCGGATCGGATCGTTGCTGCTCGACTGGTACGCGGAAAACGTCGCGCCGAAGACATCCACGCAACTTGACGATCAGTTAATGCCTTCGTTCAAGCGGATGTTGCCGATTTTGGTTTACGCACTCGCTATTCTGTGGGGGTTGGCGATTTTCGAAATCGAAATCAGCCCGTTACTTGCAACCCTCGGCATCGGCGGTATCGCCATCGCATTGGCGGCACAGCCGACGCTTTCAAACTACTTCGCCGGGACGTATGTGATCTCCGAAGGCGAGATTGAGCCCGGAGATTTCATTGAGATCGAGGGTGGTCCATCAGGATTCGTCGAAGACATCTCGTGGCGCAGCACGAAACTACGCTCCCGATTCAACAACCTCATCATCATCCCCAACTCGATGATGTCCGAAAACATGATCACTAACTATTCCCGACCTGCCTTGGCGATGAATGTGATCGTGACCGGGGGCGTGAGTTATTCATCGGACCTTCAACAGGTCGAGGACATCTTGATGGAAGTAGCGAACAAGATCGTGGTGGAATCCGAGCATGCGGTAACGGAGACTGAGCCGCGGGCGGGTTTCAGCGTGTTCGGCGACTCAAACATCGACTTCTGGGTGTTTTTGCAGGCTACAGACCGGGCGGGCTCATTCCAATTGAAGAGCCAATTGATCAAACAGATACTCCTGCGCTTCAACGAAGCAGGAATCGTGATCAACTACCCGATCCGGCACTTGGTCGTGGATGATGTGCCTGAGGAAGAGGAAGGTGCAGAGCGCGAGCCTACGCCGCCAGAACAGATCGTGGAGTTTGTGCGGAAGGGATGAAAGCTTTAGGAAGTAGGGTGTCCCCCGCTCGCAGGGGAAATGTCCGAAGGACAAAGGGGGCCGTTGCGGCGATATCCGGCAGATTCTAGGGAATTCAAGATATTTCGAGATTCTCCGAGAGACGGTCGAGTATGAGTTTCCATTCTCGTTCTACGAGATTGCGTAGCCACTCCAGATAATCACGGTTATCGTCGTTGAACCACTGGTCATGATGATCCAAGACACGGTCACGATAGCCGGCCCCCAACCCCCACTCAGCATCGCAATCGTTCCACAATTTTCGACTTGGTTCCATGTCTCTTTTGTGTATCCGTTCTCCTTCGATCTCGCATTTTTTGAGCAGAGTTTCTACTCCTGTGTTCACGAATCGGCACGCCTGCCTTATCAGCGCATACGCCTCCTCTAACTCATCATCGTCAAGGTAGTGGTCAGTCACAGATGAGAATCCACTTAGTCGGCTGCCTAGCGCGTTGACAGCCAATAGCCTAGCGCCAACACTAAGTTGATCCGGATAATTCAAGTTGTACCACTCGCCTTGGCGTCGAACGCTCGCACGCACTGAGCTAGGATGGGCACTGTTTATGGCAGACATTAATCTCCGCTCGGGTCCATGAATGACCTTAGACTCGAGCTCGCTGTTACTCTTTATCCAGACTCCGAGTCTTCTCGCAGCGTCTCTCTGAACCTCTAACGTTTGCCGTTGTTCGAAATTGTCGATCATCGATCGCGCGTCGTAGATTATCTCATCAAGTTGCGAACGGTGATGTTGTCTTAGCTTATGGACCAGTTTCAGCAACTGCTCCCTGAGGTTCGCCGGTTCATCGCTGCGTGCGTTGAAAAACTCGACTTGTAGATCGGGGAATCCAATCGATTGCATCCTCAGTTCAGCTTGGTCACGCTTCAGGTCGTATCCGTCTTCAACTGTTTCGGCGATAAATCCGATGTCGTCTTTAACAGCCAGAGCCTCGTCAGGGCGGGGCAATGCGACGACGACGGATTTTTTCTCGACACCCGCAAACCTCGCATCCCTCGCTCTCTCAAGTAACCGCTGAACCGTCGGTGACGGCACTGCGTTGAAATCCGAACACATCACGACAACAGTACCTGGATCGTTGAAGAGGTTCCCTATATCGGATCTATCAGCAGTACTATCGATCCCTTTAGTATCGACAATGCGAATTGACAGCAATTCCTCGCCGAGTACAGGTTGAGGCACCAAAATCTCCAACCGCTTGGGAATTGAGAAATCGGGGTGTCTACCGTTGTTGAGTGCTTCGAAATTTTCTTTTAGCCACAACAGCGGCTCTTTACCCGTTGACGTTGCGGTGTACCAGAGCTCACGTTTCGTCCGACGGTCAAGGTTCATTTTCGAGAGAATTTCGACTACAAATTCGGACTCGCTCGCTGACATCTCAGCGAGTTCCCGAGCGGGGTCAACTGTCGATCGAACGATTTTTCCGTCAGAACTTTTCTCTCGTATCCTCCTTTTGATGAGACCGCTCATATTTCTGATAGCTCGTTCAATTTCTTTTGGAGTGCTTATGACCTGTCCCCCGCCATCATCGATACCTTCAGCTGAAACTGATGGATTCTTGAGCAAGTTCGCAAATTCTGAAACTTCTCGACGCAATTCAGAATCGTTCATTGGCTCGATTAACAAGCCATAACCAGGGCCCTGTGCGATGTGGACTTCGCAAATTGTTACGCCACCTCCTCCGACCTCAAGCACGGGAGTGGGGGTCATCGTCATCCGCTCAGAAACCAACAGCCCGGCAACGTTACAAATCGCCGTGGACTTCCCGACTCCGATGTCGCCAACCAAAGCGATCGAGTGTTCTATGTTTTCAACGTTCCGCGCTGCGTCACAAAGACTCTGTTTGGTTTCTTCCAAAAAGTTAGCAAAGGACCGTCTGATCTCGTCATCGTTCAAGACTTCCTCGATGTCCCTCAGGATCATCTCTGTCTCCCACAACAGCGATTCGTCGGGGTGTCCAAGGGCCGGCTTCGGCAGCTGTTTCCAGACTCTCCGAACGCCTTTTTGGAAGTTCAAGGCTTTCTCGGTTCCGATGGCTTCGAGTATCAAATCCAATTCTTCCGTAGTAACATCCCGTTCTCCAGCCTCTACACGAGACAGGATCGTTGGACTCCAGGTCACCATTCGCGCCACGTCCCTCTGCTTCAGGCCGGCGTCTTCTCGAAGACGAGCCAAATACTTGCCAGTGGCTCCGTTCTGCGTCGTGATGTCTCGGCTGGAAACTTCGTTCACGGTCATGGAAACTCCTTTATCAGTGTCGATGTCCACAACGTTAACATATGAATTACAAGAATTCAAGCAACGTTGCGAAGAAATAGCGATAATTAAACGCAAGTTTGCATAGATTTAGTTGGTCTTGACTGGATGATGCATCTTATGGACGGTCGCATTCGAGAATCATGCGCCGTTATTGAGGTCATCAAAATCCGCATGGTCCTTCAACTCGCCGAACTCTCGGACATCGGCACGAGCCAGGGCCAGAACTCCCAACAATCGACGCGCGTTAGTCTATGGTTGTGGGCATGAACGATTGCAACCACACACCCGAAGACATCCGAACGCATCTATCGATGATGCAGGACGTGATCTCGCGTATGGCCGAGAATAGCCGGGCGTGCAAGACTTGGGCGGTGACGCTGGTGGCGGCGATATTGGTGGTGGTTGCTCGGTTTGGGACGTCAGATGACCAGTCTGCCTTCGGTGCACAAGCGGCATGGATAGCACTCGTGCCTACAGTTCTGTTCTGGTTGTTGGATTCTTACTACTTGGCGTTGGAACGTGGGTTTCGCGAGAGTTACAACGTTTTCGTCAAGCGTTTTCATGCGAGGGAACTCAAAGAAGGCGAGGTTTTCATGATTGCGCCATCCGGTTCCGTTCCAAGGCAGGTCTTATCTTGTCAAAAATTGTTCGCGATCTGGCCGTTTTACATTGCGATGGTACTGGTGGTCGCCGTGCTCTGGATGCTGTTACGTTGAGTAGCGTCTTCGGATCGATGCTATTCACAAGGCGTTAACACTTCTGGGGACTCTCGGCCCGCTCTTCCAGCCTTCCAAGCATTCTGAGGTCCTGTTTTCCTTGAACTGATCCTTGCCGATTATGGGATTGGCCCCTTCTATTCGTTGAAACGACTCGTCAATCCACCGACGGAATCTCCGAGTGACCTGCTTTTTGGGCCAGTTGTAAAGATTCGAGTAAGGTTCATCGCCCACCAAATTGATCGCCAATTTCGGTGGCAGCAACCTGGGGTCTATTTCCGAGGCACCGTATTGAGGATGGCACTTAAGCAGTATCCCGACCAGCCCACATCGAGGATTCTTCTTCGTTTTTCGCAGGCTCGAGCCTATCTCCCAATCGACATGCTTACGTTGCCAGGTGCAACACCCAACTAAGACAACAGTGACCGCGGCATCGGCGATGAAACCATCGCGGATGATCTGTCTCACTCTGCTGACGGGCAGATTTGTGTCGTCAATATCTTCGTCCTTGACGGACTTATCGACGATATGTCCATCAAGCAGTTTGGCAAAGCGTTCTTTGAACTTCCGGTCCGAATCGCAATCGTGGAAGCTGATGAATACCTTATGCTTGGGTATCTCTGCCATGGATTGTGCTTGCTTGTTGCGTTTCGCCACAGCAGCACCTAATCAGTCAACAACCACTCCGTCAGCGGCCCAACTTCCCGCTCGCGTGATGCCACGTTGACATCGAGTCGCTCCAAATGCTGCTCCAAGGTCAGTTGACCCGTCGGAACGCTATGCTCTTCGAAGAACCGCTTGATGTCGGATGCCTGCTCAGGTTTTGAAAGAGCTTGTACGCCGCTGACCATCCGCACGATGCTGTTGTCCGGATACATCTCGAGCATTTCATCCCAGTGGGATTTGATGTATTTCCATGCCGCGAACCCGTGGTGGCGGTTGAACATCGCACCGCCAGCTAGGTATGGCGCGTCTTGCGAACGGACTTCGCCGTTTAAGCACATCTCCAACGTGTTCTGAAACTCGCCTTCGCCCGGGAAGGATGCGAGCAGGCTCATGTAGCGTCGCTCTTCTTGGGGTGTAGCAGGGTCCTTGAATCGACCGAGGAAGACTTCGTAGTCATCGGCTGATCCCAAAATCGCAACGGCGTTGGCAGACGCGGACGCTAGGTTGGGTTCGATCGCCTCGCCCGCGAGATAACCATCATGCATTGCGCGCAGTTTCGCCAATGCATCTGCGTTGCGCGCCGTGATTCCCAGCGAACGGGCGAGTACTCCGCGCAACTCGAGGTCGCGCGGTGAATCGTCGTCGCGCGGTTCCCAACCTAAGCGCGTCAGGCCGGCACTATAGAGGGTTGCAAGCCGCGAGCGCATGCGGGCCTTCGCAGCGTCGTCTTCGACGATGCGTTCAAGACTACCCAAGTTGCGCGTCAGCAAAGTCCACACATCTAGGTCGTCCTCGTTCGAATATTGTTCGGCGAGACGAACGTAATCGATTGCGGACGAGTTGCCGGCCGCCATGGCCGCCCACTGGTCGTCTGCCAAGCTGTAGCGCTCGATCGCCTCCATGTCGCCCATCGCGTCGCGCAAGGACGTCATCAGATCGGGCGAATAGTTGACGCGGTAGAAGCCGTTGCTGCCGCTGTTCGCGTTTACCCAACGCACACCCTCCAACTCGGCGATCTCGACATCCTCCTCGCTCATCAGCATCTTCGTGCTGCCGATATTGCCACCGGCGTCGGCGTATTTGATACCCATCGGTATCGGCCACACCGTTTCGTCCGCCAGTTCGGGCTTTTTGTAGAAGAAACGGTTTTGAGTGAGAATCGTCTTATTGCACCCATCGCATTGCTTAGCGTTAACGATTGGGTATCCCCGTTGGTATATCCACGCGTCCATCGTGCTGCGTACTGGTTCGCCTGTGACCTCCTCGAGCGCGTCCCAGAGGTCTGAGGTTTCGGTGTTGCCGTATTCGTGCTTCTTGAGGTAGTGCCGGATGCCGTCACGGAAACGATCCGGTCCGAGATGCTGCTCGAGCATCCGCAACACCGATCCGCCCTTTTCGTAGGTGAGCAGGTCGAACATTCCGTCGGCATCAGCGGGCGACTTGACCTCGTATTCAATCGGTCGCGTTTTCTGCAAGGAATCAACGTCGAATGCGGCCGATCGCTCGAGACTGAACTGGTCCCAGCGTCGCCATTCCGGATTGAACGCGTCGGTGCACATCGCCGCCATGAAGGTCGCGAACGCCTCGTTGAGCCAGATGCCGTTCCACCACTCCATCGTCACGAGGTCTCCAAACCACATGTGGGCGAGTTCGTGAGCGATGACGTCGGCGATTCTCAGGAGTTCTGGTTGGGTAGCCCGTTCGGTATCAACCAAGAGGATGACCTCTCGGAACGTGACGCAACCTAAGTTCTCCATCGCGCCGAAAGCGAAGTCAGGAACAGCCACCAAATCGAGTTTTTCGCCCGGATACGGAATGCCGTAATAATCGGTGAAGTACTTCAGCGAGAAGGCACCGGATTCAAGCGCGAATGGAGTGAGGTGGCCTTTGCCGATGGGATGGATGATGCGGAGCGGTACGCCGTCGACATCGACCGGATCGGTCGCTTCGAAGGGGCCGACGATGAATGCCACCAAGTAGGTAGACATCTTTATCGTGGTGCCGAACTTGACGGTTCGCACGGATCCGTCGTCAGATACGACCTCGGAAATGATCGGACCGTTGGACGCGGCGAAGAGGTCGGCGGGCACAGTCAGGGCGACCTCGAACGAGGCCTTCATCGCTGGCTCATCGAAGCATGGGAATGCCTGCCGGGCATCGGTGCTCTCGAACTGTGTTGTTGCTATCTTGCGCTCAGTTCCCGACTCGTCGGTAAAGGTGGAGATGTAAAAACCCGCGAGTTTGCGATTGAGGATTCCGTCGAAATCGATCGCTAAACGGTACGACCCGGGTGCGGCGTCGCTCGCCAGTTGGAGCGTAACGCGCTCCAACTCCTCGTCATACGTGAAGTCGGACGCTTCGATTTCGCCGTTATTACCGACCAGCCGTGCGGACCTAACGTCGATCTCCTTGGAGTTCAGGAGTATCTCCGAGACCGTTTCGGCGATCTCGATCGAAATCTCAACTTCACCGGAGAAGGTTTCAGCCTCCAAGTTCGGGCTCAGGTGCAAGTTGTAATGACTTGGCACTACCGAACTCGGCAGGCGATATGGGTCGATTTCGGTAGGGGTATTCATTTACTGTTCCACATTCAAGTCGAAATGATTGCCTTTTGGCCGCGCAACGATTGGCGGCACTCTATCTGAATCTAACAACGCTTACAGCATTCCCGAGCGTGACAACGCAGTCACATCGTCAGTTCCGCGTACGACGCAAACGCACCTCTCGCGCTCCTTGTGGAACGCGTTGAAAGGGATTGAAACATGTTCGCCGCATTATCTAGCATCGTTTAATGTCGAAGCTGTATCGGGTTCTTTTCAAACCGAGTCGCTAGTTCGTTGTGTTCGCAAGATTGCCATGTAAAGATGATCCGACAGTCCATTCCCCAAATCTCCAGACACCGGATTTGAGGGGCGTGGCGTGCATACGCGTTGCAATATCCTCGTGCCGCTTCTGGCGGTGCTCATCGCCACACTGGTAGCGGTTGAGTACCCCTCGCAACCCACTGCGCAGGCACAGGCTATAACGACATGCCCCGCTGGCGCTGGAGTTGACGCGTTAGAAGATCCCGGACTGGCTGCTGACTGCGTGGTATTGCTCAACGCCAGAGACGTCTTGATCGGCACGGGCGCGGGCACGTTGAACTGGTCGGGGGACCGTGCAATGAGCGAATGGGATCGAGTCGGGATCGGTGGCTCTCCGCAACGCGTCCACGAGCTTGTTTTGGCTGTAAGCGGCTTGACCGGTGTAGTCCCCGAGTCCTTGGGACAACTGGGCGAGCTCCGAAGGCTGGAACTCGGTTGGAACTCTCTTAGCGGGAAGATTCCACCCGCCTTGGGCAACCTCACTAAGTTGTGGAAACTGAACATGAGCAACAACCAGTTGAGCGGCAGTATTCCTTCGACACTGGGAGGTCTCAGCAACGTCAGGCAACTGAACTTGGGCAGCAACCGGCTGAGCGGCGCCATCCCGAAGGAGCTAGGTGATCTTTCCAATCTGGAAGATCTGCGACTCTATAACAACCGGTTGAGCGGCAAGATTCCACCCGCATTGGGCAACCTCACAAAACTCCTTGTACTCGATCTCTCCATCAATCGGTTGAGCGGGGGGTTGCCGCCCCAGCTAGCCGAGATCAAGAACCTCAGAGATCTGCTGGTCCGCAACAACCAGTTGAGCGGCAAGATCCCACCCAAACTCGGCGAACTCACAGAACTCAAAGAACTTTGGCTTCACAACAACCGGTTGATCGGCGAGATTCCACCCGCATTGGGCAACCTCACAAAACTCGAGCGGCTTCTCATCCACAACAACCGGTTCAGCGGCGAGATTCCCGAAGAACTGGGCGATCTCTTAAGCCTCAAAGACCTGCGGCTCGACGTCAACATACTGACGGGGTGTATACCAGTGGCACTGCGGCCAGCGGTACTGCGGATTGGTTCTTCTGCTCCCCGGATCTTGTCAGAGAGGCTCGGCTTGTATTGGTGTGACATGATTCCCACACCTACGCCGATTCCCACGCCCACGCCGATCCCCACACCTACGCCCGTCAGTAGGGCACTGATTTCTAGGATCGTACCCCCAGTCCGATCGATAACCCTACACAAGGGTGACGCGGTGCGCATCGACATCGATGTCTACGGTGTGCAGAACATCTTGGACAACACTTTGGCTGACGATGTCACGTTCGAATGGAATCTCGTCTACGGCAATGGGAGTTTCTACAACCGCGCGATCCGGGACCTAGATGCAAATAAGTATCCGGAGGGGCGTGTGATCATGCTCACAATACCGGACGTGCTTGGCGATTACATCCTGACCGCGTCGCTCGATCGATTGGAGTGCCAAGACTTGACCGAAGACGATATGGACGATTGCACCGCGGTCATGAGCATCAACGTGCGACGGGAAGGAATTGGGCCGGAACCGACTGCACCCCCGGTAGACCCTCCAGGCGAGATCCCGAGTACGCTGGTTGACGACGCGGGCAACGAGTACGTCGTCTTTTCGCCGACTAAAGGCGGCAAGTTCGAGTCTGACACTGTCAGCATATCTGCTAAGCCCGGCGCAGTTCGGGATGGCGAGTTGATCGGTGTGCGGTCCGGCGAGGACAGCACCGCGAATTGTGAGTACACGTCCGACGGCCGGGCGATGCTGCAAGGCTCGCGCTACCGCATAGACGCCGTGGACGTCAATCGGCGGTCGCTGAAGTCATACCGTCTCAAAGCCCCGGTCGAAGTGTGCGTGCCCCTGCCGTTCCCTATCTCCGAAAGCTACAGTAGCGCAACTTTGGCCGCGGTTGACGACTTCTGCGATCTGACACTGCTCAACAGTCAAGCAAGATTGGATGCTTCGGGTTTCAAGGTGTGCGGCACGATAGGCGAACTGCCGATCACGGTCGCCGCGGCCATCACGGGACCTCCGATTCCAACTCCCACGGCGCCCATGATTGAAGTAGGGGAGGCTGAGGAACTGCCTGATACGGGTGGTGCCCCTTGGCTAAACAAAAAGGGGCCAAACAAAAAGGCGTTGATATTGTTGCTCGTGATTCTCGGCTGCGCTGTCGCTGTAGCCGGCATCGCCACCTACACCTCACCGATCAGGAAAGATGGATTGCCCTCTCCCTAGCCCTCTCCCAGAGGGAGAGGGGATTTCCGAGTAGGGGCAGGTTTGAAACCTGCCCCTACCGGCGACGGGGGAGGGGTGTGCCCTCGGCCAAAGATGTACGTCTCGGGGGGCCTTAAATCGTCTCGAGCGTGTCCTCGGCTTCGCGCGCCTCTACTTCGCCGAACTTGCCGGCGGCAACTTCGCGTAGCTCGGCAAAGTCGCTTTGGATACCCTTCAACAAGATGCCCACATCACTCGAGTGAAGGACGAAGCGGGAGCCTAGCTCAATCGCCTTCGTCGAAGTCTCGATGGACTGTTGATGCACCATCGTCGGTACGCCGTATTTTTCGCCGGTGTCGATGATGTGTTTGAGGACTTCGAGGTACTTGGGATTGTCCACTTCGTCTGGGATGCCGAGCGAAGTAGTGAGGTCGTTAGGTCCCACGAAGATTCCATCGATTTTGGCACATTGCAGAAGTTCGTCCAATCGGTTTACGCAGGGTTCCGATTCGACCCCCATGATGAAGATGTGGTCCTTGTGCCGGTTGTGGAGGTACTCACGCGTCTTTTCGCTGGGCAACTCGCCTGTCAAACCGGCGCGCTCGAAATACTCTCCCTTGAGCGGGTGGAGACGCACCTTGTTGGCGCATGCCCTAACCTCTTCGACAGTTTCACAGTAGGGCACGAGCACGCCGTCTGCTCCAGCGTCTAGCGCGATAGCGACGTAACTATCGTCGGTGTTGGGCGTTCGGATTATGCATGTGACGCCAGCACTCTTGATGCTGGTGACGATCTCGGCAATACGAGCGCGGCTGCGCGAGGTGTGCTCCCAGTCGATGATGATGTAGTCGAGCGTCGACCCGGCGTAGACTCTCGACCATCGCAATCCTTCGATTGCGGCGATCATGAATCCGAATACGGGTTTACCCGCCTTGAGTGTGGCTTTGAGTTGTGCCGGTTCCATCGGTTTTTACTCCATGTCCAGAACCACTTCGCGCCCAGTGCGCGCAGATTCTTCGGTTGCTTCTAATACCTTTAACACGTTTAGACCGTGAACCTGCGGTATCGGTGTGTCGTCGTCACCGCGTTCCAATGACTCGATGAACTCGGTGAACTCGTCTAAGAGACTGTCGCGTTCGGGCACGTCTTCCTTGCGCCAGCTGCCATTGCTAGTGTCGGCGATGTAGAGGGCTGGTTTGTCGCCTCCACCATAAGGCAATCGAAATCGGGCCATCCCATTGGTGAAGAACCAGTCGCCACCATACTCAGTAGCGCCGTGGTCCCAAGCGATGCGGCTCACACAAGCAACGATGCCGCTTTTCCAGCGGATGAAATACATACCGGTGTCATCGGCATTGATCTTGGGATGTTCAGAGTTGGGATGGGTGAACTGCCCCTGTTGCGCCGAGACCGTTGCAACATCGTAGCCGATGATCCACAGCAGCCGGTCGATCTGGTGTGTGCCGTCCATCTGCCCCATTCCGCCACCGCGCTCGCGGTCAAGCATCCATTCGGGACGGTTGTACGGCCCGTACGGCTTGTGCCATACGTCGTATGCCATCAGTACCGATCCAAGATCGCCGCTGTCGACGACGCCTTTCATGGCCCGAACCGCCGGGTAATAGCGCTGAGTATGCGCCGTCATCAACTTGACGCCGTTCTCGCGTGCTGCATCCAGCATCTCTTCAGCCTGCGATGCCCACACCGCGGTGGGTTTCTCCATGTAGATATGCTTGCCCGCGGCGGCGGCATCGAGTGCCGCTTGGTAGTGCAACCAGTGCGGAAGGGTACCGACGATGACGTCTACATCGTCGCGTGCCAGAGCATCGCGGTAGTCGGCAACGAAATCAACGTCCGGATGTCGGTCCTGCCAAGAAGCCGCGACGTCCTCTCGCGGTTCGGCAACCACCTTCACCTCGGCGCCGGGGGTTTTCTTCGCGACATCGATGTAATTGCCGCCGATTCTTCCGGTGCCCAGCACCGCAACTCCGAATGACATAGGGCGTGATCCTGCTTTCTAACTAATTGGTGGCTTAGGCTTAATCCGTAAATGTATCAGCACAGTACCCGCCTATGACGAGATCAGCGTCAAGCCGATATTTAGCGTGAACGTTCTCACTTCAACTTGTCGGATAAGTACATGCAAACCGAATTCGAAATGCTGACTACCAATGCCGCTTCCGCATAGTCAGGCGTTCTTCCTTCTCGTAAGTGGCGGCCCCGCTCTGACGAATAGCCCCAAGCTTTAAGAACCGATTCGTCAAGTGGCGGAGGAATCATCTTTGGATTCTTCTTGATGATCTCGCCTAGAGTCAGTTTGGGGTTTCCTGCGACCTCACGCGCAAGGCATTCGAGTGCTGCCATTGCATGCTGTATCGCACCTGTCACATCTGCTATTGGGCGAACAGATAAAGACCTGATTGCCTCCCGGAACTCTGTTCTAGAGGTGTCGAGCCCCTTGTCCCGAAGCGTCTCGTCTAGGCTTTGTCGCGTAAATTCAGTTGCATCATCGCCGCGCGCATAAATTTCACCATCTCTCAACTGCCAACCGATGCCGTGATTCACGAAATATCTGTTAAGTTCGGTAGCAAATTTTGTTGGTTGATCTTGTGGCATACCACCTCTCGCCTCCTTCTCAATTGCTTCAATAATGTCGTATACCTCATACCATTCACAATAACCAAGTTCATCATAGATTTCTTCTCGAATAGCATCGGTGGACCAATTACCCGGGTTGGGCAACTTTCGCAAGGCTCTGCAGACGACGCCGCGCATCCATTTTGGATCGTCTTTACAGGTTTCGTAACCTATGGCGATAACTGCCTCACGCAACTCTTGAGGTGCGTCAAGACGCACCACGATATCTTTGGCAGTATCACCGTACCCATGTCTCTGCGAGAATCTTTCGGTCATGATAGGTTGCCTAACTCCTGAATTGGCTGCTTTGCACGTTGCTAGATTCCCAATACCTCACGCAACTCCACAACACTCCCAATCTCCATGTCAGGCGCGGGCGCATCGTTTGGATATTCGTCGGTGACACGGATCCAGGCTGTTTTCATTCCGACACCGGCTGCCCCTGTAATGTCGGTGTATGGGTTATCTCCGACGAAGAGGATTTCGGATGGTTGGATGTCGTCGATTCCTTCGAAAGAGAGTTTCAGGCGGCGGGTAGCTTCGTGATAGATGCTAGAGTCTGGTTTGTCGGCTCCGAAGAGGCGGGAAACTATTGCGAACGGGACGACGTCGGCGTAGCCGCTGTGTTCGAGTTTGATGACTTGGAACTTCTTGCCATTCGTCACTACCGCCCACGGGAAACGAGCCTCGTTCAACTCTTGGACGAACTCCATCGCGCCCGCGATCGGCTTAGCTTGCCGACCCATAGAGTTGAAGAACCATTCTTCAAACTCGACAGGGTTCAAATCGATCTCCGACCATCGCTCCATGATCCGTACGGCGGCGGCCTGTCCGTCGATCGTGCCGTGGGGCGACAGCGACCAGAAGAAATCAATCGCCTCGTCCCAACCCATTGTCGAGTTGATCGCTTTTTGCGTGTCGTAGAACTCCCTAAAAGTCGCCTCGAATGCGCTGCTCCGATCCAGTAGGGTGTCATCCAGATCGAACAGCGCAGCCCATATCTGTCCATTGCGCATTTCCATTTGAGGTTCTCAAACTTGATGTTGGATTCAGGATCGATCCGTCAATTTGAAATGGGTGCTAACAGCAGAATCTCGACGGTCACCTCGTCTTCGACGACGAAGATTTGGCTCACGGGAGCTTCCATCCCGAAATCCGCCCACACGAAATTGGCCGTCCCGAGGACGACCAAATCAGTGCCGTTGTCTATGCGTGCGGTGATGTCGAATTCGAGATCGGCTTCGGTTCCGTTAACGTTGACAGTTCCCGTCAACTTGGTTTTCAGCTCCTCATTGCCATCGATGAACGGCGCAGGTACGTCGCCCAAATCAGCGAAGTGAACCGTGGCCACTGGCTGGTTCGGAAACATGCGCTCACGTACGTATCGATCACGACGAGATTGATCGCTCATCAGAGTGTGAAGGTCGATCTCGAGCGATGCGTTGTCGGCGCGGAAATCAACGACTCCGCTGAGCGCCTCGGTCTCGAGCGAAACGACCACATCGGCACCCCGAAGTGTTTCGTCGACTTTGAACAGCGCCTTCGAACCTGCTCCGACCGTATAGCTTGGTGCGAATTCCGACCCGATGCCGGGTCTCTTCGCCCCTGGCCCAGCATCCAACTGGATCGAATCGCCGGCACTGACGAAGTTTCCGGTCGATGTTATCTGCCCGCCTTCGATCTTCCAGATCTCGATCGTGTTCAACACGTCACCGTTTTCATCCATCTCCTGCTCGCCCGCGGCGCCAACGTAGTCGATGTCCTTGCCCTCGCTGATGAGTTGCAATGCTTTGGGGAGATCGCCGGGGCCGACTTTCTCGCCCGGTGCGTTTGCGATCTTTCGGATCGCTGCCTTGATGTCGTCGCCATCTTCGGAACCAGCCTCAGCGATTGCCAACGCAAGGATCGCCGCGGCGTCGAACGCCTCGGAGATGAAGATGCTCGACGGATCACCGCCAAGTTTGGAAGCGTAAAGCTCCTGGAATGCGGTCTGCGAAGGGGTACCTGGTGAGCCGGGTGCGGTGCCGTAGTTGCCTTCGAAGTTATCTGCGCCGACGGTATCGAACATCTCCTGGTTCTTCGTTCCGTCCACGAACATGAACTCGTCGAAGAACTGGCCTTCAACCGCCTCGCGCAGGTATACGCCCGCGGTTTCGGGGTATGACATCGCCATCAGAACCGTTGCTCCGCCCTGCGAAGCCTGACGCAGTTCCGAGGTGTAGCTTGCTTGTCCGCCTTCGATCGGTACGGATGCCGACACCGTTCCACCCAGACTCTCAAACGTCTCCGCGAACACGGTCGAGAGACCCTCGCCATAGGCATTGTTGATGTACATCGTCGCCACGTTATCGTAGCCGAGTTCGTTGGCCACTTGCGCAAGTATGACCCCTTGGAACGCGTCCGATACCGTGGTGCGGAATACGAGGTCGTTGTCATCCAAACTCGAGAGCGCCGGCGAGGTCGACGCAGGCGAAACGAGCACCGCACCATTCGGGATCGTCACCGATTCCGCAACCGCCAACGACACTCCAGACGACAGCGAGCCAACAATTGCCTCAACACCGTCGACGTTCACCAACGCGCTCGCCGCGTCCGTCGCAATCTGCGGACTGGTGCCGCTGTCTCGATGGATCATTTCGATCTGCCTACCATCGATGCCGCCCGATTCGTTGATCAGCAACGCCGCAAGATCGGTAGCAAGAACGATGGGAGGACCGAATACTGCCAGATCGCCGGTGGCGTCGATGAGCGTACCGATCTTGATCGGTTCGTCGCTCGGTTCCATCGCCGTCGGTGCCGCAGAGATGTCAATCGAATCGCCTGGGCTAGCGAAGATACCCGTAGAAGTCACCTGTCCGCTGTCGATCTTCCAGACCTCGATGGTGTTTTGCACATCGCCGTTTTCATCGAAGTCTTGGTCACCCGCGGCACCGACGTAGTCGATATCTGCGCCTTCACTAATGAGTTGCAAGGCCCTGGCGAGATCACCGGGTCCGACCTTTTCGCCCGGTGCATTGGCCACCTTGCGCATCGCGGCTTTTACGTCATCACCATCCTCAGAGCCAGACTCAGCTATCGCCAGCGCGAGAATGACCGCAGCGTCAAACGCCTCAGAAATGAATAGGCTCGACGGGTCGCCATCCAGCTTCGACGAGTAAAGGACCTTGAAAGCCTCTTGCGTTGGCGTCCCGGGAGCACCCGGCGCCGTCCCATAGTTACCCTCAAAGTTGTCTGCGCCCACGTTGTCGAACATCTCCTGATTCTTGGTGCCGTCGACAAACATGAAATCGTCAAAGTACTGACCCTCAACCGCCTCGCGCAGATAGACACCTGCGGTTTCGGGATATGACAAGGCCATTAGGACTTCGGCATCTCCTTGCGAAGCTTGGCGCAATTCAGACGCGTAGCTAGCCTGGCCGCCTTCAATGGGCACGGCTGCGGAAACCGTCCCGCCTTGGCTTTCGAAGTTTTGTTGGAAGACGTTCGAAAGTCCTTCACCGTAGGCGTTGTTGATGTAGAGCGTCGCCACATTCTCGTAGCCGAGTTGCTTCGCGAGCTGCGCGGCGATCACGCCTTGCAATGCGTCCGAAACTGTAGTCCGGAAAACCGTGTCGTTGTCGTCGAGATTGGTGATCGCGGGAGATGTTGAAGCTGGTGAGACCAGAACAGCACCGTTCGGGATAGTAACGGACTCAGCAACGGCCAATGTGACACCGGAGGATAGGGAGCCAACGATAGCTTCCACGCCATCCACGTTGACGAGCGCACTGGCGGCATCGGTTGCGATCTGAGGGCTGGTCCCGCTGTCGCGATGCACCATCTCGATAGGGCGACCATCGATACCGCCGGCTTCGTTTATCAGCAACGCCGCGAGGTCAGTAGCTAAGACAATGGGCGGGCCAAATGCTGCAAGGTCTCCAGTGGCGTCTATCAACGTGCCAATCTTGATCGGTTCACCAGCGGGTTCTTCCGGTTCGGGGGCCTCGGTCGCGGGCACCGGTGTCGCCGTCGGTGGTACTGCGGTCGGCGCAGGTTGAACCGGAGTCGGAGTTGGTTCTTCGGAACTGCATGAAGCTACTGCGACGCTGACGCTCAAAGCGGCTATCAGCAACAGCACAAACACTCCAGACATTCGAGCGGCGGCGTAGGATTTCAGTACTTGCATTTCGTGCATCCGTCTAGTTCCTTTCATCGATGATCGAGCTTGTTCGTATCGTCTTCATTTCAACTGCTTTCGCAGTACTCCTTTACAGCATCCAGATCTTTAACCAGGCCCATTCTGATTACTAACTTCATGACCGGCACGAAGATCCTTGACTTGAACGTGTAGGGCGCAGCATCCATCACCAGCGTTAACTCGGTCCCGCCATCGACAGGCCTCACTGTGAATACCGAATCCCATATCGTTCCGCCTTCGTCGGATACTAGCCTCACTCGCTCATTCTCCACGTACTCCGTAACTTCCAAGACAGTGGATGCTTCTCGACCCATCATCAAACGTGTTTCACGGAAACGCGAGCCGACGCCCTTCCTGACATCAGAAAGAAACTCGACATCGACGATGTGAGGGATCGCCTTGGAGTAGTTGTCGATTTCGGATACCGTGCGGAACACGAAGTCTACAGGTGCATCGATCGTTCTACGGACAGTGGTTCTGGACATTCAATCATTCTCAAGCGGAGTCACGCTCCGATGGAGTTCAATCCATAATCCAGATTCTATCGACAGCCAACTAAACGGACCAATAACGGTTCACCGAATAGACGAGAGATCGATTTCATCACCCGGCAACGCGTAGATGTCCGTGTCCAGAATCGTGTTGTCCTTGACCGTCCAGACCCGCATCCAGCTAACGACGTTCCCATTTTCATCAAAGTCGACATTCCCGGAGGCGCCGACATAATCTACATCCTTACCATCCCTCACCAACTCCAAAGCCTTCGCAATATCCTCCGGTCCGACAACCTCGCCAGGTGGATTAGCAACTGACCGCAACTCGTCCCTGATTGCCACCGGGTCATCGCTTCCAGCCTTCTCTATAGCCAATGCCAGAACCGCAGCCGCGTCGAACGCCTCCGTAATCAACGACGCCGAAGGATCCCCTTCGGTGCGCTCCTCGTACAGTCGCCTAAACGCCTCGACTCCGGGCGACGCGGGCGCGCCCGGTGAAACTCCGAAATCCCCTTCAAAATAGTTGCCGCCAATCGCGTCAAACATCGTCTGACTCCGTGTCACGTCGACAAACATGTAGTCGTCGTAAAACTCTCCCTCGGCCGCTTCGCGCAGCAAGATCTGACCGGAGTCCGGATAGGCGATCGTAACCAAAACCTCTGGCGAGCCCTCAGCCGAGTCGCGCAACTCCGACACGTAACTCGCTTGTCCCAACTCGTGCGAAACCGCGGCGGTCACAGTGCCGCCCATACTCTCGAACGCTTCAATAAACGACTCGTTCAAGCTCGCACCGTAGGCATTGTTCACGTACGTCGTCGATACCCGCTGATAACCCGCCGCTACTGCCAACTCGGCGAGAACTTGGCTCTTGACCGCGTCGTTGACGCGTGTCCTAAACACCATGTCGTTGTCGGCCAAAGCCGTGATCGCGTTCGATGATGATGCTGGCGAAATATGTAGCACCTCTCCAGGAATGGTCACCGACTCCGCAATCGCGATCGTCACGCCCGAAGAAACCGCGCCCAACACGACCTTGACGCCGTCGACGTTCACGAGACCACTCGCCGCATCGGTGCCTCCTTGCTCACTCGTTCCACTGTCCCGATGGATCGCAGAAATCTCTCCGCCGTTGACACCGCCAGCCTCGTTCACCAACTCGAACGCAAGGTCAATCGCCTTCTGCATTCCTGGCCCAAGTGTGGAAAGGTCTCCGCTTACTGGCAACACTGTGCCAATCGTCGTGTCTCCACCATCAGATTCTTCTTCAGATGTGCACGAGTATGCGAACACCAATGACAGAATCGAGACAACCGCCGCAACTCCAATCAACGACGCCTTACCGCGACGATTCCTGCTTAGATTTGAAACCATGTTTCTGGATTCCTTTAACTTCACGTGTGTCAGGGCGTTCACTCTGAAATCGACTCCAATTTACCGAACCGACGATAAATCGATGTCATCGCCCGGAAATGCATATATGTCCGTGTCGACGATTTGGTTGTCTTCGATCTTCCAAACTCGCATTCCGCTAACAACATCCCCATTTTCGTCGAAATCGATGTCCCCAGCCGCGCCCACGTAGTTGATCTCCTTACCTTCTCGCACCAAATCTAACGCTCGGGCGATGTCGCCTGGTCCGACAATCTCGCCGGGGGGATTGGAGACCGGGCGCAAGGCATCGCGAACCGCAACCGGATCGTCGCTACCGGCCTTCTCAATCGCTAACGCAATTACGATCGCACCATCGAACGCTTCCGCGATCAATTGTTGATTGGGATCGCCGCCCGTGCGTTCCTCGTAAATCCGCCTGAAATCCTCGACCGCTGTCGACTGAGGGTTACCTGGTGATACACCGAAGTCGCCTTCAAAGTGATTCCCGCCGATAGCGTCGAACATCGTCTGATTTTTCGTCACATCGACAAACATAAACTCGTCGTAGATACCGCTTTCAGCCGCTTCCCGAAGCAAAGTTTGACCCGAGTCTGGGTATGCGATAGTCACTAATACTTCCGGTTCGTCCTTAGCCGCATCCCGCAGCTCCGCTATGTAACTCGCTTGACCCAACTCATGCGCCACCGCCGCGGTCACCTCACCTCCAGTCCGTTCGAAATTCTCCACAAACGACTCATTCAAACTCGCTCCGTAGGCGTTGTTGATGTACGTCGTCGAGACTCGCTTGTAACCCAACGCCTCGGCCAAACTTGAGAGCGCTTGACTTTTGACGAAATCGTTGACGCGTGTCCGAAACACCATGTCGTTGTCCGCCAGAGCCGTGATCGCTTTCGAGGATGATCCAACCGAAAGATGCAACACACCAGCGGGAATGGTAACTGACTCCGCAATGGCGATCGTCACACCTGATGAATGTGCGGCAATCAAGATATTGACCCCATCGACGTTGACCAAACCGCTTGCCGAATCGGTACCGATTTGCTCGTTGGTGCCCGAATCGCGGTGAATCGCCGAAATCTGGCCACCGTTCACCCCACCAGCCTCATTCACCAACTCAAAGGCAAGATCGATCGCTCTTTGAGCCGACGGACCGAAAGCCGACAGGTCTCCACTGACCGGCATCACCGTTCCAACCTGCACTTCAGCATTCCGCGATTCGCCCGCTTCCTCCGAACCGCACGAACTCAAAGCCAAAGCAAGCGCCACTAAAACGACGCTGGCCGCGATGAACCCAATCATGCGAGAACCAGTCGACTTTGCTAGGAGAAGACTTCGCAAATGCTCACTACCCATACCTGAGAGACAACGTATCTCTAAATTCTAGAATTCGCGCGTCTTGAAAGTACGTCCGGCATCCATTTGCCAGACGATTAACTCGATTTAGGAGGAGGAGGCAACGAGAGGCTGGGTGCCTCGGTGAAACCGAATTCGTTGATCGTCAGCAGATATCCGGCCACCAACATCACCAGAGGCAATGCGATCGCTACCCACAACATTGCGCTCCGGCCTTTCGAACGTTCGAATACCGGCGTTAAGACGCTCGTAAATATCGTCACGATCGCTGCAAGTGGAACTGTGTAGCGGATCGCGCGCGTAATCTCGCCGCCGTACTCGATGGCCGCCGCACCTCCAACGACCAAAAGAAGGAGTACGGTCAACACGATATTGAAGGTCCGGGACCGGGTTTGAATGTCGCCAGGTAACCGAGCCCAAATCATGCCCACGACAATCGCACCTATGACGGAAACGACGGCGATACTACCTGCGTTTGCGATCAGGTCGTCCGGCGATGTCAGGGGTGCATTGACACCCATGGCAACCGCGCCGCCGATCAACGTTGCGACGAACGCGGGCGACCGATTCAGGATATGCCCCCGCACGCCAACGTTGGTTTCTGATGTCTGACTTTCCATATGTAAACGTTGCGCGAACAGAACCGCGGTTACGGCTTAACCATTCCCCCGTCAGCGCGGCGAACCGTATCCCAAGCACCGCCAAACGCGCGATCTTTGTGCGGGAACCTAGCCGCCATCTCCTCATCGATGTCGATGCCCAACCCGGGGTTACCGTTCGGCCACATCATTCCATCTCGTAACTCTGGGAACCCGGGGAACATCTCTAGTGTCCGCTCGCCGGGGATGGAGGCCTCTTGGATACCGAAGTTGTGGCAGTTGATATCGAGCATCAGGTTTGCCGCGTGACCAACGGGCGATGTGTCACCGGGTCCGTGCCAAGCCGTCCGAACACTGAACAACTCGCCCATAGCGGCGAACTTCCTGCCCGGTGTAATCCCGCCAATCTGCGACATATGCATGCGCAGGAAGTCGACGAGCCGATCCTTGATCATCGGGATTATCTCGTGGGGACTGTTCCAAAGCTCGCCCATTGCGATCGGAGTGGCGCATTGCTGACGCACCATCCGAAAATACTCGTTGTCCTCGGGGCTGAAAAGATCTTCAAGGAAGAAGAGCTGATACTTCTCAACCTCTTTGGCGAACCAGACACCGAGAATCGGCGGGATACGCTCGTGAACATCATGGAGAATCTCGACACCATACCCGAACCGATCTCGAATGTGCTCAAAGAGTTCGAGGGCGCCGCGCATGTAGGGCTTCGGTTCAAACACCCCACCAGGATGGGCATATAGCTGATTGGGATCGTAGTCGCGCAACCAAGACGTGACGGGGATCGGTCCCTGAGAAACGTCGCGGGCCACGATGGATCCGTCGCCAGATGCGCCGTGCGACCCGTAAGACGAGTATCCTCGGGTGGCCACCTGAATTCGTATGTGATGAAATCCCTGCTCCATATAGGCGGCCATGCGGTCCGCTGTCTCCTCTTTAGATCCACCGCTGGCGTGAACATAAACCGGAGCCGCTTCGCGCGCCCGGCCGCCGAGCAGATCGTAGACCGGCATCCCAGCCATCTTGCCTTTAATGTCCCAAAGAGCTTGGTCAACACCGGATAGCGCGTTGTTCAGAACTGGCCCGTTCCGCCAGTAAGAAGACACATAGGCTGACTGCCAAATGTCCTCGATATCCGCGACGTTCTTGCCGATCAAGAAGGGACGCAGAAAGTCGTCCACTGCAACCTTCACCGTCGAAGGCCGTTGAGTGAATGTTGCACACCCGACGCCGTAGAGCCCGGGTTCAGATGTCTCGATCTTGACGATGACCAACCGAATATTGTCCGGCTCGGTCATGATCACTCGAATATCGCGAATCGTGACGTTGTCTGCAGCGGTCATGTTCTCTCCTTAGTGAAAGTTAATGATACGAGTCCCCTTCGCCCCAACTCAACCATCACCCGACGCACATGCCTTCATTTCTCGTTAACATGCGAACATGCGATACCGGCAACTGAAGGAGTAGTTCGATGAAGGCTATGACTTGGCACGGCGGCAACCACTTCACACTCGACGATGTCCCAGATCCTGAGGTAAAACCGGGTTTCGTGCTCGTCGAGATCGACACCACGGGCATATGCGGAACCGATGTTCACATCACACAAGGACTCTTTCCTTCGGAGCCACCAACCATCCTCGGGCACGAGGGCACCGGCCTCATCGTCGAGGTTGGCGAGGGCGTTTCAGATGAACGCATCGGTCAGAGGGTCGTATTGAACCACAGCGCTCACTGCTTCGAGTGCTGGAACTGCAGAAACTGGAACGTCTCTCGCTGCCAAGTTGCACCCGTCTCTTCCAACGGCCTATTCGCCCAATACGTCGCATTGCCCTCCCGCACCGCTCTTGAACTGCCCGAAACCCTCGATATCGAGACCGCGGCCATGACCGAACCCGCGGCCTGTTGCCTCTCGGGCGTCGAAATGCTCGACATCCCATACCGCGCCACTGGTCTCGTCATCGGCGCGGGCATTATGGGACTCTTCACCGCCGCATTCATGAAGACTCACGGCGTTGATACACTCGTCGTTTCTGAGCCGGTAAAGGTCCGCCGCGAAATGGCCAAGCAGTTCGGCGCTGACATCCTCCATGATCCCAACGACGTTCCGCTTGAGGAAGTGATGGCCGAAGTAACCGATGAAGGCCGAGGATTCAGCGTTACTGCCGAAGCGGTCGGAAAACCACAACTCGTCGCCGCCTGCGTCAACGTGACGAAACCGCGCGGGCAAGCCCTCATGATTGGTGTATGCCCAGAAGGCTCGCCGCTCCCCGTTGACCTCTACGACATGCATTTCCGCGAAATTAAACTCGTCGGCGCCTTCGGACGCGGCAACGTGTTCCATCGCGTTCCAAGCGAGTTGAGCAAATTGAACTTGGAGAACGTCATATCGGGCAGATACCCCCTCGCGGATCTTCCCGATGCCATCACCGCCTCAGCCGAGGGACTTGGCGTCAAATTCGCCATCAAACCAAACAACTAATCATCACAATCTTGGGAAGTCCGATATGAAGGCGATGACCTGGCAAGGCGGAAACCGATTCACTCTTGACGATGTGCCGGAGCCGGGGTTCGTGGTAGTCAAGATGGACACGACGGGGATATGCGGAACGGACGTGCACGCCACGCAGGGACTCTTCCCGTGGTATCCGCCGCAGATACTGGGACACGAGGGCTCTGGTGTGATCGTAGAAGTCGGCGAGGGAGTCACCAAGGACCGGGTAGGTCAGCGAGTGGCGGTGAACCGCAAGGCGCAATGCAACGAGTGCTGGAGCTGTCGGAACTGGAACACCTTCCGTTGCGAGGTCGCTCAGGAGTCCTCGGACGGCATGTACGCGGAGTACATCGGCCTCGACGCCCGGGCCGCTATCGCGCTGCCGGATGATCTCGATATCGAGACTGCGGCACTTACGGAACCAGCGTCGTGCTGTCTGGCAGGGGTCGAGTTGCTCGACATCCCTTACCGCTCAACGGGTCTGGTCATCGGTGCCGGCGTCATGGGTCTGTTCACAGCCGCATTCATGAAGTCACACGGGGTCGAGACACTGGTGGTGTCTGAGCCGGTAACAGTACGCCGAGAAATAGCGACGCAGTTCGGGGCCGACATCCTGCACGATCCCCGCGACGTCCCGCTGTCAGAGGTCATCGCTGACGTCACCGACGAAGGTCGCGGTTTCGATGTCACCGCCGAAGCGGTCGGCAAACCGGAACTCGTCGCCGTTTGCGTCAACGCCACAAAACCCCGCGGCCAGACGCTGATGATCGGCGTCAGTCCGGAGGGATCATCGCTGCCAGTCGATCTCTACGACATGCACTTCCGCGAGATCAAGTTGATGGGTTCGATGGGTCGCGGGGACGTGTTCCATCGGGTGCCGAATGAATTGACGAAGCTCAATCTCGAAAACGTGATCTCGGGTCGCTATCCACTCGCCGAACTGCCGGACGCGATCACCGCCTCGGCGGAAGGTCTGGGTGTCAAGTTCGTAATCAAACCAAACGGTTAAACCCCAACAATCAAGGAATTTCGACATGAAGGCTCAGACCTGGCACGGCGGTGCCCATTTCACCCTCGACGACATTCCCGACCCCGAACCTTCCCCTGGTTACGTAGTCGTAGAAATCGACACCACCGGGATCTGCGGCACCGACGTCCATGTAACCCAAGGCCTGTTTCCGAAAGATCCGCCACAGATACTGGGTCACGAAAGTTCCGGCATCATCGTCGAAGTCGGCGATGGGGTCTCCAAGGATCGTATCGGCCAGCGCGTGTGCGTCAACCATCCGGCGAGCTGCTACGAGTGCTGGCATTGCCGAAACTGGAGCGTATGCCGCTGCGAAAACCAGCCAATGATATCCAACGGCTACTTCGCCCAATACGCCGCCGTCGCATCGCGGTCTGCCGTTGAGATACCGGAGACGCTCGATTTGGAGACCGCCGCTCTGACCGAACCGGCTGCGTGTTGTCTATCGGGTGTCGAAATGCTTGACATCCCGTACCGTGCTACCGGCCTCGTCATCGGCGCTGGCATCATGGGCCTCTTCACCGCCGCTTTCTTGAAGTCCCACGGCGTCGAAACGCTCGTCGTTTCGGAACCGGTCAAGATCCGACGCGATATGGCCAAGCAGTTCGGAGCCGACATCCTCCACGACCCCAACGATGTACCTCTTTCGGAGGTTGTCGCGGACGTCACAGACAACGGACGCGGCTTCAGCGTAACCGCCGAAGCCGTCGGCAAGCCCGAACTCGTCGCCACCTGCGTCAACTCCACAAAACCCCGCGGCCAGACCCTCATGATCGGCGTCAGCCCGGAAGGATCACCGCTCCCCGTCGATCTGTACGACATGCACTTCCGAGAAATCAAACTCATCGGAGCTTTCCGACAAGGCGACGTCACCCACCGCGTCCCAAGCGAACTCGCAAAACTAAACCTCGAAAACGTGATCTCCGGCTGCTACCCTCTAGCCGACTTACCCGAAGCGATCACCGCATCCGCCGAAGGCCTAGGCATCAAATTCGCCATCAAACCAAACGGTTGATAAACGAGTATTCACTGACGAGGACCGTGTGAGGATGACGGAATCGGATTGCGAGCGGATATTCCCTAACTGAGTCGAGAATCCGGACGGTTCTCGATCAACGGCAGGTGATGATCGGGATTCGTAACGACCGCTGTTAACCTGTGTGGCATGACTGCGCTAGACGAACAAACCGCTTTTGGCAATATGCGAGAGCAGCAGAGCGGTGGTTGTCCAAGGAGCACAAGCGTCGTTGACGAGGCGGATGCGGTGACAGTGCACGACAAGATCCAGGCAGCGATCGCCACCAGCGAACGGTTGATGCTTCCTGGGGGCAACGAATTCATCGTAGAACGGTCCGTGACCGAGTTCCGCTATCGCGGTCGAGTTTTCGACATCCTTATCAAAGGTCGTATCGTCCGCGGTCCGCTCGCCGTACGGCTCGGCAGCGTGAGCGTCGATCTGATCGTTGAGGTGGGTGTCTATTCGTTGAAGACACCGGACTGGGAGAGCGGCATCTACGGCATTAACGCCCTAGCGGTCGAGGTCGACGTCCTAGCCAGTAGAAAAGGGCGAGACCTGATAATGCGTTGGATGAAGACGAAACTCTTGGAGCGAAACACCCGCATAGAGTGCGTCGACATCCAATGCGGCGTAGCGCGGTCGGCGGCGAACCGTTGCATCATCTGTAAGGTCAAAATCCGACTGGAGGATACGCCGCATGGCAGGTGCGACCGCTGCTGGCGTCTATGGGGTGATTTCTACCCTCCGCCTGGCCAAGTCGCTCTCATGCGGATTCTGCTCGGCCCAGCGTCGCGACAGCTAACCAGACGAAGCAGTGCTGCGCCCACAGATCCACGTAGGGCCATAGATCGGCAATTGGTCGATGAACACGGCGTCTAGGATTCGTCACGCCACTGACATCAAGGGCGGCCGAGGCTCACAGACGCAACCGTCTCCATCCCCGAGCGACCCTATGTCGCGCATCTCAACCTCCAATTCAAGTTCGCGAGTTTCGTAGATGGCCGTCTCTAGGCCGGCATCGTAAATACGTTCCATGCAGATAGCCAGTCGCCTTGCCAAATCGTCTAATCGTTCGGCATGAATGTCTCAGAACCCAACGGTTAGCATCACCGCCCATACAACTCCGTCCCACGATGGAACGCGAACCATCCAAACCAGAACGAGACATTCGAAGGGACGACCTCCAACACGGACGACGCGTCTTCAGAGTCTGTTAGCCTCTCTCGGCTAACTTCCCATTCCTTGCCGTTGTTGTCTAAAACCTTGTCAGGGAACCCGGCCTCAAGCGCGTCATCTGGCAATCGGAATTCCAGACCATCCGGATTTTCAAAAATATGAGCGTCAGAAGACGTTGCCGAAGCAATAACCACGACTTCCACGTCGCCAATGCTGTCGTGAACGATCCGTTCCTGGCGCAACAGCCCAATCGGATACGCCTTTTCAACACCGTCCAGAATTACACCCAACACCTCTGCTTTAGGCGCCAACTCGTCATCCCGGTACGCGATCGGGAACATCGTCTCAGGATCGGCGCGGTATGCGAAGTAAATGGATTTATCGTCGTCTTCGTGCGTATAAAACCGCGCGGTGTAAAGTGCACCTTCACGTGTAATCACCGTCGTATCCGGATGCTCCGCTCGCCAATCTCCCCAAGTGGTTCTAGCGGTTGCGAAGTATCCGAGTTCAATTCCACTCCCGGCTAGTTCCCCGACAATCGGAGTACCTGTGAACTGGTGCCACAAAGAACGTGTCGCCCGGTCATACATCACCTTGTTGCTGCGGAAGAGCAATCCCGACGTTCCGAACGTCGTTGGCTCCCCATTGATGTAGGCGCGATACCCGATCGCGCTGTTGCAAAGCGTTCACCACGTGAGCGATAACGGCTCACCTCCGAGAACATCATTCACCAACTCGTGCGCATTCACGATCCGCAACGGATACGCCCGGTGCTCGCCATTGATCGAAACTCCGATCACCCGCTCATCATCCTCCAAATATTCCGCTCCTTCATCGTCGACGTTGACATGTGCCGGATTTTCAAGTGGCGGTATGCCGTCGGGGATGACTCCGCCCCACTCGATCTCCGTCAGATCCACATTCGTCTTGCCGTTCAGAGCTGGGGACAGAAACGCACCGAAGCGCCCGTCGATCTGCCGCAGGTAGTTGATCTTCCACTCGCCGTACTCCGACGGCACAGGGTACTCTTCGCTATGTCTTCCAACCCATTCCGACCACGCCTTCCAGTCGTCACCGAAAGCTGCCTGCCCCGTCAAATCCGCTAAAGTCACTATCGCAGCGGTGATAATGTCGCGCGAAAAATAATTCCGAAGCGATTCTAGGATCACGCGAACCTGCGACGTGTCCTTCTCCTCCCGAATCCTCTCAAACGCGTCTAACGTCCGAGTGTTCAACGGCCCGAAACCCGGCGATAAGTCGAAACCCGCGAACACCAGGTACATCATCGTGTTCGAGTTGTAGGGTACCGGCGTCCGCGTCGGCGGCACCGTCGGTTCCGTTTTTGCTGTGGTCTCCGTAGAAGTAACGATCGTAAACACATCGGCCAGAGCCGGGGTCGGACTCGCGACTGTTGCTGTCGAACTCCGATCCGCCACCCAAGACATCGACACGAGCAGAATCACCGCCAATACCGCCAACGCTCCAAAAAGCGCGACGACTAACACGATGTTTTTGCTGTTCATCTCATGAGTACCCTGCTAGCGTGGCCGATGTCAGGATAAATCCCAACAGCGACAGCTCCCGTGAGAGCTGCTCCTACTGCCGCCTCTTCCCGAACCTTGCCGATCGATATCGGTCCACCAAACGCCTCCTCCAAACACTGTCTTAGAGCCGCATTAAGGCGCAATCCATTACCTGAACCGACGATCCTTTCTCTGGTTCCGGCTCCCAGATCGATCGCGCTTCGATACGACTTTGCGAGTTCCGACGCCATCGAACGGAATACCGCCAGAGTCATGGAAGCAGGCGTGAAATTGCCCGGTGTTATGCCAGAGAACGTACCGCGAGCATCCGGACGTTCGCGTGATCCCGTGAAGAGTGCAGATGAAGTCATAGCGTCAGTAGTTTGATCGGTTAAAACCGCTTCAGCAAGTATCGCGAGTCTCTCATAGACCCTGTCTTCATCTACGTCGTCGACGTCGAACACGGTTTGTGCCGTCCGCACGAAAAAGTCCTTCAACGCACGAAATGTCCGTCCACCAACCACACCGACACCAGCCAAAAGAAAACCGCTCTCAACATGCGGACGAAGCTCCAACCATCCGTGATCGATCGAACCATCGCTTGGATCCCGCTTCAGCGACGACAAATCCCCTAGGAATACCGTCGCTTGCCCACCCGTCCCAATGTTGATCGCCACCGTGTCATTCGCGTCATCGACCGCACCGACAAACGCACATTGATGATCGCCAGATGGGACGGATACAGGCGTCCCTGGCCGTATGCCAGTCAGACCGCTAAGTTCGTCCGTCAACCCACCGATAACGGTGCACGAATCCACGATCTCCGGAAACAATCCACGGCCGATTTCGAGTTCACCGATCAACTCATCATTCCAGTCGCGCTTGGGAACATTGAGAACGCCCCAACCAGCTGCGTCGGTTGCGTCAGTCACCGGCCGCTTGGAGCCAACTAACTTGTGCGCCAGGAATTCTGGCGCAGTGATAGCCGCCTCGGCGTTAGAAGGCATCATGCCCATGTAGTCCAACCAAAACAAGGTCGGGGCCGTGTATCCAGTTACGATCGGACATCCCGCATCTCTGAACGACGGCAATCCCGCACCCCTTCGTGTCGCTCCGCCCTTGGATGCCATCAAACCCAAGAAATCACCACCATCGCCGTCAACTACGTCTTTGCATCGCTGGTCCTGCCAAGCGATAAACGGCCCGATTGGTGAACCGTCAGAATCCAAAAGCTGGCAACCCTGTTGCTGTCCGGTAACCCCGATAGCGACCACCTCATCAAAATCCAATCCCGAACGCAACTCGTCAACGGTTCGGACAACGCGCGCGACCATCGCTTCGATGTCCCATTCCGATCTGCCAATAACTCGATCGTGTGCCGAGGTAGTCTCAGCATCGTTGGGCGCAGAAAGTGAAGCGACCATCTCGGCTCCGCCATCATCGACACGAACCGCAACGACCGTCACCGAAGTTGAACCAAGATCTATGCCTAACGCCACGCGCATGGGCATAGTTTATGCACTGAACGCGTCAAGGGACGATCCAGGACACAAAGCACAACCTACCGATGTGGTTTACCAGTAAAGAGGTCAAACGGGCGGCATTCTACCCGTAGTTGCAGCCGATGCCCTTGTAACCTATCTCAACTTCACCGTCAGCGGTGACGAGAACAGGAGTAATGCGGTCACCGCCCGAAAGCCGCTCGACCTCGTCCCACATTTGCGGTTGCTTAGATACATCGATCTCTTCGTAATCGATGCCCTTGGTTACCAGTTCCGACTTGAGCATGTCGCAGTACCCGCAGGTTGGATGGGTATAGACGACTGCCTTGTCGCGGGTTGGTTCTTTGGTTGGCATGGTTCGGATTATACCCGTTGGATCCAGTCGCTAAGTTCCGCGCCTCAACCTTAGAGCATTCAAAGACACCGACAATGACGAGAGCGCCATCGCCGCGGCAGCAGCGACTGGGCTAAGGAATCCGCTTTCGCTGATGATCATTCGGAGATATTCGGGCGGCGGAGAATTCGCGAATACTGGATGCAACACTCCCGCGGCAATTGGAATGAGAACCACGTTATACGCGAACGCCCAGAACAGGTTTTGCCGGATCACCCGCACCGTTGCCCGGCTTATCGAAATCAAGCGCGGTACTGCGGTCGGTTCATTGTTGACCAACGTCACATCCGCCGACTCGATTGCGATGTCGGAACCACTGGCCATCGCGACTCCTACATGCGCGGCCGCAAGTGCCGGCCCGTCGTTGATGCCGTCGCCGATCATTGCCACTTTGCGGTCTTGATTAGATAGTGCGCTCACCCGAGTAGCCTTTTCGATTGGCGAAACTTGGGCTTCAACGTGTTCGATTCCAACAGCTTCCGCGACGACCTTCGCGACCTCTGCTCGGTCTCCTGTAATGAGATGCGATTCGACGTTCATTTCGCGTAGAGATACGACGGCTGACATGGCATCGTCGCGAACGGCGTCCTGCAGTCCGATCGCGGCGACCGGCTGCCCGTCAATCGAGATCGACACCGGTGTTTGGGCGTTTGCTTCGATCCGCTCGACGGCGTTGAAGATCTCGCTGTCTGCATCGAGTGAGATCGCTGACGGATTCATCACGGCGACGACTCGATCATTGACCGACGCGTACACGCCCTGACCAGTAATCGATTGGAAACCTTCAGATTCAGGGAGGACGAGGCCACGTTGGCGCGCTTCGCTGACGATCGCCGTCGCTACCGGGTGCTCGGAATAGATCTCAACCGCGGCAACAACGCTCAAAACCTCGTCTTCTGAAAGAGCGGAAGTAGAGTCGACGTGGATCGAGACAACTTGGGGTTTTCCGGCGGTCAGAGTCCCAGTCTTATCAAACGCCACGGCATCAACGGTCGCCGCTCGCTCGAGAGTCGTGGCGTCTTTGATCAATATCCCGTGCTCGGCGGCGCGACCGATGCCGGCCACCACCGCTGTTGGTGTCGCCAATCCCAGCGCGCATGGACACGCGATCACAAAAACCGTTACCGAGATCAACAACGCGTTCGGTAATGACGGGTCCGGCGCCGCCACGAGCCAGAATAGGAACGACACCAAACCTGCAACAAGGACAGCCGGCACGAACTTCGCCGTCACCCGGTCAACAAATCGTTCAATAGGTGCACGAGTTGCTTGGGCCCGCTCTACTTGGCGGATGATTTGGGCGAGAAGTGTGCGCTCGCCTATCGTTGCGACTTTGGCCTTGCAAGCGGCCGCAATATTCAACGTCCCAGCAAAAATCGCGTCACCCGGTTTCTTCACCACAGGCATGCTCTCACCGGTGAGCATCGACTCGTCGATCTCGGCGGCACCTTCAATCACTTTTGCATCTGTAGGCACTCGTTCGCCGGGACGAATCACAACCGTTTCTCCGACCTCGATATCTCCGATGTCAACCTCCTGGACGCCGTCGGCACGCTCCACAAGAGCCGTGCGCGGTTGCAACTCAATCAGCAACCGAACCGCTTCACCTGCTCGCAATCGGGTCCTTCCCTCCAACCAACGTCCCAACGAAACCAACCCGATGATCGCCGCCGGCACTTCGAAATATGTCCCGATGTGATGTTCCGGTACGACGAAGCTCGCGGCATCAGACCACAACGTTGAATCACCGAGTATCAGCTGAGATACCGTCACCAGAGCGCTGTACCCGAACGCAACCGAAGTGCCGACCACGACTAACGTGTTCATGTTGGAGGTTTTGCGTTTTGCAGCCGCCCACGCCGATCTGTAAAAGGGAGCGGCGATTCGCAACTGGATCGGAGTGGCGACCACCAAGAACAGCAGATTCAGCGCATAAGCCGGAACATCGGGCGCAAACGCGGACCGCGCCATCGTCGCAATCATGATCGACACCATCGCCGCGATGCTCACGATCGCACCGTTTCGAACCGCCACAAGCTCTGATCGTTGCGCTTCGAACCTAGATTCGTGGCCGCTTCCCAACGCATCAGCTGCCGCATCCGCCGACCTCGCCGACACATCGATGCCGTAACCTGCGTCGCTCACTGCTGCAGAGATGGCACCGAACATCTCGCCGCCACTTTCCAAAGTGTCCGTGTTCGCGTCCGAGAAGTTGACATTGGCGGAATTGGTCGCCAACGACACATCGGCGGAGTCGACGCCCGGGACCGACGCTATCGCCTCGGTAACGTGCGAAACGCACGCGGCACACGTCATTCCGCGGATGTAAATGGTCTTCGAAACCATCGCACGCGCCCCCTGGTCATGATGATCGGGCTGCTATGTATAGCAGTCTCGATAGTTTAAGGTTAATCTGCCAACGCTCAATCCAACGGAGAATCCATGGCACAAAGCGAATCTTCGTCTGGCTTGCCGCGCCGCCAAATCTTGATCACGATGGCGTGCGCAATGACTGGACTGTTTCTCGCCGCGCTAGACCAAACCGTGGTCGGCACGGCGATGCCACGAATTATCGCGGATCTCGGCGGTTTCGATCGATACACATGGGTGACTACGGCCTACCTGGTCGCATCAACCATCACCGTCCCGATCGTCGGTCGGCTTTCCGACATCTTTGGGCGGAAGTGGTTCTATCTCGTTGGATTGATCATCTTCATGATCGGCTCATTCGCCGCAGGCACCGCGACCTCGATGAACCAACTGATCGCTTTCCGAGCGTTTCAAGGATTGGGCGGCGGCGTGCTGATGTCACTGGTTTTCGTTATTGTAGGCGACCTTTATGCGCCCGCGGAACGCGGAAAAATCCAAGGCGTCATCGCCGCGGTTTTCGGCATGTCATCCGTCATCGGACCGACCCTCGGGGGTTTCATCACCGACACCCTTTCGTGGAACTGGATCTTCTACATCAATCTCCCAATCAGCATCCCGTTGATCATCGCGATGACGCGGTTCTTCCCACGTATCGAACCGCAACCAATGGACCGAACCATTGACGTTCTCGGTGTAATCACGCTCATCGCGACCGTCGTGCCGTTGATGCTCGCGCTCTCAATTGCCGGAGATTCAGGTTGGACATCGTCCCAGGTAATCATCCTCTTCGCCGTTGCGGCAACCGCGGTCGCAGCCTTCATTTTCGTGGAGATGCGGACACCCAACCCGATAATGCCGCTTCACATATATACGAATCCGATTCTGGCGGTCACTATTCTTGCGACCTTTGTGACTGGGTTCGGTATGTTCGGCGCCATCATATTCATCCCGCTATTCTTCCAAGGCGTGTTGGGAGCATCAGCCACCAGCAGCGGCAGTTTCCTGACGCCGATGATGCTAGGAACCGTGATCGGAGCATCCATATCCGGGCAGGTCGTCTCGCGGCTTGGCAGTTATCGTTGGCCTGGTCTCTTCGGCGTCACGATGATGTCGATCGGTCTATTCCTGTTGTCCACCACGTCGGAAGCAACGACTTACCCCATCGCGATCTCATTCATCGTATTGCTCGGATTCGGACTCGGTTTCACCTTCCCCTCGTTCACCATCGCAGCCCAGAACGCGGTCGAACACCGCTTTTTGGGAATCGCCACGTCGACCGTGCAGTTCTACCGAACCATCGGAGGTGCATTAGGGCTGGCGCTATTGGGTTCACTAATGGCGAATCGGTTCCGCGCTAATCTGAGCGATTCATTGCCATCCGAGGTCCGGGAATCCATCAGCGGCGACGAGATTGCGGAATTGGCCAACAACCCGGCAGCAATGGTGAATCCGGAGGTGTTGAACGGTATCGTAGCCAATTTGGGGTTAGCGGATGGCGCCACAAGCGCAATGCTCGACGGGTTGCGCACAGCTTTGGCTTCATCGCTTTCCAGCGTTTTCCTCGCTACCTTCTTCATCTTGGTGACCGCAATCGTTATCGTCCTGTTCCTCCGCGACGTGCCGTTACGCAGCGCTTCAGGACGTGGTGGACCCCCGCCTACGGCAGGCGAATAACGAATTTCGACATCGTTCGCTGCTCCTCAAGACCGATTTGGGAAATTCACGACAAAACTGCACGTAAACCCACTAGACAAGCGCCGCGCACACGTTTAGCATTAAGATAGTGCACGTAATCCGCGGCCACGCCTTAAACAGGCTTTCCATAGCGCACCCGCGGCTGGAAAAACTCTCCAGCTGGGTAGGGCGCGTTTTCGCGCGAAACGGACACAGCCGTAATCCGTCACCTGTGCAGAACCCCAGCATTATCGACTAGGCCGAACCGTCGTTGCTGATTCTCAGACCTGCACTCAAGGAGAACTGAATGGTCATTTCACATGCGTTGACCGCTGGCGGCAAGAGCCGCGCATACCGCACCTTTGGCGAAACTAACGTGCCGACGGATATGCCGGACCTGATTCAGGTCCAAAAAGATTCTTTCGATTGGCTGCTCGGCGACGGACTCCACCAACTCTTCAAAGAGATTTCGCCTATCACTGACTACTCGTCGGACAATCCCAAGTACGAAATGAGTCTGACCGAGCACGAGATCGGCGAACCTGAGTTCTCCGAAGAAGAGTGCCGCGAACGCGAAATCACCTACAGCGTGCCTCTTCACGTCACGATCGAGTTGAAGATCAACGAGACCGACGAGATCAAAGAGCAGACGATCTTCTTCGGCGACATGCCTAAGATGACCGAGAACGGCACCTTCATCATCAACGGCGCCGAACGCGTCGTAATCTCGCAACTCGTCCGTTCACCGGGCGCGTACTATTCGCAAGACGAAGATCCCGCCACCGGCAATCGACTTTGCAGCGTCAAGCTGATCCCGTACCGCGGTGCATGGGTCGAACTCGAAACCAGCAACCGAGACATACTTTTCGCGAAGGTCGATCGCAAGCGCAAGCTGCCGGTTACCACACTGCTGCGCGCGATCGCCGCGGTTGAAGATGGTTCCGAGCACGACCAGGAATCACCTCTCAAACTCGACTCACTCGAGGCGATGCGTGAAATCTTCGGCGATCCGGCCGAAGGCGACGAAGATGCCGAAGTGCGTGACTTCATTCGGTCGACGTGGGAATCAGATGCCGACGCAAAGGACGAAGACGACGCGCTGAAAGAGTTCCACAAGCGAATGCGACCGGGCGAACCAGCCACCGTGGATGGTGCCAAGCGCCTCGTCTCTCAGATGTTCTTCGACTCGCGACGATACGATCTGGGCGATGTCGGGAGATACAAGCTCAACCGGCGCATCGACGTCGACGTTGAACTCACTCGCCGAACCCTCACCAAGCGCGACTTTGTCAACATCATCAAGCGCATGATCAAGGTCAACGAAGGCACAGCAGTGCCCGACGACATTGACCACCTCGGCAACCGTCGCGTCCGAACCGTTGGCGAATTGATCCAGAACCAGATTCGCGTGGGTCTCGTTCGGATGGAGCGCGTCGTCCGCGAACGTATGACAACGCATCCGGGCGAAACCACCCCCGCAGCGTTGATCAACATTCGGCCAGTCGGAGCCGCAGTCAAAGAGTTCTTCGGCGGTTCACAGCTGTCCCAGTTCATGGACCAGACCAACCCGCTGTCTGAATTGACCCACAAGCGACGCCTCTCCGCCCTCGGCCCCGGTGGCTTAACGCGTGACCGGGCCGGCTTCGACGTCCGTGACGTACACCACTCTCACTACGGCCGTATCTGCCCGATCGAGACCCCCGAAGGACCGAACATCGGACTTCTCGGCTCTCTGGCAACCTACGCCAAAGTCAACGCATTCGGATTCGTCGAAACACCGTACCGAAAAGTTCGAACGTCAATATCGAACCGGTCCGATGATTTGATCGGACGTATGCTGACGGAAGACGTCCGAGAAAAAAGCCGCAAGACCATCGTTGGCGAAGCGGATTCCATAATCGATGAAGACCTCGCCAAACGCCTCCGCAGGCTTGGTGAACAGCAAATCGAAGTCCGACCCTTCATCTCGCTCAACGCCGAAGACGTCGAATACCTTTCCGCCGATCAAGAAGAGGAAGTTTTAATCGGCGAACCCACAACACCCGTCGATGCTGTCGGCCAACTCGAAGGTAGCGTACGTTGCCGAACCGGTGGTGAGCAGTACGTCAAAGCGCGCCCTGAAGACGTCGACTATATCGACGTTTCTCCGTCGCAAATCGTGAGCGTCTCCGCCGGACTCATTCCGTTCCTTGAACACGATGACGCCACCCGAGCCCTGATGGGTTCCAATATGCAACGCCAAGGCGTACCGCTAATTCGACCAGAAGCCCCGATCGTCGGCACGGGTATCGAAGCCCGCGCCGCACTCGACAGCGGTCAGGTAGTTCGTTCGTCGATCGACGGCTTAGTTGCATCGGTCACCAGTGACAAGATCGTTATCGCCGACGACCAAGGCGAAACCCGCGCCTACCCGCTCATCCGATACGAGCGCTCTAACCAGAGCACCTGCATCAATCAGCACCCCATCGTCAGCAAAGGGCAACGCGTCCAAGCCGGACAAGCCATCGCCGATAGCTCCTCAACTGAAGGCGGACGGCTCGCACTGGGTCAAAACGTCTTGGTCGGCTTCATGAGCTGGGGCGGCGGCAACTATGAGGATGCGATCATCCTCAGCGAGGACCTCGTCAAAGACGACCGCTTTACCTCCACGCACATCCAGAAACACCAGGTAGAAGCCCGCGAAACCCAACTTGGACCAGAAGAAATCACTCGCGATATTGCCAACGTCGGCGAGACCAATTTGGCAAACCTCGACGAAGAAGGCATCGTCATCCCGGGAACTTGGGTCGGTCCAGGCGACATCCTCGTCGGAAAGGTCACACCCAAGGGCGAGACCGAACTCACCGCCGAGGAGAAACTCCTCCGAGCCATCTTCGGTGAAAAGGCGCGCGACACCAAAGACACCAGCCTTAGAGTGCCACACGGCGAAAAAGGCAAAGTCATCAAAGTCCGCGTCAGCAAGAAGGAAGACGGTGCCGAGCTGCCTCCTGGCGTCTCGATGATGGTCCGCGTCTGGGTTGCACACACTCGCAAGATCATGCAAGGCGACAAAATGGCCGGCAGACACGGCAACAAAGGTGTCGTCGCCATGATCCTGCCCCGCGAGGACATGCCACATCTGCCAGACGGAACTCCGCTCGACATCGTCCTCAACCCAATCGGCGTACCGTCGCGCATGAATCTTGGTCAGCTACTCGAAACACACCTCGGATGGGCCGCACGAGAACTCGACTTCTCAGCCATTACTCCCGTGTTCGATAGTGCAACCGAGGTCGCAATCGAAGACGAGTTGGCGAGGGCATGGTTTGTTTCCGCGTCCGAAGCCCGCAACCACCGCGACATCACTGACCGATCGATCGATCAGGAGAGAATCCGACAGTGGCTCCAAGAGCGCGGGCACGACTACAACGAACTCAGCAGTCACGACATTGACGACGCTGGGAAGGCCAGCGAAGCGTGCATGCGGCTCTGGCTCTCCGAAGTCGCCGGGCAAGACACGACCGCGTTAGACCGCAATGAACTAATGGCCGTTGCGCGCCGCCTCGATCGCGAAAGCGGTAACGCCGCGCCAATCCTCGGGAAGCAGACTCTCATCGATGGACGCACCGGTGAGAGATTCGACCAGCCAGTCACTGTCGGCAACATCTACATGATGAAGCTGATCCACTTGGCGGAAGACAAGATGCACGCCCGATCCACCGGACCTTACTCGTTGATCACGCAACAACCTCTGGGCGGCAAGGCGCAGTTCGGGGGCCAGCGATTCGGCGAAATGGAGGTCTGGGCGCTTGAAGCTTATTCCGCGCCACATACCTTGCAGGAAGTGCTGACCATAAAATCCGACGACGTCAAAGGACGAGTGTTGGCATACGAGGCCATCGTCAAGGGCCAGTCGGTCGTTTCTGCCGACGTTCCCGAATCGTTCAACGTTTTGATTCATGAGCTTCAAGGGCTTGGACTAGACATCTCGATGATCGGCGACGCCAACTTCGAGACCGGAACCGGCGACGAAGCCGACGAAGTGATCGAAGAAACTCCGTTCCTAGAAGATCATGACCTCGTACCGATTGGCGGTGATGTCATGGACATCGGAGCGGAACTGCCGCCGCCGGTGTTGGAGTTCGATGTCGACTTCAGCGAAGACGATGATCAAAGCTCCGAATCGTTAGACGAAGGGGAAGCCGACGACGACTCGGCCGAAACCGACGAATAGTCACAAGACGGGTTCGCACACCGCGTGCGTCCCCGCGCTCACACCTGCGACCAAACAACGTCCCACTCGCGACCAAACGAGGTAAAACGGAATGGCATTTACACCCTTACAACAAACCGCTCCTAGTCCCGAAAGCGACTTTCGTGCGATCAAAATCGCGATCGCTTCGCCGCAGGTCATCAGGAAATGGTCGTGGGGCGAAGTCAAAAAAGCCGAAACCATTAACTACCGGACGCTACGACCGGAACGCGATGGGCTTTTCTGCGAACGGATTTTCGGTCCGACGCGGGATTTCGAGTGCTACTGCGGGAAATACAAACGTCAGCGCGACATGCGCATGCGACGCGAGGGATTCGTCTGCGACCAGTGCAAGGTTGAAGTCACTCGCACCTCCGTTCGACGCGAGCGCATGGGACACATCAACCTAGCTGCACCAGTCGCACACATCTGGTTTTCCAAGGGAACACCGTCACGGATGAGCATCATCCTCGACATCACCCCCAGAAACCTCGAGCGAGTGCTCTACTTCTCCTGCTACATCATCACCAAAGTAGATGAAGACGCCCGACTCCTTGCGATCACCGAGTTAATGGATTACCGCGAGCAGGAACTCGCGCGCATCGAAGATGAGCGCACGCAGTTCGCCGCCACCGAACGAAACGAAGACTTCTTGGCTCAACTGATCGACCAAATCCGAAACATTCATATCTCGTTGGGTGAAGACCCAGACGCGATTCCAAGTGCACCCGAAGGATCTTCCATGGAAGACGTGGTCGAAACCGCGCTAGCGCACTGGAAGATCGTCTTCGAACAGGATGTCGCGCGGAAAATCGATCAAGCGGAGAGTCTGCAGATCAAGACCGAGTTGAACGAGGCCGAATACCGCGAGCTCAAAGACCGATTCGGCAATGTCTTTGAAGCTGGAATGGGCGCCGACGCGATTCTCGAACTGCTCCAAAACCTCGAACTCGACGAGATTCACCAGGAACTCAACGAAATTATCCGCAACACCTCCGGTCAACGCCGAGCCAAAGCGGTCAAACGTTTGAGCGTGGTCGAAGCATTTCGAACCAGCGGCAATAAACCCGAGTGGATGATTCTGACCGTCCTGCCAGTACTACCTCCTGAATTGCATCCCATGGTGCAGCTCGACGGCGGCCGATTCGCGACTAGCGACCTTAACGATCTGTACCGTCGCGTCATTAACCGCAACAACCGACTGAGCCACCTTCTCAAACTCTCCGCGCCGGACATCATCGTCCGTAACGAACGCCGAATGCTTCAAGAAGCCGTCGACGCACTCATCGACAACGGTCGACGCGGTCGAGCAATCATGGGGCGGCACAACCACAAACTCAAGTCCCTCACCGACTTGTTGCGCGGCAAGCAAGGCCGCTTCCGACAGAACCTGTTAGGAAAACGGGTCGACTACAGCGGGCGCGCCGTCATCATCTCCGGACCACAACTCAAGCTGGACGAGTGCGGCATCCCCAAGGAAATGGCCCTCGAACTTTTCAAGCCATTCGTCATGAACCGCCTGATCGCATTGGGTCTCGCACACAACATCAAAACCGCCAAGCGTCGCGCCGAGCAAGCCGACGCAGAAGTCTGGGACACACTCGAAAAGGTAGTTGATGGACATCCGGTGCTCCTGAACCGCGCACCAACGCTCCACCGTTTGGGGATCCAGGCCTTCTACCCGAAACTCGTCGAAGGCAAAGCCATACAGCTCCACCCGTTGGTCTGTACCGCCTTCAACGCTGACTTCGATGGCGACCAGATGGCCGTCCACGTACCGCTTTCGCCGGGCGCCATCAACGAGGCGAAGACGCTCATGCTCAGCACGAGCAACATGCTCGCGCCGCGATCCGGCTCACCGATCGTATCGCCGACACTCGACATGCTGCTCGGCCTGTACTACATGACCGGCCCAGTGATGGACACCGCGGTACCAGTTCCGTCCGACGTTATCGCCACCGAGTTCGCGCTCAACAACGGCTCCAAGTCTGAAAACGGTCACGCCGGCGTGCGATATTTTGGCAGCTTGCAGGAAGCGCTCTTTGCTCAAGAGACCAACCAGATCGGGCTCCGCGACCGCATCCGAGTCCGCATGTCAGGCGGCACTCCAGTCTGGACTGAATCGACTGCGACAACTCCGTTCATCGTCGACGAGCCTCACGACTGGATTGAAACCACCGTCGGACGGATAATCTTCAACGAGATTCTTCCGGATTCGATGGGGTTCCACAACTACGTCATGAAGGAAGATGAGCTCGATGCCGTCGTGCATCGCTGCTACAGCGAACTCGGCAACGCCGGCACCGCTATCGTCCTCGACGAGATGAAACGTCTCGGATTTGAATACGCCACACGTTCCGGCACCACCATCGCGATCAAAGACGCCGTCCCTCCCCCCGAGAAGGCCGGACTTATCGAAGATGGTCGAGCTCAAGTCGCCGAACTTCAAAGGATGTACAACGAAGGCGTCATCACCGATGAAGAGAAGTACACCGCGACCATCGAGACGTGGAACGAGACGTCCGATCTGGTTACCGATGCCGTGAAATCGCATCTTCCCGAGTACAACGGCGTCTTCGCTATGTCCGACTCGGGCGCAAAAGGTAACTTGGCTCAGATCAAGCAGATGGCCGGCATGCGTGGCCTCATGTCGAACCCGCGCGGTCGCATCATCGATGTCCCGATCGAAGCCAGCTTCGCAGAAGGCCTGTCCGTCCACGAGTTCTTTGCATCGACCCACGGTTCACGCAAGGCACTAGCCGACACCGCCCTCAAGACCGCTGAAGCCGGATATCTGACCCGACGTATGGCTGACGCTGCTCAGAACGTCATCATCAACGAACGCGACTGTGGATCCCCGATCGGCATGACCGTCTCAGCCGAGGCATCGAGGGCACTCAACCTGCCGTTCGAGGAGCGCATCTTCAGCCGCTATGCCGTGCAAGATGTAGTCGACCCCGAGACCGGCGAAGTCATCGCAACTAGCGACACCCTCATCGACATCGACTTGGCACGCCGCATCGTCGCTTCCGGACTGGAGGAGCTCGAAGTCCGATCGCCAGTCGGTTGCATGCTCGAGCGTGGTATCTGCGGGCGCTGCTACGGCAGCATGCTCGCCGACAACCGCCCGTCAATCATCGGCGAAGCAGTCGGGATCGTCGCTGCACAATCCATCGGCGAACCTGGTACGCAGCTGACCATGCGTAACTTCCACACCGGTGGTATTGCTAGCGACCGCGACATCACGACGGGACTACCCCGCGTCCAAGAGCTGTTTGAAGCGCGCAACCCGAAGGCTCCAGCCATCCTCTCGGAAATCCCCGGTATTATCAACTTCCGCGAAACCCAAGGGAACATCGTTATCGCAGTCGAGAACGTCGAAACGTTCCACTCCGACGTCGAGATCCCTGCTGGCTATCGACCAAACGTTGAAGTCGGCGATTGGGTTGATGCCGGGTCCAACCTCTTGACACTTACCGCGGCGGGTCGCCGAGATGCAATGGGCGACGACGGCGCACTCGCTTTGCCGGAAGAATTGGTATCTGAGGTTTCTGGCGAAGTCGAGAGTATCGACGATACCGCCATCCGCATCTTCTGGCTCGAGACCGACGAACGTGAATACATGCCGCAGAGCAACGCCGAAATCTTGGTATCGGAAGGCCAGGAGATTGAACCCGGAACGCAGCTCACCGACGGAACCCAGAACCCGCACGACATCCTACGCATCAGCGGCATCGAAGCCGTCCAACGCTACCTCGTCGAAGAGGCTCAACGTGTCTACCGTTCGCAAGGTGTCAAAGTGCACGACAAACACTTCGAAGTCGTCGTGCGCCAGATGCTCCAAAAGGTCAAGATCGAAAGCACCGGCGATTCGAAACTCCTGATTGACGAAGTCGTCGACCGATCCCAGTACCTCCAAGCCAACGAAGATGTCCGAGAGCAAGACGGCGATCCCGCAACCGCGATGCCCGTCCTTCTCGGCATCAGCCGAGTCTCGCTGATGTCCCAAAGCTTCTTGGCGAAAGCCTCGTTCCAAGAAACCGAGCGCGTCCTTACCGATGCCGCTCTACAGGGCAGCGTCGACCGGCTGACCGGCCTCAAAGAGAACGTCATCATCGGCCGCATGATTCCGGCACGCCTTGACCGTTCAGTGGAAGGCCGCGAACTCCTTGGACTGCCGGACCCCGAAGAAGTGCTACCGGAGCCCGTTACCCAAGGTTGGGAAGAGGCGCTCGCAGCTATCGCCAGCGACGACGTTGCTGCCTCTCTCGCCGCGTTCAACGTCGACAGTCAATCCCCAAACGTCTCGATCGGATTCTCTGGCGACGATGGTCAAAATGCTTCGGAACCCGACTACTCCAACCTCGCCAGCACATTCTTCGGCGGCATCGAAACTCCCGAAGAACCCGTCATCTCGTTTGATGACGATGGCGACAGCGAGTAGCCAAATCCGAACCGTCATGACTGTCCGTAGCCTAGCTGGAAGCTGAGCAGACAAGACACATAATCCCCTTTCCCGCTCGCCGGGAGAGGGAGATGGCGAGGTCCGCCATGCCAAACGAATCCGACCGCCCCAATGTCATCGTCTTCATGACCGACGACCAAGGCTACGGCGATCTGTCGTGCATGGGCGCCACCGACTTCCGCACTCCCAATCTCGATAACCTCGCGGCAAATGGTGTCCGATTCACCGACTGGTACTCCAACAGCCCCGTCTGCAGCCCATCCCGAGCCGCGCTCCTAACCGGACGCTATCCCGGAAATGCTGGCGTCCGAGCAATCCTCCAAGGGCACCGCACCGCTTCTGGTCTGCCCAACTCGACTCCGACCATATCTTCGCTCCTGAAAGACCGCGGCTACCAGACATCCATGGTCGGCAAATGGCACCTCGGCCTCACCGACGAGTGCCGACCACACTCCCACGGCTTCGACTACTGGTTCGGATTCCTCGCCGGATGCATCGATTTCTACTCCCACATCTACTACTGGGGCGCCAACCGACCCGGCCCCGGCATCAACCCGACCCACGACCTCTGGGAGAACAACGAGGAGGTCTGGCACGACAGCGAATACTTCACCGAACTCATCGCCGAAAAAGCCATCGAACGCCTGCGCGCCATGGTCGCCGAGAAGCGGGCCTCCGGAAAACCCTTCTTGTTCTACGCGCCATTCAACGCGCCGCACTACCCCATGCACGCGCCTGAGAAATACACCTCCCGCTTCGCCCATCTCCCCTGGGACCGACGCATCATGGCCGCCATGATCTCCGCCATCGACGACGCCATCGGCGCAATCATGAACGAACTAACCCGCCTCGGAGAAGCCGAAGACACCCTCACCTTCTTCGTCTCCGACAACGGCCCGTCCCGAGAAACCCGCAACTGGCTAGACGGAACCCTCGACCCCTACTACGGAGGCACCTCCGGCGGACTCAAAGGCCACAAATTCAGCCTCTTCGACGGCGGCATCCGAATGCCGGCAATCGCCCACTACCCCGCACGAGTCCCTGGTGGACAAGTCGTTTCCACCCCCTGCGCCTCCATGGACATCGTCCCCACCGCCCTCCACGCCGCAGACGGGACCGCACCAACGGCCGACACCGGAGAATTCGACGGCACCAGCATCCTTGACCTCCTATCCAACGCCACCGACCTCCCCGAACGCGACCTCTACTGGGAACTAGACGGCCAAACCGCCATCCGCCGAGGCAACCACAAACTAGTCATCGACGGCGTCCTAGTAGAAGAAGACCAACCCCAAACCCATATCCACCTCGCAGACCTCTCAACCGACACCTCCGAATCCGTCAACCTGGCAGGCGACATGCCCGAGTTGGCCTCCGAGTTGGAAACGGCGGCTCTGGAATGGAGATCGGGAATTCAGGAGCGCTGGGATCGCGACTACGCGGATCTGGGGCATGGGATTGTGACTTATGCGGATTTTCCGGTGGGGTGAAAAGACAAGAAATCTTGCACAAATACCAAGCCACACAAAAAGTGACCGATTTTCTCGATACCAGTTCGCTCACGAACGCCAACACGCATTACGCCAATATCAACAAATCCAAGGATGTCTGGTGGCTCAACATAGCGCCGCGAAAATTCGAGCAAGATTTGCATATCTTGCTAGTCAAAACGAACGGATTCATCTGGCTTCGGATCAAGGCGAACTCGATCCGCAACCCGTTACAGGTTTTCAGGATGCGGACGGACAAGGGAATGTTCGATCTCGAAATATCCAGCAATATCTACGATCGGTACTTGCGCGACATCAAGAGTGGCGGTACCAGGTACGATTTTCGTCGGCACATCGAACATGAATGGGACGCGTAGAATCGACGCGATGAATTCACCCATGAAACTTCAAATCTCATACGACGCGGAAAGCGATACTCTCGACATCGGCAATGGCCGACCCGGCAGCGACGGGCAACCTGTTGCCGATCGACTAACCGCGTTTTTCGGTGACGGTGAAGACACCGTTGGCATCACGCTCGAAAACGCTGCTGAACTACTTGCCCCCTGCCTAAAGGAATCCGTCTCGCAACAAGCGGACGTTTCACGGGAAGCAAATACTGGCTCCGATCTCGAAATCCACTACTTCCCCCAAACAGACACCCTCGACATCGGCAACGGCAAACCCGCCGCTGAAGGCTACGATGTCGCAGACAACCTCACCGCGCACGTCGACCACGACGGCGATGTCGTATTCATCACGCTCGAAAACGCCGCAGAGGTTCTGGCTCCATATCTTCGCGCGCTCGTAAGCGACCGAGACAATCGATAAAATATCCTGACAAGACACCGCTTACCCGGACACCAACAAATGGTCACCAAGGAAGAACGTAAAACCTACATCCAACGCGCTCGGGAGATCTACAAGTCCGAGCTGTTGCCGCGATACAAAGAAACGCACGAAGGTCGTTACATCGTCATTGACGGACGTAGCGGCGACCATGAGATCGAACGCGGCGACCATCTCACGTACCACAGGTTGGTAAGTCGGCAACCCGATGCGGTCACCTTTAGTACCCGAGTCGGCAAAGATTCAGCCGGACGTATAACCAGCCTAACTTTTGGAACGAAGCCAACTGCACCCGACAGCACGGCTTCGAATTGATCAAAGGTTACGTAGACGAAGACCTGCTCCCCGTCGTCGACATCGAAGTCAGGGGTAAAGATCGACTCTTGCGACAAATCCCGGCGCTACTCGATACTGGTTGTAGCGTAAGCCTTTTGTTACCCGCTTACCTTCTGCGCAGGCTCGGATTGGAATCTGAGGGCGAAACCGATATCAGGCCCGTAGACGGCAACCCAATCACCGTTCCTACCTGCAAAGTGACCATCAGATGGGATGGCGAGGTCTTTGAGGTCGAAGCAATTGAAATCGACAACGACAGTAGCTTTCCGATCGTCGGGATACAACTCTGCCAAGACCGCAAAATCACAATCGAGATGCGAACAAACGGCGAGGTGCTTGTCGAACGAATGTGAAGTTTGTACTTGAGAAATCGAAATCTCACGCCCAGCACCCAATCACACCATCGGTATGTCACGCACTGAATAGTTTCATTCAATGTCGGAAGATCAGACACTCGACTACTACGAACTTCTTGGTGTGCCTGTAGACGCGTCTCACGACGAGATCAAAAGCGCGTATCGACAACTCGCAATTGCGTTTCACCCTGACCGCAACACAGATCCCATAGCGCACGACGCGATGTTGCTTTTGAACGAAGCCTGGGAGATTCTGGGTGACCCGAAACTCCGAACAGAGTACGACCGTCAGCGTGTTTTGGCCCGTTCCAACGTTGCCGAAGTCGCCAACCAGAGACGCCGACAAAAAGCCGGGTACGCCGAGACTGAACCTCCAAAAACCGTGGAACCACCGTGGTATCGTGCAACGGATGACGAGGTAGATAGCACGATAACTCCCAGCGAGAGTAATTCGGGTCAAACAGGTTGTGGTCCAAGAGGTTGCCTATGGGCGATTGGGATCGCGGTGGCGATAGTCTTGCTTATTGGCTTGATCGGTTCGTGCAACGAATCAGAATGTGAAAGAGCATTTAGAGATGCGGGAGTCTTCGAAAGTTTGATACCACAATATTGCGATTGATTCCAACCAAGTTGAATACTCGTTGCAGGATTCAACTCACACTGAGGAGATTGGAGACGCAAACTCGATGGCCGAGATTCAATGCCTAAGGCTTTCGGACCCCACAACTGAGGTAAGAGCCGCTAGACAAGAAAACCTCAAACCTGTCTGCGTTCATTTGCAAGGTCAGGTCGTAAGCGCACGCAATTGGATCGATGTCGCAAGAACAATCGTGCACTGGCTCATCGACACGGGCAGATTGACCGAAACTCAACTGCCTGTACCATACGCGGATAATCCGCGTCGATTCTTTATTGGTTCCGATCCGTCGCGTTTTTACACTCGCACAGATCGTGATCGGGCAAAGGATTTAGGTAACGGGATGTTTTTGAACACGCAAGCTGGTGCGGAACTGCTTATGGATAATTGCCGGCTGCTTTTAGAGAAATGCGGCGTGGCACCCGAAACGGTATGTGTCGATTGGAAGCGCAAACTCTAACTGTATGTCGCTACAAGTTGAACTACAGAACACACCAACGCTCCCAACTCCCGGTTCCGACAACACGCATCACTGTCCATCATTCCAATCACAGTTCAACCTCACCACCCCTCTGCCCGATACCGCTCCATCGCCTCCAAGCTGGCATCGGCCACAAGGTCGCGCTCTTTCTGTATCTGCACGAGACGCATGAGAGTTATCGCGGCCCCGCAGTCCGTCGCCTCTGGATGCCCGCCCCGTATCGTGGTACGGGGCTGACCACGCGGGTATGACGGGGTCGGCAAATGTCTTGCGAAGCAAACGCAATACAACGACACAATCCAATGCCGCCACCTAATGATGGGTAGGTCCCGTCTCGCTGTGCATTACACGGGTCGGCAGAAAGGTGTCCGTGTCGATGTTTCCGAACCGCGGCGGCTAACACCATGCGGATCAAATCAGGTTTTGGTTTAAGCTGGGCTCTTTGAGCCACTTCTTCGGAGGGCCACGTAGGTGATGACTGTGGAGGTGATGAGACTGAGGAGTCCGCCGATGAGGATGTCGATTGGCACGAGGATGCCGGGCCACATGGCAAACGTGATGAATATCGGGACGATGTAGGTTGCATAAGCGGCGCAACCTAGGACGAAGCTGTTCCGTACGGCAACTCCGAGGCTTTTTTGCTTGATCGCTGGTTCAATGGCGAGGTAGCTGTTTCCAAGCGCGATTAGCAGCAGGAACACTAGCAAGGCTAGCATCTCGCCGCCACCCCACGTATCCATCGCTTTTCCGAATGTGTCAAGTATCTCCTTGCTACCGTTCGATTCGTGGAGGTTTTCGTACATGCCCGTAGCGATGGGCGAGAGGTTCCAGCCTACGTCGATGATTGTGTAGACCAAAAACGCTGCTATGAATCTGACGAAATGCATGGGGACCTCGTTCGTGAGTTAGTCAGTTAGTTCAACTGCATTTCACTTTGTACCATCAGTTGGGTTGGTTTGACTAGGGTGGCGGGCGCGGAATGTGTTGAGTTGGACGATTCGCGACACTTCGGCGAAGCCGAGTTTGGCGGCGATGTGCAAGGAGGCTTCATTATCCTCGCCTGCGCTCCGAACGGGCATCCGCCCCAAGTCCTGGATGCGACGCGCCACAATCGACGCGGATGCCGTTGCAAAGCCCATTCCTCGCCAAGCATCGTCGGTTTAGCCACCTACATCGCCATACTCCGCAGTCACGGCGTTTGTGTGCGAGCGCGACTAACTTGTCATCTACCACGGCTAGTGATACTGCGAACGGGGCATCCCATGGAACTAGAAATCCATTATTTCCCCCAAACAGACACTCTCGACATCGGCAACGGCAAACCCGCCGCTGAGGGCTACGATGTCGCAGACAACGACAGTAGCTTTCCGATCGTTGGGATGCAACTCTGCCAAGATCGCAAAATCACTATCGAGATGCGAACAAACGGCGAAGTGCTTGTCGAACGAATGTGAAGTTTGTGGTTGATAAATCGAAATCTAAAGCACATCACCGAACCACGCTATCGAAGACGGCGAAGTAGTCGGCGTCACCATTGAGCTCGTCGCCGAGAACCTAGCCCCATATCTTCGCGGTTGCGTCATTCTAGCGCAGGCGGGTGGTTCAGAGCGCGGAACGTCCATCCGGACGGGGATTGGGATGTTATTTTGAACTGTGATTTCTGGGTGTAACGCTGTCTTCGGTGGTGGGCGTATGCAGACGGTACATCTGGAGTGTGACGACTACGAGAGCGCAGGCGTGTATGTGCAACGGTCCGAACCCCAGCAATCTCAAAAAGACGACGCTACGGTACTGGCTACGTGATTGATGCCGAACACTGATAAAAACCCGAGCTAGATTCGCTTGACGATCGGTCTGAACACCGCATCGAACCGTTCGAGTTTTTGTTGAAGCCACACGAACTGGGTTTCCCTGTCTGATTCATCCAGCGGATCGACGTTCTGCTTGATTAGCGCGATGTAACCCGCTGCCCGACTGCTTGGTTGCCGCCACTCCAAGTTGTCGCCTCTGAAAGCAGCGTCGATCTCAGTCTGCATCGACAACAGCGCGTCGTAACGCGCATCTTTCTCAGAACCAGTGAGGTAAAAACAGACAGCAATTAACTGTTCACGCGTATTCATCCACATGCGAAGTTCCACTCCGTCACCCCCTCCGATGCTGACTAACAGCTCGTTTGCTGTCGATGGATGTGGACTAGGTAGACCAGCCATTCGATTGCTGTTACGGCGTACGTGAGTACCGAATTCACTCCAGTACCGCATCTGTCGATCCACGAGATCAGACATCTCCCATCTCCTTCTCCGGCAGGTTTTTGATCGTTGATGATCCAATAATAAAAGCGAAACTAGGGGGTAGGGATGCCGGGGATTGGGAGCCGGAATACGTGAATTTCCGGAAGATCCCAAACGTTCGTTAATCATTTTCGATACCCGTCGTACGGATTCCAATAAGTGACGTGGCTCCTCGGACATGGCGAGCGAACAGAAGATCTTGAGTCTTTAGGATTAGTCCAATACCCACCAGTAACTATCGGGTTCCCTTCTTCAGTCCAACAGTAACTTTGTTTGACGCCCCAGTCTGCCTGACTAGGGCATACCTCACCTGATTGCCTGTATCCACAGCGACCAAAACGAACTTGTACCCATTTTGCAAAGTGATCAGTATACTTTCCTACTTCGAACATTCGTCCCGCGAACGGACCACCGATACTACCTTTAGGTGAAGGTTCCAATCTGATGACGTCATCCCAGCTGTCAGCGAGTTCTACTTTCGTCCACGGTTTAGGTTCAGGGCGATACGCTTCACGAGTAGAAAGTTGTTCGTCCGCATTGGCATTGTGAACTTCTCGAGCAATTCTACGTTCACCAGCAGTTGGCGTCTGTGTTTCAAGATTCAAATCCGAAACTACAGTTGCTATCTTGACTTTAGCAGTCCATGTACTAGTTGCGATTGGGGCTGCCGTTAATACAGTCACCGTCGCGTATGAAGGCGTAGCAGACAAACGTACAATCGCTTGTGCAGTTGCTTCAGCTTCTGCAGTCATAGACGGTACTCGCTTCTTGTATTCTCTCTCGTGATCCTGTTCAAACTGTCGAGTCTTGACGACAATCCTGTACGGAATCGCTCTTTCGGGTGTCGTTGGTTCACCTACGCAGTATAGGGAGGCTAGGCAAGCTACCAGCCCCGCGAGGGAAATTGGTATGAGTATTTTGATCATGACAGTTCTATCTCTAACGATACTTCGGCGTTAATCTTGATTCAAATTTCTGCCAGTCTATACACACCAGGATCGATTACGTCGTGCGGTGTTGCTCGTACGCGGTGACAAGGTAGGCATCAGCGAAAGACACTTTTGTAGATGACTGATCCTGTAATCTGACGAGCGCTTCGACGATTATCTCGAAAACCTCGGATTTTCGGGTGATTACTTAGGCCGGTAAGGGTTCTCTCGTTCCCGTTCCGGCATCGTGTTTCCCTTGAATCCTGCGGTTACGCCGCCGTCGATTAGGAGTTCGGAGCCGGTGATGTAGGCAAACAATCGCCATTACATCTCATTCATCCCACCCCTCAACCCCATACCGCTCCATAGCCTCCATACTCACCTCAACCCCCAATCCCGGCTTCCCACTCACCCGCACATACTGCCCGTCAAACTCGATCGGCTCCTCCAGCATCGCCTGATACATCGGAATGAAAGCGATCGCATGCTCCAGCCGGTAGAAGTTCACGGTCGACATGCAGACGTGCGCGCCGGCTACGATTTGGATGGAGCCCATTGCGTTGTGCGGACTTATCGGGATGTAGTACGCCTCCGCCATCGACGCAATCTTCTTGATTTCGCTGATGCCGCCCGTCCACACGATGTCGGGCATGATGTAGTTGGCGAGATTCTTTCGGAAGACTGGCAAGAAGTCCCAGCGGGTGTACAGTCGCTCGCCGACGCAGATGTTTGGCACTGTGTTCTGACGCACCGTCTCTAATGCGTCCCAACTCTCCTGCGGCAACGGCTCTTCGAACCACTCGATGTTCGACTGCTCGTGCAACGTGTTGGCGAGCCGAATAGCAGTCGGGACGTTGAAGTTGCCGTGCGCGTCGATGAGGATTTCCGGCTTCGGACCTACCGCCTCTCGCACCGCTCGCACGATGTCGTAACCCAACTGCTCACCGGCGTGTGAGATGACACCGTCAGTGAACTTGGTGTGGACCGGCACCATCTCATTAAACGGGTCCAGCTTCATCGCCTCGTGACCATCCGCCACGACCTTCTTCGCCGCTTCGTAGTAGTCCTCCGGTGTCGTCGCGCCGGTGAACCAACCGTTGGCATAGAGCCGCACCTCATCCCTGAACTTCCCACCCAACAACTCATAGACCGGGACACCTAAAGCCTTGCCTTTGATGTCCCACAACGCAATATCGATCCCGCTGATCGCCGTCGATGCAAATCCCCGCGAACTCATATACGTGTACCGACGGAACAACCGGTGCCACAACGGCTCGATATTTGCCGGATCCTCACCTACCAGCACCTCCTTCATCAACAGCACCGCACGAGCGGTCAGGAAACTCCCACCGCCCGGATAGTTCGTGCACTCGCCCCAGCCGTGAATCCCCTCATCCGTATCGATTCTCACAAACGTCCACTGTCGCTCGTTCGGTCCGCCATACGCGTGACCCGGCGGCGTCACCACATAGGCATTGACATCGGTAATCTTCATATCGCAACTCCTGCGTTCATGTTATCCGTTGGCGACCTATGGATCGCAGCACATCAACGGAGGTGTTCAATTGTGATATGTATGTTTGACGAATGACTATTGTGCAGTTAAAATCGCTTATACAAATGTTGTATAATCTGAGTCTTAGGACGCTGCGATCTCAATCGACGCGGGGAAACGCATGAAAAGAAAGGCTAGTAGCCAAGTGCCATTTCAGCTGGACCAACGAGGCATCCTATGGCAAGTCATCGGCTTCGCCATCATCGGCATCGTGACGACTTCCACGCTTGCGATATACTCTGGGGCGGACACTGTGCCGTTCCGATTTCTCGATATTGCGACATCCAAACTCAACTGGGCGTTCGTCCCAGCAATCGCATTCCTAATCGAAGGGACCAGAGACATGTTCAGAACCAATGCCGAGATCCGCGAAGCTGCTAGAAAAAAGGTGCGAGATCAAGGTCGACGCGAGGAAAAAGAACGCATCCGGTCCGAGTTAGAAGCCCGCGGCATCGAAATTCCGCCGGAAATTGCCAAGGACATCTTCGAAGACGAAACCGACGAAAATTCCTGAACCGTCAACCTACATCTCCTCCCAATCGTTCAATCCTGCGCAACCTAGTTGGCATCTGGCCTCGTAGCAAACAACGACGCCACCGCCGCCAAGATACCCACGAATCCAGCAACGAAGAAAAACGGCAGATAACTCTCGCCGCCCACAAAATCAAATATGAGGCCCGGGATAAGCACCCCCACAGCTTGGCCCAATGTCGTGAACGGCTCCGTGATACCCCGTATCGTGCCTAACGCTGACCGCCCGAAATAGTCCGCATACGCCACCGGAGGCACCACCAGCATCCCGCCAAGCCCGAAGCCGAAGAACGCCGAAAACGCCAGCGCCTCGGCCGTCGTGTCCGTCAATGTAAACAGGAACGCACCGACCGCCATGTTCAGCGCGACTGCGGCCATCACAAATCGCGCCGGCACTCGCTCGACGATCCGACCCCACACCAAGCTGCCAACACCCAAAAACGCCGCATTCAAACTTATGCTCACACCCGCAATAACTGCACCCAGTCCCTGATCCTGAAAAAACGCCGCGGCATGCGTGTTCGACCCGGCTTGCATAACGAACATCATCCCCGTCGCCAGCGCCAACAACCACAACGCCGGCGTACGCATCGCATCACTCGACGTCCAATTCGGCTCTTCAACAATCGCCGATTTCGACCCAGCCTCATCATCTGTCTCATCTTCAACATCTCCATCGGGCCGTAACCCAAGATCCTCAGGCTGCTCAGATATCAGCAAGGCAACCGGCAACAACGCCGCGACAAACACCATCACGCTCAACACGAACCATGCGTCCCGCCAGCCACTCTGCGCGATCACCATCGATGCGATCAGTGGAAAAAGCACCATCCCCGCCGAGTGCGACAACCCTAAAATCCCGTTCGTCCGACCACGCATCCGAACGAACCACCGTGACACAACCACCGACGTCCCGATCTGCACCGGACTCGCAAAGATCACTCGTCCCGTCCCGTATGCGATGTAGAACAACCACGGTATCGTCACGCCCATGACCGTCAGACTCACGTCCGACCACCGCAACACGAACGTCGAGATGCACAACACCAAAACGCTCGCCGTCAAAACCGTCCGAGCACCATAACGATCGATCATCCGGCCAATGATCGGCGACGTGAAAGTAGCCACCAGCCCCCCAGCCGCCGCCGCACCTGCGATCAGCGTCCTACTCCAACCCAACTCCTCCGACAGCGGATATATGAAGACAGAAATCGTGAGACTAGCTGCCGCATTCCGTACGAAGTTCGCAGACCCCGCGGCTCCCAGAATCCACCACCCGTAAAAGAACGGCGACCGATCTGCCAGTTTCTGACGCATCGGAGAACCGGTAGGGGCGGGTTTCAAACCCGCCCCTACACACTACACGCCCGGCGAATCCGGATGACGATACTTCTCGATCGCATCCATACTCACATCAACACCCAGTCCCGGCTTGCCCGAAACCTTGACATACTGCCCGTGGAAATCGATCGGCTCCTCCAGCATCGCGTTGTATGCGGGTATGGACGCCATCGAATGCTCCAAACGATAGAAGTTGACTGTCGACATGCTCACATGCGCCCCGGCCACAATCTGCAACGATCCCATCGCATTGTGCGGACTTATCGGAATGTAATACGTTTCGGCCATCGTCGCGATCTTCCGGATCTCACTGATCCCACCAGTCCACACGATGTCCGGCATGATGTAGTCCGCCAAGTTCCGATGGAACACCGGCAGGAAATCCCACCGCGTGAACAACCGCTCGCCCACGCAGATGTTCGGCTCCGTGTGCGCCCGAACCGTCGCCAAGCCGTCGAATCCCTCCGGCGGCAAAGGCTCCTCGAACCATTCGATCCGACTCTGCTCGTAAAGGTTGTTCGCCAACCGGATCGCCGCCGGCACGTTGTAATGCCCGTGCGCATCGATCAATATCTCGAACTGCGGACCAACCGCCTCGCGTGTCGCCCGCACGATGTCATACCCGAGCTCCTCACCGTCGTGCGAAATCTGGCCCGTCTGATACGCCGTGTGATACGGACGCATCTCCAAAAACGGGTCCAGCTTCAACGCCTCGTGCCCAGACTCGGCAACCTTTTTCGCCGCCTCGCCATACTCCTCAGGCGTCGAACAGCCGGCGAACCAACCATTCGCATACAGTCGCACCTCATCTCGGAACTTACCACCAAGTAGCTCGTAGATCGGCACCCCCATCGCCTTCCCCTTGATGTCCCACAAAGCAATATCGATCCCACTGATCGCCGTCGTCGGCAATCCCCGAGAACCCATATACGTGTACCGCCGATACAGCTTCTGCCAAAGCGGCTCGATATTCATCGGATCCTCTCCCACCAACGCCTCCTTCATCGCCAACACCGCCTGCGCCGTCAAGAAACTACCATGACGCGGACTACTCGTCGCCTCTCCCCAACCCGAAACCCCCTCATCCGTGTCGATCCGCACAAACGTCCACTCCCGGTCCATCGTGCTCCCAAAAGCCGGCATCTGAGGCTCAACAACCCATGCCTTTACATCCGTAATCTTCATCAGTGACTCCCTGCAGTTTCAACCACCGACCACTAGCCCAGCGGCGCGCATCAAGTCTACACCTCGACCAACCAACATCTATCACAGCCCACGATCAAAAATTTCACCATCCTAGTTCAAAAACCAAGAGGTGGTATTTTGTTGTATAGGGACACATGCCAGCGAAATGGGCTGAGCGGGTCCCACAATCTAGATTCACCATCATGACAACGAAATCAAAACTGAACAGAGACGATGTTCTTGACCTTCTCCGGAAACACAAGCCTGTTCTGAACGACCGTTTCGGCGTAACAGAGATTTCTCTGTTCGGGTCGTTTGCCCGCGATGAGGCAACCGAGGACAGCGACGTTGATGTGATAGTGGAATTTGAAGTAACCCCAACTTGGCATTCCTTCTACGGCGCTAAGCGTTACATTGAAGGCGTCTTCGGGCGCTCCGTAGACATTGCACGTTTGGGCAGTATCCGCAAGGAGATCCGACACTACGTACAACGAGACTTGACCAAAGTTTGATACCGATATGCGAGACCGTGATTGGAAAATGTTCGTCGCTGACATGGTCGGATTTTGCGAAAATGTCATCAAATACACCGAAGGCCGCGACTTCGAACTATTCGTCAACAACCGTCCAATCTACGAGGCCACGATGTGGAATTTACGGCTAATCGGCGAGGCAGCTACCAACGTTCCAACATCAGTGCGGGATGCGAATTCCCGAATCGAATGGCAAGACATCATAGGCTTACGTCACCACTTGACTCACGCCTACCTAACCATCGACGACGAGATTATCTGGAAAACGATCCAAACTGACATCCCACAACTCTTGACTGAACTCAACATGTTGTTGATGTCCATTGGCGATTAAGAGGCGCAGTAACGACGCGACGCGGCACATCCCTCTGACCAAACCCCCTACGTCACCGTCGACTTCTGCTTAACCTTTCACCACACCTACCCCAACCCAACCTCAAACACTCGCTCGTACCTCGTCGGCCGGTTGTAGTGCAGAATACTCTGCATCAATACCATCGATCGCACCGGCACCACGATCTCATCCCATCGTTCCCTCGACGCCCGCGCCTCCAACCAGCGCTGACCAATTGCCGCCAACACCCGCTTTTGAGTCCCGCTGCGCACCCGGCCCACCGTCACATGAGGCGAAAACTCACGTCTCTCCTCACGAAAACCGCGCTTAACCATCGCACCATCCAATCGAGCCGCCAAACTCGACATCCTCCTTAGATCACCATCCATACCCGTCCACAACACCCGCGGAGTCCGTTCCCCCGGAAAACACCCATTCGCACCCAACAACAGCTCCAACCGCGCCGAATCCGCCGCAACCTCCTCGAGTTCTAATTTCAGATCTGCTAAGTCATCCTGATGCACATCACCCAAGAACTTCAGCGTGATGTGCATGTTCTCCGGCGCGGTCCATCGCACCGAATCGTACGCCACCGCACCGCGTGACGGCCGACGCCTCTGCATCCCGTCATACGACACCTCGCGCATCGACCTCGACATGCCATCCAACACCCTGATCGCCCGCCTCGGCAACGTCACCGCCACGAATAACCGCAGATAAAGAGACTCCGACTCAAAATCCCCTTCCCGTTCTCCCCCAGGCAACAACACCGGCTCAACGTCGAGCCGTATCACCCCACGCCGCGAACGCTGAACCTCTTCGGTCGTTTCGTCTATAGTATCCACACCATTATCCTAGCCCACGCAACGATTAACATTTCACCATGTTCTCCGATGCTTCAAACACCGAAATCTGGTGGACCCCCACCGACCTCCAGTTCCAAGAGATCCACGCCCGCGGCGGCACCGATTGGACCACCATCATCCTCACCGACGCCGACGGCATCGCGGGACAAGGCGAGATCACCTCGACCCAACTCTCTAACAGTGTCGCCGCCGTAACTGCACGCTTGGCCAATCGGCTCCGAGGACAACGCATCGCCTCCGACGACCACGTGATGCAGATCCTAGGCATCGATCCAAACGAGCTGGAGCAAGACCAGAGACTCGCGACCGCCGTTAGCGGACTCCGTTGCGCCATCGCCGACGCTCTCGCCCAGCGTGCCCATATGCCGCTCGCACAGTACCTCAGGTACACCCACCAACACGACGGCGACCTACCCGACAAAGTCCGACTCTACGGAAACATAAACCGTTCTCTACTTCCCGACGACCAAGGCCCCGTCGATCGCGGCCCGGACGACTTCGCCGAAATGGCCGTTGAAGCCGTAAACAACGGATTCACAACCATCAAATGCGCACCCTTCGACGAGTGCAAAGCTCCGTTCAATTCGACCGGACTACCACGCTGCGCCGAAGCCGGACTCGAACGCGTCCAGGCCATCCGCCAAGCCGTCGGTCCTGACATCACCATTTTCGTCGATTGCCACTCGCGGTTCGACCTCGACTCCGCTCTGGCCCTAGAACCCGAACTCCGAGCCGCGGGAGGCCAATGGTTTGAAGAACCCGTAGACCCCATCGAGCGTTCCGACGACCTCCGCACCGTCCACGAACACGCTGTCCTCCCGGTCGCCGGTGCAGAACACGGCTACGGTGTCGACCTCTTCAAGCGACTCCTCAACGAGGACATCCTCGACATCGTCATGCCCGACGTGAAATTCTGCGGCGGCCCCGTCGAGGCCTACCGCATCGGCGTCGAACTCGAGCCGGCATACCCCGGATCAGTCTCCATGCACTGCCCATCCGGACCCCTCTCGCTACTCGCTAGTGCTCACGCCACCATCGCCTTCGAAAACGTCCTCCCACTCGAACACGCCGTCTACGAAATCGACTGGCGACACACCCTCTTAGAACCTTACGAACGCGTCGAAAACGGACACCTGATCCTTCCCGAAGGCACCGGCCTGGGCGCACGGGTAGACCCCGCAGCGGTAGCCTTCAAAGGCAAGTCTTGGACCGAGTAAGCGCGCCGTCAATCCCACTAGCACGTGCCTTCATCCCGACCAGCGTCCGCCGTCATTCTCGCGAGCACTTACCGTCATTCCCGCGAACGCGGGAACCCAGAGACCACACCATGGCTACCGAAATCCTAGCCTCCGACATCCTGCCTCCCCGCACAGTCTCCTCGCGCGGCATGAAAGGTATGTTAGACCGTCTAGAAACCGACTCACCAGGCCAATACATCTTCAAACTCGTTCCCCATCGAGCTCTCGAAGATTCACTCTTTCGAGTGCATCCAAACCCGTCCCAAGTCACTGCGCCGACATCGCAGAATAACCGAATTCCGCCAACCCCGATCCCCTCTCCCGCTGGGCGGGAGAGGTCTAGGGTGAGGGCACAAGACTGGTCGTGGCTACCCTCCTCTGCACGAAATTCCCCTTCAGGTTTGGCTTTCTTATACACCAAAACTCCGGAATTCACCTACATCCCCCAATTGGCCATCGCACCGCCGTTTCCCATCGTTCACGAGACCGAAACCACCGACCGCGAAACCCTACTCCAGTGCGTCGACCCGCCACTCCACGTAGCCATCATCCTCATCCGCTACGGCTACGTAGCCATCGCCATCGCCCACGACGAAACCCTGGTCCTCACCAAGACAGAGACCCGCTTCGTCCCAAACAAACACCGCGCCGGAGGCCAGTCCGCCAATCGTTTCAAACGCTCCCGCGAAAAATGGGCACGCGAGTTCTTCGATAAATCCGCACGGCTGGCGGAGGAACGTTTCGGGGCATATCAGCATCGTATCGACTGGCTGATTTTCGGTGGCGATCGGCATGTGATCAACGGGTTTTTGGAACGAGCGAAGTTGCCTGATGGATTGGACGGACGCATCCTAGGACGTCGTCTGAATACATTGCGACCCAATCGGAACGCGTTGAAGGATGCGGTTAGGCAGGCTTGGTCATCCACCATCTATGAACTCGCCGAACGGCCCAAACCCGAAATCACTCTCCCATCGTTAAAATCAGCGTAATCCGCGGTTCAGACAAAAGGCACTCTCCATGAAAATCACGGCCATAAACTCGCATATTGGATTTGGACCTCGCTACCCTTGGGTCTTCATAACCATCGAGACCGACGAGGGTTTGACCGGTCTCGGGCAGGCGCAGGGGGGCATTGCTGCTCATATGATTCATGCCTCGATTCCTCATCTCTCCGATTTCTTGGTCGGTGAAGACTCGTCGCGTATCGACTACATTTGGACGCGGTTGTTCTCGGATTTGAATAGCACTGGGAATCGGGGGTTTGGGTCGGCTTTGATTTCGGCGGTGGATATTGCTTTGTGGGACTTGAAGGGGAAGCGCCTTGGATTGCCGATTTATGAATTATTGGGCGGTAAGTTTCGGGATGATCTGCGGCTGTACTCGAATGGTTGGTTCAATCGCGGACCGACTCCCGAGGGCTACGCCCAAGCCGCATTCGAGACCATCGCCGAAGGACACACCGCTCTCAAGATGGACCCCTTCTTCGAGTTCGACGACGTCTCGCCGCTCCAGCACGGACACAACATCTCGCCTACAGGACTGCGCAAGGGCGTCGAGATCACCCGCGCAGTCCGCAACGCCGTCGGACCCGACATCGAAATCCTTATCGATCTACACGGACGCTACGACGTCGCAGCCGCAGTCCGAGTCGGCAAGGCCCTCGGAGAGTTCGACATCGGCTGGCTCGAAGAGCCCGTCCCGCCCGAAAACCACGACGCACTCGCCCTCGTCAAAGACCAAGTCCCCATGCCCATCTGCGTAGGGGAGCGGCTCGTCACCCGCTGGGACTTCCGACCCATCCTAGACCGCCAACTCGCCAACTACATCATGCCCGACATCGTCCGCTGCGGCGGCATCTCCGAGATGCGCAAAATCGCCACGATGGCCGAAGCCTACTACATCCCAGTCTCCCCCCACGACGCCACCGGCCCCATAACAATGGCCGCCGGCGCCCAAGTAATGATGAGCACCCCCAACTTCTACCGACTAGAAATCGCCTACTCCGAACTCCCCTACTACAACGCCGCCCTAACCCCGCCGTTGGACGTCCGAAACGGCTTCTACCACGTCCCAAACACCCCAGGCCTAGGCCACGAACTAAACCCCGATTACATCGCGGCGGGGCCGAATGTACCCTTGGGAAAATAGTGTCACCAATATTCGGGGTGTTTCAAACGGCAAACCAAAACCGGGTCAAACACTCGAAATTCAGATGACTGCGGCACAACCCACCGAGAATCCGATCCCCCACCATAATTTCCTAGACAGTTGGCTTGAAAACACAAGACATGTCGTGGGTGAACACGCCGTATTGGTCTTTTCCGAGAGACTTGGCGGACGTGCATGCGTCGACGATGATTTGCGGGGAGTTTTCCGCGATCATTACATGTCCAGAGAGATTTGGGAACAAAGGATAGAAGCTTTGGGAGCTCCTGAAACGGCAAGCATTTTGAGGGAGATGCTACCGAAATCGAGGCGAATGCGGTCAGGTGACACGGGCGAAATCTTGGCGGTCGAGGTCGCGGAACGATTTCTCGATTACACCGTTCCTATTCGGAAGTTGCGTTGGAAGGACGGACGAGAATTGGCCCTTCGAGGCGAAGATTTGTTGGGAATCGCCGCCGATCAGGATGGAAATCTTCGTCTGTTGAAGGGAGAATCCAAAAGCAGGGCCACGTTGAATACGTCTACGCTGAATGAAGCGGCGCAAGCATTAGAAAAAGACGAAGGACGTCCGAGCAACTTCGGCACCATTTACGTTGCGACGAGATTGCGTGAATCGGGCGACGATGGTCTTGCAACTAAGCTCGAACTCGCGGTCCGGGATAGTTTCGCGGGTCTCCGAATCGAACATTTCGCGTTTGCTGTGTGTGGCAATGATCCCGCAACCCTCATGTTGGAGCACTCCGCAAACATCCGATCGGATTCGCGCAGGCGATACGTGGCGGGGGTCAGGATCATGAATCACCGACAATTCATTGAGGCGTTATACGAGAGTTTGTAGATGCAAGAACGCGACCTTGATCTACCGAACCAACTTCGTTATGCCCTCGATCCGGCGTTTCGTAACCGTCTCGCCGACAGGGGGATCGCTAGAGGATTGATTTGGGAAAATGGGGTGTTGCCAGACGGATCACCCGCATTTTCCGACAACCTTACGGAAGATCTTATGGACTACGCGTACGGGATTATGTGGTTGGCGATGCGAATGATGTCTACGGGACAAGACCGCGATCTCGCCAATCAAGCTCTACGTGCCGCAGGAGAATCGATTCAATCGGCGGTGCATAACGGAGACCGAAACCGAATCGACCTGGGTTTCCATCGCGTAAACGCCGCGCTCGCGTTTCATTTGGCTGGGTACCCTACTTTGGCTTATTCGATGTTGCCTTCCAACCCGGGTTTGCGCAATCTGTCGCCAACGGAGGATGTACTGGTTCGTTTATTTAGGAGGCGACTCAGTGATATGCGTAACTCTTTGATGACTTGGTTGCGGAACTCATCGAACCTTGACCACGGAGTTGCCGACCAGTTATCTAGAGATTCCGACTTCGAAGCCGATGACGCCGCACACATCTTGATCACAACATCGTTCATGCGCGCAATTGCTAGTTTCGACCACGCGATCCGGTCGGGCGAATCAAGGTTCGCAGATTCTGCGAAAGAGGCTTTGTTGACTGCCGCCGCTACCGCACACGAATTGAACTTCGTCACTCATTGGTGGACGAACACGCTCGCGGCGCAGCTAATTGACGACCTTTGGAGTCTTAGCCTTCATGAAACCATCCCCACGCTGCCACCAGACCAAAGCGACCACGGCGCTTGGAATCAACTGAGAGAGAATTTCATTCAAAGATCTATAAACGACGATCCGCCAACGATAGCACTCTGGCCTTCTCAGATCGACGCTGCACGTCGAGCAACTGATCAATTAGACAATTTGGTTGTAGCTCTGCCAACAAGTGCCGGTAAAACCTTGATCGCTCAGTTGTGCATTTTGCGGGCGATGGCTGCGAATCGTCGCGTCATTTACGTAACGCCCTTGAGAGCACTATCTGCCCAGATTGAGAGGGATTTAGCGGGGGCATTCTTGCCATTGGGTTTTACTGTCTCGTCGCTCTATAATGCCGTTGACATCGACAGTGGCGATGGTGAAACGCTTCGACAAGGGCACATTGTCGTCTGCACTCCGGAAAAGCTAAGTTTCGCTTTGCGAAACGATCCGACATTGATTGACGATGTCGGGCTCGTCGTATTGGATGAAGGCCACATGCTGGGACCGGATGAACGCGAAGTGCGTTACGAAATCTTGCTTGAAGGCTTGCTCAAAAGAAACGATGCGTCGTATCGAAGGATCGCGGTACTTTCCGCGCTTTTCCCTGAACCTGAAAAGATGGAGGATTTGGTTGCATGGGTTCGTCAAGATGTGCCAGGCGACCCAGTTTACTCAAACTGGCGACCGACGCGGAGTCGGTTCGGCACGATCCGTTGGACGGGCAATTTCGCTCGTTTGGAACTTGAAGTCGAGGGTCAAAATTCGTTCGTGCCTAGGTTCGTCGAGAAAAGACCACCACCAAGAGGCCCGCGCCGCAAACATTTTCCGGCTGACAAAAACGAATTGACCCTCGCCTCGGCCTGGCAATTCATAGGTCAAGGCAAGAGAGTATTCGTCTTTTCGCCAACCCGAAAATCCGTCGAAAAACTAGGCACAGAGGTTCTCCGGTGTATCCGCCAAGGCGTACTAGAGCCTTTTGAGGTTAGAAGTGATCAGTTGGAATCTGCGATTAACGCAGGAAACGAGTGGTTAGGCGAAGGTCACCCTGCAGTTCAATGTTTGCAACACGGGATCGCACTGCATCACGCTGCGTTACCACGTGCGTTTTTGAGCGCAGTCGAAAGGCTGTTGCGGTCGGGTGAATGGCCGTTGGTAATCGCCTCCCCGACATTGGCACAGGGACTAAACCTGTCAGCCAGCGTAATCCTAGTTCCTTCGATTTGGCGGGCTCGTGAAATCATCGATCCCAGAGAATTCGCGAACGTAGCTGGACGCGCTGGACGCGCGTACGTTGATCTGGAAGGGCATATCGTTCATGTCGTTTGGCCAACCGAAGCCAGCCCACTAAGGGTGCAACTACGGCGTTGGCGGCGATTGATAAGGCAATCTGGAGCCGTCTCAGCCGTTAGCGGATTGCTGGAACTGGTTGGTCGGATAAGTACGACCTTGTCTGATAGGACACAAATCCCGTTGGGCGAAGTTCTCGCGTACATGACATCAAACGAAGACCCTTGGAACCTCAACTTTGCCGCAGATGACGGATCTAACGAACAACGAACAGAATGGGAACGAGACTTAGCATCACTTGATTCGGCTATCATGGCACTCTTAATGCCGGAAACTGAATTTGGTGAATTTGAAACGAGACTTGCCGCAGTTCTCGACGGGACGCTATTCAAAAGGACTCTATCGAGGCAGATTCAACTGTATCAGGATTTGATGCCCACCGTAATAGCTAAAAGAGCCCGGACAATATGGTCAGGAACTAACGAACAGCTACGTCGGGGAATCTACCACTCAGGCGTTGGATATCAAACTGGTACATATCTGAACACCAATCGCTCTGAACTCGCATCACTTTTGGAGAGAGCTGAACAAGCCATACAAGACCGTGACGAGTTACGCTTCGCTAGGAACGTTGTGTGTTTTGCTGAACGCGTATTCGATGTTGCACCCTTCATCCCGGATCGCGAATTACCCGACCATTGGCGAGAGGGTTTGGAAGATTGGCTGATCGGTCGTCCTGGTTCAAGGGTGATCGAAACTCTCGGGGATTATGGCGTTTACGCCGTGCAGGATGCTTTCACGTACAGGCTGCCATGGGCCATGGAAGCAGTACGCGTCCTCGTCGAAGCGGTCGGTGAATCTGATTCTGAGGAACTAACAGGCGTCGCAGCTAGAGCTACCGGAGTTGGGAGCGCTAACGAAAGTGTTATGGCTTTGTTACGTTGCGGTTTCAGATCTCGGACAGGTGCCCGAACAGCTGTGGAGACCACAAACGCATCTTTTGTCGACCGGACCGGTATGGAAGCTTGGCTCGTTTCTCAGGAGGTGCAATCCCGAAACCGCGACGCAAATTGGCCGACCGCCCAATCCCGGCATGAGTGGGAGCAGTTTTATGACCGCGAAGCGAATCGTGACAGTCAGGTCTGGCATCGTGAACAAAGAATCATTGATGTGAATTGGTTCGAAACACCCCCACCGATCGGTTCTGAAGTGTTGTTCGAAGAGAGCGAAAACGCATTCAGTGGAACCATTCTTTCGCCTGACTATCGAGAACTGGGAACTACAATCCTCACATCGGATCGACCGCTCTCACAAATCGTCAGCATCACTGTTGCCGATGACCCAAACACCTTAGCGATTCATTACTATGGGCCAATCTCGCGATCGACCCCATGATCCAAGTCGGGACGTTGTGCAGATTTGAGGGATCGCGCTGTCGGAATGAACGGCATTTGGGTCAGTCCTTGAAAAGAGCACCCAGGATGCCTTAGTCGCAACTCGGCCACTAGTCAATCCCCCAACGCCCCAAAAACTCCCCAAACCGCGCTGCCAATCTCCCCTCATCCGGCCGCTCCACCCGCCGACTAGGCACCACGATCCGCTGACCCTGCAACCCGTGCCGCAGCATCGGACCATCCACCTCCTCCAAGATATCCCAACGCACATGGGTCACATAGCTCCAACCCGCACAACCACGACCTCACCCCTCCCCCAAAACCTCCACCACACTCAGCACACGCGCCAAACTGGCTGAAGCATACTCTGACGCCTCGTAACGCTGAATCTGCTGCTCCTTCAATCCCAACCGACGTGCCAGCGACTTCTGATGCCTACGCACGGGGAAATTCCTATCCCTTCGTAGCTGCCCTAACCAAACCCCGCACCTCATCGCCCATCTTCTGCTCCGCAACACGAAGATCGTACTGCGACTGAAGATTCAACCAGAACTGCGGGTCGATGCCGAACCAGCGGGCGAACCGCAGAGCAGAATCTCCTGTCTCCGATCGCTTGGCCAACGTGATCTGGCTGACGCAATTAGCGGGTACGTCGATCTGACGCGCAAACTCGGTTGGGGTGACGCCGAATTCTGCGAGTTCATCCTTCAAGATCTCTCCTGGGTGTACCGCTCGTTTGAACGTTGCTCATTGTCCTGGGTTCAGTGATGGTCGACGGTCTGGGCAGCTGACGGTTCTGCTTCAGCTTGGGGGTTTTGTTTTTCTCTGGGTTCCCGCGTCCGCGGGAATGACGAGGGCGGGAGTGGCGCTTAGTTTCGGTTTGGGATGGCGTGTGGCCCCCTTTGTCCTTCGGACATTTCCCCCGCTAGCGGGGGCAACCCTGCTGCCCGTCCACGTCGTTTCGGGCTGCGTGTCCGCGCTGTTTCGGGCATCCCCCTGCGTTCGCTTTGCTCCGCTTCCCCCTTCGCATTGCGAAGGGGGGGGGCAGGTCCCTTAGGAGTTTTTGGGGCGGGTTCGGTATTTGGCGTATTGGTCGGCGTGCATGAATTCTTGGATGTTGATTTGTTGGCCGTTTAGGTGGTTGGAGGTGTTGGCGGCTAGGACGGCGGCCAGGGAGTTTAGGGAGGAGCGGTACGTGTTGCGGGTTAGGGTTTCGTCGTTGTCGATGATGGATTCTAGGAAGGTTTTGGCTAGTTGGTACGTGTTGGGGATGGCCATTCCGTCGTAGCCGGGGTCTTCGCAGATTACGTGTCGGGTGTCTTCGATGCCGGGGCGCAGGGCCGGTGTCCAGTCGTCGCCGGGGTAGTGGTAGTCGACGACTCGGTTGCCTTCGAACTTGATGGTGCCGTGCTCCCAGATGACGCAGTCGAAGCGCCCGTTGTAGTAGGAGCGTGCGGGTTTGGTGAATACGAGGGTTCCGATTGCGCCTTTTTTGAAGCCGTAGGTGACGTTGTAGTAGATGGGGTTGTCGCCTTCTGTTGCCCAGAGGTTTTCGGGTCGCTCGACGTAAGATGCTCGGACCCATTCGACGTCGTCGTCGGACCAGTAGCGCATGATGTCGGTCTGGTGGATTCCGGCCTCGACCATGGAAGTGCCGGACCAGGCGCGGTTGGCAGTCCAGATTCGGTTAGCCGGACCCCCGGCCTCCTCGGTGTGAGTGTGTTTGACGCCGTGGCCCTCGACTGCGCCCTCGGCGACCATCATCATCGCGGCGGTCCACTTGTCGGATAGGTGGTCGCGGATGGCTTTGTAAGCCGGGTGGAAGCGCATCTGGAAGCCGACGGTGTTGGGGATGCCAGCGTTGTCGATGGCCTCGGCTTGCGACAGTGCTTCGTCGAAGAAGAGGGTTTGGGGCTTTTCGGCGAAGACTGCGATACCGGCCTCGGCGGCGCGTTCGATCTCGCCGCGGTGCTGATTGGGCGGCATGGCGAACCAGATGACATCGACCTCGCCGGATGCGATCATGTCGTCGGCGGTCGAGAAGAGTGACATGCCGCGGTCGTCGTAGTTGGGCTCGTACTGCTTTATTTTGTCGGGGTTGAGGTTATCGGCGAAGGGATCGGCCAACGCCGCGAAGGTCCCGATCTCCTCGGATTGGAGCCTGACCAGTTGTTGCAGATGGTTGAGTCCGCGCTGTCCCACGCCGACCAGTCCGACACGCAGTTGTTTCGCCAATTTACTGTCCGCCTTCCTAGTTTGAAATCAGCAATGCAACTATACATCGCCACCACCGCCTTCCGATTTTTCGCCACCGAGGTGCAACGAACACCACATGCTTGGTTAATCTACTACATTAGTGCAATGAACAGTTAGCCGAGATGACAACCAAAGAATACAGAAATACCGAAGAATCCCGTTCATCGATCTGGACGGTGTCAAACGTCGACCTGTTCAAGTTCTTCGTTGTATATGCACTCATCTACGGATGTGGTTCCGCTGTCTTGGTATGGTTAAATCTAAAACGCAGCGCGGCTCCGCACGATGTCGCTTCAGATATCATTACGGGTGTATCGTTAATTGGGGTTGGCATTGCACCAACGCTGGCGCTGGTGTTGATCGAAACATGGAGGTTCGCAATGATTTTCTCTCGTGGAATGGCTCTTCGCCTTGAGGAAAAAGAGGAGCGACTTCGAGAAGAGGGGCGCGCTCAGGTTCGAAAGGAGCTTGACCGAATCAAGTCGGAGGCCTACGAGGCGGGTGTTCGCGACACTTTGGCGAAGGTGACGAAGAACGGTAACGACTCATCGACCGACGAATCGAATTGAGCGATTTATCGCCCGACGGAAGGTTGGTCCTGTAACGCGACTAGAAGTGGATTGCTTCGCCCGTTACGGCGGCGGCGGCTTCTTTTACTACTTCTGACATGGTCGGGTGTGAGTGCGTGACGCGGTGAAGTTCTTCGCTGGTGCCTTCTAGGTATCGCAACATGCCGACTTCGGCGATGAGTTCGGTGGCTTCGCTGCCGATGATGTGGGCTCCGACGACTTCGCCGGTCTCGTTGTCGACGATGATTTTGGCGAAACCGCTGGGGTCGCCGACAGCTACAGATTTTCCGGCGACTTGGAATGGAACTTTGCCAACGCTGTAGTCGAGTCCTTGATCCTTGGCTTCGCCTTCCGTGATGCCGAGCGATGCGATCTGCGGATGGCAGTAGGTGCAGCGCGGCATGGCGAGGTAGTCCTCGATCGGCTCCGGGTCGTGGCCGGCGATGGTCTCGGCGGCGACGATGCCTTGGTCGAACGCGACGTGCGCGAGCGGAAGTTTGCCGGTGACGTCGCCAACGCCGTAGACGCCGGTGACGTTGGTGCGCATGTGCCCGTCGACTTCGATGAAGCCGGGGCCGTAAGTCTCGACGCCGACGTTCGTCAGACCGACATCGTCGGAGTTGGGTTGGACACCGACGCCTAGGAGGACTTTGTCGCAGGTGAAAGTCTGGGTTTCGCCTTCTGCGCCGACCGTGTAGCTGAGGGTGACGGAGCCGTCGTCGTTCTTTTCGACGCCCTTGACCATGGAGCCGGCGTTGATCTTGATGCCTTGTCGCTTGAACTGACGCTCAAGTTCGGCGGAGACCTCTTCGTCTTCTTTCGGGACGATGCGCGGGAGCAGTTCGAAGAGCATGACTTCGACGCCGTATGCGTTGAAGTAGTAGGCGAATTCGCAGCCGATGGCGGAAGCGCCGACGATGGCGATCACCTTGGGTTGCTCCCTCAGCTCGAGGGCTTCGCGGGATGTGATGATCGATTCGCCGTCGATTTCGAGGCCGGGGAGCGAACGGGCGCGCGCGCCGGTGGCGATGATGATGTTCTGGGCGGTCACCCACTCGTCGCCGTCGATCTGTACGCGGGAGGACGACATCAATCGGCCGGTGCCGTTGATGACGGTGATGTTGTTCTTCCGCATCAGGTAGCCGATGCCGCGGGTGAGTGTGTTGGAGACCCGGCGGGAGCGGTCGACGGCCTTCGACATGTCGAAGCGGACGTTGTCGAATTCGATGCCCCAATCGCTGGCGTGCTTCATCTCGTTGACGAGTTCGGCGTTCTTGAGGAGCGATTTTGAAGGGATGCATCCCCAGTTCAGGCAGACGCCGCCCAATCCGCCGATGCCAGTGCCGTCGTCCTTCTCGACAATGGCGACGCTAAGTCCGAGTTGGGCGGCTCGGATGGCGGCGTGATAACCCCCGGGGCCGGCGCCGATTACGACTAAATCAAAGACGGTAGGAGAGTTGGACATTTGGGTTTTCTCTCAACACGAAACACGTTGGACAAGCACAAGTTTTGAGTCTATAAACAATGATCCCCTCTCCTTCTGGGAGAGGGTGAGGGTGAGGGTGAGGGCCCATCCATCCCCTCTCCTTCTGGGAGAGGTCTAGGGTGAGGGCCCGTCCATTCGCTCGGCGGGAGAGGGCTAGGTTGAGGGTCCCCCATCAATCCGAAACATCTCGTACAGGCCGCGCAGAAAGGCGGCGGCGATTGCGCCGGCCGCGGTGAAAAAAGTCAGGCCGATGGCGAAGATGACGAGGTAGGGCAGCCAGTGGCCGGGACAGTCGAGCAAGGTGGAGCAGACCCACCACGAGGTTGCGACGTAGCCGACGAACACGACGATACCGGCTAGAAAGCCGATCAACGCGCCGATCTTTGCGTAACGTTTCATGGCTTGAGATTGTAGATGCGATAGAGTCGGATTCATCCTTTTTAGTCACACCGTAGAGACCACGAACATGCAATCCGCAACCGCCTACCGGAGCTCGTCTGAACTCCGACAAGCTGCTCTCGACCACGTATTCATCGGCATGAACAACCACGCCATGCTCGGCGAGGAAGGCGGCCCGATGATCGTCGAACGCGGCGAGGGCATCTATGTGTGGGACGTGGACGGCAATCGCTACATCGATGGCATCTCGGGGATGTATTTCCGCAACACAGGGCACGGTCGCGAGGAGATAGCCAAGGCGATCTATGAGCAGATCTCTAATCTGAGCGCCAACGTGTATGCGAGCGTCACGCCGGCGGCGGTTGAGTTGGCGACCGAGATCGCGAACCTGACGCCGGGGAATCTGTCGAGGACGTTTTTCTGTCAGGGCGGTTCCGAGGCGAACGAATCGGCGTTGAAGCTGGCTCAGGCCTACCACATGCGGATGGGCGAAAAGGGTCGCTACAAGGTGATCTCGCGCCGCGGGTCGTATCACGGTGCGACGTACGGGACGATGTGGCTGGGCGAGCACCCCGGATTTCCACGCACCGACTACCAACCAAAGCCTTCGAGCGCGGTGCATGTTCCGGCTCCGCACTTCTATCGCTGCGAATTCAATTCGAAGACGCCCGAGCAGTGCGGAGAGCTTGCCGCGCTCGCCATCGAGAAGGCGATTATCAGCGAGGGGCCCGACTCGATATCGGCGGTGATTGGTGAGCCGGTTACGCAGCCGCAAGGCGGTGTCGTGCCGCCGGAGAACTACTGGCCCATGGTGCGCGAGATCTGCGACCGCTACGGCGTCATCCTCATCTTCGACGAGGTCATCACGGGTTTCGGACGTCTCGGCGAATGGTTCGGCGCTGAGGTGGTGAATACGCAGCCAGACATCATCTCGTTTGCGAAGGGCATCACCAGCGGCTACTTCCCCCTCGGCGGCTGCATCGCCGACCGCCGCATCGGCGACGCCTTCGCCGGCGGACCGGAGAAGACTTGGAGCCACATGTACACCTACTCCGCGCATCCTGGCGGCGTGGCTGCGGGTCTCAAAAACCTCGAGATCATCAAGCGGGAGAATTTGGTGCAGAACGCTCGTGAGCGGGGTGCTCAACTCGCGGCCCGATTGGCCGACATGATGGAACGGCACGAGATCATCGGAGATGCTAGGGGCATGGGTTTGGTGCAAGGTATGGAGCTTGTGGCCGACCGCGCAACCAAACGTTCGTTCGCGCCCGAAGTAGGCATCGGCGGACGCTTCACCGACGCACTCAAACGCCGCGGGGTTTGGATACGCGTTGGCGGCTACATCCTGCCTATCTCGCCGCCGCTGTCGATCACCGCGCAGGAGTTGGACGATCTTTGTGATGCGGTGGAGGAGGCGATCGTGGAGGTGTCGGCGGGGTTGGGGGGATGAGGAACGTTATGGGGTAACGGCGGTTTGTTGGGGGTTGCCAGGTGTTGATGGCGTGGCGTTCTAGGGCTCGGGTTTGGGTGTCGCCGGTGGTGAAGACTACGGTGAAGGTTAGGTGGTCGCGGAAGTCTTGGAGGTGGTAACGGAGTTCGGGGTTGGTCTCGTCGTTGATGTGGTCTAGGAGACGGCGTCGAATGCAGGTTGTGGACATTCCGACGTAGGTGCAGGTGTCGGATGACTCGCCGTATTCAGGCGGTTCCCAGATGGCGTAGACGCCTTGTCGGTCGCGTGGTAGTTGTTGGACTTCGGCGCGGGTGAAGGGGCGTGGATTGCGCTGGAGTTGTAGCAGGAGCGCGAACGGGGTGGGGTTGGGTTCCATCGTGGGCGGTCGTTAGACCAGCGTTCGCCTGTCTGGGCGTTGCACTTCGTCGAGAATGTTCTGCCACTCGGACACCAGTTGGTTGTAGATGTAGGCGTCGCGGGGTTGGTTCAGGTTGTCGTAGTGGTTGTAGAGGATGCGGGCGAGGCGTTCGATCGAGTCGATGTTTCCGGCCATAAGTCTGCCTATTTTGCCGCAGCCTTCAACGCCTTCACCATCTTCGTTGCTGGTGTCGAGGTGGTATGCCATCCTCATGCATCCTTCCCACGCAGTGATATCGGTCATGGGGTACTTGCGGTCAGGGTGGTATTCGGAGATGGGGTGGAGTTGGATGATCCCGCGTGGTTCGTTGTCGGCGAGTTGGTGGATGTTGGTAATGTCGGAGACGGAGAGATTTTTGGCGCGGGCGATATTTTCGGCATCACCGTATGAGGCTTCGTTGTGACCGTGCGTCTTCAGCCAATCGACGCAGAAACGGCTTGTGACATCGAGTTCACCTTCCTCACGATCGAAATATTCACCTATGACGCGATTGATTTGTTGTAGTGCGTCGCGGACAGAAACCGGCTCACCTGAAATCGTCTCGACGCGACTGAATTTTGAATAGATTTCCATCCCGGGACCTATCGCAGCTTGAGGCATATCCGCTGGTGCGATGTGACCGTCGCGAGTAAGTCTATCCAGAGCGGTCGTGAGCTGGGCGTTCAAGTCTTCTAAGAACTCATGTCTAGTCGCTACTCGCGAAGTTTCCGGTCTGGGGCGTAAAACGATAGTCACTGATGTCGCGAGGGCGTTAGACCGATTTGCACGAGGACGGGCGGGGTTTTCAGACCTAATAGGCCACGTCCCTGTGACCATGAATCCAGCACCGATTGCAGCGTTGAGCATCCTTTCCCATCCTGTGGACGCGGATCCCTGCTCATCGGTAGTCTGTTGCTTATATCCGTAGATTATGGAAGACGGAAATCCTTCGTGACATGTCTCGCGGAATTCAGTTAGTGCCTGCCGCATGCGAGATTCGAAGTAGCCTGGAGCGTCATCGTGGAGAAACCTGTTTGAAACTAGCTCATCAAATTTAGGTGTCAACATTCCTCCATATAATTCTGAAAATGTATCTTTCAAAACGGATCGATGCCACACATAAAAGAAGTCGGAAGATTCGGAATACAAGATGTTGTCATAGTATGGAGGATCTGTTATGTATATGACATTTTTGACGTTGTGATTCTCTGCTGCATTGCCCTGCTTCACAATACTTGGCGTAACATTATCTGGCAACCTCTCGACAACATCAGCAATCCAGTCGACCTGACTACTCCAATCTTTTGCATTCTGACCAAACGGGTTGATCTCGGCATAATCCCATATCATCGACAGGCTTTGACGAGAGAATACCGGAACGGATCGGTATATTTTATTGTCCCAACGATTGAAAGAAGAGGAATGATCAACCATTCGACCAAGTGTCAGAGTCAAATATGTTTTGATCACGCTTCTGTACATATGGTCATTGCTTAGTTCAGATGAATCTTCCTCAGCTAGTTGACGGATTGTTTCGACCAGCTTCGTAAGATACGTCGTTTGCCTTCGATTGAAGTGATCCTTCCAATTGGTGAAGCCGTAGAGATGAGTTCTCAAACCGACTGCACGGTCCGGCAACTTGCCGGAGATGAGAGAAGATGGTTCGGCGAGTTCCATAGCAGCGTAATGTTCAGCATCTGGCTCGCGGAAGTAAACACTTTTACCACTCTTGGCAACAGTGGCGATGAGCGTTTCACCGAATCTTCCTGAAATTCCAGCCTTCCTTACCTCACCAATCGGCAACGAGGTCGAGCAAACAACGCAACTTGCGCTCGTGCGGTTTATCGTGCCATTGACGGGCACGTTCCCATCATCACTCTGTATCCGATACGAAATTCTCTTATGTTCAGAATCGAACAACGGTAAAACCCACTTCTCGTTCGACTTTTTGGCGGACAATTGGAATGATTTTGTAATTGGCATGTCGACACCGCACGCTGGATTAGGACATCGCATTGTCCTAAACCAGATCCAAAACGTAGTGATCGCTTGGTTATGGTTATCAATTTGAGTTTTCGGGTACAAATGGCCTACCTTCTCTACCATTATCTTGCGCACTGCGCTACCATAATGGCGGATATCTTCGGCTAGCCCTGCATTTCGCCGCCATTTAGTTTTGATCTTGGTGGAATGTTGATTAATAGGGGGAGACAATGTGGTTGAATGTGGAAAATCCAACATTGCCTTAGATATCAAAACTGCCACAGGGTTTAAATCAGTTGCTATCGTGTTGATTCCTAGACGTTGAGATTCTAATGGAATTGATCCGCCACCACAAAATGGATCGTATACAGTCGGGGCGTTGTCGCGGACATAAGCACGAGCTGACTTTAAACTGAGTGGCTTATCGTCATTATTGGAGCGCGCTAGTGATACGGCCATTTCGTAAATTGCTTCGTTCAACACATCTTCGTTTGCGCCTGTGTCTACATCTACTAGCCGCGAGATTAAATCATGGAGGCGTTCTCGTTCGATAGTTCGTGCTTCGACGGATTCGAATAATTCCGGCCACTCTCCCGGATCATCCACGATTGTCGCGAACGCAATTGCGCGGCAAGCAACTAAAGGTCTCCGTGCCCACCAACGATGCAATGTCGAAGGGTGCCCCTTGCGAGCGGAAGCCGTCTTTTCTCGGGCAGATTCTCGATTGATAGCGTCTAGTGGCAGATCGACTTCGATGAGTTTTTTGCGGTAAGGGGTTTGTGTGGTGGTGGGCATGTCAGATGGTTTCGATGTTGATGGCTTCAATGTTCTCGAAGTCTCTGCGGTTGTTGGTCAATAGGGTGAGGTCATGATAGACAGCAGTGCATCCGATCATGAGGTCGAAGTCAGGGACTCGGATTCGCCGGAGTTGCAACTTGGCTCGCTCTTGTCCAAAGAGTTTGCAGACCTCGTGGTTCAATCCGACAACGGTGAGTTGGCTCAAGAATCCGTTTAGATTCTCCTCGGCGCGTTGGGGGTTTCGCGAGCGGAATACGCCGTGGTAGAGTTCTGCCAGAGAGATGATACTGATGCCGACGCCCTCGTGTGTCAGTGGTTGCAACCGATCGATAACGGGTTGCGCGCCTCGGAGGTAGTGGATAGCCCAGTCGGAATCGACGAGGTAGTTCAAGACACTTCGGCGAAGGGCTCGTGTCGCGAGTTCGCGATGCGGAGCTCGCGAATCTCATCAATGAGCTTTTCTCCGTCGACGAGGTCTGCCCAACTACCGGCGCTGGCTTTGAATAAGTCGGCGTTCTGGTCTGAAGTTGGGGGATCGGCAACGGATAGAACGACCGTTGAGCCATCTTCGATGTCAAGCGGGATGGTGGGTTTGAATACCCCGTTCGAGTAAGTGGCTGTGAATCGGCTTTCTGCCATAAATGAGTTGCCTATGACGCTACACGGAGATTCTATCAGGTTTAGATTTTCGGTTGAAATTCGCTGCAGACTTCATCCACTCCCCAACTCATCGATCTGGAGCACGAGTTGTAGAGCTTCGCCGTTTTCGCGGAGGGCGCGTAGGGTGTTTTGAGAGAATCCACCTTCTTTGGATGCGGAGACGGTGATGGTGACCTGATTGACGGTGGTCATGGGTTTTTGATGTTGTTGAGGCGTTCGAGGAGGTGGCTTACTTCATCGGCCAACGCCAGTATCTGCTCTCGGTCCATCCAATGTTCGTAGAAGTTGGCGTGAAGCGAGTCTGCCGCTTGGAACAGTATGCGGATTTGTCGGTCGCCGGTCTCGTCGGCGAGGTTTCGGATGATGCGGTAGAAATTGCCGTGCGACTTGTGTTCCCAACCGCGTTCATGCGCGATGGCCTTAAGTGCCTGAGCGGTTGCACCCCAGAACTTTTCCGAGGCTTGGATGAGGTCGCCAGCTTCCAGTTCGACGTGTGCTTGGTCGAAAAGTTGGGCGGATACGGATTGGTATCGTTCGGCGGTGGTCATTGTGAATTTTGGATGTTATCGAGGCGTTGGATGAGGTCGCGGACATCTTCGACGAAAGTCATCATTTCGTCCTTTTCCATGTAGTGTTCGTAGAAATTGACGTGAAGCGAGTTTGCCGAGGTGAAAAGACGAGTGATTTCTCGGTCACCGGTTTCGTTGACGACATTACGCAGGACGGCGAATAGCTGGGCATGGGACTTGTGCGGCCATCCGCGATCCTCGGCAACCGCCTTCAATGCCTGAGCGGTTGCACCCCAGAATTTTTCCGAGGCTTGGATGAGGTCGCCAGCTTCCAGTTCGACGTGTGCTTGGTCGAAAAGTTGGGCGGATACGGATTGGTATCGTTCGGCGGTGGTCATGATGATTGAGAAAGTAGCGGTGGCTTAATTTTAATCCGCCTCGGTTTGTGGTTCCTCGATCTGTAGCACGAGTTGTAGAGCGTCGCCGTTCTCGCGGACGGCGCGGATGGTGTTTTGGGAGAATCCGCCTTCTTTGGATGCAGAGACGGTGATCGTGACGGTGACGTCACCGCCGTCGTCGGTGAGGTTTCGGATGATCTCTTCGCGTATGCCAGAAACTTCGTCGAACGAGATGTTGCCTTGCAGTTGTTTGGTGGCGGTGATGCGTGATGGGCCGGTTTGGGGTGGCGGTTGCATTCCCTCACCCTGACCCTCTCCTTGGGGGAGAGGGGAGATATCGTCAGGCTCCGAGGACGCATCTGGGGCGTGGTCGAGGCCTTCAAGCGATTGCTCCCGATCGAGGGACTTTTGCAGCGCGGCCATTTCGGGTTCGACGATAATTCTTGCGCGGTCGCGTGCAGCATTAGTGAAGTAGGCGTCGATGGGTTCTTTGAAACGTAGGTTTTCGTAGTTATCGCCGGCGTATTGATCGGCGTATCCGAAATCTCCGTTTGCGGTTCCACGTTTGATGGCGTCTTCGAGAACTGATGCGTTGCGGAGTCTAGGGAGGTATACGTGGCTGGTGAATAGATCCCACAGGGAGTCGATGGTGATGTGGTAATTGCCGTTTTGCCAGATGTAATCCCTTAGATATCTGGCAAGTTGAGAGGGTGCGATGGTGTCGACTAGTTTTTCGTCGGCGACTAGCTTTTCGTCGGCGGATCGGACGATTTCGCCGGTTTCAGTGGCCTGGGTCATCGACGGGTTCAGGGTGTATTCGGCTTGTTGGGGGTTACGTTGTGATGGCGCGACGACCCATCGGTAGGCGCGAGTGAGATCGTTGTGGAGCTGTGAGCGGGTGTTTCGGATGTTGGCGGACACTTCGCTCATTCGAGAGCCGGATAGGTTTAACTTGTCTTCGCCGTTGAGCATGGAGTCCCAAGCGAGATGCGATCTGGTGGTGTTGCGCAGGGCGCGTATTTCGTCGGCTTTGGCAGTGATGAATACGACGGTGTTGCGTTTGATGCGTGAAGTGTCGCCTCGGTTGACGATGACGTCTTTGATGAATTCCGTTGCGGTGTCGGTGTCTCTCTGGCGTGTGGCAAGGTGTTTGTCGGGTTCAGTGATGATGAATCTGACTGAGTCGGTTTCGGCGATGTCGGCGGAGGATTGAGGGCAGACAATGACCGAAGATCGGTTTCCGCGAATGGCTTGGTTCAGTTCATTGATTATGAAGCGGTCTGCGACTTGGTTAGATGTGGCGTCGACGCGGTCGGCATGTACTTTGTTGAGATTTTCTTCGGTGTGGAAGTAGTAAAGAGAGTTCGGCTGGTGCAGGTAGTAGAGCTTGCCGGTGATCTCATTCCGTGCTTCGTTGTATACGGATGTGCTTTCGTTGGGCTGGACGACACCGAGGCGAATTTGGTTCTGATCGATTCCATGAATGGCTTTACCAGGGACGGATCCGAGAAATACCGTTCTCGTGATTCGTTTCGCGGCACCACCAACTGTAAGCCAGCGTTCCTTTTCGTTGTCGAGTTGATCGGTGCGGGAGTTTGTGCCGTCGATTTCTGATACGACTGGTTCCCACCTGCCAGGCAGGAGTTTGATGAACTCTTCGCTGAGGTTTGAGTCGTATAGCGGGAGGTTTGCGGGAAGGATGAGAGGATCAGGACTGCGTTCACCATAGAGGCGTTTGATCCAAAGGGCCATCAATCGGAGTACGCCGCGTGTGCGTTGAAAACCCTGTAACGATGACCAATCGTTGTACAAGCGGTCAAAGATTTCTGGATGGATCGGATAGCACTGTTCGAGGCGTTGGCGGTACGAGGGCTCAGAGACGTTGCTTGGGTACTCGCGACGATTCCGACGATACACATTCGCGAACCTATCGCACGTTTCTTGAAGTGCTTTGCTGTCGATTGGGTCTTCGAACAATCTGCGACGGACTACCTCAAACGCTTCGGTGGTTTCAAGCGGAGCATGTACGGCTTCGATACGTCCGAACACTCGTTCGAGGCGGTTTAATGCTTGATATCCGAGTTCCCCGCCTAATTCTTCGGCTGATTCAGGGAGCGTGACGACGAGGGCGACGCTTGGGTTTCGTCGTACGGATTCGCTGAGTGCTTGAATAAATGTGTAGACGGAGCCAGTCTGCTGTTCAGGGACGTTGCGGACGTATGCGACAAGTTCATCGAATAGGATTACGGCGGGGCCGACGTGTTGGAAAAGACGGTCGAGTTGAGCGCCGCCGGGCGCGGTGCCCTGACGGGCGGCTTCGCCGATGATGTTGTAGGCTTCTTGACTGCCTAGTTGGTTGGCCATCTGACCCCATAGAGTGTTTAGAGGATCACCGTCAGCGGTTTTGTCGTCGTCGGTTGGCGAGAGGTAAGTGCCAATTAGTACGGCAACTTCGGCATTTTGGACGTCATCGGGATCGACGTCGGCTTCGGTGAAGACTCTGGTTAGTTCTTGAGCCGTGCGGTCGTCGGATTGTTTAGTGAGGTCGGCAAGTTCTTTTGTGCGGTTTACAAGGTGATGCAACGCGATCAAAGAGTGGGTTTTGCCGCCGCCGAAGCCGGTTTTGGTCTGGATGACGGGGTCGCCGGGTTTACCGTTGATACGTTTGAGGGTGTTGACGAGGAGAGTTTGGATGCCGGGCGTGATGTAAGTCCGGCGGAAGAATTCGATTGGATCGTTGTATTCCTTAGCCCTGGCTATACCGTCGGCTACTTGCTGGAGGTCAGCTGCGAACTCCGCTTGTGCAAGGTCACCAGAGAGGATGTCTGGATGGGGGTTGATCACGTCGCGCCAAGGTTTTAGTCCGGTGTTTGTGGTTTGGCGTGGTTTGGGTTTCGGCGCGGGTGCTTCGGGTTCGGGGGCGGTGGTGGTAGGTGAAGACGTTGGTTCGGGCGCAGATTGTGAAGCGAGGTTCGGTTGGACAAGGGTTTCGCGGATTTGCTCCACGGCGGTTTTCTGTGTATTGGCTTCTATTCGATCTAAGACTTCCGTGATCAAAGTCAAGGCCGATATGACGTGATAAGTATCGAGGTCGCCAGTATCAGGATGGGCGGCGGCATTGCGACTGTCCGCGATCGTCCGCAGTTGATTGCGGATGCTGGGTTTATGCCCAAACACTGATCCGAAACATTCATTCCAGTTGGCATTGTTTTCAATAATCCAAGAGAAATTATTTACATCAATCGTGGCTTCCAGATTTCCGCGGTTCCTTGTGAGATCCCGTTCGAAATACTGCCGGCTGTCCAGATGCAGCGCACGGAGAACTGCGGCCTTTTTGTCCGTGGTCTCTGCATCGCCTAGTTGCCGGACGATAAATGACCGCATGGCATCGCGGTAGATATCTAAGCCGTCGTTCAGAGCTCGAGAGTTTGGGCGTTGGGTTATTGTCACTGTAGGTGTTTTCATTTGGCCGCGAGGTTTGATTCTAGCGCACCAGTAAACCAGAACTCGAAGTTACACGGGCTTCCAATCCCAAAGCTCCTGCGCGAACGCAAACGTCTGCGGCATCCCGCCCGAGTGCACGAACACCACCGGCACGTCCGGGTCCAGCCGTCTCGCCCTAATCTCTCCAATTAACGCCGACATGGATTTGCCGGTGTAGTTCGGGTCGAGGATGATGCCTTCGGTTTTGGCGACGAGGTGGATGGCTTCGAATACGCCGTCGTGGGGGACGCCGTAGTCGGTGCCGGAGTAGCCGGTGATGGTGTCGAGATCGTTGGGTTCGAGGGCGGTGTCGAGTCCTAGGAGGTCGGCGACGCGTTGGGAGCGGTCGATGTATGTGGCTTCGTAGGATTCGGGTTGGGTGTGTGAGTATGCGGTGGCGGAAGCTGTCCAGTTTTTGCCGGTGTTGCGGGCGTAGAGGCGGAGTCCCGCGATGGAGCGTCCGACGAGGCCCCACATGCGGAGGGGGCTGTCGGGCCCCCTTTGTCCTTCGGACATTTCCCCCGCTAGCGGGGGAAATCCTGGGTCTTTGCTGCTCTGGGTTACGGGTTTCGATGGGATGACGTGTCGTTGCGCTCCCGGTGCCCCCATCGCCTTCGGCACTTCCCCCAGAGGGGGAAGGGAAGAGATTTGGGCGTCTAGTTCGATGCCGGTCTCGAGGAAGCCGATCATGCCGGCGATGTCGGAGAAGTCGTTGTCGGAGAGGATGGTGGCGTTTCGCCCGCTGTCGTTCTCTTCGGCGACCAGTTTCTCGGCGACGGAGCGGGAGTATTCGCCTGGCACTCGGTGGATCTCGGCGCCGGTGAGGTGACCGATGAGGAGATTGCCCACGACGGGGGCGTCGACCATGTCTACGGCGACCATGTGGCACTTCATGCCCATCTTGGCGCAGGACGCGGCGACGAAGCGGGCTTGGTTGGAGTGGTAGTGGTTGATGTTTACGACGGTGTCGAAGCCGCGTTCGATGAGGTGGGCGAAGAGGAACTCCATGTGTCGGGCTTTGTTGCCGCCGAATGCGAAACCGGTGGCATCGTCGCGCTTGATGAAGATGCGCGGGACGGCGGTGGTGTCGGCGTCCATCGACTCGGCGATCGCGGCGCGCAGCCTGGGAGCTTCTTCAAGCGGCGTGCAGAGGCGCGCCAGCTTGAGGCGGGGGAGTTCGCCGATGCGGTCGAGAATTGTTTGGTTGTTCATTTGGGTGCCCTCACCCTAACCCTCTCCCGCCGACTAAGTGCTTTGCATAATCACCGTCATTCCGGCGAAAGCCGGAATCCAGAGGGGCGGCGTAAGGGCGGTTCATGCCGAATTTCATTACTTTGCCATCGTTCAATTTTCCAATGGACCCTAACAGGAGAGGGAACGGGCGGATTTTCGATTTGGGAGCCAGCCGCCTTCTCTGGGGCCGTAGTCGATGGGCATTACTTGGCCGGCGCGGATGCACGATACGGGTTCGAGGGCGAGGTTTCCGATGTTGATGTTGCCATCGCCGTCGATAAACTCCCATTCGCCTTCGTGGACTCGCAGGATGGTGAGATCGGCGTGGGTGCCAGGCGCCATGCAGCCCAGCAGGCGTTCAGCTTCGGATCCGAGGACAGCGGCAGGATTTCGGGTCGCCATTACGAGGGCCTCTTCGAGGCCGATGCCGAGCGACATCACCTTGCCAATGGAGTCGATCTGCGAGAAGGCGGTGCCAGCGTAGCGGCTCGTGAGTGTCACGTCGGAGCTGATGGTGTCGGGAATGAGTCCGCCGTCGAGGACGCGTTTGGCCGCGTCGAAGGAGAAATTCCGGCCGCCAACGCCGATGTCGAACTTTACGCCGCGTCCGCGAGCATCAACGGCTTCACGCAGGAGGGTTCGGTCGCCGCCGATGAGACCGCCCCGAGCACTAGTGAAGGAGTGTGTGACGATGTCGCCTTCCTCAAGCATTTCAGCGAGGATTTTCGGTGCAACGTCCATGGCCGCGTCCGATTGGTCGACCGTATCGCCCATATGGACCATGAGACGAACACCGGCATCTTTCGCGATAGCTTTTGCGGCCTTGGGCAGATCGATGCCGAGCTCGGCGATGCCGGGCGAGACCATCCTCGCTTTAACGCCGATTATGACGTCTTTGCGAGATTGGATCGTTGCCACCGCGGCGTCATGTTCGATATCGAGCGCGGAGGTTACTTCCGGGATGCGGTTGACGCCCAGCGATCCAACGTTGAGAAGGGCGAGGACTCGGGTTTTTGCGCTAGGGATAACGTGATTGACCAAACCGCCGATATTCGCGATGCCGCACGATCCGGCGTCGACGACGGTCGTGACCCCGGAATGGACTCCGGCGGTGTCTGCGTCCTGCATCATGTCCTCGACATACGGCGAAGAGCGACGAAGCCCGCCGGCGACATGGGTATGCAGATCGATGATGCCGGGAGTTACGATGAGGCCGGTCGCGTCAATGGTGCGGGCCGCAACGTAGTTGTCGGGCACGTCTTCGATGGCGATGATCTGGTCGCCCTTAATCGCGACATCGCCGAGATTCAACTCCGAAGTGTCGGTATTAAGAAGCGACCCGCCATTGATCCGCAGATCGCAGTTGACCGTTTCGGCCATTTTTTCCTCTGAAGGGCGAACCTTAACAAAACTCGTTGAGCGCGACAACCGGATGCTTCCCCTTTGCCCCTCTGGATCCTGGCTTTCGCCGGGATGACGGGAGGTGCGAAGCGCCCAAGATTGGCAGAAAGTCTATCAGGCTGAGGTACGTCGGCCGCTCGTAGCGAACGAGTTGGGCCGATTAAAACGAATCGGTCTGCGGATGCTCGTGCGCGGCGAAGTAGATGCCTTCGAGGGATGCAGGAGGACCCTCTGGGTCCTCAGACTGACCGAATGCGAGGTAGTGAGGCGGATCACCGTCGATCACAAGGTAGGCGCTGAGTGAGGGTGAGAGCGGGTTGTGACCGCCGAACCACTCGACTACCGGGCCGTCGGTGAGTTGGACAGGTCCGTGTCGCGTTGGCCGCCTTACGGAGTCGAGGCTGACTTCCGAGGCACCGGGCGGTCCGATACCCCAGGTCACAACGCCTTCGTAGTCGGCGGGGAGTACGAATCGCCAACGAGGCAGCAGTCCGGACCACGGCGCCACTTCGATGGCGGCACGGCCAGGAATGTTCTCAAAAGGGTGGTGGACTAGCCACCGGAATCGCGATTGGGGTTCATCAGACGATGGCGGGCCGTGTGAGTGAAGGTGTTCGTTGCTGTGGTCGATCAGGCCGTCGTTAGGGCCGCCGTGGGAATGTTGGTGGCCGTGTGAGGAATCGTTGTGATGTCCGAGCATCAGCCCGCGAGAGCTTTGTTCAAGCGTTTAGCCAACCGGCTTTTCTTTCGAGACGATTGGTTGCGGTGGATGACGCCTTTGCGCGTGGCGATATCCAACGCGCTGATGGCTTCTCTAAGACTCTTGACCGTCGTCTCATCCGACGGCGAACCGTCGATCGCGGTGCGCGCGGCGGTAACACGCGTACGCACATACGATCGCACGGATCGGTTGCGCGCCGCTCGGCGACGCTGCACGCGCATTGACTTGGCTGCGGGCATTTTACGTTCCCCCTGGGGACCTTTCCAGTAACGGATATATCGGTGTGAACCGCGTTGGCGGTTCCGACTCATTCGATTTTACAACTACCGTCATTCCCGCGAACGCGGAAATCCAGAGGGGCGGCGTCAGTCACGCGCTTCAGTTGGTGCGCCTCACCGATGAAACGCCTCGTACAGCCTCGAGACGCGTGAACAATGTCGCCAACTGTTCCAATCCAGTGGTGTAGACGGTGAAGTCGATCCTCGTGCTGCCCTTACCGATGTCCTCACCTGAAGACATCCGGTGCAGATTCATCTTCTCGTCTCGTATCACGCCGGAGAGGTCGTGGATCAATCCCATCCGGTCCGAACCTTCTACCCGCAATCTGGCGGGGTACGACCCATCGATGTGTCCCCAAGCCACTTCGACCAGGCGGTCCGGGTCGGTGGTATTGCGCAGGTTTCGACAGTTGGTCCGATGCGCCGTCACACCGCGTCCGCGCGTCAAGTAACCGGCAATGTCATCGCCGTAGACCGGGGTGCAACACTGAGGGAAGTTGACTTGAACACCGGGTAAACCCATAACGACGACGCCTTTGGCGAGGTCGTTGCCTTTGATTTTTGCCGCGGCGCGTTCGCCCTCGATCAATTGCGCTTCGAGCAGGTTTTCGGGGCGCTTTTCGTCAATGACTTTGATAACGGTTCGAACGATCACCGAAGGTTGCTGATGCGTCTTGCCGAGATCGGCAACCAATTGATCCGTTGAGGCGTATCCCATCAGTTCGGCAACTTCGTCAGTTCCGACCTCATGGCCCATTCGATTGAGTTGGTCGAGAGCTCGTTTGAGCTGCTGACGCCCTTGGTGCATGTTGGTGTCACGGGCTTGCCGGCTGAACCACTGACGCACCTTGGCACGCGCGCTGTTGGTCACGATGTAGCGTTTGTCAGAATCTTGCCAGTCCAGGCTTGGGCCACGTGGCGCTCGAGCTTTGCGAATCTCGATCACGTCACCGAGTTCCAATGCTGTGTTCAACGGTACCAACTTGCCATTTACTACAGCGCCAACGGTGCTGTGTCCCAATTCGGTGTGAATTCGATACGCGAAGTCTAGCGGCGTCGCTCCGGTTGGAAGCTCGATAACGTCGCCGGCTGGTGTGAAGACCTGAATCCGATCGTTGCTCAGTATCTCCTGGTCGACGGAATCGATGAACTCGTCGGTATCTCCCTCCATGTCAACGAGCGTGACCATGTCTTTGAGCCAAGTCATGGTGCGGTCGGAGGAATCAACTTTGCCGTCGTTGTTTCCGCCTTGCTTGTAAGCCCAATGTGCGGCAAAGCCTTGTTCGGCGATTTCGTGCATCTCACGCGACCGGATTTGAACTTCGAGCGGCGTGTTTTCTGGTCCCCGCACCGTGGTGTGCAACGATTGATAACCGTTTGATTTGGGTTTCGAAATGTAATCGTCGAAGGTCCCTTCGACCATCGGCCAAAGGCCGTGCACAACTCCTAAAGCGTGATAGCAGTCGCCAGTTGATGAATTTGGGTCGTCGGTGATAACGCGCAAAGCGATCAGGTCGTGGATTTCGTCGAATGTCCTGCCCAGCTCCTCGTAGCGTTTCTTTTTGCGCGCGATGCTGAAAAGATGCTTGGCCCGACCGCTTATGGACGCGTTGATGCCGGCGTTTTCAATTATTGCTTCCTTCAGTCGCGCCACCGCGAGCGAAGTGTATTCCTCGCGTTCACGGCGTTTGCGCTTCACCAATCCCGAGATCGTTCGGTATTCGCGGTGGTCGAGGTAGTAGAACGCGCTGTCTTCGAGGCGCCACTTCCAATCGTTCATCCCCAACCGATCAGCCAGGGGCGCATATATGTCCATCGTTTCACGCGCGATTCGCTCCTGCTGTTCCTCGGATACGTAGCGTAGGGTCTCGATGTTGTGCATACGATCGGCGAGTTTTATCAGCAACACTCTCCGGTCTTCGCCCGCCGTTATCAGCATTTTGCGGAGGCTCTCGATCCGCTGCTGTTCACGATCTGCTGCGTGCCGACGGCGGAAGGAACCGCCGTCGATCGCGTTCAATTCGATCTGTTTCAGTTTTGTAACGCCATCGACTAGTACGGCGACGCCGTTGCCGAATTCCTTGCGAATGTCGTCTACTTCGATACCGCAATCCTCAACTGTGTCGTGGAGAAGGCCTGCGACGATCAGATCGGCGGGCAGACGCAATTGCGCGAGACGCAAGGAAACGCTTATGGGATGGACGATGTAGGGTTCGCCAGATTTTCGCGTCTGTCCCTCGTGGGCCAGAAACGCGTACTCGTACGATGACTTTACGAACTCAACATCGTCTGGCTCAAGGTACGACTGCACCTCCTGCATCAGCTCGGTGAGCGAGCGTTCATACCCGTTCCGGTTCGACGGCTTCGTCGATTTAGTGGTTCGAGAAACGAGTGTCGGAGTAGTTGCCATACGGGACATCGTGGGCCGCGCCCCTCAACGTACATCCTGGCGTACATCGTGAGCGTTCGACCATGTCGTGTGTTTCAGTTTACACGGTGCGCGTACAAGATCGTGATAACTCTCGATGCGGTATTCTCGGATACGAATATTGCACGGGCATTTCCTGAACGAACCTTCAAAATGTATATTTCGTAGAAGTGTCAATGTCGACCTGCCACAATCGAATCATGAATCGCGCATTCATCAGTTCCTTAATCGTTGCCATCGGTGCGCTCGCCGCGACAAGTTTCGTCGTCGCGACGGCCGGCGGAGAGATTCACGCTACGGATCCCTCGCCAGTGAATCCACCCGGCCCAATCCCAGTCATCCTTATGGGCTCGGATGGAAGAAACTTCGAGGTGTTCACTCCGGAACAAGGTGGATCGATCATCGGTGACGATTATTCGTTCGTCGCCGAACCCGGCGATGTCCCTAGCGCCGTGATTGTCGGAATCCAAATGACGAAAGGTGGACCGGCGTCCAATGCTGGATTCACACATCATCGATACACTCTCGGCGGTGCGTACTACACGATTGATGCCGTTGACGAAAATGGCAAAACACATTCATCTGACCAAATGGGCGCCCAGGATGTACGATTCGGGTTCCGTAATCCGCCCGTTGCATGTATTCCGATTCCGGGCGATTATCTGTCCAATGTCGTCAGCGCCAGACTGATTGCGACCGACCCAGAGGGTTCGACGCAAACGGTTCTGAATTCGGAGACGCGCGTTGGTGGTGGCAACCCGACGATTTGCGGTTATGTCGGTTCTGTTCCCACTACGGTAGCGGTCGGGATAGAGGGCTCACCTGACTCAGTGCCTCCAACCCCGGTAGTCGAGATTCAGGTCATCGAACTGCCGGTAACCGGAAGCGCCGCACCATCCGCAGGTTTCATCGCCGTGTTGCTCATTGTCGGTGTTACGGTTTTGGTTTCTGCGCCGGCGGTGGCGAGAACACGGCGAAAGAACAATCCCAGATCGTACATCATGGGTGGTTTCCGCTAGCGTGCAGACTCGAACGAATCGGCAGCCTCAGCGATAGCTTCAACTATCCCGCCGATTTGGTCGGTTACGTCGGTGATCTCCCTCCGCAAACCTTCAACATCTTGTCGCACTAACTGGATCTCCTGATTCAGTTTTTCAGTTTCGGTGGCAAACCGCGAAATCTCCATTCGCACGCGACGCATTTCGCCTACCAACTCGTCTGCCTCTGCAACCGCTTCGCCCGCTTCGACGATCAAATCCTCGTAGACCCTCAACGCGTCTTGATGCCGATCCAAGGTCTGCGCTACCGCCTCGTTAACAACGCGTCGGTTTTCATCTACATCCATCAGGATCTGGTCATATAGTTCGAGCGCGCGATCGTTATTTTCCATCGCACGGTCCAATTGATCTTGGACTCGGTGAACCTGCTGCCTGAGTCGCTCACCATCTTCGTTGACAACTCCATAAAGACGGACGGTGAAGAAAATTGCGGCACCGATCGCTACAACGATCGCAACGAACAGCAACGATCCGCACCCTATCAGCAACCACGTTCGCATTTCGCGAGCTTGCGTGGGTTTATTCACAGAGCCCCCCATCGTACATCTGGGGCGTTATCCCCGCCAAGTAAGGAGATCCGACAATTCGTCGAGAATCGCGTCCAGCTCCTCACCGTCGTATCGATCAAATGGTTTCGAGCCGGGTTGACGTGTGGTCGGTGTCTTTATGATGCCTCGACGCCAGAACGCCTGTTTGTAGGTTGTAACGCCGAAGAAGAACTCGAAGTTCAGTGACGGCAACAGTCGATTGAACATCAACCGAGCCTCTGAACTCACGACTTGTTGGCCTTGGGCGTCGACGCCGCCAGCCTCCAGAGCGTTCCATAGAGCAACGTGCGCCTCGGTTATATGTCCAGCAGGCATGGTACCGGCACCGCCACGACGGTACTCGCCGAGCAGATACCTTCCGCCCATACCGCCCATGATCGACTCCACCTTTTCGCCACACGCCTCGAAGATCGTGGTCATCACGTTCCCTGGCAATAGGCTCTCTTCCTTAAGCAAACGGGCATTTGGAATCTCTTCGATGATCTGGATGATGGTCGGGGTCGGTATCGTGGGTCCTGTCGGCGGTTTATTGTTCTGCAACCACACCGGCAAACCAGTTGCTTCCGCCAACGCACCAAAGAGGTCGAATGTCTCCTGACCACCGCCCATTCCGTTACACGGCATCGTCATGATTGAGTCGGCACCGCATTCGACCGCGACGCGTGCGCGCGCCAGACAGTGCTCAACCGAAACTCCGCTCGCGCCTGCTACAACCGGGATTGACCCACCGACCGTCGCGACACCCACTCGCAAAACCTCGTCACGCTCTTCGTCAGTCAACCTCGGCCCTTCGCTTGCGTTCACCGGCATCACGATCCCGTGAGCACCGGCCTCGACGCAATACGCGACGCAGCGACGCAGCGACTCGTAATCGACACTTCCATCCTCGTTGAAGGGCGTCACGGGTATCGAGAAGACCCCGCGATTCTTCGTCTTTTCATTCTTGCTGAAACCTTGCGCCATCATTTGCTCCGCGTCGGATCGAATTAACCCCAAATCGTACATTCTGGGTATTGTAGCCGCCCAAATCGTACATCGGGGACGGAAAAAGTCGTAGGGGCAGGTTTGAAACCTGCCCCTACCCATCACGCCGATTACCATGTTGTAATCAATGCCAGAGATTCAGGCAAGAAAGATCCGAATGACATTGCGACGCACGACCCATTTGCACGAGACTACGGTCTCCTTCGACGACCGCAAAATCAACTACGCCGAAGGGCCCGACGGTGGACCGCCGTTGTTGTTCATTCACGGAATCAGCGGCCGCTGGCAGGATTGGGGCAGCGTTGTAGACGACTTTGCTGACGAGTGGCATGTTTACGCGGTGGACCTGCGTGGGCACGGCAAATCTTCCTGGGTCGAGAATGGTTACCACTGGCGGAAATATGCTCTAGACCAGGTCGCGTTCGTCGAAGGAGTCATCCGAAAACCGGCGGTCGTAGTCGGGCACTCGCTGGGCGGCGTCACCGCGCTCGGGCTCACTTCTGAACGCCCAGATCTGGTGCGCGCCGTGGTCTATGAAGACCCGCCTCTTTTCGTGCATCAAAGGTGGGAAGGAAACGAGTTCCGCAACAGTTTCACCGCAACTTTGGAGGTGTTGGACACCGGACCTGACTTTGAAACTCTCGTTGCGCACGTTAAGGAATCCAACCCAATACTTGAAGACGATCGGTGTCGCGATCGTGCCGAAAAGCTGATAGCCATGGACCCGGATGTCTTCCGATCCACCTTGAGCGGACGCTCCAGATCCAACTGGCGGGTGGAAGATCTGCTTCAGAGCGCAAGATCGCCCGGGCTTCTGCTTCAAGCCGAACCATCGCTGGGCGCAGCTCTTTTTGATGACGAGGCCGCCAAAGCCATGGATTTGCTACCTGATGCCGAATACGAAAAATGGGACGACAGTGGACACGGCATGCATAGCTCCTTCCCCGATCGTTTCTCCGAGCGCGTCCAGAGATTCTTCAAACCATATCGAAACGGGCGAAGTTGAACGAGTTCCCAGAATCCACCCACAACCCGACTAACGGGTATCCTTATCTCCCCAAACGTACATCCTGGGCAAAATTGTCCCGGCACTAGGCAAACGTTGGAGGATTGAGCGCGCATTGACCGAAACTGAACAGAAAAACAGCTACGGCCTCTCAAGGATTGGATTGCGGTTAGCGACGCTTGTCCCTTACCTCATCGTCTTTTCCGCCAGCGCTTGCACCCTCATATTGGAGATCGTCGCGGGGCGCATCCTCGCTCCAGTCATCGGGGTCTCGCTCTACACCTGGACGAGCATTATCGGCGTTGTGCTTGCCGGGATCAGTGTCGGCAACTACATCGGCGGTCTCATCGCAGACAGATTTCCAGCGCGGTCGACACTCGGTATCATTCTGTTGGCTTCGAGCATATTGACCCTTGTGATTTTGCCGCTCATCTCAATCGTGGGCGAGTTGGTTATCGACCTGCCGCTACTGCCACGGATAGTGACGTTAACCGCGGTATTGTTCCTGCCGGTTAGCGTGATTTTGGGAATGGTGACGCCCGTTGTCATCAAACTGGAACTGCAGGAACTTTCACGAACCGGCGATATCGTCGGCAGGTTCTACGCTATCTCCACGGCGGGATCGATCCTCGGCGTATTCCTCACCGGATTCTTCCTCATCCAATGGATCGGAACCCGCCCGATAGTTTTGGGCGTCGCCATCGTGTTGTTAGCTATGGCGGTACTGTTCGGCGATCTTTGGAAACTGCGCGCCAAAGTCATCAACATCTTGCCTGTCGCGGTTGCGGTCGTGGCTACTTTCGTTGCATTCGTTTACGACGACGGGTTCGAATGGGTCAATTCGGGATGCGACGAGGAAAGCAACTATTTCTGCATTAAAGTCCGGGAGCGCACAATCCAAGACCAGACGGTTCGGACTCTGACACTCGACCAACTCTTACACAGTTATGTCGCCAAGGAAGACCCGACGTTCCTCGTCTACGGATATGAGAAGATCACGGCCGACTTCGTGGCGCTCCAAGATTATCGAAACGACTCCCCGAAAGTTCTATTCATCGGCGGTGGCGGATACACGATGCCGCGACTGATCGAGCACCGGTACCCTGATTGGCACGTTGAAGTCATTGAGATCGATCCAGTCGTCACCAGAATTGCGCACGAATATCTCTGGCTGCCCTTGAACACCAGGATCATTTCTTATCACGAAGACGCCCGCATGAAGGCCCGAGATTTCTCCAGTGGGACCTACGACATGGTTGTTGGTGACGCGTTCAACGACTTCTCAGTGCCGTATCAACTCACGACGCACGAGTTCAATCAACAAGTCAAGGAATTGCTCAACCCCAACGGAATTTACGTTGTCAACATCGTGGACAACATCGAGATTGGACAATTTCTCCGTGCATACGTCAATACCATGCAGCACACGTTCGACTACGTCTATGTGCTTCGCGACGACGAACTTTGGGGACAAGACGATCGGAGCAACGTCACCTACGTCGTTGTCGGGACGACGCAACCGATTACGGCAGAGGATCTCGATAAGGCGAACGCGGCGGTTGGGTGGCATGAACCGATTTCGAGCTTCATGCCCGGCGAGTTTTATGACGAGTGGTTCACAAAAAAAGAACCGGCCATGCTAACCGACGGGTTTGTTCCGGTCGATCAACTGCTCGCACCAGTTTTCCTCAAGAGCCGATAGTCTGCTCAAGGATTACACACTGACATCCCGTAGGGGCAACCCTTGTGGTTGCCCTCGAACTAAGCGTCTGCGCCAAAGATCACATCCAAGGCGTCATCGGTCTTACCAAACATCACTGTTTCCTCATCGGGGGAGGCATGATCGTAACCAAGCAAGTGCAAAGTGCCATGGATCGCGAGCATCGCTAGCTCCCGTTCGAACGACACACCCTTCTCGAGTGCCTGGCGTTTTGTCTGCGGAATCGATATTGCGATATCACCAAGGGATTCATTCGATTCGTCGTCTTCGAACGTCGGGAACCCACTGTTTGATTCGCTCTCAAACGAGAGCACGTCGGTTACGTAATCCTCACCAGCGAACTCCTGGTTGAGCTCGTGCAACCGAGCGTCACTGGTCAATAGGACCGTCACCGAAACCACTCGTTGGCCCAAGAATCCTTCACGGATGAGGATTTCGCCGACCGCTTTTTCTACGACTTCTGTGCTTGCGGTCGAAACCTGCGCCGCACCTTCATCAATTACAACTTCAACTTGCCCCCGGGTGGGGTGGATCCATTCTGGCATCAAATTGCCCTCAGTTGATGTGTCTGGAAACCGCTTCACGCAATCTTCGCAACATGCTCAAGAGTGGCGAATACTTCGCATCGATATCCGCCAAATCCGAAGCCACTGCCGTCGCTTCCGCGATCCCGTTCCGGATTTCTAGCGCTGATAATTGATCCACCCCACCCAGAGGGGCAATCTCCGCGTACATCTTCGCCTGCATCAAATTTGGGGTCAGTCGCTCGGAGATGATTTCAGACTGCGAATAATCGCCCCGGGCGACCGAGGTCAACGCCAACTCCTCTGCCGTTTGGATCGCCTCGGCGATGGCAAACGTCAACTCTTCGGCGGTTGCCGGTTCATCTCGAGACAAATCGCCCCTCACGATCCGGGCAGCTCAGTCTTCAAACCACGCAGAATCGAATGCCAAGGACATCGGAGCCCACCAATCATCGGCCTTCGCCTCCGGTACCTTCTGCTGATAGGTCATCATGAGATCGTTCCACTCCTCGGCCCGTTTCGACGATGTATAGCTTTGGAAGTCGCGACGCGGATCGAAGTTATCAGGTGCCGTGCAGTACATGAACAAATGGTTTCCGCTTCGGAATATCTCCATTCGCTCAATCCCGATGCCCTTGAGTGCTTCCAGCACCTCCGGCCACACGTTGCGATGGTACTCCTCGTATTCGGCGATGATCTTCGGGTCATCTTTCAGGTCGAGAACCTGGGCGAAAGATTTCATGGGGCGTTCCGTTGGTTTAAGAGTTCGGTGACGAACGCTTTGCTCGCTCGTCGACCAGTTCGGTAGCTTTCCCAATTGTCCATCCGGGCAGTGTAACACCCCGTGCGCCGTTGAAGGGATCGCACAAGGTTGTCGATTAAGATCACTCGGTGAACTCCGGCAATTGGACCCCGACGATCGTACCGTCCTGCGTCCCCGCGAACAGCATATCGCCAGCGACGGCCGGGCCGGACTTACACAGCCGGCAAGGAGAATCGCCGGCCCAAAGGTCCAACTTGTATTCCGTCTTGCCGCGCTCCAGATCGATCATATAGAGGACACCGAAGTGGTCGATAACGAAGACGAATGCGCCCGCGATCACTGGCCCGCCAATCACCGTGGCATCGATGTCATCGAACTTGTCTGTGTACTCTCTCCAAAGTAGTTGTGGCGTCTTGTAATAGTCAATTCCTTCGCGTTTCACTTCCGATCTGTCGCGGTCGGGATTCAGCGCATAAATCGCCCCGGATCGGTCGGCAGCTACGACCACATCTTCGGTCGCGGCGATCTCGCCCCGTACCGGCCTTTGTGCGTTATATATCCAACTGATCCGATTCCCGGTGTACTGAACAATCTCCGCCGCGTCGTTGGCGAAGTAGATATCGGTCCCAGATCGAATAACGGCAGCCTGTATCGGTTTCGGATTCTCGCAATCCCTCAATCTACAGTCTTGCAACTTTTTGCCGTCGAACGAGGCCGTTCTGTCTCGAGTTCCGGTTTCGATCTTGACGCCGTAGAGCGTACCGTCCTCATTCCCGATGTAGAAAGAGTCGTTGTATGCGATTCCAGCCTCATTGAATTGGCCCTGCAACTCCCTTCTAGGAGGTTTAGGGTAGACCCAAAGACGCTTGCCCTCGCTGTCGGGGCCCGCGTCGAAAGCGTAAATCCGGCCGTCCGACGAGGCGGCGATCAATTTGTCCTGATAGAACGTAGGTCTCACGTCGAAACTACCAACGTCAACGTTGTAGTTCCAGAGTTGGCTCCCGTCTTCGGTGTCGAGTGCGAATATCCCTTCGCTAGCGGTACCGAAGAACACGATCGAACCGTCATCGCTCAACACCGCGCCGCTCGTGACGTCTGAATGCACGTTGCGCGACCAACGCTCTTCGCCTGTCGCGGCGAATAACGCGTAAAACTTATTGTCCTTAGAACCGACGTAAACGATACCCTCGTGCACGGTTATATCCGGTACGATCGAACGGATCGGACCCGTCCCAGTCGATTCGGTTTGGAACACCCACTTGACCGTCAGTTCCGCAACTGGTTCAGGCGTCGGAGTAGGGGTGATCGTCGGAGTCGAAGTTGGGAGCGGGGTGACGGTGGGGAAAGGCGTCGGAGTCGGAGTAAGGGTGGGCTCTGGTGTTGGAGTAGCGGTTGGAATTGGAGTTGGCGTAGCTGCCATCGGCGCGCCGGAATCGCCGGGGCTGGAACTCTCGCCAGAATCCGCCGGGTCATCCGAATTTGCAGCATCGGAAGGAGCCGTCGTACCTCCGTCTGCCGGGCTTCCATCGCTTCCGTCCGCGGGAGCCGCGTCCTCGGGCACCGAAGTCGTGTCCTCGGGCGCCGGATCAGGCACCTCAGTCGGGACGGATGTCGGTGTATCGGTTGGAACCGGAGTATCCGTGGGGGCAGGCGTCACCGTCGGTGTTGGGGTATCCGTCGGTGTGGGCGTAGGAGTCGGTGTCAGAGTCGGCGTCGGTTCTGGTGTGTTGGTCGGAACCGGTGTTGCCCCAAGACGTACATCTGCCACCGGCGTCGGGCTTGGATTGGGCGTGAAGGTCGCCGTGGGGGTCGGGACCGGTGTGTCAGTTGGTACCGGTGTGTGCGTCGGGCTTGGTGTGAACGTACTCGTCACAGTAAACGTTGCCGTACGCGTCACCATCGGAGGGCGTCGGGTCTCAGGGTCTGCGGGACTCGGCGATTTGACCGAATCTGGATCTTCCGTAGGTGTCCCTGGCTCTGTATCGGAACAAGCAATCACCAACGCGAACGCACCGCTCAACACAATCGCAAGCACGACCATCCCCAATCGCCCGTAGATGCGACCACGTAGATTCCTGCTATTGTGCACAGACAACATCCTTAAAGGTTAACGATTTCCCATACGCAGTTTCCACATCCTAGGTTTCCATCATCTCGATACGCAGATCGGAACGGGTTACACGAACTTTCCGATATAGTCATGTTTGTCAAAGCAGTGAAACGCCCAATCCAACTGCCAGAGGCAGAAGAATGCTAAAACTGGAGGTCAGCCAACTATGAAGCGCGTCGGATTCCTGATGAAGATCAATCCCGCTACCTTGGATGAATACACCGAACACCACGCGAACGTGTGGCCGGATATGCTCGACGCGCTCCGTCGCCACGGTTGGCGGAATTACAGCATCTTCGCCCGCGACGATGGCACGCTGTTCGGTTACGTCGAAGTCCCGGAGTCCTTCGAGAAAGCGCTCGAAGGGATGGCGGCAGAGGAGGTCAACGATCGGTGGCAGGAGTTCATGGCGCCGTATTTCGAAATTCCTGAAGGGTCCCATCCAGACGAAAACATGGTCGTGCTCACCGAAGTTTTCCACACCGACTGAAACTAAGCAATCCGGAGAGGAATAATGGCGCTCCCTACATTCATCGACACCCACCACCATCTCTGGGACCTCGAAAACAACCCCTATCCGTGGCTAACTGAAGGCATCGACCACTTTGTCGGTGACTACTCGATCTTCCGTCGCACGTACCTGATCTCGCACCTCCACGAAGACGCGAAAGGCCTGCCCCTCGTCAAATCCGTTCACGTCCAAGCAGAGTGGGATCACGAGTCGGATCCCGTAGGGGAAACGGCCTGGCTACAGAGTGTCGCCGATTCCGACGCTTCCCAATCGAACACTTCGGGCATGCCAAACGCGATCATCGGATTCGCGGATTTATCCCAACCTGACGCTCCCGAACTCATCGGGCGCCACGCGGAACACGCTAATTGGCGGGGCATCCGTCACATGCTCAACTGGGCCGAAGACCCGAAGTGGCGGTTCACTGACCGAAACGACCTAATGACCGATCCCGATTGGCTGCGCGGATATCGCGCGTTGGCCGACCATGACGGTTCGTTCGATCTCCAAGTGTGGCCGTGGCAACTCGTAGACGCCGCCGATCTCGCACACCGCGTTCCTGACGTGCCGATTGTTCTCGACCACACCGGAATGCCGAGGGATTGGGATGTTGCCGGCGTTGAAGTCTGGCGCGACGGCATGAAAGCGCTCGCCAACACCGACAACGTCTCGGTCAAGATATCCGCTCTCGGCATGTTTGCCGGCGAGTTCACCGCCGACCGGATCCGTCAATTCGTCCTCGACACCATCGACATCTTTGGCGTCGACAAATGCATGTTCGCGTCCAACTACCCCGTTGACATGCTATTCAGCTCGTACGCGGCGATCTGGGAGGCCTACGACGAGATTACCTCCGATTTTTCGGACACCGATCGCGACAAGCTTTTCAAGTCCAACGCCGAGCGTTACTACCGGATCTGATTCCCGCCGTCATTCCCGCGTACGCGGGCGCTTTAGCGGGCGGAACGCCCATCCAAAGGATGATCTGAAATAGATAATGTGTATTGGCAACGAAACCGATTTCGCCACCAAAAGGAGATATTGACCGATGACAATCGCGCATTTGCGAACTTACACCATCAACAAAGGCATGATGGATTCTTGGCTCAAGCTGTTCGACGAAACCCTTATCGACGTCATGGACGGTTTCGGCATGAAGGCCGAGACCGTTTGGGTCAACGAAGAGGAATCGCAGTTCATCTGGATCCGATCCTATGGAGAAACGATGGATGAGCTCGAGGAGAAGGAAGCTGCGTTCTACGGCTCCGAGTGGTGGGAAGAGAACATGCCGCTAGTCCGCGGTCACCTGGCCCACCGCGACATCCAAGTCATCAAATCAGTGGACTAAACTTCGCCGACACTCGTCAGCAAAATTCTCGCCGAGGCAACATCGGCGCGTACCACACAATTCGAACTGCTAGGGACGCAAGCCAGCGTCTCCCGGACCTATATCGTCTTGGTCGCGCCGATACTGAATATTCTTGGCTGGCGCGTAAGTCATCCGGAGTTCTGGTTCATTCCGGCCACCCGAGACGACGCCGATGCCCGTATGGTTCACGCTCTGAGGTCCGACGCGGTGCCAGATCGAACCTTGGCAGTGATCGAAACCCGAGCGCTCGGCGCAGACATCATTGACGGCATCGAATTCCATCTGCAAAGGTGCATCGACACGGGCGTCGCGATATTCGCCATCACCGATGGACGATTCTGGCACCTCTATCCGATCTTGGAAGGAGTAACCCCCGGCAAACCCACAGCAGTTTGCGATCTATTCAGCGGAAACCCGTGTGATGTCCAGGCAATGACAATGCTGGAGTGTAAGACCCCGGCATTCGTGCACAGTCCCTCCAAGTGATATGAAACACTCGAAATGACCGATCTCACCAAATGCAAAGCGCTAACCTTCGATCTGTTTGGCACCGTCCTGGATCTCGGCGGTAGTTTAACGCCCTACATCTCCGAATTCATTCGCGGGCGCGACGCCCCTGATTCACCAACGAGCCGCGTCGATGCTGGCGCTTTCTGGGCAGAACTACGGCACCGCCAGCGCATCGAGCAGTACCAAGACTCACTCGTTGAACTCGGTCACTCCGGATATCTTGAGACCGCACAGAAAGCATTCGTTTACGTTGCCAAACTAAACAACCTCCCGCCGACGCCCGACGAAGTCGACGCATTTATGCAAGGTTGGCAACACCTCTCCCCATTTCCAGATTGCCTTCCCGCACTTGAGCGCATGAAATCGTCTTACAAACTCGTCGCGCTCTCCAACGGCAACCCATGGTTCCTCGACCATCTAGTTGAAACCCGCATCAAATTCGACTTCGACGACATCATCTCTGTTGAGGTTGCCGGTGCCTTTAAACCTCATCCGGGCGTCTACCGCAGCGCGGCTAGGAAGTTAAAAATGGAACCCGGTGAACTCATTATGGTTTCCTCCAATTCCTTTGACGTTATGGGGGCACGAACCTGCGGCCTCCGCGGGATATATGTCAACCGCTATAATCTCCCTTTCGAAGACACTGACGCCCAGTACGAACCGGACTTGACCGTAGGTGATTTTGCCGCGATGGCGGATCACCTGCTGGCAAAATGAACCCCAAGGGGGAAACCAACGTTAGCAAATGCCTAATCTGCCCGACACCATCCAACCAGGCATGAAAAACGAGCGACATTGGGTCGTCGCCGATTACATGCTTTACGCGCCCGGCGGCGATCCTGCCCGCAACACGCTGTCCAGCCCATCCATGATTAATGAGATGGAAACCACCGCGATGTTGAGTATCGATCACCTGCTCCCTGACGACGGCTATACGGTCGGCTTTCACGTCGACATAAAACACGTTGCACCAGCAACCCCAGGTTCGCGTGTCAAGACTACCGCCGAACTCCTCGAAATAAACGAAACCCGCTTACGGTTCCATGTCGAAGCCCGCGATATCGACACCGACAAGCTCATCGGCATCGGAACGCATCGCCGAGCCGCGATCTTCCCATAGAGAAGCTTAGGTCAGATTCGATCTGGATCGGCAGATCCGGCTTCACTCGCCCATCTGCGTTCGCCTTCCAGGTCCGACAGCGACACCGTCCCGGACAGCCGTTCGTTCTCAAATACGAGCAACAAATCGATTCCGCGCCTAGACAGCAACTGCTGGGCCAATGACAGATCCGAATCCGGATCGATCACGAACGTAGATACCGGTCGCGCAACATCCGCCACCGTCAACCCGATTCCCTGATTCTGGCTCAATCCCAACGACGTTACGTCCGTTAGGGAAATCACACCTGTGACCCTGCCGTCGTTGATCACCGGTAGCGATACATGCGGATGCAGCGACATCACATTCCTCACGGCCGCATCTAAAGGCGTCGACGCGTTCAGTGCCGTCGGAACCATTGACATCACCGACCGAACAGGTACCCCGACAGCTTTCTCGGCTCGCTGATTTCGACTCGCTCGCCGGGTCTCCGCGGTTGATGCCGGCAAGATAAACATCGCGATTATGAAAAACCACAAACCACTGGTCAGATCGTTGCTCCTGATGATCAGAACGATTCCCGCCGCAATCATCCCGATTGCTAAAACCTGACCCGCTCTGCCAGCCACACGCGTCGAAAATCGTCGATTGCCGGATACCGCCCACAACACGGACTGCAATACGCGACCGCCGTCGAGCGGCAACCCGGGCAACATATTGAACACGGCGAGCGCAATGTTCTGCAGTCCGACGTAAAACAATATTCCCTGCAACAAAGCGGTTGTGCCGGTCGCTAGCGAATCGCGATAGACGAAATACAGCAACGACGCTACGATGCCGATCGCCAAAGACATTGCTGGTCCGGCCGCCGCGATCAGAAAATCGTGCGACGCTCGTGATCTCGACTCCCCGATGAGACTTACGCCACCGAAAATCATCAGCGTGATGGACATAACCGAGTAACCGAGACGCTTGGCCGTCAGAGAGTGTGCCAGTTCGTGCGCCAATACCGACAAAAACAGGCAGATCGTCACCGTCCCGGCAACGATCCACTCTTGCGCCGGAGTCAGCCTGATCGAAATGAACGGCAGTCCCCCAGAGGCGATCAGCATCGTAATCAATACAAACCCGATCAACCACGACCAGTGGACCCGGATCGGGATGTCAAAGAGTTTGCCGATGCGCATCGTTGAGGGTGAGTAGCTAGATCAAGGGCGACGAGTGTTGGTTGCGGCGCCTTTCATTAAATACGATGTTGGAACGGAATCATATCTGTTCGGCGGCGGAACAATCAGACTGGTGTGTAGCGCACCGGTTGCCAGGCCGACGTTAGGCCAATCGCGCATGGTGAGTTACGGCTATGGATCAATGCGGTCGACAGGTTGACTGTTCTGCAAATTCTCCCACGCGTGATTCAATTCGGCGTTACGCTTTCGGACCCAATCCATCAATTGACGACGTTTCCTCGTCGGGAAATACCCACCTTTCACTTCAACAGGGTTGAGCGCAACTTTAATCCGATGCTCCCCGTATCGTGCGTGTATGTGAGGAGGATCGTGGTCGTTTGAGTGGATCGAGATTTTGATGCCGTCGAACCTACAGAGTTCAGGCATGTGTGACCTGGTGATGCGAACCTTTTTCTGCCTCTTCGATCGGCACCCCAGTTAGTTGGAAATAAAACGGTTCGGGGCAAAGATCCACGTTACCCACCCAGATGAAGTCACCCGATTCATCGATCCGCGCGTCTTCGAACACCTTCCTGTCATCCCAGCTTTCGAAGAACCCGCCTCGACTCCTGAGAGAAGACAGGTCGACCTCACCTTCTACGCCGTCCGAGAACTTCACCCAGATGTGGTATCCTTTTCGAGCTTCCACCGATACAGGCAGAATCATTTTGCCAATCCCTTCATACTTGAACTCATTCTACGATAGTGGTTGATCCCGATTTTCACTGGTTGTCGAACCTGCAGAGTTCAGGCATGCATCACCTGTTGCCCGGCCGTGGCTTCGGCTTCGGGAATCGTGGTACCGGTAATTTCTTCGTACAGAGGGTCAGGGCAAAGATCAAGCTCTCCGACCCAGACGTAGTTGCCGGAGTCTGAAATTCGCGTGTTCTCAAACACTGACCTGTCGTCCCAGCTTTCGAACACACCGCCTATCTGCCGTAGGTGGGATAAGTCGGCCTCACCTTCGACCCCGTCGGAAAATTCCACCCATATGCGGAATCCGTCGAGAGCCCTAACTGCTACGGGTTTAATCATTATTTCTAGCCCTTTCAGTGATGAAACTCATTCTACGATAGTGGTTGATCCCGATTTTCACCGGTTGTCGAAGATTGAGCCTGTCCACATGTCCACCATCGAAGCGTTTGACACCACCATTGCTGCCGCCGTACGCGCCGGAGTCCGCTTCGATGACGCATCGCAGCCAACCGCGCATCGCATCCGACAGAACGACGAATTCGAACTCAATTTCATCGATTGGGGCGACGAAACCAACGCCAAACCCGTCCTCATCTTCATCCACGGATTCCTCCAACAGGCAAGGACATGGGACTTCACATGCCTCGCACTCCGATCCCGATTCCGTTGCATCTCACTCGACCTCCGAGGCCACGGCGACAGCGGTCGCCCCTTCGAACCCGACTACACAACTCATCATTACCTCTCCGACCTCCGAAGATTGGTCGACCACCTTTCCGAAGAAAATGGCATCGACAGATTCGGCCTCTGCGGCCTTTCCCTCGGCGGCACCCTCTCATACCTCTACGCCTCAGAGAACCCAAACTCCGTCCACGCAATCGTCGTCGTCGACGTTGCGCCTGAAATGAACCGCGAAGCCCGAAGAGGCATCCGCCGCTACATCGAAGCCCTCCCCAAAGACGGGCCATTCGACGCCTTGGTCGATAAAGTCGCCAAATTGAGCCCCATGCGCAACCGAGACGCCGTCCGTGGATCACTCTTGCGAGCCACCAACGTTCGTCCCGACGGAACATGGGAATGGAAGAACGATCAGCGCCTCTTCGATTACCACCGACCCAGCTTCAACTCCGACGACTACTGGGCAGCCCTCCAAAAAGTAACCGTACCTTCGCTATTCGTCATCGGACAAAACTCGAAACTCGTCACACCCGAAACCGTCCGCCGCATGACCGAAACCGTACCCGGAAGCTCCGCCACCTACGTCCCCAAAGCCAGCCATCGCGTTCCCGGAGACAATCCGATCGGGTTCATCAAAGCCGTCTCTCCTTTCCTCGACAGATACGTCCCCAAATCCGATGTCGGGAGGCATCGCGACGTTAAACTGGCACCGACCTAAGATCTTCTTCGGATGGTGGATCGTGCTCGGAAGCGGCTCGGTCCAGTTCTACACGTCCGCTGTCTTCTGGCGCGGTTTCCAAGCTTTCGTCGAACCCGTACTGCGGACTTATACCGGATGGGGCTCCGGTGTCTTCGGTGTCGCCATGGCCATACAACGCGCTGAAAGCTCCTTCATCACCCCATTCGTCGGTGCCGCGGTTGACAGATTCGGACCGAGACCAGTGCTGATATTCGGTGCTTTCGTCACCGGATGCGGTTTCATTCTGCTAAGTCAGATGCAGGAGCTATGGCACTTCTACGCTGCAATGCTCGTGCTCGGCATCGGACTCTCCTTCGGCGAATTCATCGTCTTCGTCACGACGATCGTCAACTGGTTCGTCCGCAATCGATCACGCGCCCTCGCGGCGTTCATGACCTTCTCAGCAACCGGCGCCATCGCGCTGCCCCTCCTCGTCTGGGCAATCGATTCCTTCGACTGGAGGACCATACTGTTCTGCGTCGGCATCGGTTTCTGGATCGTCGCAACCCCCGCCGTCCTAATCCTCCGACGGAGACCCGAAGACTACGGCATGGTGCCCGATGGCGAAACCGAAACCGTCGTTGCCGACCCAAACCGTTCGCTCCGGCGACAAAACCAAGCGACCAAGTCTCAACCCGAAGTCTCAATCGGAATCCGTGACGTCCTGCGGCTGCGCGCCTTCTGGCAGATCGTCATCGCCGTCAGCATTGGCGAAGTCGTAGCGATGACAAATCTCTTCCACCTGTCGGCTCTCATCGAATACGAACTCGAACTCTGGCTTGCATCCGTCGCCGCCGGAGCCGTCGCCATCGGTGACATCATCGGACGCATCACCATCGGAATCATCGGCGACCGATACCGCGCAAAATCTCTCCTCGCCATCGCCCTGTCTTTCCAAGCAGTAGGCGTCGGCTCACTCGCCCTTATCAACTCCGAATTCCTAGGCATCTCATGGGGACTCTTCCCAGTGCCCTTCTACGTCTTCTGCTCCGGTTTCGGCTTCGGGGCATCGATACCCCTCCGACTCCTAATCCTCGCCGAATACTTCGGAAGACGAAGCTACGGCACCCTCGTCGGAACGGCCAGCTCCTTCAGCTCAATATGCGTCACCTGCGGCCTACTATTCATCGGCTTCATGTCCGACTTCACCGAATCCTACCGCCCCGGGTACACCATCCTCTCTCTCCTGCTACTCCCCACCATCCCCCTAACACTCACCCTCCAATCCCCCAGACGAGTCGCCGCACTAGTTCGCCAAACCGCCCGCTCTCGCATGAGACGGGTAGCATTGGGGCAGTGAAATTCACCCCAAACCAAAACTAATTTCATCTAAAACGAATTCTCCCCCCGAAACCGCGTCAACCGAGACCCGGACTGACGCGGCCAAACCGAAGAAATTCTACGGTTGGTGGATGCTGGTCGGCGCAGCGGTATTTTCATTCATCGCGGCCTTAGCGTCGTTGCATGACAACCTGACCTTCACATCAGCCATCCAAGATTGGTTCGTGAAATCCGATCCTTTCTATCGAACGAACTCCTTTCTTCTAATCTCGTTGATATCCGAGAAATCGCTCCTATTTGGCTTGATCTCAGGCTTAGTCATCGCACCTGTTGTCGGACTCCTTCTCGATCGATACGGCCCGAGACTAATCATGCTGGCATCTGTCTTGGCTTCAGGAATCTCGTTGCTCTTGATCACCCAAGTCCAGAATGAACTTCAGATGCACGCCGCCTTGTGGATCATCGGGATCGGATTCCTATCGATCACTAGCGTCGTTGTAATCGGTACGCTCGGAAAATGGTTTGTTCGCAAACGCGTTCTTGCGTTTGCGATCGTCTCGGCATGCTCGGCTTTCGCGGGGGTGTTTTCACTTGACACGATCGATGTGATCCGCTCATACGGATGGCAAACCACGGCGATCGTCGCTGGTGTCACCGTTTTGGTGGTTGGAATCCCAGTCGCTCTGATAATGCGACGTCAACCTGAAGACCACGCCTTGCTACCAGACGGTGCCATGATGCACGGCGACGATCGCCGCCGCCCGCGCCGAAAGCTCTCTGCCACAGCACGTTCCGCGGTTCGAATCCCGGCATTCTGGCAACTCACATTGGCAGTCGGCTTAGTGCTTATCGCTGTGACCGCGCAGCCGATTGAAACTGAAAACTACATCGGTTTGTATTTGGGGAGGTTGTTGGGAATTTTCCGTTTCTCGTATCTGGCTGTGTGCTTAGCCACAGTTGGAATCGTGGCCATAGGTTTCATCAGCTTTCGCATTAGCAACAGGGTATTGATCTTGGCGTCGTTCGCCTCGCTGACTGTTGCCTACGCCGGGCTCATTGTCATCTACCTGATTGATGGCTTTTCCTTTGAACTCCCGATTTATTTCGTCGTCGTCGTCGTCAGGTCAATCGCTCACACGGCAATTTTGTTCCTTCAGTTCGCGATCCTTGCGGACTTTCTCGGTAGACGCAATTTCGGCGTTGTCGTGGGCACGGCGATCGCAGTCCATACAGTCGTAAGCAAATTCTCCTCGCTCTTGACTTTCTACGTGTACGAAATCGTAGGACATGACGTCGCACGATTCGGTTTGGGATTGACTGCTTTGATAATTGCTGCATTTCTCGTCTTCACAATCGAACCCCAATCCCGCGTAGCCGCCAGAATTCGCCTCCTAAACCGCGCCTGACCGTCTCAAACCTCCAAAACCCCACACCTTATTTCACCTCCGAATCGCACCCGAATCCGAGATTCCCAACACCCCAGCGCGATATCCTGATTCACGCATCAGGGGCATCAACCCGCGCACGAACGCGCCCCGGAATTCGTAATCCAAAAGATCATCGGGAGCCATCGCGTCGCTTAAAAAACGCCCAACCAACATCTTCTACGGTTGGTGGATCGTTCTCGGCGGCGGTCTTACTCAGTTCTACGCGTCCGCAGTATTCTGGCGCGGATTCCAAGCATTCGTAGATCCCATCCTCAACACCACCGGATGGAGTCACGGCGTCTTTGCCGCCGCCGTCTCTATCCAACGCGGCGAGAGCGGACTCATCTCACCCTTCGTCGGCGTGATGCTCGACAAATTCGGGCCTAAGCGCGTCATGATGTTCGGAGTCATCGTCACCGGCTTCGGATTCATCCTCATGAGCCAGATGCAGACCCTATGGCATTTCTACGGTGCGGTGCTCCTGCTCGCACTCGGAATGTCGTTCGGAACCTTCATCGTCTTCGTCGCAACCGTCGGAAACTGGTTTGTCCGCCGTCGTGCCAAGGCGTTCTCGACACTCATGACCTTCTCCGCTGTTGGCGCCGTCGCGCTGCCATTACTTGTCTGGACCATCGACACGTACACCTGGCGACCGGTATTGTTCGCCGTCGGCGTCGGATTCTGGATTATCGGCATCCCCGTCGCAATGATGATGCGCCGCCGACCTGAAGATTACGGACAACTCCCCGACGGCGATGCCGAGCTGCGAGTCGCTGACGGAAGTGGAGGCATGCGCCGACCCGTGCGCGAAATCTCCATTGGTGTCCGCGAGGTGCTCCGCCTCCGTGCCTTCTGGCAGATCTCCATAGCCGTCAGCGTCGGACAACTCGTCAGCTCAACCAACCTCTTCCACCTGCCAGCCCTCATCGATTACGAAATCGGCGCGTGGCTCGCCGCAACCGCCGCCGGGGCCGTCGCCGTCGGCGACATTCTAGGTCGCGTCAGCATCGGATTCATCGGCGACCGTTTCGACAAGAAGATCCTCCTGACTCTCTCATTCCTAATCCAGATGCTAGGCGTCGGCGCGCTCGCACTCATCAACCACACCTTCCTCGGTATCGAATGGGGTCTCATCCCGCTACCGATATTCGTCCTCGGCTTCGGACTCGGTTTCGGTGCCTCCATACCGCTCCGGCTCGCCATTCTCGCCGACTACTTCGGACGGCGAAGCTACGGGTCCGTCGTCGGCATCGCGAGCTCCGTCAGCGCAATCTTCGGCACCATCGGACCACTATTCGTCGGGCTCATGTACGATTTCACCGATTCCTACCGACCCGCCTACGCCATCATGGCCTTCATGATGCTCATCGCGATACCCCTCACCTTGACCATGGAATCCCGAACCAGAGTAGCCGCAAAAGTCCGACAAGCCGCACACAACCGAGTACGCCGCATGGCCGTCCGACGGACTGGTTAGCTTCAAATCGCCAGAGTCACCCGTTCGTCGGTATACCCTGCTGTTAAGATGATTTCTCGGATTTCATCTAACAAACGCCGTCAAATCAGGGACAACGTCAGCTAATGCCGGGTAACATAATTCTTCCGCAGTGGGGCATGGGAATGAACGAGGGACAAGTCGTCCGATGGCTCAAGTCCGTCGGTGACCCGATCGTCAAAGGCGAACCCCTTGTCGAGATCGAATCGACCAAGGTCAGCGCAGAAGTAGAAGCCACCGCCGATGGCACCCTCGGTCGCATCATCGTCGAAGAGGGCAAGACGGTCCCGGTCGGCACCATCCTCGGATTGCTACTCGAATCCGGAGAATCCTCCAGCGACCTACCCGCCGAAGAGGCACCACCCCAACGCCCATCCCGCGCATCGCGCTCATCCCGACCCTTGCGCCAAGGCGCAACCGCTAGGCGCGGACGAGGCGGGCTAGTAGTCACACCTCGAGCCCGGCGCCTCGCACGAGAACTGAACGTCGATCTCGACACCATCGAATCGGGAACCGGCCCCAGCGGCAGAGTCACCGAAGACGATGTCCGAGCCGCGGCAGAAGGCGGAACTACAACCTCCGACGTCGGCATGGAACCGAGTCGCACCATCCCGCTAACCGGCATCCGAGGCGTCATCGCCCGCCGCATGTCTGAAAGCGCATCCGCCGCCCTCGTCACCCTCAACACCACCGGCGATGTCACCGAAGCCGTCGCCATACAGCGCCAACTAACCCGCGAGTGGCGCCGATCTCGAGTGCGACCCCAGTACCAAGACCTCGCGATAGCAGCCACGGTCAAGGCCCTCAAAGATCACCCTCTCGCAAACGCACACATCACCGATAAAGAGGTCCAGATCTTCGACACCATCAACCTCGGCTTTGCGCTGGCTGTCCCAGACGGTTTGCTCGTCCCGGTGATACGAGACGCCGAGTCGAAGTCTCCACTCGAACTCGCCTTGGCAGTCCGCGACCTCGTCCGAAAGTCGAAGTCGAACGAACTGCGCGTCGCCGAACTTTCCGGCAGCACCTTCTCGCTGACCAACCTAGCATCCTACGATGTAGAAAACTTCACCCCGCTCATCAACCCACCAGAAGTCGGCATCCTCGGAATCGGCCGCGTGATCCAACAACCCACCGTCACCAAATCCGGCCCGAAGCAGAACGAAGAAATCGAAGTCCGCTCCATCGGCTACTTCTCCCTGACATTCGACCACCGAGCCTGGGACGGCGCACCGGCCGCCGAGTTTTTGCAGGCGGTGGTGAGGAATTTGGCTGCGCCGGAGTGGATGGCGGAGGGGTAGGGGCGTTGTGAGCGCTCCCACGACGCTACACACTCGACGTTTAGTGTTGAGGCCGTTCATGATCGAAGACGTCAACGATGTCCTCGACTACGCCTCCGATACCGAATGGGCGAGATTTTTGCCGGTTGCGAGCCCATACACTGTCAGGGATGCTGAAGAGTTCGTGACTCGTCAGATTTTGAAGAACTGGGATGACAGACCTAGGTTCGCGATTGAGTTCGACGGCGTAGTTGTTGGCAGCGTTAAGCTGACAATTGAAAAAGCGCTTTCGATCGCCTCGTTGCGTTACTCGATAGCCCGTCCGTGCTGGAACCGTGGATTGATGACCGAGGCCGTGACGGCTGTCGTGGGTTGGGGGTTCGAAGAGCTCGGACTGCTGAAGGTCTGTTCTCGGATGGATGTCGAAAATGTAGGTTCGTGGCGCGTGATGGAGAAGATCGGTATGACGCGCGAAGGGACGTTGCGAAGTCAAGGAGTCAACTCAGGACTGCCTCAGGAATGTCACGTCTACGGCGTTTCGCGCTCCGAGTGGAAAGCCCCCAATGGCTGATATGAAGTCAATCTCCAAAGCGACTCAGAACCAGAATGAGGACAAAGATTCGCTGGATGGCGGAAGGCTGACAGCTCGATGACCGAGACCACAACAATTCGCACTCAACGCCTCATCCTGAGACCTTTCGCGTTCAACGACGTGGAAGATGTGCTCGCATACGCGAGCGGCTCCGAATTTTCGCGCTTCCTACCACTACCAATCCCATACACAAAAAAGGACGCGGAGGAGTTCGTCGCCCGAAACGTTTTGCGAAACCTAAGCGAAACGCCGAGTTTTGCCATTGAACACCAAGGCACCGTAGTCGGAGCCGTCGACTTGAACATTGAAACCCCAATCTCAGTGGCTTCGTTGCACTATGGTTTGTCGCCGACGCACTGGAATCAAGGCTTGATGACTGAGGCGGCGCAGGCGGTCCTAAATTGGGGATTCGAGGAATTTGGATTGGAAAAGGTCTACTCCTGGGCAGACGTCGAGAACATCGGCTCGTGGCGGGTGATGGAGAAGATCGGCATGACACGGGAAGGCACCTTGCGGAGCCAGGGGGTCAACCGAGGCGTGCGTCAGGACTACCACTACTACGGCATTCTGCGGCGCGAGTGGAAAGCCATCATCGGCTGATATAGAGTCAATTGCCAACGCGACTCAGAACCACACAAGAGGACGATAAATTGCAAGCAGAAAACATCCGAGATTGGCTCTGCGGGCCCATGGTCGCAGTCGCAACTCCGTTCAATGAAGACTACTCTTTAGACCTAGACGCCCTCCAGACCAACATCCGCTACATGGTCGAAAATGGCGTCCACACCGGTCAAGGTACGTTGCTGGTAGGTGGCGCTGGCGGTGAGCATCCCACGATGAACGTGGACGAGCGCAAAGCCGTGATGACCGCCGCGATGGAAGCCGCCGACGGTGAAGCTCCGGTTCTGAGCAGCGTCCAACACACCGACTACCGGGTCATCCTCGAACTCGCCAACCACGCCCACGAAACCGGACTAGGCGGAGTCCAAGTTGGACCAACCTACTACTACGAACCGACGGAAGGCGATGCCTACCGACTCTTCGAGCTCGTAGCCAACGAGTCCGACGTCTCAATCATGATCTACCACACCTGGTGGGAAGGTCTGACCATGAGCATGAGCCTCTTGAGTGACCTTGCCGACATCGATACCGTACGGGCGCTCAAGTGGTCATCGCCCAACGAAGCGCATTACCGACAAGGCCTGTCCGCTCTCGCCAACCGGCTCGTCTGCATCGACAACTCTGGTCAGCAGATCTTCAGCCACATTATGGGGGCACGTGGATTCATAACCCACCTCAGCGGCTTCTGGCCAGAGTATCCCGCAGAAATCTGGAACCTGCTCGAGCAACGTGATTACGAAGCGGCACGACAGCGGCTCGCCGACTTCAAGTGGAGATGGACAGAATGGCGCTCGAAAGTGGCCGCCATGACTGGAGGTGAAGGGCCGTTCATCAAATCCGCCATGGAGGCTGTCGGCCTCAAGGCTGGACCTCCTCGCCCGCCTTCAGTCCGAGCATCGCAACTTCTCCGTGACGAGTTGGAAGTCTTCCTAACCGAGTGTGGAGTGCCCCGTTTGACGACACGACACACCGGTGCAATCGCCGCCGGTTAACACAACCGCCTTCCAACTTGCAGGACGTTCGATCCTAACGCCCACTGGGCGTTAGGATCGCTTGTTCAGAAATGGCACATGCTAGGATTTAACGCGAAAATATCCGATTATCTTCGATTTTGGAGCAAACATGCTCGCGACTGACCACATCGAAACCGCTCAGCAATTCCTCCGCGACGCCGACCGAGAATATGAAGCTGGCGATATCCTCCAAGCCTCGGAAAAGCTGTGGGGTGCTGCGTCACATGTTGTTATTGCTGAGATGAAGCGGCGAGAAATGCCGGTAAGGACGCACCGGCAAACCGTTGAAGCAGTCAACGCCCTCGCGGATGAGTTTGAGTCTCCTTCGCTCGCCGATTGGTTCATCGCGGCCCAAGGGTTACACAGGAACTTCTACAACGGCGACCTGGATGATGCGGATTTCTTGAATCATCGCCGACGAGTGATCTGGTTCGTCGAGCGAATGATTGAATTGACGGGTTAGAGCCTTCGCCTAGTCGAGGTTTCTAACGTCTACTACATCATCGCCGATGTCATCAGCTGGCTCGAAACCCAACACCCCCGTAGAAATACAACTCCGCCTCTTGCGTTCTAATGGTATCGGCAGCTGCCTATGCAGGGTGCATGCTAGGATTCAACAGGTAAACGAACAACTTTCCGCGCCTTTGGATTACATATGTTAGCAACTGACCACATCGAAACCGCTCAGCAATTCCTCCTCGACGCCGATCGCGAATATGACGATGGCGATATCCTCCAAGCCTCTGAAAAGCTGTGGGGTGCTGCGACGCATGCCGTGGTCGCCGAGATGCAAAACCGCGACATCGACGCCAACGGTCACCGCAAAATCAAGAGTTTCGTTCTGAGGCTAGAAGACGAACTTGAAGAACCGGGACTATTCTCGCTCTTCAAGCACGCGGAAACTTTGCATGTCAATTTTTACCACGGTTTCTTGAGCGAAGAGAATTTCGAGGAACATCGCGAACTCGTACGGCGTTTCGTCAACCGCATGATCGAGTTGACAAGTTAGGCTCCGCCTTCAGTCGAGATTTCGGACCTCGACCACATCATCCCCAATCTCATCAGCCGGTTCGAAACCTAAGACCTTCCCGTAGAAGTACAACTCCGCTTCCTGTGCTCGAATGATGTTGGCAGCTTGACGGAACCCATGCTGCTCGCCGGGGAAGGCGATATAGGCGTAAGGCAAGCCTTTCGACTCCAGCGCCTCGACCATGATCTCAGCCTGAGACGGCGGCACGATCTCGTCCTCCAATCCCTGCAAGATGATCATCGGGGTAGCGAGTTGATCCATGAAGTTGATCGCTGAACGGTCGTGATAACGTTGCGCTTCCGCCGGATACGGACCGACGAGCGATTCGAGGTAGCGAGACTCGAACTTGTGGGTATCGCCGATGAAAACCATCAGGTCCGCGATGCCGTAAAGCGCAGCGCCGGCGGCGAAGAAATCGTGGAACGTGAGCGCATTGATCGTGGTGTAGCCGCCTGCCGACCCTCCGCGGATGATCACTCGATCCTTGTCGACCAGTCCTTGATCGATCAAGTACTGCGCTGCCGCGATGCAGTCATCGGTGTCGTAGATGCCCCATTTGCCCTTGAGGGCGTCGCGATACACCTTGCCGTATCCGGAAGAACCGCGATAGTTGACATCGACAACCGCGAACCCCCGGCTAGTCCAGTAATGCGTTGATAGATCCAACCCCGTCCCGGATGCACTCGTCGGCCCACCGTGGCAGATAGTTACCAGCGGGGGCAACTCGCCGTCGGGCGCCGCGAAATCTTGATTTGTTGGCTCGTAGTAGTACGCATGCGCTGCACCGTTTTCGGTCGTCGGAAAAACCACGTGTTGCGGCGAAGAAAGATAACCAGGTTCAACGTCAACTTCGCTCGGCGAGTACACCGTTTCGCACTTCTCGGTTGCCAATTCAAGACGGACGACCGCCGGTTCGCGTGTCGGCGAAGCGCCAATGAAAAGTACCGACCCACCGTCAGGACTAGCTGTCACGTAAGACACTTCGCTAAACGGGATTTTGATCGTTTGGGCCGAATTGGCTCCAGGATCGATCAGCACGATTGAACCGGAGGTAGCCCCGCCTTTGCCGAGCGCGATTCTTCCATCCACTAGATGGGCGTACGAGGAAAAACCGAACTGCCAATCAGGACGACCGTGATCACTTTCCTCATCGAGGAGATTAGCCATCTCGCCATCCCGCCACACATAAATGTTCCACCATCCAGTTCGATCGGTCACGAAATGGAGCAGACCGTTGCTGGCCCAACTCGGCTGCACAATACTCTCCCCGGTTCCACCGACCAATTCTGCCGTGGTGCTGACGGATGCGTCATTGCCGTCGAAGGAACCTGACATCAACGAGTTGCCGTCCCAAGGCATATTCGGATGGTCCCACTCAGTCCATGCGATTCCGTCATGACTGGTACATTCTCGAGGCGCGCAGTAAAAGTCGCGACCAGATGCAACCACCTTCACTGCACCAGTCCCAGTATGAACCGCAACTATCTCGTTGACTGCCTCTTGACCGTCGTCGGTATGGGTCTCTCTCACGCACAGCAAATACTGGCCATTTCCAGTTATTGTCAGATCGGCGAATCTCGCCCCGCGCGGTATCGGTGGTTCCGCAGTCAAAGCCTCCGGGACCCGGCCATCACGCTGAACGTAAATCCTCTGGTCCGACCAGTTCGTGAAGTAGACCGTGCGGTCCCTAATCGCGTACGATCCCCCGCCGTACTCGTGTACTGCGTTTCGCGAGTTGAAATCCGGCGGCGTCAGGTCAGTCGTCGCACCGCTAGGTGAAAGCCGCATGATCACTTGGCGTCCACCCTCTTTTGGTCGACCATCCAACCAATAGATATCGTTTCCGTCGCACCTGATTTCGGACAGACGACGCTTGCCGCCGCTGATCAGCATTTCGGCAGCGATTGGCGATTTCCAAGATCCGTAAGGTGCGATGGTTGTCATGGCAAGTTATTTCTGTTGATTCGTCGTGGCAGTATCGTCAAATCTAGGATAACGCGCCTTCACACGCCCTCATGCACCGGTCACGCAGGCAATGCCAAGTGATAATCCGATCGTCATGCCATCCGCTCGACGTTGACCGTGACGACATCTACGCCGTGATATTTCTGATGTCGGACTGAAGTTGCATAGTGCCGCAACAACCTGAACGAGATCTCCCGATCGTCCGCGATGTCTGGGGTCTCACCCAAGTACGACAACTGATCCTCGAGATTCTCGGTTTCGGAAGCTGCGACAAACTCCAACTCGATTTCTCGCCCCACCGAATGAGCTGCCACCACCAGTCGCCTGGAATCGTCACTTTCAGATGCGTTGTTCGGGTCATCCAAAAGACTCGTCAACGTCTCCTCACCAACAAGAACGATCCGATTCTGGCTTGCTTCATCCCAACTAGCGGATGAAGCGAAACCACGCAAGAAATCGGTGAGTTGCGGTAGCGACCCCGTTTCCAGCGCCACCTTAATGCGCTTCCGTCTGGGCGCTGTGACCTCCATAAATAGCATGGCGACAATGGCCACCAATGAACCCGAAGTCATGCCGTTGCCGAGCAACACCCCTAAGAATCCGTCGCCAAGCAACTCTGGGAATATCCACTGGTTTTGAAAGCCTACTCCCACCCAAAACGCGAGACCGACGATCAGAGCCTTGCGGTAGTCCAACCCGTCTTGAATAACGATCCTCATTCCCTGCAAAAAGAGCAAAGCAATGAGCACCATTATGTACGCCGCCGCGACAGGAGCCGGAATCGCGATGATCACAGCAGCGACTTTTGGAAAGAACGCCAGCACAAGAAACGCGACGCCAATCACAACGCCGACGCGTCTAGCAGCCACGCCGGTCACTTCCGCAAGAGAGATGCTTGTCGAATACGTCGTGTTGGGCAAGGTGCCGAGTATTCCGGATAACAGGTTGCCGACTCCATCCGTATTCAACGCGCCTTGTACCACTCGGAAATCCGTGGCGCGCGGCTCGCGCCGAGACACTCTCTGTATCGCCACTCCATCGCCGATCGTCTCGATCGCGCCGATGATCGTCACGATCACGAAAGCGGGCAATAAGGCCCAGAACTCGACCCCTGGGGTTACATCTATGCCGGGCCATGATTGGAACGGCACGCCGATCCACTGGGCATCGATCACCGTTTGAATGTCGTAAAGGCCGAACGGCACCCCGACGATACAACCGACGGCCACTCCAATGATCGGCGACCATAACCGAAGCGAAGAAGGACCCCGAAGAACTAGAACAGTAACCGTTATCAACGTGGCAAGAACCGCCAACGGGGCCGCGATGTCAGACGTGTCCTCAGGCACGTCCCCGAACGAGTTGAACAATATCGGTGCTACCGTTGCCGCGATCAACATGATCACCGTACCCGCCACAGTAGGGGTGAAAATTCTTCTGAGCAACGACAGCCGCGCCGCGAGGAAAAACTGGATGATTGAAGAAACGATGATCAAACTCGCCATCGTCGCGGGACCAGCCTTCACCAATGCCGCGACGCACACCGCTATAAATGCCGCCGACGTGCCCATGATCAGAACGTATCCCGATCCGATTTTTCCCACGCGCACAACCTGCAAAATGGTGGTCAAACCGCTGATTATCATTGCCGCGAATACGCCCCACGTCATATAGGCCTCTGACACGTCCGCTATCCGCGCGACGATCACGACGGTCAATACGACCGGTGTGACGATTAAAACGGTGGCTTGTATTCCTGCGCCGATTGACACCAACGGCGGCGGGTTTTCATTCGGCTCGTACCGCACATGCGAATTTGTTCTCGCCATGGTCTTCCTTTAGGGACTTATAACCCTGTGACTCCAAGGACTAAATCTGTGAACGCCATTCAAGAATTTGCTCCCACTCGCTGGTGGTCTGCTCCACCTGTTTGCGGAGCAGAACGCATATCGCTGCAACATCGGTTAGTTGTTCAGAATCGAGAGTTTGTGCACGGGAAACAACAGCCAACCATTCATCAATTTTCGACTGCCAAAATTGACCATCTTCGTCCTGTTCGACCATGACACACGCCACGACTGCAAGAAAGTGACCTAGAGTAGTCAAAAAGTCTGGGTCACGTAGCCAGTCGTTGTCATCATCCCAATCGTTCATCTGGTTCTCCCTTTGATGGTTGGTCCTGTCATTCTAGCTTCCGCGGCGACTTGCAATTTGTCCTCGGAACTGTTAACAAAGGGTTGAGGAGAAAAAGAGGCAACCATCCTAGGCGAGCCGAGGTTTGGACAACGACGACCCGCCACAGGATCCCACCCTTACACCCCTTACCTAACGTTGTTTGGGTTGGCTAGAGCTTTTCGAGTTTGCTCGTCGATTACCACGGGGCACCTCCTTACCTGCGCCGTCAGTACGGATTGAACCCGCTGTTCAATCGGTTTGGGCGGCGGCTAAAACGAGAAGGCGGCACCAAAAACGTGCCGCCTTCTCGTGTGTCAGATTATACGGGTCGCGGTCGTTTGGACACTTCCGTGATTTTCGTGCTCGATCTGTGACTCCATTACAATCTGTTCATCTCTTTGTAAAACTTGCTTTTGGAGGCATTCCACGATATAATGGAGTTATGTTCGGAAAAACCACAGGACCCGGCCAGTCGTACCGCAAAGGCATCACCTTCTTGGACGCGGCACGTATCTTCAGCGATGAAGATTCCGCTCAGGAATGGATCATCTCGAAGCGGTGGTCTCGCGGGATCACATGCCCGTCATGCGGCAACCAGAACGTCTCGGAACTCAAGCGTCGCGGCACTCTACGCAGGTGGAGATGCAAAGACCGAAAGGCTTGCGGGAAGAACTTCACGGTCAAGACCGACACCATCATGCACGACTCCAAGTTGCCCGTGTCTCAGTGGTGCATAGCCATCTATCTCTACACCACGAACCTCAAGGGCATCTCAGCCATGAAACTCCACCGCGAGTTGGGCATCGCCTACAAGAACGCTTGGCACATGGCGCACCGCATCCGCAAGGCTATGGAAACACAACCTCAGATGTTTCAGGGTCCGGTCGAAGTTGACGAAACCTACATTGGCGGGAAGGTCGCCAACATGTCCAACGCCAAGCGTCGTCAGTTGAAGGAAGAGGGATTTGGTAGAGGACCGTCAGGCAAGACCGCCGCTGTCGGCATGAAAGACCGAGACACAGGCATGGTCGTCGCGGAAGTTCCTGGCTCCACCGACAAGAACGCCTTGCAGGGTTTCATCGCTGTCAACACCGAAGTCGAGTCGGTGGTCTACACCGACGAGCACGGGTCGTACCGCGGTCTCCCGCGTCCTCATCAGGCGGTCAAGCACAGCGTCAAAGAATACGTGGATGGACAAGCCCACACCAACGGCATCGAGTCGTTCTGGGCGAACCTGAAGCGCGGCTATGTCGGGACCTACCACTGGATGAGCGCGAAGCACCTGCACAGATATGTCTCGGAGTTCGAGGGCAGACACAACGTCCGTCCGCTCGATACCGAAGATCAAATGACGGCGGTCGTCCTAGGTGCGGAACGCAAAAGAACGACCTGAACAATGGATACAATTCAGTTTTCTCGGCGCACTAGGCGACGTTCAAACCGAGTTTCAAGCGCATTGCGGGACATGCAGAATTTTTGAAACAATGAAATTCAAACAACTGATAGAATCGGGAACTACGCTGGTGCCCCTGACGGGAATCGAACCCGCAACCTTGGTCTTCGCTAAAGCCACGCTCATCCATTGAGCTTCAGGGGCACCTATTTGGCAGGGTACACGCAGAGGTCCTTGCCACTTGGCGGGGTGAATGGGGGTCGAACCCATCTACCGAGAAATTGGCAGTCACCGGTGGTCACCAGACCTCACCCCGCCTAACAACAAAGACTACCGAAGTCGGTCGTCTGTAAACTGACACGACAAGGTTGTCGTAGACAGACAGAAGATGGTTACATGACAGGCAAAGACAGTAAAGGCTACGTCTACAAGGATGGGATGGTGCTGGACGCCGAAACAGCAGAACGTCTAGGCGTGAAAGGCGACTACGAGTACGAGCATTGGGCGGACCCGGATGAAGTCGCAGAGGCGATATTCGGTCTCACGCCTGAGCAGGCAAAGACAGTCCGAGATTCGGTTCCTGAAACTGAATGAGAACCTCAACTCCCAAACGTTGCAAATATGACGAACTGGGCGGCATTTGCAACGTGCCAATCGCCGGTGACGGTGATTTCTGCGAAAACCACGCTGAAAAAAGCCAAACCAACAAAATAGGATGCGTTGTTGTGCTGGTGATCGGCGCAATCCTACTTCTGGGTTTCATTGCACTGGGCACGTGTGGGACCTAGAATGTCGTGGTGCGCTTCTCACATCCAAATATCCTGCTGAGCATGAAGCGAGTGAATCGAGCATTGACAAGATGAATAGATCGACGTGGCATATCCTTCTCGGCTCGATGTTGGTTCTTGCGGTTGCGTCTATGGCGTGCGGACCCTACGAGGAAAAAGACGACGATAGGAACGATTTAGCCGACGTGGATGAAGGATTAGCAATCATTTACATAGACGACTTAATGCACGACTTCGAAAGAATATCAGGCACATGTCGACGGTTCAGGATCAAGCTTGCTGACGGAGAGAGACAGCATGTGTTGCCCACAATCCATTCTGTGATGAGAAGCATCACGGACAATCCGATCATCGCTTCACTGGAAGAAGACCATAGGCGACAGATTCTCGACATCAAAGACCGAACGGGCGCCAACATTTACTACGCCAGTGCTGAAGTCCCGTTGTCTTACTGCGAAGAATTGGCGACTTTGAAATGGGACGTGCAGGAGACCTTGGGTAGATAGGGTTTCTGGTGTCGGATTCATCGAAGCGTCCCACTTGTCACGCATCTGGAGTTTGGAGTCACAGGGTTATAATTCCCTGCCTTTACTACTCTTCAGCTGGTATTACCGGGAGGATCAACCGTGAGGGCATTTCATCGGTGTGGTAAATGGTCTGATGCGCAACTCGCAACTGAGTGTCCGACCAGTAGTCTTTACCCGTGTTGTGATTGCGATCGAAATTCGGAAAATCTGAACTCGTTACATAGAGACGGATGCTTTGCCCCTTCAAGAACCGGCAACCGATTGGGTTCAATTTGATGTCGTATTCGTACGGCACACCAGGTTCCGTAAAGGCAACGCGATCATAGCCATCGCGGTACCGCGTCCGCATGATGCCGTAGGTGAGATTCATGCACAGTCCGTCTTCGTGCACGATCGCCAGCTTAACTGCGAAATCGGTCTCGGGGGCATCAGTCGCCGCCCAAAGTTTGAGGCGAACGGGACCGATGACGTCGAGGTCCTCAGGCATAGGTTCCGTCTCGTATACGAGGACGTCTTGCCGATGGTCGTTGGGCGCTTGGTCGATGGGAATGGACTGGGAGTTCTGGTGCATCAGCGACATGACTGGGTCGCGAGGGTCGTATTCGAACTCGTCGGAGGCAGCACCAGGCTGTTGGTCGAACGTCAACATGCCGTCACCTTGGGCAGTATTGGCCTCGCCGAATGACGAGAGATAGAGGTCGGTGAACTGCGTATCCGGCAGCGGCCATGCGTCAGCACCGACCCATTCGTTGCGGTTCAGGACGAAGAGTTGGACCGGCTTCTCTTCAGACATGCCGTTGTCGGTGTCCTTTAGGGCGTAGTCGTACCAGCGGACGATGAGGTCGGCGTAGGTAGTCTCGGCGTTCGTGCCATAGTTGATCGGTCCAACGTTTCCGGTGTAGTTTGTGGCGTCGTGCCCCCACGGACCGACGATGAGACGGTGCTGATCGCGTAGATTTGGATCGCCGTCGATGATAAGTCCTTCGTAGTTGTCGATCGTTCCGATGAGGCGGTCCCACCATCCGGTGATCTGCATAACCGGAACTTCGACCTTTGAATGGGCCTCGTCGAAGCGCATGAAATCTTGATTTGTGTTGCGCAGGAAGGTCTGGTACTGCTCAGTCAAGCTGGCAAAGACGTGCTCCGGGATGTCGTAAAGCGGCAACCACCAGATGTATTTCGAACGCTCCACGGCGTTCCACCGGAACGTGGCTTCTATAGGATCAGCGGGTCCGTCGGTGCGCCCCTCGCGACGTCGAACATCGGCCGCCATCATGTACGTCCATTCGAGGCGGCGACCAGTCTCCCAAACACCAAAAGTGATGTCGAGCATATTCATCGAAATGCCGGATGCGAGCGCCGCCGCTAAACTCGGCGGGTTGGAGTGGAGGGCCATCCAGATTGCCCATGAGGCATTGGAGTGACCCCAAGTTCCGACTCGTCCATCGGATTGGGGCAGTTCGGCGGCCCATTCGATGGTGTCGTAGCCGTCTTCAATGTCCGTGGTCTCGTGCTTGTCTCGCCACATCCAGAAGTATTCGCCATCGGAGGCGTACCGGCCCCGCATGTCCTGGACAACGACCGTATAACCACCCTTGGCTATATCGGTTGCGTGCTCTTGGTAGCGAGGAGTGAGCTTGTTGTATGGGGTTCGGCAGACTAGGACGGGTTGGGGTCCGGAGTCGGGTTGGTAGTAGATATCGCCGCGCAGGATCGTTCCGTCGCGTGTGGTGCACTCAGCGTCGCGGGTGATAGTGAGGCCTGATGTGAAAGTAGTCATGGTGGGATGATATGGGAAATTGGGGAGGATGGACAGTCGTTGTGTTGTAAGGTTGAAATCGCCAGAGAAGTGTTCCAACTTACCAAGGTTTTGGAAGCAGAAGCACGCCGCCCCCTGCGCGGAATGTTGGAACCTTCACGCTTCTGTGGCAAGACGCTGATGCTTCCACCGCACAGGGGCATCGGCATATGTCAGATCGCGCTCAACTGATTTGGTTCTTCGGGTTCGGGCTTGTATTTCTACCGGTGTTCATTGGCATTGCTATTGCAATTATTATTGACCCAGCCGATGACAGCAACAAACCTCGAACTCCTACAAGGTCTTTATATACATCGGCAATCTCCACACCCGAGTCTGAGTCCAGGCGACTCGCAAGGCTGGAACGTGAGTCGGCTGAAATCTTGGACTGGATACTTAACTCAACGGATTCGTTGTCTCGTTGCGTCGCGTCCGGAAGAACCGACTGGGGACTGCGCGGTACTCAACTTGAATTGTTTGCACTGACACTTGAGGGAGCTGGTAGGGATTGGCTTGACGGCCGCCAAGACTCTTATTCCGTCTATGAGGTTGAGAGGGCTGTTGACGGTGCGAGACAAACCATTCGTGAGCTCAAAGCTGAGTGCGGGATCAGGTGACGAGCAACCTTGTCAATCAGGTGTATAAGCAACACGTTGATTAGCGTGAGAGCACGAAATCCGGCATAATCGGATCCATGCTCCCTGAAGTTTCGGGAACAGAGTTCAGACCGCCCCGTTTGCGACGGTCTCTGTTTGTAGAGGAGTGGCGGATGAAAGTTATCGGCCGGTTGTGTAACCGTGTATGCGTTTCAGAATCACAATAGTTCGATCAGATTCCGTAACGGTTCGAATGATTCGGCTTCGAAATTCCACTCGCCCGCATCGGCCGCTTCCCCGACGCGCAGGTTATATGGTTTCCTAGACGCTAGATACGCATAAGTCCGAGCCTTTGGGGTGGCCACGAATTCGTCCGGTGAAACTGACTCCAAGCATTCCATGTATCCTTCGACGCATCCTAAGATGTCCTGATCGTTGACCGAATCGAGACACACGTCTTCGATGGAGCCGTTGTTTTTGTAATGTGGGACAACTAGATAGACGATGCTGGGTAAGTCGTTGATTTGGGCAATCGTCAAAGGTGACGAAGGCTTCGGGAGGCTGAGTGCGTCCAAAGTGCCGTGAATGCTGCGTTCAGCATCATTGGCGTTTGTGTCAGCATCTCTATGTATCCCGATTGATGTTACGTTTTCAAAATTGTCGTCTTCTACAAAATTCCGCAAGAAGCTCTTGAGATTTTGCTTGCCACCATACACTTGAATTTGGATATCGCTGACAGATTTAGTCTCAATCAGAGCCCTGAACACTCTCAGGTCGTCATTTCCCTCTACCAGTAACTGTTTGGTCTCGGTTATGTTGATGCGGTTCGGTCTAGTACTGCCTGTCGGCGACGAGGTCATCGAATTTCCCATCCGACTTTAAACGCTGTGCTTAGCATGTCTTCGTCGTAACTTACAGCTCTAGCTTTTCCGTCGCGTCTGCCAATTCGGTGATAGTTGAATTTCCCGCCCACAGGCCCCAAAGCGTCGTGTGCCGCCTTGACGCATTCCCAACTATGCGTCGTTGCGAACACCTGCACATTATGATGACTAGCCAATTCATACAAACGCTCAAATACGTTCACCAAAACGGTGTAATGCAACCCATTTTCGATTTCGTCGATCATGTATTGCCCGCCATCAATCTGTGCAATTGAAGTGGCGAACTCGAGAATTCTGAAGGCTCCTTCGCCGAGTAAATTGACCGGGTAGAGGCCTTTTTGGTCTTCGATTTCGGCGTGCAGAATCACTTCACCTTCCAACGTCACCGGTACCAGCGACATGACACGAGGCCCTATTGCCTGCACGAATTCAAGCACATTAGCCTCTTGACGATCGAGTTGAAAAGCACCAAAGTTGGAAGCAATTTGAGCTTGCGGCTGACGACCTTTGGGAAGGGAAAAAGATGCTGGCATAACTTCGATGTCTTCGGTAGATTCGACGTGAATGCCCCTCTTGACTTCCATTGTCTGTGCGGGCACCGATACTTGAGTTTCCTGTGCCCAGATTCCCGTTGATGAGTGCTTCGTACCATCGGTGGTTAGGAAATCAAACACTATCTCGTACGAGCTCAACGCTTGGGAGTACTCGCTGCGAGCAGCGACATTTTGCGCCGAACCACTTCCAAATGGTTCGAGCCGCCTGTTGTGTTCGCGCAATGAGACCGCGAGTTTATCGGCGTCCGACGCTGAATAACCTAAGCCAGACAATTCGATCCGTTTTTCTGGATCGAACTGATTGAACAAATCTCTGAACACGGTGGCACCTGTAGCCGCGTTCAGTCCCCTGAAGCCCGTCACTCTGTAAGCGATGTCGGGCCTTCCCGGGGCAGCGAACATCCAAAGCGCCTCCAAGACCGACGTCTTACCCGAACCGTTCTTGCCGCCGATCAAATTGATGCGACCAAGATCTCTCAGAGTCACTTCCTCCAAGCCGCGAAAGTTCTGGATTCTGAATTCTTTGAGCATTTTGCTACCCAACACCCGATTAAGGGCCGTCTGCAATGGTTTGATTGTAACGCCATCCGGATTTGACTCCCCTTCGGGGCCGAACATACACTTGATCGCGTAAGCACCTGAGAAGCTACTGAGAAGCTAAAGGCAACGAACGGGATTAGTAGGTTCGTCCAACGCCATCCAAAGAGAGCCGGTATGATCCGCTGAAAGTCCGGCATGGCGACGCGATACTGAATTGGACCCGAGAGCCGCTACGGGGAACCGTCGGAAGACGCATTATCCGCAGCCGGGGTTGGATACGTTAAACATCCAAAATTGAGTTGCGGCGTGTAGGTCTCGGCTGTCGCCGGGATGACAGTAAGCGCCGAAACAGGGTGGCACCGCGAGCCACGCTCGTCCCTGTCCCGAAAGAAATGAATACATCTGGGACGGGGATTTTCGTTTGTTGGAGATCCGTAGTTCCAGCGGAACCAACATCGGCCATGAACACAACCGCAACCACACCTAAAACAAAGCAACCTCGACACTTCGATGTCGCGCCCGGCGCGAAGCCGAGAATCCTTACCGGCATTCGTCCCACCGGCGCGCTCCACTTGGGGCACTACGTCGGGGCGTTGAAGAACTGGCTCGATCTTCAAAACGAGTATGAGTGCTATTTCCTCATTGCCGACTACCAGGCCCTGGGCGATCATTTCCACGACATCGACCTCATACGTGAGTCGGTACTCGACGTAACCCTCGACTGGCTCGCCGTCGGACTCGATCCCGAAAAGTCGTCGTTCGTAGTCCAGAGCTATGTCCCCGAACACGCCGAACTCACCATGCTCCTTTCGTTCGTGACACCGTTGGGGATGCTTGAACGAAACCCAACCCTGAAATCCGAGATCGACAGCCTGCCGGTCGAGCGTCGAACGGTCGGTTTCTACAACTATCCAATGAGCCAAGTCGCAGACATCCTGCTTCCGCGCGCACACCTCGTCCCGGTCGGCGAAGACCAAGCACCCCACATCGAAATGACGCGCGAGGTGGCCCGCAAATTCAATCGCATGTTCACCCCGGTATTTCCCGAACCCGCTACCCTCATCGGCGAAGTTGGCAGGCTCGTCGGTACCGATGGCAACGCAAAGATGAGTAAATCCAGGGGCAACGCCATCATGCTCAGCGACGACGCCGACACCGTCAACCGCAAGGTGCGCAGCATGTTCACCGATCCGAACCGCATTCGCGCCGATATTCCGGGCCGCGTCGAAGGAAACCCCGTTTTCGAATACCACGACGCCTTCAACCCGAATACGCAACAGATCGAAGAATTCAAAGACCGGTACCGCAAGGGAACGGTCGGCGATGTCGAGGTCAAAACCGCACTTGCCCAAGCGCTCAACGACTTCCTAGACCCAATCCGTGATAGCCGAGAGCATTACAAGAACGACATGCCATACGTCGAGGATGTGTTGATGCAAGGCGTCAGGAGAGGCCGTAGCATCGCCGCACAAACCATGCAGAGAGTTCGCGACGCCATGCGAATCAGCTCCTACACATCGTCATGGTCGTAGCCGGAGCCGCTTTGCGGTTTCGGCCCAGTCAGCGAAAGCAATGCATTAGCGAATGGACACGACCAAAGATGAATGACGACATGTACACACCGGATATCGAGACCTTCGAGCGCTTGGCGGGCGAAGGCTACAACATCATCCCGGTATATCGAGAAATATCAGCTGACCTAGAAACGCCAGTTTCGGCCTTCATTAAAGTCGCCCGCGGAAACAACTCCTTCCTCTTCGAAAGCGTAGAGGGTGGCGAGAACGTCGCCCGATACTCGTTCCTCGGAACCGAACCTGCCGAAGTGATACGAACCGGCGCAGGAACCGGACTCGGAAACGTCGACCCATTGAACGTGTTGAAGGATCGGCTCGGGCACATCAACTATCCCGAAGTCGACGGTCTGCCCAAATTCGACGGCGGCGCTGTCGGCTATGTCGCATACGATGCCATCAAGTACTTCGAACCACGCGTTCCCGAGATTTCTGATGAAGCATCCGGCATGGACGTTCCCGAAGCCGTCTTCCTGCTCACCGACTCGATGCTGATATTCGACCACGTTCGCCAGAGCATCATCGTCGTCGCCCACGTCGCAATTTCGAGCGACACCGATCCGAAAAACGCTTATGACGCCGCGGCGCAACGCATCGAAGAGTTGATCAATCGCCTCTCCGGCCCTTTGCCAGACTCCGCCATGCGTCGCTCAGGCACACCCGCGCACTCGACTTCTCGTGCCAACGACGCCGATATCGACTACGACTTCATAGGATCAGCGGCATCGATGCCCGTTGGATGGTATACCGACGGATCCGACGAAGCAATTGGGCATCGTTACGTCCCAAACATGTCGAGAGAAAACTATCGACAGATGGTCGAAGCCTGCAAAACGGCGATCTACGACGGCGAGATCATTCAGGTGGTGGTATCGCAGCGGCTGACGCGTCGGACGGCGGTTGAGCCGTTCGACCTCTACCGTTCGCTCCGAGCCATCAATCCCTCGCCGTACATGTTCTACCTCGATCTCGACGGTTTCCAGATTATCGGCGCCTCTCCCGAACTGCTCGTCCAATCGGTAGATGGTCAGGTTGCCGTCCACCCGATCGCCGGATCGCGACCGCGCGGAACGACTCCCGAGGAAGACGAAGCGCTGGCCACCGAACTGCTCGCCGACGAAAAGGAGATCGCTGAGCACGTCATGTTGCTCGACCTCGGTCGCAATGATGTCGGACGCATCAGTCGACCGGGCTCCGTGCGCGTCACTCAGCAGCTCGAAATCGAACGCTACTCGCACATCATGCACATCGTCTCACACGTCGAGGGCATCCTTGACGACGGATACGACATCTATGATGTGCTGCGCGCTGGATTCCCGGCTGGCACCGTGTCCGGCGCACCTAAAATCCGCGCCATGGAGATCATCGCCGAGTACGAACCCGACAAGCGAGGTCCCTATTCAGGAGCCGTCGGTTACTTCTCCTACTCCGGCAACATGGACACCGCGATCTCGCTCCGCACCATGACCCTGCGCGACGGCGTCGCGTACCTCCAAGCAGGCGGCGGAATTGTCGCCGACTCCGACCCTCAGACCGAATACGAAGAGACCCTGCATAAGATGGGCGCGCTCATGCACGCCATCGACCATGCCGAGTCCGTAATGGAGGCATGAACCATGCTCCTTCTAATCGACAACTATGACAGTTTCACCTACAACCTGTTCCAATACCTCTCCGAGTTGGGTGCCGACGTAAAGGTCATCCGTAACGACAAAGCCAACGTCGAAGAACTCGCCGACATGGAACCAGAGCGTCTCGTCGTCTCACCGGGCCCCTCTCACCCTCGCAACGCCGGCATATCCATCGACGCCATCAGACACTTCGCGGGGAAAATTCCTGTATTGGGAGTGTGCCTCGGCCACCAAGCCATCGGCGAAGCCTTCGGCGGCATCGTCGACCACGCCGGCGAACTCAAACACGGCAAGACCTCGATGATCGAACACGACGGCAAGGGCGTCTTTAAGGATTTGCCTAACCCCTTCGAAGCCGTCCGCTACCACTCGTTGGCAGTTCAGCCAGACGCCGTACCGCCGGGCTTCGAAGTCACCGCGAGGTCGGCGGAGAGCGGAGTAATCATGGGGATGCGACATCCAGAGATGCCGTTGGAGGGGGTGCAGTTCCACCCTGAGTCGATACTGACGCGGCCGGGGAAGGATCTGCTGCAGAACTTTTTGGAGATGGGGGTGTGAGGGGTTGCCTACATCATCCTTTGATGCTCACGCGAAGTAATTGCCAAAAAACGACCCCCTCGACTACTCCGTTTCCGGAGAGAGCCCCTTGGGCTCTTGTCATCGAGGGGGAACCTTTGGTTCGAGTTTAACGCGCTCGTTGATTCTCGCTGCGTCGTAACGGTGTAGCCTGAGTGACATGTTCAAAGAACACGAACAGATCGTGCTAACCGATCACGTCAAGGGCGACGAGAATGTGGATCTGCGCCCCGGCGATGTTGGGACCGTCGTGCACATCCACCAAGGTGGTGAGGCATACATCGTCGAATTCATGTCTTTAGAAGGCGAAACGATCGCTCTCGCCACCGTGCTCCACTCCCAAGCGCGCGCCGTATCACGAGACGACATCTCCCACGCCAGAACGATCGAGCCGCCGATTGCGGCGTAGGAACTAACTACCCGGGCTAGCTTTCAGGGTCGAATGCGCGGATTCGAACCCGATTTTGCGTTACCACAATTAGGTTGCCTTCAACCATGGCTTGAGGATGGTCTTGGATTAAATCACGCATCGCCGATACTTTTTCCGCAACTGGCATGTCAACAAACCGGATAATGCACGGGCGCGGCAATCCTCGTAGAAACACTAACTCACCGAAATCCTTATCCTCGGTTACCAGCACTCGCTCTTCTCGTGTCGCGAGTGCGAGAAGCGATTCGTCCGAAGCCCTCGGGTCGTTCTCTGATGCAGAAAGGACATCATGCCCATCGTCGACCAACATCGTCCGCATGCCACGAGATTCGGAGCAAACATCGAGTAAGAATTTCACCGTTCTTAACCGACCGGGATTCGCTCATGAACACGTTCGCCTGACAGCGAACGGTGTGCGAACAACAAACACGCGCGGATATCTTCGGATTCGAGCAACGGATACTCTCGCAGAATCGTCTCTTCGCTATCGCCGGCCGCGAGCCAACCTAAAACATGTTCGACCGCAATCCGCATGTCTCGGACTATCGGTTTGCCGCCGAATATCTCTGGTCTGAACGTTATTCTGTTTAATAGTTCTTGTTCTTGATCCACCAGATTCCTCCACTGCGTCCGATTTTACGCCATCCCCACCATAAGCTCCTTGCGATGCCGCAGCAACATAGCACTCGCGTAAGCGAACCAACCTCGTAGTTCATAACATCATTAAGACCGACATAGATTCACCTCCGACCCCACCATGAACATCCAACAAGGCATCCAAGCCGTTGTCGATAACCTCGACCTCTCACAATCCGAAGCCGCAGACGTTATGGCGCAGATCATGGGCGGCGAGGCTACCGAAGCCCAGTTCGGTTCCTTCGTTACCGCACTCCGCATGAAGGGTGAGACCCCTGAAGAAATCGCGGGCATGGCGTCGGTGATGCGAGACGTCTCGTTGCATGTGAGCCCTGGTGTCGATACGGTCGATACGTGCGGGACGGGTGGCAGCGGCAAGGAATGGTTCAACATCTCGACGGCCGCGGCGTTAGTGGTGGCTGGCGCTGGGGTGCATGTGGCCAAACACGGCAACCGTGCCATGTCAGGTTCAACCGGCAGCGCCGACGTTTTGGAAGCTCTGGGTGTGAACATCTTGCTCGGACCTGAAGGCGTGTTCCGATGCGTCAATGAAGCCGGTATCGGCTTCATGTTCGCCCAAGCCTTCCATCCGGCGATGCGCTTCGCCGGACCACTCCGACCCCAAATCGGCATCCGCACCGTCTTCAATATCCTCGGACCGTTGACCAATCCTGCTGGTGCTACACGCCAGGTGATCGGTGTCGCTGATCGTGCAACCTCGGAGAAAATCGCGAAGGCACTCCAACTGCTTGGAACCGATTACGCATTGGTGGTCCACGCCGAATCGGGTGCAGACGAGGTCGACATCGAGGACCACACTCTGATGTTCCAGGTAACACCTGACATCCTCAAACGTCGCCGCACCCGCCCTGCCGACTTTGGCTTGCCCGAAGGTAGTCGAGACCACTTAGTGGCAGAATCGGTCGAACATAGCGCCGAAATAATCCGAACCGTCTTTGCCGGCACAGGAGGCGAGCACAACGCACCACCGAGCCCGGAACGGTCCCGCTACAACGTAGTCGCCATCAATGCGGCGGTCGCCCTCTTGGCAGCTGGAAAAGCCGAAAGCTTCAACGACGCCGCCCTAATGGCGAAAGACAGCATCGACAGCGGAGCGGCAGCCACCAAACTCGCCGCGCTCGCGAAGGTCAGCAGCGGCCTGAGTTAAACGTGCCTCGACGGTGATGCCTGCGGGCGACACCCATCGCTAAAACTCAAAAACGGACGGCGCACCATCGGGGTCAGGTGTAACATTGCCGCTAACCGTCTACCGCGTTCGACGCGAAATCAGGGATATCGGTCGGACACAAGCCACCCATGGACCTCGCCAAAGCTAGAGCTACGCGCGATCGATACCTGACCGCGCTTCACTATCGCGACTTCCGATGGATCATGCTCGGGAGCCTCGGTGGTCAATCCGCATACTGGGCATTGATCATCGCACGCGGCGTGCTCGTGCTCGAGATGACCGATTCGGCTGGTTGGGTCGGCGTCGCAACCTTCGCGGCAATGGTGCCGCGGTTCGTGATGCCGCCTTTCGCTGGCTACCTCGCCGACCGCTTCGACCGGCGCTCCGTCTTGGCCATCGCGTACGTGTTGCAGACCTTGAACGTGCTGCTGCTTGCAGGACTCGCCTTCGCTGACCTCTTGGGTGTTGGGATCCTTATCGGGCTCTCTCTACTCAATGGCACTTTCCGAGCGTTCCAGATGACCGCCACTCAGGCGCTGGTTCCCAACCTCGTTCCCAAAGAGCACCTTCTCAACGCCATCGCCCTGAATCAGATGTCGCTACAAGGCGCACGGTTGGTTGGACCTGCATTGATCGCTCCCGCATTGATCTTCGGCGGAACCAGCGCCGCGTTCCTCGCATGCGCGGGCCTCTATGTCGTTAGCATCGCCAGCATCCTCGCCGTCCGCACCCGTTCAACGGGCGCTCTCACCAAAGGCGCAGGGATGTTAACCAGCATCGTCGAAGCAGCTTCCTACGCCTGGGCAGACAGGAGGCTCCGGGTCATATTCATACTCATCGCCCTCCACTGCGCGATGACCATGTCGTTCGAGACGATCCTGCCGGTGCTGTCGCAGCAAGTATTGGGCGAGCCCGAGCACGCGAATAACCTGATGATGGCTGTTGGTGCCGGAGCTCTCGTGGGCGTATTCGCCATTAGCGGCATCCGCAACTCGCAGAGCCGGGGAATCATCCTGCTCGTCGCAGGCGCCTTGAGCGGTGCATCGATGATCGTGCTCGCATCCGCGACCAACCTCCCGTCGGCGCTGGTCGGAGCCGCCGCTATGGGAGGGACGCAGGCCGCATTCATGGCGATTGCGGGTGCGATGGTACAGGCGCTGGCCCCCGACGAAATGCGCGGGCGAATTACCGGATTCAGTCACATCATCATCGGCGGCACCATGGCCGTCCTCAACCTCGTAAACGGCTTCGCAGCAGACGCGATCGGCGTATCCAACCTCCTCTGGATACTCGGCCTGGGCTTCACCGCAATCGTTGTCGCCAGCCTCGCACTTGGTAGCCTCAGAGGCATCTACCGCGGCGCAGTTGAAGCACCCGCAGCGGCAGCATAATTCGCCAATTGCTCACCCCAAATGATCACTTGAGGTGAGCAACGACGCGGGTCATTCATTTCAAATGAATCGATGCCTGTTTAACATTGAGTCATCACCTAAATTCGCTACCAACCAAGCGATGACGACCAACAACCATTCCAACCTTTCGATCCTTGACCGCATCGTCGCGGCCAAGCGGAAACGCATATCCGCCGACAAGATCGCTACCTCGCCGGGCGCAATGTTCTCCGCCGCCGAAGACGCGAACCAAGCCCAAACGGCGCTGGCTTTCGACCAAGCGATATCCGCGCCCTCAGCGATCTCCGTCATCGCCGAGATGAAACGGTCGTCCCCCTCCGCCGGCGTCATGGACACCACCCTCGATCCTGCGAAGAGAGCAGAAACATACTGCCGTGCAGGAGCCGCAGCAATTTCCGTACTTACCGAGCAGGATTTCTTCCAGGGCACGATCTCGGACCTCCAATCCGCCTCTACAGTCGCCCATCAACACAACGTCGCGGTCCTCGAAAAAGACTTCGTCGTAGACGACTACCAGATCTACCAAGCCCGCGCCGCGGGAGCGGACACCGTCCTCCTGATCATCGCCATCCTCGACCCCGGCCAATACGCCGATCTTTACACCGTCTCCAAAGGCCTTGGCATGGAACCATTGGTCGAGGTTTTCGACGAACACGAGCTTGAGATAGCCCTGACCGCCGCCGAACCGAGAATCGTCGGCGTCAACAACCGCAATTTGAAGACCCTCACTACCTCGCTAGACGTCTTCCCAAGACTCGCCAAGCGGATACCAGATGACGTTGTTAAGGTAGCCGAGAGCGGGATGCGAAGTGCCGACGACGTCAAACGGATGGCCGATGCCGGGGCCAAAGCCGTCCTAGTGGGCGAATCGCTGATGAACGCAGACGGCGATCCGACAGAACTGATCTCCCAAATGGCCGCAATCACGGTATGACCTACCAACCCAAAGTGAAGATCTGCGGAATCCGCGACGGCGACTCCGCCATGGAAGCGGCCAACGCAGGTGCCGATTTCTTCGGCGTAGTGCTCGTCGAGGGGGTCCGAAGGCAGTTGACGCGTTTTCAGGCGCAGGAGGTGGTCCGCGACTACCGAATCCGCGCACGAGACCACCGCGTCAAGCGGTTACGGCAGAAGGCGACACAGGTCGTGGGACTCTTCAGGAACCAAGACGCTCGATGGGTCAACAAAACCACCCAGCAAGTCGATCTCGACTACGTGCAACTCAACGGAGAAGAAGACGAAGCCTACATGCGCGCGATGTGGAAGCCCATCATCCGACAGCTGCGCATCAAACCCGAGATGTCCCGTGGCGAACTCAGCGACATCGTCGACCATCACCTGTCGCAAGACCGCATCGTTCTCCTCGATCGATACGACGAAGCCCAGCCCGGCGGCACCGGCAAGACGTTCGACTGGACCATCGCCGAAGAAATCGCCAACCGCGAAGGCGTGATGCTCGCCGGAGGACTCACACCCGAAACAGTCCAATCCGCCGTCAAACAACTCTCCCCGTGGGCCGTCGATGTTTCGACCGGCGTCGAGTCCGACGGCATCAAAGATCACGCCAAGATTCGGGCGTTTGTCGAAACGGCGAAATCGGCTTAGCCACGCGGTCGAAAATCGATGCGCGATTGGCATTCAACCCGTCTATACTTTCGAAACATCTAATCCGAGAATCGGCTGTTTGCGCGCGGAGGCGACGTCTTGAAAGTAGCTCAGATCGGCACAAAACATGGTCACGCGGCTGGCGTTTACCAAGTGATGCTTGAACATCCGGGTGTGGAGGTCGTCGGCTGTTACGAACCCGATGCCGAACGTCAGGCATTTTGCGCTGAGTCGGGCGATTGGGATGATGCCGTGTGGTTCGATTCGATTGACGAAATCTTGGACAACCCTGAGATCGTCGCGGTCGCATCGGAGGGAGCCAATCGAGAGAGTCTCGCGCATACCGAGGCGATCGTCGGCGCGGGCAAGCATTGTTTCTACGACAAGCCAGCGGGAGACGATTTCCACCGCTTTATGGGCATCATCGAAGATGCCAAAGCGCAAGACCTACAAGTGACGCTCGGTTACATGTTCCGCAAACACGACGGCTTCGAGCGCATGGCAAACTGGGTGAGGTCCGGTTTTCTGGGCCACGTCTTCCAGGTGCGAGCTCACATGTCCACTTGGCTGCCGGAGCGATCGACTGGTGGGCAGTACACGGACCGAAAAGGGTTGTCGTACCACCGTGGCGGTGTTCTGTTCGATCTCGGTGGGCATGTGCTCGACCAGATCGTTTGGATGATGGGCAGACCCGAACGCGTCACTCCTTATCTTCAAAACGCAACATCGGAAACCCGCGACTTCATGGACAACACGCTCGCTGTGTTGGAGTATTCGAATGCATTGGTTACCGTGGACATCGCAGCCATGGAACCGCGACCGATGGCACGGCGTTTCGAGGTCTACGGCACGGAGGGTTCGGCAATCATGGAGCCGTTCGAACCTGCGGAGCGGCTCCGATTGTGCATGGCCGAATCGAAGGGTGGATACGACGAGGGAGTGACGATGCTTGACCTCGAGGATCGGAGGCGATATGTCGATACCTTTGCGGCGTTCGTAGAGACGATCGAGAACGGTGCGCCGCCGCTGCGAAGTCGGGAACACGAGCTATTGGTTCAGGAGACGTTGATGCGTTGCACCGGTGGTTTGCCTGGATGATTTCGTCCGGAAAAACGGTAAGCCAAAGTTGAACGAGATTGTTGCTTCATCGTGAACGGCGATTCCAAAGGGACGAAGACCAGATCTTTTGGTGCCGGTGCTCGGGAAAACCACGACGCCAGCGAATACTATGCCCGCCGGTTGATGCCGATCGATGTTGACGCCGACATTGATCGCAAACCGCGCCCGGAAACCACTTTCCCTCATTTAGCACGTAACCAGATATTTCAAAAAAGCAGTGAGAGCATGGACGAAATACCTGATCGATCGCTACACCTGATGGTCACGTCACCGCCGTACAACGTCGGCAAAGACTACGACGACGATCTTTCAATGGATGAATACCTGGGACTCATCCGCAAGGTCATGAACGAAACGTACCGCGTCCTTGTTGATGGTGGGCGAACCTGCGTTAATGTCGCGAACATCGGCCGTAAGCCCTATATACCTTTGCATGCATACGTGATCCAAATCGCCGCCGAAATTGGCTTCTATATGCGCGGAGAGATCATTTGGAACAAAGGGATGAGTGGATCATCGACCGCTTGGGGCAGTTGGATGTCGCCTTCGAATCCGACGTTACGGGATACACACGAATACATCCTGGTCTTCCAGAAACCACCGTTCGGCCGAAAGCGGATCGAAGGTCATGAGTCAACAATCTCACGTGACGACTTCCTTGAACACACCAAGAGCATGTGGACCTTCCCGCCGACGTCCGCCAAACGCGCCAAACACCCCGCTCCTTTTCCGGTGGAACTGCCGCGGCGATTGATCGATCTCTACACGTTTTCGGGAGAGGTCGTCTTGGACCCGTTCATGGGAAGTGGCGCAACCGCCATCGCAGCGGTCGAACTGGGGCGATCATTCGTCGGCTATGAGATCTCGCCGGATTACGTTGCGATCGCTCGTGCGCGCTTGTCCGAGGCCACATCTCACGCAGCCGCCTCGTGATCCCCAACGAAATCGTCGCCGTAATCGCATCTGCGGTGGTGGCTTATCTGCTTGGGTCGTTGCCGTTTGCAGTGTTTGTTGCGAAGCTTGCGGGGGTTGACATTTTCAAGGTTGGCACGGGCAATCCCGGGGCTTCGAACGTTTTTCGGAAGGTGGGTCGGAGATACGGCGCCGTGGTGTTCGGGTTGGATATCGCCAAGGGTACGCTTGCGGTGGTTGTAGCCGTGCTGATCGGTTGCCCGGATTTGTTTCTGCCAGTGGCGTCGGCATTCGCGATTGTGGGTCACTGGCTCCCGATGTTCACGGGATTCAAGGGCGGCGCGGGTTTGGCGACGGGCGTCGGTATCGGCGTGGCGTTGATTGGAATATGGGGATTGGTTGCAGCGGCGGCCGGGTTGGCAGCTTTGCCGATCATCAAGGATGGCCCGAGATCCGCGGCGGTCACCTTGGTCGTGGCGATCGTGGCAGCGTTTCTTACGGGCCCGAACTGGATCGCCCTCGGCGGGATGGTGCTCATATTGGCAATGCTGGTGGGACGCTTGTTCCTAGTTGAGTTTCCGAAGGATCGACGTGGCGATCGCCCGGAGCCGCATGTTTGGAATCGGCGTTGAGTTCGTCCCGCGAGTCTGAGTGCTGGGACGCCCGGATTGACGAGTCGGCAAGTTGTATATTGGATTGGTGTTGCGAGTAGCGACGAAGGACCGTATGGAGACCCCAAAGATGACGACGAGTCAGGAATATAAGGATTTAGAGGCCAAGTACTACATGCAGGTAGTGCGACGGATGCCGCCGGTGCTGGTGCGCGGTGAAGGCTCTCGTGTCTTCGACAACGACGGGAAGTCTTATCTTGATTTCACCGCGGGTTGGGCGGTGCTAAACATGGGTCATTCGCATCCGGCTGTGACTAAAGCCGTTAGTGAACAGGCCGGCCAGATAATGCAAATGTCGAACCTGTTTTACACGACGCCACAGCTGCCTTTGGCGCAGTTCATCGTCGAAAATTCGGACGTCGACCGAGTTTTCTTCTGCAACTCTGGTGCGGAAGCGAACGAAGGCGCGAGCAAATTGGCGCGCAAGTGGGGTCGCACCCAATTGGACAGCGCTTACGAGATCATCACGGCTCTCGACTCGTTCCACGGGCGGACGCAGGCGATGATGGCGGCGACGGGTCAACCGCACTACCAAGACAACTGGAAACCGTTGATGCCGGGCTTCGTCAACGTTCCGTACAACGATTTTGATGCCATTGCCGAAGCATACGCGGAATCCAAGACTTGCGCCGTTCTTCTGGAACCCGTCCAAGGAGAGGGCGGCGTGAATGTTCCAGATGATGGCTACCTTCGCCGAGTCCAAGATTTCTGCAAAGAGAAAAATATCCTCTTTATGCTCGATGAGGTGCAGACCGGAATGGGTCGGCTGGGGACAGTGTTCGGCTACCAACGCTTCGAGGGCGTGGAACCCGACGTGATGGCGCTTGGCAAAGCGGTCGGTTCAGGTGCTCCGCTCGGAGCGTTCGCGTGCAAAGAGTTCTGCGCAGTTCTAGAACCTGGCGATCACGGCTCAACATTTGGCGGCAATGCGCTCACCACGGCTGCGGGTGCAGCTGGCGCGAAGGTTTTGTTGGATGAAGACGGACCGGGACAGGCGATGCGGAATGGCGAGTACCTCATGGGCAAGCTCAACGCGCTGCGCGAGGAACATCCGACCATTACCGAGGTCCGAGGTATGGGTATGCTCGTTGGCGTGGAGATGTCAGAAGAGATTTCAGGGGCGCTCGTGGCCGAGTGTCTAGATCGAGGGCTGTTGCTCAACGCGGTTCGCCCGAATATGTTGCGCTTCATGCCGCCGCTCAATGCGAGCAGAGAAGAGATCGATGAAGCCATCCAGATTTTGGCCGCTGCGCTCGGCGAAGTGAGTTAATCGTTCTCGCAGTTCGCGAGTTCACTGGGTCTGACTCGTTCGTCCGCTGCATGGCGATTTGCATTGCGCGCGAGTTCAGAAGACTACAACGCGATCCGCGTCGCGCTGGTTCACGCACGCTTAAACGAACGTGGCATCTAAAGCTCAAGGTTGGGTAAGTTTATGGTCAAGTTAAAACCCGTCGATTCTTATTTCAATCCGATTTGAATCATCAACGCGTTTTGCGCCAAGAACCGCAACCTGTTGACACAAAACCAACGTCGGTTTCCATGATCGTAACTTCGATTCTCCCTTTGCCACTACCGAATTCGATGATGCTGTTTGCAGTGTGGTCGAAACTAGATACTCGGTACCATCTGCAAATCGGAACTGGCTTACCGCCCTTGAATGGTTGTGTTGGCACGTCCGCCATATACGTCCCCGGCGTGATTTCGACATTAGCGATGTAGCTACCATCGTCAAACGTTTCGAACGGGCCAAGTTTTAACGCCGTATCAATGCTGCGCCACGCACCGCAACCGTAGGTCACGAATCCTTCGTCCTCGGGCTCAATCGACACGATCCAGCGGGCATCAGAGAATCCGCTTGCAATCTCATCAGACTCGGTCCCGCCAAAACTGCGCACCCGGCTCCATCTGCATCCGCCGTTTGTCAGGGGTGATGCGATGTAGGTTCCCGGCTCGATGTGCAATCCGACCATGTACGAGCCACTGCTGAATCTCGTAGGGCGTTCAATTGGTTCAGGAGTTTCGCTCTGATCCCACAACACCCATTCTCCACAGCCCACCGATGCAAACCCAACATCACTCTCTGCGATATCGACTATTTTGATCCCCGACGCGATCGTCTCGACGATGACGCCGTCTGTCCAAGTGAAATCGCTTAATCGCCGCCATCTGCAGTTTGGATGATCGACATCTACCGACATGTATCGGCCTGCGGCTATGTCCTTCCCAATCCGGAAAGTTCCATCGCGGAACCTTGTAAGTAAGTTCGCGTCGCTTGTTTCGGGCGTGATTGGTGCATTTTGCAGTGTGTAGTCGGCTGACAATCTGCGCCATGTACCGCATCCGAATGATCGGAATCCCGCGTCTGAATTGCTAATTGTTGCGATCGCCTGGCCTTCACTCGAGTAAATGTTGATGCGGTTGAAAAAGTCGCCGTCAAATCCGGTCAACCGACTCCAAAAGCAGGTTTCTGCTTCGAGGCCTTCGGCAATATAAGTACCGGCCACTATATCGCGATGAACTATGTATGTCCCGTCATCAAATGTCGTTGCTTGAGTACCTTTGCGGTCAATATCGTCATCCGCGATTATCTCCCAGGTGCCGCATCCGTCGGAGTAAAAGCCGGTATCAAAGTCGGTTATCGTCGTCACTGAACGGCCAACCGAAGACTCGGATTCGGTCAGAGCATCGATTTCGCCGTTAAAACCTGCCAAGCGGCTCCAAAAGCATATCGATCCAGAAGGCACGTCGGCAGCGTAGGTCCCGGGTGCAATCTCGGCGTCGACGACCCAGGTACCGTGGTCGAAACTGTCCTGAACTTCCACGTTCGCCTCGTGCACAAGTGGTACCCATTCGCCGCAACCAAGGGTCGTGAAGACGGCGTCGATCTCTCTGATTTCTGCGATGTTCTTGCCCACCGGGTTCCGCACGGCGACGTGATCTGCTGACGTGCCGGCGTATCCGCTGAGGCGTCGCCACGTGCATCTGCCGGATTCTGGACCGGGTGATTCATAAAGACCTGGAGAAACATGAACGTTGACGACGTGTTCGCCGTCGCCGAATGCATGGGTAGCGATGTCTTGCGAGAGGTTGTCTACCAGCGTCCAGTCGTGGCAGTCGATAGAGCGAAATCCGATCGCGTCGGGAGGGATATCCGTCACACCACGGAGCAAACCATTGCCTGAGGCGATTATGTCGGTGGAACGCCCGGCAAAACCGCTCAGCAAGAACCATCTGCACGAGCGTTGGTCTATCGCGTCGGCGACGTATGCGCCGGGTTGGATGTCGATGCCCACAGCGAAAGTTCCGCGGCCGATGGCTTGGGCGGGATCGGCTGTGAGGTCAACGCTCGAGATCGGTTGCCAAGTGCCGCACCCTTCACTGAAAAAGCCGGTATCTGTTGGAAGTATGGTGACTATCTGCCGCCCTTTCGAGACGTAACCTCCCGTGTTATCGGGCGCATGGTCTCCGAAGGGCGCGGTGCGGAACCAGTTGCAGAGGCCTTCGCCTGCGTCGGCGATGTAGTTGCCGGATGCGATCTCGATGTCGACGAGGTAAGAGCCGTCGTAGAACCGGGTCGCTGGTTCTGTTGGTGGTTCGGCTTCGCGCACCTTCCATGTGCCGCATCTTATGGAGTAGAAACCGACGTTTTCATTCGTGATCTCAACGATTGGTGTTCCGGTTTTCCACCAGGTCAGGAGCTGGTTGGGATCGGCGTTGTGAGTGAAGTCGTTAACGGTGAACCAAAGGCATCGACCGTTGTTCGCGTTTGCGGTATAGATGCCGGGAGCGATGTCTACTCCGATGTGGTACATCCCTTGACCAAACTGTGCTGCACGAGGTTTCTGGGATGTGCTGTGCTCGCGCCACTCGCCGCAGTTGGTAGTTTCTATGGTGCGGTCGTTACCGGTCAACGTGATGATTGCGCGATTGATGAAGGTAGGGTTACGCGTGCGGTCGTTGTTGTCGGTGATGCTGACGAGGCAGATGCCATCTTCGGTGTCGGTCACATAGGTTCCGGCGGCAATGTCGGCGCCGATTTGGTGGATGCCGTCGGAGAAGGTGGGGGTGACGGTGTCGGCGGATGCGACGTTGTCGAAAGCGATTAGGGTTGCGATCGCGGCGATGGAGGCGACGAGCAGGATGAATGTTGCGCGTGTTTGCACAACATCGAATGGTAACGTTTGTCGCGTTTTGCGGTTCGGATGGACGATCGCTATCGTGCGTCGCGCATTGTTTGGCGTTTCATTTGAGTACGTGCCGGGAGACTGTAGATGTCGATAAAACCTACGGCGGCGGCGTGGTCGAACTCGTCTTCGGTGGAGTAGGTGGCCAGTTCGAAGTCGTAGAGAGAATGAGGTGAGCGACGTCCGGTTACGGTGGAGGAACCTTTGTAGAGTTTGACGCGAACATCGCCGGAGGTGTAGCGCATGGCGGATCTGACGAATGCGTCGAGGTTTTCGCGAAGTCCGGTGTACCATCGGCCATCGTAGACGAGGTCGGCGTAGATTGGTGCGAGTTGCGCTTTTACGCGTTGTTGGTCGCGGGCAAGAGTCGCAGTCTCAAGTGCGGCTAGTGCTTGGTATAGGACGACAGCGGCGGGAGTTTCGTAGACCTCGCGGGACTTGATGCCGACGAGGCGGTTTTCGAGGTGGTCGACACGTCCGACTCCGTGTGATCCGGCGAGGAGGTTTAGTTGCTCGATGAGTTCAACGAGACCCAATTTATTGCCGTTGAGAGCTGTCGGCACGCCTTTGTCGAATGAGATTTCGACTTCTTCGGCTTGATCCGGTGTTTGATCTGGAGCTTGGGTCCAGGAGTAGGCGTCTTCGGGTGCAGAAAACCAGGTGTCTTCAAGGTCTTCGCCTTCGATGGCAAGCCCCCACATGTTGCGGTCGATGGAGTAAACGCGTTGGTCGTCCCCGACTTCGCGGAGTTCGAGACCGGCGCGGGCGGCGAACTCTTTCTCTTCGTCGCGGGTCATCTCCCACTCGCGAGCGGGTGCGATGATGCGGAGGGGTTCGCCGTGCGCGGCGAGGGTTTTGATGCCGGCGTCGAAGCGAACTTGATCATTGCCTTTGCCAGTGCATCCGTGTGCGACGGCGACAGCTCCGACTTGGCGTGCGGCTTCGACGAGTTTCTTGGCCATCAGGGGTCGGCCAAATGCGGTGGAGAGTGCGTATACCGATTCGTACATAGCGCCGGCTTTGAGGCCGGGGACGATGAAGTCGCGGGCGAACTCGTCTTTGACATCCCAGACCAGGGATTCGACGGCACCAGCGGAGGCGGCGCGCTCTCGGACACCTTCGAGTTCGGGTCCACCGCCGATGTCGACGGTGAGGGTTACGACATCGAGGTTGTAGTTTTCACGGATCCAGACGATGGAGATGGTGGAGTCCATTCCGCCGCTATACGCGAGTACGCATTTGTCTCTGGCCATTTGGTGATCGGTTCCCTAGTTGGTCTGTTGAATGGGAATTATGTACAATCTTACCCACGCTTCCGTTTGAGATACCGCCATTCGCTCTGATCTTTGGGCGGCGTGGATACCAACGCTTGCGTCACGTTGGCGAAGGTGTCGGGTATAGGTTCGGGCAACGTGTAGGGGCGTTTGGGTTGCCGTTTTCGCTTGGGTTCAGCCATAAGAAGGATTATACCCCTCAAACAACAAAGCCCCCGCATTTAGCAGGGGCTTCAACATGCGTGTCCGTCGTTTAGGCGACAAGCGCGCCGCAGGAACAATCCTGCTTGGCGGCTACGACCTTGAGTCCATTTTCTCTCGCGTCGCAGAACGTCTTGAGAAGGTCGTTAAGCGCGCTTTTCGGCCTGATTGCCTTTCGGTTTATCGCCGGGTCCCCGCCAATCGCCTTGTAGTAACGCTCCACTAGCCGCGAATTGGTGCATTCGAGCGGTTTGATGCGCGGAGGGTTGTCCGTCCTAGCACCCGTGTCTCTTTCATGTTGGTCCGCCGACTTCCTGCCTTGCGCTACTTCCTCGGCTCCGTCACGATCCTCAGCGATCGCTTTCCGCGCCACGTTGACCTGAGACTGACTGACTCCGTACATGTAGACAATCGCACTGTCGGGCAACTGCTCATCATCCGGCAAGTGTTCATGCGACAGAAGCACGGCGGTGATCTGTGCCTTTTTCGACAGGTGCCGCCGATCGCTGTTAGCCCTCAATATGAATTCTTCCGCTTCTTTCGCGTCACCCTCGAACTCGGAAAATACCGGTTCGACGTTGGCTCGTTTCGCCGCGGAAAAGCGATGCCATCCATCTAGGATCTCGCCGTTGAACGTGACGACTGGGAACATATTGTCGAACCCTTGGGTTCGCATGTTCTCCGCGATGCGCTCGATCAATCGGGGGTCTTCAGGGTAGACGTAGCTTAGTCTGTGTCTTGTAAAGGATTGTTCTCCCATATCTCTTCCACCTTTCTATCCAGTTCGGTTTGATACTTCACCGCGCATTTTCCGCAGTTGTGAAGCTCGTGATACAACGCCATAGCGTAGGCCGTCTTTTTCAGGAGACGGAACGTTATCCCGGGCCTCTGGGACAGCCACGTGGCTACTCCGTCGGCGGAGTAACCGTCGTGCCGCGCACTCTTGCCCGGCATGTACGGGACGATGGCATGTTTCTGCTTAGCCAAGTAAATATCTTTTGCCGTTTTCCCGAACGCGCGCTGCACTACAACGGATGTGAACAAGCGATGACCGAACGGGATCGGCTTGTGTTGCATAGCGCCTTCCTTTCCGTAGTTATTGTCGTAACTATGAATGTCGCTATCATTGCAACTACAACGAAGATTATTTGTGAAGCATGTTTCGCATAACCGCTTCATGCGGCGCATGGCTTTGATCAGGTCGGGACGGGTGATCTCTAATCGCTCTTTGCCCCGTCCGTGCGGCACCAGCTTCGCCTTCAAAACGCCCTTTCTGTACCAGTGGTTGATGGTGACTTGCGATAGTCTGACGTGCCGAGCTGCTTCTGATCTAGTTTGGTAGATTCTCACTTGACCCCTCCGGTGTTAGGCGATCAAGTCGCAGTAACGCAACCGCTTGCCCGACATCCCCGCTACCATGCGCTTCAACTGATCCTCGGTGTCTCGAGGTCGGGCATTGTGCCGCCCCGAGAACTCTTTGACGTACCTTTGCAGATGCTTGGCGCTGAAGTGGTGGTAGATACCGTTGTATCCACGCTTGAGGCTCGCCCACAACGATTCCATGCCGTTGATGCTGGCATTCCCTCGCACGTATTCCTTGACGGAGTGCTGAACCGACTCGTGATTGCGGTTCGTACCGCGATACACCTGCGCCTCGTCCGTGTAGACCGTTGCGCCCCAGTCAATGTTGGTGCTGATGAAGTCTCGCATCATGGGTTGGTTCATCGCCTCTACGACTTTCGCCCTGACCTCGTTGCTCTCACGTTCCTTCATGCCGACTACGGCGGTTTTGCCTTTGGGTCCGCGTCCGCTCCGAACCTTCCATTCATGCCGATTGCGATCTTTGCCGCCGATATACGCTTCGTCGATCTCTACGGTACCGCCGAAGCGGAAAGTGCCGTCTTCCCAAGACTCTCGGATGCGATGCGCCAGATGCCACGCGGTCTTTTGGGTGATCCCCAAGTCTCTATGGAGCTTCATGGAGGATACGCCCTTGATGTTGGTAGTCAGGATGTATGCCGCCAACGCCCATGTTCCGAGCTTGAGGTTGGATCCCTGCATCACCGTTCCCGTCTTGACGCTGAAATCCTTGCGGCAGGCGCGACAACGATAGGGTTGTGGCTTGCGAGTAGGACGTTCCGATACTTTGTCGGATTCGCAGTGAGGGCAGATTACGCCGTCAGCCCATCGAGCGTTGATGAACCAACGTTCCGCTCGATGCTCGTCGCTGAACTTACGGACTGCTTGAACCAGCGAGATACCAGTTCGATGTGATTGGCCGGGTGCTGAATTTGCATCGCTCATAAGAACAATGTTACCCGTCACGATTGGCGAAAGCCAAGCGGAATCAGGCGGTTTTGGGTAAGATTGTATATAATTCCCTGTTGAATGTGGGTTGGTTCAACCTTCAATCGTAAAACTGTCGGGTTTCGGGGAGTTCGGCACGAGGCAAGAGTGGTGGTACCACCTGCGGTCCCCCTCCTGCTCTCGCCAAGGAGTGGTGGTTAGTCGATAAAGGGAATGTTACGTTGAATTTCGGGCATCACCTGCGTGCGAGGGCGGGTTTGAAACCCGCCCCTACGCCGCCCCCTTCGGGTTCTGTGCACAACCGCTGGCAGGACAGCTTAAAGCACTGATCTAAGGCGCTTTCCCCTTGCCCGGCCCCTCTGGATTCCGGCTTTCGCCGGAATGACGGTAGTTGTGCACAGAACCCCTTCGCGGGTGAGGGGAGGGAGTGTGCTTCAGGTTTCTGGATTCGTCGTACCGGCGATTGTGGTGCTAGATTGCGCCTTCCATTTGTAGGAGGCGTTGTTTTAGGGGTAGGCCGATGGTGCCGCCGAATCCGTTTAGATGGCCGTTGGTGGCGATTACTCGGTGGCAGGGGACGATTATGGGTGTGGGATTGGTAGCCATTGCTCTGCCGGCGGCGCGGGCTGAGTTGGTGTTGCCGGATGCTTGTTGGGCGAGCCAGGCGTAGGTCCGAGTTTGGCCTCGTGGAATTTCGCGGCATGCGGCTCGGGCGCGCGAGGTATAAGGAGTCCAAGCGGTATCGTCGATGGGGATGTCGGCGAGTCGGACGTCTTCACCGTTGCAGTAGCGAGTTAGGAGGTCTTTCGTTTGGGCTAGGAGTTCGGGTCGGTTGCCAGAACTGTGATCGACGGCTTTGGACGTTTCGAATTTGGTGTTGGTCGGTTCGATGCTTTGGAGGGCGGATTCTGGCGTTGGTTCTGGTAAGGAGGTCCGAACGATGCCGCGGTGGTTGGCAGCGATTGCGATCCAGCCGAGGTCGGTTTGGAAGATTTCTGTTGCGATGTGGTTTGGGGTCATGTAGTAAAGCGGTATTGTTCTTGGGGTTCGTCAGCGGCGAATGGTGGAGTCATGCCGAAAATGCTGAGTAGTCGGTGTCGTAGCATTGCGCGAGCCAAGCTGCGCCATGCGTCACCCAAGTTGGGTGCGATGGGAGATGGTTCGACCTCGATTGTAGCGTTGTCGGTGAGGTCGGCGTCGGTCGAGTCGGCTGGAGACGCGCCGATTTTTTCGGAGTTTTCGATACTAGGAGTGGCGTCTGTGGTTGCGGTTTCCGTTGAGGCTGGCATTGGCGGACCGTAGACGGTCTTTTCGAATGCATCTGTGATCAATCTTGCGTCGCCGTAGCGGCCAGTCATGGCCCCGATCTGGCTGGTGAATTCCCGCACTGATGCGTGGGAAGGTCTGCTGTATCCGAGGATCGATGCGACGCGGATGAACTGGGAGTAGGCTCGTACGGCTTCAGGTTGGCCTCTAAGGTTCCAACGCCAAGCGACGAGAATAAGGATGAGAATCGCGATAGCGGCGGCGGCGGATGCGGTGGGGACGACGGGAATATCGAAGATGGATTCGTCCCTGGCGGAGTTGGTGAACTGTCCACGGGCTCGCAGTTCCTGTTCGAGGAGGGCGAGGTCGTCGAGGTCCTCTAGGTATTCGAGGTAGTCGGGATCGAACTCTGCCGAGCTTGGAAGTTCGGGTGGGATGCCGGTGGTCGGCGAGGTCGGAACGAGAATGTTTCGGGGGGCTGCTGGTCTCCCGGGTGTGACTTCAATGTCGATCCAACCGTAGGGAGGGGCGAAAATCTGGGTCCAACCGTGGCGGTTTCGGTCGCGGATGAGGAATTGGCCTTGTTCGGGGACGTATTCGCCAATGCTCCATCCGGCGATCATGCGTGCGGGAACTCCGACGTGCCGGAGCATGACGGTGGCGGTGGATCCGAAGTATTGGCTGTAGCCTTTGCGCTTGGATTGATCGCAATTCGTGAAATCAGCGGGGCACGGTTCGTGGACGGTTTTGAATAGGAAGTAGTAGACGGCGTCATCGCGCGGTCCGGGGCCTTCGATCTCGAGCGAATAGACCTGCTGTTGGAGCCATTCCTTGATGGCAATGGTCTTCTCCCAAGATGTCACGGCGCCGGCATCATCGACGATTTTTCTGGCGAGAGCGCCGACCTCGATGGGTATGGATTCTGGGAGCTGCAGGTATCGGTCGGTGATCCAACCTGGGTAGTCTTCGGACGATGCGGCAAGTTCCGCATTCTCGGCGGTGGAGATGTAGGTGGTTACGTTGTATCGCTGGTTTTCTTCAAGGATCTTGTCGAACGTGACGGTGTTCTGCTCGGTTGGACCTCGGCGGACGAGCCGCATGATACTGGCGTTAGTGCCGTCGGCTTCGGCAAAGACTCGGTAGCTGAAAGATTGCCAGTCGATACCGGAACGTCGGAGGTCCATGTCTTTGATGTTTTCGGCGGTGATGCGGAAGCGGGTGGATGCCTGTTGTCGGGTCGATCCGAGGGGGTCTAGATCGGGGATTGCCAACGAATTTAGGTTTTCGGGTGAGATGATGATTTCAAGCCTTCTCGGCCCGGCGCCATCGTTCAATTCTGCAGCAATATTGAGTATCTGGGTTGAGACTCGAATGCCGACCGTTTCCGGCGTTGAGTCGAAACCGTTGAGCATCTCGTCGAGGGATTCGTCGGATATGGCGAATGTGATTTCGACGAAATCACCGGCCCTGTTCAGTGCAATATCTTCGAGAGAACTGGCGGTGATGGTGTAGGTGATTTGTTCGTCGACATTGATAACCGGGTCGACGCCGGATTGCATCTGGCGAATAACGGAGTTGACCTCGTCAGCGGTCATGACGGGTTGCGTGTTTAGGGTGAAGGGCGGCCTATCGTTTGCGCTGTCCGGGGGCGAGTATATTGGCGAGTCCTCGGCGAGTTTCATCAGTCGTTCGCGCAACCTGAAGGCGAAATCGCGCAGATCTTCGGGTAGATCGGCAAGGGTGGCCGGGCTGCCGGCCAGGGGAATGTCCCAGGCCAGGGGCTCCAAGACTTCGATTTCGGCTTTGTAATCGAGTGCGTAGACGGCCGCGGCGGGAATCACGAGATCGGTCTTGCCGAGTGGTTCGACGGCGATATCGATTCTGGCGCGATCAGTGACACCGTTTTCGATTGGGTTGACGAGGAGTTTGGTACCGGAGTTGGCGGGTAGTGCGACGCTGGGCGCGGTGAGCCAACCCTGGGATGTGTACTCCTGATAAACGCGCGCCGGGTGTAGCTTGGCGTATCGTGAACGGATCCACATCACAGGATCGTCGGTGAGTTGGATGCCGCCCTGGAAGGGCAATATGGAGTTGGGTGAGTAGATGAGGTCATCGTCGCCGCTTGGGATCCCGGCTAGGAGTCGTTCGGCGGTATCGCGGAACTGGGTGATGGGATCGAGGAATATCGTGTTCCATCGGTCGCTGAGCGGTTCTGATCTTGGTAGAGCTAGCGGCAACAATGCAGCGATGATCATGACGACGAAACCGAGGATCAGTCCGTCTCGAGCGGCGATCCACCGTGCTTCACGAGGAAAGGTAAGTCCGGATTCTCGCCATTGATTGATACGGCCGACGGCAACGAGATGCGCGAACTGTGCGACCGCGCCGAACATGAATAGATAAAAGGTCTGTTCGTGTTCTCCGATGCGGTGGCTCAAGTTTGTCAACAGGGCCAAACCAAGCATCAGTGCGGGTATCCACGGGCTATGAAATCGGAAAGTGAGGGCGGTGACGATGTAGCCAAGTACCCATGCGAAGGTCATCATTAGCATTGCGAATGGGATCTGGTCTGCGCTGACACCGCCGTTGATGGCGATATCGATCCAGATTCCGAAGCGGTCCCAGGCGTCGACTGAGCGAGCGATAGGATTGCCGCCCTCGGCGTTAAGCGAGCCTTGCCAGAAGACGACGACGATACCGGCGAGGAGGAACAGGGCGAATTTCGATGCGAGAACGAGGTTCGATTGGTGGCCGCGGATGCGCGATGCGAAAAATGCGATCCCGGCGGCCAGGATCGCGGTTGGTGCGATGTTCGGTAAGTCTCCCCAATCTGCTAGCTGGACGGACCATGCGACCATCGTGAGCATCCAAGTCAGGAGGCCGAGTGCGATCCAATCATTGGCGGGTATATCGGCGAGTAAGGCGCGCCGCATCAGGCGTCGACGCAATAAACGACGCGTTCGTGCTGAACGGTTCGAGCGGCCGAAGATGTTGCCGAGTTCTGCGGTAGCGGTAGTCACGAAACGTCAGACGGAGGTTTGAAATTGGATGCGGTTGGTGGGATGGGTTGGGTGAGGACGGTTTCTGGTTGACCAGCGCCGCTGGCGTATAGTGCGGATATGCGTGCCGCAGCGGCGTCGGCGTCGGCGGTGGTACCCAAAGCGTCGGTGATGTCGTCGCCTTTGGAGATGCGGTATGTGGTGATGCCGGCGGTGGAGAGGCGCGGGATGGCCGATTCGTTTGAATCGCCACCGAACGACTGTCGATCGAGCACGATGCAGATGACTTGGATTCCACGTCTGCGGAGCATGCCAAGGGCGTCGATCCAGTCGCCCTCGCCGGCCGCGGTAACTATGACGACGGTTGAGCTGACGAAGAGTTCGCGGTCGAGGACAGCGAGGATTTCCAGGATTGGAACATTGCCGGAGGGTTTTGATGCGGCGATGTGACGGAGGATGTTTTCTCTGTGCGAACCGGTATGGTCGGGCGCGGCGAGCAGTGAATTGCTACCGTGGGCCACATATCCGACTTCCGTAAAGACACGGGTGTACTTGTCGATGATCGAGGCGACGACGGTTGCGCCGTATTCGTCAGTGGAGTCCTCGCCGGTTCCGGCTTGGGATTCGATGTGTTGATCGAAAATCACCCACATCTCCCCTGCCGACCCCTGATCGAACTGCTTGACCATGAGTTCGCCAGTACGGGCGGTAGTCAACCAATGGATCCGGCCAATGGGGTCGCCGTCAGCGTATTCGCGGACCGATGCGACGTCGGTCGAGAGTACGTTCATGCGTTGACGACGGGAGTGGCCATCGGCCAGCAGAACGCGGGAGACCGCGATATCGGGGATGGGTAGTACTCGCGGATATACGAGAACCTTGTCGATGCCTTCGAACTGGATGTCGCGAGGAAAGAGGTTGAATGGGTCAGAAGCTCGGATAACCAAGGGACCGAGATCGTACTCTCCGCGTTGCGTGAGCGCCGCCGCCATCTCGACGCGTTTGAAGGTGACCATGAGGCCGAAATTGGTGACCTCGCGGAATTGGACGTTTGGCAGGGTGGTTTTGTCTTCGACCTCTACCCATGCCTTAGGCGCGCCGTTGGAGTTTTGGATGATGATGCGTTCGCTCAACACGTCGCCGACTGAGAATGGTCCGGTCGGACGACTGACGCTGGCCCGCATGTTAAATGCGCCGACACGTGACCAAACCCACGAGATGATAACCAGTATCACTAACAGATAAGCGAGCCGCATCGCGAGGTCGAAACCGGTGGAGACACTGTTTAAGACCATCATGCTGATCAGGACGATGATGCCGATCAGCACCCGGTAACTAACCAATCCGCTCCAGATCGTGCGCAATAAACTGCGGCCTTCGACTCGGGTCGCGATGCCTCTTCCAATCTTCGGGAGCGTTCCTTGCACGGTTTGTTTGCTTCTTATCGGCTTTAGATGGGCGCTACGCGGTCACTGCGGCGGCGATGCGGCCACCGGCGGCGCCGGGCACGCTGATTTGATCGAGCGCCTCGTTGACGATTGTGCTCTGATTGATGCCTCGCATCCGAGCCGACGGCGACAGGAGAACGCGGTGAGACATGACGGGGACGGCGATGGCCTTCACGTCGTCGGGTATCACGTAGTCGCGCCCCTGCAACATCGCAAATGCTTTCGCACCCTTCATCAAATTGATGCTGGCGCGCGGCGAGACGCCGAGCGTTGTATCCGGGTGGCTTCTGGTTGCGTTGGCAATCTCGACGATGTACTGCTTAATGAGCTCGTCGATGTAGATCGAATCGGCGTATTGCTGAAGAGCGACGACTTCTGCGGGAGTGCAACTTGGTTGCAACAAGTCGATAGGATCGGTGGCTTCCCGGCCATCCATGATCGAGACCTCTTCGCGCGGGTCTGGATATCCGAGCGAAATGCGCATGAAGAAACGGTCGAGTTGCGCTTCTGGCAGAGGGAAGGTGCCTTCGTATTCGATCGGGTTCTGGGTCGCGATGACGGTGAAGGGACTAGGGAGCAGGTGGGTTACGCCTTCTACGGTCACCTGCTGCTCGCCCATTGCCTCGAGCAATGCGGACTGTGTTTTGGGCGTGGCGCGGTTGATTTCGTCCGCCAACACGACTTGTGCCATAACCGGGCCGGGTCGGTACTCGAACTGGCCGATCTGCTGGTTGTACACCGATGCGCCAGTGACGTCGCTGGGCAGCAGATCGGGGGTAAACTGCAGTCGTTTGAAATCGCAACCGGTAGTGATGGCGAGGGAGCGCGCCAGCATCGTCTTGCCAACTCCCGGGACGTCTTCGACGAGAGTATGCCCGCGACTGAGCAAAGCAACCACGCCGAGCCGGATGGCGTCATCTTTACCGATGATCACGCGTCCGACGTTAGCGACGATGCGCTCGATGGTCTCGGCGTGTTCACGGTTGACGGTAGATTCGGCGACAGTGGCTGACGATGTGGTCAAGTTAAGGGTCCTTTCGATATCGGGAGGATGCGATGACGGGTATGATGTTGGTTTTTCTATCGGACCCGGGAGTTATCTGTGAGTTCAATCGTAGACTGCGCCAAATATAGCATCAACCTTAAATTCACACCCCGCGAGGTTGTCTTCTGACAGATTGCGGACACGAACCCAGCGACGCGACACGCAATTCGACATGACGGAATACGCATCTGCAATCGGATCGGTTTCTAATGTTGATCATTTAAGAATCGGGCAGCGGCGTCTTTATCTCGGCGACAACCTTGAGGTGATGCGGGGGATGGAGGCGGGGACGGTCGATCTGGTTTATCTGGATCCGCCATTCAATTCGAATAAAAACTACAAGATCGTGTTTCGTGGGCCTTCGGTGTTGAGGTCGGAAGCACATCTTCCGGCGTTCGAGGATGTTTGGGTTTGGGATGATGAGTCGGAAGCGTTGTACGAGACGACGGTACAGGAGCATCGTGGCGAACGAGTCACTGAGACTGTTTCAGGGTTACTCAAGGTGATTGGACGGGATCGATTGATGGCGTATCTGGTGAACATGACACCTCGTCTCGTCGAGATAAGTCGCCTGCTCAAGCCTTCCGGTAGCGTCTATCTGCATTGCGATCCGACGGCTAGCCACTATCTGAAGGTGATCATGGATGCGGTATTCGGGCGCGAGAATTTCCGTAACGAGATAGTTTGGGCGTATCGAGGCGGCGGTGTGCCGCGTCGCGATTTCGCCCGGAAGCACGATGTGATACTACGTTTCTCCAAGAGCGGGGAGTATCTCTTCAATCCACAGTACACCGAGTATTCGGAGGCTTCGAAAAATCTCGTAGAGTCTCGAGGAGGTGTGAGCATCGATGCCCGAGAACGCGACCTCGATCGCGGTGCACACATGCCTGATTGGTGGACGGACATCAACTCGTTGCAGACTTGGTCTCCGGAGCGAACCGGATATCCGACGCAAAAACCTCTGCGATTGCTTGAGCGCATAATCCAGTCTTCAAGCAACGAAGGCGATTTGGTTTTGGACCCTTTCTGCGGCTGTGGAACGACGATGGTCGCAGCGGAACGACTTAGGCGATCTTGGGTTGGCATCGACGTAGAGCCGATGGCGTTGAGCGTTCTGCGCGATCGATTCCGTCGGGGCGAAATGAACGATGATTTTCAGGTCAAAGGGTTGTTGTCAACAAAACCCACCGATGTCGCCGCTTGGCGTGAGTTTGCAGATGTCGATCCGTTGAGATTCGAACGCGCGGTGATCAGTCAGATTCCGAACTGCGTCCCGTGGCGCAACCTACAAGACATCGGCGAAGGGATCGACGGCGTCGTTTCGTTTGCGGGTGCTCTTAGCGGGTCTTACCACGCGATCGTCAAGGTTGTGGGTGAAAGTACGATTGACAAGTCGATACTGGCCGTCTCAAAACGGATATTGGATCAGAGAAGCGAGGATGGCGTGGTAGCGGGAGTGCTAATTACGACGGGCTACGTTGACGGAGAGATTTTACGCGAAGCCGAAGAATCCGGAATGGTTGAGATCGAGGATCGAGTCCTGCCGAGACTGAGTGTTTTGTCGCTGGACGAGCTGTTCCGACGTATCGAGAAGAATTCGGCTCTGTTTCCGTTGGAATGAGTGGTGAGTTAACGCGGTGCGGCGGAGTTGCCTAGGAGTTGTTTGAGTAGTTCCATGTGTTCGTCGGGGAGGGTTGGGTTTTCGAAGGCGGCAACGTTTTCTTCTAGGTGTTGGATGTTGGATGTTCCGGTGATGACGGTTGAGATTCCGGGATGGTCGGCGGCGAATTTGTAGCCGGCGGCGATGATGGAGGGAGCGTCTTCGGTGATTAGCCAATCTAGGCCGTCGCGGAGTTTTGGATGGTCGACGTCGATGTCGCCTTCTTTGCGCCAGTTTTGTAGGAGTTGCTCGTATTCGTGTTGTCTGGTGAGGGTGAAACGGACGGGTGCCATGTTTAGGATGGCGACGCCGAGTTTCTGGGCGAGCGGAAGGATTTCTTTGGCGGCGTATTGGTTGAGGATGCCGTATTTGAGCATGATGGTGTCCCATACGTCGGGATGCTCTTCGAGGGCGGTTTGCGGCACGGTGTGTTTCGAATCATCGGTCATCATCTCGGAGAAGCCGATGAGTCGGACTTTGCCTTGCTCTTTGAGATTCTGAAGCGTCGGTGCGTATCGCTCAGTGAGTTCGAAGTAATTCTCCGGGCGGATGCCGTGGATCTGCATGATGTCGATGACATCGGTGTTGAAGCGGCGCAAGCTTCGCTCTACCGATGAGACTACTGAATCGGTGTCGGGCAAGTTGCCGTCGGGCGTCTTCCAAGTCCACTTTGTGGCGATGAGGAACGAGTCGCGCGGGGCGCCGTTTAGGGCTTGCCCGAGTTGTTCCTCGCTGTCGCCGTAATTGGCAGCGGTGTCGAACATGTTGATGCCGAGGTCCAGAGCGCGGGCGATGAGGTCACGGCGTTGATTCGAAGTTAGGCCGGCGGCTTTGCCGAACTGACTCGGGCCACCACCGCCGTAAGAAGCGATGGAGACTGGGATGCCGGATTTTCCGAGGGTGCGGTGTAGCATGGTGAGTCAGTTGGTTGGGTGTAGACTCACGTTACAACAGAAACGCGGGCACTTTCGCATCAAACCCGCATCCGTTTAAGGACAGTTTCGTGATGCGTCAAGCTGAAAAACTGAGTTCTGGGATTCACATCCCGAGCATCAAAATCGATGACTATCGCGGTATCAAGGATCTTGAGATCCCGCGTTTAGGGCAAGTAAACCTCTTCGCCGGCGAATCCAGTCGGTTTAGGTCCGATTTTCTCACGTATTTGTTGGACGGGCGGAACGGCGCGACCGATGCCGAGATGCATCCACTAGCTTGGAAGACGGTAAGATACGTTGCCGATGACGATAGTTTCTATCGAACTAACCCTGACATGATGGCTCTTATGGTGAGGAAGCAATCGGCAAATGGGGTTCCAAGACCTATTTTGATCCAACGTCTCAGCGAAGAGATTGTTTTTTTCGAAATCAAAAACGGGACCGTCGGCGAAAGGTTTATCGAGATTGCCAATGCTGAGCGCGTGTTTCAAGCGGGCGCGCTATTCGCCTCGGAAATTGGGGCCGAATACGGGCAGCCTATGAAAATGCCGGAGGAGTACGGGCATCGACCATTGCGGTCGACGATGACGCCAGTGGTGCGGGAATATCGCGGTGAATATGAGTTTGGATATCACTATGCTGAGGCAGGAACTTCATCCGAAGCAAGATTCCGCAGTGTGATTGCTATCGGCGCGGATGCTGTGCGGCTGATGATGATAGCGTCGGCAATTGTCGTATTCTCGTTACGGGCCGAAAACGAGGGCCGATCGCCCGTATTGTTGATCGACGGCTTTGAGGTGCCGGGTGGTCGTCAGGTACAAGCTAGGTTTTGGGAGTTGATATTGGGCGAGGTCAAGTCGCGTCACATTCAATTGCTAGCCACCACGAACTCATGGGACTGCATCGCTGGTTTTGCAGATGCAGCAACGGCAATTGATGACTTGGAATCGACGTATTTTAGATTGGAACAGGGAGTAGACCGGACCCACTACGTCAACTACGATCCATACACCCTTCAAGTCTCGTTTGAGTTCAATATCGACCCACGTTAGGGATAGACCGAGCTACCGTCCAGCGTAGTCAATCAAAACCGGTGAATCTTTAAGTTGAACGTTATATTGGTCGAAGGATTTCATGACGAGGCGTTCATACGTACCATCTGCGATCAGTTTTTTGCAGATCGGGATTTTCAAGTCGAAAAAATCAATGGTCTGCCCCGCCGCGAAAACGGCGACAAACGATTAAATTCGATTCTGTTGGCGCGGTTGCTTGCGGCTAATGTCAAGTCTGTCGGACTGATCGTTGACGGCGACCGCGATCCGTATCGGATTTGGCGACGTTTGCAGCAGTTGCCCATCCTTTCGGAAACGGAACCTGAAATCGGGGAGCAAACCTTACCAGAATCCGGTTTTGTAGCCGACTGCCGATTCGGTTCATCAAATGTCGCGGTTGGCATCTGGGTAATGCCAGACAATCATAGCCCTGGACAACTTGAGGATTTCGTGCTCCGCTTGGTACCGGACAGAGACCCTGTTAAAGCGCTGGCATTCAGTTACATTACTGGGTTGCCTACGGAACAGTTTCAGTTCGAGGACCATCGTGTCGCTAAACACGTGGCGCATTCTTGGCTGTCGGCGTATTATCCTGGCTGGAGTTTTGATGACGCGTTAAACCATGGGCAACTTGCCGATCCAACGAACACAGCCGTCGGCGCGGCATTCCTCGATTGGTTGCGCCGAATATCTAGGTGAGGCCATCCATTCGCCGTCTAGTCGTAGACCATGATGGCGCGGCCTAGGATTTCGCCGTTTTGGAGGTCGTCGCAGGCCTCGTTTATCTGGTCTAGCGTGTAGCGTCGGGTGACGAGTTTGTCGAGGGGGAATTTGCCTTCGTGATGCCAGCGGAGGAACTGATCGAAGTCTTTTTTGGGGTAGGTTGCGCCCAAGGAGCCTCGGTACTGCTTCTGGTGGTACATAAATTGACCGGGGTCAACGGTCATTTGCGGTGCTGGCATTCCGATCAGGACTGCCATTCCGCCGTGGTTGTCGGCGCCGGGACCACCGCCGCGGACGGTCGGTAGGATTTGTTCGCTGGTGATCTGGAGGCCGATGGCGTCGAAGGCGTAGTCGGTGCCGCCGCCGGTGATCTCGTGGATCGCCTCGATCGGGTCGGTTTCCATGGCGTTGACGGTGTGCGTCGCGCCCATCTCTTTGGCGTATTCGAGCTTGGAGTCTTCGATGTCGACGGCGATTAGGGGGTACGCCTCAAGGATGCTGGCCATGATGAGGGCGGAGGTTCCGACACCGCCGATGCCGTAGATGGCTACGGAGTCACCGGGTCGGACGCGCGCGGTGTTCAGGACTGCGCCCGCTCCGGTGAGGACGGCGCATCCTACGATGGACGAGATGTCTTTGGGGTTGTCATCGTCGATGGGAACAACGTATCCGCCCCATACAAGGGCGTCTTCGCCCCAGGTGTAGGTTGCGCCATTGAGGGGTTCTTCGCGGTAGGTTGCGCCGCTGAGTTCGGGAGTCCATCGCCCTTGGATCGGGTCTTTGGGGACCCAGGTCACGATCGCGAGATCGCCCTCCTTGACGTGGGAGACATCGGCGCCTACAGAGACGACCGTTCCGGTGCCTTCGTGCCCTAGGAGGGACGGCGTCGGAGTTTGCGGGTTGTGCATCTGGTGGAGCTGCGAGTGGCAAACACCGCTGGAGTGCAGTTTGACGTGCACTTGATCGGCGCGTGGATCCGGGAGTTCGATTTCGTCGACCGCCAAGGGTTTGCCGTGTTCGACGTGGATTGCTGCCTTGCTTCTCATGTTGATGAGCTCCTAACGGATGTTAGTTGTTCGATCGATGGTCCGTCGCTTCGTTACGGAAAATGATACGCGTTGGTGGTTCGGGTCGCAGAACCGAATCGGATGTTATTGCCCCGCGGTCAAGTCGAGTGCCACGTCGCATTCGTTCAGAGAACCAAGAAGGGGAGCGAGTTCCATTAGGTTGAGCGGCTGGGTCTGCTGCTCTTCGGTGATGGTGAAGAAGGGCATCAGCATCTCGACTCCGGCCTTCTCAAGCACACACTCGGCATCTTCAACGGATATTTGAGCGACGATGGGTGCGAATCGTTCCGGCATCACACCGCAGTGGGACAACGGATCGGCGGCGGCCAACAAGTCGAGGATGTGCTGGTTTTCGCCTGATCCTGATGTCAAGGATTCAATCGCTACGAAGACATTGGCGGCGGTTTCGGCGGCGGTGTGCTCTTCGATGCATGCCGCGTCGTGCGCGGACAAACCGGCGGGACTGATTTCATCGATCGAGTCAGCCGCGGGCTCTTCTGGAGCTTCGGTTGGCTCGGGAGTCGCGGTCGGCGGCACTGGCGTTGCGGTTGGCTGCACAGGTGTCGGCGTGGGCGGCACGGGGGTCGGGGTCGGAGGTACCGGAGTGGCCGTGGGCGGTACTGGAGTCGCAGTCGGAGGTACTGGGGTTGGAGTTGGTTCAGGAGAGGAACATGCGGTGACGACAATTGTCATCGTTACCACTAGCACCGCCAAGACGACACTGATACGAGCTATTTTGGTTTTGGTTGTCGGATTCATGTCACTTCCTCGTACTGTTGTCTCGACGTCAATCAGATGATCCGAGCAGGTGCTGCCGGAGGGTACCAAACGCGTACATCGCCGCCCGTCTGCGGTCGGGTGCACCACTGCCAGCCGACCTCACATGCCGTATCTCGGTCTTTTCAGCGTCGCAGATCACGATGTAGGTGTCACCGCGCCCGAGGTTTACAGCGCTGCTTTCGTTCTCGGCCGTTTCGGTAATGCCGTGGACTGCGACCCCGATTGACGCACCAGAGTGTTCCCGGATTGCGCGGGCTAGTGCAGTAGCACGTTTTTCGCCGACGATCTCGTTACCGTTACGGGTGCCTATCAGACGATCACCGGGCAAGTCGGTGTTTGCGACGATGGCTTCAAGGAACCTATCACCGGCGGCGGTCCGCATGGAATCCGAGACGGCACCTGCGCTGAGGTCTTCGTAGACAGCGACCGTTGCTTCGCGTTCCCGCAACATGGCGCCGATTACGCTCTCAATCGTTTCCTCGTCAACACCAAAAATATGGTCGCCGAGGAGCTCGCGGACTTGGTGCTCCATTGGTTGGATAAGTTCCATCGCGGCGTCAATAGTGGCGGCGCGTGCTGCGATCCGGACATCAACCTGACCGGGACGTGCGAGCACGCCGACCGTTGGGTTGGATGATTCGGCAATGAGATGTCCGATCTCGTGGTCGACGGCGCTTTCGCCGAGATCGGCAACTTTGAGGACGCGGTAGTGGATCGTCTCTCCGAGATCGTACTTCTTTTGCAGATATGGAATTATCTCGTTGGTGATGAGCCACTTCATCTCGAACGGCACGCCGGGAAGGCTGATGATGGTGCCTCTGTCGGATTCAACCATGAATGCGGGAGCAGTGCCGTTGGGGTTGCGGATCACGGTGGCGCCGTCGGGGATCTGGGCTTGACGCTCGTTGTTTTTGGTAAGGATGAATCCGCGGTTCTGGAATCGCTCATGGAGTTCGATTAGGGAAGCAGGGTCAGTAACGACGTCGACGTCGAAGACATCTGCGACAGCTTCTCGGGTCAGATCGTCTTGTGTCGGGCCGATGCCGCCTCCCGTGATCACTACATCTGCGCGCTGAAGTGCGATGCGCAGTACCTCCGTCATGCGGTTCAGGTTGTCACCTACGCACGACTTGTAGTAGACGTTAGCGCCGTTTTCTGCTAGTCGCTGCGAGATCCACGCGGAGTTGGTGTCGACGATCTGGCCCAACAAAAGTTCCGAGCCGATGGAGACGATTTCAACGTTTACTGACATGTGCCTGCGGCGCTGCTTGCTTGAGATGCCGTGCCGATGTCCATTATGCACCAATGAGCGCGGGCATCACGAAACGACCGTCGTCTGGATTTTGGAATTTCAACGCAAGAGTTGACAAACGTTCTAACACGATATATGTTCTAAATAGAACGCCATTTCCATAGAGACAGGAAATTTATGATGACAACGCAGATTTTGGAACGCATTTCGCATCAGGCGCCGCGACGTCGGCATGATCCACATGAATCGGACTTCGTGGCGCAGCAGGGCGATGCGGCGACGCGTCAGCGGTTGCCGGTAGATTTCGATATTGACGCTGAGTTGCGGATGCTCACCGAGGAATCGATCGAATTCATCGAAGATCGTGAAATTCTCGGTCAGCGAATCATGCAATCCTCGGCATCGCAGGAATTCGGCTCGTTCGCCGTCAAGTGCCGATCAGTAACGCATGCGACCGATTTTTCGACTCCGATGCGGAGCATGTTGCTGACGCTTTCCTCAGCATTCGGCGGAATGAGCGCCACTATCTCACCATCGTTGAATTTGCACACTTGGCCGGCTATGGACATGTTGGTCGCGGCGCTCGCAAAATCCGGCGCTGACGAACTATGGCAGCCGATCGGTGAACGCAGCATCGGCGTCGGCGCGGCACGGCACATTTTCGTCAGCGTCGACAATCCCGTCCGTGACGATGCGACGAATGTCTTTCCGAGCTTGCTAGTCGAGATCGTTGGTGCACATCTGATCGATCCGGAGTGGTTCGACCGAGTCGTTGCTCCGCGCTGTCGTGACGAGGCCTTGACCTTTGTTTACTACGGACAATCTGGTTTTGATGGATCGTTATTCGAACGTGCATGGCAGGACTGCCAAGTCAGAGGAAACGTATAAGAGATGTTTGCGGCCAGTTACGAGCAGATTGATCAGACAAATACCAGCCAGAGCAGAAAACGCAAACGCTTAACCAGTTCCTACAGTACCGACAAGGGCCTACCAGAGAACTACGACTACACCGATACCGGTTGCGACTTAGCGCCGTCGTGCCTAGAGTGTCCGCTCGCGCTCTGTAAATACGACGTCCCGAATTGGGGTCGCCGCAACCAGACGACTATGCGGGATCAAGAGATCGTACGACTGCGCGGGCAGGGCTTGAAGGTTTCGCAGATAGCGAAGATCGTCAAGACTAGCGAGCGAACCGTGTACCGCGTCGCTTTGCGCGAGGGCATTCAACTACCGGTGACAACTCAGAGGCGACGCAAATCAAACCGGCGTAATACCGAGCGCCGGGAGCGGCCGCATACTGCTCAGGTCGCTGATTGGCAACAGCATCGGATGCCAGAGGCCGCGGCTGGTTGAGGCGCGTGATATCCGCCGTTGTAGCGCCGGCGGATTCCGCGTAACTACCGGGCGTGTGAAAATCTAAACTCGGAGATCATGATCTGCCGTTGATTTTGTTCTACCCCGCGACGCGGGTTCCGTCTGATCAGATCCGAAGCGATTGGTACGACCACTACCGTCAAGCGGCTTGAAATTTGGTCGTGTCCGTTGAACCTAAATATCGCGGAAGCGCATAGAATTCACGGCATCGATTCTTCGATGTCAGCCAAGGACATTTGCCGTGAAGTACGACGTGGTGATCGTGGGCGCCGGATCAGCCGGTTGCGTATTGGCTTCCAGATTGTCGGAGGACCGCAACCGTAACGTCCTGCTGCTCGAAGCGGGACCCGATTATCCGGATGTCAACTCGATGCCGGACCATATCAAGTACGGCGTTCAAGCCTGGTACGAATCGTACGACATTGATGAACATACATGGGGCTACAAAGCCCTGGCGACGCCGTTGCAGCAACCGTTCAAACTTCCACGCGGCAAGGTGGTAGGCGGATCGAGCGCCATCAACGGACAGATTTGGTTCCGCGGCATCCCGGAAGATTACGACGACTGGGCGGCGGAGGGCAACGAAGGCTGGGGGTATCTCGACGTTCTCCCCTATTTCCGGAAGATCGAAACGGATCTCGACTTTCCGGGCGACGATTTTCACGGGTCTGACGGGCCAATACCGGTACGTCGTTACAAAGAAGACGAGTTGTTCGCGAGCCCGAAGGCGTTTATAGATGCGTGCCAAGCTGCGGGATATCCGTTCACGCACGATCACAACCACCCGGAGTCGACTGGCGTTGGCTACTTGGTCGTGAATCGCATCAACGATATACGCATGAGCACCGCGGTGACGTATCTGCAAATGGCGCGGGACCGGATGAATCTCACTGTGCGATCAGACGTGCTGGTTCACCGAGTTTTGATCGAGAATGGTCGGGCCGTTGGCGTCGAGGTCGAATCGGGTGGTGAAACCTATCGTGTGGAATCGGAACTTACGATTTTGAGCGGAGGAGCCATCAATTCGCCACAACTATTGATGCTCTCGGGCGTCGGGCCTGCCGACCATTTGTCGGAGAACGGTATCTCGGTGATTGCAGATGTTCCCGGTGTCGGACAGAATCTGCGCGACCACATCGCGGTTTTCGTGAAATGCGAAAGCGATCTTGAGGAGCCGGTGCCCGAGCGTCCGGCGCCGCTCCAGATCGGGATGCGCTACACGACGCCCGGTTCGCCCTACCGCAACGACATGCACATGCGGCCGATATCGATAAGGACCGAGCATGTCCCGGCCGATTTCGATCCTTCGATAGCCAAAACTCCGACTGGTTTCAGCATCGCGCTGCAAAAGGCGGTTGGCAAGGGCGAGCTTCGTTTGGCGACAACAGATCCGCACGATCAGCCGATCCTCGACTACCGCTACCTAAGCGAGCCGTTCGACATGGAGCGGATGCGGGGCGCGGTGCGACTAAGTGCGGAACTGACGGAGATGCCCAAGTACGCACCCGCGATGATGCGACGGGTAGATCCTACCGACGATGTGTTGTTCGATGACGAGGCTCTCAACAATTGGCTGCTTTCAAATGTGCGGACGCAGCACCACTCGTCAGGAACCTGCAAGATGGGGCCGTCGTCCGATCCGATGGCGGTGGTGTCGCCGCAGTGCGAGATGCATGCGGTTGACAGGTTGATGGTCGTGGACGCGTCGGTGATGCCGGACGTGATTCGGGCGAACACGAACGCTACGACGATCATGATTGCGGAGAAGGTGGCGGCGGGGATGTGAGGGGGCCCGATTGCGTGGCAGTTTTAAGTCGCGGTACCCGCGCATCAGATAATTTCGTCAATGACATACTTTCGAATCTCTGGTTTTCTAGCAGCATTGACGGCTCTCAGCCTCCTGCCAGCATTTGCGGCCATCGCATGCAGTTCGGGTCGTGACGGACCGACGACGACTCGCACGGAGTTGGTGAATGCGGCTCGCGTGCCCACGGTTACGCCATCGCCAACCCATGATAATCCTTCACCAACCGCCACTCCGACATCGACGGCTACCGTCACACCGACTGAGATTCCGACGGCCACACCAGATCCCGAGGCACCGACTCCCGAACCAACGTCGACGCCGTTGCCCGGCCCGACGGCGACCGCGGTGGCGGAACGTGAGGCGTATTGCCGCGAACACGCGTTGCCCACGTCTACCCCTGAGCCGGATGTAACGCCGACTATCGTTCCGACTTCACCGCCTGGGATTGCTGACGATGAGGTGCCTGAGGAGTGGATGGTGAAGATGAACGAGATTGAGGATTGGGTACTCGATTTTTACGAAGTTGATCCTGCCACGGTTGGTGATTTCAATCGAAGGTTCGTGGCTGACGAGGTATGGAAAGAGTGGCGTGCGGACGCTGTCGAAGATTGGGCGAACGATGAGGACTCGACGATCGACTTGTGGGAACAGATCAATCGGACGTTGACCTTGCTTTCTGCCGAGAGCGACTACGTCGAATTCATTTCCGATTACCAAGGCGAAAGCTACATTGGGCTCTACGACTCGACAAATCGCGAGATTGTGATTCGCGGCAGCGAAGGCGAATTCGACCTTGAAGCGGAGATAGTGTACGTGCACGAGTATGCACATTACGTCCAAAACGAAAAGTACGATTACGTGCCGTGGGGGGAGTGTTTCGAAGCCGATGGAGATGCGGGGAGCGCGTATAGAGCGTTGATTGAGGGAGACGCTTCGAACACGCAGTTCGTGTATATCGACGAAGTGATCGGATGGGACCGACTCGATGAGTATTTTGATTCAAACGTTGAGGAGGAACCTGCTCCTTCGCCAGAACCGGTCATGAAACGGTACGGGGACGAAGACAATCGCTTCACGTATTCGGTTGGATCGTTGTTCGTTTTGAGAGTGGGATGGGACTTCGAGTGCGAAAGTTGCGGTAGCAACCGAGAGAAGATCGATTTCCTATTCAAAAACCCGCCGTACACGACTGAACAGATTTATCACGAAGGGAAATATTTCAAAGGAGAGGGAGCCGAGAAGTTGAGGTTGCCGGGCGACTTGATGGGTGGGGATTGGGAGCAGCGTCGCGGTTCGACGATGGGAAAATCCCGATGGATCGCGTTGCTCGCCGCATTGTCGAATGTGGGGAGTGACGAAATCGAACCGGAACATCCCGGTTGGAGGGGCGATTTTGGGCTGCTATTGGAGGACGCGGATGGTCGTGCGCTACATCTGCAGGCGGCGGAGTGGGAGAATCGCCGGTTTATAGAGAGTCTGCGTCGGACATTCAACGACGAACCACGTCTGAAACCTATTCAAGCCCCCCAACGTTCGGGTCACCAACCCTTCGAGGAACTGTATATCTGGCGAGGAGACACAGGCGCCATTGCCATGGGTGTCATGCTCGAGCCCGTCAACCGTTTCTACACCATGTTTTTGGCGATTGGACCAGATTTGGAGACGGTAGAAGATGCGGTCTACGCCGCGCGCGACGAACTCGAAACCCGAGAAGCGATAGGCAGTATCGACACAGGTTGGCCCGATTGAACGTGTACGCGTTCTCGGTGGTTGGTTTAATTCTCGACGATGTGGAATTTCACGGCGTCGGTGGTTTCGTCGAAGATGATGGTTGGTTTAGGTTTTGCTGGACAGGTTGGCGTGTCAATCCCAGAACCAGTCGAGTTCGGTGAACGCGAGGTTGCGCTCAAAGTTCACGATGTTGTCGTTGACGTCCAAGATCAAACATCGATCGTTGCCGCCGTTTTTGATGCCGCGTTTTAACCGCCGATCTCGCCACATGTGAGACGTGCAAGCGATAGACGCCTATACAATCGTTTCAGCATGACTGAATCAACTAACAAGCTCTACTTCGGGGATAACCTCAACATCCTGCGCGAGAACGTCGCGGATGAGAGTGTCGACCTTATCTACTTAGACCCGCCGTTCAACTCCAACGCAACCTACAACGTCCTATTCCGAGAGCGAAGCGGTGAGGATTCTGCCGCCCAGATCACTGCATTCGAGGACACCTGGAAGTGGAGCATGGAGTCCGAGTACGCCTACCAGGATGTGATTACGGACGGGCCGGAAAAGCTTGGTGACCTTCTCCAGTCCATGCGTGGATTCCTCGGACAGAACGACATGATGGCTTATCTAACCATGATGGCGCAGAGAATGGCTGAGTTGCACCGCGTTCTGAAACCAACCGGTAGCGTCTACCTGCATTGTGATTCAACCGCGAGTCATTATCTCAAGTTGATGTTGGATGCTGTCTTCGATCAACGGAACTTTCGTAATGAGATAATTTGGCGCCGCACGACTTCACATAGTGACGCGAAAGGATTGGGACGAGTTCACGACACGATTCTCCTTTACAACAAGAGCGCTGAGTTTACGTGGAACGAAATATTCCATGAACTAGACCCCGATTATGTGAAGAACTACTACCGTTACACAGATCCCGATGGTCGCATTTTCATGTCGGGCGACCTTTCTGGTGCTGGGCCGGGACCAGTGCGTAATTTCGGTGATCGCGGATTGATTCCGCCTCCTGATGGCCGACACTGGATGTACGGCGACGATGGGATACTCAAGTTACTGCAGGAAGACAGGATTTATTGGACGCGTAACGGTGTTCCGAGGTTGAAGGTCTACTTGGATGAGAACCAAGGATATCCGGCACAAGATGTGTGGACAGACGTACAACCATTACGGTCTTGGCACGAAGAACGTCTTGGCTACGATACCCAAAAACCTGAAGCCCTGCTCGAACGCATCATCGCTGCCTCCAGCAATGAAGGCGACCTAGTTCTCGATCCATTTTGCGGATGCGGTACCGCGATCGCAGTCGCCGAACGACTCAAGCGTAGATGGATAGGCATAGACATAACTCACCTAGCTATATCCCTCATGAAGAGCCGGTTACGAGATACATTCAACTCCAATCTCTCTGATTACGATGTAGTAGGGGTTCCACAGGACGTCGAAAGCGCGCGGGCACTCGCTGTCGAAAGCGAACATGACGGACGCTACCAGTTCGAGTACTGGGCGCTAGGACTCGTGGAAGCGCGCCCTGCAAACAGAGGACGCAGAGGCGCGGATTCTGGCATAGACGGCTACATCAACTTCTTCGACGACAACAGCGGTAAAGCGAAGCGAATCATAGTGCAGGTAAAGAGCGGTCAAGTCCGGCGCGACATGATCGCCACGCTCAAGGGCGATATGGCGCGTGAAAACGCAGAGATCGGACTATTCATCACGCTTAACGCACCTACACGCCCGATGATTCAGGAAGCGACCTCAGCAGGCATCTACACCCCTGAACATTACCCCGATCATCGCTATCCGCGTGTTCAGATACTCACCATCGAGGATCTGCTGTCAGGCACGCAAGCGGAATACCCGAGGTTCGCACCTGACGCTACATTTGCTCGCGCGCCAAGACGGAGGCAGTCGTCGAGTTCGCAGCGGCTGATGGATTGATAGCGACCGGGTGGCTGCTGTTGTTCGTCTCTAAATCGCTGTAATTCTTGATTACGATTTGATCACCATTCACTAAACCATGAGTATTATCCCAGAATTCCAGTTCGTACTCTTTCTTGAAATCGATCTGGTCGCAGTCAGACGTCCACTCTGCGTCGGATACCGAAAAGAATGGTGTTTATATCGCATTTCAGAGCATACGTTTTAGAATCTAGGTATGTCACCGAGACCCAAACGCGTCGTCTTCAGAAAATCCGAGCTGGACGATGTTCTTAGGAAAGTGCCTGGTGTCACGCACATCAGCGGATTGAACGCAACGCGCGGGAAATCGTACACCGGTGAACCGGCTACTTACCACTTCACTCCTATTCAAACACGGTCGTATTCGCATCTCGGCATCATACATCGGCAGATGGCGAACTCCGAACCGTTGTGGCGTGGCTCTAAACAGCCGTCTGATCCTGGCGACGTGATGATCGACCTGCTCAAAGTCTTGTCAACAACTGAACGTAAAGAGTTGAAACGAGAAAGGGACGTCTTCACACACGCCGTCGGTTTCGTAGACGAGCATGGCAATTTCATCGGGACGTACCGATATCAAGGAGATGAAAAACCGTTCGATTACACAGAACCGAGGTTGCGTGAAATCGCAGGGAAATGGTTGGACCTGGAACGTCGCATACAAATCCGTTTCAAATTAACGCTTATCCCCGATTCCGGCGATTCTGTGCCCACCACATCTGAATTCGACGGGCCACATCTTGGTGCCAACCAGCCTCGCATCTTCTCAGATGAAGAAAAACGGACCATTAAAGGACAATACAATGGGACGTTGTTCACGGAACACGTGAAGTCAATCCAGATGCGCTGGAAACGTCTTGCACCGGTATTGGCACGGCTCGAGGCAGGTGAGGGCTTTGAACGAGTTATGGAAAGTGTGACTGACGAGGATATCGAGATGCTAGCGATTTACTTCGCACCCCATTTGAACTTGAGCAATCAAGATCGGGAGTCTGGCCTGATTTTTGACCCATCCGGTAACCCGCATTAGATTCTTTGGGGTGTCAATGGTCAAGAGATATGGTTCTTTTTGCAATTTGCAAAGGAGTTGGTCGTGTTGAACACTGCGGACATGGTGATGATTACCGGGCTGGTGCTAGACATTGTCGGAGTCATCATGTTGTTCGTTTTTGCCCTGACTCCCGATCCTCAATCGTTAGCGTTCTTTGCGATCGAGGACAACAGCCGCGATAAGTGGCAGAAGCGTGACAAGCTGAACAGGCGAATGCTGCGCGTCGGTCTGATAATGATGATTGCTGGGTTCTCGTTACAAGGGTTGTCCCTGTTCGTTTAAGGAACTACGCTCCTGTCGTCGGACGCGTAGACCTTCCCACAGTATTTGCAGAGGTCGGTTGGCGGGGCTGACAGATCAACCACCCCCCATCGGAAGCCTTGGTACCTGGAGTGTTTGTTGAACAGCTTGCACCGAACACCCATGAGGCAATCGCGCAGGAACCGCAAGAAGGGTTGAATCGCAGTCTTCCACGAGTTGAAAATGACTTTAACGACAATAGCAACAGCGACACCCGCCACGAGCATCACGACGAATTCTTGTAGGCTGGGCAACGACATTCCCGTTCCTTATTGGTCGGAGTCCATCAAACGTATCATTGCAACACGATCTGAGCAAACACCAAGGACCCACGAAAAGACGCTATCAAAGTGGAAATGCGCTAAGCTGCTCGTTTCAAGACGTATGGCATTCGGGCTAAAAGTCGGCGCGACTGTTGATCTGCGGAAAACGCTCTATAGCTGCCTTAGCCGTGTCGTCGCACGAACCCTAGATACCTAGAAAGACCCATTCTCAACGCCGGGCAGATATCCGCATCCCTCACGGTGAACCTCGTGATCCCCGCAGGCCGGAGTGAGCCTGCTGAAGTAGGAAAGGGCCATTCGTGAACCCCAAACGTGGCTTTTGCACGGTAAGGGTATTTTGGCGGTTTGCGCCCGAGCCGGCTATAAGCTTTTTGAAGCCTCTTTCCATCGCTGGATGAGGAATTGGCACCCGGTTCGTGAGTTGAACGAAGTTCACATCCGGCACCATATCTCGTTGAATCCGGTCGGAGTCGAGGATCGCGATCACGTCCTTGATCAACCTTCAATCTTGTAACGTTCCATTCTGTCCATCTAGGGTGGGTTACTTGGGAAATTCATTGACTTTCAAGCCGTGGGTGAACGCCAAGACCGATTCACCGCTTGCGATCATGTCCGAGATAAACGACCGCCATCCCCGCTCAGGCCTCTCTCCATCAGACATTGATCAAATCACGCTCAACGTAGGGGTGAATCTCTTTACGCAGCTCGTGCATTCGTGCCAAGTCTACTGAACGGCCGAAAACATCTTCCAGATAGATCTGCGCCCCAAAGTACGACCTGAAGGTCGGTTTCACACCGAACTTCACGACAACATCAATGTCGCTGTCATCGTTGGCTTCGTCGCGGGCGAAGGATCCGTACAGCGAAATCTCAGACACGCCGAAACGCTCCTTCATGATCGGCTTGTGTTCACGAAGGAGATCAAGGACGTCGTCTCTGTTGAGTTTTGAGGTCATTGCAACGCACGTCGGTGAATTCGGGGCTATGGTGCGATTTTAACCTTCTGTTCAGCACTTAATTCTGAACAATATGCACCTTTACAGCCCCCGTAGTCTTGTCGAACGCGGTGTCGAAGGCTGGTGCGATTTCCTCTAGTCCGTAGCGGTGTTTGACGGTGTCGCGGTAGGGGTGGTTGCCGGAGGATAGGATGCGGATGGCGACTTCGTAGTCGTGGATGCCGTCGATGATGCCGTAGCAGTTGGAGGAGATGATCTTGATCTCTCGCAACATCGGGTCGAAGAGGTCGACTTCCATCGGCACCTTTATGCCGCCGAGGTAGACCATGGTTCCTTGGTTGCGGGTGGCGTTCATCGCCTCGTGAAACGAGACGGTCTGATGTCCGCCGACGGATTCGACAACTACGTCTGCGCCTACCCCATCGGTCAGTTCGCGAACGCGATCGGTCAGCTCACCGGGTTCGGCACCGGTTACGACGTCGGCGCCCATCTTGGCGGCGAGTTCTGCCTGCTGCGGATATTTGGCTGAGGCGATGACCTTGCTGGCTCCAAAGGCGTGTGCGCTGGCGATAGAAGAGAGTCCGATCGGTGCGGAACCGACGACTGCGACAACATCGCCGGGCTTCATGCCGGCGTAGCGGAGTCCGTGCACGGATACCGCCATGGGTTCGACGAGTGCGCCGTCGGTCCAGTCCATGTCGTCTTCCAGCTTGAAGAGGCCGAGGGGGCGGCGCGTCATGTACTCGGCGAACCCGCCACCTGAGTCTTCGACGAAGTTGAGGCAGTGGCGGTACTGACCGTAGTTGCAGTAACGGCAGTCGAAACAGGCACGACCGGAGCAGACGGTGTCGATAGCGACCCGGTCGCCGACTTGCAGGTTGTGGTTGCCTGCGGGGAGTTCGACGATTTCGCCGGTCACCTCGTGGCCAGATGGTACGTCTTGTGCTTCATTTCGACGAGCGGTCATGTGGAGGTCGGATCCGCAGATGCCCGTTTGCCTAACGCGGATCAGTGCCGCGCCATCGAACATCTCGGGCATGGGTGCATCCTGCGTGGTGTAGGTGCGGGTTCCGTCATCGAGAGCTGCTCTCATCGTGTTCGCCATTGTCGTCGCCTCGTCCATCGGTTTTTGCTTGGGTCTGGTATTGCGTTAAGGATACGCGCAATCAAGACCTGCGCCCAACCGATAAACTCGTTGGCAGCTAATACCCCATTACTTGACAAGACATTTGCCCCTCCCGTCTGGATGGGCGTTCCGCCCGCTGAAGCGCCCGCGTGCGCGGGAATGACGGAAGTTGCTCGCCGGACCCGTTGACGCCATGAAAATCACCAATGTCAAGATGTCGATCCTCGAGATGGATGGAGAGGATCGGTATTTCGATCTGATCAAATTGCAGGGGCAGCGACGAGAGCGTTGGTTGCACCACACAGTGCCAGCGCGCAGCAAACCTCGTTACGAGTATGTGTTGCATGTCGAGACGGATGAGGGTGTAGTCGGGGTCTGCACCACTCCGGGCGATGGTCACACGGGGTTGCATCCGGCAGATGTGCCGCAGTTGCAGGCGTTGGTTGTCGGCGAAGACCCATTGAAGCGGGAGTATCTCTACCAGAAATTGCACCAAGGGACACGGTGGGTCTACCGGTCACCGAGTTGGTTCGGCGGTTTCGACAACTGTCTGTGGGACATCGCCGGGAAGGTCGCGGGTATGCCGGTTTATTCGCTGCTCGGCAAGGTGAGAGATGAGATCCATGCTTATTACAACACTCGTGGAGCGACCATCGAGGAGGCGGTCGAGGACGCGCAAAGAGCATTAGATCTGGGTTTTGTGGCGGTGAAGGACCATTTCTACCACCCCGTCGAAGAAAACATCCGATGGTTGACGGCGATTCGAGAAGCCGTCGGTAATGAAATCGACTGCATGCACGATCCGGTTGCGATCTACACGTTCGAGGAGGCGTTGAAGGTCGGGCGTGCATTGGAAGATCTAGACTATCGCTGGTTCGAGGAGCCGTTGCCGGAGCGGAGCCACAATCTCTTGGTTCGATTGGCTTCGACGCTGGATATCCCGATCATGGCGACCGAGACGTTTATGTATGACACGGATCTGTGTGCGCAGTATCTGATTTCGGGTGCGACCGACTTGATCCGACAGAACGCTCGCCACGGGACGACGAATCTGATGAAGTTGGCGCATCTCGCTGAGTTGCATGGAACTAATGTGGAGTTGAACGGGCCCGGTGGTTTGTACGGGTTGGTTCATGCGCATCTGTTGTGCTGTATTCAGAACACGTCGTACTACGAGTTCTTTCCGGGCGGTCATCTCGATCTGGATGGCGAGCAAATCGGGCTGTTGAATCCGGTTGTGCCGATCGACGGCAAGCTCAGTCCGCCGGATGCGCCGGGTTGGGGTGCGGAGTGGGATTGGAAGCAGTTCGAGACGCGGACGGTTGAGGTTGTGGGGTGAGTCGCGAACGCCAGACTAAACGGTTCGTTGATTCGCTGACCGACGCCGAACTACCAAATGACAAAAGCTCCAACATATACCTCTGTGCTACACGTCGCGAAAACCTAGAGCAATGGTTAACATCGTTCGCTGATTCGAGTCGTTCCGCTATCTTCGTTGGAGAAGCGCCCGGCATCAACGGCGCACGTATAACGGGTGTTGGATTCACCTCGCCAGCGATCATCACTCACCGGCAACCCCATCTCTGGGATACATTCGGACCTGCTGGGTGTTATCGGATACCTGTTAGTGAAAACAGCGCGCAAAAGGAGCCGGCCGCCACGATATTTTGGAGCCGCGTCAGTCGCTATTTTGCCGACTTGCCTAGACCTTTAACGTGGAATGCCTTTCCGTTTTGGCCTGGACCGGGAGTTGGGCGGGGCAATCGGACCCCTGATGATCTCGAACTGGAACTCGGGCATCGTTGGTTGCTTCATATAGTCGAGATTTACCCTGATTCTTTGGTCGTCGCCGTCGGCAAGAAAGCGAAAGAGGCATTCGAAACGATAGGCGTGAAATGCTGCTACGTTAGACACCCTTCATTTGGCGGAGCACCAGAATTCGAGGCAGGTGTGAAACGCATCGCTGAGAAATTACACAGACGGAGTAAACGTGACTGAGTGCTTAGACTCCCGCGACCCCAAGCGATACGAGCGGACGAAGCTGTGGATTGGGTTGGCCAATCTGGCCATTTACATCTTTGCCCCTGCGATCATCCTCGTCACGGGCGCATCGGCGTCGATACGAGACATAATCTCAGACGAAATCACCAGCATCGTAGTTTTGGGAGCGGTCGCGTACATCGTGTTCGCTTCGATCGCTCTAGAATTGGTGACGCTCCCTATCGGATACTTTTCCGGCCATGTTCTGGAACGTCGATACGGTCTCACTCGCCGATCGGTACGCGGTTGGACCTTGGACTGGTTGAAGGGATTGGCGGTGCAGACGGTGATGTTGGCCGTCTTTGTTGCCTGTCTGTACGCGCTGCTCGCCGCCGATCCCAAGTACTGGTGGGTTTGGGCGTCGTTGCTGTTCTCCGCCATATCCGTGTTCATCGCCGCAATCGCGCCCGTCGTTCTAATGCCGATCTTCTTCAAGTTCGAGCCGTTGCCGGATGGGGAGTTGAAGGATCGTCTGATGCGACGTTCCAAACAGTTGGGGACGTTCGTGCAAGGAGCGTACGTGTGGAAACTGGGCGATAAGACGGTGAAGGCGAACGCTGCACTCGCCGGTTGGGGAAGGACTCGGCGGATCATCATATCGGACACGTTGATCGAGAGTCATGATCCTGATGAGATCGAGGTGATCATCGCCCACGAGCTCGGCCACCACGTCAACGGCGACATCTGGCGAGGCATCGCAGTTCAGGTGGTGGTCATCTTCGTGTCGATGTGGGTAATCAATCTGGCGCTGGGAGCGTGGTCGGGTGCGTTTGGATTGGATGGGACGTTGCACGACTACGCGAATATGCCCCTGCTCGCGCTGATCACGACCTTTGTCGGCGTTATCGCCCTCCCGCTGATCAATACCTACTCCCGACGCCGAGAGACCGCGGCGGACGACTTCGCAATCGACACCACCGATATGCGCGCGGAGTTCATTAGCGCGATGGAGAAGCTGGCGAAGCAGAATTTATCGAATGCCGAACCGCATCCGCTGATCGAGACAGTATTGCACAGCCATCCGAGCGTTAGCCGGAGAATCGCGCGGGCGAAGGGATAGGACGATTTCTTCCTACCAGACGGAGTAGCCGCCATCTACTGGGATGGAGGTGCCGGTGACGAAGTCGGAGGCGTTTGAAGCTAGGAATACGGCGGTTCCGGCGAGGTCGGCGGGGTTGCCCCAGCGGTCGGCGGGAGTGCGTTCCTGGACGAGTTGGTAGCGCTCGGGGAAGAGTTCCTTAAATTGGTTGGTCATCTCGGTGATAATCCAACCGGGGAGGATGGCATTGGCTTGGACGTTGTGTCTGGCCCACGCGACGGCGCAGGATTTGGTGTACTGCACCACTCCGCCTTTCGAAGCGGCGTACGCGGAGGCATATGCGGTGCCGAAGATCGACATCATCGATCCGATGTTGATGTATTTTCCTGCGCCTTTATCTCGCATGTGATCGAAGGTCAGCGACGAGACATTGTGCATCGACGTGAGGTTGGTGTCGATGACGTAGCGCCAGTCCTCGTCGGATAGATTCTGTGGCTCGTCGGAGCGCTTGTTGGTGCCGGCGTTGTTGACGATGATGTCCCACCCGCCGAAAGCGGACATCGTCTCATCGAGCGCCGCTTGGATGGATGCTCGGTCGGTCACATCGCAGGATAGGGCCAAGACGTGTGAGGATTCGCCGCCGGCCGCTTGGGCGAGGGTTTCGACAGCCGCATCGAGCTTGTCGGCGTTTCGTGCGGCGATCGTTACGTTGGCACCGTGCTCGATGAAGCCAAGTGCGATGCCTAGGCCGATGCCGCCGTTACCGCCGGTTACGAAGGCGGTTTTGTTTGAAAGGTCGAAGGGGGAGTCGTGGAGGGAGTGGTGGGACATGGGGTGGGGTCGTTGGATAGTTGGTTTTGCGTGATTAAGGATATATGTGGAGATGGTTGCTTCGACGATATCTGACCATCGGCTACCATCTTGACATGGTCGAAATATCGAAATTCGTAGCAAGGTTTGACACGACAACATGACGAACGCACAACAACTGGGCAAACTCGTTTCGGTGGATCCCCGCAAGATCTGGCAGCACGAAGCACATGATTTCACGCCTTGGCTCGCTGAAAATCTAGATTTGCTCGGTGAAGAACTAGGCTTGGATTTGGAAATCGAAGACACCGAGTCGGCAGTTGGAGATTTCTTCGCAGACATTACGGCGACTGAATCGGGCCGTAAAGCGAAAGTAATTGTTGAGAACCAACTTGTGACGACAGATCACAACCATCTCGGTCAACTAATGACCTACGCCTCGGGACAACGTGCGGACATCGTCATTTGGGTGGCCACCGAGTTCAGAGATGAGCATCGTCAAGCTCTTGACTGGTTGAATCAACGTACTGATGACTCGCTCGAATTCTACGGTGTCACAATCAACGTTAAGAGGATAGGCGGATCGCATCCAGCGCCTGAGTTTCGTCCAGTGGCATTTCCGAACGCTTGGCAGAAAGCGACGAAAACTCGTGAACGAGACATTTCTCCCCGTCGAGAAAAACAGCGGGTGTTCTTCCAAACGTTGGTTGATGAACTACGCACAAATCACGGATTTACCAACGCGAAAACAGCGCATCCTCAAGGTTGGCATTGGTTTTCCTCAGGTCACGCCAAAATAGGTTATTGTGCTGTTTTCGGCGAACAATCGCGTGTTCGAGTCGAACTCTACCTGGATCGCGACAGCGAATTCAACAAGCAACTTTTCGATTCGTTGAACGAAAAACGCGCCGAAATCGAGCAATCCCTGAACGAAACTTTGGGATGGGAACGCTTGGACACCAGAAAATCGAGCAGAATTGCTCTCTACACTGAAGGGTCTATCGACAGTTCCGAGCGAGACCTGAGGGAACTAAGAGAATGGATGGTTGAGAATCTGCTGAAGTTCAAGGAAGTGTTCAGTCCATATTTGGCGGATTTGGTTTAGTTATTTCCACGAGACTCTATGATCGTAGGATGAGAGATCAATTGTGAAACTGAGTGTGGACCAGAACGCTGATGCGCTGTATCTGAAGATCGATGACTCTCGAATCGCGGGTTCAGAGGAGGTATCGCCGGGTGTGGTGCTGGACTACAACGAGGCGGATGAGGTGGTCGGGGTTGAGATGCACCACCTTTCTAAGCGTTCCTCGGAGATTGATCTGACGGATTTGCAGTTTGAATCGAACTGAGTCTGGTAAGGATTGAGGTTGTGGATGCTGGCGACGGTATGAACTCCCTGCGTTTCGATATGCTCAACGCGTCCCCCTTTTGCTGCGCAAAAAGGGGAAGGTAAGATTTCAACCATTCACGTCGCAACCGACAAATATGCGTCCTGCCAACTGACACGCTTTCAGCACACTGAAACTGCCAGCGGCCGGATCGAGTACCGGATCTGCCGGCGCGGTCGTCGCTTCGATCAAGGCTTTTTGAAGTTCAATCGGTTTGGGGTGGACACCCTTCAATGACGGGGCTTTTTCGTCCCAGACGTCGGGGATGTTGTGGCTTGTCCAAACGCCTTTGGCTCGCTTCGGGGCTTTTTGAAGGACGATGAGGTATTCGGCGGTGCGGCGGGTGCGGTAACCCATGCCGATGCGGCCTTTGTTCCAGGTGATGAGGTCGACGGTTTCTAGGGTCGTGTGTTCGGTCCATTCGTCGATGCCGGAGCAAAGATGGAATTTGTCGGTCCACAGAAAGAGGTGTCCGCTGGGGCCGAGGACGCGGTCGATGGATCGTATGAACTCGGCGATGATCTCGGATGGCATCTGGGGTAGGGCCGAGCGTTGCTTGCCTCGGAGGACGCCTTCGTTGCCGTAGCTGAGTTCGTCGAGGACGCCGCGGTATTGAGGATCGAAAAAGGTTGCGGCGATGGAGGCATCGGGCAGTTGAGCAAGGAAATCGAGGCCGTCCATGGCAACGCGAGTGTCGCGGGGAATCGAAGGAGGGAGTTCGTTTTGGACGATGCTGCCGGATCGTTCGTTGGAGTATACGGTCATGTAACCAGAGTGTACGCCGTGACAATTCTCACCAAAACCCAAGACCTAGAAATGCGAGACCCGAGCCAATTTCCTCAATGAATCGCTTACCAAAGTCCGCTTTCCGATCCACTTGCGTAGACCAACTTATAACCGCCGCGACTGATGAACTGAGGAACGGGATTAAACCGGAGGTAAAACAAAAACCTTGGTTCCATCAAACAGAAAAGATCGGTCGGTTGGCAATTCTAATGCAATGCACATTAGATGGATCCAGTTTTAGTCCGCGTTCTGCAAATTCTTTTGCCCGTTCTTCTTTTAACAAATGCATGGCGAGCCAAGCCATCCTAGAAAAGTCGTTTGCATTGGCTTCGTCACTTCGCTTTTCAAGAACTTCAAGCAATCGTTCGACTAGCACAAGCCTTCCTTGGTCGATATCTAATTCGCGGTATATGTGGTTCAAAAAATTCGCGGTATTCGATATGTCATGAAAAGGCACGGAATCCAACATAGATCGTTCAACTAGTGCATTAATCTCGCCGAGTATATCGTGTTTAATTCCATATATTTCGGCCAACATGCGCCAAGCTATTGCCGAAGACGGACCATTGTCGTCATTTTGAATGAACGTTTCAATATCTGAAATCGCCAGATCCAGATCGGCAGCGGTGCCGCGCTCGATCCGCCAACGGGCAAGTTGCAACCATCCGGGATTATACGACCTGCACACCATGTGAAGAATCGGTTCGAAACGGGAAAAAGGTTCACCGCGGTCTATCTGCGATGATACGTTATTGATAAAGCTCCTAAGACGCCTGTCGAGATTGAGATTGATATCTGAAATCGTACTGGGACTGAACATTTGCAGGATTTGCACATCAGTTTCGATCGCAGATTTCAAGATACTAGTCTCTAATTTCTTTTTACCGAACGCGTGCGCAGTCAATGGTAGACTGATAAAAGTTTGACCGTCTTCGGCGGCGACGTGTTGCTCTGCGAATGAGTAATTAAGTAGCGACTCGATTGCCTTGTCAACTTCGTAATTGTCATTAGTCGAACCGATCAACACAGCCTCGAGTGCCACGCGGGGCACTGCTGAGTTCCAGGCCGCCAAAGTCATGAAAATCCGTTGGCCGCAAGGTGACAACGCTCTGAACGTGCGCTCGAACAATGCCGTCAATATCTCGTCGCTACGGGCGATCACATGGCGCGGCGACGAGAAACGCCTAGAATCCACGACTTCGCCCAACAAGATTTTGATAACGTATGGATGACCGCCCGAGGACTTGGCAAGGTCAGCGACGTTGTTTTCGTCGAGCAAACCCCAAATACCTAGACGCGAAGCGGTTTTTCTGATGAGATCCTCGGCCTGATCGTCTGTCATCCCATAAACTTCGATGGGGTAATCGCCTTTGAAATCTCTCAACCGAGTCGTAATCAACACTTTGTTGGGCAGTCTTACGTTCCGCTCGATCCAATCGAACATCTCGACTGGATTGCGGACCGTCTCGAAATTATCAAATATGAACAGGCAGCTATCATCACCGTCGTAAGATGCCAATTGTTGCTCAAAAAACGTCCGACGATCGAATTTCCGATCATTAATTGCGTCCGGTGATAACACCAGTTGGGCGTATCGGTCAGCGATGTCGTTTTCAGTCACGACACTTGGTTTCACTGGTCTGGCGCCAGCATAATCAAGATCGATGTCTCTTGCGCTGAACCAAGCAATCAATTCAAACCTTTCTTGATCGACGATTTTGTCGATGATATTTAAAGTCGTTGAAGTTTTTCCGATACCGCCTGTTCCTTGTAAAGTGATGATCGGATGGCGATCATCGGTCAGCAGATCCAAAAGACGGTATTCTATATCGGGCCTGGCGACGTAGTCTTCCGCAAATTTTGGTGCATTCGTTAGACTGTTACCTCTTATCAGTAGTTCTTTATTTCCATGCGTCTTACTTATTCGCATATGGGGAGATTGTGCAAACTGTGACGAATCGCCTGAAATTCGGTCGTCTGTTACGTATGACAAAAGCTCGTAATGATGTTTATTGAAATTTCCATTCGGCAAGAAGAAGTCTCTTCCATCTGGCTCACCGACAACTAGCTCAAGTCGCATTGGGACGTCAACATACATGTACACTCCGTCCGCGAGATTATGAGATGATTCGTTTTTGAGATAGTCGTAAACCGTCGCATCACCCCCAATTCCAGTAACGCGATACCTGCCGTTAATGTTTTGATGCAAGTGAACCCAGGGTCGATGAAACAGTTTCAAATTTCCATACAAGACGCGAATGCTATCGTTTAAGTATTTGCCAGCCAAACCAGAGACCGTCGTACGTGTTGCGCCGTGTCCTCTGGTTTTGTTCCTCAAAAGGGCAAACAACCTGAACCAAGACATCAGAGGAGAGCCTCTTTCAGTTTGGCGCTGTTCGATGTCAAGTTGACTCAGACATTGCCGCAGCAACTCGACGCACTCCACTTGCCAAGCGTCGTCCGGATTTCTTTTCGTGAGTTGATCCCGGTCAACGGATAGATCTGGATGCAGGTATTGTGACGGGGGTCCGTTTAGCACTTCTCCCAGTACGTCGTTCCATTCACCCAATCCTTGCGCTCGCACCAATCGATACTGCAAACGATACCGATTTCTTTCTCGATCATCCCCGACGGCTGAGACCATGCCGAGAACTACCAATTTGTGCAAGGCCTCACCTGCAAGTAAAAGCGACCAAAAGTATGAAAAATCCCCATCCTGTTTATCTCTTTCGGCTCTGTTCAACAAATGATCTATGTACTTATGTTCCGTCACTTTTTCACAGCCCTCGGTGTCATTCACTGCTGGTTTATATCTTGCAGCAAATGATCATAACATGTGATGCCATTTAGTCGCGCATCAGAAACGCTTTGTGGATCCAAAAAGAAGTGGCATCGGATTTCGGGCAAGACGGGTTACGGACGTCAAACCGAGGTACGCGATCGAAACAGCGAGCGTCAGCCGTGCCTGTAGGAAGCGATCTGAACCACTACTTTGAGAACCCGTTTCAGCGCTAAAACGATTTCGGTGTGAAATTGCCCGCCGTCAGTTGAGCGGGTAAGTAGGTTCGATCCCCGTAACATCAAAGCCAGCTTCGTCGAGTAGCAGTCGGATGACTTGCTCCGTCTCCTCATACTTCCCTTCGCCGAAGTGGCGGAAGCGGAGGTTGCCAGCCGGGTCGAAGATGTACTTGGCGGGCCAGTAGCGGTTGGTGAAGTAGCGCCAGGTGGAGTATTCGTTGTCCTGGACCACGAGCCAGCCGATGTCGTTCTCTTCGACTGCGGCGCTAAGTCTGTTGATCCTCTTCTCGAAATCGAATTCGGGAGTGTGCACTCCTAGGATGGTGAGCCCGGCGTTAGCGTAGCTCTCATGCCATGCCCTCAAGGCCGGCCACGTGTTCTTACAGTTGTATCAGGTATAGGTCCAGAAATCGACCACCACCACTCTCCCGCTGTCGCGGATCTCGGCAATCGTGGTCGGCTCCCCATTTAACCACTCTTGCGTGTTCTTAAGTTCGTAATCGGTTCGGTCGTTAACCGGAGGATACTGCTCCATGGCGATGCCGGGTAGGATCTTCTTGGCCCAATACGGGGATTCGGTCGCGGTTGGTGCGATCGTTGCGGTCGGAGCCTGCGTCGTGGTCGGCGGAGGTGCAGTGGTTGCTGTTGGCTCTGGTGCAGATGTTGCTGTCGCGGCGACTTGCGCGACTTCGACTCCGTCACCTTCTTCGGCTCCACAGCTGACCAACGCAAGACCAAGCACTACCACTGCTACGATCGGCAGGTAGGAGCGACACGTTATCTGGCAGTTGCGCAACAAAGTTAAACTCGCATACATCTCGCAAGACCAAGATCGAGGATCAATCCTTAAATGTCAACGATACCATCTATCGACCAGCCCATCGTAGTAGCTCCGACACCCACGCCATTCCGAGACGACGCCGATCAATCGCTCGATTTCGACGCCCTAGAACGCAACGTCGGGCGTTGGCTCGACACCCCGCTCTCCGGCTTCGTGGTCGTAACCGCCAACGGCGAGGAGACGATGCTCAGCGAAGCGGAACGACTGCAAACCGTCAAGACCGTATCTGCCGCCCACAATGGTCAGAAATTCGTCATCGCCGGCGTCGACGAACGCTCCACCATCGAAACCCTGCGATTGTCCGAGAACTACGCCGAGGCGGGTGCCGACTTCATTCGGATGCGAATACCGCGCAACATGTCGCCCGCGGACCTGGTGACTTACTACAGCTACGTGACCTCCCGCTGCCCGCTCCCGGTGGTGGTGATACACCAGACCTTCGCCCGCGGCGGCGACCCGGCCGCACCGCCTCCTGTCATCGCCGAACTCTGCGGCATGGACAACGTCTTCGCCTACATCACCGACCATTCAATCCTCTTCGAACAGCAGGTCATCCCGAACATTCCGTCCAACGTTCGCAAGTGGAACTGTAGCGGCGCCTTGCTCGCGTTTGGCACCATGATCGGTTGCGATGGCGCCTGCATGCTCCTCGGCAACATCGCACCTGCGCTCTGCATGGACATCGTTAGCGCCGGATTCAATGGAGACTACAAGACCGCGGTCGAGCTCCAACGCACCGCGTCAAAGCTCAACGCCATCGTGATGAACACCATCGGCGCGCCGAAGACGGCAATGTCGATGTTGGGTTGGGAATACGGCGACCCGCGACGACCTACTGCGCCGGTGTCCGATGAATCCAAAGCCGCCATCGAGGCGGTCTTGCGGGAGACTGGGTTGTTGGCATAGGCGGAGGGATGACCAACTTCCGTCATTCCGGCGAAAGCAGGAATCCAGAGGGGCAGGGCAACGTCGATAACGCGATCCCAATCGGTTAACAACTGCGAAAAACTCATCATCTAGAATCGATGAGTCGTCGCGACCCGAATCCGAACCGCACCGAATGAACCTCCACGAGTACCAGGCCAAGCAACTCTTCAAAGACTACGGCATCCCCGTATTGCCTTGGCGCATCGTGGAATCTGCTAACGATGCGGAAACCGCAGCCAACGAACTCGGCTGCCCGGTCATCGTCAAAGCCCAAGTCCATGCGGGCGGCCGAGGCAAAGCAGGTGGTGTGAAGTTCGCCGCCACCGCTGAAGACGCGGTCCAGTACGCCTCTGACATGTTGGGAACTCGGATGGTCACCAACCAGACCGGCCCTAAGGGCGTCCCGATCGACAAGGTGATGATCACGCCGGCCGCCGACATCGCCCACGAATACTATGTCTCAATCGTTATGGACGGCGACGAGGGCGCGCCTGCCATCATAGCCACTCGCGAGGGCGGCGTCGAGATTGAACAGGTAGCCGAGGAGCAGCCTGAAAAGATCGTTCGTATCATCGGCGACCCACTCATCGGCCTCCTTCCGTACAAAGCCCGCGATGCCGCGTTGGCTCTCGGCTTCCCTCCGCCGCTAATCCGACCCGCCACCGCACTCATCGCCAATGCCTACCAGCTCTTCATCGACAACGACTGCTCGCTGGTCGAGATCAATCCGCTCATCGAGAGTGAGGACGGTAAGATCATCGCCCTCGACGCCAAGGTCGGTATCGAAGACGACGCCCTCTTCCGCCATCCCGGACTCCTCGAACTCCACGATCCGGCCCAGATGGACCCGCTCGAACGCGAAGCCTCCGAATTCGACCTCGCCTATGTAAAGCTCGAAGGCGGACGCGTCGGATGCATGGTCAACGGCGCCGGCCTCGCCATGGCCACTATGGACATCACGAAGTGGGCGGGCGCAGAACCGGCGAACTTCCTCGACATCGGCGGATCTGCCGACCTCGAACGCATCGAGCACGCCTTCAAGATCATCGTCTCCGATCCCGACGTCGAAATCATCCTCGTCAATCTCTTCGCCGGCATCGCCCGTTCCGACGTCGTGGCCACCGGAATCATCAACGCCTCCAAAGAAGTCGGCTCCAAAAAGCCGGTCGTCGCGGCAATGCGCGGCACCAACGCCGAAGAAGGGCTCCAACTGCTCGACGATTCGGACATGGACATCACGCCAGCACCCGATATGGCGAGCGCAGCCGAAATACTCCGAGACAAACTCGCCAGCATGGGAGAGCAACACACGTCATTCCTGCGAAAGCAGGAATCCAGAGGGGCCGGGGAACCCAACAAATCATGCCAGTCCTAGTCGAAGACCCATGTCGCCTACTCGTGCAGGGATTGGGCCGTGACGGCTCATTCCAAGCCCAGCGCATCGTCGAATACGGCACCAACATGGTCGCAGCCGTCCATCCCAACCGATCCGGCACCAAGTTCATGGACGAAATCCCCTACTTCGAGACGGCTCGCGAAGCCATCGCCGCCACCGGAGCCAACACCGGACTCGTCTTCGTACCCGCTCCCTTCGCCATGGACGCCATACTCGAACAAGCCGACGCCGGACTCTCGTTGATCGTCTGCATCACCGAGGGCGTCCCCGTCCACGACATGATGAAAGCCAAATCATACCTCGACCGCACCAACTCCCGACTCCTCGGACCAAACTGTCCCGGACTCATACACCCCGGCGAGCGGGTCAAACTCGGTATCATTCCAGGCGTAGCGGTTTCCCCCGGCAACGTCGGCGTCGTCTCACGCTCCGGAACCCTCACCTACGAAGCCGTTGCCCAACTTGGCGCCGTCGGCATGGGACAATCCACCTGCGTCGGCATCGGCGGAGACCCCATACCCGGAACCAACTTCATCGACGTCCTAACCCAGTTCCAAGACGACGACGAAACCGAAGCTATCGTCATGATCGGCGAGATCGGCGGCACCCGCGAACAAGCCGCGGCCGACTTCATAAAGCAACACGTCACCAAACCCGTAGTCGCCTCCATCGCCGGCCAAACCGCGCCACCCGGCAAACGCATGGGCCACGCCGGCGCCATCATCACCGGCAAGGCCGGACTAGCCTCCGAAAAGAACAAAGCACTAGAAGCCGCCGGCGCCACCGTCGTCGAATCCCCCGCCTACATCGGCGAGGCGATGAAGAACATCCTCGGATAACCCGCGTCGCCTCACACGCCGGATGTTTGCCAAAACCCGTTGGAAACCGCCAACATCACCGCGCCACCGAAACAACACGACAACCATCCCCTCTCCCGCTCGGCGGGAGAGGGCTAGGGTGAGGGCACCGGGCGGCCAAGGGGCGGCCTACCAGCCAAACCTCGCGGCGAACATCGCTCCGCAGCAGCGGAAACCCTGTCATTCCCGCAAGCCATCCGTCATTTCGGCACACCATCCGACGTTCCAGCAAACCATCCGTCATTCCCGCGGACGCGGGAACCCAGAGAAAAACCAAACGCGCCAGTTCCAAACACACAATCCCCTACCACACCCCCCGCAGTATCCTAAAACCCCATGGAACCCCGCATCAGCATCATCACCCTAGGCGTCAACAACCTCCCCAGAGCCGTCCAATTCTACCGCGACGGACTCGGACTGCCCCTATTCGACCAAAACACCGAATCCATCGCTTTCTTCCAAAACGCCGGAACTTGGCTCGCGCTATACCCACGAGAGGCCTTGGCAGACGACATCGGCATCGACGCCAAAGGCAGCGGCTTCTCCGGCGTCACACTAGCCCACAACGTCCGCACCCGCGAAGAAGTAGACACCCTCCTGGACATCGCAGTCACCGCAGGAGCAACCCTAGTCAAACCCGCCCAAGACACCTTCTGGGGCGGCTACTCCGGCTACTTCTCCGACCCCGAAGGATACCTCTGGGAAATCGCCTGGAACCCCCACTTTTGGATTGAGTGATTCTCCGATGGTATTGATGTTTCCTGAACGATCGGCGTTGGTGGACAATCGTCGGGTCAACTCCGGTGGTCGCCCAGACGAATCTAGACGACCGCGGTTTCTCGGTAAAGGTGGCAGGAAACGACGCGATTGGGCGCGGTTTGATAGAGCGGTGCGGCTACTTGGCAGATATCCATCGCGTGCGGGCAACGGTCGGCGAATTGGCAGCCGGTGTACTCCGCGTTCATCGTATCGTCGGCACCGTCAGTCGTTGGCGAAACCACCTCTAGGCCCTGCTGCCATTTCTGGTCGGGATCGGGCATCGGAATCGAGCCGATCAAGAGTTGCGTGTATGGATGCTCAGGTTCTTCGACGACCGGCACCACGTCGCCCTGTTCCGCGACGACACCACGATACAGGACGACAATCTTCTCGCTGATCTCGTAAGCAGTGGTCAGATCGTGGGTGATGTAGATGATCGAGATACCGAACTCGGTGTTGAGCAGTCGCAGATTTTCAAGGATAGTGGCTCGGAGGGATGCGTCAACCATCGAAACCGGCTCGTCGGCGACGATGAGCTTGGGATTGAGCAAGAGAGCCCGTGCAACCATGACCCGTTGACGCTGTCCACCGCTGAGCTGGTGCGGGTATCGCCCGAGCGTGTCCCGGGGGTTAAGTCCGACTTGCCGCAAGGTAGTCTCAATGATCTCCACGGCTTCGTCGCGTGACGAGGCGAGACCAGCTTTGCGGACGGGAAGATGGAGCGCGTGGTCGACTTTGTAGAAAGGGTTGTAGACCTCGAAAGGGTCTTGGAAGATTACCTGGACGTCGCGCCTGAACTGTCGACGCTCGGCGCGTGAGAGCTGGGCAACGGCCTTGCCTCGGTAGAGAACTTCACCGGTGGTTGGGGGTATGATACCAAGTATCAAGCGAGCGATGGTTGTCTTTCCACTCCCGCTTTCGCCTACCAACGCGGTGATCGCTGGCTCGTCTTCATTGACGGATATCGAGAAATCGCGGAGCGCCACCGTCTTGCGGCTGAACCATCCGGTGCCGAAGATTTTGCTCGTGTTCTTGAGTTCGATTAGCGATGACATCACGTATCAATAAAGAAGGCAGGCCGCCTGTTGTTCACCTTGGTTCGCCACATGATCGTCGTTGACGACCTTGAGCAACGGTTCTTCCGACGGGCAAATATCCATCGCTTGGGGACACCGCGGATGAAACGGGCATCCACTGGGCAGCGCGTATAGCGACGGCGCAGTGCCGGGTATACCACGCAGGTCGCCACGCTTGCGGTCTTTGCGTTCGAGCGAAGGCAGACTGTCTATCAGCATCTGCGTATAAGGATGTTTAGGCTCGCTGAGGAGCTGCCTGAGCGTCCCGGTCTCCACCAATCTGCCCGCATACATGACGCCCAGCGTGTCGACGAACTGCGCCATCAAGCCGATGTCGTGACCAATCAGCAGTATCGCGGCAGCGAGTTCGTCTTGGAGTTCGGCGAGGGTTTCCATGATCTGGCGTTGGACGACAACGTCGAGCGCGGAAGTGGGTTCGTCGGCGATGATGACTTTCGGTCCCATCGAGATGGCGATCGCGATGGTGACGCGCTGCTTCATCCCTCCGCTCAGTTCGTGCGGGTACATGTCTCCGACTTGCCGGTTTAACCCGACTTTATCGAGAAGTTCCGTCACCAGTTCGCGGTATTGAGATGCCGAGTGTTGGGCGTCGTGGTCTCTCAAACCGTCGATGATCTGATTCTTCACCTTGGCAACCGGGTTGAGAGAGTTCATGGCACCTTGTGGGACAAGGGCGATCTGCGACAGTTTCGCGGTGCGCATCTCCTCCTCGCTTAGTGAGAGCAAGTCGATTCCGTCGATCACCGCGGAGCCCTTGGTGATGCGCCCGGGCGGTTTGATCAACCGCATCAACGCGAGTGCGGTTGTGGTTTTGCCCGATCCCGATTCTCCCACGAGCCCCATGCGTTTCCCGGGCATGATCGAGAAGCTGACACCGTCTGCGGCTTTGATCTCACCGCTTGATGTGTAATAGGAGACGCCGAGGTCGTTGACGTCGAGTGCGGCGCTATGTCCCCCGTTTGCGTGGGTTTCGGCACTCATACCTGCCTCCGCAAACGCGGGTTAGCCAACGGGTCTAGACCGGCAGTTATGAGATACAGGCTACCGAAGACGAGAGCTAGCGCGAGCACTGGCGGCGTCCACCACCACCAGATTCCACGGAATGGTGCGGAGTAGAAGAGCGCCCAATAAATCGTGTTGCCGAGCGTTGGCTGGTTTTGAGGTCCAAGCCCGAGTGCATCCATCCCGATCGTCGTAAGCATCGCCGTGGCGACCGCGGTCGCAAGGCTTGCGGCGAGGAAAGGCAACAGATTCGGAAGCATCTCGAGAAAGATGACTTCAAGGGTGTTGGCACCTGATATCTGAGCGACCGAGATGTAAGCACGTTCGCGCATGGACAGGACCTGCGCGCGGATGGTTCTGAGGGGCCACATCCAAACAAAAGCCGAGATTATGAGGGCCTGCTGAGTGACATCGATCGAAGATTTCAGGGTCACGGCGACGACGACGAGGATCATCAAGACAGGTACGGTAATGAGCATATCGGCGAAGCTCTTGAAGAAGTTGTCGACAATCCCACCGTAAAATCCACCGATGAATCCGAGCACGGTACCGATAGTCATTCCGATCAATGCCGCGAGGAAACCAACATAGATAGTCAGGGGTGTGCCCAGCATCGTCACGGCCCAAACGTCTCGACCTTGGCTGTCAGTGCCTAACACCGAGAACGCGCTTCGGTCTTCGCCTTTAACACGGTAGTCGACGGTCTGACCAGGACTCAAATCGATCTCCACGGTGCCGGCGCGCGCCAACTCGGGATCTACGAACTGAGAGCCGACGATGCCGAAAAGAACCATGAATGCGAGCAGGAAGAGGCCGGCCCACAGCGTCGGATAGTCTCTCATCCAGCGTAACGGCGCGAGGAGAGAGCGCACGAAACCGCTACCCTCTTGATGCTCGATCGTGGTGTCGAACATCGAACCTTGGGATTCTGGCTGCGCGGTGGTCATCCTGTAGTTAGCTCCTTGGCGCGTAGGTGATACGCGGGTCAAGGCGGGGATAAATCAAATCGAGAATCAATGTCGCGAGAGCGATTGAGAGGATCACGAGGTACACGATTCCGTAAAGCAACGTGTAGTCGAAATTGCGGATCGATTGCAGGAGCATAGTGCCAATGCCAGGGTATCCAAAGACGACTTCAACGAGGATGACACCCGAGACGACGTGGCCGAGCGTGAGAGCGAATGATGTGATTTGCGGCAACATGGCGTTCCGCACGCCGTACCAGGCGAAAAGTCGCCAGCTTTTCGCGCCTTTCGCCTCGGCGAGCAGCATGTAGTCTTCGCCCTGAGTCGTCACCATCATGCCGCGCATCTGGATCGCCGAGAAGCCGATGCTGACAAGGATGATGGCGAGCGCGGGGAGGATTGCGTGTTTGGCCGCGTCCAAGTAGAAATCGAAGTCCCAACCCGGAGATGACCCGACGGTGTAACCGCCACCTAACGGAAACCACTCGAGTTGGAAGGCGAAGAAGTGGATAAGCGCGATGCCGACGAGGTAGTAGGGGATGGCAGATAGGGCCATTATTGGAGGGAAAAGTAGTTTGAACGCTCTAGATGCTCCGGGCCAAGCGACGAGCGCGCCTAAGGCCATGCCGAGAAACATATAGATAAGTGAAGACACGGTGACCAGCACGAGCGTCCAAGGTAATGCCTGGGATATGACTGAACGGACTTGCGTCGGGAAAAACGCGATGGAAAATCCGAAGTCGAAACGCGCGAAGTTCCAGATATAGCGAACGTATTGTTCCCAGAGCGGCTTGTCCAACCCGAAACGCTTCTCAAAGTGCTTGATCATCGCTTCGGTGTTCCCGCTGGAGACCGCACCTCGCGACGCGAGCTGACTCATGCGCTCTTCGATGGGGTTGACGTCCGCGATGCGCGGCAAGATGAAGTTAAAGGAAGCGGCGCCCCAGACGACGAGGAAGAAGACCCCAATGCGTCTTAGTAAGTACTCAGCAGTCATAGTTGTTGATACGTCGTATCTCGCGCGTGTGCGTTCGCGATGTGTTAAATTGCGTTAGCAATGGTATCCAAAGCCCGTTCGGGTCGCATCATTGCGACCCTCGAACGATGGATTGGCAACAGACTAGCACAACCACAAGGCATTGGATTCACATATTGAAGAGAAGAAAGATATCGAGACATGTATAGACGTTTGAATTCAACGACGCGAAAGGCTTGGCTGTTCCGTTTGTTGGCGCTTTCGCTGGTCGTCACGACTGTGATGGTCGCAGCTGTTGCGTGCAGCGAAGAGGAACCGACGGCGACGCCCGTCCCACCGACCGCCACAGCGGTACCGCCGACGGCGACCACGGCGCCTGAGCCTGAACCAGAGCATGAAGATGCGATGGATGGTGATGGGATGATGATGAAGGAACCAGCGCCGTTGATCGACCCCGATTCGGTATCGCGTGAGAAAACTTTGATCGTCATGAGCGGCGGTCAAGACGGTCGATACCCGGACTGGGAGAACTTCAACAACTACGTCCCTGGTGGCGTGGGAGGTTGGCACACCGGACCGTTGCAGACCATGAGCGAGCCGCTGATCATGTTCAATCTGCTGACTGGTGAGCACGAGATGTGGTTGGCCGAGTCGATGGACATCAGCGATGACTTCCGAGAGGTGACACTCTCAATCCGAGACGGTGTCTACTGGAGCGACGGCACGCCGTTCTCTGCGGACGACGTTGCATTCACCTTCGCATTGGTGCAAGAAAACCAAGACTCGATGGTTCATACGGCCGAGATCCACCTCCTCGATTCTGTAGAAGTGATCGACGGCAACAAGGTGCACTTCACGCTGAAAGAGCCTTCACCGAGCTGGTGGGTCAACACGCTGACCAGCAACCACGGCCTGTCTGAACACATCCTACCGAAGCACATCTGGGAAGGCCAAAACGCGCAAGAATTCACGTTCTATGACCCGGCACAAGGATGGCCGATTTCGACCGGACCGTTCGCCCTAGCCTCCGCATCGCCGGAGCAGAAAGTCTTCGTGCGTCGCGACGACTGGTGGGCTGTGGAAGCGGGATTCAAAGACCTCCCCGCTATCGAGAAGGTCGTTTACATACCGCAAAGAGACGAAACAGCACGGGCCCAGATGATCATTCGCAACGAGATCGATGCTATGAGTATGGTGCCCGTCGACACTTTGCTGGACGTCTTTGAGCAGAACCCGAGTGTCGTTAGCTGGAGCAAGCAGGAACCGCCTTACGGATATCTCGACTGGTGTCCAATCGGTTTGTTCGTCAACAATGCTGGCGACAGCCCGGTGGCCCAGAGCAAGGACATCCGATGGGCGCTCAACTACGCGCTCAACCGCGAGACATTGGTCAGCAACGCCGAACGCGGCGCGGGAACCGTGGCCTATCACATGGTCACCCCGTACGCTTGGTTCGACCCGTTCGAAGAGGTGTTGCAACCAATCTACGAGAAACATTCCCTCGACACCTCGGACCACTACGACCTTCTCGACGAACGCATGGCTACGGCTGGATACACCAAGAACAGCGACGACATGTGGGAGAAGGACGGCGACGTGATCGAGATGAGCATCGGCTTCCCGTCTTGGCTCGCACGTTACGGTGTCCACATCGTCAAACAGCTCGAAGACGCGGGCTTCGACGCGGAGATGGACCAGAGCCCGGGCACGGGCGAGGCATTCGGCCGCGGCGAGCGCGACTATCAGTTCGGTTGCAAGGGCCCGTCTGGCGTGTTGGGCGCAGACCCGTACTACATGCTCTCGCTCTACTCGTCAGCGACCTTCCGCGACATCGGCGAACCACCCGTGAACCCATGGGCCACGGCACGCTGGCGCAACTCGGAATTCGACGATATCGTGACTGAGATGTCGAAGATTCCGGCCACGGATCCGCAGACGATGGATCTCTTCGAGGACGCGATGGAGATCTGGTACGAAGAACTGCCAGATATCTATGTGTCGCAGCTGATAATCCGCCACCTTGGCAGCGAAAACTACTGGAAAGGCTGGCCTTCATTCGACGACAACTACGGCGTGTTGCACCCATGGCAGCAGGAATTCCTGAAGATCGTGACGCGGTTAGAGGCGAATTAACAAAATTCACATAGGGCAAAACGGCGAGGGATAATCACTGTCCCTCGCCGTTTTGGTTTAGGCGGCCCGTGGTTTGGGTTCCTGCTTTCGCAGGAATGACGGATGTGCGCTGGAATGACGGTGGTGGGGCGGAATAACGTATCCTGTCACAAACCAGCAGGAGTCTCCCCATGAACGACCATGAACGATATCTGTTCGACCTTAAGGGCTACCTCGCCGTGCCCGATGCGCTGACCCAGGAGCAGGTCGCCACACTCAACAGCATCCTCGACGAGCACATCGCCGCCGAGTGCCCGCCAGACATGCGCACGCACAGGTTCGGTCCGGTGCTCGAATGGGGGAAGGAATATCGCGACCTGATCGACAACCCGGGGATTACTCCTTACCTGTCCGAACTGCTGGGCGACGGTTTTCGGCTCGATCACGTTTACGCCGACGTGATCAGGTCGGGCAAGGGACCAATCGGCACTCGGCTCCACGGCGGCGCCATCCCGTTCAATCCCACGCACTACTTCCGTTTCGAAGGCGGCCAGATGCACAACGGCCTCTCGGTGGTCGCCTACAACCTGAAGGACGTTGGCCCCATGGACGGCGGTTTTGGTTGCGTGCCAGGCTCGCACAAGAGCAACTATTCCTTCCCGGACGAATGGAAGGAGATGGAAGAACCCGGTCCGTTAGTCGAGCGGGTCACGGGTCCAGCGGGGACCGCGATCATATTCACCGAAGCCCTCACGCATGGCACGCTGCCATGGGCAGGCGCCGACGAACGGCGGACAATCTTCTTCAAATACAGCCCCCACTCAGTCTCATGGTCGGCGCAGTACTTCGATGCTGACAACTACCCGGGGCTCACCGAGGTTCAGCGCGGGATCTTAGAGGGACCGAATGCACGGTATCGGGGTAGGCATCAACCGATAGGCGACATGGGATGACCCGCGCACCGCGGTAGGACAGTTTGACGTACCTATCGGAAATGGGGGTTGGTACTAGACCGATTCGATCTCGATGTCAGATAGATCGAGCTTTGACGAGCGTTTGGAGATGTAGTGCATCTCGATGCCGACAACTTCGTTGGATTCGTTGTAGTCGAGGATGACCCCGGGTGAGACCTCTTCAGACTCGATGATGCGCGAGTCGTCGAGCCTTAAATAAAGGACGTCGGCATTGGTGTCGTGTTTCAGATTCAACACGCGCGTCATGCTTCCCGCTTGGCAGCGACGATGATCATCCGACGCGTGTCCACCGAGTAGGCCTCGCCACGGAACCCACCGTGTACGTACTCAAGGTTCAGACCCGCAACAGCAAGCATCTTCGTCAACTCGGTCAAGCTGTAGAGCCGCATGTGCAGATCCGACATCTCATTGCGCGATCCGTCCGGAAGAATTTCCGTGTAAGTTAGGTGGTTGGTGCTGGTTTGGAGGTCGAGTTGACGGCGTTCGAGAACTATCCGCCCGTCGTCGTGTCGATGCCAGTCGGTTTCTTCGTTGTTGATGATCACCCACTCCCGGTTGAGGAGGTCCATCAATAGTTTGCCGCCGGGTTTGAGGCACCTAGCGATTTGATGGAGGACTTGCTGGTCGTCGGATTCGGTTTCGAGGTATCCGAACGACGAGAACATGTTGATGACCGCATCAAACTTGCCGCTAAATTCATTCGGTAGCCGCCGCATGTCGGCTTGTTGGAACTGGAGGCCCCCTTTGCCTTCGGCATTTCCCCCGCGAGCGGGGGCAAACGTTATCTGTGCGGCGGTCGATCGAGCGATCGCCAGCATCTCCTCGCTGAGGTCGACACCCGTCACTTCCAAACCCGTTTTGGCCAGCGCGATGCTGTGCCGGCCTTGACCACAGCAGAGGTCCAAGACGTTGTGATGAGGTTCGAGACCCAAGGCGTGGATGGCGAATTGTGTTTCTAGGTCGGTTCGGTCCTGTTGGAGGGTATGGCCGTAGATGCGGAGGTAGTCGCCTTTGAAGAATTGGACATACCAGGGAGTGTCGCCTGATTGAGTCATAGCGGTTTGGCGTAGAGTGTGTTGTCGGGTATGCTGGCGTCGACGAACGCTTCGTGGCGTTCGCGGCACTTGTTGCATTCGGCACAGTGCACGATCACATCTCCGTCGCCACATGCCATTTTCGGGTTGGCACAAGTCAACGTGAGATGCAGTGGAAGCGTCGACGCGTTGGCGGCAAGGATGTCTTCCTTATGTAGATGACGCATCGGAGCCTCAACTACGATGTCGTGGTCAAGCCCAAGTCCGTTGGAGTTGGCGATGCTTTCGAAGAACTCTGGTGTGGCATCGGGGAATGGGTTGCCGGCGAGGGAGCCGATGACGATGCGGTGCACGTCGTTGAGTGAACACCAAATTGCGGCGAGGGTGATGAGGATGATGTTGCGACCTGGAATGTACACGGTCTCGTCCGGAGCGTCGTATTCGGGGACGGTTTCGCCAGACATGGTCCAGTGGGATTGACCGTAAAGTGCTTTGACCGGGAGCGCGAGCGTGGTTACGGGCTTGATGTTGGGGTTGTCTAAGGCTTGGATGAAGTTATCCAGCATTCGCTTTTCCGCCCATTCCCAAGGGATGCCAGTTTCAACGTAGATTGGATACGCAACGCCGCGTTCAGCCACGTTCGCGAGGAGCACGCAACTGTCCATACCGCCACTCGCGAGGACCGCGGTGGGTGGGTTCACGACTGGTGTCCGTTCGTGTCAGCCCGGTACGTGGCGTAGGAGTTGGCCGTCTCCCAGAGGCGGATCTCGTCGATCCGGAGTTGATCGGAGGAAGTCATTTCGTGGATGTGGGCAGCTAGGTTCTCGGCCGTGGGGTTACAGTCGATGACGTAGTGGGCTTCACCGAGTTCTGATAGGACGGCGACTAGGGGATCATCGCGGTGGAGAATCATCCGGTGGTCGAGGTTTTCGTCGATCCAGGTTTTGACAATGTCTTTGACGTCGGAGAAGTCGACGACCATCCCTCGGTAGTCGGTCTCTGGAGTCTGAATATCTACTTCGACGCGTCCGTTGTGGCCATGGAGATGTCGGCACTCGCCCTCGTAGTTCAGGAGGCGGTGCCCGTAACTGAAGTCGATGGTGGTCGTTACCTTGTAGGTCATCGATTAGACACCTCGTATGTGCCGGCCGGAGTCGACGCGGATTATCTCGCCGGTAACGGAGGAAGTCTGCAAGAGGGTTGCAATGATTTCGGCGATGTCGTTGACGGAGGACTCTTGCTGAAGTGGTGCCTTTGCTGCAATGGCTCGGTTCCAATCGACCGGGGTGATTTCGGGCGGGCGCATCGTAGGACCCGGTGCCACGGCGTTGACGCGTACTCCGAAGGGTGCGACCTCGGCGGCGAGACATCTCGTCATGAAGTGGATGGCGGCCTTTGCTGTGAGGTAAGGGAGGTAGTCGTTATACGGGGTCTCTTCGGCTGCCCAATCTCCGAAGAAGATTATGTGCCCGCGGTTTGGACCGGGATTTCGGCGCATATTTCGTGCCGCCTCCACCCCGACGAGGTAAGACCCTTTCGCAGTGGCCATGGCACGATCCCAAGCGGCACCATCGAGCGAGTCGAAGGGTGCGTAGGGATAGTCAGAGGCAAGGTTTATGACGTAGTCGATGCCGCCGAGGGCTCCGATGGTCTCCTTTACCGCGCTGTTAGCCTGAAGCTCATCGCTGAGGTCGGCTTGGATGAGGGTGGTATCGACGGATGTGATGGAATCGGCGAGTTGTTGCGCCTCGTCTGCGCTGCTACGGTATGCGATCGCGAGATTGATTCCATCCTGGGCCAGCCGGTGTGCGACAACTTGGCCGACACGTTTGGCACCGATGATCAGAGCTGCTTTGGGTCGGTCGGATTGGTTCAGGTCTGGCATGTCATGTTGTGTTGTGGCGGAGGGGACAGGATTCGAACCTGCGGTCACCGTGAAGTGACACTGGTTTTCAAAACCAGCGCATTAAACCGCTCTGCCACCCCTCCGCGGGGTTTGACGGGAGCTTGATGATTCGATTCTATCGCTGTGCGGATTGCTAGAATCTGAGCAACGGAACATGTAGCATCTCCTTCCCGCAAATTGAGCACCAACCAAAATCCCACTCCCGCCGCTGAAACTCGCGCCGCAGAGCTGCGCGCAACGCTGAACCGCGCTAACCACGAGTACTACGTGCTCAGCCAACCTTCGCTTTCCGACCCCGAATACGACGAGTTCTTCCGCGAACTAAGAGACATCGAAGACCAATATCCCGACCTCAAAACCCCTGACTCCCCCACCCTCCGCGTCGGCGCGCCGCCATCTCAACAATTTGAATCGGTTCAACACCCGGTGCCCATGCTCAGCCTGAGCAACGTAACCAGCGAGGAGACGTACAAAGCCTGGTATCAACGCGCGCTCGACTACCTCGAACTCGATTCCGCCGACATAACTCTTGAACTCAAGATCGATGGACTGGCGGTCGCGATCACCTACGTCGACGGAATTCTGTCCCAAGCCGCCACCCGCGGTGACGGAACACAAGGTGAGAACATCACCGACAACATTCGAACGATCCGCGCCGTACCGCTCATCCTCGAAGGCGATGATGTCCCCGGCACCGTCGAACTCAGAGGTGAAGTCTTTTACCCCATCTCAGCGTTTGATCGGCTAAACGAAGAACGCGAAGCCGCCGGGCTCCCGCAATATGTAAACCCTCGCAACTCCGCGTCTGGTTCCCTTCGCCAACTCGACTCCTCGGAAACGGCGAAACGCCCGCTCGACATGTTCTTCTACTCCATCGGCTACGCGGAGAATGGCGAGACCCCTTCATCACAATACGAATGCCTCCGAACCATCAAGCGGTGGGGTTGCAAAACCAATGATTGGGCCCGCCGCGTTGGAACCGCCGACGAAGCGCTCGCCGCAATCCAAGAAGCCGCTGAAATCCGAGCCGATCTCGATTTTGGCATTGACGGCGTGGTCATCAAAATCGACGACATCGGCCTACAGAATCGGCTTGGAAACGTCGGGCGCGACCCCCGGTGGGCCACCGCCTACAAATACCCCGCCGAGCAAGCCGTTACCAACCTCCTCGAGATCCGCACCAACGTAGGCCGCACAGGCAACATCAATCCCTACGCAGTCCTCGAACCCGTCGTCGTCGGAGGCGTCACCGTCTCGCAAGCGACCCTCCACAACGAAGAAGACATCAACCGCAAAGACATCCGTCCCGGCGACCGAGTCGTCGTCCAACGGGCTGGAGACGTCATCCCACAGATCGTCGGCCCAGCACCAAGTAACATACGGGATCCGGGATCCGAACCTTACCGCATCGACCCCGAATGTCCGGCATGCGGCGAACTAGTCGCACGCGACGAAGACCAAGCCGACATTCGCTGTATCAACTCCACCTGCCCGGCTCAGTTCGAACGCCTCCTCGAACACTTCGCATCACGCGGCGCGATGGATATCGAAGGCCTCGGCGAAAAGTTAGCTAAAGAATTAGCTCGGCAAGACCTCGTCTCGAACATCGCTGAGATATACGCGTTACGAGAACGCAAGGACGACCTGCTCGCGATGGAGCGAATGGGCGAGAAGCGTGCCCAAAACCTCCTCGACGCAATTGAAACATCCAAATCGCAACCGCTCCCGAGGCTCATCTTCGCACTCGGCATCATCGGCGTCGGATCCGAGATCGCCGAAACCCTCGCCCGCGAACTCCGAACCTTACCCGACCTTCTAAATACCGACGAAGAAAAGCTCACCGAGATCGAAGGCATTGGCCCCATCCTCGCGAGGTCGGTTCGCGATTGGTCCCAGAACGAAGCCAACATTCGCCTCGTCCAACAGCTCCAAGACCACGGTCTCACCATCGAAGACGATTCGCCCGAGCCGGTTGCTGACCACCCGATCAAAGGGAAAACATTCGTAATCACCGGCAGACTCGACGGATTCTCCCGAACCGAAGCCGCCAACGCCGTCAAAGCCCTCGGGGCGAAATCTGTCGGCAGCGTCTCCAAAAAGACCGACTACCTAGTCGCCGGCGCCGACGCCGGATCCAAACTCGAACGGGCTGTTCGACTTGAAGTCACCGTCCTCAACGAAGATCAATTCAAAGAAATTCTGGATGGCAAACTGCCTGACCCTGCCGAGACAACGGAAGAAGCGACGGCGCAGCTCCTATGACTCGCAAACCCAATCCCTTCGAGCGCTTCGCGAGCCTTTTCGGAGACCCCAAATCCCGCGCTCCCCAAATCGACAATAAGCCGACGCAGAAACTTACCAACCCCTGGATAATCCTCGCCATCGGCAACCCGGGCCCGGAATACACCGAAACTCGTCATAACGTCGGATGGTGGGCAGCCGACATTCTCCGCGAACGCCTCAACGCCAAACTTCAAGACGAAGGCCCGTCTCGCATCGCCCATATCAAGATCGATGGTCAACCGGCCATCATCGCCTATCCCAAGACATACGTCAATCGATCCGGAGCAGCCGCCAGAGCCCTGATCCGGCACTATGAGACCGGCATCAATCGTCTCATCGTCATCACCGACGACATCAACCTCCAACCGGGTCGCATCCGCGTGCGACGCGGGGGAGGAGACGGCGGGCACAACGGCCTGAAATCCATCATCGACACGCTCCATGACAAAGCCTTCCCCCGCATCCGCATCGGCGTCGGCAAACCCACTAACGGAGACGATCAAATCGACCACGTCCTTGGCCGCCCCTCCGAAGAGGATTTGACCGCCATCAAAACCGCGATCAACCGAGCGAACCAAGCCACCGAAACCATCATCAAACACGGTGTCGAAGAAGCGATGAACGAGTTCAATTGAACAGGCACTTAGCACCAACAAAATCGCTCCGTTCATCAACATGCGATAATTTAAGGTACAGTATCCTGCAGAGTTCCAAAATTGGAAGTTCAACATGGCTGTCAAGACCAAGAAGGTCCAATCCCAAGAAACCCCCTCACAAAGGTTTGAGAGGGTCGCCGAAAAAGTACTGGCTCGACAGCGCCGAGCGGATCAACGGCGCGCCACGCGCGGATCGAAAGCCACCGCAAACACTAATCAATAGTCTCTTCGACCAATTTACGGAACTCGCTCAAGTCCGCGAAAAAATTGGGATACGCACGCCGAAGTTCATTCACGGACCTCGCTGAAACCAACACAACGTGTTTGTTTCGGATTCCGCGGCTTTCCAGTTCCTTTTCAGCGTACCAAGCCGTCGCGGCGTCTTCTTCGTTCGGTCGAAATGGCCGCATCATCACGTTCCGAGCATCCAAATCCAATTCCAATACGATCCAAGGGTTACCAAAACCTTGAAAATGCCGTATTCCTCCGGTAATCGCTCTAAAAGCATTCAGTTGTTTTGTCACTTCAAGTTCGGTCGCAAGTGCGCTGACCTCATGCACTAAGTCTGACTCGTTTCCCGGCGTGTCGGGAACGATTGGCATATCTTCCAGGCGCGAAATTGCGGAACTCATCAACGCAAAAAAACGCAACCATTTCGCGTCGCCTGAACTCGACTTGAGATCGTTTTCCGTGAAAAATCCAACGACCTCCACCGCGGTTGCCCATTGGTGTTGCAATCTGGAACGAATCTGAATTTCGGTGTTCAGGCCGTTCCAAATAGCTGATTTTTCGCTGTTATACGAATAAATCAGGTGCAGGCTGCGGTATCCAGACGATCGAGGCCGTTCAATGTAATCTCGGTAACGAACTAGCCGATGTCGGACTCGGCTATCAAGCAATTCCGTCGCGTGCCGGAACGCGTCATTCGTCGTAGGGACGATTGCTCTGCACCCCCCGATGTCTTGCACCTTTGACAACTTCAGCCGCGGCAATCTCTCAAGTTTTGAGATGATCGTCGGCATCCGCTTCAACCGTTGCGCGACGGTCCCACGCCGTCCGACTCGACGCCCGAGCCTGTTGCGAAACGTCTTCAACGGTGCTGCGTGAACCGCGCGCCAATCACTGACTAACCTAAATGCCTCAAACCACTCGCTATCCTCTTCGCCTACCTCCTGCACGTTCGCCAATACGCGCCCCGCTGCATCAATCTCTTTAGGATCGAACTGTTCGACAAATCTCGTCATGCTCTACTCTCAAAACAAACTCCAAAACCATTAACAAGATCCAATCCTATCAACCCCCATCCGCCCCCAAAGCACCTCCGGCAACACCACACTCCCATCCGCCTGCAACCCATTTTCCAGAACGGCGATAAACGTCCGCGGCATTCCCAAAGCCGACCCGTTCAAGGTGTGTGGGAACCGCGTACCGCTTCCTACCTTGGGTCGATAACGCGTATTATTCCGTCGCGCTTGGAAATCTGTGCAGGTAGACAGCGAACTGATCTCAAGCCACTCCTGAGCCCCAGGTGACCAAACCTCGATGTCGTAGGTCTTTGCCGATTGAAATGCGATATCGCCCGCGCAGAGTTTCAGCAACCGGGTCGTAAACCCCAACCGCCGACACAGCTCCAGCGAAATCTCGATCATTTCCTCCAATGCGGCTTCCGATTCGTCAGGCTCCACAAACCGGAACATCTCCACCTTCTCGAACTGCTTCACGCGTTTCATCCCGCGAACATCCCGGCCCGCCGCCGCATGCTCCTTGCGGAAACAAGGTGTGTGCGCGCAGTATTTGAGCGGCAAATCACCATCGATGATGTTGCCTTGATGGATCGCGTTCAGCGATACCTCTGACGTCGGGATCATCCACAGACCGGCATCTTCGTCCCGATACAAATCATCGGCAAACTTCGGCAAATTCCCGGTTCCGACCAACGCCTCCTCGCGCACCAGATACGGCGGATTCGTCTCTTCGTACCCAAACTCATCTACCAACGTATCCAGCAACCAACCGACGATCGCTCTATGCAGTCTCGCACCCGGCCCTCGCAACATGTAAAACCGGCTGCCCGAGATGTTTGCCGCACTTTCCATGTCGATGATGCCGAGCCGTTCGCCGACATCCCAGTGCGGCGTGTCCCATTCACGCGCAGGAGGTGGTTCGACCTCGCTAACAATCTCGTTGAACGTCTCGTCCAATCCATCGGGCACGTCTTCAAGCGGCAAGTTAGGCAATCCCAGCATCAAAACACGCAAATCGGTTTCCACCGTTCGTGCCTCATCCTCAAGAGCAGATATCCGGTCACCCGTCGCCCGCATCTGCTGAATCTCATCGTCTGTCGGACGTCGCTTCTCCTCGCCTATTCGCCGTGAAACCTCGTTGCGAAAATGGCGTGCCGAGTCCGTTTGTTGAATTAACGACCGGCGTCGCTCATCCAACTCGATAATCGCGTCGATCGGCGCATCCTCTTCGCCTCGCTTGGCGAGACCAGCGCGGACGGCATCCGTGTCGTTCACTATCCTGCGTAGATCCAACATCGCTTCAAGTCCTCAAGATCTCAACTGCGGGAACAGCGTCACTTCTCGTATCGAACTCTCGCCGGTCACAAGCATCGCCAATCGGTCAATCCCGATTCCAAGCCCACCTGTCGGCGGCAATCCGTGCTCCACCGCTAGCAAAAACGACTCGTCCAACCGGTCCGCTTCAACATCATCGAACTCGTCCCTTTGCCGTTCCTGTTCTTCAAACCGTTCGCGCTGGTCGACCGGGTCGTTCAACTCAGTGAACGCGTTCGCCAACTCACGACCCAACACGAACGCTTCGAAGCGCTCCACGATGTCTTGATGCCCCGGTTTCTTCTTCGCCAATGGTGACATGGCCAATGGATAATCTACCAAGAAAGTTGGCGCGACCAATGTCGGCTCGAGCGATGCGGATATCACCTTGTCCAACAACTGCTGCCAAGTCGAATTCGGCTCGACGTGCATCCCGCGCTCGTGCATCGCGGAGGCCAAAGCTTCACGATTCGAACACTCGCGGAAATCGATGCCCGAAACGTCAATGATCGCTTGCCTCAAATCGACCCGAGGCCAAGGCGGTGCCAAGTCAATCGTCGCACCATCCTCACCATCCGGAACCGGAACCACTGTATCACCGTTCACCTCCATAGCCACATACGCGACCAAGTCCTCCGTCATCCGCATCACATCGTTGTAATCGGCGTACGCCTCGTAGCTTTCCATCGTCGTGAACTCGGGATTGTGATCCGCATCGATACCTTCATTGCGGAATATCTTGCCGACTTCGAAAACCTTGTCCAACCCGCCCACGACTAACTGCTTTAGGTACAACTCCGTGGCGATGCGCAAGAACAAATCCCGTCCCAACGCGTTGTGGTGTGTTTCGAATGGCTCAGCGAAACCACCGGCCGCGATCGGCACCAATATCGGGGTTTCGACCTCGATGAATCCGCGGCTCTCCATAAATCGGCGGACTGCGGAAGCGACCTGCGAGCGCGCACGAGCGTTTTGAACGGCGCGTTCATTCGACAAAAGATCAAGGTACCGCTGCCGAACGCGCGTCTCGGCATCCTGTAAACCGTGCCACTTCTCGGGCAGAGGTCGCATCGACTTAGAAATAATCCCGAACGATTGGGCTTCCACCGAAATCTGTCCCCGCCGAGTCCGGATCACGGGCCCCGAAACGGAAACGAAGTCTCCGATGTCCAGTAGTTCGAGCAACCCGAAATCGTCGGCGAGCACATCGGCCCGCGCCTGAACTTGGATTTGACCGCTGCCATCGCGCACGTCCAAGAACGACATCTTGCCCATCCCGCGCCGCGCCATCACTCGACCAGCAACCCTCACTGCGTCCGTGCGAGCTTGAGTTGCGCCTTCATCGCCCTCCGTTGCGGCTTCATGTGCTTCGAAAAGTTCGACGGCTTCGGCGAGCGAATGACTTCTCTTTACGCGCGCCGGAAAAGGGTCTATCCCCAATTCGCGCAGTCGGTCGATTTTCCGCAGTCGGTCGAGTTCCAGACGTGAATACCCGACGTTGTCACCAGATTCCGGTGAGGTCCCCGAATTTTCCGAAGTCTGGTTCAATTTCGACCTTTCATCTGTCCAATCGAGCGCATAGCCAATGGAATCAATCTTACAGATGCTGAACGGTTCTCAAGATGCTGGCAGAAACGCCACTAATCGCACCGCGCATCATTGAAAGGCACATCACCCGATTCCGCATAATCGTAAGCAACGCATTCACATCCAGTGAATCTGCGACCCCAATACCGCGCCAGCTAAGCGCACGAGGAGTGAAACACCGCAATAGGAATATACGAAGAGCGAGATTCGGATTAAGGCCGACATCATCGAGGACCCGATCAGCGATCATCTCGATGTTGGGTCCCAACGGCGCACTTGGTTTGGCAGTTCTTGAACTCTATGCTGGAACTGGCTCCGTAGGTTTCGATCTGTTGGAACACGGCGCCGAAATTGTCGACTTCGTAGAGTTCGACCACAGAAGAAACGCCGAAATCAAGAGGGAGATCCAAAATAGGGGTGTCAGTGAAAAAGCTTCGACACACCGAGCCGACGCCGTCAAAGTCTTTGCCAAGTTGACCGGCAGAAGATACGACTTAGTCTTCGCAGACCCACCATACGAACTTGATCCTTGGGAAGAACTCCTAACCGGACTCCAATCACACGACCTACTCAACCCCAACGCTTGGATCATCGCAGAGCACGCAACACGCAAACCACTACCCGACAGAATATCTGGAGCAATTGCAGTTAACCGAAGAAGATACGGCGACTCAACCATCACCGTCTACCGATTTCCCGATCTCGAAGATAACCAAACATGAGCACAGTGACAGCCTTGTACCCCGGCACCTTTGACCCTGTTACGAACGGACACACCGATGTCGTGCGCCGCGCCGCCGCGCTGTTTGATCTGCTCATCGTCGCAATCTACGAAGGATCTCAAAAGAGCGTCACGTTCACTGTCCAACAACGCGTCGATATGTTCCAAGAAGCCATCGACAAATCCGCAAACGTCGAGGTCATGACATTCAGTGGACTGACCGTGGATTTTGCGCGCCAAACCGGTGCCAAGGCGATCGTTCGGGGGCTTAGAATCACAAGTGACTTTGAATATGAGGGCGCCATGGCACTCATGAACCGTCACCTCGACGACGACATCGAAACCGTATGCCTCTTCTCATCGATCGAGAACCAATACGTCAGCTCGTCCCGCGTCAAAGAGATCGCGGCACTCGGCGGAGAAATCTCTGGCCTGGTTCCGCCCAACGTTGTCGCACCAACCAACGCGAAACTGGCACCTGTACCCAACTAGCTACCGAAACTAACGATTTCTAAGTAACCACAATCAGTGCAGTCGGACAACCGAACTGAAGCACAAGGAGAACAAAATGGCCCTTGAAACCCGCGTTAGCTTTAACTCAGAAAGCAGCGAATTCGTTTCGGCTCAGCCGGTCATCTACGAATTGCTTTCTCGTATATCCAATTCGGTCGAGGACAACCGCGTGCGTGCCACCGGGCGCAGTCTCGTTCGGTCAGATGAAACATTGGGTCTCATCGAGGAACTCAAGCGAGAACTGCCCAAGGTCACATCGCTGTCCGACCAGATCGTAACCAAGCGCGATCAAATGCTCAGCGACGCCGAAGATTTCATGCAAACTGCCAGAAACGACGCCATGAGCGAGGCAGAGCAACTCCGGCAGCGCGCCGAAGAGGAGCGCGACATCATTCTCGCCCAAGCCCGCAAGAAGGCGATGGAGACGATCGACCAGACGTCGGTCGTAAACGCCTCCAAGGAAGAAGCCAAGCGCATCATTAACGAAGCTGGCGAAGAGGCGGAAAAGCTGCTCATCAGAGCCAAACGCGAAGCCAACACAATCGTCGAGAACGCGGACGAACGCTCACATCGTCAGACCAATGAGACCGACGAGTACTCCCGGCGCATGCTGATGAGGCTAGAAGAGCGCCTTTCGCAGACGCTGATGCAGGTCCGGCAAGGGATCGACATGGTCAACGAGAGCATGGAAGACCGCAAACAGCAGCAGGCGCAGAACATGACCATCCAAGCGTCCAAATTCAATCCGCACAACAACTACCCGCGTTAATCGGCGAGTCGTCCAACCGGTCGACATCCTCGCAACGAACCTCCCCTCTCCCGGCGCAGGGAGAGGGGATTTTTTGTTGAAGAACTCATGCCAGATCGACCGATCCCCATGAACTGAGGAATCGGCGCGTCTGACGCGAGCGCTGGCAGCTAACTATCGTCGCCAGCCGAGCTTGCCCACATGCCTTGTCCGATGATCACGGCCCATGACACGCCGACCGCCGCGAAGTACACCATGTGCCAAACCAACGGTGTAGGACGAGCAGCTGTGACGACGTTCTGGAACGTAAACACCGTGAAGATGACCGCGCTCAAGAACAACCCGAACAGGATCCAAGGTCTGCGAGCCGCCGAACCGCTGCCCATGATGAACTGGATCAATCCCCACAGGAAGATTATCCCGACGATCAATTCGAACACGCCCGTGAAGTAATAGGCGAAATCGCCCAGTCCAGTGCCCCAACCCATCTTGTCCAACGCCCCGGTGAACGGGTTGCCCTTCTCCGCAAACTTCACGCCAATGTGAACGCCTGGTATCAGCTTCGCCAATCCGTTCGCAAGCCAGAACAGCATCCAAAAGATCACAGTGATTAACTCGAGCGAGCCCAATCGAACCATGTAACTCTTCATTCCATCCATCGCGGTGCCTCCTTGAGCAACGGTTTTAGAGTCGTTTGGTACGCGCAGTCTACCACCTTTGTTTAATCTCGGTTAAATGAATCAACTTTTCATACACATTCAGGTTCCGTTAACGCATCGAATCCGCAAATTCGCGTGTCCATTTCGACGGAATCGTTGCACCGCTTCTTTCAGATGATCGCCAATATGAGGTCGGTTCACTCCAAATGACGTGTTTTTAGGTCGGCGCTCGCCGCACCACTCCAATCCCGATCATCATCGCAAACCACACGTTCGTCCACCTACTCCGATCCGACTCGTAGCTGGCGCCGAAGCGATTTGTTAGAGATTAGTTGGGAAACGCCCATTCACACCGTCCAACAAACCCTGTGGACGATCGTCCGAACCTCAATCTGCTATCCGCGACACACCGTACCTCCGAACCCTGACTCAGTCATCGCTCAAACCCGACACCGAAAACCAAACCTGAGCGCCTGGTCTCTTGATCCCCGCCGAGGAGATTCAACTTTGTTGAATCGGCAGTCCGGCGATTCAAATTTGCGGCCCTATCTTTTAATCCTCGTCGAGAAGATTCAACTTTTTTGAATCTGAGACCATTGCGCCTATCCGATAGAACCTGCGCCCTCTTCAAGTATCTCCAAGTACCTCGAATACCGAAACACCCGCCCAACTGACCTGCCGGTTACCTCGTGCACGATCCCCAGTTCACCCAGCAACTTGAGAGCCGATGAAGCAGCCGGAAACGAAAGCTCCGTCGATACTGCCGCATCCGATACCGACAACTCCGGACGCTTCATCAACTCGTCCAAAACCTTCAAACAAGAACCTGCCCGTCGACCCGTTTCTCCAATCCGAGCACGATCGTCGTCGAACATCCTCCCCAACCGTTCCGTCGTCTGATATGAATTGTTCGCCGTCTCAACAACCCCCGACAAAAAAAACGTAAGCCACGCTTCCCAGTCTCCAGTCCGACGGCCACACTCATCGAGCAGTTCGTAATAACGTTGCTGATGCGTTTTCAAATACAGGCTCAAATACAACACCGGCTCCTGCAATACTCCAGAGTTGATCAGCAGAAACGTGATCAGCAACCGGCCAACCCGGCCGTTGCCATCCAAAAACGGGTGGATCGTCTCAAACTGCACGTGCGCCAGCGCCGCCCGCACCAAAGGCGGAATCCCATCACCAGACGCGTGCAAGAAACGCTCCAGTTCTCCCATGCAAGTTTCCACGTGCGTGTGTGGCGGTGGCACGAACGTCGCGTTGCTCGGCCGTGTTCCTCCGATCCAGACCTGCGATCTACGAAACTCACCCGGTGCCTTATCCGCCCCCACACCTTTAGACAACAGAACCTCGTGAATCTCACGAATCAATCGATTGCTCACCGGAAATCCGCCTCGCAATCGATCAAGTCCGTGTTCCATCGCATCCACGTAGTTCGAAACCTCTACTACGTCCGACCCTTCCCCCACCTTACCGTCATGCGCGTAACGGTACAAATCTGACATTGATGCACGTGTGCCTTCGATCTGCGACGACAGCACTGCCTCTTTCTTCACGTACGCATCTATGAACAGACTGCGATTCGGCAACACTCGCGCGCTTCCGTCAAGTCGACCCAACGAGGACGATGCCTCGGCCAGCAACATAGCCAAATCACCGTCCCACACCAACGGCGGATCAGGCGGCAAAGGTCTCGGCACAAACGCCTCAGCGCGGTCACCGTCGACGGTCATGGTTACATAGGAACCATTATTTTCGCGTTTCATGGAACAGAATTTCGTGTTCGCAATTCGTCAATTAACATTTACGCATCTAAATCTTAATTCATCGGGCGGAGCGAAGTCACCCTAGGCGACCGCCCAATCGCGACCGCCCAATTGACCGCCCTCAATCCCCACAACCCGCGGCGCACTACGTCAGTCGCGACGCCAGCCCCGAACCGTGACGCTCCTTACCGCCGATGCATAATCGGTCCCGTCCGATCGCGAGCGCATCGGTACGTTTGACAGTATCTCGATATTCACGAATCCCGACCGTTCCATCCGACCGAGGTAGCGTGAAAGCAGATCAGCCCCGCCGACACAGGACACCCATTCCTCAGCCGACGATCGAATTTCGTCCGGCAATTCTTCGGTCACCACCATGTCCGAAACCACGAACCGTCCACCGGGTTTCAAGATGCGGTAAATCTCATCGAACACGCGATCTTTGTCCTGAGAGAGGGCGATGACGCAATTCGAGATTACGAGATCGATCGTGGCGTCTTGCAGGGGGATAGCTTCGATTTTTCCGAGCTTGAATACTACGTTGTGCGCTTCGAGTTTCACCGCGTTTTGGCGTGCGAGATCAACCATGGCGTGTGTCATGTCTACGCCTATGACGTTTCCTGAGTCGCCCACGCGCTCAGCTGCCAAGAAACAGTCGATCCCACCCCCGCTGCCTAAATCTAGTACCGTTTCACCCGGTTTAGCGTCCGACAATCCGATCGGGTTTCCGCAACCGGCCGATGCCGCCATCGCCTCCGGGGTTAAGACTTCGAGATCGTCGGATTCGTATAGGATGTCCGCGACCACTGCCGAAGGCGCGTCCTCACCACAACACCCTGAGCCAAAATCGTCGGCACAGCATCCAGACGCGGCCACGCCGCGTTCCGCGACCTGTGTGTAGCGGTCCTGCACCGCCTTCTCCAACGAACCAGCGTCGAATTCCTCACGACTGTAGACTTCACCGAGCTTGGTCAATGCGTAGGTTCTCCTCGTTTGGTGGCTATCAATCCATCATACGCCGACGCGTGTAATGCTTTTTGGCGGCCTCGCCTAAAAGGTGGCATCTGCGTTACCATTCCCACACAGCGTCGAAGGCGACGCCTGCAACACTCGAAGGAGAACCAACTGATGGGTAACGAAACCCCACTGAAAGAACGCATCCAGCGCGGAGATATCGTAATCGGCGTTGGAACGGGGATGGACGTAACGAAATCGCAACTCGAAGACATCCTCAGCAAAGACGACTACGGCTTCGTGTCCACCGACAGCCAACACAGTCCATTCTCCGAGCACAAGCTTGTCGAGTTCTGCTACCTCGCCGATGAAGTTGGCATCCCGGTCCATTTCCGCATCAAACACACCAGGTTCGCATTCCAAGTCGGAAACCTCGCAGACCTCGGACCCGCAATCATCGAGGTTCCGTTGGTAGAAGACCCCGCGGTGGTCCGCGAAGCTCTCGAATGGTTCTACTTCCCGCCCGAGGGTCGACGAAGCTTCGTTGGCGGTCCGAGATGGGGCGCTGAACTCGGGCACGACCGAACTGGCTACGCCGAGTGGTGGAACAACCACGGAATGCTCATGATCCAGATCGAGACGCTCCACGCGATCGAAAACATCTCGACCCTCTCACTGCCCGGAGTAGATATGTTCTCGTGGGGTCCGGCAGACCTCGAGTTCGACCGCGAGATGCACCCGCATCACCCGCTCAAGACCGACGACGATTGCATCGAGCACGTGATGGCGCAACTCGCACACGAAAAACCGCGCATGTGCTACCGCTCTTACGACCCCAACCTGCGCAACAAATACCTCGATCTGGGCGTAACCGTCCTCATGGAAACGGCCAAATAACTGGGCCCGGAAAAGACGTAGGGGCGGGTTTCAAACCCGCCCTTACCAGCCCCGAGTGTTCCCCCCAATGGGGGTTGACTACAAGGAGAAACCCAATGGGTAACGACACCTCACTCAAAGAACGCATTCGCCGCGGCGACGTCGTCATCGGCGTTGGCGTGCCGATCGGTTCAACGAAGTCACAGGCCGAAGACATCCTCGGCAAAGACGACTACAGCTTCATCACCTGCGACAGCCAGCACAGCCCCTTCTCGGAGCACAAGCTGGTTGAGCATTGCAACATGGCCGACGAACTCGGCATCGCCGTCCACTTCCGCATGAAGCATCCTGAACTCGCATTCCTTATCGGCAACATTGCCGACCTGGGTCCCGCTTTCATCGAGATCCCACTCGTCGAAAATCCTGCGACCGTCAAGGAAGCACTGGAGTGGTTCTACTTCCCGCCCGAAGGACGCCGAAGCTGGGTAGGCGGATCCCGATGGGGCGCCGAACTCGGACACGACCGTCCTGGATACGCCAAGTGGTGGAACGAAAACGGCATCCTCTGCCTACAGATCGAGACACTCAACGCCATCGAGAACATAAACACCCTCGCCATGCCCGGCGTCGACCTGTTCTCGTGGGGTCCAGCAGACCTCGAGTTCGACCGCGAGATGCACCCTCACCACCCGCTGAAAACCGACGACGACTGCCTGAAGCACGTCATGGACCAGGTCAATGACAACCCCGTTCGCATGAGCTACCGCTCCGGCGATCCCGGATTGCGCAACAAATACATCGACATGGGAGTTACCGTCCTGATGGAACGAGCGCAGTAAGTCTACAGCCTCAACCGGCGCAAAACCATACCAACCAACCGCGTCACCACGGTCATCACAACCTGAAAGATGACCGTGCGCAAGATCTGACGTACAAGCAACCCAACCATGGTTGCCATCAGTGTAGCCGACGTTACGCGCTCATCACGTGCGCGTGCAGGTGAAACACCTCCTGCCCTGCGCCACGTCCCTGGTTGAACTGTACGCGATACCCCGAACCCGTAATGTCGTTCGCCGATGCCACCTTACCAACTCCCACCAATATCCGTCCGAGCATACCCACCTCCACTTCGTCGCTCTCATGCAACCTGTCGAAATGAACTTTCGGCACCACCAACACATGCACCCGCGCCTTCGGGTTGATGTCGTTGAAAGCTAAAACGTGGTCGTCTTCGTAGACCCTGCTACACGGAATGTCACCGGCGATGATCTTGCAAAAGATACAGTCGTCAGACAATTTCGTTCCCTCTAGGTTCCAGTCTTCGCTGGAATGACGGTCACAGCGTTCGGCCAAGGTTCTCGATGTGCGAATCCGAATCGCCGAAATCAGCTCGCCACGAAAGCACTCGCCGAGTGTAGAGATGCAGATCGTGTTCCCAAGTGAACCCGATCGCTCCATGCGACTGATGCGCCTTCCAAACGATATCGTGCATCAAAGTATTCGCAGACCATTTCGCCTGCGAGACAATCCGCGCAGCCATCGCGCCATCCAAGTCCGCGCTCAAAGCCCAAGCCGCGCGATTAGCCAGATGCTGCGCAGATTTCACCTTCGTCGCCATATCAGCCATGTAGTGCTGTATCACCTGGAACGCGCCGATCGGCCTACCGAACTGCCGTCGGTCTTTCACGTACTCGATCGTGCGATCCGCGACCGCACTGCCCGCACCAACCATCTGCGTCGCCCGAGCAGCCGCACCGTACAACATCATGTGGTCGACTACATCAGTCCCACCACCGGCTTCGCCTAAAACAGCCGCATTCGGAACAACGACTTCGTTCATCTCAATGTCGCACGCTGGTGCTCCCGAAGCCATCTTCACCCGATTGATGTTGACAGTACCCTCGGCCGACTTGATCGGAACTGCGAATACGTTGATGCCGGCCTCGGTTTCGGCAGGCATCAACACGAGATCTGCTGAGTTGCCGTACGGCACGAATCTACTCGTCCCGCTGAGAACCCAACCGTTAGATGTCTCGGATGCCCGAACTCCCAACGCGCTGGGATCGGTTGAGCCATCGACACCTACCAGCGATGGGACGGCGACCGTCTCACCCATCGCTATTGTCGGCAACCATTCCTGCTTTTGGGCATCTGAGCCAAAGTGGTCGATTGCGGAGGCGGAAACAACGGCCGATTCGACGAAAGGCCCCGGTGCCAGAGCAGCGCCCCATTCGGCCAGCAACACGGCCATATCCGACATATCCATGCCGGAACCGCCGTGCTCCTCGGGCACAATCAATCCCAGCCATCCCAGCTCGCCAATCTCACGCCAAAAATCATCGGTATATCCGCGCTCATCCGTCGCCATCGCCCGCACGAAGTCGGACGGCGAACGATCAGACAGATAATCCGCAGCGCTGCTCCGGATCAGTTCCTGCGTTTCGTTAAGCCCAAAGTCCATCGTTTAGCGCTCTCGTCCTTCGCCTCTGGTTCCCGGCGTTTGTGAACCCCGTGGGGCCGGAATGGTGCCAGAGTGACCGTGTTCAGCGTCGGGGCAACTCAAGCCCACGATACGCGATGATGTTTTTCTGTATCTCGTTAGTTCCGGCCAAGATCGGGCCCGATGTTTGGTACATCCTCATCTTGAATATCCGGCCGGCGAGGTCTTCATGCTCGTCGGGGTCATCGATAAGGCCGGGCAATCCGAGCAACTCAACACCGAAATCGAGTACCGCGGTGTTGACTTCGGTAGCGGCGATCTTGCACATGCTGGCTTCGGTGGACGGTGGATGTCCGAGGGATTGGAGCCATGCAACTTCGTAGGTGATGTAGCGAGCCATCTCGATCTCGGCTTCTAACTCGGCCAACCGGCGCCTGACCTTCATGTCGTCGATCATCAATGAACCGTCAAAGCGTCGAGTCGTTGCGGCATAGTCGCGGATCTCTTCCCATGATCGCTGCGCCCACGACACATAGTCGATGTTCCCCCGCTCAAAGTTGAGCAGATTCATCGCAACGTTCCAACCATCGTTGAGTTCGCCGACGAGATTCTCAAGCGGAACGCGCACATCGTCGAACATAACTTGATTAAAGCTGTGCGCACCGGCGATGTTGACGATGGGGTTTACTTGGACGCCCGGCGACTTCATGTCCAAGAGCAAGAAACTGATACCACCGTGCCGTTCCGCATCGCGATCAGTGCGAACCAACATAAACATCATGTCCGCACGGTGCGCCATCGAGGTCCATATCTTCGATCCGTTGATCACAAACTCGTCGCCCTTGAGTTCCGCGAACGTCTGCAGCGACGCCAAGTCGGACCCGGTATTCGGCTCCGAATACCCCTGACACCATTGGATCCCGCCCTGGGCAATGTCCGACAAGTATTTGCGCTTCTGCTCATCGGTCCCGAACACCATCAGCGTCGGTCCCAGCATCCGCGTGCCGAAGCGATCATTGCCCGGTGCGCGGCGGTACGACATCTCCTCGGCGAAGAGGAGGCTGATCATTGGTGACGCCTCTTGCCCGCCGTACTCCTTCGGCCACGTCATGGTGAGCCAGCCGCGCTCGGCGAGTTTGCGTCGCATGCGGCAGTACAGATCCCAACCGTCATCGCTCGATTCGTCGTTCGGACCAATCCAACCATCGGGGAGTTCTTGGTCAAGGAACTCTTTTAGTTCCTCACGAAATGCGATCTCTTCTTCGTTAAATTCAAACCACATGACGCATTAACTTAGTCGGCGGTTACCGCCAAACTGGTGATGGTCTTGATGATGCCGCCGACTTGGTGCATCTTGGTGCTGACGATCCCGCCGATGTCGACGAGATTGTCCGCCTCGACCACTGCGATGATGTCGAATGGACCGGTGACCATGTCGACGGCCATCATCTGGTCTATCTTTCGCAGCTGCTCTGCGACCTGATGAGTGCTGCCGACGGACGTCTCAATCAAAATGTATGCTCGGGTCTTCATTTCTTTGGGGGACCTCCTGCTGAGGGGTGTTTTGTATTGCATATGCTAATGTGCGAAACGCATATTGGCTACATATCAACCGACTCGATGTCGAAATCAGAAATCAAGGACTGCATCGAGGGTAGACCAATCGCTCACCGGCCCTACCGTCGACAAAACAAACTTGCCGGCGTCGACCACGTCGAGAGCGACGGACTGGACATCTTCAAGCGTTACGGCATCTAGAGTCTTGATGCGCGAATCCAGTGTTTCGATGCTCCCTCGCAACAGCTCCTGCGCAGCCAAATCGTGGCCAACCGCTCTGCTTTCCTCCATTCCCAAGATCATTCGCCCCTTCGCCAGCTCTCGCGCATCGTGCAGTTCTTCCTCCGTTATGCCCTTCCGAATCTTCACGAGTTCGTCGACGATGACCTGCATCACTTCGACCGCTTTCGGAGGTTCGACGCCGGTGTGAATGTCAACCACTCCACAGTCCGACAACGTGTGCATAGAACTGCCAATGCCGTACGCCAAGCCGCGCTTCTCCCTTACCTCCTCGAAAAGTCGGCTACTCATACTCCCACCCAACACGACGGTCATGATGCGCAGGGCCGCACGGCGTGGATCGTTCATGCTAACGCCCTTGAAGGCCATCGACATATGCATCTGCTCAAGATCCCGCTGGCTGCAACTGATACTCGGACCGGCGAGATTGTCGTCGTGCGGGAACATCTCCCTCGGTTCGCCATCCGGCAGATCCGAAAGCAACGCATCGATCTGATCAACGACTTCTTCGTGCTCCACGTTCCCGGCGACCGCGACGACTAGATTACGTCCGACGTACTGTTCGCGGTGATAATCAATCATCACCGAGCGGGGAATCGCCTCGACGCTTTCAATCGTGCCCGCCACATCTCGCCCAAGCGGTTGGTTGGGCCAAAGCGCCGCATCGAGCAACATCCCAGCGAGGGCACCTGGCGAATCGTGAGAGGCTCGGATCTCTTCCAGCACGACGTGTTTCTCTTGCGCGATGTCGTCATCCCTGAACAGCGGCTCTTTGATGATGTCTGCGAGGACTTCGACCCCGCCGCGATAGTGAGGCGATGCCATTCGGCACCAATATCCGGTGCATTCACGATCCGTAAATGCGTTGATGGCACCACCGACTCTCTCGACCGAACCGCTGATGTCCCTCGGGCGCGGCCGACTCGGCGTTCCCTTGAAGAGCATGTGCTCGAAGAGGTGCGAAACGCCAGCTTCGGCGTCCGTCTCATAGCGACTTCCCGCGCCCACCAAGAAGACCACACTGACGGCCTTCGTATGCGTCATTTGACTGGTAACTACTCGGATTCCGTTGTCCAGAACAGATCGTCGGTAAGGAGTATTAGTTTCGAGTTCGGTAGCTGAGGCGTGCAAGAACGACGGCATTGGGTTCACAAATCAGTTTCTTCGCGGTTGACAACTAAGAGTAGCACTCACGCTGTCGATGCCTAAATCACTCCGTTGTTATCCGCCCGGCAAATCCACCTCGTCGCCCGTCGCTGCTTGCCAGATCCTTATCCGTGCCGCCATGTCGCGTATCCGGTCGCGGTGTTGCGGATCGTCGTACAGGTTGTTCAACTCATGCGGATCCGTGTTTAGGTCGTACAGCTCGCACTGGTCCGCCGGACAGAGGTTCAGTTTCCAGCGATCGGGAGTGATCACCGTCCGCCAGTGCATCGAGGCCATCCGATTAATCTCTGGGGTCCCCAAATTGCGGTCGCCCATTCCGTTCCATTGCACGAAAACGTCGTTGCCGCTCAAGTCCGCATCGCCGTTCAACACCGGCGCCAAGCTTTTGCCTTGCATCTCCCAGCCATTCGAGCCATTTGAGACCGTCGGTGCGAAGCCGTCGCCCAACAATCCATCGCTCGTCTTTTCAGTACGCGACTCGCTCAAATCGAGCAACGTGGGTACCAGGTCGACAAGCGAAACCGAGCCGTTGATCCTTTGTGACTCGCGAGCCTTGTCTGGTTCGGACCCGGGCACACGAATGAGCAACGGGACGCGGGACGCCTCTTCATACATCGAGCGTTTCTCCAGCATCCCGTGATCACCAGCCATTTCGCCGTGTTCGCTCGTAAAGACGATGAGCGTGTTGTCAAGCTGCCCGGATTCACGCAGCGCATCAAGCATCTTGCCTACCTGCCGATCTACCAACGTGACGTTCGCGAAGTATTGCGCGCGCAGTCGGCGCCAACCGTCCTCAGCCGTCAGATCGTGATAGTCGTCGATGCCCAGCGGGTTTAATTGGCCGGACAAGTAGTAGTCTGCTCGCAATCGGTTGAGTAGAGAGCCGTCGTCGGGTCTTTTCAGGAACGCCGGGCCAACCGATATATCTTCCGGATCGTAGAGATCGTTGAGCGGCCCGGTATAGGGCGGGTGCGGCTCGAAAAACGAGACGTAGAGCATGAACGGCATGTCGCCTGTCTCGGTTTCCCCGTGATTCCGGATGAAGCCCGCGGCACTGTCACCCAAGAAATATGCCTGCGTCTGCTCTTCAGTGAGATCCGCAGTGGCAAACCAGTTTTCGTACGACCGATTGATGCCCGGCGGTTCGATACCGTGCTTCCTGAGATGATCGTTGTAATGCGCCTCAACGTTTCGATGCTCCCGCTTGGTGGCCCTAACCCGGTGGAAGTCTTCCACACTTATCCACTCGTCGAAGCCATGCTGCTGGATCATGTCGTTGCCAAGGTGCCATTTGCCAAAATAGGCGCAGTAGTAGTCCTCGCTGATACGTTCGGCGATGGTCGGGCAGTCGGCAGGCAACGGGATGTTGTTGCGATGGAGACCGACGGCGTGGGGGTATAGACCAGTCATAATTGATGCCCGGCTCGGCGTGCACACCGGCTGGGTTACATAGGCGTTGTCGAATACGAACGATTGGTCGGCGATGCTGTCGAGGTTGGGAGTTTCGATCCAGTCGTTGCCGTAACAGGCCAGCGAATCTTGGCGTTGCTGGTCGGTGAGGATGACGAGAATGTTTGGTCGGTCGGTGGAGTTGGGAGTAGTTGTCATGGGGCTTTGCGAGTGCTAAGGGACCCAGAGGGGACACCAAAGGTCGATTAACGTAGGATTTAGCTTACTACTATCGATCAACACCCCAGTCGGGGCCAACGCTTTCATTCGTGCCTGAAGAACCGACATCCACACAACCTATTGACGCAGCAAGTGTGCGTCGCGCCCGAAATCCGCGCCGTGAAGAACGTCCGTGGGGATCGTATGAGGTGTTGACTCGTGGCCCGGGTTTTCAGGTGAAGCGGTTGAGCATCAAACCCGAGAGTCGGCTCTCGTATCAATGGCACCGGCATCGGTCCGAGACGTGGACAGTGGCGCGCGGGATTGCCAAGGTGACGATCAACGGCGAAGACCAGATGCTCGGCCCATCACAATCGATCTACGTTCCACGCACCCACAAGCACCGGATCGAGAATCCTTCGTCGGTTGAGCCGCTGGAGATTATCGAGGTTCAGACGGGGGATTACTTGGGAGAGGATGACATCGTTCGGGAGGCGGATGATTTCGGGCGGGTGTGAACCGCGGGCTCGGAAATTACGCCCATCATCCTCGCTCAACGGTAGACTCGCTCGCATGACCGAGCGCACCAATCATCCGGTGGCCCCTCCCGCGTCGGACGAGGCGACGCGAAAATCGATGATGTCCAACCGTCGCACGGACACAAAACCCGAGATCGCGTTTCGTAGTATGTTGCACCGCTCCGGACTCCGATTTCGAAAGGATCGCTACGTAAAACTCGAAACTCGCGGCGTCAAAGTCGACGTCGTGTTCCCGACGCAACGCGTCGCGGTCTTCATCGATGGATGCTTCTGGCATCGTTGTCCCGAACATGGCACCATGCCAACCCGCAACTACGAATACTGGCTGGCGAAATTCCGAAGGAACATGGACCGGGACGCGGCTAACAACGAAAATCTGCGACGTATCGGTTGGCGCGTGTTGAGGGTTTGGGAGCACGAAGTGAAAGACGATGAACTCGCGCAATACGCGGTGGACAGGGTCAAATCTGCGGTTCAAGTGGTTCCGAGTCCGGAATCCGTAATGGCAGAATCGCCGAAGATATAGAATTTGCAAGCGCTCTCAACGCGCCTGCGGACCTCGCAACACCCGAAAATCCCGATGCCTTCCGACCTCAATGATGACCAGATCGTTGCGATCCTAGAGTCCGCCTATTCCGGCGCAGTCTACGACGCGATGCGGGAGCTTGGCCTCGATGCGGGCATCTTGCCAAACGACATTCGCCCAGTCGATCCGACAACCGTGGTGGTTGGAAAGGTATGGACCTGCAGCGGTGGAATGGTTGATGGTTTGTCGCAAGATGATTCGTTGCTCTCGTGGACAGGTATGCTCAGCGCGGCGCCTTCGGGCTCAGTGGTCGTCTGCCAACCCAAAGACTCGACGATCGCACACATGGGAGAGTTGTCTGCCGAGACCCTCAAATTCCGTGGCGTGAAAGGCTACGTAGTTGACGGCGGCAATCGCGACACCGATTTCATCCTCAAACTCGGGTTCCCAGTATTCTGCCGATACCTTACGCCGTCAGATATCGTTGCTCGTTGGCAGGTTCAATCCATGGGCGAACCGATAACAATCGGCGATGTTCGCATTCAAACCGACGATTTCATCCTTGGCGACCGCGACGGAGTGGTTGTCATACCGGCATCGGCGGCATCTAGCGTGGCCAAACTCGTCCACGAAGTGATGAACACCGAGAACGAACTTCGCAAAATGATCTTGAATGGAATGGATCCGCAGGAAGCGTATATCAAGTTTCAACGGTTCTAAAGATGAGCGAGCCGGCACAAGAATCACCGAACTTCACCGAAAGCCTCAGAGCGCCCGGGTGGATGTTCGCATTCCTCGGCCTGATGCTAGGCGCCACCTCCGGCGTACTCACCGCCGTTGGCATCCGAAGCCTCGGCGACGACCCCTTAGTTTCGGGTCCCGAAGCGATGATCTTCTACATCAGCTTCGCCATCGCCATTCTCGGCATCGTGTACGTCATGCTAGGTTCGACCCTCATGCAAACGACTGTGACGCCAGAAGGAGTAACCGTGAGTCTCGGCATATTTGGGACGCACCGCACCTTTGTATGGGCAGATATCACCGCGATACGCGCGACCAACCACAACATCGCCCGCCACGGCGGACGCGGTAATCCGTTCGCTCCATCCTCGCGAAATTCATGGACGATGTACGGGATTCGGAGCGGAGTCGAGTTGGAGATCGCGGATGGGAGCGGGAGCCAGATGGTGTTTGTTTCGAGTCTGCGTGGGGATGAGCTGGTCAAGGTTGGCGAAGCGTACTCGCAAGCCTGAAAACGATTGGGCATCACGACGGGCCTCAATCCACCCCACTGCTATCATCACACCCAATCGACGTCGATCCGCGCATCTTGATGGAGCTACACGCCCATGACCACCTCGACTCTCGCCGCAGTTATCTACAAGCAGGGCGAACCTGCAATCGTCGAATCTTTGGAGCTTGACGACCCGGGACCGGGAGAGGTCATGGTCAATATCGGCGGCACCGGCGTGTGCCACAGCGACCACAACGTCTACTCCGGATACCGGCGAACCGACGCGTTGCCGACCATATTGGGGCACGAGGGTGCGGGAATTGTCGAAAAGATCGGCGCGGGTGTTCATGGGCTTGAACCGGGCGACAAGGTGGTGTTCGCCATTCGTCCGATGTGCGGACGATGCAAATACTGCTCAACTGGTCGTTGGAACCTTTGCGATCCGATCTCGTCGCACTCTCCAACCGCACAGTTCCGCAAAAACGGCGCTCAGTACTACGCCGGATTGGCAACATTCGCGGAGCACACCGTGGTTTGGGAGAACAATGTCGTCAAAGTCGATCCGGACGTCCCGCTCGATCGCGCCGCGCTCGTTGGATGTGCGGTAATCACCGGCGTCGGCGCAGTCGTCAATCGGGCCAAAGTCGAAACTGGATCGACCGTGGCTGTATGGGGTTGTGGCGGTGTGGGTCTCAACGTAATTCAAGGCGCGCATCTCTCCGGGGCATCGAGGATTATCGCCGTCGACACTAATCCCTCCAAGTTCAAATACGCGACGAAGATGGGCGCCACCGACACTGTCGACGCATCCAACAACGATGCCGTCGAAGCGATCCGAGATCTTACCGACGGAGGTGTTGACTACGCGTTTGAGGTGATCGGACAGCCCGCGACCCTGCGACAAGCGTTAGAAGCTACCTGTGACGGCGGGACGGCGGTTCTTGTCGGCGCGGCCCCGGACGACGGCGAGGTCATGATCCCGATGCGCCACCTGTTTCTCGACCGTGCCCTAATCGGTTGTAGTGCCGGCACCGGAAGCCCGAGGCACGATTTCCAGTGGCTGATCGCTCTGTATCAGCAGGGCCGGTTGAACCTCGACGACTTAGTTACGCGGACGCGTCCGTTGACGGAAGTAAACGAGGCTTTCAGGGATATGGAGGCAGGTGCGGTCGCGCGGACGGTGTTGGTGCCGTAGGGACATCGCCGCATAAACGATAAGATTGCAAGTAAAAGGCGTTCACACATCGCCGACCAACGGTAATGGCAATGGCTACTCAACCAGCTTCAACAACTAAAGATTGGCGCGAGATCGAAAAACGGGCCGACACGATGGTTCCGGCAGATATCGCCGAACGTATCCCTGTCCAGGTCACCGATGGTGGTCGCGCTGTGAGGATCGGCAAGTCTCGTGTGACCCTGCCCGTGTTGATTGGAGACTATCGCAACGGCCGCAGTGTCGAATGCTTGGCAAACGAGGTATTCCCTCATCTCGAACAGACCGATGTTCAAGCGGTGATTGATTACTACAACAGCGACGAAGGTTCTTGGATTGACCCGTACATTGAAGTTTTGCTCCCCGCGGCTGATTTGCGACACCAAGATTTTCAACGAAGATGGGAAGCTGGCGAGTTCGGATCGCGCCGTTTCGGCTCTAAGAGCCATAACGGGTCTAACGAGTGATCAGTTTCCTTGCTGACGAAGACTTCGACGGCCATGTGATCTCTGGCATTCGCCACCGATATCCTGAAATTCAGATCCAATCTATCCAAGAACTCGGCATGTCCGGGACTTCCGATCCGGAGATTTTGGAGTGGGCCACCCAACGCGACCTAGTCGTTTTATCGCGTGACCTCAACACAATGACAGCGTATGCAGAGGATCGGATTCGCGAGATGATGCCCTTCTCGGGCCTACTTTTGGTTCACGATTGGATGTCGCGCGGGACGATCATCGATCAAATCGAAATCTGGAGCCGCAAAGACTTGGAAAGCGCATTCGCTAACCCCATCCAGTACCTGAGACCGCACTGATCCGCTTCAACCACTCGAATCAATCCCCGCTCGCGCTCACTTGGCTCTGAAAACCGGTGCGGATGTGAGAGTTGTCGCAGTAGGGCTTGGTGTTGGAGATGCCGCATCGGCAGAGCCGAACTTTTCCGTGTTGCTTGAACTCGCCACCTTCAGAATCGCGCAGATCGAAATCGCCGACTACCTGTAAGGCATCGTTGTTCCAGACATGTATGCGAGTTGGTTCGGTCACGATTTATGCCCTGCAAGCGTCGTTGAAACCGGCTAAATTGTGTGACCCGTCGCAGAACGGCTTTTCCTCAGACTGCCCGCATCGACACAAGTATGCCTCCCCCTGAACGGGGAACTCGTTGCCATCCGCATCGGAGACGACGAAGTTGCCGCTAACCCAATACGGCCCGTTGTCGGATGTTGTGACTGTAGTGTCTGCCATAGGGTTACTCTCCTGCTCTGGAGCGTCATTTGGCGCTGGATTTTGTCATCCTTGAGAGATGTAGCGCATGTCGTAACATTGTATAGACGATTCGCGATCCCACTTTGGCCGTTATGCTTCGGCACTGGGGACGAATAGACACATCTTTTAGATTCACGCACATGGCTACACGTACGTTGGAAAGGGTTTGGGAGCAGTTGCGAGGAAAGAAACCGCATCTGCAACATTTCCTAGACGAAGTCCGGTTGACCGGTATCCGCGGATTCGACGGTCTACGCATTCCGTTTACCTACCCCGTCACCGTAATCGCGGGCGGCAATGCAAGTGGCAAAACCACCGTTCTATTTGCCGCGGCATGTGCGTACAAAGTTCCGAGCGCAGGCTACTGGGATTTCAGGCCAGCTACGCTTTTTCCGAATTACCGTCCAAAAAAGGGGGAGCACCGCGACGATCTGGTACCGGCAACGATTGATTACGAGTTTGCGACACCCGAGGGTAGGCGTTCGATGCGTTGGCGGCGAGGAAAGAAGTGGAACCAAAGTTTTTTTGGTAGGAAAGGCGCCCAACAACCCCGGAGAGAGGTTTATCTTCGAACGCTCTCCAATTTGACTAACCCCACTGAAGTTCGTAGCGTCTTACAAATGTCTAGGTCGTCAGTGGCGCCCCAAGAAACCCCGTTAACTCCCGTACAAATCACGTTCGCGCAAAACCTACTTCCGTTTGATTATTCTGCAGTAACTCAGTTGACAAACCGCAACAAAAAATTGCTTTTTGCGACGCAGGCTTCAGGTGCAGCGTATTCGGAATTCCATATGGCGGCTGGCGAAAGAGCAATCCTCCGGCTTTCTCAGGAAATTGCCCATCTAAAAGATGCACTAGTACTGATCGATGAGATTGAAGCTGGGTTGCACCCTTGGGTCCAACACCTACTAATGCTCCATTTCCAGCAGATTGCAGTTCGCAACGATTTGCAGATTGTCGTTACATCACACAGCCCAGTGATTCTTGATTCGGTCCCGCCGGAGGGGCGCGTGATATTGGATAGAGATAGCGACGGTCGAGTCTCGCTAAACCAGCCGTACCGGGACATCATCCAAAACGCCATGTACGGTCGGCTTCGTGATCGCATCAGCGTGTTGTGCGAGGACGATGCCGCAGAAGGCATCCTTCGCGGCATCGTTGATTTCCTCGCACCACAGGGTGACTTAAAGCATGAGACCATCAACATTGGACGGGACACAGGAGCATCTGAGTTTCCGTCGCACGCGAAAGCACTAAGCAAGTTCACTGCGTTAGAAAACTTCATCTTTGTGCTCGATGGCGATCAACGAGAGACTGAAGTCGCTCAATCAATGAGAAACAACACTCCTGGACACGCACTTGAGATTCTTTACCTACCTTCCAAATCGTCACCTGAAGAGTGGGTGTGGCATCGATTGACTCAATCAGTCCACATATTCTCGGAAGCGTTAGGCTTCGAGATCGCCCAACTCCAAGACGAAATCGCGAAACTCGACTCGCTTTACGCTGGTGCAAGTTCCGCTGATTCAGAAATCGCAAAGGAAAAACTGTACCAACTTGGTGAGGTCCAGAACCGCACGGCATCGGAGATTTGCAGGATCGTCGCTCGGGTTGAAGCTGAGGATCCAGGAAGTCAGCTGCAGGACCTTGTAAATGACTTCAAAGACGCCATTGATCGTTGGCGAGTTGATTGAGGTCGCGCCAACAGGGATACGATTTTCTAAGATGCAGGCTTCCTGTGCAGCAAACTGAAGCAGAAACGACGGTAACCCCATGAAAATCACTGAAATCAAAACCTTCCTGATGTCCGGAGGCGGCAGCCGCAATTGGTGCTTCGTTAAGGTCTACACCGATGCGGGGATTTATGGAGTTGGCGAGGGTTCAGGTTGGCCGCGTGTGGTCCAGACGGGGGTGGAGGATCTGGCCAATATCGTCGTGGGTGAGGATCCGACCGATATCGAGCGACTGCATCAACAAATGATCGTGGCGATCATGGGCCACGGAATGACGGGAACGCCTGGGTCTGGTGCGATCAACGCGATCGATATGGCCCTGTGGGACATCAAAGGCAAAGTGCTGAACACGCCCGTATGGAACCTGCTCGGCGGAAGGGTTCGCAAACGGATACGCACGTATGCTCATGCCGGAACGCCAGAACGTGCGCTCGAGATGCGCGACCGCGGGATCACCGGCGTGAAGACCGGTGGAGTCTATCGGACGGTCGAACGAGTCGAAGCGATCCGGCATGCAGTGGGCGATGAGATGGACATCATGGTCGACGCTCATGGCCCGCCTTGGTTCACTGCCAAAGACGCTATCATCGTCGGCAAAGGGTTGGAGCCCTATAATCTGCTGTTCTACGAAGACCCGGTGCCGCCGGAAAACACTGAGGCGATGCGGCGGGTTCAGGAAAATGTCGATATTCCGATTGCAGCCGGGGAGCGACATTCTTATCTCTGGGGAGTCCGCGAAATCATCGAGGACGAGATCGTAGATGTTGTGCAACCAGATTCCGGTCGGATTGGCGGTATCACGCAGCTGAAGAAGATCGCAGCGTTGGCGGAGGCGCACTACATCAACGTTGCTCCGCACTCAGGGACGTTGGGCCCGGTGGCCGAATATGCTGCGATTCATATCTTAGCGGCGATCCCGAATGCGCTGATACTGGAGCGCTTGGAGGACGATGTACCGCAGCGGTACGACGTGATTCAGTCGCATCTGCCGACCGTTGATGGCTACATCACGGTGCCTGAAGAGCCAGGCTTAGGCGTTGATTTCGACGAGGATGTCGTAGCGGCGAACCCGCCCGAACCGAACGTCCGAACCGGTCCGGACCCTTCGAGCGGACACTACGAATTTGGCACCGACGAGGAATACGTCTACTACCAGCAGCGGTACCGACGTGGACGGGAATTGCCGCGTCTTAGGTGAGGTGGGTGTCGCGTTTGCGCACCAGGGTGATGCCATCTCGAATGGTGAGCATCACGTTGTTGACCCGGTCGTCGTTTTGGATGATGTCGTTCATCGACTGAACGGCTCGTGTGGACGCCGCTCGTGGGTTGTCATCGGCCACGGGTTCCAGAACGCGGCCGCCTTGGAACACGTTATCGATCACAATGACACCTCTTGGCGAAAGCAGGTTCAACGACTTCTCGTAGTAGATCGGATAGTTGTCTTTATCGGCGTCGATGAAGACAACGTCGAATTCGGGTTCCAGGGAATCGAGGCTTTCGATCGCAGGTCCTAGAACGAGTTGGATTTTGCTTCCGGCAGGGTGCCTCGCCCAGTGTTTGCGGGCGATGCTCGTGAATTCATCGCTGACGTCGAGAGTGATGAGTTCGCCGTCTTCAGGAAGAGCGGTGGCCATCATCAGTGCGCTGTAGCCGACGAAAGTTCCGATTTCAAGAACGCGTTTAGCTCCCGAGATGGTTACGAGGGTGTTGAGAAAGTACCCGACGGTGCGGCCAGACATCATGCCGGCGGAGGGAGTTGTCTGAGCATCATTGGCGATGGCGTCGAAAATGCTGTCGGGGATGGTGGTGTGGGCTTCGACGTAGTCGGCGATTTCTGCTTTTGATGGGCTTTGCATGGTTGGTCTTTCTTCCGTGATCGCTGGTCGGAATGCGGTGGATGGAATAGTAATGCCTCGGTTTATCCCTAACTCGGCAAGTCGCGGCTGTTCAGATACACATCGCCTCGATTTTGTTTATGGTTGATAGATGCAAATCGATGAGCGCCGGAGTTGGTGCGAGCGAAGAATATTGATGGAGCGAGGATAGGATAGATGTCCCTCAAAGTTGTGGTTGCCTGTGAGACCTTTGTTGATGTCAAGGGCATCATCGAGTCGGCCGGCGATATCGAAGTGGAACTGCTTGACCCGTTCGAGGATACGGAACCGTATATCGAGGCGATGAAGGATGCTGATGGTGCTCTCGTTGCGACTTGGCCGCTGACGGGTCGGGACGTTTTGGAGGCGTGTTCTAGGTTGAAGGTCGTGAGCCGCATGGGAGTCGGCGTGGACTCGATCGACCTCGATGCCGCGACCGAGCTGGGCGTGCTGGCCTGCAATGTGCCGGGGGTTAACACGGTGGAGGTTGCGGACCACGCGATGGCGATGATGCTGTCGATCCTGCGACGCATCCCGGAAACCGTTGCGGCGACGCGCGAGGGGAAGTGGTCTGACGATCCGGCATTGATGCGCGAATACCAAGAATCGGTCGACCGCGTTGGTGGCAAGACGGTCGGGATTCTCGGATTCGGCAACATCGGAAGGGCGTTTGCTCAGCGAGTTTCCGGCTTCGGCCCCAAGCGCATAATCGCTTTCGATCCATACGGCTACCAATCGTCCGCCGACCTCTACGGCGTGCAGCTCGTCGATCTCGACGAACTCTGGGCAGAGTCGGACATTATCTCGATCCATGCCCCACACACAGAGGCGACAAACCACATCATCAACGCGGATTCGTTGGCGAAGATGAAGTCGACTGCGATCCTCATCAACTGCGCCCGCGGGAAGTTGGTCGACCAGGTAGCGCTCCATGCCGCGCTGCGGGACGGACAGATCGCATTCGCGGGCATCGACGTGACGGAGGTCGAGCCAGTGGCATCGGAGGATCCGATACTTACGTTGCCGAACTGCTTTGTTACTCCTCACTTGGCCGGTTACTCGCCCACGTTCTTGGAGGAGTGCGGGCAGAAACAGGCGGAGAACGTGAGCTTCGCACTGACGGGAAGGGCACCACATGGTCTGGCGAACCCGGACGTCATCAAGACGATCGCAGTTCAGCGCTCCGGGGACGGCGGCCGATGGGCGGGGATTCCGGACTTTTCGACGGGGTTGCCGTTCTAGGGAGAAGTGCACCGTAACAAGAAGATTTGGCATGTTCATTCGATGTGATGGGGATTCCCAAATCTGTTGCAAAATCGAACGGGGTCGGTTAGCCTATTGGTTACATTGAGCAGTCGTCGGCCCGTGCTCAATAAAGTTGGCCTTTCAGGATAAGAGGTGCAATGTGGGAATCGCCAAAAAGAGAACGCTCCTTGACGAAATCGTTGCGTTTGACGCCCAATTCCACGACATTCGCAAAAAGTATTCGGGCCGATGGATCGCTATGTGTGGTGGGAAGGTTGTTGGGGATTTCGATGACGTTGAACAGGCAGAATCGTTCGCGAATAAACGCAAGTTCAGAAACCGGCCCGTTTTGATCGAACGGGCGGACGAATCGGCATATACGCCTTCTGCAAGTGTGTGGGTTGAATAATTGCCATCGGCTGAGTGTGGTCATCTCGATGATGGCCAACTTTTTCGCATAGGGCCTACCATTGGCGTTGATCTCGGGATATCCCTTAATCCCGACGAGTTAATGCACACAAATTCAACTCCCTACCGGGCGTTAATCGATACCGGTGCCAAAAGGACCTCGGTAGATCGCGATCTGGCAACAAAACTGGGATTTGCCATAAAGGATAGTGAAGAGATAGGTACCGTAGCTGGACCTGATGTTGTGCCTGTATATGATGTCGCGGACATTCACATACCAAGCCTTGGGTTGCATGTCCCGTTGTATTTCTTAGGTGCAAGGCTGCACAAAAATCTCGATTGCCAGGTTCTGATTGGTCGTGACATCCTTGCGAATTACCATATGACCTACGATGGTCGAACGGGTCGCGTGACGCTGTCGGACGAAGCTCCTCACCATGCCGCCACCAAGCGAGTCGGCGTCGGGCTGTTGGAGAAGGTCAAAGAATTCGGGCGGTTTTTCGGAAGTTGAGTTATGGCTAAGAATCGACCTCAAAACCGTAAATTCGTGTCGTGGATGTCACCCCAACACGGTCATCATCACCACCCGGTTCGTGTTAGTGCCTCGGCGATTATTGGTGACGCCCCAGGTGTTTGAGGTCTTAGTAAAGTCTTGCTGGTTCATGAGGACCCCGATTACTTCGACAGGGAGTTGGGCATCTCGGATGGCGGCGTAAACTAGGTCTTCGAGCTTGATGGTTGCGTTGCGGACCTCGCCGACTTCGTAGCAGATCGTGCCACCGGGTTTGACGACTCGGCAAAGCTCTCGCAAAGTTTCGGCGGTGAAATGTTGCCATTCTTCGGGGTTTTGCAGGATTGCGATTGGTTGCGCGTCAATGTCGATGTCGGCGAACCACGCCCGAACGTGGTTGTCGGACCGGTAGTCGACGGTGTCCAGGAACGGAGGCGATGTCACAACCAAATCGACCGAATCTGTTTTGATTTCCGGCGTGTCCGTCGAGTCGCCACAACCTAGATCAAATTGGTTGTAGTTCAGTCCCCCATGACGGAGCAAAGATCGACTCTTCCGCAATATCAGTTCTTTGACGTCACGTTCAGAGGGAGTCTGTCCGCGCTTTTCGTTGATGCGCGACTGGCTTTCGATTGATGCCGCTTGATTTGGGGGTAGCGTGTAAACGGAAAAGAAACCCGGGGAGTGTCCAGTCAATCGACTCATCGCCACCAACCGGATCCAGTCATCAATAGAGTCAAACGTGCCTGCTGTCTCGCGTTCGCTTAACCAAGATCGGAGTGCGACGATTTGTCGGAGCGTCGCGGGGTGAAAGAAGACGTCGAATCGCTCATCGGATTCCGTTGGTTCGACGACACCCCATGACACTTCTCGCAACCGGGTTTCGATATCGCGCAGTTGGGGGGTGTTCAGCCGCGGGCGCGTCATCATGATCGACATCGGGTTGGCATCGTTACCGACTGCCGGTCGGTTCATTATGGCCGCCTGAATCGGTGTTGTGCCTCGTCCCATGAATGGGTCGTATACGACGCCCTCGGGATCGGTCAGTCGGGCGATGAAAAACTCGGGGAGTTGTGGTTTGAAGCATGCTCGATAGCTGATTTCGTGCAAAGCGTGACCGGCCCGCTGTGCGTGCGTCCAGAATTCGTTGACGTAGTAGACGAGTGGAGGCGCATCGGCAGCTGAAGGAACTTCGACGACTTCGGTTTTGGTTCCGAAGTCGTCGAAGTTGGTCAACCCATCGACGAAGTTGTCGATGCGGCTGCGTTGTTCCAGACTGATCACTCCGCGAGATTGTATGTAACCCGTCGGCGGTTAGCCTGTCAGCAGTGCGGATCTGCTACCTGCTGTATCCAGTGCTTGGTGCGGGCTCGACGTTATCGACTAGGGCATTCAAAACGTATTCGAAATCCTCGTAAGCCGACGTGCCGGAGATTGGTGAACCTACGCTTCGCAACCTGCTAGCGAGGTCGGAGAGATCGTTGTGTATCGAGCCGGGGTGTTCGCCGCCGTATTCGTGCAGGCCGCTGTAGCGATCGGCGGTCAACGCGACGATGGCGCCGAAGTCGGTTGCTGCATCGCGGTTTGAGAGGATGGCGTCGATCTCCTGGTGTTGGCGATTTCCTTCACCAGTGCTGGGCGTAACCCACCGCACTTCGACATCGCCAAGCGGCTCGTTCGTGTTACCTAACTCGTAGCGGTCGACGAGTTCGAGTTCGAAGAAGACCGTGGTTGCGGTACCGGCGGGAAGTTCGGCGAACTTCTTCTCGGCACGAGTGAACGACTCGTCGGACGTGACGCGGTTCTCATATCCGATCATGCGCCAGCTGCGGACGAGATTTTCGTCCCAGACGACTTGCGCTCGGGTCTGGTCTGCGAACGGCACCGACAACGACAGCCAGCTGTCGCGGGCGAATAGTCTGCGGCCTTCTTCCGGCTCGCTTAGGTAGCGGTACCAACCGTTGCCGTATTGGGCGAGTTGCTCCAGCAAAACGTCGTTATAGTTTTCGATTCCAACACCGATGGTGATCAGCCTTAGCGGGTTGTCTGGGTCTCTGTCAGACGCTGATTCGAGTATTGCGAATGGGTTCGTAGCGTTGACGTTCGCAACGCCGTCGGACATGAGGATGACGTAGTTGAACGAATCTGGTCGCTCCCTTCTCATGCGATGCGCCAACTCAACGCCGAGGTCCAGACCAGCTTGGACATTGGTTCCGCCATCAGGCCTGAGGTCGCGGATTGAGTTGCGGATCGATCGGCTTCCGGGATTGTCGTCTTCCACGGTCAGTCCACGCTTCACGCGGTCGTCAAAGTGCACGATCGACATTCGGTCGTCCCTCCCGAGGCTCGTCCGGATCGTTTCGGCCGCATCGCGCGCGATCTGGACTCGGTTGCCGTTGGACATTGATCCCGAACCGTCGAGCACCAAAGTAACGTTCAGAGGTAGGTCAACAGCGATGTCGGGAGCTTGAAATGCGACGCGTGCCAAGTGGAGATTCTCGTCTAGTGGGTGTTCGATCACGTCGGTCTGGATGTTGAAGGAATCGTCATGACGAGGCAACTCATAGCCGTAGTTGAATGCGTTAACCCACTCTTCCGCGCGGACGGACGCCGGATCTACCTCGTAGCCCGAGCGCGTCCAATTGAGTGCGAGTTGGAATGAAGTGCGATCCGTGTCGAGGCTGAAAGTCGAGGTGTCGTCCTGGGATGTCAGGGCGAAGTTGGCACGGCTCGTGTTTTGAAAGGTTGTGGCGCCAGGTTGGGACGGTTGGTAAGGTTGGCGACGTGGCGGCGAACCGAACACTGGTGATTCGCCCTCGACGATGACCTCTTTCGCGACTTCGACGTGGACCGGGGGTCCAGATTGACCTGAGGCGCCCGCCAAGCCCGGTTGACCTGGGGCGCCCGGCGAGCCTGGTTGACCCGGGTCGCCCGGCGAGCCTGGTTGACCCGGGTCGCCCGGCGAGCCTGGTTGACCTGGGTCGCCCGCCAAGCCTGGTTGGGCTTGATATTCCACGACAACCTCGTCACTGCTACAAGCGATCGTTGCGGCAGTGATTATACCAACGATCAAAAGTGCGATCGCGGTGACGGGATTGGATCTGAGGTGTTTGGTTGGTGCGATAGTTGAGAGGTTCATCGATTTTTCTCCGTGACATTGTTTTGGGGCACTGAAGTAGAGACGCTGCACGTTGGGGATTTGTTCCCTGTAAATTGAGGAAAATCGCGAAACTGCGCGATCTCCACGCTGAATTCGGACATACAAGTTAAATCTTACAGGATATTTGTGTGATAATAGCGTGATATTTATGTATTTATACCTGTCATATACATGACATCATCATCAATTCTTGGGCAGAACCGGTATCAGAGCTTGGGATGCGTCGAAACTGGCCCCGTGGGACAGCAATGCATGTCTTTGACATACTCTGACCCTCTCTTGACGGAGAGCCGTACCAACACTCTCCGCCATTACCCGCACAGGAGGCGGGAATGGCGGCGGCACAAGAGGCGAAAACGACTCACGCCGGGTGTGTCAAGTGAATAATTGCCTTGGCGGAGGCTAGACCGACGAGGATGATTCGTCGGGATCCCCAGGTTCTGTGTCTGGCGCTTCCATCACGCTCGCCAACCGGCGTCGCCGACGGATCGCGAAACGTACCGCGAAGTAGATGCCCGCGCCGAAGATGAGCCAGATCGGCGAGGTTGTCGCGATCCAGATCGCCGCTGTTCCCGCGAAGGTGAAGAACGCGACCAGAACGTTGATGCCTTGTGTGGCGGTCTCTCCGGGTTCGAATTCGGATGAGTTCACTGTTGGCGATGCCGTGACGTATATGTCGATGAAATGCGTTTCAAGCACTTCTCCGGCGTCGCTTTCTCCCCAAATTTCGAACTTGACGGGATACGACTGAGGCCTAAACCGGTCGAATGCATGCTCGATCTCGACGCGAGTAACGTCGGGGCCGATCGGTTCTTCGGTGATCTTCGAACCGTCCCGGAAGTCCCATCGGTGCATCAAGTTCCGTACCGTCTCCGGGTGGTTGAAGGTCGCGGTGAATCTGACCTGTTGGTTCTCTTCTACGGTGTGTTGAGAGGCCGACAGGTATGCTTCGATCTGGGGCAGTTCCGAGACATGTGCCCACAGCTGGTCACCGCCTTCGGAAACCCCTCTGTCAGACGATGCCTTGATTTTTACCGTCACGACGTATGGCGAGAACGCGTCGTCGTAATAGGTGTGGACAACCGGGGCGCTCAAGTAGCTCGATGCGTCCTGAGTCTTCAACGCCGAATAGACCGTCTGAGATCCGGTTCCGTCGCCGAAATCCCAAGTGATCTCGAAACGATCGTATCCTTCGGGCGGAATGAAGCGCGCAGTGTATTGCCGTTGCACGTTCGTACCAACGCCGATGTCTTCTCCAGCGTCTACTTCAACCGCTATGGGAGCGACGTTGACCCAGAACTTGTCTCTCCCGTATGCCACGCCTTGGTCAGAAGACGCTTTGACGTTGACCGACACGACGTACGGCGAGAACCTGTCGGTATCGTAAGCGTGAACTACGGGAACGCTAAGGAAACCTTGGTTGTCTCGAGTACGCAGCGCTGATCGCACGATCTTCTGTCCGGAAGCGTTGCCGAAATCCCAGGTGATCTCGAAGTTGTCGTACCCCTCCGGCGGATTGAATCGCGCCGTGTACTGGTTCTGTTCGTGGACACCGACATCGATATCGCCACCAGCATCGACGTTGAACGAGACCGGCGCGACGTGGGCCCAGATTTTGTCTTCACCTTGTGCCACGCCGTTTTCCGAGTAGGCCTTGATGCTGACCGTTACGACATAAGGAGAGAAGCCGTCGCTGCTGTAGCTGTGAACCACCGGGACGCTCAACAATCCTTCTTCGTTTTGAGTCCTGAGGGCAGACTTGGCGGACCTAGGTGGTGTTCCGTCGCCGAAATCCCAGACGATCTCGAAACGGTCGTATCCTTCGGGCGGATTGAAACGCGCAGTGTATTGTCGCTGAGTCGATAGGCCCACGCGGATATCTGAACCCGCGTCAACCTGCATCGGGATTGGCGAGAGGTTTACGGTTACCTGCAATTTAGAGAAGTTGGCGGATTGGCTGATGAACCGCAATCTTCCGTCGATGCTTTCGAGCTCCGTCTGCCAGCTGGTTATCTCTTTTTGCACTTCCAGCAGTTCTTCGACGCTGTCGTACTCGGCGGTTTTCAGTAGCTCCGTCAAAGCGTTGACGGTTTCTTGAACCGTCGTTTGTCGGGCGCTTAGATCGATGAACTCCTCGGTGAAGTCCGCGCTCGTTGAATTGACTTTTTCTACCTTCGCCACGGAACTTGAGATCTCGTCGATGACGGCATCCAAGATTTCGGCGGGCACTCGGATCGTGATGCTGTACGAACCTCGATCATTGGCGGTGCTGTCGACGATCCAACCTCCGCGGTCATTGGCAAGGTCGCCGATTGCATCGACGGTTGCGCTCGGGTCATCGGATTGCACCGTCATTTCTGCATTTCGGACGATCACTCGTGCCTGTGGTTGGAACGAGATTTCGTCGTTTTGCGCAGTATCTTCTGAGCTGGATTGGGCTACGTCAGACGCCGCGACGGGACTTACCGGTTGGACCACACTCTCACCAGCGACCTCAACCTCCTTCACGACCTCAACAACGCGCTCAACTTCGACCTCCTTCATGACTTCAACTGCGCGCTCGACAACGACGGTTTGAACTACGGTTTCGCCTAAAACCATCACCTCTTTCTCAACGACTACGGTCTGGATGATGGCTCCGCCTGGCGATCCCGGTGCTCCTGGTTCTCCCGGTGCGCCTGGTGCTCCCGGCTCCCCCGGAGCCCCTAGTGCGCCCGGGAATCCAGATTCCCCGTCGCTAGATCCACCGCAATTGACAACCATCAATGCTGCGAAGATAAAGCTGAATAGGCTGAGGAAGATTTTCGGCCGCTGAGCGACCATGTCTATTGCGTATGTCATGATGAATTCTCCTTCGTGTGGATTGGGTTCATATAGGAGTTGACGCTGGCGGATGCTAATTTGTTCCCGCTGAAACGCAGGTGTTCTGAGCGCGTGTGTCCAATAACGAAGACGCCCTCGCGCTATGGTACGAGGGCGTCTTCTTCGCTGTTCACCGTCCAACTCGCGACGGTGAGCGATATCGAAGGCAATGAGCCTTCAGAGGTCTGCTGATTACCTGCTGTAACCGGTGCGTGGAACTGGTTGGACGCTTCCGACCAGCGAGTCGAGCACGAATTCGAAGTCGTTGTAGGCGTCGGTGCCCGAGATCGGGGAGCCTAGCGATCGAAGCAGCGCTTGGAGGTCGGAGAGATCGTTGTGGATCGATCCGGGGTGGTCGCTGCCGTATTCGTGCCGGCCGCTGTAGCGATCGGCTGCAAGCGCGACGATCGCACCGAAGTCGGTTGTCGAATCGCTGTTTGACAGGGCGGCATCGATCTCGCGGTGTTGGCGATTTCCTTCACCCGTGCTGGGGGTGACCCACCGGACCTCGACATTGCCGAGTGGTTCGTTTCCGTTGCGAAGCACGTACGGGTCCACCAGCTCTAGCTCGAAGAAGACCGTAGTTGCGGCACCAGCAGGAAGCTCGGCGAACTTTTTCTCCGCACGAGTGAACGACTCGTCAGAGGTGACGCGGTTTTCGTATCCGATCATTCGCCAGCTGCGAACATGTTCCTCGTCCCAGACAACTTGGGCGCGTGTCTGGTCGGCAAATGGCACGGACAGAGCGAGCCAGTTATCGCGGTCAAAGAGCATGCGTCCCTCGTCAGGCGAACTGAGGTACCGGTACCAACCGTTGCCGTGTTGGGCAAGTTGCTCAAGGAGGACATCGTTGTAGTTAGCAATGCCGACGCCGATGGTGATCAATCGGATCGGGTTGCTGGGGTTATCATCACGAGCTGTTTCGAGGATCGCGAAGGGGTTGGTCGCGTCTACGTTGGCTACGCCATCAGACATGAGGATCACGTAGTTATACGCGTTAGGTCGCTGCCTGCGCATCTCGTCTGCCAGTTGCACGCCCTGGTTCAATCCAGCTTGAACGTTGGTTCCTCCACCTGGGTAGAGGTCGCGGATGGAGTTACGGAGCGCCGTGCTTCCGGGGTCGTCGTCTCTGACTGTCAAGCCACGCTTGACGTTGTTGTCGAAGTGAACGATCGACATTCGATCATCTCGACCTAGGCTCGACCGGATAGTCTCGGCGGCTTCGCGAGCTATCTCGACCCGATTTCCGTCGGACATCGACCCCGAACCATCGAGCACCAGCGTTACATTCAACGGCAGGTCAACCACTACGTCCGGCGCTTGGAACGCGACGCGAGCCAAGTGAAGGCCATTATCGAGCGGATGGGCGATGATGTCGGTCTGGATGTTGAAGGAATCGTCGTGACGAGGCATTTCGTAGCCGTAGTTGAAGGCATTGATCCACTCTTCCGCTCGAACTGAAGCCGGGTCGACTTCGTAGCCCGAACGCGTCCAGTTGAGGGCGAGTTGGAACGAAGTGCGATCGGTGTCGAGGCTAAAGGTCGATGTGTCGTCCTGCGACGTTAAAGCGAAGTTGCTACGAGTTGTGTTCTGGAAAGTCGTCGCTCCTGGTTGGGAGGATTGGCTTGGCGAACTCGGCGGCGATGCCTTAACGACGGGTGTCGGTGCGCTATGCGATGCCGCTGTTGCTGCTGGCGCGGCGGTCATCGCTTCGACTTCTACAACCTTCTCGACCTCAACCTCGACGACGAATTCCTTTTCTACGATTACCGTCTGGACCACCGTTTCACCGGCCACCATCACTTCTTTTTCCACCAATACCGTCTGAATCACCGTTTCAGCGGGCACTTTCACTTCTTTTTCCACCACTACCGTCTGAACCACCGTTTCACCAGGCACCGACACTTCCCTCTCGACGATTACGGTTTGGAGCACCGGTTGTCCCGGCACTGATTTTTCGACCACTACCGTTTGCACCACGGTTTCGCTTCCGCCACATGCGATAGTCGCGGCGACGACCGTGGCGGCGATCACGAGTGCGATCGTCGTCATTGGTTTAGTTATGAGAGTTTTGAGTTGCTCTGTTTTGTTGATCATCATTTCCTGTTCTCCGTGACGTTGTTTTGGGTCACTGAAGAACAGACGACGGTGGGGGAGTTTTTGTTCCCGCAGATCTCGAAGTCGTCAAAAAGAAAAAGGCTCGGGACCGATTGCGGTCCCGAGCCCCGTTAGTTTTTGTGCAGGAAACCTATGCTGGTGCCCGAGCATCATCGGTATCACCGGCATCCGGCTCATCGTCCGTTGATGAAGGCACAAAGACCACTCTTTGGACGTTACGTTGCCGACGAATGATGAAGCGGACGATGAAGAAGATGATCACGCCCAGAATGATCCAGATCGGCGACGTGATGGCGAGCCAAATGCCAGCGGTCCCGGCAAATGTGAAAACGCTGATGAGGACGTTCACGGCGTTTGTTGCGGTATTGCCGGGGGCAAAATCGGATGATTCGATCTCTGGCCCGGGATAGACGTAAACGTGGGCATAGTGCGTCTCTTCAACCTCGCCAGCGTCGCTGTCGCCCCGGATCTCGAAGACGATCTGGTATGACTCTGGACGGTGCCGATTGAAGACGTGCTCGATTTCGACGCCAGTGTCGCCGGACTCAACCGTCCCTTCGACGACGGGAGAACCGTCTCGGAAGTCCCAGGAGTATCGAAGGTTTCGCAGGGAGTCAGGGTGATTGAAGGACGCGGTCAGAGTTGCCGGCTGACCTTGTTCGACGTCGAACTCCGACGTTGTCACGAATGCGTCGATGCGGGGCAGCTCGGAAACGTTCGCCCACAGTTGGTCTTCGCCTTCTGCCAAGCCGCGGTCCGAGAATGCCCGGACCGTCGCGGTTACGACATGCGGGGCAAGTTCGTCAGACAGGTAGGTGTGTTGGACAGGAACGCTGAGGAGTCCGTCTTCGCCCTGAGTGCGAAGACCGTTGTAGACGGTTTGGGTCGATGATCCGTCACCGAAGTTCCAAGTGACCTCGTAACCGCCATAGCCCTCGGGCGGGAAGAATCGTGCGGTATATTTGCGTCCGACGCCGATGCCCACGTGGACATCTTCTCCAACGTCGACGCGCATCGGGATTGGCGAGCGGTTGACGGTTACGGATAGGCGAGAATAGGCGGCCGATTCGCTGATGAATGCCAAGCGTCCGTCGATGCGTTCCAGCTCGGCCTGCCAGTTGGTGATTTCGCGTTGCACCTCGAGAAGCTCTTGAACGCTGTCGTAGTTTTCGTTGCGCAGCAACTCAGTGAGAGCGTCGACGGTCTCTTGAACGGTGGACCGGCGTGCGCCGAGGTCGATGAATTCCTCGGTAAAGTCGGTGCTGTCTGATTGAGAAGAAACGACCTTCACTACGCTCGCGGATATCTGCTCAATAGTGGAGTCGAGGGTGTCGGCAGGGATCCGCACGGTGATCTGGTAGAACGATCCTGCCTCGATAGTGTTGCTATTGACAACCCATCCGCCGCGCGAAACGGCGAGGTCTCCAATGGCGTCAATCGTCGCACCGGGATCGTTCGACTCGACGATCATATCGGCGTTCCGGACGATTATCCGGTTCGTGGGCTGGATCGAGATGTTGACGTTCTGGGCCGATTGCTCATCTGACATCGCCTTCGCGGCAGCGGCAGCGGGCTCAGGCGTGGGGAAATCCATCATGGCTTCCTCAGCTTCGAAAGCCACCATGACCTCCCTTTCGACAACGACGGTTGCGATTGCGAAACCTCCGTCCGATTCGCCTTTGGTGACGAGAGCCGCATCTAGCCCAAATTCACTCGTTTGGCTGTAGTAATCGTCGGATTCGCCCCCTCCGGCGCAGGCGATCGCGAGCGCAAAGAGGGTTGCTATTGCGACGAGAATCGCTATGTGTAACATCGACATGATTTTTCCTTTGGTTGGTTGCTCACTATTATCTAGACGTTGGACGACTGGGATAAGTTCCATTCCGCGGATTTATCCTTCTAATGAGTTGCGGCGAAACAGCCGCGGGACGCATCAATTCGGAAGGCGAAATCAATGGCCGACTCTAATGGCGCAAATAGGGGCAAGCAAAAGGTTCTAATCACTGGCGGAGCCGGGTTGATCGGCGGGATCTTGATCGATCGGTTGGGCGATCGATACGAGTTGTCTTCGCTGGACCTAAAGGAAGCGGAGGGAGTAACCTCCCATGTGGCATCGTTGGATGACTTAGACGCCATGCAACCCGCATTTGCCGGAGTTGATGCCGTCGTCCATCTGGCCGCCGACCGAGCAGCCTACGCCGAGTGGGATTCCGTGCTGCCGAACAATCTTGTCGGGACCTACAACGTCTTCGAGGCCAGCCGCCGCGAAGGAGTCAAACGAGTAATCTTCGCATCGTCAAACCACGCGACCGGGGGCAACTACCTCGATGAACCCTGGAGCCTCGTCGGCTCCGGGCAATTCGACAAGCTGGAAGCCGGCGCCTATCCCTTGGTCGGCGAGGACACCATGATCCGACCAGACGGCTTCTACGGCGTCTCGAAAGCATTCGGCGAAGCCATCGGCAGCTACTACAACGACTACCACGGCGTATCCTCCATCCACCTCCGCATCGGCTGGGTAATCTCCACCGACGACCCGACCTTCTCACCCTTCGCCCTCTCCCTATGGCTCAGCCACCGCGACACGGCGCAGATCGTCAGACTGTGCATCGACGCACCCGAAACCCTCCGCTACGGCATCTACTACGCCACCTCCGACAACAAATGGAAAATCTTCGACATTAGCCGCGCCAAGGCCGAACTGGGGTTTGCGCCGGAAGACGGATCAGGTGGCGACTTCGTGGAGGGGCCGCCGCCGGCGCGAGATCAGTAGTCAAGCAGGCGGCGTATACGAAACACCTTCGTTGCTACGCGTCAATCAATGAGATCGAGACGATCAACCAGTTTGCGTACGTCTGCGGAGATGATGCGGATCGTGTCGTAGCTGGCTCGGTCTTCGTAGAAATTGATGTGCAGACTCTCAGCCAACCCAAACCATCGAACTATGTCTTCGTGGTCGTCTTCATCGTTGATCAAATCCAGAGTTTGGTGAAAATGACGATGAGACCTGTGACGCCATCCTCTGCGTTCGGATAACGCCTTCATCGATTGCGCCGCAGCACCCCAGAACTTTTCAGATGCTTGACGCAGGTCACCTGCCTCAAGTTCGACCACGGCTTGATCGTACAGGTGGTGTGCCGCGGATCGATATCGCTCGGAAATGGACATATCAAAACTCAAACTCGATTAGGTGCGATTCTACAGCAGCGATGAAATGTGAAGCGAACCGATGCGTTTGTATGAATCGCGAATAATAACTAACAGATTCATTTTCCGGATTGCGAATCCTCTCCTAGGCCTGAGATCCGCGTCTCCAGACGTCTCAGACTGTCTTGGGTAGCGCGAAGCTCTCGCAGGAGTTCCTCACGAGAGACCGGAGGCTGCAGCTCGCGGAGTCTCTCCTCCTTGGCCCGGTCTAGGTTGTTTATCACGACGGCAATGAAGAGGTTAACGACTACGAAGGTGCCGACGATTACGAAGCTGACGAAATATATCCAAGCGTATGGATGCGTCTCCATCGCCGCGGCGTTGACTTCGACCCAGCCTTCGAGAGTGATGATCTCGAATAGGGTCAGGACGGCTAGCCCGATGTTGCCCCATTTTTCGGGGTGGCTTTCCTGGAATAGCTGGATTCCGACGATGGCGTAGATGTAGACAATGATGCTCATCAACATCATGACGTGGCCGACACTGGGGATTGACCGGACGAGTGCGGCGACGATAAGTCGGAGATCCTCGATAGTCGAGATCAGGCGGAGGACGCGGAGGAGACGGCCGAGGCGTGCGATCAGCGCAAATGTGCCAGTCGCCGGGACTAACGAGAAGACGATGACGGTAAAGTCGAAGATGTTCCATCCGTCTTTGAAGTAGTCGAGTGGGCGGGGCCAGAGAGCGATCATCTTCAACAGGGCTTCGATGATGAAAATCGCGAGGATGATGCGGTTACCAAGCGTGAGAAGACCGTCATACTCTTCGGCGATTGCCGGTTCGGTTCTGAGACCGAGGATCGCCGCGCTCACAAGGATAAGGGCGATGATGAAGTACTCAAAGTACGAGCTTGCGACCACTCTTTGGGCGTTCTTCGTCAACAAGTCCATCAGTTAGATGCTCCTCCTTCGGGTTCTTTGCACAACCCTCCCCCTTGATGCCCAAGGGGGAATTTAAGGGGGTTTAGACGTGGCGTTTCGCTTTGCTTTTGACCTAGCTTTTGGCGTCCGCGGCGGACCTTACAAAACCTCGTGGGATTACGTGGCCGTGACCGCGCATTGTGAAGATTCCGTCGCCTCCCATACCAGGGAAATACCAGCTGCCCTTGGGACCGGGTGGCCAGTTTCCGGCGCCAGCGCGTTCTGCCCATTCGGTGTACTGTGCGGCAAGTTCGGAGACGCGGTCGGCATCGCCTTTGGCTAGGTTGTTCATCTCGGTTCGGTCCTGCTCCAAGTTGTAGAGTTCCCACGGTTTGCCGTGTTCACGGACTAGTTTCCAATCGCCCACGCGGACCGCTTGATTGCCTTCGTGCTCCCACGCCAGAGGTCGTTGCTTGGACCAGTTTTCGTTGCCTTCCAAGACGGGCCGGAAACTCTCACCCTCGTGCGGGGTGATTTCATGACCGCGGAACTCGGACGGGTATGAACCTTCGCCGAGGTCGATACATAGTGCGTTGAGGTCCATGAGCTGGACTGGCGTGTGCGAAATCTTGCCTGATCGCCCGTGCGCGGCGATGCCAGCGGGCCAGTTGATGACGAGCGGGGTTGCGATGCCACCTTCGTGCGTCCATCGTTTGAAGCGTCGGAACGGTGTGTTGCTGACGTTCGCCCACTGGGTGTCGTAGCTCATGTAGGTATCATCGCCACCTGGGACGATGTCAGGCGTGTTGCCGACGCGGACTTCCCGACCATCGCGGGTGAGGGGCAGCACGCGGGATTCGTCGACACCAGAGTTGTCACGGTCTTCGCACAAGAACTCGGCGCATCCGCCGTTATCAGACAGGAAGATCACGACCGTGTCGCGATCGACGCCGTTTGATTTCAGGGCGTCGCAGATCTGGCCGATACCCTGGTCCATGCGCTCGACCTGTGCGGAGTAGACGGCCATGCGCATGTCCTCCCACTCCTTGTCAGCGGCGTCCTTCCATGCCTCCACGGTCTCATCGCGCGGCGATATCTCCCACTTCTCATCCAGCATCCCCATCGCCTTCAAGCGTTCGTGCCGAGCAGTGCGAGTTTCATCCCAACCGTCGGAGTATTTGCCGCGGTAGTTCTCGATGTTCTCTTTGAGCGCCTGCAACGGCCAGTGAGGCGAGGTATACGCAACGTGCAAGAAAAACGGACGGTCATCGTTTTGGACATCGTCGACCATCCTGACGGCGTGATCGGTGATCATGTCGGTCAGATAGTCGGTGCCCGACGCCTCGATCGCGGTCCGGTCGATGAAGAAACGCGTGTGATTAAAGTAGCCGTTGCCGCCCTCGAAGTAAAACATCTGCTCGAAGCCGCGCTGCAACTGAGGGTGCCCTTCCTCCTCGCGTTCGGGATCTGCGCCGCAGTGCCACTTGCCAGAGATGCCGGTGCGGTAGCCGGCATCACGGAGCACTTCGGCGACGGTTACGCATCGGTTGTTGAGATAACCCTGGTAGGACGGTTCGCCCTCGATATTGTTGCCCATGTGGCCGACGCCCGTTTGATGGGGATTCAGACCGGTGAGAAGTGACGCCCGCGACGGACAGCAACGCGCGGTGTTGTACATCTGCGAGAAACGCATTCCTTCCCCCGCCAAGCGATCGAGATTCGGCGTCGAAATCTCGCCTCCATAGCATCCGATATCGGAGTACCCCATATCGTCGGCGAGGATCAGGATGATGTTGGGGCGGTTAGGGGAGTTGATTTCGGGCATGTCGGGTTGTGGGTTGTGGGTTTTCGACATCAATGAGGTTAACCGACGCAGCGGAATTGGGAATTTTGTGGGCGTGTTTTTACGGCCATTGGGGAGAGAGGGTTTGTTCGTAGCGATTCGGGGTCCTGGCTTGCGGAAGGAGGTGTGCGAACGGGTAGTGGTTTTGGCGTTGCGTTGCGTAAGTGCTCGTTGTAATTTTCGGTTGCATGAAATGGGCTAAGACATCCGCTCCGCCCTTGAAGAACTCTCGAATTCATGAACTGGTTGATGTGCTGGTAGCGAGATATGTTTTACCATGGTACCGCTCATGCCACATTGCGGCAGATGCTTACAACAAGTGCGAGGAGACATAGCACTTTGAACGACAAAAATACAATTGTTGGGGTATTGCTGATGTTATTCGTAGCAATATTCACGATGGCATTAGTCTTAGATACGCGACAATCGGCAGATGGAGACGCTCCACCTGAAACTAGTCAACCAGCTCCCGGGCAAAACGATGATGATTCAGAATCGGAGAATCGTTGGGTAGCTGTCGTGGATGACAACGAAATTGGAGGACTTGACGCGTCGAATTTGAATGAGACACTCTTTATTGGCGAAATGATTGATCAAACAGTCATCGAACCGGATGGTGTCGTGAGAACGGAGCAAATTTGTGAGGGATTCCCCGAGATAGAGGTGAAAAGGAATTCTGCCTCAATCGGTCCGGATGAAACGACGGAGGTGACACTTCTCTTGGATTATTCGGACTGCACAATTAAGTTGAGCAATGTATACGAATCCACGACTGGAGCTTTGGCTCCTTCAGGCGGAGGTGCTACGATTTCGCCAGGATCCGGCGATATTGGTTCCGCAGGAGGCATAGTCGCCGATGAGAATCTGTTCAATGAAGTTGCGTCGCATAAATATCAGGAAGATGCGGAACCGGCGATGAAGCAAGTCTGGGATCGTACTTGGCCGGTCGGGGATTCACAACCCGAACCGCAATTTAGCGGTTACCGATGGAGCTCAATCTCAGGCGAAACAAGCGACGGATTATCGATATCTGTTACTGAGGTGCATCTTAACAGGCGGTACAACGTTGACTCTTTGGTGACTCCGGCAGGGGGTTACTCTGCACGGTGTGATACGACCAATGTGCCACTTGTCGAAATCGATTGGTTTGAAGATGCGTGTCTCGGAGGGAACAGTACGGGATTCGGTTACAATCGCGCATGGAACCACGGATGGTTTCACGCTGAAGAGACCGACGACGAGGGGTTCGACGCTGATTTGTTGGGTCCGTCAGACCATGACATCAAAGTGGTTCTAAACGGAACGGCGGATGACGAAGAATTCAGTTGCATTTTTGATCCGTCGTCAATAAACGATTATCACATAAGGGTTCACTGGCCTCTGGGAGTTGTGAGCTATCACGAGTTGGCGGCTACGTGCAGTTATGTGTCGAACGTCTATTGAGCGTGACTAACTCGGAAGTTCGGCGATCAGTTTCCAATCGTTGAGAAACAATGCCGGTATTGGTCATCGGAATACTGTTATTGCTTTGGGGTTTAGTAGCACCGCTACTGAATTCGTTTGCGGTAGGTTTTCTGTTGATCCGACACCGATTGAAATTGGCGAGCGGGCGATCCAGCGAAGCCCACCAAGTTCCTGATTTGACCAACATAACTTTTTGGTCTGCCGTTTCTTGGGGAGCGCCGATATTCGCCGTCTTCGCCTTGGTGGCGGGCAACCGATACGAGGTCGCCCACCACCCGTTGCCAGAGGGTCTCGAACGCGTGTGGGGCAATTCGGAGATATGGTCGATTCCCGGTGCAGTAATTTTGTTGGCTTCCGCTTGGTTGTCCATCGTTTATCTCGATCGATTGCTTCATGCCGGAGTCAAAAACGGCGTCATCTATGCATTTGCGGCTTGGGTTTTGATGCGCATAAGTTGGTTGCAATCGATCACTTGGTTGCGATCATCTCAACTCGGCGACGATTGGCGTCAAGTGTTCGTTACAGGACCATCTACAATCGAGATATCGATTGTTTTAGCTGTAGTCGCATTGATAGTGGCGACCTTTCTTGCTAAATCAACCGTCCCTGTTTGGTTGTCGCGTACCGTTCCAGTTTTGGCGTTACCTGCGATTGTGCAGTATTGGATGGCTGGTGAGCTGATTGCATTGCTGGATGGTATTTTGTCCTTAGCATTATTCGGATATGTTGCATCCAAATTCGTGCTATACAGAAGGTCCGCTTCAATTCGCGAATCTGAAAGCGAAGACTCTCGTTGTCGGAATGTATCGATGCCTAAATATGTAGCAATCAGAATTGTTTTTTTGGGTCTAGTGTTTTCAACAGTCATAGGAGTTGTTGCAATATACTTTGGTATTGGGTCGACTTCGATTGGCTCATCCGTCATAGTGATTACAACGACATTGCTTGTGTGTGTTTCCACATTAATAGCAATACGGTTGATGAATCGACGATTTGATACAGTGAATATCGCAGTAACTAACGCGATCGTCTCTCTCATTGTCGTTTCATTGTTGATTAACGGTAGCTGGATACCTTCGAAAATCGCACACCCCGATTTCGATGGATGGTTGTTGCTTGGCTCTCAGACAGTATTAATGGCAATTGTTGGGTGCTCAGGGCTAGTGTTTGCGTTATTTAAGGAAGAGTGGAATTACCTGAGACCGTTTTTTGCTACTTTAACGATACCGATGTTAGGATATTTGAAGTGGTGGGATTTCCCGGCGATTGCAAACAATTTCGGTTTCACGAGTTGGAAATTAGGAAATGTGTTACCAATCTCTGCTCACGCATGGTTCGAGACGAGTATTGTTTTGTCATTCATGCTGGCTGTGATGTGGTATGTGTTTGGGCCGGGTGTCACAAGGTCCGAATGACGACGCGACATGTTCGTCGTTTTGGGAGGGATGCGCTCCGACGGGCAGCGGGTATGGGTGTTACGTAGTAGGGTTCACGGTTTTACGTGGGCGGCTGCGCCGCCGTGGGCATGACACTAGGAAACTCCTGTGTATCTTCCTTTGGAAAAAGACCTATGCAAATCTGGTGATCGGGGTCGAGTAACGACCGTTTCGGCGACCAGCCCCCGATTGCACCACACCTCTGGATTTCGGTTTTCGCAGGAATAACGGAGTTTGGCAAAGGTCTCTTTGGGACTGGGATGGCGAGATAGTCGCCCTCCCCATCTCGCCATCCTTGGGTTCTTGGTTTCGGAGGGATTTCGAGGGCGTGTGATATCAATGGATGCATGTTTGAAGTTGGAGGTTACAGCGATGATGAGAATCGGTACCCGCATTAGTCCAGATTGGCTGGATCGTCCAGAAGACTTGCGATTTTTGACGCAGATCGGCGTAGACGCCGTTGATATCACCATGGACATGGTGCCGGGATACGTCGAATCGGGCGGCGCGGTGAATCGGGAAGGCATGGCGATGGTGGTCGATAAGCTGGGCGACGCTGGCCTGGTAATCGAACGCGCGAATTGCTTGAGACAATACTTCGACGAAGCGTATATCGGCGGGCCCAACGCTGAGCAAGAAACTCGCAATGGCTGCATCAACGCCGAGATCTGTGGCGAGTTCAACATCCCGGTGTTGGGCGTGCAGCCGTACGGGCCCGCTGGCAGCAACCCCAATTTGCCTCAATTGAACCGTTGGGTCGAAGGCCGGGGTGGGTACCAGCACCTAAAGTTCGAGTTGGCGGACGCGATTGCGCAAGCGACGCGCGCCGATGCACCCGACCGCGAAGAGCTATGGCAACGGCACATAACTCACTACACCGCGATCTGCGAGGTAGCTGAAGATGCCGGTGTTAAGGTCGCTACCCACGGTGCCGATCCGCCAGTCCCTTCGCTCCATGGGTATCCACAGCTGATCCATAGCTTCGAGTCGTACGACCGCCTCTTCAGCGAAGTCCCGTCGCCCGCCAACGGCGTCACATTCTGCGTCGGCACGCGATACGAGTCAGGGCAAAACATCTTCGAAGGCATCCGACATTTCGGCGAGCAGAACCGACTCTTCCACGTTCACTTCCGCAACGTGCGGGGAACGATTCCAGAGAATCAAGGCTACGAAGAGGTGATACCCGATTCGGGCGACCTGAACATGTACGAAGTCGCCAAGGCCCTACACGACGTCGACTACGAAGGCTGCATCGACTACGACCACATCATGCGCTTGACGACCGATGGGCCCGCAGGCCGCGAATACATCGCGTACTGCGTCGGGCACATGCGCGGGATAATTCAGTCGTTGGAGGCGACGGCTAAGTCGGGATAATGGTGTGAGTTCCGACCTACGCTGGAATGACGTGTCTCAGTCGAAAAACGGCGGGAACCACTCGCGCCTCAAGTTGAGCCCAAACCCCGGCTCATCACTGGGTTTCAGCTTGCCGTCGAACGGTGCTACCGTCCCCGGCAATCGATCCTTTTCGTGAAGCGGCACACCCGGTTCGGTCATCACCGGGCCACTACATTCGATCATTGGCACTGCTGTAAGGCCATAGCAGGCGTGTTGACCATACGCGGTGCCGCCGCTGCCGTGCGGTATGACCGATAGTCCAGCCGATTCGGCGACGTGACAAATCTTGATCAACGGCGTCAAACCCCCGCACCAGATGATGTCGGGTTGGAGGATGTCGACGAGTCCCTCTTTCGCGGCATGGAAGAAAGGGTAGATGCCGTACCAGTGTTCGCCAGTGGCCATCGTCTGCCATGGCACACGTTCACGGAACCGCTCGTACTCGTCCAAAGTGTCGGGCAAGAAGGAATCCTCGAGCCATTTGAGGTTGTATGGTCGAAGTCGTTCCGCAGTGCGGACCGCCGTCTCGACGTCTAGCCCCATCCAGAAATCAAGCATCAACTCGGCGTCCGGACCGACCAGCTCTCGCGCCTCGGCGATCTCCTCTTCAAGCCGGTTGATGCCCTCAATTCCATCCGGCGGACCGTACGGACTGAAGCGTTTGAAGTTCTTGAAGCCCAGCTCTTTCTGCCACCATGTATCGTTGCCCGTCGAGTAGAGCGGTTTGAGAATTTCGGTGCTCCCACCCAAAAGGCTGTAGACGGGTTTTTCGAGCACTTTGCCCTTGGCGTCCCAGAGAGCGAGGTCTACAGCTGCGATTGCGTACGCGACGAGGGCGTTAGTACCGAAGCCGGAAGTGACACGGATCATCAGATCGTAGAGCGTCTCCGTCGACATCACGTCCCGTCCCTCAATCGCCGGCGAGAGATAGTCTTCGATGATTGACGCGGTTGTCCGACCGTGGTCGGTGAAACCAAAACCCCAAGTTCCGTCTTCAAGCGTCACAACGCAACCGACATCGCGGTCACCTCCCGGCACCCGCCGGGCGAACGCGAAATCGGGGTCCTTCGTATATCGACGCAACGGTGTCGCCTGCGCGTTCATGCTGCTGCGCGATGGACCCACGCGGGGGACCGTCATCGGCTTTAGCCTTGGGTAACCGACCTTGGTGGCTTGTACGGAGACAATCTTCATGTTTTCACCTCGTCGCCCATATCCTACCAAGCGATCCGTCATTCCAGCGCAGGCCCGAATCCAGCGCGTCGGCGACTAAACCGTACTCGAAGGACAATCCATTGACAATCGACACTCTCCACAAAGCGGCCTTCGGGCCTTGCATATCTGACGACCATGGGTAATCAGCTGCATGTGAAGCTGAAACCTTAGTTCCGGCCGAACCTTGCCTTCCATGATCTCGTGCGCGGCATCTGCCGTTGTTTTTTCACCGATCAATCCAAGACGTCTAGAAACGCGATGGATATGCGTATCGACAGGAAACGCCGGCATACCTAAAGCGAATGACATTACGACTGCCGCGGTCTTAGGACCGACGCCGGGCAGCTCCATCAGCCATTGTCGGGCATCGTCTAGCTCGTAATCTCGGAGGAAGTCGATCTCCAGCGCTCCATGACGTTCCAGTATCGCCGCGAGGATGTCCTTGATCCGCTTCGATTTCTGGTTCGACATGCCGCCATGGAAAATTGCTTTGGCAATGTCGTCTTGGTCCGCCACCATGACCGCTTCCCACGAAGGTATTGCGATGCGCAGTTGATCAAACGCGCGCTCCGCGTTCAGGTCAGAGGTATGCTGCGTCAAGACGGTGAATATCAACTCATCAAGAGCGTTGTATCGGGGCTCCTGCACGAATCGACCATAATTCGCGCTCAGTTCGTCAACGATTCGTTCCGGTGATAATCGGCTCTTCGTCACTGATGAAGCTTGACCGGGTTGATGTTCAGGGCGAGATCGGCATCGTACTCGAAGCCAGATCCATCGTTCTAGGTTTTAATGGGAGTTGACGCTCGACGCGATGGAAGCCAATGAATCCCGGCTGACCGATGGCGGTGCGACCTCAAGACTGCGGAGAGCCGCCTCGATGAAATCGGCCGTCGTTTTCTCGGCGCGTTCGACTCCCCCATTGTGGCGGATCAGATCCATCAGTTCGCCAAGCGCGGTTTCACGCTCATGTTCTGGCAATCCGAAAAACGTTTCAATCGCCAACGCGCATTCGGGAATCTCCGACGCGTAGATCGCCGGCAACGTCAACTTGCCGCTCAATATGTCTTGATTCGCCGGTTTGCCAAGTTCGTCGGTAGTCGACTCGTAGTCGAGAACGTCATCCCGCACTTGGTACGCCATGCCCAAGTTGTATCCGTATTCCCGCAATGCAACGACCGAATCCTCGTTCGCTCCACCGAGAACCGCGCCGCTCTCCGCGGAAGTCGAGAATAGCGATGCCGTCTTGTCATAGATGCGGGCGAAATATTCATCGACGGTGACCGGCAAGTTCCAGTTGCTAACCATTTCATGCAGTTCGCCACGGGCTAACTCGGCGATAGTCTCGGCGAAGCGGCTGATTAGTCGCACCGATCCAGTATCGCAGACGAATTTCGCGGATGTGGCAAAAACATAGTCGCCCAACAGCACGGCAAAGTTGTTGCCCCATAGAAATCCCGCCGTCGCCTTGCCCCGCCGTACATCGGCATCATCGACCGTGTCATCGTGTATCAACGCGGCGACATGCAACAACTCGACCGCCACCGCCATGCTGATCACCTTGTCATCCGGCTCTACACCCCACAATTTCGATGCGAGCAACGTCATCGCCGGCCGCATCTTTTTGCCCGGCGTCTCCATAACGTGCGCCAACCGTTGATCGAGTGTATCGAGGGCATCTATACCCGCGGGACATCGTTCGATCTCTTCGATGCTCAATTGAGTGATGACTTCAACAACGCGATCGAGATCTGCGGAAATGGGAGCGAAAATGTCCTGTTGGGCTGTGGTTTGAACAGTCGTCATGGCGTTTCAGTCATTGGATTCGCGCGGTCAAGGGTCTCATAGAATCTGGATCTACTACGTTAGTTATCAGATTGTTGCGCAAGAAGACGCTCTTGTTCCTGTTCGACGATTTCCGGGTCCAGTTTTCGAAACAGCGGTTTCGGACTCGGCAACGACGAGCCTGGTTCGACGGGTCGTTTCTGCCAACCATCGGTTGCCGTTGCCCCGTCAAACCCTAGCAGATCGTGGATCTTGTCGCATGAAAACGGGATGAAGGGATAGAACACCGTCCGCAACGTCGAGATTACGTTGAGCGCCGTCCAGAGCGTCTTCGCCGCCTTGTCAGGGTCCGATTTAACGGTCCGCCAAGGTTCCTCGGCATCCAGATAGCGATTCCCCACTCGCGCCAATTCCATAGCTTCGTACAACGCGCGCCTGAAATGGCGCGTCTCGATTGAATTGGCTACATCATCCAGCGTTTGTTCGCACGCATCCAACACCGATTGGTCCTGCGGCGCTAACTCGCCGGGCTCCGGGACTTTGTGATCAAAATTGCGAGTGGTGATCGTCAAGGTTCGATGCACAAAGTTGCCGAGGGTTGCGACCAACACGTTGTTGTTGGCCGCCAGATAGCCCTCCCAAGTGAAGTCCGAATCGGAGGATTCCGGCATTATCGATGCCAAATAGTAACGGAGCGGATCGACATCGTAGCGCTCGAGGTAGTCGGGAAGCCAGACCGCCCAGTTGCGACTGCTGGAAAAGCCTTGCCCGTCGAGGTTCAGATATTCGTTGGCGACTACGTCTGTTGGGAGGTTGAGTCCCCCGTAACCCATCAACATCGCCGGCCACAACACCGTATGGAAGGGAATGTTGTCCTTCCCTTGGAAGTAGTAGGACTCGGCGTCAGGATTGTGCCAAAACTCTTTCCAATCATCCTCACTACCCGATTCGATAGCCCATGCCTTCGTTGCCGAGAAATATCCAATCACCGCCTCGAACCAGACATAGATTCGCTTCTTGTCGTAGCCATCGAACGGGATTGGAACACCCCACTCGATGTCGCGCGTCATCGCACGATCATGAAGACCTTCGTTCAGAAACCCGAGCGTCTGATTCCGCACGTTCGGACGCCAGTCGTTCTTGGTCCGAACCCACTTCTCTAGTTGCTCTTGAAACGCGCTCAACTTGATCATCAAGTGCGTCGTCTCTCGGAATACCGGCGTTGAACCGTCGCGGATGCTGCGGATATTGATCAAGTCCGAAGGATCGAGCGTCCTGCCGCAGCCGTCGCATTGATCGCCGCGAGCACCATCAAAATCGCACGCCGGGCAGATTCCTTCGACGAAACGATCCGACAGAAACCGATCCTCGGTCTCGGAATACGGCATCAGCTGGGTGTCTTCGTAGATAAAGCCGTGCTTGTCGAGCGTCAGCATCACGTCTTGCGCGACCTCTTCGTGGATCTTCGTGTGCGTGTGCGTGTAGAGGTCGTAAGCGAACCCCATCCGTTGCATGCAGTCCGACCAGACGTCGTGATATCGAAACGCGATGTCCTCTGGTTTCACACCTTCATCAACCGCCCGCAAAGCCGTGGGCGTGCCATGCATGTCGCTACCCGAAACCATGGCGACGCGATTGCCGGCGAGGCGGTGGTATCGGGCGAAGATGTCGGCAGGGACGTTCATCCCCGCGATATGCCCGAGATGCGGTTCGCTATTGACGTAGGGCCAGGCTACGCAGACGAGGATGTTTCTTGACAAGCTAAGAGACTCGCTTCAAGCCGCTTGCGCTCGGCGCTTGGCCTGGTGGCCATTGGGGTACGGGAAAGCAGCGCGGCACTCCCCTTAGATTCTACTTCGCAATCTCTGAAGCACACCCACTTGGTGCGTCACGTATCGCGATGCAACACTTGATAGACCTGACGTCTCGGCAACGCCGTAATCTCCGCGACCGCCGCAACCAGATCTCTCCTCGAGGCGTGCGCCTCCGCCATTTCGTCAGCCGCTGCCAAAATACGCAGTTCCGCATCTTCGACGTTTTCGGATTCGGAAGGCTTGTCGGTCCGTTCAAGCGGCGCAACCACGATCACAAACTCGCCACGAGGTGAGGCGAAATACTCAAGCGCTTCAGTCGCGGTCCCGCGCCATATCTCCTCATGCAGCTTTGTCATCTCTCGGCACACAACCAATCCGCGATCGCCCAATGCTGTCGCCATATCGGCGAGCGCTTTACGCAATCGATGCGGCGACTCGAACAACACCGCAGCCATCGGCTGTTCTGCGATTTGTGCCAAGAGCCGACGACGCTTCCCGCTGCCCGCGGGAAGAAAACCGTATGACACAAATTGGTCGGCGTAATAACCGCTGACCGACAACGCGGCCATGATCGACGACGCACCCGGCAACGGAACTACATCATGACCGTGCTCGATAGCCGCCGCAACGATCGCTTGCCCGGGGTCGTTAACACCCGGCGTCCCCGCATCGGATACCAGTGCCACATCTCCCTCTCCTAGGTATGCGATTACCTTTTTGATTTCTCTAGCCGATGACCGACGATGAAAACTCAACACTCTCGGCTCGGCGTCGATGTGCACCAAAATCCGCCGCGTCACTCGCGTGTCCTCCGCCACGAGCACCGGCACCTCGCGCAGGACCCGCACCGCACGGAGAGTAAGGTCGTCGAGGTTGCCGATCGGTGTGGCTGTTATGAACAGGGTAGACATGTGAGTTGGAGTCTAGTATCGTCGAAAAACGACGACACCCATATACCCATATCAGTGATATGGTTAGCCATATGAAGACGACATTCAACATTAACGATACGTTGATGCAGCAACTGCGTGTTGAGGCGGCCCGGCGTGGGGTCACCATGACCCAGATCGTCGAATCTGGCATCAGGCACATGGTCGCCAGCGGTGAAGACGCGCCTGAATTCAAAACGAAGTTGCGCCCATTGCCGACTTGGAACAGTGGGGGCATGCTTGTGGATGTGTCCAACCGGGAAGAAATGTACCGGATTTTCGATGAAGAAAAACCGCCTTGGTAGTCGATACCAACGTCTTGGTCTACGCTGCGGACAACCGTTCAGAATTCCACGCCGACTGTTTGCAGCAACTCGATCAATGCCGCCGGGGACCTGATCCTGCTTTCCTCACTTGGGGGATTTGTTACGAGTTCATCAGAGTCGTAACCCATCCCAATTTTTCCCGTCGTCCGTGGTCTACAAAAAACGCGTTGAATTTTGTTCAAACCTTGCTTGAATCAGCAAACTTCACCGTTCTGTCCGCCACCCAAAGGCACGCCGATGTTTTGTCGCAAACCCTGAACGAATATCCCCAATTGCGGGGTAGCATCATCCACGATGTCCATACCGCCGTCCTGATGCGTGAACACGGCATCAGCCAAATCTGCACCCGCGACGCCGATTTCTACCGCTTTCCGTTCTTGAAGGTGGTCGATCCGCTAAGGCAGTAAACCTGAACTGCCATCAACAATCCGGCGAATTCTCAATCTCTGAAATTGCCGACTGTAGCGGCGATGACACAACTTAAATTCAGTCATGGGCACATTGCGAGCCCACCGCCGTACACCCAAACCCCTTCACCGATGGTCATCGCATCGGACGGGTTCAATTTTTCGTATTGATTGCCTATTGGATCCCACGTAAATGCGCGTGTGTAATAACCCAAATACTCCCTAGCAGTCACCTCGGCACCATCATTGCCCCGGAGCATCTCACCATAGTGGTTCTCGGTTTGATCCCCGTCTTCGTCGTATACGCCAACGAGATCCCAAGCCCCATAGTCCTGGCAACCACCCTTCGGTAGTGTCACCACATCGCGACGTAACGCGATGGGCTGCTCAGTGAATTTGGTAGCCCTCACAATATATCCTCGCCCCGCCCGGATCTCTGAAACCGCCCCAAAACCTTCCAGCGATCCCCAAATGTCGGCATTGCGCAGCGACACGGCCCACGGTGTGTAGAGGCCATACCGATCCCACGAGATCACGGTTTCGATCGCCGGATCGGTGAAGACGTTCTCGATCTTCGGATCGATTGGATCGGCTGGCACAGACACCGCGTTCCAACCGGCCACCAGCGGGAGCACGAAATCGCCGCGCTGTGTCGTCTCGAATTCAAAATCAAAACTAATTTCGTTTCCGGCCGCATCGACAACGTCGACTTCAACATCGTGTTCGCCTTGGTTCATGCTCAATGGCCAATAGACGAACTTGTTGCCATCGACAACTTCAAACGCGTCCAAGACATTCTCGCCGTCAAATTCCGCCGATGCTAGATCGACATTGGTCTCTTCAGGGAATTCCAGCAGAACGAATGGACGTTTTTCCCGGACCACGGATCCGTCAGGAGGGTGCACGCGCACTCCTTCGGCCGAAGGATCCCCATCGAACGATGTGTCCAATCCAAAACCAGCAGTCGCTGTAGACCAGTTTGATACCGTCTCGCCGAATCGTTCATACTCAGATCGATCTCTGGCGTATACAACTACGATCAACTTTCCGTCGCGCAACCTTGTTGCTTCGCCTTGAGGGTTTTGCCAAGTCGATCGCCAGTTCGCGACTGGTCGGAACTGCCCGTAGTCTTGCGTCAATTCGAACGGATCGTCTTCCCCGTCACCGTCCGCGTCGTATCCGCAGGTGTAGTTAGTTTCGGTGGGTTCACCTGGAGCGCGCGGATGAGGGCCGTGACGATTCGCCATGAAGTCATCGATTTCCCGTTCGATCTTTCTCGAACCATCCATCTCGACCCACCTCAATCCCGCACATACAACGACAATCCTTGGGGCGCCTTGCAGTGGTTCGTCAGAGACGAGATGAACGTCGATCGAGCCATTAGTCAACCTGTCGGGTCCTTCGTCACCCGTGCCGGTACCCGAACCACCGCTCAACGTAACGGTCAGTCGCGGCGCAATACCGTCCTTGATTTGCACGAAACCCAGCTTCCGTTTGTTGGTCGAATTGCCGGCCAAGTCCTCAATTTCTTCTCCCTCTGCGATGGCCACTATCGGCGTCGCATCGGAAGCCAACTCGTCTTCAAGCCTCATAAACACGTAGGCGCCATCAACCCGGGTTTCAATAACCTCGGCGAATGAACCGTCGTTGAGCGAAACTTCGAATGTGTTGACCGAAACCGTCTCGGGCGCAATCGATCCATCGAAAACGAGCATGATGCCGTGGCGATCGACAATCGGAAGTCCGTCGTCGTCCAGTCCGAAAAAGCCAGTCACGGAGCTGTGGCGATGATTCTCGGCAACGGCCGGCGATATCAAGGTTGCGATACCGATCACGGTAACCGATAGAACCGCAGCGAAAGCGATTCCACCAATCATGGATTTACTGCGTTTTGACACCATCTCCTGCATGCTCCCAGGAAATGAACTACGGTCAATGGCCGGCTATCGTTTCGCCAAGAGCGCGTCGATCGCCGATTCGTGCTGCTCGTCGGCGTGATACGAAGATCGCACTAACGGCCCAGATGCGACATGTTTGAAACCCATCTCCATTCCGATGCGGGCAAACTCACCGAACTCGCTGGGATGGTAAAAGCGTATCAATGGATGGTGTCGCTCGGAAGGGCGCAAGTATTGCCCAATCGTCAACAAGTCGCAATCCGCCTCACGAAGATCGCGCATCGTTTGATAGATCTCGTCCTTCGTTTCACCCAGCCCAACCATCATGCCGGACTTGGTCGGCATACTCGGATCGATCTCCTTGACACGACGTATCAGTTCCAGCGATAGATCGTAGTCGCCCTTGGGTCGGACTTTGCTGAAGATTCGACGAGGCGCTTCGATGTTGTGGTTCAAGACTTGAGGATCGGCATCCACGACCTTCTTCAACGCGTCTCGATCGCCCCCGAAGTCGGGTATCAAGACCTCCACCTTGCAATCCGGCGACAATCGATGGATCTGCGATATCGTCATGGCAAATATCGAGGAGCCAAAATCGGGCAGGTCATCCCGGTCCACCGAAGTGACCACTGTGTACCTCAGATCCATGGCCCGCACCGTCTGTGCCAATCTGAACGGCTCGACCCAATCAACGTTCTGCTCACCCGGCCATCCGGTCTTGACGTTGCAGTATGAACATGCCCGCGTGCACGTATCGCCCAAGATCATGAAGGTCGCGGTCCGTCGTTCCCAGCAGTCCCCGATGTTGGGGCATGCCGCCTCTTCGCAGACCGTGTGCAGCGCCGATCCGCGGAATCGCTTCTTGAGGTCCGTATAGTTTTCGCCGCCCGGCGCACGCACCTTGAACCACTCCGGCAACCGCCGTCGAACGCGCGGTTTCGCTCCGTTCTGCGATTCGTGAGCAGGAATGATCGTTAGCTCTTTGAGGTCTAACGTCATATCAAGAGTCCAACATGCGGTGAGGAGTCACCAAATACATAGCTTCAGGGTATCAAAACCCGCGGTTGTATATTGAGACTCGACCCTCGAAGGCGTGGCCGGGCTAGGCGTGGTGACGGATTGGCGGCAAGTGGGCATTGGTGGGTCTCTAGCTAACGCAACATGGCCAAACGGAAGAACAGGAAACGATATCAAGGCCCCGATGTCACGACTCATCTAGACCTCGGAGTCGGCGAAACATTGACCCTCGATGCTGGCGAATTCGACGAACGCGGCCTCGCGATCGCAGACTACCAAGGCGCGCCAGTAACCATCGCCGGCGCCGTCCCTGGCGAATCGGTCACCGCCAGCATCGTGAAGGTCTACCGAGACCGCATCGCCACCCTCGTCGAAAGTGTCGACGCTGCATCCGAACACCGCGTCACGCCCAAATGCCGATACTTCGGAGCGTGCTCCGGCTGCCAGTGGCAACACATCAGCTACGACCAACAACTCAAAACAAAACGCTCCCTCGTTGAATCAGCGTTGGCTCCGTATGAAACGTTGAATGGGATTCAGGTCGATGAGACGAAGCCCTCGCCCACCCAATTCCGATATCGCAACCACGCCCGTTTCACCGTCGGGCGTCGCGAGGAAAACGGCTTCGCCGGCTACATGAACGCCGACAGCAGGCGCTTCGTCCGTATCGACGAGTGCATGATCATGGATGACCGCATCAATGCAACGCTTTCACAACTGCAAGGTCGGCTTCAAAGCATGACGCAGTTCTCGATTCGCGTGGGTGCCAATACCGGCGACACGATCGTCCAACCCCTTCTACCGGCCGAAATCCAAGACGTTCCATCGGGACGACAAAAGTATGTTGAAGAGGTGAACGGAGCCGAGTTTCAGGTCGCAGCGTCTTCCTTTTTCCAAGTGAATACCGCCCAGTTGTCCGCGATTGTTGAGGAAATCGTCGGAATGTTGGAACTCGATGGCAACGACGTTCTCGTCGATCTATATTGCGGCGTCGGAACCTTTGCCCGTCTCCTTTCGCCGCATGTGAAGAGGGTGATCGGTATCGAAGAATCGGCGTCTGCGGTGGAAGACGCCCGCTTCAACTGCTCCGACGTGGCCAACGTCGAGTTCATCGAAGCCAAGGCCGAGCAAGCCGCGGCGGATCTCTCGGGGTCGGGCCTCAAGATCGACTTGGCAATCATCGACCCACCGAGAAAAGGTTGCCATCCAGAAGCGTTGGACGCCCTGAAAACCCTGTCGCCCCGGCGGATCATGATGGTCTCGTGCAACCCGATTACCATGGCACGTGATCTCGATGCGCTCTGCCAAAGCGGGTTTAAACTGGTATCAGTCCGCCCGGTCGACATGTTTCCGCAGACCAAACATGTCGAATCGCTCGCCCAACTGGAGTCGTAGTCCCCAATAAGGACGCCCAAAAACGAACAGCCTGATACGGACGCAAAATCCAAGTCGCCATGTCACCAACCCCAATAACCGAACTCTTGCATCCCTCGGTATCGGCGACGGGTCAACATCTCCGGTTCATTTTGGCTTCCGGATCGCAACGTCGTCGCGACATCATGGGCCTTGCTGGATTGACCTTCATCGTGCAGAACGGTCCCGGCGGCGAGGCGGAGATCGGTCCCAACGATGAACCCGATGCCCGACAACTCACCGTTCGGAACGCTGAGATAAAGCTGAAGGCCGCCATCGCGGCGAACCGCGACCGCGTGCCGTGGAACGTCGTGATTATCGCCGCCGACACCACGGTCGCCATCGATGGTCATTCGCTGGACAAGCCGACGGACACATCGGAGGCCAAGGCGATGCTTCACGAGTTGCGTGGCCGCCAACACGACGTCATCACTTCTGTCGCCATGAGCTACGCTCCTCTAAGGCAACGAGGCGAAATACTCTCCCACTCAGTCGTCTCACAGGTGACGATGCGCGACTACGGAGATGACGAGATCGATCGTTACATCGCGACCGAAGTCCCGTACGATCGTGCCGGCGCATACGGCGTCCAAGACTCCGATTTCAATCCGGCACGTTCGGTGCACGGCTGCTACCTCAACGTCGTCGGACTCCCCCTTTGCGCCGTCCGCGGCCTGCTCCCACCCGAAGCCTGTACCTTTGCTCACGCCCACGTCTACACCACCTGCGCCGCGCACGAGGGTGGAGATACATCGTGAATTTCTTCGGTATCGGCGGCCTCGAACTGATCGTCGTATTTCTCGTCGCGCTCTTGGTAGTCGGCCCGGTCAGGCTGGTCGAAGGTGCCCGTTTGGCTCGGAAATACATGACCGAGCTGCGCCGGCAGCGCGAGGAGCTGACGCAGATGGTCGAAGAAGCGGTAGACATGGAGGGCATCCGTGAACGGCTCGACCAAGACGGCATCCTCGACGACGTCCGCGACCTCTCCTCGGAACTAAACGAGATACGGGAAGACGCCCGCGGTATCACGACTGACGCCGCGGATTTCAAATCGTTGGCTCGCTCCGTCGTTAGGCCGACTGGTTATTCAAGAAATGCGCCGAGTCCAAAGACTCCCGGCTCCGAGACCGAGCAGCAACCGAGCGAAAACATGACCGAACCGGCAGCAGAAGCATCGGATTCCAACTCAATCGAGACTTCATCTCAACGACCTGAGGCCGCGTCGTGAACGATCGTCCCGCTCAGCTGATGTCTCACTTCGCCGAACTCAAAAAGCGGTTGTACGTCGCCGCAGCGGCTATCCTGATCTCCACCATCCTCGCATTCGCCTTCTATAAACCGATCCAGGACTTCGTGCAACAACCCGCTATTGTGGCCTTGGAATCCGTCCGCCCGGACGACCCGGCGCGCCTGGTGCAGCTCGACATCACCGAGGGTTGGACCGTTACAGCAAAGGTCTCGGTGCTCGTCGGATTCGCCGCCGCGTTCCCGATCGTCCTCTATCAAGTGATCGCATTCGTCCGTCCGGGATTAAAGGGCAACGAACGGCGCACTCTCTACTTGCTGATCCCCGGCGGAACGATCCTATTCGTCGCCGGCGCCGCCTTCGCTTACTACGTAGCGATACCGCCCGCGATACATTTTCTTCTACAGTTCGGCGGCGAGATTGCCCTGGTAACGCCGAGGCTGTCGTCCTACGTCAGCTTGGTCTCGACTCTGATGATCTGGATGGGGTTAATCTTCGAAATTCCGATTGCGATGTACCTCTTGGCGAAATTGGGCATTTTGCGGCCCCAAGCGCTGTCGAAGCAGCGCCGATGGGTGATCCTATTCGCCTTCGTCATCGCCGCAATCGTCACGCCAACCGTCGACCCCGTGACTCAAGCACTCGTAGCTGGACCGATAATCGTGCTTTTCGAACTCGGCCTGCTCTTGACCAAATTTGCGGTGCGCGCGCCGAAATCCGAGAACGCGGCGGATCGAGAGGTCGCCGACGCCGGAGGTTAGTCGGACTTCTTATCGTCCGCGGTGTCGGTCTTTTCTTCGTCGGTCGTCTCGGCGTTGTCTTTATTGCCGATGGTGCCGCGGAACTCTTTGATCGCGGTTCCTATTCCCCGGCCGACTTCGGGCAGTCTGCCCGCTCCGAAGATGATGAGCACCACCACGACGATCAGGAATATCTCGAGTGGGCCGATGCCTCTACCAAACATGTCGGTCTGAACCTCGCCGTACGGCGGTTTGTGGCGGGATGGTCGCTGTCAATGACAGAACATCATGCTTGATTGTAACCGACGCGCTAAATCGCACGCTCCTAACCTCGCAACGACGGTGAACCCCCGCGCCAGTCATGGGTTGACGAAGAATCCGGTGGTTCGTGGCGTTCTCAGTAACGCCTTACGACACCGATGACTTTGCCTTCGATGCTGACATCTTTCGCATCCTCGATCAACGGATCGTGGTTCTTGTTATCAGGCTGGAGAGTGACGGTGGGGCCGTTCGGGTAGTATCGTTTCACGGTGTGCTCTTCTCGGCTGGAGACGTACGCGATCACCATATCTCCGCGCGTAGCACGGTTGGTCTTCTCCATGATGATGATGTCGTGGTCTCTGATGCCGTCATCGATCATCGAGTCGCCAATAACTTGGAGTGCAAAGGGATCGCGCGCGTTTCCGACGAGCCAATCCGGAAAATCGATGGTGTCGAATTCGCTTACTTGGTCCCACGCGACCCCTGCCAAGTCATGAGTGGCGACCTCGGCAGCAATGGTATCAATGGAACTGGCAGCCACGGTACCAACAATCGGGATGCCTGCCGGGACATTCAACGACCGCGCGTTACTGTCCCCGCTCAGCTGCCCCAGCTCGATCATGGGCTTGACGTGATAATTCACATTAGAGGCGGAGCTGATGCCCACCGCTTGGGCGATCTCGCGTAGATTTGGCCCATAAAGGTTCTCGCGCCGGTAATCCCGAATGAACTCCCATATTCTGCGGCGAACTTCGCGGGTCTTGGCTCTTGGCTTTGGCATGGTTGGGTTGTTCCTCCAATTGCTTGCAATTGCGTATGATACTGTTGTTATATATCGCACATTTGTGTAACGTTGTCAAGTGTTTTTCAGCGATTTTTCGAGATTCCGTCCCGATTCTGCTGACTGAGTTCACCCGCGAGCTCTCCGATGCATCGAATGTACGACGAGTCGAAACCGCATTGCGATAAAATCGAAACATTCGAGTCTTTCCACGATTGGCGCGGCATTCACCCCGCACGGAGTAGCGTTGATGGCTACGGCATCCGACATCCCATCCAAAATTTCATCCATCAACCCGCAGCATAGCTCCGACGACCTCGACGATTCCGTCAACTCCTCGGACGGCAAGTACGATCACGGAGCGATCGAACCGCGCATCCGCCAGCTCTGGAACGAAGCCGATGTCTACCGATGGGACCCCGACGACACCGACCGCCCGAAGTGGTTCGTGCAGTCGATGTTCCCCTATCCATCCGGCGACCTCCACATCGGCCACTGGTTCGCGTTTAGCGGCGGGGACGCCGCGGCTCGATTCAAGCGGATGGAGGGGTACAACGTCCTGCATCCCCAAGGTTTCGACGCCTTCGGCCTTCCCGCCGAGAACGCCGCCATCCGCGGCAAGGTCCACCCCCAGATCTGGACCTACGACAACATCGCCAATATGCGCCGCCAGTTCGAGCTCATGGGCAACTCCTACGATTGGTCCCGTCAGATCATCACGTGCGACCCTGAATACTACAAGTGGAACCAATATTTCTTCCTGAAGTTTCTGGAGAACGGGCTCGCATACCGATCCGACGGAGCCGTCAACTGGTGCCCCGCGGACCAAACGACTCTCGCCAACGAACAGGTCAAAGACGGCAAGTGCGAACGCTGCGAGGCGCTCGTCGTCAAGCGCAACATGCCCCAGTGGTACTTCGCCATCACCAAATACGCCGACGAGATGCTCGACATGTCCGGGATCGAGTGGCCCGACAAAGTCCTCGTCAGTCAAGAGAACTGGATCGGCCGATCCGAAGGCGTCAACATCCGCTTCGACATCTCCGAATACAACCTTGAAACGAAGTCGATCGCAACCTTCACCACCCGTATCGACACGATCTTCGGCGTCACTTTCGTCGTTCTCTCCCCCGAGCACGCCTTGGTCTCGGAGTTGACCCAACCTGAATTCAAAGCAACGGTCGAAGGATACGTCGCCGCCGCGGCGCGTGAGACCGAGATCGAACGCACCTCTGCGGTGCGTGAGAAGACCGGCGTTCCTACCGGCTCATATTGCATTAACCCACTCAACGGTGAACGCGTTCCGATACTAGTTGGCGACTACGTGCTCGCGACCTACGGGACCGGAGCCGTTATGGGCGTCCCGGCGCATGACGAGCGCGACTTCGAATTCGCCAAGAAGTACGACCTCCCGATCCGAGTGGTCGTCGCACCCGACGGATGGGACGGCGACGATCTCGACGCGGCCTATATCGCCCCCGGCGTCCAAGTTAACTCCGGCGAGTTCGACGGCCTCCCGAGCGAACAAGGCAAAGAAGCCATCGCCGACGAAATCGAAAACAAGGCATGGGGCGAACGGGTCGTCACCTATCACCTCCGCGACTGGTTGATTTCGCGCCAGCGCTATTGGGGAACCCCGATCCCGATCATCTACTGTGACGACTGCGGCGCCGTCCCCGTTCCGTACGAAGACCTTCCCGTCGAGTTGCCGTCCGACGCCGAGTTCCAACCTTCCGGTCGGTCGCCACTCATCGAACACGAGAAGTTCCTCAACGCCCCGTGTCCTAACTGCGGCGGACCCGGAAAGCGCGAGACCGACACTATGGACACCTTCATGGATTCGTCCTGGTACCACATGCGCTACCTCAGCCCCCAAGATGCCGAAAACCCGTTCAATAGCGAAGTCGCCAACGATTGGGCGCCAGTCGATCAGTACACCGGCGGCATGGAACACGCGGTCATGCATCTGCTATACGCTCGGTTCTTCAACCGCGCGCTGCGCGACACCGGGTTCGTCAAATTCTCCGAGCCGTACATCCACCTCTTCAGTCACGGGGTCATGACAACCATCGACGGCAGAATTTCGAAACGTTCCAACCCGGTCACGCCGGACCCGCTGGTGCGTAAGTACGGAGCCGACACCCTTCGCTGTTACCTGATGTTCCTCGGCCCTTGGGATAAGGGCGGCACTTGGAACGATTCGGGAATCAACGGTATTCGACGTTGGTTGCACCGAGTCTGGGACATCGGTACGCGCGATCCAAACGAGTTGGCCGGCAACGACCAAACCGCAGAGCTGACTCTAGACGTGGCTTCGAACGCGTTGACCAAGCGCGTAATCGAAGATATGCGTGCCTACAAATACAACACCGCAATCGCGGCGTTAATGACCTACGTCAACCAGCTGAACGACGCCTGGGACAACGGTGGCGTCTCCGCGGGTCTATGGCGTGCAAGCATCCAGCGCCTGATCCTGCACCTCGCGCCGCTCGCACCCCACATCGCCGAAGAGCTCTGGCTCCGCAACGGATGGGAATTCTCCGTCCACCAGCACCTGCTGCCTGAATGGGACGAGTCGAAACTCACGGTCGACACCGTCAAGATCGTGGTTCAAGTGAATGGACGGGTGCGCGACACTATTACGGTTCCGACCGATGCCGGCGAGAAGGAAATTGAACTCGCGGCCTTGGCCGCCCCGGGCGCCGTGCGTCACACGCAAGACAAAACGGTCCGACGCACCATATATGTCCCCGGTCGGCTCTTCAACGTCGTCGTGAGTTGACGCACCCGCTCAATTGTTCGAGTGCCCGTTCCCATTTCGGCGGCCGTTAAGGTCGTCGTTGTGAAAGACGCCGCGCTCTTCGCCTTGAAATGCGTGCACCGCCACCTCGATCCCATCGACGCCGACCAGCTGATTCATCTCCTGGATGAACCGATTGACGATCTCTCGCAGCTCTTCTTCCGTCAGGTTCTCACGCACGATCAGGGTCGCGTGAACCATCCCTTGCGGAAAGTGAACATCTAGACGCCCGACGTCCCGATCTTCAGCGTCCACTACGAAATACGACTCCGAATGCGCAGTCCTAACCTCTCGTTGAAGCGTGTAGGTCGTCATAATCTCCTGCTTGAATCTCTCTGGCGATCCATGAGGATGGATCGTGCCGTTAAGCAATCTGCCGTCGTTGAATCGATCACTCTCGCACGTGGCCGTCGCCGGTGACTACCCACTTGTACGACATGATCTCACGGATGCCCATCGGACCGCGTGCATGCAGCTTGTTGGTCGAGATCGCAACCTCAGCTCCGAGCCCGAACTCGCCACCATCGTTGAAGCGCGTAGACGCGTTCGCGAACACCGCCGCCGCATCCACTTCGTTCAGGAACCGCTCGACCACTTCGCTATCCTCAGCGATCACCGCCTCCGAGTGACCCGAACCGTACTCTCGGATGTGAGCAAGCGCCTCTTCGAAGTCCCGAACAACCTTCACGGAAAGTATCAGCGCCAAAAACTCCGTGCCGAAATCATCCTCGCTCGCCGGCATAACCTTCAAGGTCCGACGCTTCGGACCGAGCAGCGACCAAGCTCGGTTGTCGGCCCGGATCTCGACTCCGGCATCCGCAAACCTACCTGACAAGCCATCGAGCACCTCTTTGGCCACGCTCTCGTGAACCAGCATGGTATCAAGGGCGTTGCAGACGGTGTGCCGCTGCGCCTTGGCGTTGAAGACCACGTCTACTGCCTTGCCCAGGTCCGCGGAGCGATCTACGTACGCGTGGCAAACCCCGATCCCACCGGTAACTGCCGGCATCTTGGCCTTCGCCGCCACCATGTGCACTAACTCGGCACTCCCGCGCGGAACCAAAAGATCGATGCAGTCCTCCATCTCCAGCATCTCACCCACCAGCGCACGATCCGTTGATTCAACAAACTGAACCGCATCCTTTGGCAAATCCGCAGCTACCACCGCGGCGCGCACCAACGACGCCAAGGACGAGTTGGTTCGAATCGCCTCCTTGCCGCCGCGCAAAATGACCGCGTTTCCGGCCTTCAGACACAACGCCGCGATGTCGATCGTTACGTTGGGACGACTCTCGTAGATCACACCTATCACGCCCAACGGCACCCGCACCCGCTTCAACGACATTCCGTTGTACGCCGTCCGATCTTCTAACACCTCGCCAACCGGGTCCTCCAGGTCTGCGATATTCACCACCGCCTTCGCCATGTCTTCGATGCTCGCCTCTTTCAACAGCATCCGCTCGGCTACGTGCTCATCCACCCCGTCAGCCCTCGCCGCCGTGAGATCTGCGCCGTTCGCCGCCAATACCTCGTCACTTTTCTCAATCAACAACGATGCCAACTTCCGCAACGCCGCGTCCCGTTGCTCAGCGGTGCATCGCCCGAGATCCGACGCGGCCGTTCGCGCGGCCTCGCCCATCGACCGCATGCTCACGTCCACCGCCTGGTCGGTCGGCATCGAACCGTCGGACGTCATACTGGCGACGGATTGGGCGGTTTCGATTACGACCATTGCTATTCCTTATCTTCTGCTACCGCGTTTGGAACTGAGTCTCGAGCATCGCTGGACCCGAGCACCATATTGTTTCGGTGGACGATTTCTCGACCAAAATAAGAGTCCAAGATGTCGGAGAGCATCCCCGATTTTTGGCCCATCACCAACCGCGTATCCGATGCCGAGTAGTTGCTGATACCCCAAGCAACATTCGCCCCCGACAACGTCCTAACGCTAATGATATCCCCGCGTACGAAATCCCCTTCCACGTCCGTAACACCCACCGGCAACAGGCTGTTCCCTTGCTTGGTCAACGCGCGCACCGCCCCATCGTCAATCGTCACTGCCCCTTTAGCCTCAGTGCCGCCCGTGAGCAACCACCGTTTCCGACTCTCCGCAGGTGGCACCAATGAATGAAATCGCGTCCCGATCTTCTCTCCATCCAATACCCTCTCGACGACTCTTTCTATGTGTCCGTCCGCGATCACTACGTCAACCCCAGACAGCGTAGCCACCTCAGCCGCCTCGAGCTTGCTCCGCATCCCTCCGCTCCCGCGATCATCGCTCGGACCGCCCGCAAAGCCGCGGATCTCGTCGGTGATCTCGTAGACGTCTGGTATCAACTCCGCATTCGGGTCATTGTGTGGGTCAGCGGTGTGCAGACCATCCATCTCCCCCAACAGCACCAACAGATCGGCATCCAAAACGTTGGCCAACATCGCCGACAGTCGGTCGTTGTCGCCGTAGGTCACACCGACGATCTCCTCCACCGCAACGACATCGTTCTCATTGACTATCGGCACGATCCCGGCCTCAAGCAGCGTCTCCATCGTGCCCCGCACATTCAAATAACCCTCTCGCTGGTTCAACACGCTGCGCGACAACAACGTCTGGGCCACATCGATCCCTAGCGCACCGAATAGATTCTTGTAAAGCGCGATGACATCCACCTGCCCGATCGCCGCCGCCGCCTGCCGCGCCGTAACGTTTCGCCTGCGCAGCCGCGCCCGACTCTGGGGACTGAGCTTGATCAGCGTGTCCATTCCAGCACCGACCGCACCCGAAGACGCGATAACCACCTCCAAACCTGAACTGTGTGCCGCCGCTATCTGCCCCACCAAATCCGTGATCGTATCAACATCCAACTCCCCCGAATCCCGCGTGACGATATTCGTCCCCAACTTGAAAACAGCACGTTTGATCGCGCCCGAATCTCGATGTGTTGGAGTGGGAACGCGCGTCATAAAGGTGATTATAGTGTTGTCCGGGTTTGAACTAGGATGCGAAGGATGGGGAAGGATAGGAAGGATGGGTTGTTGTGGGAGGGGGTGTTGCCGAGTGTCCTACGTCATACCCGCGCTGCCCTACGTCATACCCGCGCACGCGGGTATCCAGAGAAAAACAAAGCACGCCATTCCCCCGCGCCGCCCCTCTGGATGGTCGTTCCGTCCGCTGAAGCGCCGGCTTTCGCCGGAATGACGTGGGGTTGGCGCCGCAATGACGTGGGGGCTTTCGCGGCAATGACGTGGAGGTTGGCGCGGGAATGACGGCAGTTGACCACAACCCCCCATCCTTAAAATCCTTCCCCATCCTTCGCATCCTAGTTCACCCCCCACGTCACACCCGCGAATGATGTACCCTAACGAATGAGGCTGGCTAGACATGCCGCCTCGACTGGTCGGAGGCGGCGACTCACGTAATTTGGCTATGGTGAGCCGCCCGTTGGCTTGACTAAGGCACCTCCGACCCTCTCAACTCTACCCTCCCCGCCGCACCCCTCTGGATGGGCGTTCCGCCCGCTGAAGCGCCGGCTTTCGCCGGAATGACGAACAGCCCCGTCATACCCGCGTTGCCCTACGTCATACCCGCGCACGCGGGTATCCAGAGAAAGGCAAAGCACGCCATCTCCCTCCCCGCCGCGCCCCTCTGGATTCCGGCTTTCGCCGGAATGACGGTGGGATGGTGCGGGAATGACGAGGGTTTGGCGCGGCAATGACGGCAGTCGACCACAACCCCCCATCCTTAAAATCCTTCCCCATCCTTCGCATCCTAGTTCAAAACACCCCCCCAGTCCTTGTGATAATATGGGAAATCTTGCACTCTGCGAGATGTTGCGTCACGCAGAGCAATAACTAAGGACAAGGATATCCCCGCCATGCCCGCTACTCTCACCCCCCCCCCAGAACAACCCATGTTCTAGTTTCTTCAGGCGGCCCCCCATCAGCCCGGCCCTCGACCCGCCCCCCCCCCCCATCCCCGCCCCCCTCCCCCCCCCCCCAGAACAACGCATGTTCTAGTTTCTTCAGGCGGCCCCCGATGATGCGGGCCTCCTCCCTCCTCCGCCTCTCCCCCCTTCTCCTGCTGACCGCCGTCCTCGTCGCGGCGACGGTCCTGTTCTCCGGAGGCGCGCCGGCCGAGGCGCAGGCGCCGGCAACGGTTACCAGGTGGGTTGGTGTAGATGCCACCGGCAGCAATGCCAAGATTAGGTTTCCGGTGGAAGTGCGGGCGGGCAACTACTACAAGGTACTGGTCGTAAATACGCGAGAGAATCGGG